>Ga0187892_10000036_pt1 | contig 266370 bp, 210 predicted proteins | sample MA1701073metaG_FD_139345 | JGI IMG/M metagenome (GOLD analysis project Ga0187892, IMG submission 139345) | Bio-ooze microbial communities from a basaltic lava cave in the Kipuka Kanohina Cave System on the Island of Hawaii, USA - MA170107-3 metaG ... | reverse complement strand
GCGCCTGGCCCCACCTAGCCTTCCCGGCGAACCCTGAGTCTCCCCATTGCAGGCCTCGCGATCCAGCACTACGAAGTCCCAATGCATGGAGGCAGAGTATGAGTGGCGGTACCCGAACCGCTGCACGCCCGTGACCATCCCGGTCTCGCCGTCGGTTACCCCGCCCTCGCGCGCCCGCCGGCGATAGAAGGCGCGCAGCACCCGCACCCACGCGCGCACCACCGCGCGGCAGAGCGTGTGGTCGTACGCCAGGCGGTAGCGCAGCCGGTGCGGGACCGAGAGCACCCACTGCCGCACCGGCACATCGGGCGGGAAGACGTGATCGACCAGGTGCGCCGCGCGTTCGGCCATCCGCCGGCCGCCGCAGCTCGGACAGAAGGCCCGCCCCTTGCAGCTGAACGGGACGAGCCGCTCGAACGCGCACGTCCCGCACCGCAACCGCGCAAAGCCCCGGCTGAGCAGTCCGCAGCCCAAGAACTTTCGGAACTCCTTCGTCACGAACGCTGGCAGGCCGGCGCCGTCGGTGCGCGCGGCGAACGTGGCAAGGAACGCCGCCAGGTGGCCCCGCACCACGTCGTAGAGCACGCTGGCGGTCGGGGTGCGCGGGGTGTAGACGACGGCCACGGCCTCGCCCCAGCGAGGGCCGTGCCGCGGTCACTGGGGAGCGGTTGCAGCGGCTTTCCGCTGGCGCGCGCGCGGCGGCGCGCAACGAGGACGTTTCACAGCGCTTCAGCGCCCGTCGACGACGCGGACCGCTGCCGGCTGGTGATCGCGAGCAGAATGCCCCTCGTCGCCCTCAGCGCGGCGGTCGGGTCGAGCGCACGGATCAGCGGGAATTTGTCGGGAACGCCCCTTGGGGTGGTTTCCTTGGACGAACCTGCCTCCGCGAAGCTCACGTCGCCATCACCCCGCCGTCCACCGACATCGCCGTGCCGGTGACGAAGGAAGCGGCGTCGGAGCAGAGCCAGACGATGGCGGCGGCGATCTCCTCGGGTGAGGCGAGCCGGCGCATGGGCGCCGTCTGCCCCATCGCCTCGAGCGCCGCCTCGCTCCCGGCGAAGGCCTCGAGCATCGGCGTGCGCACGCCGCCCGGGCAGACGGCGTTGATGCGAATGCCGTCGCGGGCGTGCTCGAGCGCGGCCGTCTTGGTGAGACCGATCACCCCGTGCTTGCTCGCCACGTAGGCCGCCATGCCCGGAAAACCCATGAGGCCGGCCGCCGACGAGGTGTTGACGATCGTGCCACCGCCACCCGCGAGCAGCCGCGGAATCTCGGCCCGCATGCAGAGAAAGACCGCGTGCAGATTGACGTCCATCGTCCGCCGCCAGGCCGCGAACGACAGCTCGGTCACGCGCGCGGTCGCACCGGAGATCCCCGCGTTGTTGACGCCGATGTCGAGGCGCCCGTACGTCTCGACGGCGGCCGCCATGAGCGCTTCGACCTCGGCTTCCTCCGTGACGTCGGTTCGTCGATAGGCGCCGACGCCACCGGCCGCGACGATCCGCTCGACGGTCTCCCGCCCCTCGCGATCCTTGACGTCGGCGACCAGCACGCGCGCGCCTCCAGCCGCCAGCAGCTCCGCCGTCGCGCGGCCGATGCCCCCGGCGCCGCCAGTGACGACGGCGACCTTGCCCTGGAATCCCGCGGCCGCCGCCATGTCAGCGCCTCGTCGGCCCGTCGATGACGACGGTCGGCTCCTCGGTGATCATCCACACGAGGCCGCCGCGGTCGAGAAATCGATCCTCGTCGGGAAAGATGTGCTGCATGTAGTCCGGCTCGCCCACGAACGCCATGAAATCATCCACGGAGTTGAACCACTGCACGGCGACGCCGTCGTAGCCCGACGTGCCGAGGTGATCGTAGCCCGGGAGGCGCCGGTGCTGCTCGTAGCGAACGATGTGCCGCGCGAGCTTCGGCAGGCCGGTGATCAGCGGTCCGTGGGTATCCTTCCAGTGGCGGTTGAAGTCCTCGAGGCTCATTCCCGCCTTGCGCTTGAGAAAGCAGAGGAGCTTCACCATGGCCGACGACTCCCGTTACCCCTCGGTCGGCCCATGCTACGCGCGGCGCCCTGCGCTCTGCACGAGCTTCCACACTCGGTTCGGGCTCGCCGGCACCTCGAGCGCGCGCACGCCGAGCGGCACGAGCGCATCGCTGATGGCGCACATGATCGCGGCCGGCGTCGTGTGCATGGCGCTCTCCCCGACGCCCTTGGCGCCCAGTGGCGTGAACGGCGAGGGTGTCACCAGCGCCGCCTTCTCCGTCATCGGCACCTCGTGGATCGTCGGCAGCAGGTAGTCCATGAATGTCGAGGTCAGGAGCTGGCCCTCATCGTCGTACACGTACTCCTCGAGCAGCGCCGCGCCCACGCCCTGGGCGACGCCGCCCTGGATCATCCCCTCGACGTTGGCGGGGTTGAGGCGCGTGCCGCAGTCGTCGGCGATCCAGTACTTGAGAATCTGCACCTGCCCGGTCTCGGGATCGACCTCGACGAGCACGACGTGACAGGCGTTGGCGGCGGTGAGGTAGCTCTTCGCCCGCCCCTGCTCGTCGGCAGGTGTCCGTCCCGGCGCCGTCCACACGTAGGTCGCCTCGGGACTCGGATCGAGGCCCGGGGGCAAGAGATCGCTGCGCGTGAGCATGGTCGCCGCCACCTGCGCGAGCGGCATCTCGGCCCCCGGTACGCCCTTCACGCGTAGCATGCCGTCCATCAGCTCGATCGCCTCGGTGGGTACCTGAAGCAGTCGCGCCGCGACCGCCGCGAGCTTCTCCTTGAGACGCCCGGCCGCCCCGAGCACGGCGCCAGTGAGGGCGACTCCGAGACGGCTGCCTCCGGGACCGAAGTGTGGCGGCGCCGAGTGCGTGTCCTGGTACACGACGCGGATGTCCGCGATGTCGACGCCGAAGTAGTCGGCCAGCACCTGCGCCGCCACCGTGTACTGCCCCTGCCCCTCGAGCGCGAAACCGACCTTGACGATGATCTTCCCGAGCAGATCGATCCCGACCGTGGCGCCCTCGGGCACGCCGGTGGTGGGCAGGCCGACGATTGCATACGCGTTCCAGTCGAACACCCCCGGCTCGATCGTGCTGACGAGGCCGATGCCGACGTAGCGGCCCTCCCGACGCGCCTCCTCCTGCTGCCGGCGCAGGCGCGGGTAGTCCGACATCCTGAGGACCTCGTCGAGCGCGGCGGCATAGTTGCCGCTGTCGTATTCGTTGCCGCTCGGGATCGTGTAGGGGAAGCGCTCCGGCGGGATGTAGTTCCGGCGCCGGATCTCGGCGGGGTCGAGCTGCAAGCCGCGGGCGGCAATGTCCAGCATCTGCTCGAGGACCCAGTTGTGCGGCGGCGGTCCCATGCCCCGGTAGGGTCCCGACGGGAGCTTGTTGGTGGCCACGATCGTCAGATCGTACTCGGCCACCGGGATCGCGTAGCAGCCGGTGAACGAGGCCAGCGGCTTGGCGGCGCTGACCGCGCCGAAACCCTCCGCCGTCGCCCCGAGATCGTCGAGAAGCTTGATCCTGAGACCGGTGACGGTGCCGTCCGCCTTCACCGCGAGCGACGCCTCGTAGTGCCGGTCCCACGATTGCCCGCCGCCACCGGCCAGGTACTCCATGCGGTCCTCGATCCATTTCACCGGACGGCCGCCGGCCTTGCGCGACAGCAGCGCCGTGATGTCGGTCCCGCGTCCGCCCCCCTTGCCGCCGAAGCTGCCACCGTGCGGCTGGCTGATGAGCCGGACCTTGTGCGTCGGAAGGCCGAGCGTTGCCGCCCGCCCGAGCGCCATGTGCGCCTGCGCCTGGAAGCTGCCGCGGCAGGTGAGACTCCCGTCGACGGGATCCCACTGGCTGATCACGCCGAACGTCTCGAGCGGGTTGGCGCCGAGCCGGTGCCAGCGAAAGCGCTCGGTGAAGACGTGATCGGCGGCGCGAAAGGCGCCCTCCACGTCGCCCCACACGAAGTCGCGCTGGAACATGACGTTGCTGCCATGCTCCTCGAAGACGAGGCCGCCCGCCGGATCGAGGGCCTTCCCCGCATCGACCACCGGCGGCAGCGATTCGTAGTCGACGCTGACGAGCTCGAGCGCGTCCTCGGCGACGTAGCGGCTGGTCGCGGCGACCGCCACCACCGGCTCGCCCACGAAACGGACCTTGTCGATCGCCAGACAGTGCGCGCCCCACCCCGGCGGCATCGTCTGCGCCGGATACGACCATCGCTGCGCGTCCGCGCCGGTGACGACGGCGGCCACACCCGGCAGCCCCTCCGCCGCGCTCGTGTCCACGGCATTGATGCGCGCGTGCGCGTGAGGGCTGCGCAGGATCGCACAGTGGAGCATGGCGGGCAGCGTCACGTTGTCGATGAACTCCGCGCGTCCGGTGAGCAGCAGCGGGTCCTCGACGCGCGCCACGGCCCGGCCGATGTATCGTGGCGTGCTCGTGGGCAGGTCCTCGATGGTCTTCGGAATGTCGGTGGCCATCTGCGTGCGTCCGCTCTTCCCGGCTGCCCTTGCCGAGCTCACTCGTGGTCGTGCTTGGAACCGACGCCGTGCCCGGGCGCCGGCGCCTTGCTCGCTCCCGTCTGTCCGCCGCGCATCTTCGTCACCGCCAGCCGCACCGACGCGAGGATCGACTGATAGCCCGTGCAGCGGCAGATCTGACCGCCGAGCGCATCCATGATCTCCTCGTCGTCCGGATCCGGGCTGTGCTGCAGCAGCTCGTAGATCGTCAGCAGGAAGCCCGGCGTGCAGAAGCCGCACTGCAGCCCGTGGCCCTCGCGGAAGGCCTGCTGGATCGGGTGCAGCTCGCCGTCGCGCTCGAGGCCCTCGACAGTCATGAGTGTCGCCCCATCGGCCTGCACCGCCAGCATGATGCAGGAGCGTACCGCCTTGCCCTCCACGAGCACCGTGCACGCACCGCATACGCCGTGCTCGCAGCCGACGTGTGTTCCGGTGAGGCCGAGATCCCCGCGCAGAAAATCCACCAGTGTCGTCCGCGGCTCGACGAGGCCTTCGTACAGCGCGCCATTGACGGTCATGCGAATCTGCCGCTTCGTCGTCACGTACCAAACCTCCTGACCCGCCTGAACCTGCTGACCCGGCTGACCCTTCCGACCCTCCGGCCCGCGTTACTTCCCACGGCGCGTGGGGCATGGACAGGCGAGCGCTCCGCGCGTCCCATCCGAGGCGCCGTCATCTCGGCATCGCGCGGCTGGCGGCCTCCGCCAGGCTGCGGCCCGCCAGCACTCCGGCGAGATGCCGGCGGTACTCCGCCGAGGCATGCACGTCGGACAGCGGCTCGTCGAGGACCGCGGCGACCTTCCCGGCCGCTTGCGCGATCAGCTTCTCGCTGGGCTTCTCACCGCGCAACGCATCCTCCACCGTCCGGGCGCGAAGCGGCGTGGATCCGACGCCGAAGAGCACGAGCCGGGCGCCGGCGCAGTGGCCGCTGCGGTCGAGCGCCAGCGTCGCGACGGCGCCGGCGAGGGCGAAGTCGCCGTGTCGCCGGGCGACCTCCATGAACGACCAGCCGCTCCCGTCCGGCAGCGCCGGAAACCGCACCTCGGTCAGCAGTTCCGCCGGCGCCAGCGCCGTGGTGAGGTAGGTGAGGAAGAAATCGGCCGCCGGGATCGCGCGCTCGCGACCGCTCGCGCCTGAACCGACCACGCGCAGCTCGGCGTCCATGGCGAGCGCGAGGGCTGGACACTCGGCGGCTGGATCGGCGTGGGCGAGGGATCCGCCGATCGTCCCCCGGTTGCGGATCTGTGGATGGGCGATGAGACGCACGGCCGCATGGAGCAAGGGGTTCCGCGCGGCAACCACCGTCGAGCGCTCGACGGTCCGCTGCGTCGTCATCGCGCCGATGGCGAGCCCGCCATCGACTTCGCGGATGTAGTCGAGCCCCGGGACGCGGCCGAGGTCGACGAGCAAGCCGGGTCGCGCCAGGCGCATGTTCAGGAGCGGCATCAGACTCTGGCCGCCCGCTAAAATCTTCGCCTCACCCTCGTGCTGCGCGAGAAGGGACAGCGCCTCCCCCACCGTGCCGGGGGCAGCGTAGTCGAAGACCGGCGGCTTCATGGCGCCGCTTTCTTAGCGCGTTCCGTCGGCTTGACCAACCCCTCGATATGAGGTTTTGCTCCGGTGCGCATCGAGTGATCCAGCCGCAGGTCGGGCCGTTTCGGCCCGCGTGGCCGAGTGACACGAGCCAGGGGGAGCATGGCCAAGACGTCGCAGACGTCACGTCGTCCGACTCGCCGGGCTCGCACGCCGGCGCGTCCCCGATCCTCGCCGAGCGCGAGTCGTGAGCGCTCCGAGGACACGGAACCGCTCGACCTCCTCCTGATCGTGCGCGACGCGCTCGCCAGCTCGCTCGTTGGCAACCTGCTCTACGCCCTCGACGCCCGCTCGCGCGGGTACGACGTCGGCGTGCTCGTCACACAGGAGGCGCTCGCCGCCCTCGCCTTCGGAACGTTCGAGTGGCCGCGCGAGCTCTCAGGCCAGGAGCTCCGTCTCACGCTCGCCGATCGCGGCGCGGCCGCGGGCGTGCCCGTCATGGGACGGGGGGAAGGGCGGCAGCTGGACGTGAAGAAGCTCGTGGCCACGGCTCGCGATGCCGGCGTGACGGTGTACGCCTGCCCGGCGTGGATGTCGCTACTCGGCCTGGCGGGCGATTCGGAGGGCCTGCCTCCGGGTGTTCGCGCTCTCGACGCCGCGGCCGCCTCGAGTCTGATCCGGACCGCGCGGCAGGTCGTCGGAACGCTCTAGCGCCGCCCGGGGCTCGCAGGAGGCTCGCGAATTCTGCTACCACTCCCCGCTGCAGGCCGTGATGGCCGCAGCGCCCTGGATATGGAGGATGCACGATGGCAAGCGCGCATAGAGGTCCGCTCCTGACGACGTTCGCGGTGCTGTTCTCCGTACTGGCGATCTCGAACCTGCTGAAACCCCTCCAGCTCGAGGGCCCGACGACCGGATTCGTGTTCCTCGGCGAGCGCATGAGCGGATTCTGGAACGCCGTGCTCGGTCCGCTCTTCGGCCTCTATCTGGCCGCATACGCGTACGGAATTTTTCGCATGCGACGGTTCGCCCTGCCAATGGCCTGGGCATACGCGGCCTACGTGCTCGCCAATCTCATCGCCTGGAACGTGCGCCAGGAGAACCCGTTCGAGATCGGGCTTGCGCTCGGCATCATGTACTTCGTGGTTGCCGTCGGAGTCTCCGCCGGCGCGGCGCTGGCGCTCCGGCAGCGCGCACCGGCGCTCTCCTGACCTGACAACCGGCCGCCGCGCCACACTCCCGCGCGGCGCTGCTGGAGGACGACCGATGATCACCGGTGGTTGTCTCTGCGGCGCCATTCGATATCGCGCCCGCGGCACGCCTTCCTTTGAAACCAACTGCCATTGCGCCACCTGCCGGAGGGCCGGGGCCGCCCCGTTCGTCCCCTGGGCGAGCTTCGATGCCGGCGATCTCACCTTCGAGCGCGGCGCGCCACGCCGATATCGTTCCTCGCCGGACGTGATACGGACGTTCTGTGCCGACTGCGGAACGCCGCTGACCTACCAGCGAGTCCCGGAGCAGATTGACGTCACGATCTGCAGCATGGATGATCCGGCCGGGGTTCCGCCCCGCGATCACACATGGGTCTCGCACCGGCTGCCCTGGGTTGTTCTCGGAGACGCTCTTCCCCGTCACGAGGAGGTCCGCAGCTAGTGTCCGCCGGACCGCCGGCGTGCGTTGGCGCGCAAGGTTGACGCGGTGTGACCGCACTCGGTCGAGGAGGGCCGCGAAGAAATGATCTGGGGTGAGTGGCGCAGGGTCGAAGGCGACGGGCTCGAATTCCGCGAGATCGTCTACGAAAAGCGGGCGCACGCGGAGCTCGAAGGCGGCGTGGCGCGCGTGACGATCAACAAGGCCGAGAAGTACAACACCATGACGCTCCACACCGTGGACGAGATGTTCCGTGCCTTTTACGACGCCAATCACGACGTCGGGATCGGCGTGATCATCGTCGCCGGCGCCGGCAAGCACTTCGGCGCCGGGGGCGACGTCGAATGGGAGAAGTGGGGGCTGCGGGAGGCGTTCTACAATCGCTATCCGCACAACCGCCTGATCCGGCTCTCGCGCAAGCCCGTGCTCGCCGCCGTCCAGGGCTACTGTCTCGGCGGGCACAACCACATGGCGTACTGCTGCGACTTCACCATCGCCGCGGACAACGCCATCTTCGGCCAGGCGGGGCCACGCGTCTCGAGCCCGGCGGACGGCTTCTTCGTCCCGTATCTCACCCGGGTCGTCGGCGCGAAGCGCGCGCGCGAGATGTGGATGCTCTGCCGCCGCTACACGGCGCTGGAAGCCGAGCGCATGGGCTTGGTGAATCGAGTCGTGCCGCTCGAGCGGCTGGAGTCCGAGGTCGACACGTGGTGCGAGGAGCTGCTCGCGCTCAGCCCGGGGTGCCTCGAGATCCTGAAGGCCGCCTTCGACCAGGAGATGGACGGCTACGCGGACCTGGGCGTGATCTCGAGCCAGCTCTACCCCGACTGGTTCGACATGCCAGAAGGCAAGGAAGGCGGAGCGGCCTTTCTCGAAAAACGGCGGCCACGCTTCTGGCCGCTCCGCGAGCGCGAGCGCGCAGCACGCCAGGCGCTCGCCGACGAATACGACGAGCAAAAGCGGCGCTAACCCGGCCTAGGAACGCGCCCGAGCGCCGCGTCGGCGGGCGCCGGGCAATCCCGCCGGCCGGCACGCAGCACGCCGGGCGCGACTCGCGCACGACTCACACGCCCGGGTGACCCTCCCCCGGTATGACCGACGGTCGCGCCTCGGTGGCCCCGGGGGGCGGGAGCTTCGCCGGGGCCTCTCCGCCCCCTGCCGCCGGCGCGGCCGGCAGCAGCGCGAACCTCGCCGCCACGTGATCGCGAATCCACCCCGGGTCCCACCACTCCACCGGGTCGACATGGCTGCCGCCCACCATGATCGAGAAGTGGAGGTGGTCACCGCCGGCCAGCCCCGTCTCGCCTGTCTGGCCGACGACCTCTCCAGCCTTGACGGTCTGGCCCTTCTGGACCGTGATGGCGCTGAGATGCCCGTAGAGCGAGAAGACGCCGAGGCCGTGATCGAGCACCACCGTGTTGCCGTAGATGCCGAGATTGTCCGCGAGCAGCACGATCCCGTTCTGGGTGGCGATCACGTCGGCGTGACGAAGCGAGGCGAGATCGTACCCGAGGTGGGTCTGGCGATCGATGATCGCGCCGCGATACTCGTAGGCGCGCCGATCCGCAAACGCGCTCATGGGCGCCGCGTTCGGCTGCCGCAGGAACGGACCGTCCCATAGCGGCCGGGGCACCGAGCTCGCCGTCAGGGCGCGCAGCCGCTCCTCGGACTGCTTGCGCATGTCGCGGTTGATGAACAGGTAGCCCTGGACGAGGTCGGCGGGAGCCGCGAGCGCATTCGCCGCGTAGATCTCGGGCACCTTCTGCTGCAGGAAGGTCTCGCTCAGCGCGAGCACGCGATCGGGGAACCGTCTGGTCTTGATGGAGACCGGGACCCCGACCTCCCTCGCGTTGCCGACGCCGTCGGTGGCGCGGACCGACACGCGCGTCGCCGGGTCGACGTCCTGCGGAACCGCGAAGACCCCCACCCACGCATCGGCATCGGCGAAGATACCCCGGGTCGCGGGAAACGCATACGGGCCGACGACGATCTCCGCCTGCTCCGCTCCCGCAGCGCGAAACACTGCTACCGAGGCGCCGCCGAGCCGGATGTTGTGCTGCGTGCTGAGCACGGCGACTTGCGGTGGCGTGACGTCGACCACGACCGGGTGCTGGACGACGACCGTGGGGCCCTCACCGGAGAGCCTCCAGCCGTTGGTCTCCACCAGCACCTCGATCTCGGCGTTCCCTTCCGGAACCCCGAGCTTGCCGAGATCCGCATGGACCCGCAGGACGTCATCGCGAACGCCGCCGCCGAGGAGCGGTCCCGGACCGTAGTTCTTCTCAGCGAGGGGGAAGGCGGCGCTCGCGGTTCTGAGCGCCACCCGTACACTGTGCAGCCCCGGGCTCTTGGGCGCGTGCACCGCGACCGCGAAGGCCGCGCGCTGCCCGAGGCTGCCCTTCGCCGCCACGAGCTCGCCCGTCGGCGGCTGTCGCTCGAACTTCAGCCACCAGAGCCCTCCCGCGGCCAGCGCCACCCCCACCACGACTGGGACGACAACGAGCACCCATCGCTTCATACCTCACCTCCCCGCCACCACATGGATGCAGCGATTGCCGCCGCTTGGCGTGTCGCACGCGGCGGCGGACAACCAGCAGGGCCACGGGCCGAGCGCCTGCGCGGCCCCTAGGATGTCACACCGAGGGAGCGAGGCCAACCGCCGGAGCGGCTCGCGTCGCACAGCACCCCGACGGCCGGGGCGCCAAGCAGCCAGACTAGTCCTTTTTCGTCGTTCGCAGATGAGTCCCGGCCGAGCCGAGACTCTCCAAGGGCTCATGACGGATCGGCGACGGTGTCGACACGAAGCGTGCGCGGCGCGTAGTCCCTTCCTCCGCCTCCATCTCCTGCAGATACGTGTCGAGGGTCGCGAGCAGGAACGCCACCGTCAGCGCGACCTCGAAGACCTCGCCCACGTCGAAGAGCAGCCGGTCGACGAAGACGTACGCGAGCACGTTGATGGTGAGGAAGATGACCACGCGGTCACCCGGCGCGGGTACCCAGGCGAGGCTGCGCCAGCCGAGGCGATACTTGGCGATCGGAATGCTGATCCAGAGGATACAGGCAAGGAGATAGTACGCGGGGTTCAGGATGTGATTGAAGTTGCTGAACACCGGATAGAGCGCGCTGTCGCGGGGAATCCCGAACAGCAGGGAGAGATTGAGGTTGTGGAGGTTGCTCTCCGCCTGGGCGTTGATCTGCATCATCCGCTCGGAGGACTCGAAGCCGAAGACGTGCTGGCCCCAGCTGATCTCCTCGCCGAGCAGGAAGATGCAGAGCAGCGCCAGGCCTAGGTGCCAGAGGGCGCCGAGCGAGAGGCCCTCGCGCTGGTAGCGTCGCATGAAGCCGAGGCCGCTCAGCACGATCACCGGGATCCAGAGAATCGCCTCGCCCCGGTCGAGGATGCCCGTCTCGCCGCGGAAGAACTCGTTCCAGAAGACGGCGCCGCCGACGGCCGAGGCCAGAAACGCGCGCAGCAGGTACACGGCGAGCATCACGCCCCATGCAATCGCCGTGAGGTTCGCCATGATCATCGACTTGTTACCCCTCTCTACCGATAACGCCCGCGCGTCTGCCGTGCGCCACTCGCATCGTTGCCGATCGCGGCCATCGCCGAGCCGCGGGCGCCACGGAGTGAGCACGCGCCGTGCCACATGACGTTAACTTGCGGGTAGCATTCCCGTAGCGGAACGATGCCGTATCCGCGTCGCACGATCATCCCTGCCGCATGTCGTGTTAGCTACCCTTCAACCACCCCCTGTGGGCATTTTGGTCTCTCCGCGGCGGAGCCATCGAGCGTTCCCTTCGCGGGACCGCATGGCCCTGGCTGTGCCGTCAGCCCGAGACAAGACGCTGACGGTCGGCACTCCGGCATCGTCCCGGCGGCGCCGCCTATCGGCTTTTCCGCGTATCGGCGTATCGTTCTATCTTGGGAGGCCGAGTAGACGCGCGGTGTCCGTGCAGCTCGCGATCGGGCGCCCCACGCGGCGCGCGAGGTCGACGACTTCGGCGACCAGCTCCGCGTTGGCCGGCGTGCGCGATCCGGCATAGTCCTCGAGGCCCACGCGCACGTGCCCGCCGCGCTCGAGCACGAGGCGTGCGAGTCCCGAGGCCGCGAGGTCGCCGCCCACGACGGCCGCCGCCCACGGCAGGTCGCAGCCTTCGAGCAGCTCGAGGTATGCCTCGAGCGCCGCGCGAGTCGGTGGCAAGCCGAACGTCACACCGCTCGCGCTCCCACCCAGGTAGCCCTGTTCGCCGCCGAAATACAGCTTGATGAAGGCGCCGCGCGGCAGTCGCCCCGCCCGGTGGTAGGCGAGCGCCGTGCGCAAGAATCCGGGCTCGAAGATCGACACGCTCGGTCCGAGACGGTGGCGGGCGAGCAGCTCCGCGACGTAGCCGATGTCCGCATAGCTGTTGACGTAGACGAACTCGAGGGGACCGGGGAGGCCGTCGTCGCCGGCGGCGCCCAGGTTGACCGAGCCCGGATCGAAGACCCCCATGCGCATGAGGCCAGAGTCGGCGAGCACGGGCACGTGCGCGAAACGCTCCGCGATCGAGCCGCCGACGGCGACCGTGGCGTACAGGATGGCATCGGGACATTCGCGCACGACCGCCCGCCATCCTTCGAGATAGCGCGCGGCCGCCGCCTTACCGGCGAGGGCAAAGTCGTCGATGTGGTTATGGACGATCGCTGCCCCCGCCCCGAGACATGCGAGCGCGTCGGCGGCGATCTCTGCCGGCGTCAGCGGCACGTTCGGGTTTCGCTCGCGCGACGTGGCGCCGTTGATCGCCGCCTCGATGATGACGGGAGTCACGGCCTGCATTCTAGCTCCTCGGGCGCCGCCGCTGTCCAGCCCGCATGGTCCGACCGGCCACGGAACGCTGGCCTGCGGGTGCGTGGCGGGCGTACACGCTCCGGCTTCGGCCCTCTCAGAGCGCCCCCGCGTCCCACACCGTACGCCCGCCAAGGACCGTGCGCAGCACCTGCGTGGCGGCGAGATCCTCGAGACGGCATCCGAGGGGATCCCGATCGACGACGATGAGATCGGCGGGATTGCCCGGCGCGAGCGTTCCGAGCCCCTCCCAGCCGAGCACACGGGCCGCCTCCCGCGTCCACATCGCGAGCGCCTGCGCACGCCCGACTCGCTGCGCCGGGCCAGCATTCCGGCGCCCACTCACGCACAGCCGGTGCGTCTCGGCGAGCTCGATGTGCTCGAAGACGTTCTTCGGCCCCCAGTCCGTGCCGCAGGCAACGGGCAGCCCCGCATCGAGCATGCGACGGAGCGGAATGAGATCGGCGAGCACATGCTCGCGGATGCGCTCGATGAACAGATCCCCCTTGCCCCACGAGAACGACATGCTGGTGGTCACCCGGAAGCCGAGGTCTGCGTAGCGCCGCGCGGCTTCGGCCGTGAGAAAGAAGACGTGCTGGAGAATCCAGCCGCGGCCGGCGATGGGCGTGCGTCGCGCCACTACCTCGGCGCGGTCGAGGAACTCGTCGTGGTCCCGGTAGCCGGCGCCGATGAAGTTGAGCCGTAGATTGCGCGCCGCGCAGAACTCGAGCGCCGCCATCTCCTTCTCGGGCTCGACGAAGGTCACGCCGCGGGTGGGCTCGCCATAGGGACCACGGTAGGGCTCGTACATGCGCAGAAACCCGGGCCAGCAGGGACCACCGCGGGACAGCGTCACCCCGTCGTGACGGAGCAGATCATCGCGCACGTCCGTCAGCGCGAGCGCCGCCTCGAGGTTGTCGTGAAACTCCGCCATCGTCAGCGGCCGGGTCCACGGCAGCCCGTACGACTCCGCCTCGAGCGTCGTGAGCACGCGCAGCGTGAGGGCGTCCTCCGCGCGCAGCGCCCGGTAGGCGCCGATCTCGGCCTGACCCATCGCGTGTCCTTCGTAGACGGTGGTGACGCCCATGCGGTTGTAGTCGGCCATCGCCTTGCGCGTGCCGGGCAGGACCGATTGCGGCTGGAGCAGCGGGATCTCGCGCAGCAGTCCGTCCATGAACGGATCGTTGGTGTAGTAGTTGTTGACCGAGCCGCGGAGGATACCCGTCGGCTCGCCGTCCCCGTCCTTCTCGATCCACACCCGCTCGACCTGGTCGGGTGTGTCCCGGGTGATGCGCAGTCGCCCGAGCGCCGCGGAATTGAACGCGCACACGTTCGGGATCACCGGCGCCCACGCCTGGATGAAGACCGGATGCCTCCTGGTGGCCTGGTCGAGCCGGTTGCGATCGGGGAGCCGGCCCTCGGCGAGGTCGCGGTACGAGCGGCGCAGAAAGTAGTGCGGCTCGCCGACCGGCGTGGTCATGATCCAGTCGCCGGCCGGCGTCGTCTCGGCGCGCGCCCGCACGCGCCGGACGATGTCGTCATGCGAGCGCGCGTCGGCGAGGTCGACCAGTGGGTGCGAAAAGGCGCCGAAATGGAGGACGTGCGGATGCGTGTCGATGAGCCCCGGCATGACGGTGGCTCCGCGCAGGTCGACCCGCTCGGCGCCGGAACCCGCGAGCCGGATCATGTCCTCCTGCGAACCGACGCCGGCGATCGTGGCGCCGCGGACGACCAGGGCATCGCCCGGCGGCGTCGTGCCGTCGAGCACCAGAACGCGGCCGCCGGTGTAGAGCGCCGTCACCAGAGCCTTCTCGCTTTCAAGCGGGCCCCCGGTCAACAGCGACCGGGCGCTGATTCGGGAACGTAACGCCTTGCACGGCGTCTTGCCCGATGCCAGAAAGCCCCGACGCCATGGAAGACATACCGGAGCGGACGGTCGTCGAGCTGTCCTCGGGCGTGTTCGTGCTGTCCTGCGCGACGATTGCGCTCGTCGTGCTCGTCGCTGCGCGCTCCTGGCAACCACCGACCTGGCTCCTGGCGGTGGAGATCTTCGGCACCATCGTCGCCCTCTTTGCCTTCGGCTCCTTCCGCTATCGCATCCACAAGAACGCCCTCACCTACGGCATGGCGCTCGTCATCGGCGCCACCTTCTTCGGCATCGCGTGGCCGGGCTCGCAATTGCGGGAGCAGGTCGCGGCGCAGGGCTGGCGGGCGTGGCTCCCCTTCCTCGGCCATCACCTCTTCAGCTGGCACGGGCTCGACGAGCTCGTGCACGCCGATACGATGGCGTTCATTCTCGGGCTCACCTTCTTCGTGGCGGTGATCGCGCAGACGCGGCTCCTCGAGACGATCACGTTCGCGCTTCTGCGCCGCTACCGAGGCTACGTGCTCCCCACGGTGATCTCGGTCACCGCGGTGGTCGCGTTATCCTCCGGGATCCTCGACGGGGTGTCGATGATCGGGCTCACCATCCGCACGCTGGTGATCATCATGTTCCTGGCGAGGGAATCGGCTGGCACCGTCCGCTACGCCGTCATGGTGTGCACCGTCGTTACCACCGTGTGCGGCATGTGGCTCGCCTACGGCGAGCCCCCGAACCTCATCATGAAGGCGAACCTGACCGGGCCCACGGGTGAATCGTACCTGACCAACGGATTCTTCCTGCGCTATTGCCTGCCCGGGGCCATCGCCAGCTATCTCGTGATCGCCTGGAATCTGCGCAAGCGCATCGGTCGCGCGCGGGTGGATCTCCACGACATGGACGTGCTCGACGCCAACGCCGAGAGCGTGCGCTTCCTCCAGGCCGCCCGCCACGGCGAGGTGCTCACCCCGGTCGAGATGGTCGAGAGCGAGGGAGGGCACCTCGGCGAGCCGGCGTCCGAGCGGGTGCAGGAGCGCATCCGTCACGGCGAGACGCTCGGCGCCGCGCTGGTGCGGGAGAACGTGCCGGCGGCGCGGCGCCGGCGCATCCTCGGCGAGTTCGTGAGCGAGGAGCTCGCCGACTCCCTGGACGAGCACTACGTCCACGCCGTGGCCGGCAACGAGATGGAGGCGCGGCGCACGGAGCGGGACGTGCGCGAGGCGATGCGACGCCTCACGCCGCAGCGTTTCCATGCGCAGCGGTTCGCGATCGCGAGCCTCGTGGTCTTCATCGCCTGCCTCGTCTGGCACGCCTGGGACCACCGGGTGCCGCTCTTCGTGGCCTCGCTCGCCGGCTTTGCGCTGAGCCTGATCGGCATCCTGCGCTTGCCGCGGATGGTTCGCCTGGCGCTCCACGAGGCGCGGGTGGAGTTCGCCGAGTACTACTTCCTCTTCCCGCTCTTCTTCTCGATCACGCTCCTCACCCACGTGGGCTTCTTCGAGCAGTTCCAGGAGCTGCTGAAGACGGGCATCGCGCGGCTCGGCCGCGGCCACGTGGCGTTCGCGCAGTTCCTCGGCTGCACCGTCCTCTCCGCGCTCCTCGACAACAACGTGGTGGCCGACTTCGGCTCCCGCGCCATCCTCGGCCTCGAGGTGGCGGTCCTCCATCTCTTCGCCATGGCGCAGATCGCCGGCTATGCCACCGGCGGCTGCTGGACGCACATCGGCAGCGCCCAGTCCGTCGTCGCCTTCGCGTTCATCCGTCGCGACGTCGACGAGGGCTACACGCCGGTCGAGTGGATCAAGGAGATGACGCCCGTGATCCTCGAGGTGGCGCTCGTGCTCACCGCGATCATCTACATCGAGGGCATGCTGCTGCCCTACCTGCACTGAGGCGCCGCGGGGAGGGCGCGGGGCCACGGCCGGAAGCAGGAACGAAGTGGGAAAGGGTGCGCGGATGGCGGGACGTCGTGGTGATGGGTCGGCGTTGAGGCCGAACGCCCCGGACCGGGATCGCGCTGGCGCATGTCGTTGGTGGGAGCACGTGTGACGGCACCGGCAACGACCCTCCGCTGGCCCCTCGTGGGCCTCGTCTGCCTCGGGGTCTGGCTCCATGCCGCCGATGCGCTCGTCGCCACCACCGTCATGCCGAGCGCGATCGCGGACATCGGCGGCCTGCCGTGGATCTACTGGACGATCGCGCTCTACGAGCTCGGCTCGATCGTCGCCGGCGCGGTCGCCGGCCTCGTATCCCTGCGCTTCGGGCTCGGTGCGGCGATGGCTGCGTCCGCCGTCGTGTACGTGCTCGGCTGCGTGGCGAGCGCGGTCGCGCCGAACATGGCGATCATGCTCGGCGGGCGCCTGCTCCAAGGGCTCGGCGGTGGCGCGATGATGGCGCTGTCGTACGTCGGCGTGAGCCAACGCTTCGCCGAGGAGCTCTGGCCTCGCGTGCTGGCTCTGGTCTCGGGCGTGTGGGGAGTCTCGGCATTGATCGGGCCCCTCGTCGGCGGCGCGTTCGCCTCCGCCGGTTTCTGGCGGGGCGCGTTCTGGGCCTTCGCCGCGCAGGGGCTGGTGGTCGTCGTGCTGGCGCCGATCCTCATCGGCGCGGGCGTGGCGCCGCCCGCGACCCGTCCCGCACTGCCGGGACGCCAGATCGCCGCGCTCGCCGCGGGCGTGCTCGCGATATCGGCGGCAGGCGTGCAGACCGAAGCGCGGCTGACGATCGTGCTCGCCGCGCTCGGACTTGGGGCGCTCTTTCTCGTCCTGCGCTTGGAGCAGGCGGCGCCCGAGCGTCTGTTCCCGCCACGGCCGCTCAGCTTGCAGGTCCCCTGGGGCTCCGGGTACGCCATGGTGCTGGCCCTCGCAACCGCGACCGTGTCCTTCACCGTGTACGGGCCGCTGCTGATGGCGAAGCTCTTCGGCACCACGCCGCTGGCGGCGGGGTTCATGGTCGCGAGCGAGTCGGTGGCCTGGACGCTCGCCGCGATCGTGTTCGCCCGCGCTCCGGCGGCGCGGGAGGCGGCGCTCATTCGAATCGGCGCGCTCCTCGTCACCGGCGGCATCGCCGGCCTCGCGTTCGCGATGCCCCGTGGGCCGGTGTGGACGCTTCTCCCCTGGACGTTCCTGCAGGGCGCCGGCTTCGGCATGTGCTGGGCATTCCTGCTGCGCCGGATCGTCGCCGCCGTTCCCGCCGGCGAGCGGGAGCGCGCCTCCGCCGCGATGCCGACCTTCCAGATGCTCGGCTACGCGGTCGGCGCGGCCGCGAGCGGCATCGTCGCCAACAGCCTCGGGCTCGTGGACGGTGCGCCCGCGGAGGTGGTGCGCGCGGTGGCGCTCTGGGTGTTCGCCGCCTTTCTCCCGCTCGCGCCGATCGGCATCGCGGCGGCCTTCCGGCTGACGGCCGAGCCTGCCTAGCGGCCGTATCCGGGCCCCTTGGCGAAGCGCCGGGGGGCGATCTATAAGCAGGTGGACCGCTTCCGCAGCGTCACTCCGGAGGTCACCGGCCGTGTGGTCAGGCGTGAGACAGCTCGTCGCCCACGCACGCATCCAGCAGAGCCGGGTGCAGGGGCTCTGGGCCGCGCTGCTCTTCTTTCGCCTGGTCGAAGGGGTGGCGTGCTGGGCGATCCTCTCCCGGTTCTACCTCCGGGCGGACGACCCCACCTGGCCGCTGCATCTCAATTTCCTCGTCTATGCCGCCGGCAACCTGGCCCTGTCCTTCGTGCACCGGCGCGGGGCCTTGAGTCCGGCCTGGGGCTGGTTCGATGTGGCCGTCAACGTACTCCCCATGACCCTCGCCGCGCACTGGTCCGGCGGGATCTACAGCCCGTTCGTCCCCCTCTTCGTGCTGAAGATCGCGGTGTATACCGTGGTCTACGGCGTGGACATCGGCTGGCTGAGCTTCGCGGCCACCGCGCTCGCGGGCCTGACGTTGTTCGTCGTGGCTGGCCGTGCAGCCTCCGCCTCGGTGACGACGTATCGAGAGCTCAGCCTGGCGTTCGAGGTGCTCGCCTACGGCATCATCATCGGCGGCGCGCTCAAGTTCTTCCCCATCCTCGAGGACCGCGAGCGCCGACTTGCCGTCACGGTGCGGGAGAAGGAAGAGCTCTACCAGCAATCGATGCAACAGCAGGTGAGCTTGCGCCGCCTCTCACAGCGCGTGATGCGCGTGAGCGAGCGGACGATGCGCCGTATCGCCCGTGACCTCCACGACGATCTCGGCCAAGCGCTGACCGCAGTCAAGATGGACCTGGGACTGATCGAGCGTCAGCTCGAGGACAGCGGCGAGATCCGCGGTCGCGTACGCGAGGCCCGCGAGCAGATCGGCACAGTGCTCCAGGAGGTGCGAACGCTATCGCATCTGCTGCGGCCGGCCGCGCTCGACGATCTGGGACTGGTCCCGGCCATGGAATCCTTCGTCAACCGCTTCGGCGAACGGAACGCCGTGTCGGTGCAGCTCGAGGCGCCGCCGCCCGAGACCCGCCTGCCACGCTCGATGGAGCTGGCGCTGTACCGGGTGCTGCAGGAGGGGCTCACGAACGTGGCCCGGCACGCCAAGGCTCACCGCGTGCAGATCAGCCTTCGCGTCGAGGACGTGGTAACGCTGCAGATCCAGGACGACGGCTGCGGGTTCGATGCGGCCGGGTTCCTTCGCAGCCCCCCCCAGGGGCATGGCATGGGCGTGTTCGGCATGCGCGAGCGTATCGCGAGCTACGGAGGCCAGTTCGCCATCGAATCGCAAGAGGGCACCGGCACCCAGGTGCGATTGTCCATACCGCTTGGCGGTGATGCAGATGTAGAGGACTCGGAGGAGGAAGATGGGGAAGATTCCCGTCTTGCTCATTGAGGACCACACGATGGTCCGCCAAGGGCTGCGGCGGCTCCTGGAGACGAATCCCGATGTGCGGATCGTCGGCGAAGTGGGCAACGGCCGCGCGGCGCTGGAAGCGGCCGAGCGCCTCCGCCCGGCGGTGGCCATGATGGACATCAGCCTTCCCGGTCTCAACGGCATCGAGGTCACGCGGCAGCTCGCTCGTATCGTGCCCGACACCAAGGTTCTGATCTTGTCCATGCACGCCGATGAGGCCTACGTCCGCCAGAGCCTTCAGGCCGGAGCGACGGGCTATCTGCTGAAGGACGCCGACGAGCAGGATCTCCACCGGGCGGTGATGGCCCTCAGCGTCGGCGGCTCGTATTTCAGCCCATCGGTGTCGCGTGTGGTGCTCGAAGGATACCTGAACCAGGGGCGGCAACCAGCCGACGAGCTCGGCGCACTCTCCGATCGCGAGCGTGAAGTGCTGCAGCTGGTGGCCGAGGGCAAGAGCAACAAGCAGGTGGCGCACGCTCTGGACGTCGCCGTCAGCACGGTGGAGAGCCATCGCAAGCACATCATGGAAAAGCTCAATCTGCACAACACCGCGGAGATGGTTCGCTTCGCGGTCCGGAAGGGGATCGTCCAGTAGGTACTGTCCGAGCGGCCATCCCCGGCAATTGTTGTCCGCACAGGGCGGCATCGATCGCGGTGGTCCTGCCCGCCGGGGGGACGGTCAAGTACCCTTCGCCTACCCCTCCCTAGTCGCGTCACGCAAACTCCCCAGACGACGGGATAGTCCGCGTCCCCTCGACCCGGTTATCCTTCGCGAGTCCCGCGGGAAAACCGCATGGGGAAAGTGCACGTATTGTTGGCCGACGACCACACGGTGGTGCGTCAGGGCCTGCGCAAGATCCTGGAATCGTCCCCCGATATCGAGGTCGTGGGCGAGGTGGGTGATGGCGCTGCGGCCGTCGCCGCGGCGGCCACCCTCAAGCCCGACGTGGTCCTCATGGACGTGCGCATGGAGCAGCTCAACGGCATCGAAGCGACCCGGCAGATCCTCGCAACTCAACCCACGGTGCGGGTGCTCATTCTCTCGATGTACGACAACGAGCAGTTCGTCCGCCAGAGCATCGAAGCCGGCGCGCAGGGCTACTTGCTGAAGGACGTCGACGATGAGGTGCTCGTGGAAGCCGTGCTGACGGTGAGCGCCGGCGGCACCTACTTCAGCAGCTCGTTCGAGGGGGCGCTCGGCGGAATCGGCTCGTCGCTCGATATTCTCACCCCGAAGGAGCGCGAGGTGCTCCGCCTCATCGGCGAAGGGCTCGGCAATCGAGCGATCGGGGAACGGCTCGGCCTCAGCATCCACACGATCGAAACCCACCGGAAACATCTCATGGAGAAGCTCGACCTCCATTCCACGGTCGACTTGGTTCGGTACGCGGTCCGCGTGGGCCTGGTGCAGTGATTCGGCAGCGCGCCGCTTCGTCCCCGATCTCGACGCCGCCCTTCCCCGGTTTCAGCGCGTGAAACCCCCTTGATTTTCCGGCCGATTGACCAGGGGAGATGATTGCCCGGCATTGAATCGCGCCCGTATATTTGGCGCACGATGACTGGGCGGTTGGGGACGAATGGGCGCGGGTTCAGGCTTCTCGATGCGCTACCAGAGGATGGCGAACGGCGGCTGATGCTGGCCGTGCTCATGGACGCGATCCGCATCCTCAGGACGCGCTGCCCGGACGGCTCGGGCGCCCGGCCGCGGCGCGCATGGCTGCGGGAGCTCGGCTGGATCGAGGCCGAGGATTGCGCGACGCCGTTCTCCTTCGTCAGCATCTGCGAAGTGCTCGGACTCGATGCCGGGTACGTGCGGCGCTGGATCTTGCGAACGCCCGCGGAGAGCGGAACCTTTCGCCGCCATCCCCGTCCCGTGCTCTGCCGGCGCCGCTGGCGGAACTGCTCGTAAAGACCCGCCGCACACCCGGCATACCTGTCCCTCTCTCACCACGTCGGTACACACGTCTCCACGCCGGTACCGGTGGCGCTCGGAGCCAGCGAGCGGTCGACCGCGTACCTTGCCATCGACGGCATGTCGTCACCGTGACGGCATGGCGTCACCGTGTCGCGACTCGATGGGAAGGACGGCCGGCGCCTCGGGGAGCACCTCGGGCCGGTGCAGGCCAGGAGAGGGAACCTGCCACCGTGCCCTCGGTGCTCCCCGCTCGCCGGGGGGCGGGGTGGGGCGGGGGATCACGAGAAGCCGATCTCAGCTCCGATCGACGATCTTCGCATAGTGGAGAAGCTGGCGGCTCAGCTCTGCGAGCTGCGCGCGCACCGATTCCGTCCGCACCTCGGCGGCCAGGGCCGCCAAGCGATCCGCAGACTCTTTCAGCGTGAACGAGATCATGCTGAGCAGTTCCTGTTCTTCCATCAGCATCTCGGCGCTCGATCCCGCGAACGCCGAGCGGCAGACGTTCGCGGGATCATGCGCGGTGGCCGCGCCAGACGGCGGCGCGCTTGGCCTCGGCATGAGCGATCCTTCATGGCGTCCAGCATGACGCCGGCGCCGTCGCGAACCTATCGCCTGCTTTGGGTATTTCGCGTCAAAAAAATTGGGTAACCCAGGATGGGATCACCCGATTCTCGGCCAGCGCCTCCTTATTCTTGCGCTCGGCCCGGGCTAGGCTCTCGAGCGCCTTTGCCTTCGCGGCGGGCGGGGGCAGCCCTGCTCACCTCGGCGCGTCGATCGCCGTACCCTCTTGACTCGATATGAAATTTGATCCTATTTTCAGTTTTAGGTACCGGCAATGGCGGCGACTATGACCAGGGCGCGTAGACCCGGCGCGCGCAGCAAGCGCGGAGCCTATGCCAAGTCGCAGGCAACACGTAAGAAAATCCTGGCCGCGGCGTTGAAGGTCGCGGGTGGCGCCGGCCTGCACCGGACCTCGGTGGCAGCCATTGCCGATCAGGCCGGGGTGGCGATCGGTAACCTCCACTACCACTTCGGGTCGCGCGCCGAGCTCCTCCACGAGCTGATGCGCTGGCAGGTGGCGGAGCTGCTCGAGACGGTGCGCAAGGCCATCGATGCGCACGGCGATTTCTTCGCCAAGGACGAGGCGGCGTTTCGCGCCTACCTCGAGTACGTCCGGCGCCATCCGGCGTGCGTGCGCCTGGCCGAGGAAGTCCGGTTGCACCACCCCAAGCTCTACGATGCAACCAACGCGATGTGGCTCGCGATGTTCCGCGAGGCGTTGCGCGACGGCGCCGGTCGCGGCGAGCTGCGCCCGCTCGGCGACGACGAGATCGGCGTGCTCGCGCATCTGCTGATGGGCGCGCGCTACTTCGTCGACCAGATGCTTCAGACGGACGGCGCTCCGAGCGACGAGCTCATGGTCGCCACCTACGTCAGACTCACCCGCGGCGGCCTTCGCAAGCAGCACCCGGGAGGACGGTCATGACACTCGCGTATCGCATCCCCGCTCCCGTTGCAGCGTTCGACGGCGCCTCCGGCTTCGATCCTCGACCGGCGGACACTACGCACGACCGCCGAGAGCCGATTGCGTCGACCGCCGAGGACTTTCCGATCGCGATCATCGGCGCCGGGTTCACCGGCATCGGCGCGGCGATCCGCCTGCAGCAGGCGGGCATCCACTCCTTCACCATCTTCGAGCGGGCCGGCAGGATCGGCGGCACGTGGCGCGACAACACCTACCCCGGCGCGGCGTGCGACGTGCCGTCGCACGTCTACTCGCTGTCCTTCGAGCCGAATCCCGACTGGAGCCGCAAGTTCGCCGGCGCGCACGAGATTCACGGCTACCTGCTCGGTCTGGTCGCCAAGCACGACCTGCGGCGCCGCCTGCGCCTGAACACGACGATCGTCGCGGCGCGGTTCGACGAGGCGCGCGGCATGTGGACGCTCACCGACGACGTCGGACGGACGTACGAGGCGCGGGTGGTGCTGTCCTGCATGGGCGGGCTGATCGATCCGGCGCTCCCGCCGATTCCCGGCATCGGCGATTTCACCGGCAAGATCATGCACACGGCGCGCTGGGATCACTCGTACGACCTCGCCGGCAAGCGCGTCGCCGTGATCGGCACCGGCGCGAGCGCCGTGCAAGTGGTCCCCTCGATCGCACCGACGGTCGCGAGTCTCACCGTCTTCCAACGCACCCCGGCGTGGGTCGTTCCCAAGAGGGACAGGACATACTCGGCGAGAGCACGGCGCCTGCTGGCCCGGTTTCCGCTGGCGCTGCGGATCAGTCGTGCGCTCAAGTACTGGAACAGCGAGATGTGGGGGCCGATCGTCTTCCTCGACGCGCCGCGGCTGTCCGAGGTCGGGCAGCGCGCGTCGCTCGCCCATCTCCGCGCGCAGGTTCGCGATCCCCGGCTGCGCGAGCGGCTCACGCCGACGTTCCAGTTCGGGTGCAAGCGGATCCTGATCTCCGACGACTACTGGGCGACGTTCGAGCGCGACAACTTCACGCTCGTGACCGCGCCCATCGAGACGATCACGCCTGCAGGGATCGCTACGGCGGACGGGACAACGCACGTCTTCGACGCGATCATCTTTGCCACCGGCTTCGAGCTGAACTTCGCCAAGGCCCCCTTCCCGGTGCGCGGGCTCGGTGGACGGCTCCTCGACGAAGCCTGGAAGGACGGCGCGGTCGCCTACAAGGGCCTGTCGGTCTTCGGGTTTCCCAACTGGTTCATCATGATGGGACCCAACACCGGCCCCGGTCACACTTCCGTGCTCGTCTACACCGAGGCACAGATCGCGCACGCGGTGCAGGCGATTCGCACGATCAGGGGCGCGCGCCTACGCTACGTACACGTGCGCCGTGACGTGCAGGACCGCTACAACGCGCGCCTGCAAGGGCGCATGAAGCACATGGTCTGGTCCACGGGTTGCACGAGCTGGTACCTGTCGAAGGACGGCGCCAACCACACGCTCTACCCGGGCTTCGCCGCCGAGTACGTCGTCCGCGCGCGCCGCTTCCGGCCGTCGGACTACGAGATCGCCACGTTTCGCTGATTGGTTCACACGCCCGCAGGGCAGCGCAAGCCGCCTCGTGCCCTCCCCACGCCCCGCCCCTTGCGTATCGCCTCCATCAGGTCGTCCGTCCGTGTAACGAGCCACCCTTTCAGGAAATACCGCACCCCAGCACTCGACCCCAGTTCGAAGCAAGGCGCCACCTCGACGCCAGGCGCCGGACCCGCGAACACCCAGGAGTTGAGTGGGGCGGGCGCGACCCTGTTCGCAGGGTGCACAGGCAGAAACGGAGCCCGTAAGTACTTGTACGTAAGTACATGTACGTAGGCCCACACAGAAGGCCCCGGCAGAAAAAAGTTCGTATTTTTTCTATAGACCTCAGCACGATCGCTCTGCTACGTTGCGCGACTTCGGTGGAGGATGAAATGACCATGACACGATCGAAGGTGCGGACGGCTGTCTTTGCACTTGCTGCGACGTTCGCACTCGCGCGCCCAGGAAACTCCACAACGGTCCGTCAACTTGCCATCGGCGAGATGGTGCAGGCGGCGTACAGAATCGTCGTGGGGCAGGTAACGAAGGTCGAGAGCGCCGAGGATGAGCATGGAGCGCCCGTGACGTACGTGACGTTCTCCGTAAGCGACACGCTCAAGGGTAAGCCTGCCGACAAGCTGACGATCAAGCAGCTTGGATGGAACGACGTCCCCGAAGGTGGTGGGCGGATCCTACGCATTCCGGGGCTCCCGCGATACCGAGAGGGGGAGGAGTCCGTGCTCTTCCTACATCAGCCAAGCCGCGGCGGATTCAGCAGTCCGATTGGTCTCGAACAGGGAAAGCTGCCCGTGGTGGAGATCAGAGGCCAGCGGATGGTGCGTGTCCGATCTGAGGACAAGGGAAGGACAGGTTGGCGGCAATGGGGACCAGCAGCCACGAAGGGACAAGGGAAGACCGAGAGCATGGAGCTCGGCGACTTCGTCGGGATGCTGCGAGCCATGGTCCGTAGCGTGCCGTAGGTCGCCGGAGTGGGAAAACGAGCCGGCGGCCGAATGTGATGTGACTTCGAGGTGACTACGATGGCGCAAGCGAGGCGAAGGATCATCGGTTCCCTCGTCAACTTTGTTGCGGCGACGCTGGTGGCGAGCGCCCCGTGTGAAGCTGGGGGACCGCTGGTCGTGAACGGAACGGGAGAGAGCCTGACCTGGGAGACCCCGATCCCGTTTCACCCGGACCAGGGGCCTCTGGGCATCATCGATAACGCCGGGGCGGTCAGCCTGGTGGCGGACAGCTTCGACGTGTGGCGCTCCGTGCCCACGGCGGCGCTGAGCTTTGCGAACGCCGGCGCGCTTGCGGTCAACGTCACCGCCGCCAACGCGCTCGAGTTTCTTGCGACCTGCGAGGGGTTGAGCCCGATCATTTTCGACGAGGATGGCAGCCTCACGGATTTCCTGTTCGGCGAGGGCGCCGGGGATTTCATCCTGGGATTCGCCGGTCCGGAATGCGGCCTTTACATTCCCCCCGCCATCACCGAGGGCATCGCGGTTCTGAACGGCCGCTTCGTCGACGGGGTGGAGCCGGTGGAGATCCCCCTCAACGACTTCGGCGCTGTCTTCGTCCACGAGCTCGGACACTACGTCGGCCTCGGCCACACTCAACTCAACCTCCTCGAAGCGTTCGACGGAGACCCAAGCAACGATTTCGCCGTGCCTACGCTGTTTCCGATCTTGGTCAACGCGGCGGAGCAGTTGTCCCTCCACAAGGATGACGAAGTCTCGGTCTCCACTCTGTATCCCGCGCCCGCGTTTCCTACGACACTGGGCAGCATCACGGGCACGATCCTCCGCATCGACGGCACCACGCCGTTTCAAGGCGCGAACGTCATCGCGCGCAACGTTGCCGATCCGTTGCAGGACGCTGTGAGCTATGTGTCTGGCGCCCGCTTCTTCCCGTTCGCGGAGGGAGGCCCACCACCTCCGCCGCTGGAGGGGCGGTACGAGCACTACGGTTTGACCCCGGGAGCCTTGTACACCGTGGAGATCGAGGAGATCTTTAGCGGCTTCGCCTTCGGCTCGATTGTGGGTCCACTCGATCCTCCGGCGCGCCTGCCAGGGCTCCCGGAGTTCTGGAACGGCATGAACGAAGCCGGCGCTTTCCCGCCCGATGATCCGGCTGATGCAGCCCAGATCGAGGTGACGTCGGGAGAGGTGGTTGCCGACATCGACATCGTCATGAACGAGCCGCCGCCCCCCGCGAACGACGCATGCGCCGATGCGACGATCATCCAGACGCTGCCGTTTGAAGATGTCGTCCAGACCAATTCGGCGACCACCGCGCCGGATGAACCGATCCAATCGTGCGGACCGCCGTCAAGCTCCAACAGCGTCTGGTATCGATTGCAGGCGCCCACCGCGGGCACGCTGGTCGTATCGACGAGCGGCAGCGACTACGACACCGTGCTGTCGGCCTACACCGGAGTATGCGGGGGACCAACCGAAATCGCGTGCAATGACGATTTTCAAAGCCTCCAGTCCCGGATTACGGTCCCGGTGCAGGCGGGCGAAGAACTCCTGCTGAAAATCACCGACTTTGGAAGTGCAGATGGTGGTGGCCGGTTGGTGCTCAACGTAGCGCCTGCGCCCGTGCCGGGAAACGACGAGTGCATCGACGCCACCGTCATTTCGACGCTGCCGTTCGGGGACGTCATCGAGACCATCGGAGCAACCGCCGCGCCGGATGATCCCGTACAAGCATGCAGCGGGCTGACCAACTCCAACAGCGTCTGGTATCGATTGCAGGCGCCGGCCGATGCGACGCTGGTCGTCTCCACGGTCGGTAGCGACTACGACACCGTGCTATCGGCGTACACCGGAGAGTGCGGGGCACTGTCCGAGATCGCGTGCGGCGATGAGGATGTAGGATCCCAGTCGCGGATCGCGATCGAGGTGCGGGCCGGCGACGTCGTGCTGCTGGAGGTCAGCGACTATGCAAGCCCAGACGGTGGCACGTTGGTGCTAAACGTCGCGGAGGCGCCCGTTCCCGGGAACGACGAGTGCGTCGACGCTACCGTCATTTCGACGCTGCCGTTCGGGGACATCATCGAGACCTTCGGTGCAACCACTGCGTCGGACGATCCGGAGCAGTCCTGCGGTCATCCCGACAGCTCCAACAGTGTGTGGTATCGGCTGCAGGCGCCGACGGACGCCACGCTAATCGTCTCCACGGTCGGCAGCGACTACGACACGGTGCTGTCGGCCCACATCGGGGAGTGCGGCGCGCTGACCGAAATCGCGTGTAGCAATGATGAGTCAGGTTCTGCGTCGCTGATTACACTCGATGTGCAGGCCAGCGACGTCGTGCTTCTGGAGATCACCAACCACGGAGGGCGGGGTGGCGGTGTGCTGCTGTTCAATATCGTCCCGCGCCACCCTTCGCCGGTCGATGATCCCGCGAACGACACCTTTGGTTTCGGACCGGTGCAGCTCGATGTGGCGTCCTTCTCGGCTTGCTCGACCGAAACCGACCTCGATATTGACGTAGAGTTTTTCACGTCGATCAGTCCTGGCGACAGTGGAAATCCTGACGCGCTGATCGGCTTCATCGATATCGACGCAGATCGAAATGCCAGCACTGGCGGTCTCCCACTCACCGACGTGTTCTCCCCGTTCCCGACGGGCATGGGCATGGATTTCTTCCTCAGCCTGGGTAGCTACAGCTCGACGACGGGAACGGCCCAGCTCCTCGATCCTTTCGGATTCCCCGTGGCCGAGGTGTCGGTCGTCTTCGACGAGACCTCCTTTACCGCGATGGTACCTTTGGAAGCGCTGGCCGGCTCCGCCGGGGCCGTAGACCTGGCCGCCGTGATTGGAACGTTCTCCGAGCCGACAGACTCGGTGCCAAACGGTGGCAGTCTGACGAGCGCGGCATCCTGCGGAGGCTGCGTGCCGGGACAGGCGTGCAACGATGGCAATGCGTGTACCGTAAATGACCAGTGTGTGGGTGATGTGTGCATGGGCACGCCGGTCGTCGATTGCGGGCAGCTCTCACCGGTCTCCGAGGACTTGACTACCTGCTCTCCTCCAGTCACCGACACGTGGACCTTCAGCGCGACCGCCGGACAAACCGTTGCGATTAGCGCCGACACAGTGGATGCAGGAACGGCCGCAGACTTGTGCTTCATCGGGGAGTGCGCGGGTGTGGACTTCTTCAGTGCCGACGATAACGTCGCCTGCAGTTTTCCACCGCCGGGGTTCGCGTGCCCCACGACCACCTTCGTGGCAACAGCGAGCGGGACCTGCACGGTGAACGTCGCGCTCTGCTCGAGCGCCTGCGCCAATCCGGCGACCGCGAACTACGCGCTGACCGTTACACTCAACGCGTCTCCTGCTTTGCTCACGTTGACCGTCGACGATGCTGGTGCGCCAACCACCACCACAACCACCAGCTCAACCAGCTCAACGACCACGACGCTCCCTGGAACCTTGAACGCGACGGACTCGGGATGGTGGGACGACACCGGCTTCCATGACGCTGACAACGACAACTATGTCGTGGGCGCTTGCTGTGGTTTTCAAGGGCTGCGCAACTTCTTTGTCTTTGATTTGTCACCCGTTACGGGGGTGGTTACAGCTGCGACCCTGAGACTTTCTAATCCTTCGGACGGATTTGCGAGTCCGGATGCAAACGAGACGTACACCGTTTTTGATGTCTCCACGTCAATTGAGGCCCTGTCGGCAAGCGGGAGTGCGCAGATTGGGATCTTCAATGATCTCGGTACGGGAAGCAGCTACGGAGCGCAGGTGGTGAGTAGCGCCGACGATGGGAATCTAGTTGACGTCCCCCTGAACGCCACCGCTGTGTCAGCCATCAACAGCGCCTTGGGGGGAGAGTTTGCGCTGGGTGGCGCGATCACGACTCTGGGGGGGACTGGCCTGGATGAAGTCGTCTTTGGGTTTACTGGTGACAGCGGCGATACAAAACAACTCATCCTCACCGTCACCGTTTGCGACCCCGGCGAGGGATGCGACGACGGTGAGGCGTGTACCGTGAATGACGAGTGCGTGGGCGGTGTGTGCGTGGGCACGCCGGTTGACTGCGCCGGCGCGGGCGATCAGTGCAACACGGCCGCCTGCGATAGCGGGGGGGCGGAGGGCAACTGCGCGCTCCGGGTTCCGCGTGCCAACGGGACGGCGTGCAACGACGGCCAGGCGTGCAACGTCGGCGAGGCCTGTCAGACCGGCCTCTGCACCGGCGGTGCCCCGCCCAACTGCTCGGCCGCCGGCGATCAGTGCAACACCGCCGCCTGCGACCCCGCCGCCGCCGAGGGCAACTGCGCCCGCCGCATCCCCGTCGCCAACGGCACCGCCTGCAACGACAACGATCTCTGCACCCAGACCGACACCTGTCAGGCCGGCACGTGCACGGGCGCCAACCCCGTCGTCTGCACACCCTCCGATCAGTGCCACGACGTGGGCACGTGCAGCCCGGCGACGGGGGTCTGCCCCAATCCGGCGAAGCCCAACGGCACGACCTGCTCCGACGGCAACCTCTGCACCCAAACCGACACCTGCCAAGCTGGCACGTGCACCGGCGCCAACCCCGTCGTCTGCACCGCCATCGATCAGTGTCATGACGGCGGCACGTGCAACCCGGCCACCGGCATCTGCTCCGGTCCGGCCAAGCCGAATGGCACCGCGTGCAACGACGGCAGCCTCTGCACCCAATCCGACACCTGTCAGGCCGGTACGTGCACGGGCGCCAATCCCGTCGTCTGCACCGCCTCCGATCAGTGCCACCTCGCCGGTACCTGCAATCCGGCCACGGGCATCTGCACCGATCCCGCCAAGCCCAACGGCACCGCCTGCAACGACGGCCAGGCCTGTATCGTCGGCGAGGCCTGTCAGACCGGCCTCTGCACCGGCGGCGCCCCGCCCGACTGCTCGGCCGCCGGCGATCAGTGCAACACCGCCGCCTGCGACCCCGCCGCCGCCGAGGGCAACTGCGCCCGCCGCATCCCCGTCGCCAACGGCACGCCCTGCGACGACGGCGAGGCGTGCACGGTGGATGCATGCACCCTGGGGACGTGTTCGGGCACCGCCGTGACCATCGATCAGATCCAAACCCAAGTGGCGTCCGTGATCGGCGGCGGCTCCGTCGCGCAGTGCGAGCAAGTTCCCCGCAGCATCAAGAAGGCCCTCAAGAAAGTCGGCCAGACGCTTACCAAGGCCGCGAAGCAGGAGAATCTCGAGAAACGAGAGAAGCTTCTCACGAAGGCACGGAAAAAGCTGGAGAAGCTACCCGCGAAGATTCGCGGGTTCGTTGACAAGGACGAGATCTCCGGCGAGTGCGCTGAAGCGCTCGAGGATTCCATCGAGACGATTGAGAACCGATTGAGCTGTTCTACGTAGCCGGCGTCCCGTGGTGAGACCGACGCCGGCGCGGTGGCTCACCCCGCCGGCGTGAACGTGATCGGCACCTTGCTGAAGCCGCGTACGTTTCCGGAGTGGACGCGCTCGAGACCGTGCGGCTCCACCTCGAAATCGGGAATGCGCCCGAGGAGCTCCTGCAGCGCCACCGTCGCCTCCAGGCGCGCCAGGGACGCGCCGAGACAGTGGTGGATGCCGAGACCGAAGGCGAGATGTCCCGACGTGTCCCGGCCGACGTCGAAGACCTCCGGATCTGTCCAGTAGCGGCCGTCGCGGTTCGCCGCGGCGAGGATGAGGGCGACCTTTTTTCCCTTCTCCATCGTCTGCCCGTGGAGGCGCACGTCCCGCGTGAGCGTGCGCGCCATGAGATGAGTCGAGGACTCGTAGCGCAGCACCTCCTCGACCGCGTTCGGGATGAGCGCTGGGTCCTGCAGCAGGCGGCGGCGCTGATCCGGGTGGAGGCTCAGCTGGTACACCATGTTGCCGATGAGCTTCGTGGTCGTCTCGTTGCCGGCGATGATCAGCAGAAAGCAGAAGCCGATGATCTCGAGATGACTCAGCTCGCCACGTTGCTCCGCCGCGAGCAACAGGCCGAGCAGGTCATCCCGTTCTTCAGCCGAGCGATGCCGCAGCATCTCCTGGAAGTACGCGCCGAGCTGCCGGCCCGCCTCGGCGCTCCGCGGCGGAAGGCCCTTGAGCTTGTCGTCCCGGTGCACCATCTCGTCCGCCCACGCGCGGAGCATGACCCGATCAGCCTCGGGCACGCGCAGCAGCTCTGCGATGACCCACAGCGGCAGCTCGGCGCCGAAGTCGGCGATGACGTCGCCGCGGCCAGCGGGCGCGAACCGATCGAGGAGCGCCCGGGCGAGACGCCGGATGGGCTCCTCGAGGGCGGCGACGCGCCGGGGCGTGAGCGCGCGGTTGATGGTGGCGCGTACCCGCGTGTGGTCCGGCGGATCCATGCCCAGCACCATGGGCAAGGCGATGGCCGTGATGTCCTCGAGGACGAACCCCTGGCCGGAGCAGAAAGTCTCGTGATCGAGGAGCGCGCCGCGCACGTCGTCGTAGCGGGAGAGCGCCCAGAAATCGAGGTGCGGGTTGTAGTACGCCGGCGCCTCGTCACGCAGCCGCTGGTAGATCGGGTACGGATCCTCGTGCGTGGCGTAGGCGAAGGGATCGTAGTGGACGTCGTCGTCGGGCATGGGGTGCGCGTATCTACGACGTGCCGCGCTCTTCGACGCCATACACGGTCGCCATCAAGCGCGCGCACGCTGCGGCTCCCGGCAGCGACAGCCCCAGCTCGCGGCCGAACTCGATGGCGATCGCCAGGTCCTTCTCCGCCAGGTCGGTGAGCTTCTCGACTTGCTCCCGGAGCGCGGCGCCGTCGGTGCCGGCGAGCACCCGCTTGCGGAAATCGAGATAGAAGAGCATCGGCCGCGTCATCACCCCGTTCGCCTCGGTGACGCTCTTGAGGGTGTCGTCGGAGAGCCCCGCCCCTTCGGCGAGGATCGTCGCCTCGAATGCGGCGAGGAATCCCAGATACATCATCACGTTGTTGCAGAGCTTGGTCGCCATGCCCGAGCCGAGCGCGCCCGCGTGCACGATCCGCGACCCCGAGGTCTCGAACACGGGCCGGCAGCGCTCGATGAGCGCCGCGTCACCGCCGGCCATGTAGCAGAGCGTCCGCGCCTCGGCGCCGCGGGCGGCGCCGCTGATCGGGACGTCGAGCACGTGGACGCCGGCGCCCGCCGCGCGCGCCGCCAGCCGCACCACCGTGCGCGGCCGGATCGTGCTGTGGACGGCGACGATCGTGTCCGGCCGGGCGGCGCCGACCAGGCCGTCGCGAGCGAAGAGGACCTCCTCCACCTGTGCATCATCGCGCACGCAGACCGCGATGATCTCGCAGGCCCCTGCCACTTCTCGAAGACTCGCAGCCACGCGTGCCCCCTCGGCGGCGAGCCGCGCCAGGGGCTCGGAGGCGACGTCGAACACCAGCAACGGAAAGCCGGCCGTGGCGAGGTTGCGCGCCATGGGAAAGCCGATGTTGCCCACGCCGACGAAGCCGACGACGGGCCGGATGCTCTCTCCTGTCGCCCTGTCCGCCTGTCCAGCCATTTTCCCCATGTGCGTCTGCAAGCGAGCGGCGCGTGCGGGCCGGTGCCGCCCGCGCGCATACTAGAAGAGGCGGTCTCCCCGCGACAACCCTCGGCCCGGGTCGTTGGTCGAAACTGAACCCTCCCCGCCCTCTCGGACAGCCCAGCCCTTCCAACGTCCGACGACCGGTGCCATGATGGACGACAACCATGAATCTCGCCGACATCGATCTGCTCGCCCTCGACGGCTACCTCGACGGCCCTCCCCACGCAATGTTCGAGGTCCTGCGGGGCGAGGATCCGGTGCACTGGCACGAGGAGCCGGACGGCCCGGGCTTCTGGGCCGTCACCAGGCACGAGGACGTGAAGTACGTCTCCCGCACGCCATCGGTCTTCAGCTCCTCGCCATCGACCAACATCTGGGATCCGCCGCCGGAGTATCTGCATTTCGTCAGGGGCATCATGCTCAACATGGACCCGCCCCGGCACAACGCCTATCGCAACACGATCAACAAGGGTTTCATGCCCCGCCGCGTGGCCCAGCTCGAGGACTACATCCGCGGCGCGGCCAAGACGATCGTCGACGCGGTGGCGCCGCGCGGCGAGTGCGACTTCGTCGAGGACGTGGCGGCGCTCCTGCCGATGACGATGATCTGCGAGCTGTTCGGCATCCCGGAGCCCGAGCGCCGCTACGCCTACACGCTCGCGAACCGGCTCATCTCGGGCGACGACCCCGAGGTGCAGGCACGCGACGGTGACGCGCAGGCGGCCTTCCTGGAAACCTTCGACTACGCCGTGAAGCTCGCGGCGTACAAGCGCGAGCATCCGGGGCAGGATCTCGCCACCCTCCTCGTCAATGCCGAGATCGAGGGCAAGCCGGTCGACGACCTCGTGTTCGGCACCTTCGTGGTCATGATGATCGTGGCGGGAAACGAGACCACGCGCACGGTGACGAGCAACGGCATGATCCGCCTCATCCAGCACCCCGAGCAGCGCCAGGCGTTGATCGCCGACCCGGCCCGCATCCCCGCCGCGGTCGAGGAGATGCTGCGCTACGATCCGGGCGTGCACCATTTTCGGCGCACCGCCAAGGTCGATACGGTGCTGCACGGCAAGTCGGTCCGCGCCGGCGACAAGGTGGTGCTCTGGTACGGATCGGCCAATCGCGACGACGCCGTCTTCGCCAACCCCCACACCTTCGACATCACCCGCGCCAATGCTGCCGACCATCTCACCTTCGGCATCGGCCAGCACTACTGCCTCGGCGCATCGGTCGCCCGCGCCCAGCTCCGCTCCATCTTCACCGAGGTGCTGACGCGGCTGCCGGACATGGAGCTCGCTGCCCCGCCCCGCCGCCTGCGCTCGAACTTCATCAATGGGGTGAAGGAGATGCGGGTGACCTTCACGCCGGCGGCGTGAGGAGTCGTCAGCGGCCCGGGGCTGAAGGCGCCGGTGGAGACATTCCCACGTCGTACACCAGGATCGAATAGCCGGGCATAGCCACCGGCTCGTACGCGCTCAACCAGTCGTAGCAGCCCGGCGGCGGCCGCCGCAGATAGTTGCCGGAATCGTGCAGGCCGTGCAGCACGCTGGCGCTGATGGCGACCAAGCCATCCCGCACGGGCGCGCAGGCGTCGAGCGGCGCCGCCACGATGCCGTAGGCCTCCGGGAGCTGTGTCGAGAGGAGCGCGGCATGCGCCGGCGGGTTCCCCCGCTCCGCGAGCCAGTCGGCGAGCGTGCCGATATCCTGCCCCCAGTCGAGATTGGAATCGGCAAAGTACCAGTGGGCGCGGCGTGGACCGCCGACTGCTTCGTTGAAGTAGGCGAGATAGTGGGGGTGAATGGCGAGCCCGGCGATCGCGAGCCACGCACAGCACACGCCCGTCGCCACGCGCTGCCAGCGCCCGCCGAGATCGGACAGGCGCACGGCGATGAAGACGCAGAGCAGCGGATAGAGAGGGAGCAGGAACCGCACCCCCAGCGGAACATTGAGCACGAAGCACGCGACCGCCGCGTAGACCGCCGCAGGGATACCGAGAAACAGACCGAGCCGCGCGGCACGCGCGGGCGGCACACGCCACCGCAGGGCGGCACCGAGCGCGAGCAGAAGGACCGCGAGCGGCGTCTTGAGCGCGAAGCCGACCGGCAGAAAGTACCACGCCGGCGCGGTGAGCTTGCCGAAGAACCAGAACGTCCGATCGCTGCGATCGTTGACGATCTGGTCGACGAGAAGGCCGTGCACGTATCCAGGGAGGGAAACGCCGGGGAAAGGCCCGTTCGCCGCCCGCTCGATGCGGAACGAGCCGCCGTACGCGAGCCACAGCACCAGTAACGCGGCGACGCCGATGGTCGCGAGCGCCGTCGCCGATGATCCGAGGCCGAGGCTGAACCCGTCGCCGCCGCCATCGGACCCGCGCCGCCGGTCCGGGCTTCCGGGATCGGGCGCCGTTGCGCCTCGCGGGCGCCACACGAGCACGGCGATCATGACGGCGAGCGTCGGCAGCAAGAGGACGGCGCTCATCTTCGTCGCCAGCGCCAGGCCGAGCGAGAGGCCGCACAGCAGCAGGCGCAGCAGCGCCGGGGACCGCCACCAGCGCCAGAATGTATAGAGCGTCTGAAAGTAGAAGACCGACACGGCCATGTCGGAGTGGGCAAGCGGGGCGTGGGCGGCGACGACGGGCGAGAACGTGAACAGGAATGTGGCGAGCACGCCGGCCCAGGCCCCGGCGATCTCGGCCGTCCACAGGAACACGATGACGGCGCCCCAGCACGCGAGCAGCACGAACGGCAGGCGGCTCGCGACGCGGAGCTCGACGAGCGGCGTGCGCGCGCGTTGCACCAGGTGCCAGCCCGGCAGACGCTCGACCTTCAGGTCTTCGACATCGAGCGCGAGCAGCGGCAGGCTCGCGAGGTGGTAGGCGAGTGGTGGGTGGAGGAGCAGCGTGTAGTACCAGTCGTAGTCGCCGGTCTTCCAGAGATATTGCCCTGTGCCGACGTAGTGCGGCTCATCGACCGTGAAGCTCTTCTCGAACGCGGTATGGGTGAGCCGCGCGCCGAACAGCAGCAACAGGACGGCGAGCGCGATGGCGGGCTTGGATGATCGGCGCGGCGGCATCGACATGGCGTCGGCAGAGGGTAACCCGGCGGCGGCACGCTCTCAAACACGCGATGCGGTGCTGGAGGGCGCGGGGACTGCTCAGCCGCGCAGGAGCGTCGGATCGAATGCCGCCACCATGCGGCGGAAGCCGTCGCGCCAATCGACCGTCGTCCGGCCGAGGCATTCGTGCATGCGGGTCAGGTCCATGGGCAGGCTCGGGAGCGAGTGCTCGGTGGTCTTGAGCTTGACCTCGAGGCCGGTGAGCGCGCCCAGGTGCTGGGCCCACTCCTCGATGCTGACCAGCTCGCTGCCACCCCAGTTGATGGTGACGGCGGGCACGCTCGCGAGGGCCAGCAGCTTGGGCACGTGCGCGATGTAGTCGTCCTCGTGAATTGGATTGAAGGCGTTGGGCTTGTCGGGATGGATGGGAATGACCTGACCCGCCCGCAGCATCATCAGGTGAAACCACGGCCAGCCACCGTTGTCGCCGTACGGGACGCTGAGCCGTGCGATCACCGCCGGGAGATTCCACTGCCGCGCGCCGAAGCGTACCATGGACTCGGCGGCGATCTTGCTCATGCTGTACGTCGGGAACAGGATGCGATGGCTGTCGCCGAGCGCGTCGTTCTCGCGGAGCGGGTGCTGCCCGGCCGGCTGATACACGGCTCCCGAGGAGCAGTGCAGGAACGCCTTGGCGCCGCGGCAGTGCTCCATCAGGCGGCCGAGGCTCTCGACGTTCGCGGCCAGGTCGTACTCGAAGCTTCCGGTCTTGACCACGGCGAAGTTGAGCACGTAGGTCAGATCCCGCGGCAGCTCCGCGAAGTTCGTCTCGGCCATGTCGGCCTGCACGCACGTCACACCAACCGTCTCGAGGCGGCGGCGGTCCTCTTCCTGGCTGAAGCGCGCGAGGCCGTAAACCTCGTTGTGCTTTGCCAGCTCCCGGGCGAGCGGAAAGGCCACCTGACTCGTCGGACCGGTGATCAGGATCTTCTCGTCACGCATGGCTCTGTTCCCCCCGGATGCTCTGTTCCTCCCGGATCCGAAGGCGCCGGAGCACCGAAGCTTTACCCCCCCGGCGTTACCTGCCAATTATCTGGGAACCACGGAGGACGACAATGGCCCTGGTGCTTTTCGAGAAGCCGCGACCCCACATCGGGGTCATCCGCCTCAATCGGCCCGAGCGCCGCAATGCGATGTCCATCGATCTGTGCCTGGCCCTCAAGGACACGCTGGAGCGCGCCGGCCAGGACAACGACTGCTGGGTCGTGGTCCTGACGGGCGCCGGCAGCGCCTTCTGCTCCGGCCTCGATCTCAAGGACCACTCGCTCATCCCGAACGTCGACGGGCTGACGATCCCGCGGATCGGCCCGCGGGCGATCCGCATCTACTCGCAGCTCATCCCGACCATGCGCGGCATCCCGCAGCCGATCGTCGCCGCGATCAACGGCCCGGCCTACGGCGGCGGCATGTGCATCACGCTCGCCGCCGATATTCGCATCGCCGCCGAGTCGGCGGTATTCAACAGCACGGGGATCGTCCACGGGCTCACCAGCACCGAGCTCGGCTCGAGCTGGCTGCTCCCGCGTCTGATCGGCGCGGCGCACGCCAACGACATCCTCTACACCGGCCGGCGCGTCGATGCCGCGGAAGCGCTGCGCATGGGGCTCGTCTCGCGCGTGCTCCCCGATGATCGCGTTCTCGACGAGGCGCTCGATATCGCCGAAGGGATGTCCCGCTTCAGCCCCTACGGCCTGCAGATGACGAAGCAGGTCCTGTGGGCGAACCTCGAGACGGCGAGCCTCGCCGCGGCCATCGAGCTCGAGGACCGCAACCAGATCATGCTCGGCATGACCGACAATCTCCCCGAGGCGATCACGGCCTTTGGCGAGAAGCGCGAGCCCGTCTTCACCGACGAGCCGCGCCGCGGCGTGTACAGCAAAGAATGAGCCGCGCTACCGGGTGGTGGTTGGCGTCGCCGCGACGCCCAGCACGAGGGGCTTGGCACTGGCTCCTGCCAGGTGACCCATCTTGCCGCTCTGGTAGTCCGCGATCGCTTGGCGAATCTCCTGGGTCGTGTTCATGACGAACGGTCCGTGTCCAACGATCGGCTCCTCGATGGGCACGCCGGCGAGCAGGAGCGCTGTCGCATCCTTCGCGGAGTCGACGCAGATGGTTTCCCCGGTGCGATCGAACAAACCCACCTCCGCCGCCTGGATCGCCTCGGCGCCGTTCACGCGCACGGCACCCCGCAGCACCACCAGCGCCGTGGTGTAGCCATCGGGCACCGCGAGGTCCGTACGCTCGTCACTCGCGAGCCGAAGGTCCCAGACGTGGATCGGCGTGAACGTCTTGGCCGGTCCCTTCGCCCCCGCGAGCTCGCCGGCGATCACGCGAGCCTCTTGGCGGCCCCCGCCGAGCCTCACCGTCGGGATCTCGCTGCTGGAGATGCTCTGGTAGCGCGGCGGCGCCATCTTGTCCCTGGCCGGCAGGTTCACCCACAGCTGCACCATCTCGAACCTGCCGCCACGTCGCGCAAAGTCGCGCCCGTGGAACTCTTCGTGCACGACCCCGCGCGCCGCAGTCATCCACTGCACGTCGCCCGGACCGATCTTACCGCCACCGCCGGACGAATCCCGGTGCTCGACCTCACCCGCGTACACGATGGTCACGGTCTCGAAGCCGCGGTGCGGGTGCTCGCCGACGCCCCGGCGCTCGGTCGTCGGCGCGAACTCGGCCGGGCCGGCGTAGTCGAGGAGCAGGAAGGGACTCAACACCGGCCCGAGGTTGGGGTAGGCAAAGAGCGTCCGCACCGGAAACCCGTTGCCCACCCAGTGACGGTCCACACTGCGCTGGATGCAGCGGAGCTTCTTCGTCGATCGCTCGTCGTTCGCTGGTGCCATGGCAGTGCCCTCGTCGTGCTCGTGCATTGATTCCTAACGCGACGCCGGACGGAAGGGAAGGCGGGTTTCACGACGACGGGCGGCCGCCTCGTTCCCACTCGCGCAGCGCATCGACGGCCGAGGCGAAGGCGGCGAGCGTGCGCTCGACGTCCTCGTCGTCGTGCGCCATCGAGACGAAGAACTTCTCGTGGGCCTTGAGGATCCCGCGTTCGAGCAGCAGCGCGGTGAAGCGGGCGTGCATGACCCGGTCCGCGCCGAGGACGCCGCGGAAGTCCGTGACCTCGTGGTCGGTGAACCACACCTCGAAGGCGGGTGGCTCGCCGGTCACCCGGGCGGGAATGCCCGCGCCGTCGAGGAGGCGCTGCAGCCCCGTCATGAGCGTACGACCGGTGGCAAAGAGCCCTTCGTAGGCGCCCGCCTTGCGCAGCTCCGCAAGAGTCGCGAGCGCGGCGACGGCCGAGATCGGGTTGCCGCTGAAGGTCCCGGTCTGCGCCACGTGGCTGACCGGCGCCGGCACCCCAGGGTCGACGAGCACGGCGGGGCCGGCGAGCGCCGCGGGCTTCACCAGCGCCATGATCTCCGCCCGGCCGCAGAGCACCGAGATCGGGTGTCCGCCCGAGATGCTCTTGCCGAGGGCGCACAGGTCCGGCACGACGCCGTAGTATTCCTGCGCGCCGCCGACGGCGAGCCGGAACCCGGTCACCACCTCGTCGAAGATGAGCGGGATGCCGAACCGTGCCGTCACCTCGCGCAGCCCGGCGAGGAAGCCGCCGCGGGGCGCGATCGTGCGTTGGAGGGGCTCGACGATGACGCCCGCCAGCTCGTCGTGATGCGCCTCGATGATGGCGGCGGTGGTCGCGATGTCGTTGAACGGGGCGATCAGCACCTCGTCCTCGATCGCCCGCGGGATGCCGGCGGAGTTCGGCACCGGCCGGGGGTAGTCGCGGGGGGTCACCGTCCACTGGTTCGACATCAAGGCGTAATCGCTCATGCCGTGAAAGGCGCCTCGAACTTGAGGATGCGATCGCGCCGGCGATACGCGCGCGCGAGCCGCATCGCGAAGAACGTCGACTCCGAGCCGGTGCCGTTGAAGCACACCATCTCGGCGCAGGGGACGGCCTTGGCAATCTCTTCGGCGAGCACGATCGCCGGCTCGCTGGTCAACAGGTACGTGCTGCCGCGCGCGAGCTGCTCGCGCACGGCGGCGACGACGGCGGGATGCGCATGCCCGAGCAGCATCGGCCCCGAGCCGAGCAGGTAGTCGATGTACTCGTTGCCGCTGCAGTCGACGATCCGGGATCCGCGCGCTTCGCGCACCACCAGCGCGTGCTCAGGCGATGGCGTCGAGCTCCGGACGATGGCTGGAGCGTAGCGCGCCGCCCGCTCGAGCAGCGCCGCCTCGCGCGCGCTGCGCGGCTTGCGCGGCTCCATCCGCCCCGAGACCGTCACGTTGCCGCTCCCCGTAGCACAGATCGGTGTCGATCTCGGCGCTGCACCGCTCAGCGCACCGCGTCAGCTCGGACCTTCGCGCTCGACCCCGAAGTGCTCGATGTAGGCGGCGTAGCGGTCGGTGATCGCGCGCGCGCCGAGGCCGAAGTCCTCGGCCGCGTAGCGGTGCTCGCCGTGCTTGCCCTGCGGATTGTCGGCGTGCCAGCGGCGCATGCTGCGCTCCGCCGTGTCGGTCAGCTCGACGCCGAAGTGAGCGTACATACGGCGGACCGCGCCGACCGGGTCGCCGAGCACCTCACGGAACTGCAGGTCGAAGAACTGCGCCGCGCCGCGCTCCCGCCGGACCTCCATGCCGTGCTCCATGCCGCGTGCCCAGAGCTCGAGCTGCCACGCGGCCACGGCGCGGCGGTCGGGATCGTCCTCGTAGATCGCCCGCCAGCTCGCCACCAGGCTGCACAGCGACGGGATCACCTTCGTCGGATCGCGATGGGTCTGCACGATGCACGCGTCCGGATAGATCGTGAACAGCGTGCGCAGGTTGCGCATGTGGACGGGGTACTTGAGCACCCAGCGGCGCTCGGGCTGCGGCGAGCCGATGAGCTTCAGCAGGTCGCGGTGCCGGGCGTAGGAATCGACCATGTCGTGGGCCTCGTACCAGGCGGAGTACGACGGGATCGTCGAGTTGCAATCGAAGGTGTCGTCGGTGAAGGACTGCATCATCAGGTGGCGGCATTCCTCCGGGCCATCGGGCGTCATCAGGTGCATCGCCTTCAGGGACGGGTCGAGAAAGTACATCGTCTTGAGATCGCGGGCGGCTTGCTTGAAGCGGGGGTCGCGCTCCCACTCGCTCCGGGGTGGGCGCGGCGAGGGCGCGGCCGCGAGCCAGTACTCGAGCACCTGGATCCCGGGGTCCTGTCCGAGCAGGTGGTGGAGCGCCGTGGTGCCGGTGCGCGGCAACCCGAGGATGAAGATGGGCCGCCGGATCTCGTGCTCGATGATGCGCGGCGCCGCCCTCCAGGCCTTCTCGGCCACGAGCCGGTTCTTGAGGACGCCGACGAGCTGCTGGTCCACCATGACGCGACCGAAAGGCGTGAGGCGCGCCTCGCGGTCGTAGGCATCGAGCAGCACGCGGAGACCTTCGAGATAGCTCGAGCCGCCGAAGTCGTCGAAGCCGACGGCGGCGCGCGCTGCGTGATGGAAAGCGTCTTCGGAAGCCGCGAGACCAGGCTTGCGGCGTCCGAGCCGCCCCATGATGCGCGATGCGCCGTTGAAGAGCCGCAGCGGCAGGCGCTGCGTCGATCTGGCGGAGGACGGTTTCACGGTCTACTCCGTCGCTGCAGGCGACAAGGTGGGCACGCCTACTTCTGTCCCCAGCTGCCGTCCGCTCTCTGGATCGACCAGCCCGGTTCGGCAGCGCGCCGCCATTCGTCGGCGAAGATGCGCTGGATATCGCCGATGCGATCGTCACCGAAATCGTTGGCCTTGGCGATCTCTCCGTAAAGGCTCAGACGATCTCGGTTCTCGGCGTCGACCAGACGGCGAACGGCCGCCTGGTCTCGCAGTGGCACCCCGTCGAGATTGCGCATCGTCAGCAGCCCTTCGCGATCGATACCAACCGTGCCCGTGCGCAGATAGGGCTTCAGCTGCTCGGCGCGCGCCTTCATCGAAGCCTTGAGGGCGCGAATGGCCGCCGTGGACACGTTGATGTCCGCCTCCTTTGCGTGAGCGGCCGTCGGTTCGAACAGCCGCCGCCAGGACTGCCCCTTGGGATTGGGATCCGCCTCGCTCCCCGCCGGCGCGGCGCCGGCGCCACCCCAGGTCTCCTCGACGATCTCCTCGGCGGCGGCACGGACCTCCGGTGCCGGGAAATAGATGTTCACGGTCACGCATGCGACCGCCCCCAGCATCAGCGCGGCGGTCGACAGAGCCAGGAGTCTCGAACGGGTCATGTCCCCTCCTCCTTGGGGCTTGAGTCACGCTCCCCGAGACGTTGCAGCCGCCGCATCATCTCCGAGAAGGCGATCCGCTGGTTGTGGCTGATCACGTTCACCTGCGGCGGCAGCCGCGTCCCCACGACCAGATACTCCTTACCGTCGCGCGTCTCCACACCCTCGAGGGTGAATACGTCGTTGCGCAGACGACATCGAAACCCCATCTTCGCATACCGATACTCGTCGAAGAAACCGAGGATGCCATGGAAGAACGGGTCCGCGCCCGAGCCGAGGATCGAGATCTTGCGGATGGCCGCCACACTGATGCGCTGGGGCTCGTCGGAGGGTACGGTCTCCATCCAGGCATCGAACGCCACCGGCTGGCCGTCGACGATGGACAGATTCCGGACCGCCCCCTCCATCGTGCCGGAGATCTGGCCGATGGGGAGGACGCCGGTCAGCGCGGTCAGGCTCAGCCGGTGGAACTCGAGATCGAGCTCCAGGGCGGGAACCGAAGAACCGAGCCCGCCCATGCGTACGCGATCGATCCGCACGGTGCCGTCGAAGAGCGACATCTGGATCTGCCCGTCGGTGGCGATCTCCTCCGCGGTCACGGTGACGCTGGGGATGGCACCCGTGACCGAGCCGGTGAACGTGGGCCAGCTCATCGCCTCGGCCAGCTCGTCGAGCGCTATCCCGTCGATCGACAGCCCGAAGTGGGCCCGCAGGGGAACTCCCGGCCCGACCTCCGTATCGAGGCCAGTGACCACGACAGAGCCGCCCAACACGCCGATGGCCACCGGCTCGTCCACGTGAATCCGATCAGGACGAACGCTCATGGGAAGGTAAAGCCCGTCGGGAATCGACACCTTGCCGGTGCGGATGTGCCCGATGCGGATCTCGCCGCGCTCGCTGAGGTCCGAGCCGTCGATGGTCTTCCCGAGCGCCACCGGTACATCCGCATGGATGTCTCGCAGCTCCACGACCGGATCGGCGGTACGGAACTGGCCACCGTGGAAGCGCAGACGACCTCGAAGCACATGCAGGCCCTGCGCGCTCGGTACGATCGCCATCCGACCCTCGAGGCCTCCGGTGAGCTCGCTCCCGCCGAGCACGGCGTAGCTCTGCTGGAGTGGATCCCGAACGGCGAGACGATAGGCGGCTGCGACATCCGTGACATCGAAGTCGAGTTGCAGCTGATGGGCGCCGGCGCGCACCGTCGTGCCGCCGAGAGATGCGCGACCGACTCCGCCGAGCCCGATCTCGCCGCTCTCCACCCGCAGATCCTCGGAACCAGACGAGACCGCCAGCTGTCCCACCAAGGGATGGGCAGCAAGATCGACGAAGAGGCGATTCCAGAGGAGCTCACCGCGCGGCAGGTGCAGGGAAAGATCGAAGTCTCCTGAATTCTTCCGCGCCAGGCGCACCGTACCCTCGAGGCCCTCCACCGCCCGCAGGTAGTCGGCATCGTGGAGACCGAAGCCGCGCAGCCCGATGTCCAGCGCAGCTCGGGCCGGACGGCCGTCCTCGAGGAGCGCATCGCCGGACAGCTCGACGCTGGCGAGCTTCCCTTCCCAGCCCGGAGCGGACAGGGCGAGGCCCTGGGCCGCAGCGCCGGGCGTCAACGTCAGGTGGTCGATCGCGCCGTGGAACGGTAGGCGAGCATCACCGCGCAACGTCCACCCACCATCGGTGACCGACAGGTCTTCCATGAGCACCGATCCCTCGAGCTGCGGATCCGTCGCCGCGCCGCGAGCGGCGACATCGATCCGCACTCGGCCGGCGAGGGCCACGCCGGCGTTCGCAAAGAGACGGGGGAGAATCTTCGTCACGTCCTCCGCATTTGCCTCCCAGACGGCGTCGCCGATCACACTCAGCTCACCCTCGGGTGCTCCCGAGCCGCCCGACGCCGACGTTTCGGCCTCGATGCGGACGGGCGGCAGACCGGCCGGTGTGACCTGACCGCGCATCGCGATGCGCTCGGCTGCAGGTTGCACACGTCCGTCGAGCTCGAGCTGCACGCTCGGCCAGTCGGGAGATTCCACCCACCCCCGTGCCGTGAGGGCCAGTGTGTCGCGGAGATCGCCGTGAAACGAGATCTCACCCCTGGCACGAGATCCACTCGGTAGCACCGGCACGTCGATGCCCGCAGTGGAACGCACCAGAGCGCTCACGTCATCCGACACGAACGTCCCCCGGCCGTCCATCGCGCGAAAGTCGTCGTCCATGGTGAGGGACCACTCGAGCGCCGCCTCCTCGCCGCTACGCCACTGCCCCCCGAGCGAGTAGCCGGCGGAGGTCCCGACGGAGTCGAGATCGACTTCGAAGGGGCCGATCACGATCGGCCCTCCCTCCGTCTCGTAGTGCACGTAGCCGTCCTCGATCACCACATCGTCGACGCGGAGATCCGCCCTCGCCTGCCGCTCGGCCGCGCTGCCACCGTGAGGCAGGCGATCCGGGAAGACGTGGGGTGCGTGGAGCACGACCTGCACGATCCGGCCCCGCAAAACCGCTGCCACAGGAGCCAGACGAACGCGGACCGACTCGGCGCTCAGGAACGGCTCCCGGTCCGATGCGGCGAGCGACAAGCCTTCGATGCGTAGTTCGAGGTCGTGCCCCAGACGCATCGACTCGACTTCGAGGCCGTAGCTGGCCCGCGCCGCAAGGCCGACCACGAACCGCCGCGCGGCGTCCGTGCGGCTCGCATACGGCAGCAGGAGATACCCCAGCACCATGAGCAGCGCCGGGACGAGGGCGAGGAGCCACAGCACGCGCCGCCGCCAACGGACCCGAGCACTGGGCGGAACCTGCGGAACACCTCCGGGACGCATCCTAGGTCAGCCATCCGCTTTCCATCACTCGGGCACCCCACCGAGGTTCTTCTTCGATCCGACGCGCACGAGACTCGGCGAGAGTTACGCTGCGTGCTGGCGCCCTCGGGAAGGTAGGAGATTCGACGATTCACGGTCAAGACGGAGCGCGCGCACCCGCCGATCCCGCGTGCCGTGGTCTCACGAGACCCAGGAGACGGCAGTGACCGGTGCCGGTACCGGCCAGTCCGTCTCCCGCAAGGGCCTCCTCTGCCGAGTCCTTTCCCGTGCTTGCCAACCTGTACTAGCATCGCCCCGATCTCTGTCGGCGGTTAAGAAGAGACGAAGAGAGGAGAACAGCGATGAAAAGGAAGGCGACGGCGAAAAAGACGAAGCGAAGGGCGACGCGCAGCAAACCGCGCAAGAAAGTGCAGCCGATCCCGGCCGGCTATCATGCCGTGACCCCCTACCTGGTGTGCAGGGATGCCTCCGGCGCGATCGCCTTCTACAAGCGGGCCTTCGGCGCGAAGGAGAAGTTTCGCATGGCGGGACCGGACGGTCGGGTGATGCACGCCGAGATCCAGGTGGGGGACTCGCGCATCATGCTGACCGACGAGATGCCGGAGCAAGGAGCGAAGTCTGCGATAGCGCTCGGCGGATCACCAGTGAGTATCTTCCTGTACGTGCGAAACGTCGACGCGGCCTTCGCCAAGGCCACGGCGGCTGGCGCCACCGTCGCCACGCCATTGCAGAACATGTTCTGGGGGGACCGGTACGGCCGGCTGCGGGATCCCTTCGGCTACGAGTGGCAGATGGCCACCCACAAAGAGGATCTCACGCCGAAGCAGATCGCCGACCGCGCCCGCACGGCGATGGCTCCTCCGGCGTAGCCCGCACGCCGACGCATGGCGCCCCGCCCCATCACCGCGTCCCGGATGGGCCACGTGGGATGCTGTCTCATCACGCTCACGATGGCCGGCGTCGCGGCGGCGCCCGCGGTCGAGACGCTCGCTCCGGATCAGCTCGGCACGGTCGAGATCGCAGCGCCGGCGGCAGCGCTGACGTTCGCCCGCATCGCCGCAGCCGGCGGGCCACGGGTCATCGCCGTCAGCAAATGTCACGCCGGCCAGGTCGCGGGCGTCGATCTCTCCGCGCTCCTCGGGCGCGACGTGAGCGACCCGATCGCCGTGCTCGGCGAAATCGGATACGAGGCGCTTCGCGACCGCATCGTCGCCGCCACGGAGCGGGCGCAGATCGTCGTTCCGGCATCCGACCTCATCCTGCCCGTCGACCTCGGCGACCACCACGTCGCCGCCGGGACGAACTACCCCGAGCACGCAGACGAGGCGGAGGTGGAGGACGGACCGTTCCTGTTCGCCAAGCTGGTCGAGCCGACGGGTCCCTTCGCCTCGGTGTCAGCGGGCGACGCGCTGCTCGACTACGAGGTCGAGCTGGCGTGGGTCGCGCTCGCGCCCCTCGCGGCGGGTGAGACGCCGGCGCGCATCGGCCTCGTCCTCTGCAACGACTACACGGATCGCGCCACGCTACTGCGCCGCGTGGATGCCTGGGATCCGACCTCGGGCAAGGGGTTCACCACGGGGAAGAGCTTTCCGGGCTACCTGCCCGTGGGCAGCCTGTTCGTGGTCCCCGACGACGTCCGCGCCTTCGCCGCAGCGCTCGAGCTCCGCCTCTGGGTGAACGGCGAGCTCCGGCAACGCTCGCCGGTCGCGGCGCAGGTCTGGGACCTCGACGAGATGCTGGCGCGGACGTGGGCCCGCCGCGCCGCGACCTGGGAGCACCGGGGCGCGCGCGTCTCGCTCCTGCCGGATGCGGGAGCCATCCCGGCACGGACGCTGCTCATGTCCGGTACGCCCGGCGGCACCGTCTTCGCGGGCGTCGACATGAGCGCCCGCGCGAGCGGCGTGCTCGCGTGGCTCGGCGGCGGCTGGCAGACGCCGCTCACCGCCCACGTGGTCGAGGCATACATCGACCGCGCCCGGGCCGCCGCGCGCTACCTGCAGCCCGGCGACCGCGTGACGATCCACGTGAACCGCCTCGGCGTGATCGAGAACGACATCGTGCGCTGACGGAGGACGGAACCATGCCCCGACCAACGCGGCCTGTCTTAGCGGCGCAGGTATTGCTGACGATCACCGCGTTCGAGTTCTTCGGACCCGTCGTCCGGGACTTCAACGCGAGCCACGCCATGAACCCCGACTGGGTCGGCCATGCGCGCCTGCACCTCGTGTGGCTGCTCGGGTTCATGCTGTTCTCCGGTGTCGCCAATCTCTACCTCGTCTGGGGCCGCCGTCCCTTCGACGTTCGCAACCTGTGGCTCTCGGCTGCGTGGCAATGCTGCAATCTCGGTGGCTTCTGGGTCGCCTACTTGCTGGTCCCGATCTACGGCGGCGTGGTCACCGTGCCGGATCAGCACATGCACATCCTCGGCTGGGACGAGAACGTGTTCGTCTTCATGGTGCTCTCCGGGGTGATGATCGTGGCGCTCGGACTGCTCCGCTTCGGGGTCGGACGCGAGGAGGGCCATGCGCTGCGTTGAGGCTCCCGTCCTCGTCGTCGGCGCCGGCCCCGTCGGCACGACGGCAGCGATCCTGCTCTCTGGGCAGGGGATCCGGTGCCGCGTCGTGGACCGGCGCGAGGGGCCGCACCGCGCACCGCAGGCGCACGCCCTCAATCCGCGTTCGCTCGAGATCCTCCGCTCGATGGGCATCGACACGGGCGCGCTCCGCGCCGCCGGGACAGCGCGCGCGGACGGCGCGCACGTGGCCTGGATGACAACCCTCGCCGGCACGGAGCTCGGCCGCCTGCCGTACGAGCGCCAGGGCGACGACGCGCTGGCGCTCACCCCGGAGCCGTTCGTCAACCTGTCGCAACACAAGCTCGAGCCCATCCTGGTGGAGCACCTGGAGCGGGACGCGCGGACCGATCTGCGGTGGCGTCACGAGTGGCAGGGGCTCGAGCAGGATGGCGCGGGGGTCACGTCGCGGGTCCGCGATCTCGCGCGCGGCGAGGACTACATGGTCCGGAGCCGGTACGTCCTGGCTGCCGACGGCGCCGGCAGCCGCATTCGCCGATCCCTCGACATCGAGATGATCGGCCCGGACCGGCTGCAGAGCTTCATCATGATCCATTTCGAGGCGAACCTGCGGCCGCTCGTGCGGGACCGGCCGGCGATCCTCTACTGGGTCGTCGATCCCGAATGCGCCGGCGCCTTCGTCGCCCACGACATCGACCGGACCTGGGTCTTCATGCATCGCTACGATCCGGAGACGGAGTCGCCGGACGCCTACACCCCGGCGGCGTGCGCCGCCATCGTGCGGCGCGCGATCGGACGCGCCGACGCCGATCTCGCGATCCGCGATGTGAGCCCGTGGACGATGACGGCGCAGGTGGCGGCGCGGTTCGCCGCCGGCCGCGTGTTTCTCGTCGGCGACAGCGCCCACCGCTTCCCGCCCGCCGGCGGGCTCGGCCTCAACACCGGGGTGCAGGATGCGCACAACCTCGCATGGAAGATCGGCTGGGTGGAGGCGGGCCGGGCCGGCGGAGCGCTCCTCGACACCTACGAGGCGGAGCGCCGGCCCGTGGCCCAGTCCAACGCCGAGCAGAGCTTCATGAACGCCATGCGGATGCTGGAATCGTTCATGGCGCTGGGCTTCCTCGATCCCGACGTGGCCACGGCGGGCGCGCGGTTCGCCGAGGCGCTCGCGACCGCCGCGGGGCGGGCGGATATCCGGCAGGCCATCGACGCGCAGCAGGACCATTTCGACATGATCGGGCTCCACCTCGGCTTCGGCTACGAGGAGGGCGCCATCGTCCCGGACGGTACGCCGCGACCGGCGCCCGCGAACCCGGTGCGCGACTTCGTGCCGACCAGCCGGCCCGGCTTCCGGCTGCCACACGCCTGGGTGGAGCACGGCGGCACCCGCCGCTCGACGCTCGATCTGCTGGCGACCGACGGCTTCACGCTCATCGCCGGCCCTTCCGGCCACGCGTGGCGGAATGCGGCCACCCACCTCGCCCCCGCGGCGGTCCCGATCCGTTGCCTCGTCGCCGGCCGCGACTTCGCCGATCCCGAGGGCGCGTGGGCGCGCGTGTGTGAGATCGGACCGGACGGCGCCGTGCTGGTCCGGCCGGATCAGCACGTCGCGTGGCGCAGCCTATGCGCACCTCGCGAACCCGCCGCGGACCTGCTGGCCGCCGCGCGACACGTTTTGTGCCGGTGACCGCCGCGGGATTACAACTTCGCCATCGCCGATCTGCTCGATCTGGCAGCAGCCAGGATCGCGCTTCCGCTCTCCCAGGGGGCCCTGGTGACCTGTCCCGCTTCATCCCGTTTTGGGAGATCGAGCGCGCCGAGCGCGCCATGGAGCGCTGCATCCGAGAAGGTCACGCCGGCGCTTGAGGGAACTTCCCACGTGGGAAGTTCCGTCCTCCGATACGATGGACCTACGTCGCGCGTCCCGCGCGCAGCAGGATGACGACTGCATCCACGGTGTGGACGAGCACCTCCGCTGTGAGCGTACCGACTTCTGCAACGCAGTCCCCCAATAGCGCCCCGGGCGCCCCAGAAAGCGACCGGACCCCCACGGTCTCCCTCGGGCGCCTGGCCTGTCAAGGATAACTGGCGTGAAATCCCCCAAGAAGGGCCGGCGGGAGGTAGCCCGTTAGAGCCCGCCTTGACTGACCCTTGGGGAGCCCTACACTGAAGCGTAAGGAAACACCCATGGCCGAGTACTCCTACACCGTTCACTTCGAGGCCCTCCCCGAGGGCGGCTTCAACGTGAATGTCCCCGCGATCCCTGAGATCTGCACGTTTGGAGAAACGCTCGAGGAAGCCCGCGAGATGGCCAAGGACGCCATCCGTTGCTACCTCGAGAGCGCTCAGAAGAACGGCGAGCCGATCGCCACCGACTTCGACCCGCAGCGGCAAGTGGAGCACATCAAGGTCGCCGTCTAGTCAATGGCCCCGGCACTGCCCATCATCAAGCCCCGGCAGTGCATCCGTGCCCTCGAGCGCGCCGGCTTCTACATCGACCATCAGACTGGCAGCCACGCGCGTCTGCTCCACGGTACGCGACCCGATCTACGCGTTACCGTTCCCGCCCACAACAAGGATCTGCCCCGGGGCACACTGCGGAACATCCTCCGCCAAGCTGGCCTTTCTCCCGACGAGTTCGTGGCGCTTTTGTAGTCCGTTTACCCTCCCCGTCCGCGTCAAATTTCCCTGCCCCGTCACCGGCATATTCGGCGTGGCGTAATCTGCCCCATCCCTCGCCGGATGCGCGGCCTTCTTCGTGTCGAAGTGGGACAACTGAGCCCCGAGGGGCGATGAGGAGCACCCCGTCGCCACAAATCTCCCGGGCCCCCGTCACGTCCCCCAGCCTGTAGTTTTTCACTTGTCGGTGCCACCCCCGCGGCTCACGGCCTGGCGCCGCCGGCCGGCGTGCGAAACGGCGGCCGCGGCGGCAACCCCTCGCGGATGCGCGCCGAGAAGTCGGGCGCCGCGCCGGCCGCCTTGGCCCGCGCCGTGATGTCGCTCGCCGCGAGCATGTCGGCGAGCGGCAGGTCGGTGTTGATGCTCTTGCGCTCGTAGAACATCTCGGGCAGGCGGCCGTTGACCAGGATGCGATAGTCCCACGGCTGCGCGATCCCCGTCTGCAACACGTGCAGCCGGATCGTCGTGGTGCAGTTGTGCGAGAAGGCGTTGTACCACGCCGGCTGCCGGGCGACCTCGTCGGCCGCCCGCAGGTAGGAGAGGAGCAGCGCGCGCGCCAGGTCCAGCGGCACCGCCAGGCGGTAGAGCGCCACCTGCTCGCCCCGGTGGTCCGCGCGCACGCCGATCACGTCGCGCTCGTCGGCGACGACGTAGTACAGCTCGTACTGGCGGAAGAAGCCGAGCACCGCCGAGTACGCCTCGCCCTGCTCCTTGCGCGTCTCGATCGAGATGGCGAGCGGGGGGGCGCTCGCGAACTCCCAGCTCATGATGGTGTGCGCGATGTAGGGCGAGCCCCACTTGGAGAGAAAGATGTCGAGGCCGCGGATCTCATTCAGATCGTAGGTCCGGGTCTCCCAGCGCGGCGTGTAGTCGTTCTCGCTCCGGTACTCGAAGTTGCGCACGTTGTGGATCGTCACCAGGTTCCCGTCGATGGTGGCGGTCGGCGCGTTGGCAACGTCGGCGAGCCAGTTGCGGCCGTTGCTCGGCGGGATCGCGAACCACCAGCCGAGGAGGCCGGCCCACAACGCCAGCGCCGCCACGACGCCGCGTCCGGATAGCTGCGGCAGGACGAGCGAGGCGATCAGGAACCCCGCCGCCAGCACGCCGGCGAATGCGCGCGGCGACGGGCCGTCGATCCACAGTGCCGCCGCGCCCCAGGCGCCGATGACGAGGCCGAGCAGCCCGAGCAGCGTCCGCCGGATCACGGCGCCCATGCCGCCGGCCTCCGGCACTGCCGGCCGTCGAACACCGCTGCCGCGTGCTCGACCAGAATGCGACGCACTTCCTCGATCGTCTGCGGCGTGCCCTGCGTCGAATGCCCGGAGCGCACGACCAGCTCCGACGCGACGCCGTCGATGCGCGCGCTCGCGCACTCCACCACGCCGTCGTTTCCGGTCTCGACCGCTCCATCGCCCCTGAGGGCGACGATCGAATGGGCTTTGACGCCCGGCGCGATCGGGAGCGCGGAGTACGCCTCCACGAAGGCACTACCCGGCGCCATGTTGTCGACGCTGTTCGGCAGCCGATTCAACTTGCGAGCCACACGCCCCGCGTCGGTATTCAGCAGCAGGTCGGTGCCGGTACGCAGGAGATCACCCGGGAAATGAACCAACCGCTGCAGCAGGCGGCGGGCGAAGCCGCCAGCGCGAAAACTGCCGCGGTGCGGAGTGGCGATGAAGATGAGCGTATCGACGAAGGGCAGCGGCGAGATGAATACCCCGCGGCGTAGCAGGTCCCTGGTCTCGTCCGACATCTCGAACTCGTCGAACGGCTCGTCGCTCACGTTGCGCCAGAACGCATCACCGCTCTCGACCGCAGTGAGCTTGGTGAGCATGCCCCCCTGACTGTGGCCGATCACCACCGTATGCCAGAGACACGGGCTCTGCCTGGCGGGATCGAAGGTGTCGACCGTCTTCGTCAGTGCCTCGCGTAGCATCAGCGCGGAGTAGAGGATCGGGTTCGCGGTGTCGTAGGTGAACACCCACAACTGATAATGATCCCGGACATCCGGATCGTTCATGAGGTCGTTCACCATCTCGGCCCAGTAGCCCGGGTGCGAGGCCGTGCCGTGCACGAGCACGACCGGAATACGATCGGGCGAGAACGGCTGGATCCCGCCCAGGCGGGACTTGATGCTCTTGTTGACGAATTCGCCGCTCAGGAACGCGCGCAGCCCCATCTGCCAGATCGGGGCGCGGGCAAGCATGCTCGCCAGCGCCGAGGTGGGCTCGAATTCGAGCGGTACGGAGCGGCCATCGATCTCGACCTCGTGCTTCGCCGTCTCCGCGTAGATCTCGAGCCGCGCCTGGCCGGGACCGGTTGGGCGCAGCAACGCCGTGACCGGCACCTGCACCCGTGGAACGACGATTTCATAGGAGGGGGCTTGCGCCTCGAACGGCTCGGTCTCGGCGTTGAGCGGGGCTCCGATCCCCCAGGTGCGGTACCGATTGCGCAGCCCCGACACCGCGAGCTCGGAAGCCGAGACGAACCGCACCAGCCGGCGATTTCCCCAGCGCAGCGCGTCTGGATCGAGCGCCACGTCGAGCGTGCCGTACGGCAGGGACCGCTCGCCCGCCTCCAGCACCACGACGCCACCTTGCGACGCCGATTCGAAGGCGCGGGCGAGCCCGACGTTGTAGAGATTGGCGCACAGCCGCCCGCGCGGGTCCAACGGATCGAGCCGCGCCTCGGCTCCCGGCCCGAAGAGATAGCTCCAGGCGTACAGCGTGGAGGCGAGATAGTACGGCTGCCCGCCACCCCGCCGCGCATGATCGAAGGACAGCTCGGCGAGCGCGAACAGCAGCTCGGAGTCGGCGGGCCGCTGGCCCAGCTCGTAGTGGAGCTCGGCCAGCACCGCCGCCGGCTGCCGCTGGTATCGTTCCGCGAGACCCCGCTGCTGGAGCTCGATACGGGAGGACGTGCTCGGCGTGCCCGTCGAGAGCACGGTCGCCGTGAGCTCGTGTTGCACTTCGAGGGCGCCCAGGCGCTTCACCGCAATGGGCGGTCCACAGGCGGTGAGCGGCGGGACCACCACCAGTCCCAGGATCCCGATGCGCGCGCTCATGGGCCCGTTCCCGCTACCCGCAGGCGACAGGCATCGACCGCGCCGTCGTCAAGAGGTTCCCTCGTGCCCATCTCACCATCGTAATTTCCGGCAGCGGTGTCACCGTTGGCGCTGACCGAGCTCATTCCCCGCCCCCGTAGCCCAGCTCGTGCGCCCCGTGCTTCGGATAGACGGCGGCGCTCGGCACGCAGCGCGCCGCGGCCCAGGCCTCCGCCTGCGCCGACGCTTGCGTCGGGCTGCTCGACTGTCCGAGCTTCGGTTCGGCTCCGGCGGGCCCTTTCGTCTTGCGCTCCTCCTCGCAGGCCGACGCCGAATCGAACGCTCCCGTCTGCTGCCAGAACTGCAGCGAAGCTCGTGGGCTCACCACATACAAGCCCTCGCGCTCGACCACGGGCGGATGCACGAGCACCCAGCCGGTGTGGTTCGAGCAGCCAGCCACGAAAGGCGGAAGCAGGCACAGGACGCAGGTGAGTGTCGCACGCCGTCGCTGTTTCACCGAGCCCGGATGGGACATCAAACCTCCATTGACCTCTCCGATGCGCGGAGTTCTCGCCTCAAGACGTCGGAGCTTGCGCCGACCCGGACCACACGACGACCGCGCCGGCGCCCACGAGGGCGGCCAGCTCCTCCGACCCGTAACCGAGCTCGCGCAGCACTTCCGCCGTGTGCTGCCCCTGCACGGGCGGGCTCGCGCGCACGCTGCCGGGCGTGCCGTGCAGGTGGATGGGGACCCCGGTAACGTCGATCGCACCGAGCTTCGGGTGTCTGGTGGTGGCGATCATGCCGTTGTGACGGATCTGGGGATCGCGCACGACATCGGCGATCTCGTTGACGGGCGCGGCGAGCACGTCGGCCGCCACCAGCCGCGCGAGCAGCTCGTCACGCCCGTGGTTGCGGCAGCGCGCCGCGATCAGCGCGTCGAGGTCGTCCTCGTGGCGGAGCCGATCGGCAATGGTCCGGAAACGCGGGTCCTCGGCCCACGCGACCCCGAGCGCCGCGCACAGATTGCGAAAGAACTTCTCCGAGGGACAGGTGATGCAGAGCCGCGCGCCGTCGGCGCAGGCGTAGATCCCGGACGGCGCGAAGTACTGGCTGCGGTTGCCGGTGCGCGGCGGCGCCTCGCCGGTGAGAAAATAGCTGCCGAGACCGCTGCACTGCGCGTGCACGAGGGCATCGAGCAGCGAGACGTCGATGCGCTGGCCCTCGCCGGTCTTCGCGCGCACGTGGAGCGCCGCGAGCACCCCCGAGGCCACGAGGAGCGAGGTCATCACGTCGACCAGCGGCACGGTCACCCGCACCGGCGGGCCGTCGGGCTCGCCGGTCAAGGCCAGAAGTCCGGCGAAGCCCTGGGCCAGGAAGTCGATGCCCGGCCGGCCGGCGTAGGGTCCGTCGGCCCCGAACGCCGTCACCCCGGCCCAGATGACGTCGCGGCGATGTGCTCGCACCTGCTCGTAGCCGAGCCCGAGGCGGGAGAGCGCCGGCTCGCGAACGTTCGTGATCAGGACGTCGGTGGTGGCGGCGAGGCGCGCGAAGACCTCGCGCGCGCCGGGCCGACCGAGGTCGAGCACGAGGCTCCGCTTGTTCCGGTTGAGACTGAGAAAGGGCGACCGCTCGCCGTCGCGCTCCGGGCCGAGGTGCCGGCTGTCGTCACCGTAGGGCGATTCGACCTTGATGACGTCGGCGCCGAGGTCGCCGAGATAGGTGGCGGCGTAGGGACCGGCGAGCATGGTGGCCATGTCGAGGACGCGGATGCCCGCAAGGGGCCCTGGTCGGTCTTGCTGCTGCATTACCGGGACGCGATCCGGTCGTGTTTTCCACGGGAACGTAGCTGGCGCCTCGCCTCGCGTCCACCGTCCCTCACGTACGCGCCGCCGCGTCCTCCGCACCGACGCACGATGATCAGTCCCGGCCGCGCGCGGCGGCCAGGAACCCGCGGACCCGCGACGTCGTATCGACCTCGACACATGCTATAATCCGTGGCATGTCCAGACGCGTCGTCGCTCGTGTCATTCGAGACGGGCGCCCCGAGCCGGCGGAAGAGGACTGGTTGGCGCTCACGCCCGAGCAGCGAATCGACGCGGTCTGGCTGCTCACGAAGGCATGTCTCGCGTGGAACATGGAGACCGGCGTTGAGCCCCGACTTCAGAGATCTACTAGCCGCGTTCAACGCCCACGGCGTTGAGTATCTTGTCGTGGGGGCCCACGCGCTGGCCGCCCACGGACACGTACGCGCCACGAAGGACCTGGATGTCTGGGTCAGACCGTCGCGCGAGAATGCATCAAAGATCATCCGGGGCCTCGTGGCATTTGGCGCGCCATTGCACGACCTGACCGAAGACGACCTGACACGGCCTGGAACGATCTTCCAGATCGGCGTCGCTCCCCTACGGATCGACGTCATCACCGTCATCGACGGCGTGGAGTTCTCGGAGGCATGGGCGGAGCGCCTGGAAACCCGCTTCGGCGGAGAGCCGTCGGCCGTGCTCTCTCTCGACCATCTCGTTCGCAACAAGAAGGCGTCGGGGCGACTACAGGACCTCGCCGACGTCGAGGAACTCGAACGGCTGCTCAAGAATCGCTCGCGCAAAGAATGATCCACCCGGATCCCGGTGCTTGCCGCGACTCCGGTCTCTGCGACAGTGACGAACCCGTCACCGTGCCGTCCAGGGGCGGCGCCTACCCTCGCATCCCGAGGCCGCTGGCCGCCGGGTGCAGGCTCGCCTCGGCGCTGGGGCGTTCGGCGACCCGTGCCTTCCATGCCTGGAGGTTCTTGAGGCCCGAATCGAGCGGCTGACCGACGGTGCCGCCGAAGTCGACGGCGACGTAGAGCATGATGTCGGCGATCGTGAAGCGAGGCCCAACGACGAACGGCTTGCCCGCCATGAGGCCGTCGAGCCACGCGAGCTTGTCGCGCACGATGGCCTTGAGCCCGTCGGCAGCCTCCGGGAGCACGCGCATGCGCTCGCGGAAGAGCTCGATGCCCTCCGCGTAACGGAAGCCGTTGTAGAGATGCTCGGTGATGTTCAGCTCGACGCGCCGGGCCCACATCCGCGTCTCGGCGCGCTCCTCCGGGGTCGTGCCGATCAGCGGGGGGCGCGGATGCTTCTCCTCGAGATACTCGTACATGACGACCGTCTCGCCGAGGACGCGGCCATCATCGAGCTCGAGCGCCGGAAGCTGACCTCCCGGGTTCTTCTCCAGGTAGGGCCCGCGGCGGTTCTCGGCGCCGAGCAGATCGACGTCGATTTTGGGCAGGTCGAGCCCTTTCTCGAGCAGGAACATGCGCAGCGCGCGTGGATTCGGCCCCAGGGAATCGTAGTAACGCATCTGATCACTCCCTTTTCTAGTTCCGTTTCGTTGCCGCCATCAGACACGATCAGGGAATCACCCCTTGCTCCTTCAGCGTACCGATCTCCTCCCACGAGTAGCCGAGCGTGTCGGCGAGGATCAGCTCGGTGTGCTGGCCGAGCTCCGGCCCGAGGCTGTGGACCGCGCCCGGCGTCTTGCTGAGCGCGACTGGCAAGCCGCGGATCTTCACCTGCCGCTGCACTTCCTCGCAGTGCGTCTCGAGCAGATAACCGTTGTCCCACGCCTGCCGATCCTCCGCCAGATCGGCGAGCGTGCCGACCGGACCGGCAGCGATGTCGAGGCGGCGCCAGCGCTCCAGCCAATCGGCCGCGGTGCGCCGCCGCAGCAGCCCGTCCAGGGCTGCGATCAGCTCGGCAGCATGCCGGGAGCGTGCGTCGGCGCTACCGAAGCGCGGGTCTCCGGACACGCCAGCGTCGTCGAGGCTCTGGCACAGCCGCGACCAGCTCGCGTCGTCGTTCGGCACGCACAGGAACACCCATCGGTCCTTGGTCAGATAAAGGTTCCAGAGCGCATTCGGCGCGGCCTTGCGCGACTGCTGGCGCGCAAAGCGCTCGTCGCCGGTGGCGAGAAACGCCTGCAGCGTCGGCGCCGCGAGGAAGAGCTGCGCGCCGTAGAGCGAGGCGTCGACGAGCTGGCCCCGCCCCGTTCGGTACCGGTGGTAGAGCGCGAGCACGATGCCGAGCGCGGCCATGAGCCCACCGATGGCGTCGCCCGATCCCATCCCCAGGTAGATCGGCGGCTGCCCCGGCTCGCCGAGGCGGCTCATGAGCCCGGTGAGCGCCTGCACGGTCATGTCGAACGCGGGCTTCGACACCGTGCCGAGATGGCCGTAGCCGGTGGTGGTGGCGTAGATGAGCCGCGGGTTTCTCGCCCGCAGCGTCTCGTAGGTGAGGGCCCAGCTCGCGAGATTCTCGGCACCAAGGTTCGAGAGAAACACGTCCGATTTCTCGACGAGACGATACAGGATCTCGCGTCCCGCCGCCGTCTTCAGATCGACCGCCAGGCTCTTCTTGTTGCGATTGATGACCAGGAAGTATTGATTCCAGTCGCCCACGGGCAGTGCCTTGATGCTGCGTACGCCGCGCCCCTGGTCGCCGCTCTTGGGGCGCTCCACGTGGATGACCTCGGCGCCGAAGTCGGCAAGATACTGAGCCGCGACCGGGCCCTGGAACCAGACCGTGAGGTCGATGACGCGGATGCCGTCGAGCGCCGTGGTCACCTGTCGCTTCTCCCGTCGTGTCTGACGAACATTCGCCTAGACGACGACACCTTGCGCTTCGAGCTCACGGATGGTCTCGGCCGAGTAGCCGAGCATCTCGTGGAGGATCTGTGCCGAGTGCTGCCCGAGGCAGGGCGCCATGCGCTCCAGCCGGGCGGGACTGTCACTCATGAAGATCGGGAACCCGAGTGTCGTCAGGCGACCGAGATGCGGATGGTCGAGCTCGAGCACGTAGTGATTCAGGCGCGCCTGCTCGTCGGCTGCCGGATAGCCATAGTCCTCGATCACGTCGGCGGAGAGCTGCCGCTCGTTGAAGAGCCGGCGCCAATGCGCCGCGGGCTGGCGGCGAAACGCCGCTTCCAGCGCCGCGATCAGCTCCAGCCGGTTCGCCTCGCAGCGCTTGTCGTGGCTGTCGAAACGCGGATCGGCCGGGTCGAGACCGACGATCGGCGCGAAGCCAGGCCACCAGCGATCGGTGTCCGGCATGGTGAGGGTGACCCAGCGGCCGTCCTGGGTGGGATAAAGCGTCCCGCTCATCGGGTTGCCGGCGTCGAGCCGCGCGACGGGATGCACGAGGCGCTCGCCGCCCATCGCCAGGTAGGCCTGGAGATCGAGGCTGGCGCCGTACATGTTGCCGGCGAGGAGCGACGTATCCACCTGCTGCCCCTCGCCGGTGCGCTGGCGGTGCTGGAGCGCGGTGACGACACCGAAGGCGAGCATGACGGTGGTGTACATCTGCCCGCTCCCGGCATAGACCGGCGGCTCGCCCGGCTGCGGCAGGATGGGCATCATGCCGGTTCGCGCCGCCGCCAGCTCGTCGAGCGCGGGAAGGTCACGGTCCAGCCCCTCGGGGCCGAACCCCGAGCCGCGGGCGTAGACGAGCTCCGGCTTGAGCGCGACCAGAGTCTCGTAGTCGCAGCCGAGCTCGGTGAGCCGCCGGCGCGACCAGTCGGTCAGGACCACGTCGGCCCGTCGCACCAGCCCTTCCAGGATCTCGCGCCCCGGCGCGCAGCCGAGATCGACCGCCACGCTCAGCTTGTTGCGGTTGGCGAGCTCGAAGCGGTAGTCCCAGGCCGTCGTCCGGTGCCGACCGTCGGGGCTGAGGCGCCGCTCACGGGATTCGGGCAGAGTGTCGACCCGGATCACGCGGGCGCCGAAGTCGCCCAGCATCGCCGCCGCGAGAGACGACCACAGCTCGCCGGTCAGATCGAGGATGACGACGTCTGCAAGCGCGCTACTCATCGTTACCAGTGTCCCGTGACCGACGCTTTCCTTGGAACGATCCGCGCGCCGATCCGCTGTGTGCTGCTGTCGAGGTCGCGCGGTCACATGGACCAGGCGCCACGGGACCCGCTACGGCGCCCCCGCACCCTGAACGGGCCACGGCCGCAGCCCGGCGGTCAGCCTTGCGGGTGGACGCGCCGGTCGCGAAGGCTCATCGCGACCACTGCCGCACCACGTCCAGGGTCTTGTCCACGAACTCCTGCTCCTCGGGTAGCGGGCGACCGAGCCACTCGCGGTAGAACGTGTCCAGATCCGGCAGGAGCTCGAAGTCGGGCGGACAGCCGCGCGGCACGGCCTCCACCTCGAGCTGGGCACCGCATCCCGGGCAGTAGTACTCCCGCACCTGCACCCACTGCGGATCGGGCTGCTCCGCTCCGCGATAGACGTCCCGCAGCGCCTCCTCCGTATCGCGCACGTGAATCAACGCTCCGAGCTTCCAGTTGACACGGTAGTCGCCGAACTCGTGGCCGCAGCGACATTTGACGATACGGTCCCTGCCCTTCTGCACGATGAACAAGCTCGGCGTCAGCGGCAGCAGGATCCGCTCTGGCCACGAGACCCGACTCTGGAGAATCCGCACCCACTTCTCGAAGCGGTCCCCGTCCTTGGGGTTCTTCATGATCTCCTGGACCCGGGCCCAGGGCAGCGTCCCGTCGACGAGGCGCTCGATCTCGCTGATATCGTACTCGGCCACGACCGATCTCCTAGAAGGTGAAGTCCTCCGGCAGCTGCCAGAAAGCCCGCAGCTCGCGCCCGTACTCGGGCGAGAGCGCCATCGAGGTGCGCCACATCTCCCGTACCGCGCTCGCCATGTTCTCGCCGGCGAGGATCCGCTGCCGCTCGCCCTGCCACCATTCGCGAAAAGGCACGCCGCGCGCCTTGCGGGCCTGCCGCATCTCCGCCCGCGTGCGCGCGGTGGCCGCGGGGTCGATGTTCCAGTCCTGCGATGCCGCGTCGCGACGCGCGACGACGCCGTAGACGCCGGTCGCCACCCGCTCGCGCGTCCAGCCGCTGTCGAGATCGGCCTTCACGAGCGCCGGGTCGCGATCGAGGGGATCGCCGAGCGCCTGGGCACCGGAGATGGGATGCACCACCACGTCGTACTCGTGCAGTAGCTCTGGCGTCACGAAGGGGGCGACGACGTTCGGCTCGAGGGTTCGCGCCCGGATGTTCTTCAGCAGGTTCGGCGCCTCGGGATCGCCGCGTTCGTGGACGAGCGGCTGGCGCTTGTCGATGAGCTCCTTGATGTTGGTGCCCATGACGTAGCCCGGCCGGTCGGGCCAGGTGGGATAGGCGCCGTACATGCCGTGGTTGGCCACCACCTTGCTCCGAATGCCGGCGCAGCCGCACTGATACTCGATCCCGGGCGTGTTCTTGATGAGCCACACCGCGGTGTGTCCGAGGCCGCCGCGGAATTTTCCGTAGCCACCCGAATCCGGCTCCAGGTTTCTGCCGAGGTACATGATGGGATAGAAGAGCTCGGTGATCTCGGCGTTTCCGAAGTCGGCCTGCGGGGTGTAGATCGACCAGGCGCTGTTCTCGCCGTCGGCCATGCCGCGGGCGGGCGCGCCGTTGCACGCCTGCTCGAGGGTCAGCCCGGCGGTGTACAGGCCGTACTGGTTCGTCCCGGAGAACTCCGCCGTCATCGTCGTCGCCGCGCCCGCCGCCATCTCCTCGACGAACCCGCGCGCGAAGTAGAGCCGCCCGAAGGTCTCGTAGAGCGAGCTCATCCACATCACGGCCGGCGCCCACGCCACCCCGGAGGAGGCGAAGTAGTTCACTGGATAGGGATTGGCCCACGAGCCCGCCGGCGGGGTCTCGAGCGTCCACGCCGCCACCGAGCCCCAGTTGAACATGTCGAAGCCGACGATGTGGGAGTAGCCGTTCAAGAGCGCGGACACGCACGCCGCCGGCGTGATGTTCTCGCCGAACGGCACCCAGCCGCTCGCCCCACGCAGCGAGAAGCGCACCTTCGCGTGCCGATCGACGGTCACCTCGAGCGGCAGGTTGAAGAGGCAATCGATGTTCTGACTGGGCAGGATCACCCGCTTCCCTGCCATGGCCAGATCCTTGAAGTTTGATTTCCGCACCCGGCCGGGGACCGCCTGCGTCCGCACCCGCGCGACGGCATAGCGCCGGCTGTCCTCGATGTACTCGTGGGTCGCGTCCTTGAAGAACTCGACACCGTACTTGTCGATGAGCTTGATGACACGGTCCCGGATCGTCAGGCAGCCCGCCAGCCGGCCGCGCGCATCGCCGAGCACCCACTCCGGGGTACGCGTGCGCGAGCGGATGCGCTTCTCGTACCAGGGAAAGACGCGGTCGTTCTCGCCGATCTTCTCCATGGTGACGGGCACGCCGTCCGAGAAGCAGTCGGGATTGAGAAAGCCGATCGAGCCCGGCGTGACGAAGCCGGCGTCCATGACGTGGCTCACCGAGCCGGCCCAGGCGACCAGCTCGTCGCCGTAGAAGATCGGGATCGTGGTCTGAAAGTCGGGGGAATGAATGCCGCCGTAATGGGGATCGTTGTTCTCGAAGATGTCACCGGGGTGAAACCCCGGATACTCCTCGTAATCGTTCTCGATGTAGGAGCGCAGCAGCAGCGACAGGAGCCCGGGGTGCGAGACGATGCCCTTCGAGGTGCAGATGGCTTCGCCCGTCGGCACGTGGAGGCTCCACAGCGCGTCGCCACCCTCGGCCGCCACGGGCGACGAGGACACCTTGCAGCCCACCGTCCAGGCGGTGTTGCAGATGTTGAGCAGGATGTGCCACGCCGCCTCGTAGGTTCCGGGATCCGCCTGCTTGCAGCGCAGGGTCTCGAGGCCGAAGAGATATCCCGTCTCGGCGAGGAACCGATCGTTCTCCGCGAGTCGCTGCTGCAGGCTCGCCCGCGGTCGCACTGCCGCCGCGCTACGCATCGCGCTCACTGCTCGCCTCCCTCGGGGGCCCGTCCGCGCAACGCTCCGGGCTCCCTTGCTTTGCCGTCATCGGTCACGCGGCCCGGGTCCTCGTCAGCCAGTAGATGTCGTACTCGTCGATGCGGACGTGCCACTCACCCGGCACGAACAGCGTCGTGTTCGGCGCCTCGATGACGGCAAGGCCGGCGATCTCGTTGCCCGGTCGCAGCTCGCCCATCTCGTAGATCTGCGCCGTCTGCCACCGCCCGCGCTGGAACACGGGTCGCGTACCCTTGGAAGCCTCGGTCCGCGGCGCCTGGCCCTGGAGCTCGTGACGGACGAGCTTGGGCTTGACGGTATCCACCTGCGCGATGACGCTCACCTCCGTAACGTGGTAGGTCGGCACGGCCGGCTTGGCCGCGAGCGTGAACATCTTGGTGAACACCTCTTCGAAGCGGGCCAGCAGCTTGGCGACGTCCGTCTCCGATTCGAGCCGCGACACCGGCGACTCGACTTCCACGTCTTCGAGCTGACCATAGTAACGGATGTAGGCGATCTGCCGCAGCGAGATCTGCTTTCGGTCGAAGCCCTCGGCCTCCAGCTCCGCCAGCAGCTCGCCCTCGAGCCCGCGCCACGCCGCCGTCACCGCCGCGGCGGCCTGCATGCGCGCGTCGGCGCTCGCCGGCAGCATCGCCGAGATGCTCTTGTGGCGGCGGTGGGCGTAGTCCATGCAAGCGCCGCCCCAGGCGGAGAACGCGCCGGCGTGGGGCACCGTACACACCGCCTTCCACGGATAGTCGCCGGCGTAGCCGAGCAGGTGCATCGGTCCGCCGCCGCCGTAGCCGAGCAGCACGTAGTCGCGCAGATCGTGGCCGACCATGAGACTGCGCACCAGGTGCTCGCGCATGAGCACGTTGATCAGCTCGACGCACTGCTCCGAGGCGACGTAGGGGTCGAGCCCGAGGGGCTTCGCGATCTTCTCGGTGACCACGTCCAGGGACTTCTGCTTGTTCACCTTCACGCGGCCGCCCAGATAGTAGTGCTCGTTGAGGATACCGAGCAGGAGATTGCAGTCGTTCACGGTCGGAATCTCGTTGCCCGTCTCCTGGAAGACGGGGCCGGGCGTCCCGCCGGCGCTGTCGGGCCCGAGCTTGATGCGATTGGTCTGTGGATCGAGCCGGATGTACGTGCCCGTGCCGGCCCCGATCGAGCGGATGTCGAGCATGGGCACGTTCACGTACATCTTCTGAAAGGGCGGCTCGCGGTTGATGGGCAGGATGCCGGCGGTGATGGCTCCGGCATCGAAGCTCGTGCCGCCGACGTCAGAGCAGACTACGTTCTCGAGGCCGATCGTGCGCGCCAGGTAGTGGCCGCCCATGATCCCGCCGACCGGCCCCGACATCACGGTCTCGAACAGCCGCGGATAGCGGATGTTGGTGATGCCGCCGTAGCAGAGCACGGTCTTGAGGGAGTGCCGGTAACCCTTCGACTTCAGCTTCGTTTCGACGCCGAGCAGCTGCTTGCGGGCGGGCTCGGAGGCGTACGCCTGGATGATGGTCGCGTTGGCGCGCGAGACCTCGCGCATCACCGGGGCCACCTCGCTCGAGAGGACGAGGGGCAGCGACCGTCCCGCGCGCTCCATGACCCGCCGGGCGATCTCCGCCGCCTGCCGCTCGTGCTCGGGGTTCGTGAACGAGTGCAGGAACACGATCGCCAGCGATGCGATGCCCTCTGCCAGCAGCTCCGCCACGCCTCGCTCCACCTCATGCTCGTAGAGCGGGATCACCACCTTGCCGAACAGATCCACCCGCTCGGTCACGCCGCGGGTGAGCTTCCGCGGCACCAGCGGCTGTCGGTGCTTGCGGTACTGCATGTGGGTGATCTCGGGCCACTGGTAGTCGATGAAGGTCTGCGAGCCCCGCCCCTGCACCACCACGTCCTCGAAGCCGCGCGTGACGAGCAGCCCCGTCTTCAGCCCCGACAGGTTGATGAGCGCGTTCAGCATGCTCGTGCCGGTGTAGATGGCGGTCTCGATGCCCTGGCAGAACTCGCGCCCGTCGTGCGCGAGATCGAGCTGCATGTAGCGCAGGGCCTCCTCGAGCGACTCCATGTAGCCGACGCTCTCGTCGTGCGGCGTGGTCGGCGCCTTGCCGATGACGGAGCGACCGTGCTCGTCGACGACGATGACGTCGGTCATCGTGCCGCCGGCGTCGCAGGCTACGAGATAGCGGGCCATGGACCTATGATCGCACGCCGATTCGGGTCAACGAGTCGGACCGGCACCGGCATTCGCCGGGTGTCCGCGACGCATCGCGGACAGCCCTCGGGGGGGTGACGCTCCGGACCGAGATTCGGCGACTATGTGTCACGCCGGCTCGGGCCGCGTCAACCGAGCGGCGTTGCGATGCGGTGCCATGGCTTCGGCGCAGCCACGAGCCGCCTCGCCCGTGTGACAGTGAGTGCATGGGTCCCGCGCTCGTGCCGGGCCCAGCTAGGAGCGCGACGACACCACCCGACCCGGAGCAGCGTGGGTCCGGCAAATATTCCCGGCTGGCCCATCCGCGAGACCGCAGCGAGCGGTGAGGACGGCGGTCCGCTTGCTTGCCGGCGCATTTCCGTGTGAGAAGCGTGCCGATCGAGGACAGCGTTGCAAATGGGCCGCCACGCCGACACGCTCCACCGTTTATTCACCGACCTCGACCGCCTCGACTTCGCTGCGGTTGCCGGCCACTGCGCCGAGGACTGCGTGTACGAGGACGTACCGTTCGCCGCCGCCACCGTCACCGGACCCGAGGCGATTCGCGCCAAGCTCGAGCTCGGCCTCGGGACGCTGCTGCGCATCCCCACCACCATCCACGAGCTGATCGAGCACGGCGACACAGTGATGGTCGAGCGCACCGAGGTCTGGCACCACCGCAGCGGCGAGCGCGCAACCCTCCCGGTCGCGGCGGTATTCAAGTTTCGCGATGGGAAGATCGTGCTGTGGCGCGACTACTGGGACGCCAGGACGCTCTTCTCGCAGCAGCCCGCCGACTGGCTACCCGATGTCCCGCGGTCGTGAGGGAACGTTCAGTCGTACGCCAGCTTCGGCATCCAGTTCCCCCGCCCTTCGGGCGTGAGGTCGAAGACGCTCCAGATCGGCCACAGCAGGTCGATGTGGCGCGGATGACCCTTGACCGGCGCGTAGAGCATCTCCGCCGACCAGAAGTGGTGGATGCCGTCGTCGTCTTTCGTGAACACGTTGCACGCCGGCAATTGGCTGCCGTCGGGGGCCTCGGCGACGTAGTCCACGTTGTACGTGCTCCCCGCCGAGGAGAGCAGCCGGAGACGCGTCCAGCCGCGCTCGGCCGCCCACGCCTGGATTCGGCCGATCGGTGACTTGGCGACGACCGCGAGGTTGATGCGCTGCACGAGGTGCAGCGCATACCGATCGAGACCGTCCAGGAAAGACGTGCACATCGGACACGGGCGCTCGGCCGCCGGGCCGTACATGAAGCTGTAGAGCATGAGCGAGGTCTTGCCGGGCTCGAAGAGCTCGGAGAGGCGGGGGCGCCGCGCAACCCCGCCGACGACCTCGTCGAAGAGATAGTCCTCCTTCACTCGGCCACCGCGGGGCAGCTGGCGGCGCAGCGCCGCCACCGACTCCATGCGCTCGCGCAGATCCGTCTCGGCCCGGAGCAGCTCGTTGCGTGCGCGACGATACTCGTCGCTTTCTCCCGGGAAGCGCACCTGGTGTAACGGCTCAGGCATGGCGTCCTCCTCTCCGAGGCGCGGATCACGTCGGACCGCTACCGGCATCCCTGCGGCGCACGCGCAGGAAGAAGCGCCGGATCGCCGCCAGCAGCGCCTGCATGAGCAACGGCACGAGGCGGATGGGCTTCGCCGCCGCGGGCACATCCGGCGCGGCGGCGGCGCCCGCCTGCGCGGCCTCGAGCCGCGCCTTCGTGCTGGCAGCGAACTGCTGAAACAACTGCTGCGAGACACCCTGGATCATGCCCCGGCCGACCTGCATGATCCGGCCGGTCAGATCGATGTTGGCTTCGGCCACGACCTCGGTCTGGCCGTCCGGCAAGGGCCGCAACCGCCCGACCACCGTGCCCTTGGCCGTCCCCCCCGACGTGTCCCGACCCTCGGCAATCATCTGCAGCGTGTGCTCACGCTCGTCCATCTCGGTGAAGCGGACGCGGCCCTTGTAGCTCGCGGTGATGGCGCCGACCTTCACCTTGACGTTGCCGAGGAACGTCCGCTCGTCGACGGCCTCCTGCAGCTCTGCCCCCGGCATGCACGTGACGACCATTTCCGGATCGGTCACGAACCGCCAGACGATATCGACGGGGGCCCGCACCGTGAAGGTCTCCCGAATGGTGATGGCCATGCGCGGTCCTACTCCAGCGGCTCGCTGCCGCCGATACGCTCGCCCGATGCGCCGGCGATGGAGCCCACGCCGCGCCGGCACTCCTCGTAGTCCTGCCACGTGTCGATGTCGGTTGGCGCCGATCCTTCCACGGAAACCTCGAGGAGCCATTCGGGATGCGCCGCCAGCAGGCTGCGCGCCCCCTCGTCGCCGCGGAGCGCATCCACGTGGCACCACAACCGCCGGGCGAGGAACACCGGGTGTCCCGGGACCCGGCCGCGACCGCCGCCGTCGTAGACCGGCCGTGCCGCCGGCAACTCCGCGTCGAGAAACGCCGCCGCCACGCGATCGATGAGTGCGTGCGTGACCCCGGGCTGGTCGCCGAGAACGATCGCTGCGGCGACGGCACGGGAATCCACCGCGCCGAGACCGAGCCGGAGCGAGCCACTCTGCCCCTGCACGTGATCCTCATTGAGAACCACGCGGCTGGTCTCCGGGAGTCGGATCCGGCGGCGAATCTCCTCCGCCGCGTGTCCGAGCACGAGGATGATCTCGTTCACGCGCGAGCCAACGACTTCGTCCACGATCCGCTGGAGCAGGACACGGTCGCCGAGCGGCAGGAGCTGCTTCGGCCGGCCCATCCGCGTCGACGCACCGGCGGCAAGGATGACGGCGGAGAGAAAGGACCGAGCGCCGCCGGCCTCGATCGGCGGGCTATCCGCGGTCGGCATGGGTGGAGGCGGTCCGGCGGCGCACGGCGACCATCTCGGCGATGATGGCGAGCGCGATCTCCTGGGGTGTCTCGGCGCCGATGTCGAGGCCGATGGGGGCATGGATGCGATCGAGCTCGGCGTCGCTGAACCCGTGCTCCGTCCGCAGGCGGGCTCGGCGCCGCTCGTGCGTCTTCCTGCTACCGATGATGCCGATGTACCCGGCGGCCGAGCGTAGCGCGACCGCCAGCGCTGGCACGTCGAACTTCGGATCGTGGGTGAGAATCACGACGTAGGAGTGCGCATCCAGCCGCCGCTCGGCCAGCACCCGGTCCGGCCATTCCTCGAGCAGCTCGTCGGTGTCGGGAAACCGTTCGGCGGTCGCGAAGACGCCGCGGGCATCGATGACGCTGATGCGAAATCCCAGCTCCTTCGCCATGCGGCAGAGACTGACGGCGACGTGCGTGGCACCGCCGATGAAGAGCCGCGGCGGCGGCGTGAATCCTTCGAGGAACACGCTCGCCTCGCCTCCCTGCCAGGGAACGGTGACGACGCGGGTTCCGCCCAGTGAGAGAAGACGCTGCGCGTCGGCGCGTACCTGCCGATCGAGATCCGGATCCATCGAGCCCACGGTTGACCCGTCCTCGAGAAGCGCGAGCTTTCGCGCGAGCAGCGCAGCGGGGGCAAGGGCGATCGCGAGCACCGCTGGCCGCTCGTGCTCCACCGCATGACGCGCCGCCTGCCACGGCTCGGCGGGCCGGAACGGCTCGATCAGCACGTCGATGGCGCCGCCGCAGCTCAGCCCGACGCGGAACGCCACGTCATCGCCGATGCCGTAGCTCGCGAGCACCGCCGCACCGCCGTCGAGCACGGCCTGCGCCCGATCGACGATATCGTTCTCGACACAGCCGCCACTCACGGAGCCGGCCATCCTCCCGCCGCGCGTCACGCACAGCCGCGCGCCCGGACGCCGAGGCGCCGATCCGCGCAGGTCGACGAGGGTGGCGATGGCGATCTCTTCGCGGTCCTGCTGCCAGAGATCGAGAGTGCCGAGAATGTCTTTCATGTGCCCACGCCGACGCGCCGCGCGACGGTCCACGTTACACGGCGGTCTACTTGGCCCGCAACCGAATGCTAGAATCGGAGGGCGAGCGGGCACAACCTCGCGCAACCCCCGCGTGGCGGTCCGATCGCGCCCAAACGACCCGACGGGGGCGTGGCATCGGGACCGGTTCGCGCGGGAACGGCGCTTGACGCCAAAGGCACCCGCGCCTTAGAGAAAGTCGAGGAGATTCGCGGGCTTCCTCCATCCTGAATCCCGCGCGCGCCGCTGGCGGACACGGTGCGGATCGAGGCGAGAGAGACGCACCGGGCGCTCGTCATGAACGCGGAACGAACGATGCACACTCGCGGGGATTTCCGCGGACATCTCTCGATCGTGCTCGTGCCGTTCCTCGCCGCCGCGCTGCTCGGCCACAGTGCCACGGCTCACGCGCAACCCGCGGGCACGGGAACGCTCGCCATCTCGGTCGCGCCGCTCCCGAAAACCTTCCAGGGCGGCTTCACGTTCACCACCGGCCCGCTCGCCGGCGTCGGCAGCATGACCTTCCTCGGCACCCTCGACAACGCAAGCGCTCAGACCTCGAGCGTCGAGTTCGATCTCGACGCCACCGCACCGCTGCTCGGGTTTGACGCCGGAGGAGTTGCCGTCTGCGACAATCCCGTGTGCGGCGCCGGCACCGGGACGTTCGTGGGCCGGATCTCCAACATCACCGGGAGCGTCCTGGCTCCCGGACCCGACTACAGGCTCGACGGCACGGTCGCCCTCACCGGGAACGCCTTGCTGCTCACGGGTTCCGGGACGTTTGGCATCAACGCCTTCGAGGCGATCCCGACGACGTCCGGTGAATTCAGCACCGTCGGAACCGGCGTGCGCACCTTCTACAACAGTCTGATCCGCGCACCCGATCAGTTCGAGGTCGACGTGGCGTTCATGGATGTTCCGGCCGACTGTTCGACCCAGGTGATCGGCCTCTCGCAGGTGGCGGGCTTCCCCTCGGCCCTCGAACGGCTCGGCGCCTTCGTAAACGTGACGACGGACTGCACCTTCAGCACCGCGCTGATATGCGTGCACTACGACGATGAAGACACGACCGGGATCGACGAGAGCACGTTCATCCTGGTTCACAGGGCTGCGGGCACCTTCGCCGACATCACGACCATGCGCGATTTGGCGAACAAGCGCGTCTGCGGAACGGTGAGCGGGTTCTCGCCGTTCGCCATCGGCGTCATCCCCACAGGGGCCACCACGACGTCGACGACGTCGACGACGTCGACCAGCTCGAGCACGACCAGCACCATGAACGAGACCAGCTCGAGCACGACCACGCTCAGCTCGACCACGACGAGCGCGACGCTCTTGCAGCTCATCGGCGCCAAAAAGATCGTCGTCAAGGTCGACGCGCAGAAGCCCACCAAGAGCACATTCACCTTCCTCGCCAAGAGCGCGGTGGAAACGCCCGGCGGCGTGAACGCCCCCACCACGGCCGGTGCCACGCTCGCCGTGCAGGACGCTGGCGGCCAGCAGGCGACGTTCGCCCTGCCCGCTTCCGGCTGGACGGCGACCGGCGCCAAGGGCTACAAGTACAAGGACAAGAAGGGTCTCGCCGGTCCGTGCCGCGGCGTCACCTTCAAGACCGGGAAGCAGATCAAGGTCACGTGCAAGGGCCCGGGCATCACGTTGGCACCGCCGCTGACCGACCCGGTCGAGGTGGTACTGCACATGGGAAGTCAAACCTACTGCGCCGCCTTCGGCGGCAACATCACGAAGAACGAGACCGGGTCGTTTGCGGGCAAGGCGGCGGCTGCGCCGGCGCAGTGCGGCGCCGGAACGGCCGCGGCCGCGGCGCGCGCCGATGTCGGCGAGAGCTCCGCGCAGTAGCACGGCACGCCGCCCGCACCCGGGCAGCAAGCCGTCTCCTCTGTCACGAGCCGGACGGCGCGACGCGCCCTAAACGATGGAGAAGCTGATCTACGTCCTTTGGAAGCGCTCGCCGCTCTCGGATCGAGAGTTCGCCGCGGCGCTGCTGGGCGAGGTGACGGGCCAGCTCCTCGCGTTCGGGGCACACGGGCTCGCGGTGAACGTCGTCGACGACTTCGTGGCGCCGGTCGCGCACGTCCGGCTCACCCGCTTCGATCTGCCGATCGCCGGGACCGTCGCGCTCTGGCTCGACGCGGCCGACGATCGACAGCCGTATGAGCGGGCATTGGAAAGCGTGAGCGCGCGCATCGCCGGCTATCTGGTCGACGAGTCGGTTCCCATCATCAACACGGCGCATCGCGCTCCGGCCGGCGAGCGCACGCCGGGCATCAACATGGTGGCGTGCATCGAGCGACCGGCTCGCTTGACGCACGCGGCGTGGATCGCACACTGGCACGGTCATCACGCGAAGGTCGCCATCGAGACGCAGTGTACGTTCTCGTACGTGCGAAACGTCGTCGTCCGGCCGCTGACCGAGAACGCGCCGCCGTGGGCGGGCATCGTCGAGGAGGGATTCCCCGCCGCCGCCGTCACCGATCCCATGCTCTTCTATCGAGGCGAGGGCTCCGAGGAGACCATGCGGCGCAACATGGCGCGCATGGTCGACAGCGTCCAGGCGTTTCTCGACGTCGATCGCGTCGAGTCCCATCCCATGTCCGAGTACCGGCTCAAGGAGATCGGGTGAGAAGGCGCACCGCATGATCTTTCAGCAACGCGACCTCGGCCCGACCACCGCCCGGCTAACCACCTGGCTCCGGACGAAGATGGGGCTGGCGACCGACCTCGCGGTGGAGGACCTGAGCGTGCCGAGCGCCGGCCTCTCGAACGAAACCCTGCTCTGCGACCTACGTTACGTGGAGCGCGGCACGACGCGACGGGAACGCCTCGTGCTCCGGCTCGAGCCGAGCGCACACTTCGTCTTCCCGGACTACGATCTCAGCATTCAGTGGCGGATTCTCGAGGCCCTCGCCGGCACCGACGTGCACGCGCCCCGCGTGCGCTGGATCGAGCCCGATGCCGCCGTCCTCGGCTCGCCGTTCTACGTCATGGACCGCGTCGAGGGCACGGTCCCCTCGGACGTGCCGCCGTATCACGCGGCAGGGCGCATGACCGAGATCGGCCCGGCGGAGCGGGCCGCGATGTGGTGGCATGGTCTCGAGGAGATGGCGGGGATCCATCGGTTGGATCCTGACGCGCTCGGCCTCGGCTTTCTCGGCAAGCCACGATTCGGCACGGATCCCCTCGAGCAGGAGCTGGGCTACTGGAGCCACTACCTCGCCTGGGCCGCGCGCGGGAGTCCGCAACCCACGACCGACGCCGCGCTCGCGTGGCTGCGGGAGAACCGTCCACCCTCGACGCGGCGGCACCTGTGCTGGGGGGACGCGCGGCTGCCGAATCTGGTATTTCGCGGCGATCGTGTCGTCGCCGTTCTCGATTGGGAGATGGCCTTCCTCGGCGATCCGGCGGCGGACCTCGCCTGGTGGCTGTTCCTCGACTGGCACCACAGCGAGGGTAACCGCATCCCGCGGCTCCCCGGGCTACCGTCGCGCGCCGAGACGATTGCCCGCTGGGAGGAGCTGGTCGGCTGGACCTGCGGCGATCTCCACTACTGGGACGTCTACGCCGCCATGCGCTTCGCAGTCATCATGGTACGCGTCGCCGCCATCATGCAGGAGGTCGGCACGCCGACACCGACGCCGGATTTTCAGACCAACAACGTGCCTACTCAGCGCCTCGCTCAGCTGCTCGGCCTACCGCCGCCCGGGCAGGGCGCGGGGATCGTCGCCGACGTGCGCGACGCGGTCATTCGTGTTCAGTTCAACCTCACGGGCACAGGTGGTTATCAGTGGCATCTCGTCGCCGATCGCGGGACCGGTACGCGCGTGGATGGGCGGGCGGCGGCCGCGGACGTCACGGTGACCGCGGAGGCGGCCGACTGGCACGCGCTCCAGCGAGGCGAGCTCGACCGCGCCCAGGCGTTCCTGTCGGGACGCCTGAAGATCGACGGCGACATCTCGATCATGATGCAGCTCGAGCCTATGATCTCGGCGCTCGCGTTGGCCGCTTCCGGCGCCGTCTACACGATGGGGGCGGAACGGCAAGAGACGACGGGCTAGTTGCTCGCCGACTTGTGCGACGAACTGCCGGGACGGCACACTGGCGGCTCACTCCTCGGCGATCGCGAGCGCTTGCCGCGGGCAGCGCTTCACCGCCGTCTCGACCTTGGCGTAGAGGTCGGCTGGTGGCTCCTTGATCAGCAGGCGAACGCAATCGTCCTCCCCGACCTCGAAAACCTCGGGACAGACCTTCATGCAGACCGCGTTACCCTCGCAGCGGTCGCGATCGATGAGCACGTGCATGGACTTCTCCTTTCCTCCGGCTCAGAGATCTCCTCGGGGGCCGGGCATGCGATAGACGAAGATGGAGTGCCCGATCGTCGCCACCGGCTTCAGCGCCCTGAACGCCGCGAGCTCGTCGCGCGCTTCCACGGGAAACGACGCTCCCACGAGATTCGTAGCGCTGATGGCCACATAGTCTCCCGGGCGCAGCGCGCGCGCCATCACCAGGTCCTTCTCGCACATGAGGTAGACGTTGGCGCTGGTAAGCATCTCGTGTGCGAGCCCGAGATTGCCGGGGCTTGCGCTGCCGAAGTACGAGAGCCTCACCGCCGAGATCCCGTGTCGATCCATGTAGCGTCGCAGGCGCCGCAGATCCTGTCCCCAGTCGAGATTCGAATCCGCTAGCATGTAGTGGCGCGCGAACACCAGCCGGGAGGGTAGATTGAAGAATGGGATGAAGTACGGCGCCGCCGCGAGACACGCCGCCGTCGTCGTCGCGAGCAGCGCAGCGAGCGTGCGTCCTCGCCACCGCGGAGCCGGATCCCCCGGGCGCGGCGCGAGTCCGCCGGTCAGGATCATCATCATGGGAAGCGCGGGCAGCAGGTGGCGCACGCCGATGTTGAGCGGCGTGGCGACGGCGGCGATCCAGTAGAGGGCCAGCGGAACGACGAGATGGCACACCCGCGCCAGCTCCCCGCTTCCGCGCCACAGCAGCGCCCCCAGACCCCACGCGTAGAGCAGGAGCGTTGCCACCGGGGTCTTCACCAGCAGCGCGAACGGGAAGTACCACCACCACCCGTCGGGTGAGAAACGACCGAGCGCGTACGACGCGCGGTCACGCGTGCGTTGCTCGATCAGGGCGAACCCATAGAGATAGGCCTCGGGAAGGACGCGATGGTCGCGAAGGAAGGTGACCGCCTGCAGCAGCGCGCCCGGCCCGTCCAGCCCTGCCCAGTCGAACTGGAAAGCGGGGTCGGACGACCCGCGATAGCGAAAGCCGTATGCGCCCCACACGGTGACATACGCGCCGAGGACGACGAGGCACACGGTGCCGACCGAACTTAGCAGGCGGCGTCGCCGCGGGAGCGCGCGCGCCGCGACCGCATCGAGTCCGCCGCGCGACGCATCGTGGCCGAGCCGCGGGCGTGCGGTACTGAGATGGACCGCCCCGGCAGCCCGCGCAGCACGCGTGCGGCCGAGGCACCACCGGATCACGTGCGTGGCGAGGAGCGCCGGCAGCAGAAAGAGCGCCGAGAACTTCGCCACCAGCGCGGCGCCGAGCAGTCCCCCGCAACCCAGAGCGCCCGGCCACGTCGGTCGCGTGCCCATCCGCGAGAACGCGCGCAGGGCAAGAAGCGCCAGGGCCGCCATGCCCACATCGGTCGTGACCAGGTGGCCGTGCGCGAGCAACGTGGGACAGAAGGTCACGAGCACGAGGGCCACCAGGCCCGCGATCGGCCCGAACAGCGCCCGCGCCCACGCGAACACGACGATCTGCAGGATCGCCACCCAGGCCAACGTCACGAGCCGTGCGGGGCGCAGTAAACGGTCGGGGTCGTTGCCGCTCTGGTAGAAGAGCGCATGCGCAAAGCACGCCGCATCAGCGCTCGCCCACAGCGACTCGTCCGCGGGCCAGCGCACACGCTGCACCACCAGCGGCAGCGCCGCAATCATCCGTAGCAGCGGTGGGTGATCGGGACCGAGACGGAAGTCCCGGCGGACGAGACTCGTGTATCCGGCCGCGAGGTGGTAGGGCTCGTCGTACGTGGGCGACTCGGCAAAGATGCCGGGCAGAGACAGAAGGATGGCGATCGTGATCGCGATCGGCAGCGCCCGCTCGTATCGGGGGCCGAGCAGCCGATCGACACGGCTCGCCGTACCTGCCCGAGTCGGCGTCTCGGCGCCGGCGGTACCTCCCGTGATGCCCATTCCGTGACGCGCCCCGGCCCCCGTGACGTATTCCAGCATCCGTTCGCCGAATAAAGGCCTCCGCAGGCCGCGCGTCGGCGCCGGGGCTCCCCTCCCCGCTGGCGGTCGGAGACCCGGGGTTGCCGGCGTGCAACGCTTGTGGCGGCTCGACCACACCCGGCGCGGCGTACGGCGCTCGGTTCCCGCGGCTCCGCGCCTGGCAGGGAACTTGCTGGCTGGTCTACAATCATTCGCCGCGCTCGCATCGCGCGCGTGTCGTCAATCGCGAGCTACGGCAACGGCGAGGGACTATGGACGCATTCGGCGGGAGAACGAATCGAGAGCGGTTCGCCAGCGCGAGCGTGGACTCGCAAGCGTCGAGGACCCCCGCCGTCCCCCGGGACACCAGGCGCTGGTGGGGCGCCGCCGCGGGTGCGTTGCTTGCGGTCGTCGACACGCTCGGCCTCGCGTCGGCAGGCGTCACCTTCTCCATGAGCGGTCGCGACGTGACGCTCCTCACGTGCGGCTACTTCGCCATCTCGTTCGCGACCCTCGGATTTCTCATCGGCTACGTCCTCGATCTCCGCCGGCGCGATCGCCGCTCCGCCGTGCTGGTCGAGGCACAGATGCGGGCCATCGACGAAGCCCGGGCGCGCCTGGCGCAGAGCGAGAAGCTCGCGGCGCTCGGGCAACTCGCGGCCACGATCGCGCACGAGGTGCGCAATCCCCTCGCGGTGATCCGCTCCGCGGCTCAAGACATCGGTGAGCACCTGCCGCCGAGCGACGAGGACGCGCGCCGCAACTCGTCGTTCATCACCGCCGAGATCGATCGCCTGACGAGCGTCGTGAGCTCGCTGCTCGCCTTCGCGCGCCCGCTCAAGATCGAGCGGCGTGAGGTGGCGGTCGCGGATCTGTTCGAGCGGGCGCTGCTTCTCGGCCGGCGGCCCAGGGGAGTGAGGCAGGTCCCGGTGCAACAGCGTGTGGCCGCCGGGCTGCCGCGCCTCGAGGTCGATGCCGATCTCGTCTGCCAGGTGCTCGTCGATCTCCTTGCCAACGCCGCGGAAGCCATCTCCGCAGACGGCAACATCACGCTGGAGGCGCGGGCGACGGACCGGGACGGCGGGCTCGAGATCCGCGTCGCCGATTCCGGCCCCGGGGTGCCGGCGGATCTGCGCGCGCGCATCTTCGAGCCGTTCTTCACCACGCGTCCCGGCGGCACGGGGCTCGGGCTCGCGGTCGCGCGCCAGATCGTCGAGGCGCACGGCGGGCGGATCGCTGCCGGTGACCGCCCGGGGGGCGGCGCCTGCTTCACCGTCTGGCTGCCCACCGCGGCGAGCGCGCGAGCCGCCGCATGAGCTCCCGGATTCTCGTCGTCGACGACGAGCCTCGCATGGCGGAGGTCGCCGCCACGGCGCTCAGACGCCTCGGCTACGATTGCATCACGTGCTCGAGCGCCGCGGCGGCACTCGAGGTGATCGAGCGCGAGGGCGTCGACGTCGTGGTGACGGACTGGAAGATGCCCGAGATGGACGGCTTCGGGCTGCTCGGCAAGCTGCGAGAGCGGGACCCCACCCTGCCGGTCATCTTCATGACGGCGTACGGAGACGTCCCGTCGGCGGTCGCCGCGATGCGGGCCGGCGCGTTCCACTATGTCACCAAACCCTTCGACAACGACGAGCTGCGGAGCCTCGTCGGCCGTGCCCTCGAGGTCACGGCGCTGCATCGCGAGAATCGCTATCTGCGCGGCGAGCTGCGCAGCCGCTACGCGCCCGATGCCGTCATCGCCGAGAGCCCGCGCAGCCAGGAGGTGCTGGCCCTCGTCCGCCGCGCGGCGCGAAGCCGCGCCCCCGTCCTGATCCAGGGCGAGAGCGGCACCGGCAAGGAGCTGGTGGCCCGCCTACTGCACTACTGGAGCGACCGGGTCGGCCGCCCGTTCGTGGCGGTCAACTGCAAGGCCTTCGCGCCCGGCGTCCTCGAAAGCGAGCTCTTCGGCCACGAGAAGGGTGCGTTCACCGGCGCCGTCGCCACTCGCCCGGGCTGCTTCGAGCGCGCCGACGGCGGCACGCTCTTTCTCGACGAGATCGGCGAGGTCGGCACCGACTTCCAGACCAAGCTCCTGCGCGTCCTGCAGGACGGCGAGGTCCTGCGCGTGGGCGCCACCGAGTCGCGCCGCGTGGACGTGCGCGTGGTGGCGGCAACGAACCGGATCCTGAAGGACGAGATCGCGGCCGGTCGATTTCGAGAGGATCTCTTCTTCCGGCTCAACGTCATCCCGGTGCAGCTCGCGCCGCTGCGGGAACGGCGCGAGGACGTGTTGCCGCTGGCCGCCCTCTTTCTCACCCGTCACGCCGAAGAGGCGGGCCGCCGGCTCACCCTTGGCCCCGAGGCGCGTGACGCCATCCTTGCCCACACCTGGGCCGGGAACGTCCGCGAGCTCGAAAACGCCGTTGAGCGCGCCGTCGTCCTCGCCCGCGGCGACACCATCACCCCGGAAGATCTGTTGCTCGAGGACCTCCCCACGACGTCCGCCACCGGCGCGCCCGGTGGCACGCTGCAGGAGGCCATCGACGCCGCGGCGAGCGCCCGGATTCGTGCCGCGCTTGCCGAGGCCGGCGGGCAGCGCGCCGAGGCGGCCCGGGCGCTCGGCATCGACCGGACGACGCTCTACCGCCTGATGAGGCGGCTCGCGTTCTGAGACGCGCCCGGCGAAGCCTCTCCGCGTCGCGCCACCCTGATCTCTCCGACCGAGCAACCCTCGACACCGTGGCCTTTCCCCGTCCGGACCGTCCACGCTAGGGTAGCGCGCATGTTTTTCCCCATCGGCGACGCCCCGAATCCGAGAGGTATCCCGCTCGCTACCTACGCGCTCATCGCTATCAACGTGGCCGTCTTCGCGCTCGTCACCGTGCCGCTGAGCTCGGTTCGCCCCGATCTCGACGATCCGAGCGTCGCCGAGTACCTTCGGATCATCGGCCCCCACCTCGGCGATCGCGTGCCGATGGAGGCCTTCGTCCGCCAGCTCACCGCCTACGATCTGTACGTCTTCGCGCACGGATTCCGGCCGGCGCATCCGACTGCGCAGGACCTGCTGTACTCGCTCTTCCTGCACGCCGGCTTCGCCCATCTGTTCGGCAACATGCTCTTCCTCTGGATCTACGGCGACAACGTCGAGCAGCGCCTCGGGCCGGTACGCTACCTGCTTGCGTACGTGGGCACGGGCGTCGCCGCCAGCCTCTTTCATGCCTTCACGGCGATGGGATCCGACATTCCCAGCATCGGCGCCTCGGGCGCCATTTCTGGCGTGCTCGGCTGCTACTTCGTGTGGTTTCCGCGCAACGTGGTGCGCCTCATGCTCTTCTTCCCCTTGATGAGCGTGGTGATGGTTCCGGCGCGCGTCGTCCTCGGCCTCTACATCGTTGCCGACAACCTGCTGCCGTTTCTGCTCTCGAACCAGGCGACGGGAGTCGCACACGGCGCCCATATCGGCGGCTTCTTCGCCGGGGTCGGCTTCGCCTGGTGGTCGAACCGGCGGGCGGTCCTGGCGGCGCCGCGGGAGTACGCGGATAGCGCGCGCATGGCGCCGCTGCGCGCCGGTGACCCGGCGCACGCCATCGCCGACGAGATCGCCGGCGGACACTTCGAGAATGCGGCGCAGCACTACTTCGCGCTCGGACGCGGAGGTGCCTCCGGCGCGCTCGCACCCGACGATGCGCTCAGGCTCGCGGACTGGTTGCGCCGCAACGGCCATGCCGAGGCGGCGCTCACGGTGGTGCGGCGCCTGCTGCGGGATCACCCTCGCGATCCGCGCGCCGCCGAAGCACATCTCGGCGCGGGCTACCTGCTGCTCGAGGATCTCGCTGAGCCCACCGCGGCGTACCAGCACTTCCGGGACGCTTTGGATATGGATCAGGACGGCGACGTGGGCGCGCTCGCGCGCGCCGGCATCGCAGCGGTGCAGGCGCAGCAGAAGCGCCAGTGGGGACGTCCCTACGCGGCGCGCCGAGACTACTGATCTGCCCGAGCGGCGGACGACACCCGATCCCCAGCCTACGGCAACAGCTCGGCGCTCCCCTTCAGGGTGACCGCGCCGGGGCCCGGCAGGCTGGCTACGCTATTGATCAGAGGGGCCGAGGTCTTCGGGATGCAATAGACCGACGACAGCGTCTGCGCCAGCGCGCCTCCGCCGATGAGATTGCCGGCCGGAGAGCCAATCGTCTCGATGTACTCGCAGACTCCCGTGCCGGTGCCGAAGCACCCCGGCGTCGACTGCATGGGGCAGAAAGCACCGCCCGGCGCCGTAAGCAGGTACGGGCCGGAACTGAGCGGTGAGAGATCGACGAGGAAAGGCGCCAACGACGTACCCGGCGGTGGGCAATCGTGGGTGCTCAGCACGGATGTCGTGGTCGTGCAGGCATCGCCCGAGTTGGGACCGGACGTGCACGCACCGCTCACGCACCGGGGACAGGGCTGGATACCCGGGGCCGTCGTCTCGAGGTCGCCGGTGACACGGGCCGTCACCGTGAGCGGCAGCGTGATCGTCCCGGAGCCCGCGGGCGCGTCCAGCACGCCACCCACCGCCGGACTTGCGGCGATGGTATTGACGATACAGGTGCTGGCGCCCGGCGAGCCCGCATTGGGGATGGGCAGCGGCGGTCCGAAGAAGCACCCTGGAGCGGAACAGTTGCGGTTGCTTCCGGTCTGGGTCGACGTCAGGGGGGCGAGCACCATCGCGTTGGGGTTGTCGCTGTCGCTGATGCCGTATCGGGTCGAGGCGCCGTCCGGCGTCGGCGTGGGCGGCTGAGTGGAGCCACCGCCACCGATGTAGAGCGTGCCACAATCGAGCTGCGGGCTCGTTCCGCCATAGGGCGTCAGATCGGTACCGGTCCCGGCCACATCGTCATTGATCCTGCCACAGGCACCGCCCAAGGGGCCGGTGGCGAACTCGAGGATCGGCGGGGAGATGTCGCCGAGCACGTCGGCGACGAAGGCGTCGACCTTGGCCTCGATATCGTCTGCATCCTCGATGGTCTCGCAGCCCTTCGAAGCGCCCGATCCGGCGAACTCGGCCTTCGTGAAAGCCTTGGTGAACTTCGATTGCGCCTTCGACAGGTCCGTGGCGAGCTTCCCGAGGTTGGGGGTCTTCAGATTCTTGCCGAACGCTTTGAGCAGGCCGAGCGTCTTGATGCCCGTGGCCTTTCCCTTCTTGTCCTTGCACGTAGACGCCGGGGGCACGCCGGCGTACGACGCCGTTCCGCCCAGCACGAGAAACCCAATCGCCAGAACTCCCAGGATTCGCCTCACAACTGTTCTCTTCACCATGAGCGCTTCTCCCGTGGTCTCTGCGCCTGACGTCGGCACATCGCCTCCCGAGGCTCTACGCCTCTTGCCGCCGAACAGTCAAGAGATAATTTCCGAGGGAGAACCCGAGGCTCGGGGTGGCCGGATCGACCGGCCGGCAAGCGCTCGCAAGCGATCGCTGGCTCCGGTGCCCGGCCCCGGGACAGCCCTGTGTTCGCGCCTGTGGTCGCGGCGCGAGATCGGCGCCTGCGGCAGCGAGCCTATGGCCAATCCAGGTCAGGTTGCGGGCCCGATCGGCAGAGGAGCGGTCACACTACACCTGCTCGCGCCTGCTGCGCTTCGGCGGCAAGGGAGGCGAGATCCGGCTCCACCTCCGCCACCCGCGTCTCGAGGTCCACGAGCACCTCACCGGCGGCACGGAGGTCGCCGGCCCGACACATGGCTTCGAGCGTCGCCGCCGCCGCGCCGGCCGCGTCGCCCATCGTCGTGCCGAGCAGGCCGAGGGAGCCCTTGAGGCGATGGGCAGCGCGCTGGACCATCCTCGCCTCTCCACGCAGGACCCCGTCGCGGATCTCTTGCAGCAGCCGCCGGTTGTCCCGCTGGAGGAAGGTGACGACGTCGAGCAGTCGCTCGGGATCGTCGCCGATCTGCCGCAGCGTAACGCGAGCCTCGGTATCCGGCTCCGCCGGTCGGGGTTGGGGCACCAGCGCCTCGATGGCCGCCAGCAACTCGGCGGCATGCACCGGTTTGGACACGTAGCCATCCATTCCCGCCGCCAGACACCGCTCCCGATCGCCCTTCATGGCGTGGGCGGTGAGCGCGATGATGGGCAGATGCCGGCCGGAGTCGCTCTCGGCCGTCCGGATCGCCCGCGTCGCCTCGAGCCCGTCCATCTCCGGCATCTGCAGGTCCATCAGCACCAGGTCGAACCGATCCCGCTCGAGTGCGTCGAGCACCTGCTGCCCGTCTGCCACCGCCAGCACGACGTGCCCGAGCTTCTCGAGTAGATGCTTCACGACGGTGCAGTTCACCGCATTGTCGTCGGCGACGAGAATCCGGAGCCCAGCGGCTTCTGGCGTCGAGCGCTCCTTGGCGACCGCCCGTATCCGCTCGGGCCCGCCGTTGCCCGCCAGCGCGCCGCGGATGCAGCGCAACAGGTCCCACGGTACCACGACGGGCTTGGTCAGATAAGCAGCGACGCCGATTTCGCGGCAGCGCGCGGCATCGCCCGGTTGATCGGACGAGGTGAGCAGAATGAGCGCGGTGGCCTGCAGATCCACATCGCCCCGAACGCGGCCCGCGAGCGTGACACCGTCCATCCCCGGCATCTGCCCGTCGAGGATAGCCACGGCGAACGGACCACCGCTGCGCGCGGCCGCATGCAGGACAGACAATGCCTCGTCGCCACCGCCCACGGCCGTAGCGTCCATCTCCCAGCTCCGCAGGAGCTCGACCAGCACCAAGCGATTGGTGGCATTGTCATCGACGACGAGGCACCGCACCCCGCGCACCGCGGCGGCGTCGATCGTCGTGGTGGGAATGTCCCCGTCGGCATCCAGTCCGAGCCGGATCTCGAAGTGAAACGTGCTCCCCCGGCCAAGGTCGCTCTCCACCCAGATGCGGCCCCCCATCATCTCGACCAGCTGCGCCGAGATGGCGAGACCGAGCCCCGTGCCCTCGTATCGGCGGGTCATCGATCCATCCGCCTGCGTGAAAGCCTCGAAGATCGCCGCCTGCTGTTCCTTCGGGATCCCGATCCCCGTGTCCGACACCGAGACCCGCAGCAACGTCTCGGCGGCGGTGCGCGTCTCGACACGGACGCGCACGACGATCTCCCCCTGATCGGTGAACTTGATCGCATTCCCGACCAGATTGAGCAGCACCTGCCGGAAGCGCAGGGGATCGCCGAGCACCGCCTCCGGCACGTCGTCGGGAATGTGACAGATGAGCTCGATTCCTGTGCCGTGGGCCCGGACGGCCAGCGAGCGCAGGGAATCACGGACGTGCTCGCGTAACGAGAACGCGACGCGGTCGAGCTCGAGGCGGCCCGCCTCGATCTTCGAGAAATCGAGCAGATCGTTGAGCAGGGCGAGCAGGTCTCGGGCGGACGACTTGACGATGCCGAGGAAGTCCCGCTGCTGGCTCGTGAGCTCGGTCTCGAGCAGGATGTCCGTCATGCCGATGATGCCCGTCATCGGCGTCCGGATCTCGTGGCTCATGTTGGCGAGAAACTCCGACTTGAGGCGTGTCGCCTCGAGCGCGCGGGCGTGCGCCTCCCGCAGCTCGTCCGCCGCTTGCTTACGGGCAATGACCGCCTCGATCCAGTGCGCCCGCAGGCCGACGACGTCGCGGTCGTCGGCGTCGAACGGCGCCGCCTTCGGCGCCACGGCGGTGAATTCGAGCGTGCCGAACGGTCGCCCGTTCACCGTGAGCGGAATCCCGAGATAGCTCTCGAGCCTGAGCAGGGCGTGGGCCGGATGATCCCGGTGCGCGGACTCGGCGGCGTGATGGAAGCACACCAGCGCCCGCTTGGCCCAGGTGATATCGGCGTAGGTGGTGCGGAGGTCGAAACGATGCCCCGGCTGCAGATTCCCACCGCGGGAATACACGTGCTCGAGCGTGAACACACCCGCCGCGATGTGACTCACCGAGCCGATGTCCATCCGGAACCATTCGCAGCCGAGGCGGAGGGCGGTGACGATGTGCTCTTCCGTGGATGCGGTGGCGTCCGCGGCGACTTCGTAGAGGCGCCGGACCCGGTGGCTCTGGGTTTCCTTCGCCTTGGTGGCCGCCAGGAGGGTGGCCTCGGCCTGCTTGCGCTCCGTGATGTCCTTGAAGGTGAGAACCGCCGCGACGAGCTGGCCGGCCTCGCGGATGGGCGTGCTGATGTACTCGATCGGGAACGCGGTCCCATCCTTGCGCCAGAAGACCTCGTCGGCCCCGGAGCGCGTCTCGTCCCCCTCGAGCGGGGCGTGAATCGGGCACGCCTCGCGCGGATACGGCGTCCCGTCCGGTCGCGAGTGATGGATGGCGTCGTGCTGCGCCGTGCCGACGAGCTCGGCGACCGTGAATCCGGTCATGCGCGCCGCCGCCGGATTGACGAAGGTCGTGTTGCCGTGCACGTCGAGCCCGCAGATCCCCTCGCCGGCCGACTTGAGGATGAGAGCGTTCTGCCGGCTCAGCCGCTCGAGACGCTCCGCCGCGCGCCGGCGCTCGATGGCGGTGGCGAGGACGTGCGCGATGGCCTCGAGGAAGTGCACGTCCTCTTCGTGGAAGTCCCGGGCTTCGGTCACGTGGGCGCCGAGGACGCCGACGGCGCCCTCGGGTCCGGGAATGACCACGCAGACCCCCGCGACGATCCCATGGTCCCCGAACAATGCGGTGGCGCGGGAGCCCTCGGCGCGGCGGTCCGACACCACGATGGGGCTGGCCGAGCGCAGCGCGCTGCCGAACTCCGAATCAGGCCCGGCGCCGACGAGCGCGGTACCGACCAGGCTCGGCGCCCAGCCGCTCCCGGCCCGCAGCACGAAGGCCGAGGCGTCGGGGAGCAGCTCGAGCACCTCGGCGTACTCCGTCTCCAGCGCCTCGGCCGCCAGGGTGACGGCGCGATCCATGAGCGCGGCGAGATGCGTTCCCGCCAGCGCCAGCTGGCCGAGCTGAGCCACGGCGTTCTGCTGGCGTGCCCGCGCGGTGGCCTCCTCGCGCTCGGCGAACGCCTGCCAACGATGGCGGTCGAGGAGGAACGCGCCCGTCGCCGACAGGAGCACCCCGAGCCCCAGCACGATGAGCACGTTGACGGCCCGCGGACCGTCGAGCGTGGACCACGGGAGGAGCCCCAGGAAGCCGGCGGCGACCACCAGCGCCACGCAGAGCTGTGGGATCGCTCCCCAGGGAAAGATGAGCGCCGTAGCCATCACGGCAGCGGCGACGGCGCCGACCAGCACATCGAGGTCCTGGGGGGAGAACGTCAGCGACCAGACCGCGGTCGCGAGCATCGAGGATGCAAACGCGACGGCGAGGACGATCGCGTGGCGCAGGGCCCATCTGTGCCCGGCGGCGATGCGCACGCCGAGGCACAGGAGCGCCTCCATCAGGAAGGAGCTCAGCCGCTGCGCCAGGAAGTCGTCGAACGCGAGCAGATTCACCGGCACCGCGAGCGCGATCGGAATCAGCCCCAGCGTCCCGGCACGCTCCAGGCGCGACAGAGTCGCGTGGCAGCGCTCCTCGATGTAGCGGCGGGCGAGGCGGTCGCTCGTCCGTGCGCCGGGACGACGGCGCCGGAGCGACGCCGTCCGTGGGCCCTGCTTGCGCTCTCCCGTCGACATCGAGCCGTGCGTGGGGCCGTCGCGCCGCTCTCGATCGGTCGCACTTCCGGCACGCGGATCTCCTCCCTCGCACTATCGGCGCCTTCACGGGGAAACTTTCGCAGCGGGGACTATCGGAAGAGACCGCCGCCGGCGAGGCGTTCACGGCCTCCGGGGCCGAGCGTCAGAATACTGACAGCAGAATCATGAACAGTCCTTGATAGCTGCTTCTAGCTGCCACCAACGCTCGGCGCACCGCTCTCGATGGCGAGCAGCTCCACTTCGAAAACGATCGTCGCGTTGGGTCCGATGTCGCCCTTACCCTCTTTGCCGTACGCCAGCTGCGGCGGCACCCAGAGCTTCCATTGCGACCCGACGGGCATCAGTCGGAGGGCTTCCCTCCATCCCGGGATCACGCCGGTCACCGCGACGATCGGCGGCTCGCCGCGGTCGTACGAGCTGTCGAATTCCGGTCCGCCGAGCAGCTTGCCGCGATAGTGCACCTTCACCCGGTCCGCCTCCTTGGGGACGGAACCGCCGCCTTCCTTCAACACCTGGTACTGCAGGCCGCTCGGTAGCGTCACTACGCCGTCGCGCTTGGTGTTCTCGGCGAGAAAGGCGTCCCCTTCCACTTTGTTCTTGGTGCCGAGGGCCAACGCGTTCGCATGTCGTTGTTTCTCCAGCTCCTGCTCTTGCTCCTTGAGGGCGGCTTGGACCTCCTCGCGGGTCATGAGGAGCTTGTTTGCGAGGGCATCACGGATGCCTCGTACGAAGTAGTCTTCGTTGAGCTCGATGCCGTTCTGGCGCGCGACGGCAACCAGATTGACCCCGAAGGCATAGCTCGAACGATCCTTGAGCGATTCGGGCTTCGTGAGGTCAGCGGCCGTCTTCTCATCGGCCCACGCCGCACTCGCAAAGGTCACGAGACAAGCGAGGGCCGCGCGGGATAGTCGCATGTGTCACTCCTCCTGCACGTTGTGACGAGATCGACTACCCAGTCGTACCATCACCGGCCGATGCGAGCTAGACTAGAGCGAGTCCGGATCATTCATGGGTTCCCGTCGCGAGAGCGCCGAGAGGGCCGAGAGGGCCGAGAGGGCCGCCAGCACCTCCCTCCGGGGCGCTTCGCACCGAGCGGATCCTCCGCTCGGACAGGTTGCCTCTCGGCTGAGGAACCCACTTGATTCTCGCACGGGCAATGTAGGTATAATCGGAGGGGTTGATCCGGAGGGCCGTTCGATGACCCGACTGGACTTCTACCGGGTCGTCTTCGCGCTCGGTGTGACCGCGTTCCTTGGCGCATTCGCCATGGGGTTTGCCCAGGCCTGGCGACGCCACGGAACGCCACCCGATGTCAGCATCGACCATCTCGCGCAAGCCAAGGAGACCCTGCAGGCCGGGGATACGGCGGGAGCCATCGCGCAACTACGTACTTATGCCCGGATCGAACCGCGCCAACCCGAGAGCTGGGCGCGTCTTGGGCAAGCGTTGGCCGCGGTCGGCGACCGGGCGGGCGCCATCGCCGCGTTCGAGCAGTCGTTGCGTTACCTGCCGGTTCCGGTGACGACGCATCAGCATCTGGCGGTCCTCTATCCCCAGGAAGGGCGAATCGAGGAAGGGTACCAGCACGCACTCATCGCTGAGCGCGCCGGCGCGCCGGTGCCGCAAGCTCTGCAGCGCGCCCTTGGCCCGCATTCCGAGTCGCCGCAATGAACACCATGGCCGTTGCGGTCGGTCGCGCGCCACTGCTCCAGGTGGGACGCACCTTCGTGCATCCGGCTTTCGATTTCCTGGTGATCGGCGGCCTGCTCACCGTTCCGATCGCCCTCTGGACAGCGCTCGCCGGGAACTCCGCCAGCGCCTTTCTCGGCGTGACGTTCCCCGTGCTCTTGCTGCTATGCAACCAGGCGCATTTCGCCGCTTCGACCGTGCGCCTGTACACCAAAGCTCATACGCGTCAGGAACTCCCCTTCCTGACCCTGGGCTTTCCCCTCGTCACCTTTGCCGTCACCAGCGCCTTCGTCGGGTTCGCAGACCAGATCGGATCCCATCTCCACGCCCTCTACTTGACGTGGTCACCGTACCACTATGCGTCGCAGACGTTCGGGCTCGCTATGATGTACTGCCACCGGTCCGGATGCCGTCTCGACCGAAGCGAATGGCGCACGTTGCGCGCCGTGTGCATGCTACCGTTCCTGCATGCCCTTCTCAGCGGTGCGCCCCTGGGTAACGGTCTCGGCTGGATGGTCTCCTACCCTGACCTCGTCGCGAACCCGGCGGTCTTCCGCACCATGAGGATCCTCCACGCCACGTTCACCTGGACGAGCCTCGGCGCGCCGATCGTGTTCTTTGCGTGGATTGCGTACCGCTCCCGGAGCAGCTTCTCCTCCGCCCCGGGCGCGGAAGGCGGCGACCGCCCCGGGCTGCCCCTGCTGAGTCTCGCTCTGATGCTGAGCAACGCGGCGTGGTGGGTGCTGTTCTCGTACTGGGATGCCCTGCTGTGGGCCACCGTCTTACACGGCCTGCAGTACCTGGGGATCATGTCGATCTTCTACTCCGAGGACGCCCTGCGCCGGCCTGGGAATCGCCATGGGCGCGCGTATCACGTGGTGGCCCTGCTCGCGACGTGCATCGTCCTCGGGTACGGGCTCTTCCAATGCTGGCCGCGTGCCTACATGCTGGCCGGCTTCGGCCAGGTGGAGAGCGCGTACATGGTCGTCGCCGCCATCAACATCCACCACTTCATCGTCGACCGCTTCATCTGGCGTATCCGCAAGGACCGCAACTACCAGACGGTAGTGTCCTGAGCCGTCGTGGACGCACGCGGTGGCTCGGTCGCTGCCTACGTCGGCGAGGGAGCGCCGCGTCTGGCAAGGCGCGACGACGAGGCATGGCAGCGCTATTCCTGAGCAGGAGCAACGTCGCCAGCGTGGCGAGAGCTGCCGAATTCGGTGGCGAACTTCGGGTTCGGGACTAGGGGCCCTGGAGCGTTCGACGGGCCGTCGCCAGCCAGCGCAGGGTGGCGATCTCCTCGTCGAGAATCATCCGTAGCAGCTCCCGTGTGTCGAGGTCGTCGTCGATCTGCGCGAGAACGTCGCGGATGGGCTTGACGGCCACGTCCACGTCGGCGCAGCGCGCCAGCACCTCGTCGAGCTTGTCGAGGTCGGAGATCTTGGCCGACGCCAGCCGCGCCCGCGCCGCATCCTGCAGATCCCGCCCCAGCTCCGCGCGGCACTCCGCACCCAGCTGCCGCAGTCGATCAGCGAGCAGATTGGCGTGCCGCTGCTCGCGTGCGCAAAGGGTCCGCAGGCCACCCCGCACCACCGGATCGCGCGCGACATCCGCCCACAGCCCGAGCACCGTGGCGCCAAAGCTCTCCGCGGCACGAAAGTCGTCGAGAAAGCGCACGACCATCTCGCGCTCCGCGCGGAACGTATCGCCGCCATACGTGTAGGCCCTGGGAACGCCGCGCCCGTCGGTCGTCGGGGGCGGCTGCCGATCGGACTCGCTCTCCATCGGCGTGCGTTCGGATGCGCTCTGCGTGAAGCGTACGGGCCGGCCCTATCTCGTGTCAATCAGGCGCGCCGCTGTCCCGACGGCCCGCGCCGCAGACCGGCCACCCCCCGGTTCGTGGCGGTCGACACTACGCGCTCCTTCGGTCGGGACCGTTGCCTGTCCGATGCGGAATCCTCGGGGGCGCCATCGCAACCCCATTCCTCGAGGCACGCGTGCCCGAGCTCGGCGGGCGCAAGGAAGGCCGCCGCGGAGCGCTCCATCGCTCCGGTGGCCACGAGCGCGCCGGCCTCGGCAGGCGGGGTCTCACCGCCACAGAGGAGCCACGCAACCCGGAAATCGGCCGTTCCCGCGAGGCGGCCGATGGACCGGTATCCGTCTCCACGGGGCAGCTCGAGATCGATCAGATGCATCTCGGCGTTCACCATGTCGCGCAGCTCCTGGCCCTGCTTGGAATCGCACGCCATCGACAGCGAGACACCGCTCTGCGCGAGCTGCTTCCGAACGCCGAGGAGCAGCTGCATGTCGAAGCCGACACTCAGGATGCGCGTGCCGCGGCGCGCGAGCCGCAGCAGGAACTCCACCAGTCGCTGTCGCTCGACGACGGGCGGCAGACACTCGAGGCGCCCGAGGACGATGCCTTTGGTGGCGTTCGGCGGCACCACGTAGCCCCAGAACTTCAGCGTCGGGTTCTCCTGCCGGAGCGCGTGGAGGACGTGGAAGCCGCTCACGCCGCCACGGCTACCGAGATTGACGGCAGCCACGGTCGCCTCCGCCTCCTTCACCCCGCGCACGACTGCGTCAATGCCGCTCTTGATGGCGACGAGGCGAGCCTGCGCGGACAGCCCGTCGAGGATCGCCTTGCCGATGGCGACGCTCGGCTCCACGATGACGAAGCGCTCCTCCGCCGGCCCGGCAGCCGTGTCCTCGGCATCCGCGGCGCCGCTCTCGCCAGGCTCGGCGCCGTACGCCGCGACGCCCATGCGATCGCGGTCCTCCGCCGCCGCGTCCGCGACGACATGCGCCGCGCCGCTGCCGTGCGCAGCGTCGGCGATCTCGGCCTCGTCGCCGTGCCGGGTCTCCACCGACCGAGCGCCCGCCTTCTCCGCCACCTCCCGCCAGCCGCGCGCCTCCAGCGTCATGGCGTGCGCCCGCGCCTCGAGCTCCGCCGTCCGTTGGGCGTTGACGCGTGCTGCCTCTTCGAGCTGCGCGACCTTGTCGGCAAGCGCCTTCGCCTCTTCCTGCCAGCGGGTACTCTCGGCCTGCGCGCTGCTCGCCTGCTCGCCGACGCCGGCGACCTCCGCGGTGGCGACCTCGACGGCGCTCTCGAGCGCGCCGACGCGCTTGCCGAGCGCCTCGGCCCTGGCGCGCCAGTCATCGGCGCTGCGGCGCGCGGCGGTCTCGATCTCACGCAGGCGCGCGAGCTGGGCGACGGCGATGGCTTCGGCGGCGCTGCGCGCATCGAGGGCGCCGGCGGTCTCCTGCAGCAGGCGCTCGGTGGTGGCGAATCGTTCGAGCAGCTCGACCCGCTCCTGACCGAAGCGTTCCGTCTCCCGCGCGAGATCGGCCTCACGCGCGGCGAGGTGCGCTCGCGTGCGTTCCAGCTCGGCGACGAGCTCACGTTCCCGCCCGACCGCCGCCCGCTCGGCGCCAGCCACTTTCGCCGCCTGCGTGCGGACGGCTTCCGCCACCTCCTCGCGCGCGTTGATGCCGCGCTCGAGGGTGTGCACTCGCCCCTGGAGCTGCTCACATTGCTCGGCGAGTTGCCCGCGTTCCCCGTCGAGTCGGGCGAGCGTGGCGGTGAGATCGACAATGGTTCGCTTGCTCTCCGCGCCGCGCGTCCGGAGGCCATCGACCTCGGTCGCCAGCTCGCCCCGGGCCAGCTGGAGCCGCTCGACGGTCGCCGCGAGCTCGGAGACCGTGCGGTTGGTTTCGGTGTCCTTCTCCTGCGCGGCGCCGATCTGCGACTCGAGCACGCCGCGCTTCGATTCGAGCCGAGCGACCGTCGCCGACAGCTCGGAGATGGTCCGCCGGTGTCCCTCTTCGCGCGCCTGCGCTCCCTTCAGCTCGGCGACCAGCGCCGCAGTCTCCGCGCCTTCGCCCTGGGCGTTCGCTTCCAGGGACCGGACGCGCTCGGCAGCTTCCTGCACTTGCTCCCGCGCCGCCGTGCGGCCGGTCTCGAGCTCCGCGTTCGTGGCGCGCAGCTCCTCGATGGTGCGCCCGCGTGTGTCCACCTCCGCCTTCGCCAGCGTCAAGGCGTGGGTCGTACCGCTGAGCTCCGCCGTTCGCTGCGCCAGGGCCGTTTCCGCACGGGCGGCACGCTCGGCAGCGCGCCGGCTCTCCTCGCGCGCGGTCGCCGCCCGACCCTCGAACTCCTGGAGTCGCGCGTCGCGTCCGGAAAGCTCGCGCTCGATGGCCGCCAGGCGCCGCGTGCTCTCCTCACCTGCCCTGCGGGTCCGGGCGAGCTCGGCTTCGAGGTCCGCAACCCGGGCGGCGGAGCCGGCGCGCGCCGCCGCCTCCTCGCGAGCCGTCTCCAACGACGAGGTGAGCGACGCGGCGCTCTCGGCATGACGATCGCGCTCGGCCACGACGGCGGCAAGCTCGCGGTCGAATTCGGCGCGCAGCTCGGCGAGGGCCTGGGCCCGCTCGGATTCCCAGCGCGCCGTGCGGCGCGCGAGATCGGCGACCGCGTGGGCGTGCTGGTCCCGAAATCGGCTGGCCTCGGCCCGGGCCTCCCGCTCTCGTGCGGCCAGCGCCTCGATCGCGTCGGGCGTGGGGGAGACGGCCGGCCCGACCACGTCGGTCAGGAGAATGGACTCGGCGCCGAGCTCGATGGGCGCCGGAGCGGCGGCCATCGCCGCGACGGCACGCCCAGCCGTCCCCGCCACGGCACGCTCGCCTACCCCGCCACCATCGTGGTCGTCTCCGGTCAGCGCCGCGACACCTTCCCGCTCGCGCAGCTCATCGATGATGGCGGCGAGGTACTTGAGCCACACCTGGGACAGCCGAATCTCGGTCTCCGTGAGCCGTTCCGAACGCGCGGCGAGGACCACGAACGCACCAACCGGCACCCGCTGGCGGAACATCGGAATGCAGGCGATGCGAGAGAGGGAGGCGTTGCCGTCGTCGACCAGCGGCGGAACGTAGCGATTCTGCCCCGGATCGTCGATGAGGTACGCGCGCTCGCTCAGCAGGCCATGCAGCGGAATGTCCCACGACGCGGGATCGTTGCGCCGCACGCGGCGCAGCCGCTCTTTCCCCTCATCGCTGACGCCGCGCGCCGCCGCCAGCGCCAGCGTCTGGTCTCGCGTGTCGAACAGCAGCAGCGCACCGCGGCGGACATGAAGCGCGTCGAGGATCACCCTCAGCGATTCGGCCGCCAGGTGCTTGAAGCGGGTGTTGCTCGTGTGCAGCGCCACGAGCTGCTCGAGCGGCCCCTGGATGCCTTTGGCCGCCGCGCTCTGCGTGGTCGACAGGTGCAGCTGGGTCGGCGCGTCGTCGCCTTCCGCTGTCTCCGCCCATGGGGGTGCGTCGGCGTTTGCGCCTCCCTTGGAGGCGCCACGCTTTCCCTTCCGCCTGCCCGAAAACAACGCCATCGTAGGGCTTGGATAGGAGCAAGGCACGTGCCACGGCTGTTTCCACGCACCCGCCACGGACGATCCATCGGCAAGCCCGCGTCAACCCCAGCTTCCCGCACTTTCGGGTCCAAGCCCGGCGGCTGGCGCACCGTCGCAAACGAGACGCTCGTGTGACAGGAAATGCACCGCTCGCCGCCACCGTTGTGCCGCACTGTGCCACAAACGCTCCCGACGCGCCGGCGGGGCAACCTGCCGACCGAAGCTCCCCTCGGCCCCGCGGCCCTGGCATGACATGTCCAACGCCCCGACTCCTTGACAACGACGGCGCCGCCGCCTCACGATCGGGCGCCCGCACGGGCGACGATCCTCGAGTAGGGTTGAGAGGTCGGGCGTCAATCCCGAGGCCCGAGGCCAACGCGAGCACGAGAATGGATGCGGAGTTGCACATGATCAGGCCGCCGTTCTCGGCCGAAGCCCGCTCGGCGCATCTGGCCGAGCTCGCGGCGGCCGGAGGCTCCGCACCGCCGCTCGACGTGCTCGTGATCGGTGGCGGGATCACCGGCGCGGGGGTGGCGCGCGATGCCGCGCACCGTGGACTTCGCGTCGGGCTGGTGGAGCGGCGCGATTTCGCCGCCGGCACGAGCAGCCGATCTTCGAAACTCATCCACGGCGGGGTGCGCTACCTCCAGCTTGGCGACTTCGCCCTGGTGCGGGAATCGGCACTCGAACGCCGGATCCTCGGGCGCCTGGCGCCGCACATCGTGCGCCCGATGCGCATGGTGGTGCCGGCGCGCAGCCGCCGCTCCTATCTCGCGCTCAACGTCGGATTGTGGACGTACGACCGCATCGGCTCCATCGATGCCGGCGAGCGGCACGTGATGTGGGACCGGGAGGCCACCATCGCCCACGTGCCGTTGCTCCGCCGCGAGGGCCTTTACGGCGCGGTGGCGTACTACGAATCGGTGACCGACGATGCCCGTCTCGTCATCGACACCGCGAAGGACGCCCACGCGGCCGGTGCGCGCCTCGCCAATCACGCCGAGGTGACGACGCTCCATCTCGAGGGTGGACGCATCAGCGGCGCGCGTATCCGCGACGTCCTCTCCGGCGCCGAGATCGACGTCGCCGCGCGCGTGGTGGTCAATGCCGCCGGCCCATGGGTCGACGCCATCCGCCGCCTCGAGGGACCGCTCGGAGACAAGCGGCTGCATCTCACCAAGGGCATCCATTTCACCGTGCCGCGGTCGTTGCTGCCGCTGGAGCAGATCGTCGCCTTCCAGGCGCGAGACCGGCGCACAGTGTTCGCGGTTCCGCACGACGCCGTCGTGTACATCGGCACCACCGACACGGACTACCGGGAGCCGTGCGACCATCCCGAGATCTCGACCGAGGACGTCGACTATCTCTTCGAGGCGCTCGTGCAGACGTTCGACACCCCGGCGGCGTTCGGCCCGAGCGCGATCCTGAGCGGCTGGGCCGGGCTGCGACCGCTGCTGCATCAGGAAGGCAAGGCCCCGTCGGAGATCTCGCGCAAGGACGAGATCATGGTGGGACGCGCGGGCTTGATGTCCATCGCGGGCGGCAAGCTCACCACCTACCGACGCATGGCGGCCCGGGTCGTCGATCTCGTCATCGACGCTCTCACCCGCGCGAGCGCTGCGCCCGCCGGGCTGCATCCGAGCCGCACCGAGATCCTGCCGCTCGCGGGCGGCGGCTGCTCGACAGCGGAGCTCGAGGCGCGCGCGGCCGCGACCCACAGCCCGGGCTCGCTCCCGGCCACGACGCGCGCCCGGCTGTTCCGCACGTACGGGACGGAGGCACAGACGATTCTCGATATGATCGCGGCGAATGACGACCTGGGGAGTCCGGTCGCAGCCGGGGACGATCTGCTGCGAGGCGAGATTCGTTACGCGCTCGACCACGAGATGGCGCTCGGGGTCGAGGATGTGCTCGAGCGACGCACACGCTCGCTGCTCTTCGCCCCGGATCAGGGGCTGGCGAGCGTCGAGAGTGTCGCCGATCTGTGCGCCGAGCGGTTCGGCTGGTCGCCAGAGCGGCGGCGCGCCGATGTCGAGGGCTACCGGTCGCTGGCGAGAAGCTTGAGGCCGGAAGGCTGGGCGCGAACACCGGCCACGGCCGGCAGCGCCGGCCCCGCGCCGGTCGCCGCATCAGGGAGGGCCCGATGAGAACGCCCGCGACCACCTCCGCCACGCTCCTCGCCGAGCTCTGCGCTCGAATCGGCCCGGAGGCCGTCCTGACCGACGGCGCGATCGTCGACGCGCGGCGGCACGACTACTGGGTACGAAGCCATCTCGTGCGCCGCCTCGGCGAGCTCGGCGAGCCGCCGCTCTGCGTCGTCCGCCCGCGCCGCACCGCCGACGTTTCGGCCGCATTGTCCGTCGCCAGCGCCCACGGGACCGCGGTCGTGCCCTTCGGCGCCGGGTCCGGCGTGTGCGGCGGCGTGCTGCCGCTCGCCGCCAGCATCGTCCTCGATCTCTCGGCGATGGATCGCATCCTTGCCATCAACGAGACCGCGCTCACGGTGACGGTGCAAGCCGGCAAGCGGGGCGACGCGTTCGAGAAGGAACTCCAGGAGCGCGGCTACAGCATGGGGAACTTTCCCCAGTCGATCGCCCTCTCCACGGTCGGTGGTTGGGTCGCTACTCGGGCGAGCGGACAGTTCTCCACGCGCTACGGCAGCATGGAGGACATGCTGATCGGGTTCGAGGCGGTGCTGGCATCGGGAGAGGTGGTCCGGCTCCGCCCGGCGCCACGCCGCGCCACCGGGCCCGATCTGTGCGGGCTCCTTCTCGGTAGCGAGGGCACGCTCGCGGTGCTGACCGAGCTCGACGTTCGCGTCCACCCGCAGCCGGAGCACAGCCGCTCGGCGGCATACGAGTTCACCGACATGCGCGCCGGGCTCGAGGTGATCCGCCGCGTGATGCGCGCCGGCTGGCGTCCCGCGGTGTTGCGGCTCTACGACCAGGTGGAAACTGGGCGTCACTTCGCCACGCACGTCGCCGGCGGCGGCTGTCTGCTGCTCGTGCTGTGCGAGGGCCCTCGGGCTGCGGTCGAGGTGGAGACGGCGGCGGTGGCGGATCTCGCGGCCAGCGGCGGCGGAGCGCCCCGGGGCGACGCAGCGGTCGTGCACTGGCTCGCGCACCGCAACGAGGTGCCCTCGTGGGATCGACTTTTCGATCAGGGGATCATCGCCGACACCCTCGAGGTGACGGCACCCTGGGACTGCGCGGACCGGATCTATGACGACATCACCGGGGCGCTGCGCCAGGTACCCGGCCTGGTCATGACCTCCGCCCACAGCTCGCACAGCTACCTTCAGGGCACCTGTCTCTACGTCACGCTGGTACTCCGCCCCGACACCCTCGCGGCCGGCGCGGCGCTCTACGAACGCTGCTGGGACGCCGCCATGGCTGCCACGCTCGCCGCCGGCGGCTCCATCTCTCACCACCACGGCATCGGCCGCGTGCGGCGCCGCTGGCTGCACGAGGAGCTGGGATCGGCGTACGCGCTGCTTCACGCCATGAAGACCGCCCTCGATCCGAAGGGCATCCTCAACCCCGGGGTACTGCTGTAGCCCGGGCCGCCGGCGCGCCGAACGTCCGGCGCAGTACGAAGTACTCGTTGAGCAGCAACACCTTGTCGATGCCCGTGCCGGCGGAGATCACCGTGGCGGTGTGATCCCGTCGTACGATCACGTCGTCGTACGACACCCCCTCCTCGTAGCTCCGGCTGACGAAGGTCGCTTGCAGGAAGGCAAGGACGGCGAGCGTCGCGCCTGCCGCAATCCACCTCGTGCCGCCGATCGCGCTCGCGCAAGACGGAGACGACGACGGAGACGAGCGGGGTGATCACCAGATGATCTGGTAGACCAGGCCGCAGAAGCCGGAGGCAACGAACATCGCGAACACGGCACGCTCGACGGTCAACGTCGTCTCCGGTCCTCGGCCGCCGCGCACGATGCGTGAACCCTTGGCCGCGCTTCCACACGTAACCGGTGCGCGGAAAACGGACGCCTGCTTACCAGGCCAACGCCTCCCGCCGAAAGATGCGGTGCGATCGGATGGTCAGGCCGGATCGGGATCGGCCGTCCTCACGGCCCCGACAACCCCGCCTTCGCTCGAAAGACGGTGGCGGTGTTGCTGAGCACGCCCGCGGAATAGTAGGTCGCGCTCCAGCACGCGTTGTCGCCCTGCAGCTGCACGGTGACCGGGGGCACGACGTCGAGCGGCGAGGGCATGTCGAGCGCCGGCCCCTTGGCGTTCGCGATGATCCTCGCCTTACCCTCGGCGCCCGGCGTGAGGCGGATGAGATCGACACCCTCGGGCGTGAGGGCCGAATCCTTGTAACGATGGCCCTTCGTCCCCGGCGGATTGCCAAACGCCTTCCAGCACGCGGTCGGTCCAGCGCCGGCGGGGCAGAGATCGCCGGCTGGCGCCTGCGCGTCCAAGAGCAACCGCGGCGCAGTGCCCGGCGTGTCGTAGACGCAGAGCGTGTAGCTGTCGGAGGTTTCGGGGTCGCCGAACTCCCATGGCTCGGTCGCCTCGCCGTTCATCCACCGCCAGGCGAGACGATCCCGGGTGTCGCTGGTCGCACTGTCGCGTACCACCAATCGCGCCTTGAGCGCCTCCGCCGGCTGCCGGCAATCGGTGCGCGGTCCGACGATACAGCCGCCGGTCGCATCGCACGTCTGGCAGCGGGGGCAGAGCACTATCGCGCCGCCGACGCACGTCCCGCCCGCGCACGCATCCACCGTCGTGCACACGTCGCCGTCGTCGCATGGCGTCCCATCGATCTTGATCGGCGCCGAGCACGCGCCCGTCGCCGGAGAGCACACGCCGGCGTCATGGCATTGGTCGGGCGCCACGCACACGCGTGGCGGACCCGGCACGCAGACGCCAGCCACACACGCATCGCCGAGCGTGCACAGGTTACCGTCCTCGCACGGCGTGCCGTTGGGCTTCGCCGGCTGGGAGCATTGACCGGTGGCCGGATTGCACACGCCGGCCGTGTGGCACTGGTCGAGCGCACTGCAGACGACGGGGGTTCCCCCGGTGCAAAAGCCCGCCTGGCAGACATCGCTCGGCGTGCAGGCATTCCCGTCGTCGCAGGCCACCCCGCCCTGCGGGTAGCCCGCCCGGCAGCCGATCGGCGGGCTCGCCACGCACAGATCGAGGCCGGTACAGGGGTCACCATCGCCGCACTGCCGCGGCACGCTCGTACAGCTTCCGCCGTGACACGTCCCCGTGGTGCACGGGGAGCCGTCGCTGCACGGCGTCCCATTCGGCAAGCCGCCGCAGCTAGCGGGACACGCCTGATCGACGTGGAAGCAGGCACCGAAGAAACAGCCGTCGACGGTGCACGGATCGCCGTCGGCGCAGTTCACGGTGGCCCCGGGAACACACTGCCCGGCGCCGTTACACGTGTCCCCCACCGTGCAGCCGTTGCCGTCGGCGCACGGAGTGCCTGGGGGAGCCGGTCCGCCGCCACCGCCGCAGGGGCAGCTCGCCGCATTCTCCTCGTTGACGCAGCCGAGGTCGGGATCGCACGCATCGTCGCTGCAGGGGTTGCCGTCGTTACAGTTGAGCAGCGGACCGACGGCGGCACACACGCCACCGAGGCACGTGTCTCCGGTGGTACAGAAATCCGCATCGCTACACGGGGTGCCGTCGGGCTCGACCTGCGAGACGCACCCGAGGACCGTGTCGCAGTGATCGGTGGTGCACGTATTGCCGTCCTCGCACGGGGCATCGGCCGGCGTGAACACGCAGCCGCCGGGCACAGCGCACGTGTCGACGGTGCAATCGATGCCGTCATCGCAGATGTGATTCGGATGCGCGCACGACCCCGCGCTGCACACGTCGTCGGTGCACACGTTCCCGTCATCCGGACAGGGGACGAGGTCCGGCAGCGGCACCGCAACGCAACCCGTCGCCGGCACACAGACGGCGGCCGTGCACGGGTTGCCGTCATCGCCGCACAGCGGATTGGGCTCCACGGCACAGCTCGCCGAGCAGCCGTCGCAGTGGAGCGCGTTGCCGTCGTCGCATCCCTCCTGGGGATCGGCGAGGCCGTTGCCACAGCACGGTCGCAGCGCCGGATTCAGGATCACGATGGTCGGCGGCGGCTCGACGTCGCCGCCCGCGGCGATGGTGACCGTCCCGGCCGTCAAGCGCGTGGTGCCCGGCGGACCGCCGCTTGTTCGCACGGCGCTGACGCTGCCGGTGATGCTGATGGCGCAGTGCGGGCCGAGATGGATGTCTCCGCCCATGCCGCCGGCAAGACCCACGGCCTCCAGGCGTCCATCGACGACGACCTGTCCCGGCTGGGGACCCTGCGCGTACGGAATGCGTCGAATCTCCCCGCCGCTGGCACCGCCGTTCGCCTGGCCCACGGCGCCGGCGGCGACGACCAGATCACCGAACGTGTTGTAGTGGATGCTACCGCCCACGCCGAACGCACCGCCGTCGGCCCTGATCCGCCCGGCGAGGACGATATCGCCGCCGGCGTCGAGACTCGCGGCGCCCCCACTGGCGTCGACGCCGTTGCCGTTCACGCTCAGCAAGGCCTCGACCCGGATGTCCCGCCCGGCGAAGAGCTCCACGGTGTTGCCGTCGGCGTTGCCGCGGCCCTCGACGTCGATGGTCTCTTGGATCCGGATGTCGTTGCCCGCGGCAACGTCGAGCGTCCCACCCCCGCCGCCGCCCACTCCACCCTGCAGCCGTATCGGAGCGCCGATGACGACATCCGTAGCGGCGGTGATCTCGACCGCGCCGCCGTCGGAGTCGAGGGCCCCCTGCGCGAGGAGCTGGCCCTCGGTCGCGATGCTTCCGGCTGCCCCGAGCAGGAGGCTGCCACCCGCGCCGCCGGTCTCATCGTACGCCGCCCCGTCGGCGTGCAGATCGCCGGCCGCCGTCGTGGTGACGTCGCCGGTCGTGGCGAGAGCGGAGATCTCCCCACCATCGCAGCTCCCGCCATTGGCGTTGATCGGTCGCTCGATCTGCACCGTCGCGCCGACGAGATCGATCGAGCCCCCGCAGGCATCCACACCGCCGGTGGCGTCGATGGCGCCGGCCACGCGCAGAGCGCCCGTCGCGATGAGCGACACCTGACCGCCGTCGCTGTCGAGCGCCGTGCCATTGGCGCTGATCGCCGGGGCCCCCGCCCGAATGTCGATCGTCGCGGCTTGGACCAGGACCGTGCCATTGCCCGCCGTGCCGTTGACCGTGATGCGCGGACCCGAGCCGTCCATCACGAAGGCACCGGTTACCGTGACGCCGATGTTGCCGCCGGGCGCGCCGCCGATGCCGGTGGCCTTGAGCGTACCCGCCGCGAGGGTTAGGCTCCCGGCGCTGATGAAGAAGGCGCCACCCTCGAGTTCCGCGCTGAGCGTGCCCTGGAGAATGACGGCGCGGGTGCCGAACGCGAGCAGACACTGCTCGTCGATGATGTGTGTGGCGGTGATGATGCAGGGATTGGCGCCGGCCGGGCAGAGCGCCGCCTGATCACAGGTCGCGGCGTGGCTCCACCGAGACGTCAGGACGAGGGTCGCGACGAGCGCGATCGCGACGGCCCGGATCCGGACCTCGTTTGCATGCCGCTGCATGGTCCACCCCGACGCTTGCCTTTGCGCCGAGCGCACCCATCCCGACCTCACGACTTTCACACCCGACACTCCACGGCCGCCCCGACCTGCGTACGACCGGGCGGGATGCGGTGTCAATACCGAAGAGCGCGTTTTTGGTATCCGCGATCGGTGCCATGCGTCGCGATCTGGCAACGGTGCACGGTTCGTAGATTGCCAGGGGGGCGCCCGAGCCATCGATCGCCCCGCGGCTGCCCACGCGATCGGACGGCGGCGATTGGGGAGGTCAGCGGGAATCGGGTACGGGAATCGGGAATCGGGTACGGGAATCGGGTAAATGGTTCGAGCTAGCCTAGGACTCGAAGAATGGAGGAACGAATGAAGCGTGCTCTCTTCTTGACCCCGCTCATCCTCGTGGTCATCTCGGAATCCGTCTGCGCGCAGCCGCCTGGACGCGGATTGGCCGGGGGGCCGCTCGGCCGTCCCGCGTACATGGAGAAGCTCGTGCTGCCTCGCCTGATCATGCGCAACCAGGCGGAGATCGGGCTCACGGACGCACAGCGGGAGGCCATCGGCAAGATCATGTCCGACGGGCAGAGCAAGCTGGTCGAGCTGCAGTGGCGGCTGCAGTCGGAATCACAGAAGCTCGGTCAGCTGCTGGAACCGCAGCCCATCGACGAGGGCGCGGCGCTCGACCAGGCGAGCAAGGTCATGGAGATCGAGAAGGAGGCGCAACGCAATCAGCTCGCGATGCTCATCAAGGTGCGAAACCAGCTGAGCGCCGAGCAGTACGCGAAGCTCATCACCCTGCGGCCGAGCGCGCCGCGCCCCCGGGCGCGCCCCCAGCCGCCCGGCGGCCCGATGCCGCCGCCCGAGAGCGGCGCACGCGGTGGTCCCGGCAGCGCGCCGTTGGACGGCTCCCCGGCGGGTGACCAACATTGACATATGGCGACGGGCGTGGCTAAACCGTCGTGCTGCCGCGTGAACGAGGGCCATCGTTTCGGCTCCGTCACGGTGTGGGGGAGGTGGCGATGGATCTGCCCGATCTCCAGCGGATACCCGAGGCCGTTCGCGACGCGCTTCGACGCGTGATCGGGACGAGTGCGGTCGATCAGCTCACCGGTCATCTTCGAGACGTCGGTCGGCGCCTCCAGCAGCTCGTGCCCGTCGCCGGCCGCGTCGAGGATCTCGAAACCGGACATGGCACTCTCGAGCGGCAGCTGCTCGAGCTCCGCGCCGACCTGGTCGAGCTCGCCACGCGAGTGGGCAAGCTCGAGCACCACGGCGCCACACACGCGCGCGAGCTGAGTGAGCTACGCGTGCGCCTCCACGGCACCACGGCGCGCGCCGTTCGCCTGGAGGAGGAGGCGGGCCGCCACCTCCGCGAGCTTGGCGAGCTACGCCAGCGACTCGACCACACCGACGACCGCGGTTCGAGCCCGAGCCTCGCCGACATCCAGCGGCATCTCGCCGACAACGACCGGCGATTGTCGGCCGCGCTGGCAGAGGTCGACCGACAGATCGCCGCCGCCAGACAAACGGCGCGCGCCGAAGGACAGTCGGTCGGTCAGGGCTAGATTCGAAACACCGCCTCGCCGACTTTGGCAGCGAACTTCGAGCCCGGAGCGCTAGTTTTCCGAGCGCCCTTCCGGCCCGCGTCCGTTCCTTACCCGCCGAAGCCCTCCGCCTTGGCAATGATCTCGTTCATGATCTCGCGCGTGCCACCGCCGATCGGATACAGGCGCGCATCGCGGTAGAGGCGCTCCACCACGAACTCGCGCATGTACCCGTAGCCGCCGTAGATCTGCACGGCCTGGTCGGCGACCCAGCAGCACATGTCCGTGGCGGTGTTCTTGGCCATGGCGGCGAGGGCAGGATTCGTCTCGCCGCGCAGGAAGCGTACGGCGACCTCTCCGGTGATGGCGCGGGCGGCCGCGATCCGCGTCACCATGTCGGCGAGCTTGTGTCGGATCACCTGGAAGCCCGTCAGCGACTGGTCGAAGGCCCGGCGCTCGATCGCATAGCGCCCCGCCTCGCGATAGGCGAGCTCGGCGATGGACACGCATTGGGAGGCGAGCCACAGCCGCTCGGAGACGAAGTTGGTGACGATGGCGACGAACCCCGCGTTCTCCGGCCCGATGAGGTTTCGCACCGGAACGCGGCAGTCCTGAAAGGACAGCTCCGCGGTGTCGCTCGCCCACCAGCCGAGCTTCTGCAGCTTGCGCGAGACGGCATAGCCGGGCGTGTCGGCTTCGATGACGAGGAGCGAGATGCCGCCGTGTTTCTCCCCGCCGGTTCGGACCGCCGTGGTTACGAAGTCGGCGCGGCACCCCGACGTGATGAAGGTCTTCGCGCCGTTGACGACGTAGTGATCCCCGTCGCGAAGGGCGCGGGTCGCGAGATTCGCGACGTCGCTGCCACCGCCCGGCTCCGTGATGCCGAGCGCCGAGACCTTCTCACCCGCGAGCGCGGGCCGCACGAAGCGGTCGATCTGCTCCGGGGTCGCGAAGCGAATGATGGGTGGTAGGGCGATACAATGGGCGCTGAGGCCGACAGCGGTGCCGACGGACAGACCCTGGAGCACCATCTCGTCCCCAGCGACGATGCCGTGCCCCAGGTCCCCTCCCGAGCCGCCCACCGCCTCCGGATAGCCGATACCCAGGATGCCGGCATCGGCCGCCTTGCGGTACAGCTCGCGCGGGAACTCGTTTGCCTCCTCCCATTCGAGAGCATGCGGCGCGATCTCCCGGCGCGCGAAGCGACCGACCTGCTTGCGGAGATCCTCGTGCTCCGCCGTCTCGAAGAGATACCGCGCTTGTGTCGCCATGCCGCTGCTCCTCGCGCCCCGCGCCTCGGGCCTCGCTCCTGTCGCGCCCGGCCACCTGCCGCTGTGGTGCCCGCGACACCACCTCTCGATCTTCCCCGTTGATCTTACCCGTTGCGGCGGGCTCAGTCGCTCAGTCCCCACATGAGCTCGGCGAGCAGCCGGCCCTCGTCACCTGCGGCGACGGTGGCCGCGCGCGCGACATCGCCGGTTTTGCCCGCTTCACGTCCGCGCGCATCGCTGAGCGACTGGTCGATCATGGCCTTGAACCCGGGATAGCTGCCCCAGCCAGGCAAGAATTTCCCATTGATGAAGAGGCCCGGCGTCCCTTCGGCCCCCAGCTTCTGCGACATCTCACTCTCGTAGTCGATCTGCGCAGCGACATCAGCAGCCGCCATGTCCTCCTTGAATTTCGCGGTGTCCAATCCGATGGCCTCCGCGTAGGCGACGAGATCGGCCGGCTCGAGCGCGCCCTGATGCTCGAAGACCTCGTCGTGATACTCCCAAAACTTTCCCTGGCGATACGCGGCAATCGAGGCGGCCGCCGCGTCCCTGGCCCGGCTGTGCGTGCCGAGCGCATGATGCTTGAAGATCACCTGCACGTCGGCGGGATACTCGCGGACGATCTGCTTGAGCGGCTCGACGATGCGCCGGCAGACCGGGCACTGGAAATCGCTGAACACGAAGACCTTCACCGCCGCCGTCCCGGGTCCCATGCCGGGCGACGGGCCCGGGGCGCCGCCGAGCGACGGATGGGCGGGCCCGGCTGGCACCTCGACCTGAGGGATGACGGGCGTCGCGCCCGGCTGATTCTCGAGCGCCAGCATGTCGAGCACCGGAGCCGCCGAGCCACTCGCGGCAGCCGTGGGGTCGGCCGCCGTCGGTGCCGCATCGGCCCCGGTCGAGCCGGCCCCAGGCGCCGTCGGCGCCGCCGCAAGGCTCTTCTCTTCGCCGGGAGGATCCGCATCGCCGCAGCCGCCGAGCACGACCGCCAGCAGCACCGCGAGCATCCCGGGTCCCCCGGTGCGTCGCCGCCATCGCCTGTTCATCGCATCCAACTTTCGTCCTCCTCCAGGAGCGCGATCTGATCGTGGAGGTCGCTCACCTGGCCTTCCCAGTATCGCTCCGTCCCCCAATCGGGAAACGCCCGCGGGAACGCCGGATCATCCCAGCGGCGCGCAACCCAGGCGGCATACCGGACGTAGCGCAGCCCGCGCAGCGCCTCGATGAGCCCGAGCGTACCGCGATCGAAGGCGCGGAACTGCTCGTACCCCTCGAGCAGCAGATCGAGCTCCGCCTTGGAATCCCGGGCACGGGCCGGCAGTAGCAGCCACAGATCCTGCACCGGAGGCGCCACCGCCATGTCGTCGAAATCGAGGAAGAACCACCCCTCCCGGCCACGCAGCAGGTTGCCGCGATGACAGTCCGCATGCGCGACGATCACCTCGGTGCCGCCGAAGCGCTCCTTGGCACGGCTCACGAGGCGTTCCACCGCATCGACGTAGCGCCGGTGGATACCCGCAGGCATCTCCACCCGCTCGAGGATCGCCTGCAGGCACTCGGTCCCGTAGGTCTCGGGCGAGAGCGTCGGGCGATGCCGGAGCCGGAGCATACCGAGCACGTTGTGGATGCGCGCCACCAACCGGCCGAGCTGTACGTACTCGTCACCGAGGAGCTCGTCGGGAATCCGTCCGCCCGTGCGCGGAAACAGGGTAAAGAAAATGCCCTCGGGTGTCGCGTGGAGCGTGTCGCCGTCGGGGAACGAGAGCGGCGCGCACACCGGGATCTCGGCTTCCCGCAACGCCTCCAGTGCCCGGTGCTCGTCCCGGATCGTCTCCTCTCCCCAGCGCCCGGGCCGGTAGAATTTGCCCACCACACGGCTGCGGTCGTCGAGCTCGACCTCGTAGACGCGATTCTCGAGGCTGTTGAGCGGATAGCACAAGCCGGTGGTGGCGTGACCCGAGCGCTCCACTGCGTCGAGGACCCGCTCCGGGGTCAGCGTGAAGAAGTGCTGCTCCATGGGCCCGGCTCCCCGGCGGTCCCCTACCCTAACCGCTCCCCGGGACGGACGCGAGCGTCGCAGCCCTAAAGCCGCACCCGGTACCGGCCGATAGCCAGCCGTGGCAGCCCTGGTGCGTCCCGGGTGCAGGCGACCATGACGAGACCGCTCCGTTCCCTTCTCTGGATGCTCGCCTTTCTCTCCGGCGCCGCCGTGGCGTCGGCCGCCATTCCGGGAGCGCTGGCGGTCGCGTTCATGGCGAGCCCCATCCTGAACGGGGTCATCGCCGGGGTCTTCGTCGCCGGGGTCTTCGTCACCTTTCGGCAGGTCCTGAGGCTCCAACCCGAAGTGGCATGGATCGAGGCGTTCCGCCGACACGAGGCGAGCGCCGACGCCGCCCCGCGCCGGCTCGCTCCCATATTCCGGATGCTCCAGGCCGAAAACGGGGAGCCGCACAAGCTGACCGGCACGGCGCTCCGGTCGCTTCTCGACGGCATCGGCTCGCGCCTCGAGGAGTCGCGCGAGGTCACCCGCTACGTCATGGCCTTGCTCGTCTTCCTCGGCCTCCTCGGTGCCTCCTGGGCCCTGCTCACGACCGTGCAGGCGGGACGAGAGATCCTCGCCGGGCTCGCGTTCGATCCCGCCGGCAACCTCGCCGCCTTCGCCAAGCTCAAGGAGGGCCTGGCGCAGCCGCTCGAGGGTATGGGCACGGCATTCAGCGCCACGCTCTTCGGCTTGACCGGCGCGCTGGTCCTCGGGTTTCTCCGTCTCCAGGCCAGGCATGCGCAGACACGCTTCCTGAACGAGCTCAGGGAGTGGCTCCTGGAAGCCGCCCGCGTCGCGAGCGGTCCCGGGGCACTCGACGGCGACGGCAGCATGCCCGCCTACGTCCACGCGCTTCTCGAGCAGACGGCCGAGAGCCTCGATCGTCTCCAGCGCGCCCTGGCGGCCAGCGAGGAGGAGCGTCGCCACGGGAGCGAGAAGCTCTTCGATCTGACCGAGCAGATCGCCCGTCTCACCGACCAGATGGGCACCGAGATGCGGCTCTTCGAGAGCCTCGCCGAGAGTCAGGCTGAGCTCAGTCCGGTGCTGCACCGGCTCGCCGACGGCTCCGCCGGCGCGCTCGATGAGGCGTCGCGGGCCCACCTTCGCAATCTCGACGTCGGCCTGACCCGCCTGTCCGAGGAAGCGGCAGCGGGCCGCGAGCGCCTCCTGCGCGAGCTGCGCGACGAGCTCCGATTGCTCTGCCGCATCGTCGCAGCCAACGTCGAGGAGCACGCCGTGTCGGCGCCGCCCGCTGAGCACGGGCGCGGGCGTCCCCGACGCGCTTGAATCCAGGTCACCGAAATCACTACTCTGCGCCGGGAGATCCGGCGTGGACCAGATACTGATCGGCGAGGCGCGCAGCCCGTCTACCTGCTCGCCAAGTACGGCAACCGACATGGGCTGGTCGCCGGCGCCACCGGTACCGGCAAGACCATCTCGCTGATCGTCCTCGCCGAGGGCTTCTCGCGCCTGGGCGTGCCGGTGTTCATGGCCGACGTGAAGGGTGACGCTGCCGGCCTCGCGCTGGCCGGTGTCGCCACCGAGAGAATCCAGCAGCGCATCGCCCAGATCGGCATCGAGGGCTACGCCTGCGAGCCGAGCCCGGTCCTCTTCTGGGACCTGTACGGCAAGGCGGGCCATCCGGTGCGCGCCACGGTCAGCGAGATCGGCCCGAGCCTGCTCGGCCGCATCCTCGAGCTCAATGACACCCAGGCAGGCGTGCTCGACGTCGCCTTCAAGCTCGCCGACGACCGCGGCCTGTTGCTGCTCGACCTCGAGGATCTGCGTGCGCTCCTCGGGTTCGTCGCCGACAACCGCAAGGAGATCTCGACGCAGTACGGGCTGGTGAGCGCGCCATCGGTCGCGGCGATCCAGCGCGGCCTGCTGTCACTGGAGCGCGAGGGCGGGGAGGCACTGTTCGGCGAGCCGGCGCTCGAGCTCGGCGACCTGATGCGAACCGATCTCAGCGGCCGCGGCATCGTCAGCATCCTCGCCGCCGATCAGCTGATCCTGAAACCGCGACTGTACGCGAGCTTTCTCCTCTGGCTGCTGTCGGAGCTCTTCGAGAACCTGCCCGAGGTCGGCGATCTCGACAAGCCAAAGCTCGTCTTCTTCTTCGACGAAGCCCACTTGCTGTTCGACGACGCGCCGGCGGTCCTGCGCCAGCGGGTCGAGCAAGTCGTACGACTCATTCGTTCCAAGGGGGTGGGCGTGTACTTCTGCTCGCAGTTCCCCGACGACGTGCCGGACGAGATTCTCGGCCAGCTCGGCAATCGCATCCAGCACGCGCTGCGGGCCTACACCCCGCGCGACCAGAAGGCCGTGCGTACGGCCGCCGAGACGTTCGTCCCGAATCCGGCGCTCGACGTCGCCCGGGTGATCTCGCAGCTCGGCGTCGGCGAAGCATTGGTGTCCACGCTCCAGGACAAGGGCGTACCGATGCCGGTCGAGCGCACGCTCATCGCGCCGCCCCGCTGCCGCATGGGCGCGATCACGGCGGAAGAGCGCGCGGCGGTGCGGGCGCGGAGCCCCATCGGCGGCAAGTACGACGCACGCGTGAACCGCGAGTCGGCCTACGAGATCCTCGGCCGGCGGGCGGAGCCGGCGGGCGACAACCCGGCGAGCTCATCCGGCGAGGCTCGCCCGGAGCAAGAACGCCAGAAGGCCGGGCCACTCGGCGATCTGCTGTGGGGCACCAAGCGACGTCAAGGGATGGTGGAAACGATGGCCAAGCAGGCGGCGCGCACCGTCGGCAGCCAGATCGGCCGGCAGATCCTGCGCGGTATGCTCGGCGGCATCCTCGGCGGCTCGCGCCGGCGCTAGCCGGCGGCACGGCGCCTGGAAGGACCAGTAACCAACGCCCTGGGTCTTGACGGACCCGAGTGGGGCTCGACTAGTAGGAGGGGTGGTGGGACCCCCGCACTTTCTCGGATGGGGCCTGATCGCCCTGGTCCTCGGCACACCGGCCGTCTTCGCGGCGGAGGCGGCGGAAGATTGCGTCGTCATCGAAGACTTCGCGAAGGCAACGATCGGTGAGTTTCCGCCGGACTGGAAGGTGCGGAAGGCGGAGGGGAAGAGAGTGTACACCGTGCAGGAGGAAGGCGGGCGCCGTTTTCTCCGCGCGGTCTCCGGCGGCACAGGCATCCAGGCCGCGAAGCCCTCCGAGTGGGACCTCAATCGCTATCCGGTCCTCGTGTGGTCCTGGAGAGCCCATGAGTTCCCGAGCGGAGCCAACGAGAAGGACGGCAAGAACGATAGTGTGCTCGCCGTCTACATGCTCGTTCCCTACTCGGCCGTCCGCGGTCCGACGGCGGTCAAGTACATCTGGAGCGAGCGCGTGCCGGTCGGCACTCGGCTCGAGTCGAATTGGGGCCTCACGAAGGTGAGGGTGCTCGAGAGCGGCACCGAGCGTCGCGGCCAGTGGGTCGAGGAGCGCGTGAACGTGCGGGACGACTACCTGAGCTACTTCGGTGAGCGAGAGGTGCCGACGCCCGCCGGAATCGCCGTGCTCACCGATTCCGACGACACGGCTTCCAGCGCCCGCGGAGACGTGGCCGCGTTGCGCGCCTGTGGCACCAAGTGACGCGGCCCATGCTTCCCGGCTCCCGTCGGGCGCGACGCTCCGCGTGCCGTTCGAGGCCACGTGTTGATCGGGCGGCATCGCGCCGCTAGTGTCCTCGCCTCCCACCTCACCCCCCGCGGACCCGGGATGACGAAACCAAGGCGCTTCTATCTCGAGATCTTCGTCATTTGCCTGGCGGCGCTGCTGCTCGAAATCAGCTACACCCGCGTCGTCTCCTTCAAGCTCTTCTACTACTACACCTATCTCATCATCGGTTTCGCCCTCCTCGGTATCGGATCCGGGGGCGTCTTCGTCGCCATCCTGCCGCAGCTCGCCCGGGTTCCGATCGAGCGCCTGCTGGCGATCTGCTGTCTCGCGGGTGCCGTAGCGGTCGGTGTGGGATACTTCATCATCGCGCTCACGCCGGTGATGACCCGGGAGCTGTGGATCTCCGGGGGTGTCGAGTTCGCCAAGCTGCTGCTCATCTGCTTCGCGCTGTTCATGACGTTTCTCTTCGTGGGCATCATGATTGCCTCACTGTTCGGCCGGAACCCCGACTTCATCAGCAAGCTCTATTTCGCCGACCTCCTGGGCGCAGGCGTGGGATGCGCGCTGGTGGTCTTCCTGATGCGAGCGCTCACCCCGCCGGGCGCGGTGTTCCTCGGCGGTGTGCTGCTGGCCCTGACGGGCACCCGCCTGGCACGGGAGCTTCGGGCACCCGGTCTGACGATGGCGGGCGTCGCGATCGCCGCGATCCTGGCGGTCGGGGTCGTCTTCCCGGAAAAGCTCCCGGAACCGGTCACCGACAGCATCAAGACGATCCGGCCCGACTCGCCGCGGATGTTCACCAGATGGAATCCCGTCTTTCGGGTCGACGTGACGGCGAAGTTCGGCGACCTGGAGGATCGTGCCCGAGTCATTCACCACGATGGGCTGTGGGGCTCGAGCCTCCACAAGTTCGACGGCGACGTGTCGAGCCTGTCGCGCTTCGAGACCAATGAGCGCGTCTACGCCTTCCGGGTCACCGAAGCGCGTCCGAGGCGGGTGCTGATCATCGGCGCCGCTGGCGGCCACGAGATCCTGGCCTCGCTCTTCTTCGACGCGGAGCACATCACGGCTGTCGAGCTCAATCCGGTCACCGCGTCGTTGCTCACCGAGCATTTCGTGGAGTACACCGGCAACCTCGCCAACCATCCGCGGGTGACGCTGGTCAACGACGAGGGCCGCTCGTTTCTGGCGCGCCAGACGGGGACGTACGATCTCATCTTCTTCGTCGCGCCGGACAGTTACTCCGCGATGAACAGCGCCACAGCCGGGGCCTTCGTCCTCTCCGAGAGCTATCTCTACACCGCCGAGATGATCGAGCAGAGCCTGAGGCATCTCAGCGACGATGGCGTCATCTGCATGCAGTTCGGCGAGTTCGCGTACGAGCAGAAGCCCAATCGCACCGGACGCTACGTCGGCACGGCGCGCGCGGCGCTCGAGCGGCTCGGCGTCGTCGATGTGGGTCGGCACATCTTGGTAGCCACCTCCCCGAGCTTCATTCCCGTCTCGACCATCCTCCTGAAGCGGCGCCCGTTCACGGAGAAGGAGATCGGCAATTTCCTCGCGCTGACGGGCACCCTGAAGGGGAGTAAGGCGCGACACGCCGGTGGACACGCGCTCGACAACGGCCCGGTCAACACGATCATCAGCCTGCCACCCGCCGAGCTCGATGCGTGGTATCCGACGTATCCCTACGACATCGCCCCGATCACCGACGACTCGCCGTTCTTCTGGCACTTCACCCGCTTCCGGACCGTCTGGAGGGAGTTCCGAGAGCCCAAGGGAATGGTCGACCCCGAGGACTCCATCGGGGAGCGGCTGCTGCTCGTGCTGATCGCCGTATCCGCGCTCTTCGCCACGACGTTTCTCCTACTCCCCTTCGTGGCGATCCGTGACGTTTGGTCCAGGCTCCCGCGAAAGGGACGCTCGTTCGGCATGTTCGCGGCGATCGGTCTCGGCTTCATGCTCTTCGAGATCGCCCTCATTCAGAAGCTCACGCTGTTCCTCGGCTATCCCACCTATTCCCTCACGGTGACCCTGATGTCGCTGCTGATCTTCACCGGACTCGGGAGCCTGACCGCGGGGGCGTACGCGGGGCGGGGCGACGTCGTGCCATGGGGGCTGTTCCCGCTGATTGCCGTCCTCACACTCTTCTACCAGTTCGGCATGGGCTTCGTGACCGACGCGCTGCTGGGAACGCCGCTTGCCGTGCGGATGGTGATCGCGCTGCTCATGACGGCGCCGCTCGGGCTCGTGCTGGGCGCGTTCATGCCGCTCGGGCTCGCGGCCGTGGCCTCGCTCACGGAGCACAAGGACGCCTACGTCGCCTGGGGCTGGGCGGTGAACGGATTCTCCTCGGTCATCGGCTCCGTGCTCACCACGGTGCTCTCCATGACCTATGGCTTTCGGGTGGTGTTGCTCATCGGTCTCGGCGCCTATGCGGTGGCCGCCACGTTGCTGCGCCAATTGCTCCATCATCGACCATCGGCCGGCCAGTGATCGTGTCCGTGGGTAGACGCCTGCCGAACGCGCGGCGGGCGGCCCCAACGGCTAGACCGGCCTGCGGCGTAGAGGCGTTTCACCAGGCCGGGTGACCGAGGCCGTCCGCCCATGCGAGCGGGGCCGCGCCGCCGGTGCTCGCGACGCGTCGCTGCAGTGCTTCGGCACTCGGCCGCCGTCTGGTATCGTGGCTCCATGGGAGGCGGCGAGGGATCGTACGACGCGCTGGTGGTCGTGTCCTTCGGCGGGCCCGAGGGCCCCGAAGACGTGATGCCGTTCCTCGAGAACGTGACCCGGGGCCGCGATGTCCCCCGCGCGCGCCTCGACCAGGTTGCGGCCCACTATCGCGCGGTCGGCGGCGTGAGCCCGATCAACGCGCAGAACCGCGCCCTGGTCGCCGCGCTCGAGCGTAGCTTCGCCGCCCGCGGCATCCGCTTGCGGGTGTACTGGGGGAACCGCAACTGGCATCCGTACCTCGGCGATGCGGTCCGCACGATGGCCGCCGACGGTGTCCGACGTGCCCTCGCCTTCGTGACCTCCGCCTACAGCTCCTACTCCAGCTGTCGCCAGTACCTCGACGACATCGAGCGGGCGCGCGCGGCCGCCGGCGACCGGGCGCCGGCGATCGACAAGATCCGGCCCTTTTGGAATCACCCGGGGTTCATCGACACGATGGCGCAGCGCACGCGCGAGGCGCTGGCAGCGCACGGTGAGCCGGTCGAAGCGGCCGGGCAAGCCGGGCGAGCGGGATCACACGGTCAGGAGGCGAGCGGCGGCCAGGCAACACTGCGGATCGTCTTCACGGCGCACAGCGTACCGGTCGCCATGGCGCGCGGCTGCGACTACGAGAACCAGCTGCGCGAAGTGGCGGAGCTGGTCGCCGGTCGTCTCGATCCGCCGCGGCCCTGGGACCTCGCCTTCCAAAGCCGGAGCGGACCGCCCGAGCAGGCCTGGCTCGGCCCGGACATCGTCGACCATCTCGAAACGTTGCGCGCGGCGGGCGTCGAGCGCGCGGTCGTCGTCCCCATCGGTTTCGTCTCCGACCACATGGAGGTGGTCCACGATCTCGACGTCGAGGCTGCCGCCGCGGCGGCGCGCCTCGGCATCCGCTTCGCGCGCGCCCGCACGGCCGGCACCGCGCCACGCTTCATCGAGACCGTGTGCGATCTGGCCCTCGAACGCCTCGAGGGCCGTCCCCCGGCGTGGATAGGTCGTCTCGGTCCGCGACCCGTCCCCTGTGCCGGGGATTGTTGCCCGGCGCCCGCAATCAGCGCCGCTCGCCCCACGCATCCCAGTGGATGAAGTCGCGCGCCGGGAGCCGCTTGGCCGGTTTGAAGTCCGTTCCCGTGAAGTGCGCAACCGGAAGAAGGGCTGCCTGCGTCATGATGTCGGGAATGCCGAGAATCCCGGCGACCTCGCGCTCGTGGACGAGGTGGAGCGTCGTCCACGCCGAGCCGATGCCGCGCGCCCGGAGCGCCAGCATGAGCGACCAGACCGAGGGCAGGATCGAGCCATACACGGACGCCTGCATGACCACCGGCAGGCCCTCCACACGACCCTCGACACAGGCGATGACGTGCACCGGCACCTCGTGCAGGTGCTCGACGAGATGGCTCGCGGAGTCGATGATGCGCAGCGTCTGCGGGCGGCGCGGGTCGCCTTCCTGCACCTGCGGGGCGCTCTCGGCCATCCCGCGGTACGCCTCGAACGCCTGCCGGTAGTAGCGCGCGATCTCGGCGCGTTTCTTCGCGTCGGTGACGATCACGAAGTGCCAGTTCTGCGCGTTGGATCCCGTCGGCGCCTGGAACGCGATCTCGATGCAGCGTCGCACGACCTGCAGGTCCACGGGTCGCTTGAGATCGAGACGCTTGCGGACCGAGCGCGTCGTGGTCAGCAGGTGATCTACGGTCTCGAGATCCATCATGCACGTGCTCCTTTTCTTGGCGTCTGTTGCGATCCGGCCATCCCACGTTGCGCGCGGGATCTCGCCAGCCCGGCGTGACGGCCTGCACCGCGCCCCCGAACGCCGACGCATAGCACGGGCCTCCGCCGAGGAGCCACCCTGGCGTCTCACCGCTCACACCGCCGCGAGCGGGAGCAGCCGGCCTGCAGGCGCGCGATCAGGAGACGCGCCAGGTCAGGGCCCTTTCGGCACCAAGCCGCGGCGCGTGAGCTCGTCGCTGAGGTTCGCGGCATACACGGTGTACACTGGGGCTTTCGGATGCAGATCCGGGAAGAAGAGCTCGCGGATGGCGGCGCTCGCGTCCGGGAGACGCGCGCGCAGCGCCCGGTCGAAGATCTGAGAGACGACCTGGGCGCCAACGACCGCATTCATCGCGCGATTGGCCACCTGATAGTGGCCGATGTTCGCAGCATACGTCGCCAGCACCAGGGGAACCCCCTCCGCGGCCGCCACGCGCATGATCTCCTCGAGGTTGCGACGGAGAACCTGTTCGTGCTCCTCCGGGGAGAGGAGCACCGACCGCGCGGGGTTGCGAAACACGGTGGTAAAGCCGCCGTCCCGTAGCTGCCACACCGTGGCGTCGTTGACATCACCGCCCGCTCCCGGCCCGGCCTGCGGTCCCGCATCGTCCCCAGCCTCGTCCGGCGTGACTCGATCGCGTTGGGTCCGGGCCTGACCACGCACCTGCAGGGCGTTCAGGTCGATCTGTCCATCCGCGTTACCGCTCGCCTGCTGACCGAGCTGGTCGAGCGTGAGCATCACCAGGCGGTAGGTGCGCAGATACGACGCCGCCCGATGCAAGCGTTCCCCCAATGACGCCGTCTCGGACAAGTCCATCTCAGCCGGGTTCCAGTAGTCGTTGACGCCGATGACGACGACCAGGAGATCCGGTCGGTAGGCCTCGATGTAGCCGCGGAGGCGGTGCAGCGCCTGGCCGGAGTTGGTGCCCGGAACGCCGAGATTGACCACTTCGAAGCGGCGCCCGGCGCTGCGTTGGTTGAGCACGCGTTCGAGCTGCGCGGGATAGGTCTGATCGCGGGGAGTGCCGATCCCGTAGGTGTTCGAGTCACCGATGCAGACGATGCGGAACGCACCCGCGCCCGTCGACAGATCGCCCGTACGCCCCTGAAGCAAGCGCCAGATCGCCCCGGCGCCGCGAAGGGAGAGCTCGGTGGCGACCAGCGCCACGAGGAGCAACGCTGCGAGCGTCGCGAGGCGCTTCGTCATCGGGCGGCCGGGCGAGGCGGGCCGTCGTCCAGCTCCCGACGGCGGGCCATCACTCGACGTCGTCGATCAGGCGACCGGTCTGTGCCAGCGCATTGCAGTTGTCCTTGTCCGGACAGACGGTGACGTACACCGCTTCCTTGTTGCAGCCGCGCACGCCGATCGTGTATTCGGCCCGCTCGATCCCCCCGAAGACGACCGGCTGGATGATCTTGCTCGACAGCACCGTACCCGCGACGTCCGGGCAGTTCAGCTCGAACTTCCCGCGAGTCGTGGCTGCGGTCATTGCCGAGGGCTCGATGCTCTGCAGGTACGTCGCCTGCGACGCGCACCCACCGACCACCGCGAACACGGCGCACGCAACGAGCGACCTGGTCCGAGACCTGCAGCCCGTCGGCTTCCTCGCCGTCATTGCGATCCGTCGCGCGGTGGTGATCGGCCCGTGCGTGTGCGTCGGGACTATCGTCAGCATGCGCATCTCCTCCTGTTAGATGACACGAACTAGATGACACGAACTCGCAGTTGGTACCGCGGCACACCTCCTGCGCGCTTCCCGGAGCCTCGTCAACGGCCAACCGATGCCGAGGACGCCCACTCAGTCGAGCCGACCGCTACCACCACCGCCGTGGAGCTGCAAGACGCATCCCGGCCGCCCGCGCCAACCCGATGCGCTCGACGCCACACCGGCTCGCGAGCGCATCATGCGGGCGGCGGGGCGCCGACACCACAGGACATGTGGCTCTTCCTGAGCGGCCTACGGCGTGGCATTGTGTACGCCCCCGCGGGAGAGCCGCAGACCCCCGACGGCGAACGACTCGGACGGCATCGGACCATCCTACGAGGAGCGGACGACGAATGGCGCGCGCCGCCGAAGGCGGGCGGAGAGCCCTGCGACGATCGCGTTTGTTTCTCACGGCGAGCTTCGTGAGCGTTGGGCTCGGGCTGGCAAGCTGCGAGCGCGCCCCGGAGCGTCCGCGCGCCCTGCTCGTGGGCATCGACGGCGCTACGCTGCGCGTCATCGGCCCCATGATAGCCGAACAGCGTCTCCCGAACCTGGCTCGTATCGCGGCCCACGGCGTGTCAGGACCCTTGCAGTCGCTGCTCCCGCTCCACTCGCCGCGCATTTGGAATACCATCGCGACGGGCAAGGTACCCTCCAAGCATGGCATTCTGTCCTTCGTGCGCGCCGACGAGCGCGGCAATCATCTGTACCTGAGCAGCGATCGACGCGTGCCGGCCCTGTGGAACATCGCGTCGAGCCACGGGCTCACGGTCGGCGTCGTCAACTGGTGGAACAGCTACCCGCCGGAACGCATCAACGGCGTGATGGTGTCGGACCACTTCTTTCCGGAGCAGCTCGCCAACCTCGAGCAGACGTTCAAGGCCGACCCCGAGACCGTCGGACCAAAAGTCTTTCCCGAGCAGTGGGAGGCGAGGGCGCAGGCAGCCATGTCCGCCCAGCCGCTCTCCGTCCCGATACCCGATCCCTTCAAGGACAACGCGGAGCTGCCGTCGTGGATCCGCCGCGACGGCCTCTCGCGTCAGTTCCAGACCGACCGTCAGGTGACCGCCGTTGCGCTCGCCCTCGACGCCGACATCCATCCGGACCTGCTGATGGTGTACCTGCCGGGTGTCGATCGGGTGTCGCATTCGCTCTGGGGCAACCTCGAGCCCGCGGAACTCTATCCGGAGCGGCTGCGACCGTCGCCGGCACAGCGCCAGGCCGGCGTGAAGGCGCTACAGGGCTACTACGAGTACGTGGATGCCCTCCTCGGCACGCTGCTCGCGCGCTTTGACGATGACGACCTGGTGCTGGTGATGTCGGATCACGGCTTCGAAGCAGGCACGCGGCTGGTATTCCTCACCGGGCAGCACGAAACGACCGCCGCCGCCGAGGGCATCCTCTTTGCCCGCGGGCGCGGCGTGCGTCGCTCCGGCTCTGCCGAGCCGGTGACGGTGAGCGACATCACGCCCACCGTGCTCGCTGCGCTCGGCCTCCCCGGCGCCGCAGACATGGACGGGAGACCGGCAGCGTTCCTCGATGCGTCGCCGCCGCCCGCGGTTGCCTCCTACGACGGGCTGCCGATTGAACGTCTGTCCGCCAGGCCGTCGGGCGTCGAAGGGCAGATCGTGGACCAGCTGCGCGAGCTCGGCTACGTCGAGTGAGTCGCGCCCTCAGGTCGCGCGGCGGCCGCGGAGTAGCTCGCGGACGCGAGCCGCCACCGCGATCCCACCGTGCGCCAGCCACACGACGACCGCGAACGCCGCAACCGCTCCGATGGCCATGTAGTTGAGGGTGGCCCGGAGGACGCCGGGACGAAAAGGACCACGTTCGGCGAGCGATGTCGCCGGGGTGGCAATATCGACCTCGACGTGATCGCCGGCCAGGCGAACGGGGTAAGAACGGACGCTGCGCTCGGCCGGACCGCGCAGGACCCTGCCCGTCTTCAGACAGAACGCGGCACGGTGCCAAGGGCACACGACCGATTCGCCCGATACGGCGCCCTCGGAGAGCGGACCGCCGCGATGCGTGCACGCGTGGTCGAGCGCGTAGAGGGCTCCGTCCACGTTGAAGAGCGCGATCGGTTTGCCGTGGGCCTCGACGCGCGCGGCACCGCCGGGTTGGACCTCCGCCGCCACGGCGACCCGAACGAAATTCGCCATCTGTCCTCGTTCCCACGCACGCTCGATCAAGGCCGCGGAAACAATCCGCCGCTTGCTCGCGCGAGAACGATCGAGTACGAGAGATTCATCCCGGCGTCAACGAACGCCGCGTCTGTCGGCAGCCGACACGAAAGTCCCCAGGTAGACACGATGCCCATACCAATCCTCGACGGCCCGGAAGAGATCGCCGCCGCGCTGCGTGAGGCGATTCTCGGCGCCATTCCGGACGCCGGCATCGATGTGATGCCCAATAGCCCTGGGCATTTCGAGATCCGGGTGACATCGAAGAGCTTTGCCGGCCAAACGATGGTGCAGCAACAGCAGCGCGTCTACGCCGCCATCAAGCACTTGATGGCCGGTGACGCGGCACCTGTGCACGCGATCGACCGTCTGAGAACGTCGGTCGACTAGCCGATCGGCCTAGCCCCCGATGATCGGCCCGAGCTGCGTGCTCGGGCGTCGCGGCTTCTCGCTTGTCTTTTACTCTTCGGCGGCGGGCGGGGGCTCGGGTGGCGCATCGATGTGTGCAAAGTGCCAGACGTACACCGTGCGGCCAATGAACGAGCCCCGGTAGCGGCCGTTCATGCCCAGGGTGATGCCTCCGCGCGGCGCGTAGACCCTGGCGTCCATGGCGGAACGGCGATAGGCGCGCACGCTCGCCAGATCTCCCAGGTCGCTGGCAACGTCCAACCGAACCTGGACCGGGATGGGCTTCGACTCGCCGCCGAGCGTGGCCCCCGGCTTCAGGACCACGCGGCCGGCCACCCGGAGATTGCAATCCGCCTCACAGACCAGCTGCCCGTCCCGGCCGATCCAGATCGCCCGGAAGTCGTAGTCGCCACCCGCGAGCGTGAGGCGGCCCCCCCTGGCAACCCGAACCACCCGGAAGGCTCCGGGCAGCACGGGCCCGATCACGGCGCGAACCGGTACGTCGATGTTCTGCTCCCCTGGGCTTACCTGCACGTCTTCGATCCGGCTTTCCGGTATGAACGGCGCCTGGAGCGGCTTGCAGATGGCGTCGGTCGGCTGAATGGGATCGAGCCCCGTGCAGAAGAGCTCGCCGGCCCCGGCCCCGCCGCCCACACGGACAGTGCTGGCTGCCGCAATGCCCTCTACGCGAGACCGGGCCATCATCGTCAGGGTGCCGCCCGAGCCGTTGCACCCGACGTCTCCCCCGGTGACGGACACCCCCCGCCGGAGGGTCACTCTTTCGAGGCCGAGAATTCTGTAATCGCGAAGAAGGCTCGAAGGAGCGGCGGCCGCGCCGGAATCGGTCGCCGACGCCAGAAGCAAGCTCCCCACCACCGCGGACATCCATGTCTTCATGACCCGGGAGCCTATCACATCCAATGCTGTTCAATAAATCCACGCTGTTACAAGTACTTATTCCCATTCGGTACCCTGCATGGCCGCTCTGCCGAGACCCCTGTTCTTGAATTTGTCCGTGATAATTTTACGTCCCCTGGACACGACCTCCCGGCACCTGAGCGCCCCGGCTCCGAGCCAGGCGACGCGCAACCCAGTCTGGGCCGGCTCCGGTGCATGGGGACCAGCCCCCTGTCGGACTGGCGTTGACCCCGCGCGCTGTATGGTGCTCTTACGGGGCCATTGTCGCAGTAGGGGAGCCCCACCCCCGCGGACGCGCGTCGGCGCACCCATGGCCAGGATCCCCTACGGCAGTGTCCTCACCCGCTTGGCGGCTGCGGAGCCGAACCGCATCGCCATCGCCTGCGAAGACGAGATCCTCACCAGCGCCGACCTCGAGCGGCGTGCCAACCGCATGGCCCGCGCCTTCGTCGCTCACGGCCTCCGGCAGGGCAGCGTGGTGACGATTGCGCTCCCGAACGGCATCGAGTTCGTCGTCGCCTGCTGCGCAGCGTGGAAGTGCGGGGCGACGCCGAACCCCATTTCCGAGCGCCTCCCGGGCCCCGAGCGCGCCACGGTAATTGGGCACGCCAACCCCGCTCTCGTGGTCGGCGGCGCGGAGGCCGATGCCCTCGGGCGAGGCTTTTTGCAGGAAGGTTTCCTACCCGATCCGACTCTTTCCGACGCGCCGTTGCCGGATGCAGCCGCGCCGTACGAGCGCGCCATGGCGACGGGCGGAAGCGCGGGGCGGCCGAAGCTCATCGTCCTCAAGATCCCGGCCGAGCATGATCCAGACGCGCCCCAGTCAGTTCTCGCCCCCAAGGGAAGCGTTCTCGTCCCCGGGCCGCTCTCGCACGCCGCGCCGTTCGGTGCCTTCACGCAGGGGTTGCTCGCCGGCGTGCGGGTCGTGCTCATGAACCGCTTCGATGCCGCCCGATGCCTCGAGCTCATCGAGCGCCATCGCATCGATCAGGTGCTCTTCGTACCGACGATGTTGCACCGCATCTGGCGGCTGCCCGAGGCCGAGCGTACACGCCACGACGTCTCGTCCCTGCGAGTCGTGTTCACCGGCGGCGCGCCCTGTCCCCAATGGCTCATGCGCGCGTTCATCGGCTGGCTCGGTGCCGACGTCATGAACGAGCTCTACGGACCGAGCGAGCGCATCGGCGGCACCATGATCACCGGAGGCGAGTGGCTCACCCATCCGGGATCGGTTGGCAAACCCGCGCGGGGCGCGCGCATCCGCATCCTGCACCCGGAGACCGGGGACGAGCTGCCGGCCGGACAGGTGGGCGAGGTCTACATGATGCCGAGCGGTGGCCAGGGATCCACCTACCGTTACGTCGGCGCCGAGGCTCGTACCACCGCCGGGGGGTGGGAGTCGGTGGGCGACATGGGCTATCTCGACGAGGAGGGCTATCTCTACCTCACGGATCGTCGCACCGACATGATTCTGTGCGGCGGCCGCAACGTCTATCCCGCGCAAGTGGAGGCGGCGATCGACGAGCACCCAGCCGTTCGATCGTGCGCCGTCATCGGGCTACCCGACGACGACCTGGGACAGCGGGTGCACGCCATCGTGCAGCTGGCGGCTCCCGTCGCCGAGGAGGAGCTGCGCGCGCATCTGCGGAGTCGGATCGTGCACTACTCCGTTCCGCGAACGTTCGAGTTCGTGGATCATCCCCTCCGCGACGACGCCGGCAAGGTCCGGCGCTGGGCCCTCCGTCAGGAGCGCCTCGGTCCGAGAGCCGACTGACGGCGGGAGCCCGGCGTCCATGCCGGCACGGTCTTCGTGCGCCCCGTACTCCCCTCCCGGACTTTGGTCAATCGATTTCGATTGATGTATAGGAACAGCTCCCGGCCCGCATGCACGCGGTCGGCGAGAACCGGAGGAGACCGGATGACGTTCGAGACGCTGCTCTACGAGACGCACGACCGCGTCGCCACCATCACGCTCAACCGCCCCGAGCGCTACAACGCCTTCAACGTCACCATGGCGAGGGAGCTGCGAGCCGCCTGGGAAGCGATAAAGGCCGACCCCGAGATCACGTGCGTCATCCTGACCGGCGCCGGGGAGAAGGCGCTGTGCACCGGAGTGGACGTCCAGGCGGTGGTCGAGGGCGAGCGGGTCCAGGGTGATCCGCCCAGGGAGGACGTACCGTTCCTCAAGATGACGGCGATCCAGAATGACTGCTGGAAGCCGGTGATCACCGCCGTCAACGGCATGGTCGTCGGCGGCGGCCTCCACTTCATCGCCGACGCCGACATCATCGTCTGCGCCGAGCACGCGACGTTCTTCGACACCCACGTCCGCAACGGCCTGATCGCCGGGCTCGAGCCCGTCGGCCTCGCCCGCCGCATCCCGCTCGAAGCCGTCCTGCGGCTCGCGCTGCTCGGCGGATCGGAGCGCATGACGGCGGCGCAGGCGCTGGCGCTCGGGCTCGTCGGCGAGGTCGTGCCGCAGGAACGGCTGATGCCGCGGGCGCGGGAGCTGGCCGCCAAGATCGCCGAGCACTCGCCCACGGCGCTGGCACGCTCGAAGCAGTGCATCTGGGAGAGTCTCGACGTCGGGCTCGAAGCGGCGCTGGCGCGGACGTGGGAGGCGATCCGCGCCCACGCCCAGCATCCCGATCACGTCGAGGGTCCCCGCGCCTTCGTCGAGAAGCGCAGGCCGCGCTGGGCACCCTACACCGGCTGATCGGTGCTCAGACGATGACGGCGAGGTACGAGCGCATTCTCTACGACGTCCGCGACGGCATCGCGACGATCACCCTCAACCGCGCGGAGAAGCTCAACGCCTACACCCCCGAGATGGGCGAAGAGATCGTCGACGCCTTCGGCCGCGCCGGGGGAGACGACGCCGTCCGCGTGGTCATCATCACCGGCGCCGGGCGCGGATTTTGCGCCGGTGTGGATCTCGACTATCTGAAGGCCCATGCAGCGGGGCAAGCCGCCGGCACCGGACCGCGACTCGGGGAGGAGGCCTTCGTGCGGCAGTTCCCACTGGACCTGCTCGCCTTTCCCAAGCCCGTGATCGCCGCGATCAACGGCGCAGCCTACGGCGTGGGCGTGACGATGACACTGCCGTGCGACATCCGCCTGGCCGCCGACACCGCCAAGCTCGGGCTCAACTTCGCAAAGTTGGGGGTCCTCCCGGGGCTCGGCAGCACGCACCTGCTGCCGCGGCTCGTCGGCATCGCCAGGGCGCTCGAGCTCGTGCTCTCCGCCCGTGCACTCACGGCCCGTGAGGCCGAGGCGATCGGCCTCGTTCATCGTGTCGTCGCGACCGGCTCGCTCGCCGACGAGGCGCGCGCCGTGGCGGCGGCAATCGCGGAGTCGAGCCCCGCGGTGCTGGCGGCGGCCAAGGCCGCCCTGCACTACGGCGCCACGAGCACGATGGCCGACGCCATGAAGAGCGAACGGGAACGGAGCGCCGCGCTGCGCCGGCCGGCGCGCGGCCAGTAGGCCAGGCCGGCGAGATGCACCCTCTCTCGCCGCCGAATCTCCACGGGCTGGCGCGGCGGGGTGCGCTCCCTCCCCTCTGGCGTCGCCTCTATGACGCCACGCACGACGTGCCGACCTTTGGCCCCGCGGATGGAGCTGCCGGGCGGCTCGCCCTCGTCTCCGGCGCCATCGCCGTGAACGCGCCCATGTCGCGGCGCCGGGTCCTCCGGGTCATGGTGGGGATCGCCGTGGCGGTCGTCCACGCCGTCTACGTTCCGCGCATCGCGCGCGCGGCCGCGCGCCGGCGGGGCCGCTTCTTCACCCGGCACGAGTACGCCACCATCGATGCCGCCGCGGCACGCTTCTTTCCGACCGACGACACACCGGGCGCCCGCGAGGCGCACGTGGTCGACTACATCGACCGCATGCTCGGGCGCGTAGCCAAGGGCCGCCGGCCGTTCGTTTTCGCCGGAGGTCCCTTCAGCGGCCGGACACCGTTTCCCGATCCCGCGACCGGCGCGCCGTCGGCGCGCTTTCCGCGAAACGCCTTCAAGCGATCCGTCGCACTGTCGCGCGTCCAGAAGCTGCGCTGGCAGGCTCTCCTCGACGGATCGGAGCGCGTTCGCGGCGCGGACTTCAACGACGCTGCGCTCGGTCCGCTTCCGGGCCTGCGGCAGATCTACCGCGATGGGGTGCAGCAGCTCGATGACGCGGCCCGGGCGATGTTCGGCGGGCGCTTCGTCGATCTCGGCGCGCAGGAGCAGGACGCCGTTCTCGCCGCCGCAAGCAATCCCGCTCGGCATCCGCAGAACTCCCGCACCGGGAAGAACTTCTTCGACGTGCTGCTCGACCACACCGCCGAGGGCATGTTCTGCGCGCCCGAGTATGGTGGCAACCACCGGCTCGTGGGCTGGCAGCTCGTCGAGTTCGACGGGGACAGCCAGCCCCTCGGCTACTCCATCTACGACGACACGACGGCGACGTACCGCGAGCGTCCGGACAAGCCGATGTCGAGCCCCAACCCGGACGAGGTCGTCGGCGGCGTCCTCACCCCGGAAGCGCTTTCCCCGGACGCGGAGTTTTACGCTCGCCGCATCGCCACCATCCTCGGCGGGTTCAGCCCGCCGACAATCCCGTAGCCCGCAGCCATGAGACTGCGTCCGAAAGCGGAGAGCGTCGCCGGGAATCCGCGCATCTCTCATTTCGACGTCTGCATCATCGGCAGCGGCGCCGGGGGATCGGCGGCGGCCTGCGCCCTCACCCAGGCGGGCCGCAAAGTGCTGATCCTCGAGATGGGCGACAACCGTTTCCTCGGGCTCGACGATCCCGATCCAAAGGATCTCGTCCCGTTGCACGGCAACGACGAGATCAAGCAGCACCGAGGGTTCCTCACACCCGATACCTTCCTCGATCCACGCACCTTCCGCGACACGGATGCAGGCCCCGCGACCGTCTTCGACGACGTCAACGGGATCCCGAAGACCGTCGGCGGCGGCGCCGTGCACGCCGATATGAAGTATCCGCGGTTCAACGAGGTGGACTTCCGCATGCGCTCGGCGCTGGCGGCACGACCGCCGGCAATCGAGCAACCCCTCACCGACACGAACTTCGCCGACTGGCCCTTCGACTACGGCGAGATCGAGCCGTTCTACACCGAGGCGGAGCAGCTGACCGGCGTGCAGGGCGGCGACGACAGCATCGAGGTCGACGGCAGCGCCGTGACGCTGCGCGATCCGTTCGCGTCCGCCCGCAGCGCGCCGTATCCGATGCCGCCCGGCGTGCCCATGTACGCCGGCCTGCTCCTCGCCCGTGCCGCCGTCCGCAGCGGCTACCATCCGTTCGCCTATCCGGCAGCCATCAACTCGCGGCCGTACGGGGGCCGCCCACCGTGCGTGGACTGCGGCTACTGCAGCGGCTACGGCTGCCCGAACAACGCCAAGGGATCCCCCGCCGTGACGACGCTGCGGCGCGCATTGCTCACCGGACGGTGCCAGCTGCGGGCGAACTCGGCGGTCACCCGGCTCGTGCGGACGGCGGATGGGCGCGCCATCGCCGAGGCGGAATACCTCGATCCTCGCGGCCGGACGCGGCGCATCGCCGCCGACGCGTTCGTGCTCGCGGCGGGCGCGATCGAGAGCCCGCGGCTCTGCTTGCTGTCCGACCCTGGCGGTTCAGGGCTTGGCAACTCGAGTGGCCAGGTGGGCCGCAACTACATGGCGCACCATCAACCGCAGGTGGTCGGCATCTTCGCCGAGCGGGTGCACGGACACCGGGGCCGGGCCGTCACGCACGGCATGGCCGACTTCCGCGGCGTGAACGAAGGCGGGACGGCGATCACCGGCGTGCTGGCCGGTGTCATCGAGTTCCAGGCAGGCCCGCCCGAGCCGGCCTTCGAGGTGGCCATATATGCCCGGGACCTCCCGGTGGCCGGGCCCGGCCGCCGTCGCGATCTCAAGAGCATCATGCGCTCGGCACCGTTCCGCGATCACCTGGTTGCGCTCGGCATGCAGGCCGAGGACGCGCCCTATCTCGCCAACCGCGTCGATCTCGATCCCGCGGTGCGGGACGTCTACGGGCTGCCGGCCGCGCGCCTCACGTATCGAACCGGCGCGTTCGAAGCCGCGGGCCAGGCGACCTACGCACCGCGGATGCTGGAGATCATGCGCGAGGCCGGCGCGCGATACGGCTTCATCGTCCCCGCCCTCGACGGGCCGCCGACCACGCGCCACAGCATGGGAACGCTGCGCATGGGTTCGGATCCGACCGTGTCGGTCACGGATCGGTACGGACGATTTCACGACCTCGACAATCTCTACTGCTGCGACGGCTCGGTCTTCCCGACGTCATCGGGCTACAATCCCACGCTGACAATCGTCGCCATCGGGCTGCGCACCGGCAGCCACATCGCGGGGAACCCGGCGCGGGCCTTGTAGCCGTCGCGGCATCGACCTCCAGGGGCGCGCGAGAGACCGGGCTCACGACATGGGTGGCCGCTCGACCGCCGACGACGCGGTAAGAGAAATCTTCGGGAAGCTGCGGCGCTCGGGGCAGCTGCCGCAGCGGCCGCCTTGAGAATCGGGTTACGCTCAGTCGGGGATGGCCGTCACCCGCAGCTGTGGCCGCAGCGCGGCGGTCGCCTGGCGCGAGCCAAAAAACGGGCCGTTGACGTCCGTGTGGGCGATCGCGAGCGTGTAGAGCTTTGGACCGTTCCGCAGCGCTGCCGTAACGTTGAGCGTCGCTGTCTGCCCGGCCCGTATCGAACCGAGCGTAGCGATCGGACGGGTGAAGTCCGGCACCCAGGGCGAGGTGTCGGCGCTCGTCAGGCGCCGGTCCCCGTTGGTATCCACCTGCAACCACTTGAGCCCGGCTCCGCTTGCGCTCGACGAGCTCGCTCCGGTGCGCGTACCCTCGACCCAGGAGGAGTCTGCGACCGGATAGATCGTGCCCCCCGCCGGTGAGGGATCCGTGCACTTGAGTGTCAAGAGCGCTTCGGTCAGAGTCCCGCGCACGCCCGAGAGATCGAACTTGAGGTAGATCACGCGCCACGGATCCGTATCCGCCTTCAGCTCCGTCGCGGCGCCGTGGTCCCATGTCGCCTGCGCCCCCGCCTCGATGTACGTATCCGCCAGCACGCCGAGCACCGTCGTCACCGGGTCGCACAGCCCGCTCGACGGATGCTGGCAGCCCACGCCCGGTTTGCATACGTCACGCGTGCAGCGGTCGCCGTCGTTGCACGAACCGTTCTCGGGCGCGTAGACGCAGCCCCCTGCCGCATCGTCGCACGAGTCGAGTGTACAGGCGATCCCGTCGTCACAGACCAATGGCTCGCCCGCTACGCAATTCGCCTCGGGGTCGCATCGCTCCATCCCGTTGCAGGCGCTGCCGTCCTCGCAGGCATCGTCGTCCGGCACCGGGACACAGCCGCCGCCCGCCGGGTCGCATACGTCGATCGTGCACGAGACGCCGTCATCGCAGCGCTCGTCGTGCGGCACGTACTGGCACATGCCACGCTCGCACCGATCCTCCGTACACGGGATCTCGTCGTCGCAGTAGGCATCCGTGGCGCATCGCCCGAGCGGCACCATCTCGAGGCGCAGCACGGGGCGCTTTCCAAGCGCGGCTTGGCGCGAGCCGTAGAACGCGCCGTCCGTGTGGCTGGATACGAGGGCGAGCGTGCGAAGCCCCGTGGCGCCGCGCAATGCCGAGGTGACGTCGAGCGTCACGCTGCGCCCCGCCTGCACCGCCCCGAGCGTGGCGATCGGCGTGGTGAGGTCCGGTACGTAGGGCGACAGATCGGCCGCCGTCACGGTTCCGTCGGCGTTCGTGTCCACATCCACCCACTTGAGCCCCGAGCCCTGCGCGCTGGTCGCATCCGTCCCCAGCCGATCGCCCTCCACCCAGCTCGAGCTCGCCACCGGGTACAGCGTGCCGCCGGCGGGTGAGAGATCGGTGCAATGGAGCACCAGGTCCGCCCGAAGGATGGGGCCGACCAGGGTGCTGAGATCGAATTTGAAGTAGACGATGCGCGCCGGCGTACGATCGACTTTCAACGCCGCCGCGGCCCCGTGATCCCACGTCGCCTGCAGTCCTTCCTCGATGTAGGTGTCGGCCGCCGCCGGAAGCTCCACCGCCACCGGCTCGCAGATCCCGGTCGAGCCGTGCTCGCAGCCGCGTCCCGGCGTGCACAGGTCGCTCGTACACAGATTGCCGTCATCGCATTGCGCATGGCGGGGATCGTTGACGCAGCCCCGGCGCGCCTCATCGCAGCTGTCGGCGGTGCACGCGATGCCGTCGTCGCAATGCGGCGGCACGCCGGGCGCACATCCCGATAGATCGCAGCGCTCGACCCCGTCGCAGAAGGTGTGATTGTCGCATGCAACGTGATCGAGAAGGCGCACGCAGCCGCCCGCGCCGGGGTCGCATTGATCGATGGTGCACGCGACGCCGTCGTTGCAGGCCGCATCCATGGGGGTGCGCACGCAGCGAGCGTGCGGCGCATCACAGACGTCGAGGGTACAGGGGATCCCGTCGTCACACTCCGGGTCCGTGGTGCATTCCGGCACCAGCGGCAGCCTGACGTGGAGACCCGGCCGGAGCGCGGTATCGACCGCCTCCCGGGAGGCGAAGAACGCCCCATCGAGGCTCTCGCTCACGAGCGCGAGCGTGCGCACGCCGGGCGGTCCCTGGAGCGCCGCGGCCACGTCGACCGTCACCGCCGCGCCGGCCACGACCCGGCCGAGCGTGGCGATCGGCGCCGCGAGATCGGGGACATAGGGCGATTGATCGTCAGCAGTCACCAGGCCGTCGCCAGTGGTGTCGACCTGAATCCATTTCAGCCCGGGACCGCTGGCGCTGCCCGAACCGCCCCCCGTTCGTTCGCCTTCGATCCAGCTCGAGTCGCCCACCGCGTAGAGCGTGCCGCCGATGGGAGAGGGATCCGTACAGTGCAGCGTCAGGTGCGCTTCGACCGGCGCATGCTTCAGTGCGGACAAATCGAACTTGAAATATACGATCCGGGCCGGCTCCCGATCCGTCTTCAGCAGCGTCGCCGCACCATGATCCCAGGTCGCTTGCGCGCCGCTCTCGATGTACGTGTCGGCTGCGGCGGCGATATCCAGGCTAAGCCGGGTACAGAGCCCAGCGTCACCATGGTGGCAACCCGCCGCCGGATCGCACGCGTCCGAGGTGCAGGGGTTGCCGTCGTCGCACGCCACATCCGTGGGCGTGCTCGAGCATCCGTCGATCGTCTCGTCGCACGCGTCCACGGTGCAGGCGATACCGTCATGGCAGGCGATCGGCGTCCCCGGGACACAGCCGGCTGCGAGATCGCAGCGCTCGCTCCCATCGCAATACCGGCCGTTGTCGCACAGCGCGTCCCGGCCATCGTACACACATTCTCGAGTCGCGGGATCGCAGCGCTCGAGCGTGCACGCGATGCCGTCGTCGCATGCGCCATCGTCGGGCAGGTGCACGCAGCGCCCGATCGCGTCGCAGGAATCCACCGTGCAGGGGAAGCCGTCATCGCAATCGGTGTCGGCGACGCAGACGAGCTCGAGCTGGACGCGAGGCCGCAGGGATGCCGGCGTCCGTTCACGCGAGCCGAAGGCAGCCCGGTCCGCGCTCTGGGTCCGGACGGCCAGCGAGTACGGACCCTGCCCATTGCGGAACGCCTCGGTGACGTCGACAGTGACCGGTCCAGCCGCGACCGCGCTCAGCGTCGCGATAGGCGCGGTGAAATCGGGCACATAGGGCGACGTGTCACCACTCGTGAGCCGTCCATCGCTGTTGGTATCGAGGTCGGTCCACTTGAGCCCCGCGCCCGCAGCGCTGCTCGCGTCCACGCCCGCGTGGTCGCCCTCGATCCACCCCGCGTCCCGGACGGGGTACACCGTGCCACCATCCGGCGATCCATCGGTGACATGGAGCGACATCGTCGCCCGCCGAACGGGCAGCGACATCTGCGGCCCGGGAAATTTCAAGAAGGTGATGCGCTCCGGGCTCGCATCCACCTCGAGCTCCATCGCTCGCCCGTGATCCCACGACGCCTCGGATCCGGCCTCGACATGGGTGTCCGCCATGGCCTCGAGCTCGACGGTGGGGAAGTCGCACAGGCCGCTGTCCGTATGCCGGCAGCCGCTGGCGGCGTCGCAGCGGTCCGAGGTGCACACGTCGCCGTCCTCGCACGCCGCGTCCTCCGGAATGCTCCCGCAGGCCCGGCGGTCCTCGTCGCACAGGTCGACCGTGCACGCGACCGCATCGTCACACACCACGGGAGAGCCGCTCTGGCAGCCGTGGTCGCTGCGGCAGAACTCCACGCCGTCGCAGTAGCTGCCATCGTCACAGCGGGAGTGATCGATGCCGTGAAGACAGGTCTTGGAGATCGGATGGCATACCTCGGTGGTGCAATGAATCCCATCGCTGCAATCGACGGCGGTGGTGCATGCCGCGCTCGGCGCCAGCTCGAGCCGCAGCCGAGGGCGCTCGTCGGCATCCGGCTCCTCACGGGATCCGAACGCCCCCTTGTTCGCGCTGTCGGTGCGGATCGCCAGCGTGTAGATGCCCGGGCCGCCGGCGAAGGCGGCGGTCACCGTGGCCGTCGCTGGCTCACCGCTCTCGAGCGGTCCAAGGACGGCGATCGGACGGCTGAAGTCCGGGAGGAACGGCGATCGGTCGGCGGGACTGAGAAACCGGTTGCGATCCGTGTCGACATCCACCCACTTGAGCCCCCGCCCCGTCGCGCTCGTCGAATCGGCGCCGGTCCGGTCCCCCTCGATCCAGCTCGAATCGAGCACCGGATAGATCGCGCCGCCGTTGTCCGTCGAATCCGTGCCGTACAGGGTGAGCGTGGCCGCCACCACGGGCGCGCCGAGCCCACGGAGATCGAATTTGAAATACGCGACCCGCTCCGGGGCGGCATCCGCCGCAAGGTCGCGCGCGGCGCCGTGATCCCATGTCGGGGTGTCGGCGTCGATGAACGTGTCGGCGATTGGCTCCAGCTCGATCTCGATCGGCCCGGCGGCGCACAGGCATTCCTCGGTGCACCGCCCAGCGCACGCCTCGTCGTCGGCCCCGTCACATTCCTCAGCCTCCCGGTTGACGATACCGTCTCCGCACTGCGGCGGGCAGTGGCACGCATCGTCGCAGGCCCCAGGACACGCACGGTCGTCGGTGCCATCGCACTGCTCGGCGCGATGGTTGACCCTGCCGTCCCCGCATGTCGCCGGCCTGCTCTTGGTGAGGGTCATGACGTCGCGGATCCGCCCATCGACACGCACCATCTCGAGGCGCAGCATGCCGCCGTCGACCGCCACGCGCGTAAAGTGAAAGGCCGACTCGGTGTAGGCGGTAATGCTGCTGGCGCCCGCAGTTCCGTGGGATCGCCCGCCCCCGCCGGTGGTGACGTAGACCGTTCCCGCACCGGCGCTGACGATCCGGTCGTTCCGGAGGGACTTCGTCCGCTCGTAGATGTGGTTGTCTCCGTTGAAGACGATGTCGACCCCGTAGCGGTCCATGAGAGGCAAGAGATCCAGCTTTCGCGGCGCTTGGCTGGAATAGATGGGCTTGTGCAGGAAGACGAAGTTCCACAGCGCATCACTCTCCGCGAGGTCCCGCTCGAGAAACTTGTACATGGCTCCACCCGGACTCGAGCTGCGGGTGGTATCGAGGACGGCGAAGTGGGCGTTGCCGTAGTCGAACGAGTAGTATTCCTCCTTCCGGTCCGCGTTGTTCGCGGGCGTGTAGAACGCGTCGTACCATGGCACGCGGCCGTTGCTGAGCTGGTCGTCCTCGCCAAGGCACGGCCAGAGCACCAGCCGGCGGACCAGCCTCTTGTACGGCTCGAAGAAGTGGGGGTCGTACTCCGCTGCGGCTCCCTCGAGGTAGTTCATGTCGCCCGTGTGCACGATGAGGTCGGCCGGGCTCTTCTCCATCTCCTCCGCCACGTCGTACTGCCCCGAGCCGCCGTCGCCCCCGTCGCCGACCACGAGGAATGTGAAGGGCTTCGCTGCATCGTCGGTGCGAAAGACGGTCTCCTCCGTGAGCGCCACACCGTTGGCCCGCGGCGTGTACGCGTACCGCGCTCCCGGGAACAGACCATCGACCTCGATGGCGCAGATGCGCGCCGTCTGGCCGCCGACGACCCTGCCCGCGCCGCCGCCGAGGGGCCGCACGTGGACGGAGCACGCCGCCGTCACGTCCGTGTTCCAGACGACGGTGACCGATTGTGTGGAGAGGAGCTGAAGGTACGGGCCGCGCGTCAAGGTCAGAGCGGATGCGCGGCTGGCGATTAGAAGCGCCGCAGCAACGAGGAGCAGCCGGATTCGGCTCGGTGTGTGACGCGCACCACCCAACATCGCGTGAACCCCAAACGGAAGCCTTGGGGTCCACACCAAGGGCTATGATCGAGCGCCGTCTCCGCAAGCGCTATACGCGTATCAGCGAATTCAGAGGATAGTGCTGGGGCATATGCCAGTCAAGACAAAGTTACGCGCAGTTACCGGGGGGGCTCCCTTGCAATCGCGCACGATCCCTTCACATCAGTCCAATGCCGACGTGCTTGATCTCGGTGTACGCGTCGAGCCCGTAGCAGCCCATCTCGCGGCCGATCCCGCTCTGCTTGTAGCCGCCGAAGGGCGCGTGCGGGTTGATGCCACCGCCGTTGACCATCATCGTCCCCGTGCGCACCTGGCGCGCCACCGCCAACGCCCGCGCGGTGTTACCGGAGTAGACGCTGCCCGCCAGGCCATAGATCGAGTCGTTGGCGATGCGGACGGCGTCCGCATCGTCGGTGAACGGGATCACCACCCCGACCGGACCGAAGATCTCCTCCTGGGCGATCGTCATGCGGTTGTCGACCCCGGTGAAGATCGTCGGCTCGAGATAGAAACCCTTCGTCAGGTGCTCGGGTCGTTTGCCCCCGCAGGCGAGGGTGGCGCCCTCTTCCAGTCCGCGGCGCACGTAGTGCTCGACACGGGCGCGATGCTCGGCGCGGATCAGCGGTCCCACCACCGTCGTCATGTCCGCGGGATCCCCCACGGTGAGAAAAGGCGCCATGCCCACCATGCGCTCGACGAGCGCATCGTGCAGCGCGCCGGGAACGAGAATGCGCGTGGACGCACCACACGCCTGCCCGGAGTGGATGAGAAAGCCCATCAGGCACGCCGACGTCACCTTGTCGAGATCGGCGTCGTCGAGAACGATGGCGGCGGACTTGCCGCCGAGCTCCAAGGCGAGGCGCTTGATGTTGCCCGCGCCGAGCTGCATCACCCGCCGGCCGACCTCGGTGGAGCCGGTGACGCTGATCTTGTCCACCAGGGGACTCTGCGCTAGCTCCTCGCCAATCTCCGATCCGCCGCCAGCGACGACGTTGAGCACTCCGGGCGGGAGGTCCACTGCTTCGGCGGCGCGCGCGATCTCGAGGGCCGTGAGCGGCGTGTAGCTCGCCGGCTTGAGCACGATCGTGTTGCCGGTGGCGAGCGCATGGCCGACCTTCCACAGCGCCAGAAAGAAGGGGAAGTTCCACGGGGTGATGGCGGCAATCACGCCGATCGGCTCGCGCACGACCATGCTGCTCATGGACATGGGCCCTTCGACGGGCGGAAGCGCTTCCACCGTGGAGCGGGCCGCCTGCTCGGCGAAGTAGTACATGTGGTCGATCGGAAACGTCACCTGGATGGTGTGCGCGAGGCCTACGGTGCAACCCGCCTCCCGCACGGTGAGGTCGATCAGCTCTCGCTCCCGTCGTCGCAGCTCGTCGGCGAGCTGATACAGCGTGCGCGAGCGCTCGCGCGGCGCCATGCGCGGCCACGGACCCTCGTCGAAGGCCCGGCGGGCAGCATGAATGGCCTCCCGCGCCTGGGCCACACTCGCGGCCCGAAGACGGACGAACGTCTCCTCGCTTGCCGGATTCACGACCTCGAGCGTTCGCGTGCCGTCACCATCGACCCAGCGCCCGTTGATGTAGTGCCTGTAGTCGCTCATTGTGCCACGGCCCGTCGAACCGGGGCGGCGCCTACTTCTTATCCTTATCCTTGTCGTCGCGCCGGAGCTGCGGGATGCCCGGTACTTGCAGGTGATCGGCGAAGGCCGCATCGAACTGCTCCGCGATCTCGCCCGCCGTCCATCCTCCCGCCTTGAACATCGACGCGATGGGGCGCGGGTGGGCGAACAGCGTGAACGCGAAGCCCCGGCGGCCGAAGATCTGGCCGTTGACGTGCGCGGCCTTCTCCGACGCCAGGAACGCAACCAGGGCGCCGTTCATCTCCGGCGCCATCTCCGGCGGCGGCTCCCGGTTCTCGTACCCGGGAATGGTTCCCACCATGCGCGTGAGGCCGGCGGGCGCGAGGGCGTTGGCCGTGATCCCGTAGCGGCCGAGCTCGAGCGCCCAGACGAACGTCAGACCCATGATCCCGGCCTTGGCGGCGCCGTAGTTCGATTGTCCGAAATTGCCGCGCAACCCGGCACTCGACGTGATGTTGATGATGCGCCCGTAGCCCTGCTCGCGCATGATCGGGATGGCGTGACGACCGCAGCTGAACGAGCCTTTGAGGTGCACGGCGAGCACGGCGTCGAAATCGTCCTCGGTCATCTTGCCAATGGACCGATCGCGGACGATCCCGGCGTTGTTGACGAGGATGTCGAGCCGACCGAAGGCATCCACCGCGGTCTTGACGATGGCTGCGGCGCCGTCCCACGTCGCGACGCTGTCGTAGCTGGGAACGGCCTTACTCCCCGTGCCGAGGGCTTCGATCTCGCGCACGACCTGCGCGGCCGGATCCTCGGCGCCGCCCCGACCGTCCACCTCGCAGCCGACGTCGTTGACGACGACCTTGGCCCCTTCGCGCGCGAGCGCGAGGGCTAGTCCCCGGCCGATTCCTCGACCCGATCCGGTAACGATTGCGACTTTTCCATCGAGCAGCATGACTCTGCCGCTAACACGAGCGGCGACGCCGAGTCAATCTCGTGACCGACGTTTCCTGCTCGGGGAGCTCAGCATGACTCACAGCCGGCGTGGCGATGATTGACCCGCCGATGGTCATTCGATAGGCGATAGGCGACGAACCGACATTCGATGCTGCTGCTCGGGGACATTCTTCGCCGTCACGCTCGCTACCGACCCGACAAGATCGCGTACGTCATCGAGGACGAGCGCGTCACCTACGCGCAGTTCGACGCCCGAGCGAACCGGCTCGCCCATGCCCTGGGGGCGCAGGGCGTCGGCCAGGGCGACCGGGTGGCGATGCTCGCGCACAACTGCGCCGACTACCCGGTTGCATACTTTGCCGCGGCGCGTCTCGGCGCGATCCTCGTCCCCGTCAACACGCGCCTGCGGCCGTCCGAGGTCCGCTATGTGCTCGCGCAGTCCGCGAGCGAGACGCTCCTCTATGGGGCGGAGTTCGGCGAGCTCGTCGCCGAGAGCACGCGCGACCTGCCCGCCATCCGCCGGCGCTTCGCGCTCGACGATGCCGGCGACGGCGCGCCCGTGCTCGCCAAGATACTCGCGCCGGCGGCGGATGGAGCGCTCGCGGCCACCGTCCACGAGGACGATCCGCACGTGATGCTCTACACGAGCGGCACGACCGGCAATCCCAAGGGCGCGCTCTGCTCCCACCGGTCTTACTATCTCCAGGCGGCCCAGACCCAGGCAGCGAACGGTCTCGGCGAGGACGACATCGGCGTCAGCATGTTTCCGATGTTCCACATGGGCGGCTGGGCCCTGCCGCTCGGGTTCTGGTACAACGGCGGCACCGCCATCCTCATGCGCCGTGCGGATCCGGACGCGCTGCTGGCCGCCGTCGCCCGCGAGCGCGCCACGTATTTCTATGGCGTTCCGACGATCTACGCACGGATGCTGGAGGTGCCGAACTTCGGGCGCTACGACATCACGTCGCTGCGCGCGATCGGCGGCGGCACGGCCGCGATGAGCGAGGCGCTCCTGCGGGCCATCACGGAGCGTTTCGCGGCCGCGAGCTTGTCGATCGTCTACGGCTCCACCGAGGCGGGCCCGATCTCGTACCTCCGCCGTCGCGACCTCTTCCGCAAGCCGACCTCGGTCGGCCGGCCGATGCTGAACGTCGACGTCCGCGTGGTCGATGCGGATGGGCATGAGTGCAGTCCGGGCGAGACGGGCGAGGTGACGGTGCGCAGCGAGTTCGTCATGCGCGGCTACTGGCGCCTTCCCGAGGCGACGGCGGAAACCATCCATCTCGGGTGGGTCCGCACCGGTGACCTCGCCGTCGTCGACGAGGACGGGTTCCTGCACATCGCCGGACGGATCAAGGAGGTCATCAAGAGCGGCGGCGAGAACGTCTACCCCGCCGAGATCGAGCGCGCATTGCACGAGCATCCGAAGATCCGCGAGGCGGCCGTCGTGGGCGTTCCGGACACCGAGTGGACGGAAGCGCCGCTCGCCGCCATCGTGCTGCAGCCGGGCGTCACCATGACCGAGGCGGAGGTGCTGGCGCACCTGCGCGAGCGGCTTGCGAGCTTCAAGAAGCCGCGACACGTTCGGTTCGTCGAGTCGTTGCCGCGCACGGCGTCCACACGCCAGGTGCAGAAGACCATCTTGCGAGAGACGCTGCTCGCCGGCATACCCCCGACCGGAGACGCGCCGAGTCGGTAGGCCACCGACGCCCTACGGCGGCGGCTCCCGAAACCCCATCGTCCGTCCGTTGCCCGCCGCCGCCCTTTCTGCTTGAGGAACGGGGCGCGCCGACCCCATGCATCACCCGTTTCCCGCCTTCGTCCTCCTCGGTCTTCTACCGCTCACCTATTTCGCGCATCGTTTCGGCTTGCTCGAGCGCCCGCGCGTCCGCTGGGCCCTGGCGGTGCTGGGCGTCGCCGCGCTTGCGGTCAGCGCGTACCTCGGGGGCGTCGATTTCGAGATCCTCAAGCGCATGAAGCTGTTCATCGCGCTGCTCGTCATCGTCGGGCTGTCGATGACCGACGACCCGTCACCGCGCAGCGGTTCCAGCTCGTCAGGCGCGTCCGTCCCGGTGGCGTGGCGTCCGTCGCGCCGCGCCTGGCTCATGGGGCTCGCGATCGTTGCCTGGCTGGTCCACCTCAACTTTTTCTCGTTTCACGGCGCGCGCACGTTCGTCCACCTCCACGACGTCGCCCACTACTATCTCGGCTCGAAGTATTTCGCCGAGCTGGGCTACGGCGACATCTACATCGGCATGTTGCGCGCCGAGGCGGAGCTGTCGGGGAACCGCTTCAAGAGCATCGAGGCGCGCGACCTCAAGACCAACACGCTCGTGCACATCCGCCCGCTCCTCCAGGACAGCAATCGCGTCAAGGCCAGATTCACCCCGCAGCGATGGGCGGAGTTCCAGCTCGATGTCGCCTACTTCCGGCGCGCGATGGGCGACCAGTACGGGGAGATACTGCGCGACCACGGCTTCAACCCCACCCCCGTTTGGGCGCTCATCGGTGGGACCCTCGCCAACCTGGTGCCGGCGGGCAACCCGCGCGGCATCGTCCTGCTCTGCCTTCTCGATCCGCTGCTGCTCGCCGCCATGTTCGCCCTGGTCGCCTGGGCCTTCGGTCTCGAGACCATGCTGCTCGCCATGCTCTACCTCTGCGTCTTCTTCGGGGCGGACTTCGGGTGGATGGGTGGCGCCTTCCTGCGTCACGTGTGGCTTTTCGGCCTGGTGGGTTCGATGTGCTGCCTCGCACGCGGGCACGCGAGTCTCGGTGGCGCCCTCCTGGCGCTGGCGACGGTGCTGCGCATCTTTCCGGCGGCCTTTCTCTGGGGTCTCGCCGGCAAGGGGACGTGGGATCTCGCCGCCGAGCGCCGCTGGCCCTCCGTCCTGGCCCGGGTGTTCGTGAGCTTCGCCATCACCGCAGCCATGCTTGGCATCGCGACCCTCGTCCTTCCCAGGGGGACTGCCCACTGGGGCGAGTTTCGCGCGAACATGGAGCGTCACCTCGAGCACACTGCCTTCAACACGATTGGTCTCACCGAGATCCTGGCCTACCGGGGGCCGGCGAAGCCGACCACGGCAGAGGGCGTGGCAGCGGACCTGGAGCGCCGCGCGTGGCTGCGCGACACGCAGCTGCTCTTCCTGCTGCCCCTGACGCTGCTCGCGGTCGCGCTGCGTGCGCGCACGCAGGACCGGCCGGCAGCGATGGCTCTCGGCGCGGCGCTTCCCCTCTTCGTCGGCCTCAACCTTGCGGCGTACTACTGGGTGTTCCTTCTCGCGCTGCTTCTCGCGATGCGCGATCGTCGGCGAGTCGTCGTGCTGATGTTCGCTGCCGAGGCGGCGAGCCACGCTCTGCTGCTCTTCGAGGATCGCCAGGTCGCGCTATATTTCTATCGCAACCTCGTCGTCCTCTATCTGCTGATGGCGGTGTACGTCGAGGCGTGGCTGTCGAAACCGCACGCCCCGGCATCGTAGAAGGTCGCCGACCTCAGGACGTCGCGTGCGCTGCACGTGCGCGCTCCTGGATCGCCTCACCAATGAGCGCCGCGGAGGCGCGGGCGGAAACCGTGAACGCGAAGAACGCCCCGAAGTCCTGGGTCGCCGGCATGCTGGTGATGAACAGGCCCGGTATGGAGGTCTGGAGATGCTCGTCCAGCACCGGGTATCCGTTTCGGGTGCGCAGCCGCTCCCGAATGGCGCCGTGCCCCAGGAACGGCACCTGGTGGATCTGCACCTTGTACCCGGTGGCAAGAACGACCTGGTCGATTGCGAGGGTCTGGCCGTTGTCGAGCGTCGCGTCGAGCTCCCCATCCGGCCGCTCCACACACGCAACGACCTGGGCACGCGGCCACACGTCGATTCCGCTGCGCCGAACCCGCGCTTCCAGCCACGGCTCGATCTTGAGGCGGCCCTCTGCCCAGAAGCGGTGATCCACGGCCTGTCGCTCTTCCGCGGGGAGCCGCCTGTACCAGCCCGGATCAACCAGTAGCTTCTCGACCAGCGGTGTCACCCAGGTCCAATCGGCCGCCGCGAAGGCCGGGCTGTCGTGCCGGTGAACGACATGGACGGTCTCTGCACCCGCCTCACGGAGGAGCGCGGCCCACTCGAAGGCGCTCTGCCGGCCGCCGATGATGAGGCAGCGCGTCGCGACGTGCGCGCTGAAATCGACCAGGTCGCACGTATGCGCAAACCGCCCCGGCGGTAGCAGCGCGATCAGCTCGGGTGGGCAGTGCCGAAAGTAGCCGAATCCGACGGCGACGACGACGTGCTCCGCGGCAATCGACTGCCCGTCCTCCAACGTCACGAGGAACCGGTCGCGGTGCTCATCCGGAGGTTCGAGCTCATCGACCGGGGTGGGAATGGGCTCGATGTGGTGTTGTTCCTGAAACCAGCGGGCGTAGGCCAGGTAGCACTCGAGCGAGAGCGGCTCGACGTCCCTCCGGGTCAGTCCCTGTGCTGCCATGAACCGCTCGATCGTGCAGTCCCCCGACGGGTCGAGGTGCCAGTCGGTCCCGGAGCGAAGGTACATGCCCTTGGGCATGTGCTGCCGCCAGAACTGCATCGGGCTGCCGACGATGCGGTAGTCGATTCCGGCGTCGTGAGCATACGCTGCCTGTGCCAATCCGAACGGCCCTGCGCCGATGATGAGGAGGCTCGTTTGCCGACGCACCGCCGATTTCCTTCCGAGCTGCGGCGCTCAGGTGGCAATCACCGCCCGACGCGCACCGGCGAGAGCGGCCTATCTCTCGTTCGAGAGGATCGACACGCACGCAACGGCACCCGGGCCGCCGAGATTGTGCGCCAGGCCGAGACGCGCGTTTGCGACCTGCCGCTCGCCGGCGCGTCCCTGGAGCTGCTGGGTGAGCTCGTAGATCATCCGCATGCCGGTGGCGCCGATCGGATGCCCGAAGGATTTGAGGCCGCCGCTGACGTTCACGGGCCGCTCGCCGCCGAGATTTGCCCGGCCCTCCTCGACGAACCTGCCGCCTCGCCGCGGCGGCAGAACCCGAGGTCCTCGTAGTTGATGATCTCGGTGATGGTAAAGCAATCGTGCACCTCGGCGAAATCGATATCCGTCGGCCGCACGCCCGCCTGCTCGTATGCGCTCCGGGCGGCCGCCTGGGTCGCCGGGAAGCCGAGGTAGTCGAAGCTCGGCTTGTAGTACGGTTGCCCCGAGGCCACGGCGAGGCCGATGCCCCTGACGTAGATCGGATCGGCGCGAAACGAGCGCGCCTGGTCGGAGCGGCACACCACCGCCGCGGCCGCGCCATCGGTCGTCGGACAGCAGTCGAAGACGCCGAGGGGGCTGTAGACGAGCGGCGCCTTCAGCACCACGTCATCGGTGATCTCCATGCGCAGGTGGGCCTTGGGCGACTTCATGCCATGGCGATGGTTCTTCACCGCCACCGCGGCGAGCGTGCGTTTGGTCGCACCGTACGTCTGGAAGTAACGATTGGCGGCGAGCGCGAAGATGTGCGGGGCACGCTCGCCGAAGTCGAGGACCGGGTGCGAGCGGTTCGGGCGTGCGTAGCCGCCATCTCGCATCTTCTCGAATCCCACGGCGAGCACGACGTCGTAGGCTCCCGCGGCCACGGCGAGCACCGCGTTGCGAAAGGCATCCATACCGGAGGCGCAGTAGTTCTGCACGCGAGTCACGGGCTTGCCGAAGAGCTTGAGCGGGTCCGCCAGAGCATCGCCGGCGAACGTCGACATCTGCGTGCCCACCCATGCGGCCTCGATGCGCTCGGGCTCGATCCCTGCATCTGCCATGGCTTCGAGGGCCGCGTCGCACACGAGGTCCTCGGCGCTCCGATCATAGAGCTCACCGAACTTGGTGCAGCCGGTTCCGACGACAGCCACGGCACCACGCGTTTTCATCGTCTCTGTATCCTGCCCATGTAGGACCCCCGCGTGGAAGGCGCATCAGCCGGCGCCGCTGGTGGCGGAGCCGATGCGGGTTCGGACGACGGCGGAACCGGTTCGACGCTCGACGACGGCGCGCCCGACGCGGGGTCCGGTGACGGCGGGCTCGCGGTGGTGCTGTCGGATCGAGCGCTCGGAGACGGTCCAGCGCCGGCCTGGGCCAGCGGCGCTCCGAGCTGGTTGAAGTCGTTGCCGCCCCAGCACGCCACGTCACCCGCCTCGAGGAGCGCGCACGTGTAGACGCCACCGGCCGCAACGGCGGTGGCAGGGGGAGCGCCGATCACGTCCATCGGGAGCGCGGAGGCCGTACGATTCTCGCTGGGGGCCCCGAGCTGTCCGGCGATGTTGGCGCCCCAGCACCGCACGCTCCCGTCCGACGCCAGCGCGCAGGTGTGGAAGAACCCGGCGGTGATGGAGACCGCGTCGGCGACGAGCGCCACCTGGACCGGCACGGACGGCGAAAAGGTCCCGCCGGGCGCACCGAGCTGGCCGAAGTTGTTGGCGCCCCAGCACTTCACGACCCGCTCGCGCAGCAGGGCGCACGTGTGGTTCCGCCCCGCGGCCACGGCGGCGGCGCTGGTGATACCGGCGATCAGAACGGGCCGGCTCGAGCGCAGGCCGAAGCTCGTCCCGAATGTCTGCCCGAAGCCGTCGTTCCCCCAGCAGGCGACGCGCCCGTCGAACAGGACCGCGCACGTGTGCGCCACACCGGCGCCGATGCCGACGGCGTTGTCGATCCGGGCGACTCTGACTGGTCCTTCCGCCATCATCCGCGTCCCGACGCCGAGCTGTCCTTCCTGGTTGTTGCCCCAGCACCACACCGATCCGTCCTCGATGAGCGCGCACGAGTGCGCCCATCCCGACGCGATCGCGACGGCGCCCGAGACGCCGGCCACGGGGACCGCGAGGCTCGAGGCGAGCATGGTGCGATTGCCGAGCTGTCCCTCGCGATTGTCACCCCAGCACGCGACGGCGCCGTCGCCGCCGAAGGCGCACGTGTGCACCCGCCCGGCGGCAATGCCGACCGCCCCTGCCAGGCCCTCGACCGCGACCGGGGTCGAGGCGCCGGCGGTCGTACCGTTGCCGAGCTGCCCGGCGGCGTTGTTGCCCCAGCAGACGACGGTTCCATCCGCTCCGAGCGCGCAAGCATGCGCCGCCCCCGCCGCGATTCCATGGCGCTCGGCCACACCCGGCACCGCCACCGGCTCGAACGACGCGACCAGCGGATGCGCGATCTGCCGCGCGCAACCCGCGATGGCGACCAGCGCACCGGCAACGGCGAGCGTCGTCGCACTCGGTCGCACGAGCCGCGCGACGGACGACGGCCGACACGCCGGTATCGGCCTCCTGCCGGAGACCACTTGCCCGTACTCCACCGCCCCACCTTCCTTGGTACGGCCCCCACAGGGGGGCGCCTCTCGCAGGCCGCAGCGCACTCCTAGCCGCGGCGGGCACGCGACACGTCGGCCCGCCGAGCCCCGTACCCCAATTCCGTGACCGGTGAAAGGGTGCCGCCGGATCGTGGTGGCGCTCGATCTCGGTCCGTCCCGGCCGTCCCGCTACGAGCCGGGCACACAGAAGAACTTGAGCTTGTCCTGATCGCGCCGGCCGCCGCTCTCGGTAGCTGTCCCCTGGATCAGCCGCTTCCCTTTACGGAGTCGCCCGCCGCCGCTCGCGCGCAGCGGCACGACGACGCTGGCCGGGGTCGAGCAGATGTCGCGGCTGCCGAGGTGCGGCTCGAACGTGACGAGGTCTCCGGCGCGCGTCGCCGTGCCGAGACCCGTCACCGCGTCGAGGAGCGCGGTGGCATTCCCCTGATCGATCGGGTCGCTGCTCACCGTCGACGGACGGCGGGTACCGAACGTCGCGATGCTTCCCGACCGACATCCCTTGAGCCGGCTGTCGTCGCGATTGAAGCAGAGCTGCACGCGGAAGGTGCAGCTACCGATCCCGCCCCCGTCGAAGTCGCACGTCGGATCGTTGTCGACACACTTCTGCTTGGTCGGCGGCTTGCCGTTGCGCACCGGGCTTCCCGGGTTGGTCACGCTCCACTCGACGAAGCAGTCCGTCTGCCGTGGGCCCTTGCCCGGGATCTGAAGCCCCGCGCACCCGGAGGCATCGAAGGTACAGCTCTCGGCGCACACCAGCGTGCCCCCAGCGAATCCGAGCCGTGGGCAGGTCTGGCCGCCGAGGTCCGCGCCGTCGCACGCCTCGCCCTCGTCGACGATGTCGTTGCCGCAATTGGTACACTCCGCCGTATCGAACTTGCACTGGGTGCAGCCCAGGGTGCCAACGGCGAAGTTGAAATCGCCGCAGTCGCGGCCGTCGAGGTCCGTCCCGTCGCACGCCTCGCCAGCGTCGATTCGATCGTTCCCACAGAGCGTCTCGAGCACTGCCCGGTCGCCCGCATTGTTGTTCGGCGTCGGTGCAAGCACGCCCGTCCAGTCCTCGGCGTTGTTCGGCGGGTCCACCTCCTGGACGCGTTGCAGGCTCCGGTTCTCGGGCGTGACCGGGGTGGGCTCACCGTAAGAATCGTTGTCCCCCGAGAAGGTGCCCCACGCCACGCAGTCGACCCGCACCGTCTCTCCGGGCGTGGCCGTGGTCGCGCGGTAACAGATTCGCCCCCCCTGCCGGGGGATCACCCCGGCCGGCAGCGCGAAGTCGGTGGTGAGCCCGGCGAGGTTCGCAAGCTTCGCCGTTGCGATGAGCACACGTGCGCCCGGAGCTCCATCGGACACGTCCTGCGAGAAGGCGAAGCGCGCGATCTCGGCGCCGGTGCGGTCGAGAATCTCGATCTCCGCACCTTGCACCTGGTTCTGCGCCGCCTGGAGCGTTCGCAGCTCGATGAACTGGGCCTCCGGATCGCCTTGCCAGCTCGCGAGGACCTCATCGATGACCACGACGTGGTTGATGGCCGCGGCCGGACGGGCAAGCAGGAGCGAGAGGACCACCGAGGCACCGAGGGCGAGCGCGGCAGCCGCGTGCACCCCGTAGCACGAGTGGTGTCTTCGTCGGATCTGCCAAGTTCGCGAGGTGCGGCCAACCCGGTGCGGCATCACTCCTCCCCGTCCCCCCCGGGCCGACAGAAAAGCTTCAGCGTATCCGTGTCGCGCTCGGTCCGCCCCGACACGATTCCCGCATGCTTCACCTTGAGCACCAGCTTGCCGGGGCGCCGGCGGCCGCCACGCTCCCGCAATGCGATGTCGAGATCGACGGGTACGGTGCAGCGATTGACGCCCGCGAGCGCGGGCGCGAAGGTCACGGTGTCATCGTCCCGGGTGCCGCCCAGCGCCGCCACGGCGTCGAGAAGCGCAGCGGCGCTGGCAGCGCCCGCGCCCGCGAGTTTCGGCTTTTTCACCCGCAACGCCGCGGCCGCCTCGGCCACGCACGCCGTCCCCAGCGCGTCGTCGTGCGCGTTCACGCAGAGCTGCACGCTGAAGCGGCATCCCGACTCGGGGCTGCGGTCGCATACCTCGTCCTCGGTGCAGACTTGCTTGGGCGCGGTGCCATCCGGGGCGTTGAGGATGCCCCACGCGAGGAGGCAGTCGGTCCGTGGCGATCCCCCGCCGCCGACGAAGCTCGTCGGCGCGCCGCATGCCTCGGTGGCCGGAAGGGATACCGTCTCACCGGCATTGTTCTCCGGGGTGAGGATCGTCGTACAGGAAAAGTTCGCCGCGTTGTTGTCGGTGTCGCCGATGCGGGCGACGCTGTGCCCCTCGGGGCGCAAGGGTGTCGGGGCCCCGATGTGCGCGTTCGTCGGCCCCGCGTACGTGCCGTAGGCGAGGCAATCGACATAGTTGGCGAAATTCGTCCGATCCCAGCTCGCCGGGTCGGCAGGCGGGAGGATGCCTGGCGCGCCCCAGCAGATCATGCCGCCGCCGAGCGGCAGACGCGGCTCGATGGTGAAATCGGCCGCGAAGCCGTGCGCCGACTGGAGCGCCGCCGTCGCCATGATCCAGCGTATCTCGGGACCGTCATTGGCGACGTCGGCGGGAACGACGAGCAGATCCTCGATGTAGCTCCCCTGCGCATCGAACGTGGCAAGGACACTGTTGCGGACGAAGTTCTGGAACGGCGCGACCATGCGGATCTCGACGAACTGCTGGGTCGGGTCGCCGCCCACGCGTACCGCCACTTCCTGGATCAGGGCCACGTGGAAGAGCGCCGGCGCGGGCGCCGCGAGCGCGAGCACCGCAAGCGCGAAGCCGATTCCGATCGGGATGGGGCTACGACGGCGGTCGTGTGCCGGCTCGTGAACGGTCGTGCACGAACGATCCTGCGGCGGCATGCTGGTCCTTTCCCACGGGATACGAAGCCCGAGCCTCCCGCGGATCCCGATGCGGCCCCTCGTCGGGACCTCGCTCTTCGTAGACGCTTTGCTCGCGCGTCTCAATAGTCCCATCGGCCACGGTGCGGCGCCGCATCGGACCTGAGCGCGACACCTCTCAGCTTGACACGGACGGGGCGCCTCGGGAATGCTGCGCGGCCTTACGTGTCGTATCGTGGCGCTGCGTGCCGCGCCAGTCCCACGAATCCAGGAGGAGCTCATCAGCCATGCCGGATCTCATTCCCGTCCACGGAGGTCTCGACGCGCCCGTCTCGCGTACCGTGCCTCTGTCGCGCCGCACGCAGTTTCTCGCCGAGGCCGGCAGCCTGCCGCGCATCGAGGTGAACCGGGCCGACCTGTCCACCGTGTACCGCATCGCCGACGGGACACTGTCGCCGCTGACGGGCTTCATGGACGAGGAGACGTGGCACGACGTGCTCGACCACGACGCGCTCGATTTCGGCTTTCGCCACTACGCCTGGACGGCGCCCATCGCGCTACCGGCCACCGACCAGGAGGTGGCGCGACTGCGCGTCGGGCACGCGGCCGCCCTCGTGCACGAGGGGCAGATCGTCGCCAGCATCCGCGTGAGCAGCGTCTTCGAGTGGGACAAACCCAAGCATGTGGAGCGCTTCTACGGCACCTCGCGGCGCGATCATCCGGGCGGCCACATGATCTTCGATGATGCGCGTATGCGGCTCGTCGGCGGCGAGCTATGGGCCCTGCCGCAGCCCGTGGACCCCGAGTACGGGCACTACGTCATGAGCCCGCGGCAGGTGCGCACGCTCATCGCCCAGCGGCAGTGGGAGCGCGCGGTCGCGTTCCAGACGCGCAACCCGCTGCACCGGGCCCACGAGTACGCGCTGGTGGCCGGCGTGGAACAGCTGACCCGCGCCGGGTACTTCGCCGGCGTCGTGCTCAACCCGCTCATCGGCGAGCTCAAGGGGGACGACGTGCCGGCCCGGGTACGCATGCGCTGCTACCGGGCACTGCACGACCAGGAGCTACTCGGCCAGGGAGACAAGGACGAGAAGCTCTGGCACGAGCGCGGCTACGACCTGACCGAGGTGTTCGAGCTGGTCGGCCTCGACATCAAGATGCTCTACGGCGGTCCCAAGGAAGCGGTGATGCACGGCATCTACCGCCAGAACCTCGGCTTTACCGACATCGTCATCGGCCGCAAGCACGCCGACGCCCCGTACGACGACAACACCGCCATCTGGGGCGACTTCGACGCCCAGGAGATCTTCAAGAACCTGCGCGGCGATCTGCGTATCGAGCCGTGCAACATCGGCTTCGCCGCGTACTATGAGAGCGCCGGCCGCGTCGACCTCATGGATCGGCACGCGGGCGAGAAGCCGCTCCTCATCTCCGGCTCGAAGGTCCGCGAGCTGCTGACGACCGGCGAGCGACCGGATCCGCGCATCCTGCGCCCGGAGATCGCGGACATTTTGATCGCGTACTATCAGCAAAAGAGCCGCTGAGGCTCGGTGGATCTCGCGGTATCCTGCCGCGCGCACACGGGGCCCGCAGCGCCGAGGAACGACGCCGCGCCCGAGGCACGAGCGCCGTGGCCGCTCGTACCTCGGGCCCTTGTGCCCGCTACTCGAGCACGTTGCTCACGACGTCGAGGAACGCTCCGCTCGGCGACGGGCAGCTCAGCGGGCAGCTCGCGCCGGGTGCCGGACTGAAGGTCGCCTGGGCCGTGTCGAGGGTCCCGCCGGCCGACAGACCGATGCAGCCGCCGACGGTCGCATCGAACGTGCCGGCCGCCGTCAGGTTCCCGCTGGCGTCGCCCTGGATGGTCCCGCCCGCCGGTCCCGAGGCGATGAAGTCCCGGTTGTCGTTGTCCCCGATGGTCAGGTTGCCCGCGGCGGCGGAGAAGCTCATCTCGCCACCAGCAGTGCCACCGTCGAGATCGACCTTCTTCTCGACGAGGACGTTTCCACCCGTGCTCGAGACGAAGACACAGCCGCCCGTCGTGTCCCCGTCGCCTTGAATCTCGGTGATGGTCACGTCCCCGGCCGCCTTGACCGACACGGTTCCGCCCGGTCCGCTTTGGGAATCGGCGAAGATTCTGTCGATGACCGCGCTGCCACCGGCATCCACGTCCACGCTGCCGCCCCCGGTTTTTGCCCCGACGTCGACCCTGCGGATGTCCACGTCACTCGCGCAGTCCACCTGCACGCTGCCGCCGGTGGCGCCCTGGCCGGCGGCGTTGGCTCGGAGCACCGCGTCCGTCAGCGTATTGCCCTGAACGACGACGGAGCCCCCGGGGCCGCCCCCCCCGCCCTTGGCGTGAAGGGTGGGCTGGAAGATCGCCAGGACCGTTTCGGTGAGACTCACGGCGCCGCTTGCGGTTACCGTGATCGTTCCGCCGGCCGATGGGACCGGCCCTTGTCCATTGCCGTCGACCTCCCCTTTCTCGTCGAGCACCACGTCGCCCGAGACGCTGTCGATCGTCACCGTGCCGCCAGGGCTGCCCGCGGTCGTGACGCGCGCGCGAATCGTCACCCCGCCGTCCCCATTGAGGGTGACGCTCCCCCCCGGCGTCGGCACGCCAAGGGTTCTTCCACGCGCGTCGATCCTGGCCCGCCTGGAGGTGCTGATGGTCCCGGCGGCGTCGATCGTGACAGTGCCCCCGGTAGCGGTGGCCCCGGCTCCTCGCACCTTGGCTTGCAGCTTCCGCTGGAGATCGACGTTGCCACCCGCCGTGAGCGAGATCGTACCGTTGTTGTTGAGCGCCGTGACGTCGATCTGCCCGAATCCGGGGCCCACGGTGATGTTGCCGCTCGCGATCAGCGACACGTTCGCGCCGTTGCCTTCGGTAGCGGTGATGTGCCGCCCCAGGATCTTGTGGTTCACGGCAATGCTGCCCGCGGTGAACTGGAGCGTGCCGCCGTTCGGCACGCGGACGATCCGGTCGATGACCAGGGCTCGCGGGCTGAAATCGACGACGCAGGGGGACAGGACGTCGATGTCGTCGCTTATGATGCAGGGGTCTCCGGTGCAGAGGTTGTCCGGGTCGCTGCAGTCGACCTGGGCGAATGCATCGCCGACCAGGACCACAGTCGTCATGACAGCCATCGAAACGGTCAAGGACAAACGGCCCCGCAGGCCACCGAATCGCGTCGCGTCTCGCTCCATTGCCCTGCCCCCTTTCGATTTTCGAGGTTTCGCCCCCAGTTGGGTAGCCGCGAACGTCTACGTCACGACCCGGGCGACACATCGAGGTCCCGGGACGGCGGCAACCGCGGTGCACTCTGCTCACACCCCGAGACCACGGTCAATAGAAAAAAGTACACACGGGCGGGACTGGCGCGGTTCGCGCTACGTGTTACTACCTATGCCTGCGGGGCACGACGTCCGGATCCCTGGCGGCGAGTCTCGCGAGTTGACAGGTCGGCTACCCCTTGATGACCCGCAATGGATACGTGGCCTCGAGGTGCTCGCTCAGCCAGGCGGGCCCTTTCTCCGGGTCCACGTACCAGTCGGTCGGGCACATCGTCAGCACCTCGACCATCGAGAAGCCCTTGCCGTCGAGCTGGGTCTGGAAGGCGTCGCGGATGAGGCGCTTCGTCCAGGCGATGGCGGCGGGGGTGTGCACGGCGCCGCGGGCGACGTAGGCGGTGCCGTCGAGCTGCGCGAGCAGCTCGCCGATGCGGATCGGGTGCCCGTGCGCCTCCTGGTCGCGGCCGGCCATCGTCGTCTTCGTCCGCTGGCCGAGGACGGACGTCGCCGTCATGTGGCCCCCGGTCTCGCCGAAGACGCCGTTGTTGAGCAGCACCGCGGTGATGCGCTCGCCGCGCGCCGCCGTGTGCACCACCTCCTGTAGTCCCTCCGAGACCATGTCGCCATCCCCTTGGAGGGTGAACACGAATGCGTCGGGCCGCACGCGCTTGGCGCCGGTGGCGACGGACGGCGCGCGGCCGTGCAAGGCCTGGAGGACGTCGATGTCGATGATGCTCGGAAAGGCCGTGTAGCAGCCGATACCGCCGACGCAGATGGTGCGGTCGCGAAGCCCGAGCTCGGCGATCACCTCGAGGATCGTGCGCAGCGCGAGCGGCTCGCCGCAGCCCGGGCAGAGCGAGTGATGCTGCGAAAGGAGCAGGTCAGGCGTTGCAGCGACGACCTTCGTGAGCCCCGGCGGCGCCGCCGGTCCTCTGTCGCGCGCGCTTCGCTCCCCGGTCATTCCTCGTTCGCCTTTTTCACCTTCGTGCTTCACCCTCGTGCTCCACGTCCGCCTATCCCCCCACCCTGCCCTCACGCCGCCGCCCACGTCAGGCCGCCGCCTGCCCCTTGCCCTGGTAGACCTCGGTGATCCGCCGTACGATGCTCTCGGGCTCGAGAGCGGGGCCGACGCCGAAGCCCGAATGATCGTGGCTCACGCCACCGATGGGAACAACCGGGACGCGGCCCAGGACGGCGAGCTGCACGTCCTCGATCATCTGGCCCGCGTTGAGCTCGTAGACAGCGAGGGCCTTCACGCGCCCGGCCGCCGCCGCTACCGCAGCGCTGGGAAAGGGCCAGAGGCTCACCGGACGGACGTAGCCGGCCTTGAGCCCCTGCTCGCGGCAGAGCCGGACGGCATATTTGACGAACCGCGCCGGACAGCCAAAGGCCACCACGGCGACCTCGGCGTCGTCGAGAAAACCCACGTCGACGCGCGCCTCCGCGGCCTTCATCTTCGGAATCTTCTCCGCCGTCGCCACCAGCGCCTTGCCGGGATCGGTCGAGAGCTTCTCGGCGGGTCCGAGAGGCGTCAAGGTGATTGCCCGCCGGCCCTTCGCGCCCGTGATTGCCCAGTCCTTCGGCGGCAGGTCGCGCTCGTCGCGGCGGTGGAACTGCACCGCTTCGGTCGTGTGCGCGAGCAGGAAGTCGCCGAAGATCATGACGGGATTGCGCCATTTGTCCGATAGATAGAAAGCCTCTGCCGTGAGCTCGACGGCCTCCTGGACCGTCGAGGGAGCCAGCACGATGAAGCGGTAGTCGCCGTGGCCGCCACCGCGCGTGGCCTGGAAGTAGTCGGCCTGTCCGCGGCACATGTTGACGGTCACGGCCGGGATCTGCGCGTTCGCCATCTCCGCGAACGCTTCCTGCATGAGGCTGATGCCCTGCCCGGTCGAGGCGATCATCGAGCGGACGCCGCAGCCGGCCGCGCCCCAGACCATGTTGATGGCCTCGATCTCGCTCTCGGCGTTCATGCACACGCCGCCGACCTGCGGCAGCCGCGTCGCCATGTACTCGAGGATCTCGGTCGACGGGGTGATGGGATAGCCGGCGTAGAAGCGACACCCGGCCTGAACGGCGGACTCGGCCAGGGCGTGGCTGCCCTCCATCAGGACGCGCGGGCCGATGGGCTCTAGCTGCATCATCGCGGGCCTACTCCGCCGATCGACCCTTCCGCACCAGCGCCACGGCCATGTCCCAGCACCCCGGCCACGCCGGCTCCGCCAACCTCACCTCGGTAGACCTCGAAGCAGAAGTCGGGACAGATCTTGGCGCACAGCTCGCAGCCGGTGCAGCCGTCGAGCAACACGGGGTAGCGATACCCCTTGCCGTTCACCTCGGCGGTGGTCATGACGAGAACGCGGGGTGGGCAGACGGCCACGCACAGCACGCAGCCCTTGCACGTCTCGGTGTCGATCGTGACGGTGGCGGGAACACGGGCCATGATCGGCTCAGCCCCAGGCAGCCACGCCGAAACCCCCGCGGACGGCCTGTGCGCCGGCGCGCGCGAACTCCGCCCCTGCCTCGATGCAGCGCTGGTTGCCCTCCGCCAGATGGCGGCGGTGCGGGGGCAGGAGGTGGCGCATGGCCTCGGCAAGCGACGCGCTCGCCACGAGCCCGGTGGCGGCCGCGAACGCCCCGAGAACGACCATCGCCGCTCCCATCGCCTGCCCCATTCCCTTGGCGATGTCCGTCGCCGGCACCAACAGTCGATGGACGTCCGGCCACTCGGGCTCCCGGGCGGCGAGATTCGCGTCGAGGACGAGCACCCCATGCGGCCTGATCTTCCCGCGCAGCGCCTGGAGCCCTTCGGGATGAAGACCCAGAACCGCCCATGCCTTCGGCACGATCGGGGGCGCCACGATCGCCTCCGTGGAGACCACCACGGTCGATTCGCTCGATCCGCCGCGGATCATGCCCATGAACACGCCGAACATCATGACCTCGCGCCCCTCGCGGTTCGCCGCTTCGGCGAGGATCTTCGCCGCCAGCTGAACACCCTGGCCGCCGATCCCGGTGAGGATGACTTCGCGTTCCATGGACGCAGAGGATATGGGACGCTCTCGCGTGCGGCGCGGCGCGTCGCAGGTCGATCAACGGGGCCAGCTTGTCTGACGCGCGGGAGCCGCGTCAAGGGCGCGCGCGGCTTCCCAACTTTCTCGCCGCGCTGCGACCGGCGCGGAGCGTTGCCGACGCGTACGAGCCTGGCCTGGATCTAGAGCAAACGCCTGAACTCTTCCTGCGAAACGTGGGCATCTCTCGACGAGTCCGATTGGATGGTCGTCGGGATCAAGTAAGCGATGGTTCGCGAGCCGGGCTCGAATCGTCGGAGCCCCCAGCCACGCGTCAGCCTTCGCCGACATCCAGCAAGACGCCCACTCTGTCTAGCGCCTCTCGAACCACGGCCGGCGGCACGCGGCAGATGAACGTGGCTCGCCGCACCCGCCAATCCAGGCTCTTGAGTTGGTCGGAGAGCACGACCCCGGCGACTCCCAGATCGGGGGGCAGGGACACCTCGAACGGGTACCCCTTCCGCTGGCTCGTGATCGGCCACAGCAACGCGAGGCCCGCCTTGCGGTTGTACGAGGTGGGCGACGCGATCAACGCGGGTCTTCTACCCGCCTGCTCGTGTCCCGCCGGTGGGCTGAGGGAGATCCAGACGGCGTCACCGCGGCTCGGGACCCAGCGCGCCATCAGAGCGCTTCGCGTCCCATCGGCGGTCCGAAATCGGCCTCACCGTGCACGTTCTTCGAGGTGATCCGCGACAGGAGCTGCCGCAGCGACGAGCGACGCCTTTTTACCGGCGTCGCCACCAGCCGTCCCTCCGATACCGCCAGATCGAGCTCGGTGCCTTCGCGGACGTCCGCGTCCGCGGCGAAGGGCTTGGGGATTCTCACCGCCAGACTATTTCCCCACTTCTGAAGCCGGACGCGCATGATGCACCTTCCCCTTGTGTTTCTACAAAGTAGATACCGAACACCACGCCCTCTGGCAAGTATGGGCCAAGCCCCAGACGCCGAGCGAGGATCCGCACGTCAACTAGCCCGGATTATTCATGAGCTCCCTGCTGCGAGGGCCGCGAGTACCGAATCTTCGCGACCCGCGTAGCGTCTACGTCGCTGGCGCGCCTCGACATACTGTTCAAGTATGCCTGCGTCGGCCTGCGGCCTCGGGATTGGAGGCCGCGAATCCGCAGCACTCTCGACCCTCTCGCGACGGGAGCCCATGAATAATCCGGGCTAGTCGCCGGCGGTCCGGTCGCTGCCAGCCCGCAACCGGGCCGGCCCACCAGCAACCGCTTGCCGATACTGCGCACGTCGCGCGCCGTGAAGATCCCGCACGAGAGCCGACAGGCGTTGGCGTGACGCGCGAGCCAGAGCCAGCTCGCCACCGAGGCGCGTGCGGAACGCGGAGGCGCGTGCGCGACACGCGCGCGAAAGGGAGCAGCGTGCGCTGCGCGCGCGGAAAGCGATTGACGTGCTCGTAGAGCGCCGCGCAGAGATCGTAGGACCGCTGCACGATCGGGATCAGATCGGCGCGCCGCCGCCGCATCACCCTGGCCCTCCATGGCGCGCCCGCCGCGGCCGGACGGGCTCACGCCCGCCCCGCCCGCGGCGAGCCAATGTTCAAATGGCCGAATCGCCAAAGCCCGGGACGACTAGCGCGCGCACCGGAACCCGACGTCGCCGCCCACGTCGGCCGGGTCGCCGGAGCCAAGCACGGCGAAGACCCCGGCGCCGGTGCCGGTGTTCCAGCGGCCGCCGCGAATCAACGCGCCCGGCGCGGTTGCCGTGGTGCTCGCGCCCGACAGGCACATGGCGTCATCGCTGAAGCCGCCCCATCCGGGGCACGCCGTCGACAGGGGCCCCCAGTCCCCAACCCCCTCCCACACGTTCCCCACCATGTCGAAGGCGCCCCAGCTCGACGTGCACGCCGAGCGCGAGCCGGTGTTCGTCGGCGCGAACGGCGGGCCGTCAATGTTACACTGCGTCGCTTCGTCGTCCGTTCCCGGATCCGCCGTCCCCGCGGCCGCGGCCTGCCACTCCTGATTGGTAAGAAGCCGCTTGTTCGCCAGCCGGCACGCCTGCTCCGCCTGGAACCAGGTGATGCACGTGCTCGGCAGGACCCCCGGCACCGACGCCGCGTACACCGGCGCGGTCCAGTTGCCGTTGTCGGGGAAGGACAGCGGGTAGTCGGTGTGGCTGAACGGCGCGGAGGTGCAGCCGAGCTGCGTCGCCCCGGCCGCGGTCAGATCCGCCAGCGTCGCCTTGCCCTTCTGCAGCTTCTTCACCAGCGGCAGATTCACCCCCGTCGGATCGGGGATCTGCCACACACTCGCCTCGTACTTATCGACGCACGTGTCCCCCACCTTCACCGAGTCCACCGGACAGCTCCGAAAGATCGGATGCGCCGCGGCCGGCGCGGCGAGCAGCGCCAGCGCCGCGACGGAGGCTAATAGTGCCCCCCCCCCCGGAATGCACTGTGACGAGACAGGTCCATCGGATCCTCCTTCGCCGGGTCGTGCCCGGCAGGCCCTCTTCAAGGGAATTCCACCTCGGGGTTCTCCCTCCGGGGTTTACTTCCGGGCTTATACCTACCCCTACGGCCCAGGTCCAGCAAGAAATTCGCGTGCGCGGGTGGAGTGCACGGCTCCGTGCCCTTTGACGCGGCGTTCTACGTATAAGTACCTATGAGCGCAGCGGGCCGACGGGCGGCGCCACCTCCTGGCCGACGATCAACCCCCTGGCGGTTTCGGCGCGCGTCTGTCTCGCCAGCCTTCACGCCCATAGCCGGTTGTGTCAGTAATGGGAATGTAATACGCTGGCCGAATCATGGCGATGGTCGCGGCGTCGCGGCTCACCCGCAAGTATCAGACGACCATTCCTGCCGAGGTACGACGCGTCTTGCGTCTCAAGCACGGCGACACGGTGCAGTTCGAGATCGACGGTGAGCGCGTGACGCTGAGGCGCCAGACGGCGTCGGATCGCACGTACCTCCGTGGCCTAGAGGCCAATCTCTCCGAGTGGAACTCGCCCTTCGACGACGAGGCCTATGGCGACCTATGAGCCGTGGAGCGTGGTGACGGTTCCATTCCCTTTCGTCGACAGACGTCAAGTGAAGCACCGGCCGGCGGTCGTCCTGTCGCCGGAGCGATTTCAGTCCGAGAGCCAGTGCGTGATCCTCGCGATGATCACGGACGCTCGCAACGTCCCCTGGCCCGCGGACGTTCGAATCCGAGACCTCGCCGCCGCAGGCTTGCGTTTTGCCTCGGTGGTGCGCTGCAAGCTGTTCACCCTCGACCGTCGCCTCATCCTCTCTCGGATCGGCAGGCTCGGCGATGCCGACCGACGGGCCGCCGGACGCGCCCTTCGGACCGCAATCGTGATGTGACTTTTCCGGAATACGTCAGTGGGCCGGGCCGGCCCTTTTCAGCCCGTCCAGAAACGCGCGAAGCGCCGGCGAGGCTCGCGAGGCCGCCGAAGATGCCGAAGTAGAGCGTAAAGACGTGGTTGCACGTAGCCGAGGAGCCAGGGCCCCGGCAGGTGAGGTTCGCCGCCTCGGCCGTATCAAGCAGGTCGCCAAGGACTCGAGTCCACGCCCGCCGCTTGACTTCGAGCCCTCACCGCGGGTGGGTCCACGCGTTCCTTGACAGCCCCGCAGCGGCGCGGGAAAAGACCGCCCTGCACCGAGCGGGTACTCGTGCCCAGAAGCTGCCCGACTACCACCAGGCACCGTCCATGGACTTCACCCCAGATCCCGTGCTCGAAGGCCTGCGTGCGGAGTTCCGCCGCTGGCTGGCGGCGAATCGCCCGGCCCGGCGCGATCCGCCGCCGCCCGAGCGCGCCCTCGATCCCGAGTGGATCGACTATCTGAAGGACTGGCAGGGCCGACTGGCGCGGGAGCGCTGGGTCGCGGTTCACTGGCCCGAGGATTGCGGCGGCCGGGGCCTCAGCCTCGGTGCGCACCTCGTCGTCACCGAGGAGCTGACGCGCGCCGACACGCCGCCGCTGATCAATGGCCCCTCGATCAGCATCTTCGGGCCGACGCTGCTGCTCTACGGCACGCCCGAGCAGCGCCGGCGCTATCTGCCGAAGCTGCTGTCGGCCGAGGAGGTGTGGTGTCTCGGCTTCTCGGAGCCCGGGGCGGGTTCCGACCTGGCGTCGCTGCGGACGCGCGCCGAGCGCCAGGGGCCGGATGACAACATCTGGCGCCTGAGCGGGCAGAAGGTGTGGACCAGCTATGCGGCGGCGGCCGATCTCGGCTTCTTTCTCGTCCGCACCGACGCCGACGCGGCGCCGCACAAGGGCATCAGCTGCGTCATCATCGACATGCACCAACCCGGCGTGCACGTCCGGCCGCTCAAGCAGATCACGGGCGACAGCGAGTTCGCCGAGGTGTTTCTCGACGGGGCCCCCGCAAAACGCGAGAACTTCGTCGGCGAGCTGAACCGCGGATGGCAGGTGATTCTCGCGGCCCTCGGGCACGAGCGCGGCACGCTGCTGGTGGTCGATGGTGTCCGCATGGAGCGATCGATCGCGGATCTTGCTCGTCTGGCGGCCGAGACCGGCGTGACGCGAGACCCCGGCTGGCGTGACCGCATCGCGGCGGCGTGGATCGACGTCCGGCTCGTGCGCCTGCTTTCCATGCGGCTCCAGGCCGAGCTCGAGCACGGCGCTCCGTCGCCGGCCACCTCGGTCCTGAAGCTCGTCTCGAGCGAGACCAGCCAGCACCTCTCCGATCTCGGCCTCGCCGTTGAGGGCGCCTATGCCCAGCTCTACCGCGAGTCGCCGCGCGTGCGCGATCGCGGCCGGCGCCAGCACTCGTGGCTCATGAGCCGCGCCACGACCATCGCCTCGGGCACCTCGGAGGTCCAGCGCAACATCATCGCCGAGCGCCTCCTCGGGCTGCCGCGCGGACAGTAGAAGTCATCCCATCTTAAATCCGGCATCACTGCAGCAAGACGCCGAGGTCGGCCACAAGCCCTTCGGCGTTTGATCACGCGTCTGCCGGTCATCGACACGGAAATGCCGAAGACGGATTTTTTCATGGTTGACAGGGGCTTGCCGGATATGTGAGCCTCGTTGACGGGACGGCTGAACGGCGCGCCAGCTGCGAGGTGAATCGCATGAAACTGATGCGTATTCTGGTGGCCATCTTGCTGTCTTTCACCCTCCTCCTTCCGACCGCATCCGCGCAGATTGGACCCGAGTTCCAGAGCAATACCTATACGACCGCAGCCCAGACCAACCCGGGGGTCGCCGTCGACGGGGCAGGAAACTTCGTGGTGGTCTGGCAAAGCTACGCCCAGGACGGGAGCTTCGAAGGGATCTTCGGCCAAGGCTACGACAGCGCGGGAAGCCCGCTGGGTGGCGAATTCCAGGTCAACACTTACACGACGTTCCGCCAGAGGAGCCCTGCCATCGCCGCCGACGGGGCCGGAAACTTCGTGGTGGTCTGGCAGAGCTTCACCCAGGACGGGAGCTTTTTCGGGATCACCGGCCAGCGTTACGATAGCGCGGGGAGCCCGCTGGGCGGGGAGTTCCAGGTCAACACTTACACGACTTTCACCCAAATCCATCCAGCCATCGCCGCCGACGGGGCGGGGAACTTCGTGGTGGTCTGGACCAGTGACGAGCAGGACGGGAACTTTTACGGGGTCTTCGGCCAGCGCTACGACGGCGGGGGCAACGCGGTCGGCGCGGAGTTCCAAGTGAACACCTACACGACTTCGAGTCAGTCCCGTCCAGCCATCGCCGCCGACGCGGCAGGAAACTTCGTGGTGGTCTGGGAGAGCTATTCCGGCCAGGACGGGAACCTTTCCGGAATCTTCGGCCAGCGCTATGACAGCGGGGGCAACGCGGCCGGCGCGGAGTTCCAAGTGAACACCTACACGACTTCCGAACAGGCCCGTCCAGCCATCGCCGCCGACGGGGCAGGAAACTTCGTGGTGGTATGGCGCAGCTTCACCCAGGACGGGAGCGACTTCGGAATCTTCGGCCAGCGCTACGACAGCGGGGGCAACGCGGCCGGCGGGGAGTTCCAAGTGAACACCTACACAACCTCCCAGCAATACGATCTCGCCGTCGCAACCGATGGGACGGGGAACGTCGTCGTGGTGTGGACCAGTGACGAGCAGGACGGGGGCGGTGCCGGGGTGTTCGGCCAGCGCTACGACAGCGCGGGAAACGCACTGGGCGCCGAGTTCCCGGTGAACGGCCATGCGACGTCCGACCAGCGGTTCAGCGCCGTGGCCGCCGACGCAGCTGGAAACTTCGTGGCGGCATGGAGCAGCTTGGGCCAGGACGGCAACAACGACGGGATCTTCGGCCAACGCTTCGATGCCGCCGGGCGGCAGAGCGTTCTCGGGAGGGTCGCGAAGCTCACCAACCGGAGCAGTGGCACGCGCAGGGTCAAGATCCGCGGCAGTGAGCCTGCGAGCAACAGTACTCTCCTCGGCGACCCGCTCACATATGGTGCCACGATCGAAGTGATCGCGCACGGCGACACCGACCAGGACCAATCCATCAGCTTGCCGCCGGGAGCGGCGGCGCCTGGCGTTCCGGGGTGGACACTTTTACCCTCCGGCAGTGGCTGGAGGTACAGCGATCGCTCCGGCGTGAACGGTCCCGTGAAAACCGCAACCTTGAAGAAGCGGCGCCGAAATTTCGTAGTCGAGGCGGTGATCGTGGGAACCGCAAGCAGCCCGCCGCCCGGAGTCGATCTGGTGCCGCCGGGGAACGGTACCGATGCGGGAGTCATCTTCACTTCCCTCGGTCCCGGTGGCGTTGCGTACTGCGTAAGCCTGGGCGGATCAGCCGGTGGGATAGTCAGCAATACTGCCACCACGTTCTCCGTATTCCGCGCGGTGACCGAGACGGGATGTCCGTCGCCGTAAGCTATCAGACCAACCCATGAGCCTCGGTGGCGTGACCAGCATCGGGGCGCTGCTCGATGCCGCCGCCTCCCACCCGAGCCGCACCGCGCTGCTGCACGGGGATCGGCGGGTCACCTACGCGGATCTCTGCAACGAATCGCTCCGGACCGCGCGCGCCCTCGCCGCCCTCGGCGTCGTCAAGGGCACCCACGTCGGCCTTCTGCTGCCGAACTCGCCGCTATGGCTCTTTCTGGCTTTCGGCGCGCTCCGCCTCGGCGCGGTGCTGGTTCCGCTCAACACCCTTTCGACGCCGCGGGAGCTCGCTCATGCGCTCCGCCACGCCGACGTGCACGTGCTGGTGTTGGTCGCACGCTTCTTGCGCCACGCGTACCTCGACACGCTCGTCGAGCTGTGTCCGGCGCTGCGCGCGGCGCCCTCCCCGCATGGGCTCGAGAGCCCGGAGTTTCCGACGCTCCGCCACGTGGTCGTCGCCGAGGGAGATTCGCTCCCGCCGGGGGCGCAGGCGCTCGAGGCCGTCCTCGATGGTCATGCCGCCGTTGCGGCGGCGCTGGTCAGCGCGGCGATGCGTCAGTGCGAGCCGGCCGATCGCGCCGCGATCTTCTTCACCTCGGGTTCGACGGCGCTGCCGAAGGGCGTCGTCCACACCCACGACTCCATGCTGGCGAGCGCCGACAACATTCGCGACACCCTCGGCCTTGCGCCCGATGATGTGACCTGGGGGTACCTGCCCTTCTTCTTCACCGGCGGCTTCGTCGCCATCGCCATGGCAAGCCTCGCGGCCGGCGCGAGCGTCGTGCTGCAGGAGACCTTCGACGCCGGCGAGGCGACACGGCTGTTGCAAGAGGCGGGATGCACCGTTCTCTTCGGCTGGCCGCATCAGATCCAGGCCATCATCGATCACCCGAGCTTCGACCGGCGGCGGCTCAAGATCCACAAGGGTGTCGGCGCCAACACGGCGTGGGCGCCAGCGATGTACCCGGCGAATCACCAAGCCGTCGGCACCTACGGTATGACCGAGTCCGGACCCATGAGTATCGCGACGCGCTGGGACGACAGCCCGGAGGTCCGCGCCGGGTGTCACGGTCGCCCGCTTCCGGGTGTCGAGCTCTGCATCGTCGATCCCGAGAGCGGTGCTGCACGCGCGCCTGGGGAAGAGGGAGAGATCCTGCTCCGCGGCCGGACGATGATGGAGGGCTACTACAAGACCCCCCGCGAGGAATGCTTCGACCGCGATGGATTCTTTCACACCGGCGATCGCGGGCGAGTGAGCCCTGACGGACTGCTCCACTTCCTCGGCCGGCTCAAGGATGTGATCAAGACCGCCGGAGTGAACGTCGCCGCCAGCGAGATCGAGGCGATCCTGCGCCAGCATCCGGCCGTGCGCGAGGCCTACGTCGTGGCGGTCCCGCACCCGACGCGCGGCGAGAATCCCGCCGCGTTCGTGATTCCCGAGAGCACCGTGGACGCGGACGAGCTGCTCGCCTTCTGTCGCGAGCGTCTGGCGAGCTACAAGGTTCCGCGGCACGTCTTCTTCCGGCAGGAGCACGAGCTGCCGGCGGCCGGATCTGGGAAGGTGCTGAAGCAACGCCTCCAGGAGGAGGCGGCGACGCTGGTGGGGATGTCCTAAGACGAGACGCTACTCGCGCGGCAGCCCGAGCACGCGCTGGGCAATGATGTTGCGCTGGACCTCGGACGTTCCCGCGTAGATACTGGCCGCCCGCGACCACAGGTACTCGTGCTGCCACTTGCCGCCATCCACGGCATGCGGCGAGCCGGCGGCAATGGCCGCGTACGGCCCCTCCATTTCGATCGCGGTCTCCTTCATGCGCATGTCGAGCTCGCTCCACAGCAGCTTGAAGATCGAGCCTTCGGACCCGGGCGGCTCGCCCCGCGCCAGCCTGCTCACCTGGCGGTATGCCGTGTACTTGAGCGCCTCGATCTCGATGTAGTGCTGCGCCAGGCGCTGGCGAATGCGCGGATCGTCCGCCGCCGGCTGGCCCCCGTAGCGCACCTGCTTCGCGAGCTCGATCATCTGCTCGAGGTCCTTGCGCAGGCGGGTGTGCGGCGAGCTGGCGCCACGCTCGTGCATCAGCGTCGTGATCGCGACCTGCCACCCCGTGTTGATCGCGCCGACGACCATGGTTCGCGGCACGCGCACCTCGTCGAGAAATACCTCGTTGAACCACGCGACCCCGGTCATCTCCACCAGCGGACGGATGGTGATCCCCGGGCTCTTCATGTCGACGAGAAAGAACGTCAGGCCCTTGTGCTTCGGAGCCTGCGGGTCGGTGCGGGCGAGCAGGATGCACCAGTCGGCGAAGCGGGCGTAGCTGGTCCAGATCTTCTGCCCGGTGATGTACGCGTAGTCGCCGCGGAACTCCGCGCGGGTGCGGCACGCCGCCAGGTCCGAGCCGGCGCCGGGCTCCGAGAAGCCCTGGCACCAGATCTCCTCACCGTTGAGGATCTTGGGCAGGAACCGCCGCTTCTGCTCGTCGGTTCCGCAGTGGATGATGGTCGGGCCGGCGAGGCCCGGACCGACGCCGATGTCGATCAGGTCGGGCGCCCGGGCTGCCGCGTACTCCTCCGAGAAGACGAGCTGCTCGACCAGCGTGGCGTTGCGGCCGCCGTATGCCTTGGGCCACGACAGCCCCGCCCATCCGCCGTCGTGGAGCTGGCGCTGCCACTGTTTCGCGAAGGCGATCTTCGCCTCCATCGTCTCCGGCGGACGATGAGCGGGCGTGCCCCAGTCGCGGGGCAGATTCGTGGCGAGCCAGGAGCGGATCTCCTCGCGAAACGCCTGTTCCTCTGAGCTCAGCTGGAAATCCATGCGCTCCGGCTACTTCCAAACGACATGGGGACGCTGTGAGCGATGATGCATCGCCACCGGCGATGCCGACGCCATCCGATCGCGCAGTAGCCGCCGATGGACCGCGAAGGTTCGCCGGGCGTGTGTGCGCTCACCCTCGCGCAACCTGGGCTGCTCGCGCCGGGGCCGATACCGGGACCTCCTGGAACGCGTCCTCTTCGAAGCGCGGCCGCAGCAGCGACACCATCGCCGGAATGACCATGAGCGCCCCGACGACGTGGAACACGAGCAGCATCGCCAGCAGGAGGGCCATCTGCGCCTGGAATTTCATGGGAAAAAAGAGCCAGAACACGACGCTCGCCGTGAGCGTGGATCCCGTGAACAGCACCGCCCTACCCGTCGTCTCCAACGCCCGCCGATTCGCTTCGTCGTAGTCGTGGTCGACGGCATACTCCTCCTTGATGCGGCTGAGCACATAGTAGCCGTAGTCGATGCCGATCCCGATGCCGACCGCAGCCACCGGAAGTGAGTTGATGTTGAAGTCGATCCCGGTGAGGTACATCACGCCCTCGGACAGCGGCTGCGCCACGAGGGAGGGCACCATCACGATGATCGCGCTCGCCACCGACCGCCAGTTCAGAGCCATGTAGGCGATGAAGGCCAGCAGCAGCACGTTCCACTGCGGCACAAGCGCGCGCAGTTGCGCGATGGGCGCCAGGAGCCACGGCAGCACGGGCAGACCCTGGACGAGCGAGCTGAGCCACGGCAGCTGCCACCATACGAACGCGCCGCCGCCGAGCACCGTGAGCCACAGCGCCCCGCGAGCGCCCCAGTACGTGGCCGCGCTCGATACCAGCACCACGAGCAGGATGAGCGAGATGTTGACCTTGTAGGACCACTCCACCTCCTCGTTCACTGCCGCGAGAATCCCGAGGAGGCCGCCCGCGAGGCGATACCGCACCGGGGAGTCCGTCGCGGCCTGTTCCTCGATGTAGTGCTTCGCGCGCGCGATCGAGTCGTGGATGATGTTGCTGTTGTAGTCCCGGTAGAACACCGAGATGGTGGCGTTGGTGTAGTTCATGTCGAAGAAGCGATCCATCTCACCGCGGCGGGTCGACGAGGTGAGCAGGAAGAAGAGCTGGCCCACGTGGTCGTCCCGGGTGGGAAGGATCTCCCACTTCGGGTCGCCTTCGTGGAAGGTCCGGAACACCTTCTTCAACAGCGTCGTCGCGGTGAGAGAACCGCCGGCGCCCTCGCCCTGCTCCATGTAGCGCCCGAAGAGATCGAGCTGCTGCAGGGTCGACGCGCGCTTGATGGCCTCGGGCTCCTTACCCTCGGCGATGATGACCAGCTGGCTCGCGCCGACGAACTTCTCGTTCACCTTGTTGAAGGCGACGTTGTAGGGGTGGCTCTGGTAGAGGAGCGCGGCGCCCGGGGTCGTGTCGCCGACCTTCAGCTTGCTGGCGAGATAGTAACCGAGCGCCAGGAGCACGACGGCGGAGAAAACGACCATGTGCCGGATCGCGCCCCGGCTGAGCCAGACGAGCGCCTGGCAGACACCGGTGTAGACCCGTTCGGCGCTGAGCTGGAGGAACCACCACAGGAATCCGAAGGCCCCCATGGCGAGCGCGGTGTAGAGCACCCACTCCTGGAGGAGCCATGTGGCCTGCAGCAGGCCGCGACGATTGAGCAACAGGAGGCCGCCCGCCGCCAGCACGACGCCCCCGATCGCGGTGACGCGCAGCCCCTGGCGCACGGTGGACTCGTCGGCGGCGGCGAGCCGCCGTTCGGCAATCCCAGCGGCGGCGAAGAAAATCGCCACCGCCACGAGCGCGAGCAGCGCGGCCACCGTCGTCGGCTTGAGCCATGCGCTCAGCGCGACCAGCCGCTCGAGATCAGCGCCCGGATGCCCGAGCCACGCCCACAGCAACAGGGCCGTGAGGACGGCACCGACGCCGACCCGGTTGCCGAGGTTGCGGCGCAAGTTCGGCTCGGCGTCCGGCGGCCGGACATACGAGAGGATGATCGGGTGCAACGTCACCACGCTCAGAAAGATGCTGATGACCCAGAAGCTCGAGACGAAGGCCAGCTTCTGCATGATCGGAATGCTGGCGACAGCGATGGTGAAGATGGCAAGCCCGTCGCAGATGATCGACACCATCGCCGGGGGAAACAGCTCCGTGTACGACTTGACAATCGCCGCGTGCTTGTCCCCCAGGCGGTGGTACTCCTCGTGGTACCGCTCCATCGATTGGACGGAGTGGCTGAGGGCGCGCGCCGTGATGAGCACCGGGACGACGAGCACGAGCGGATCGAGGTTGAACCCGCACAGGCCCGCGAAGCCGAAGCCCCACACGGCGCTCATGAGGCCCGAGAACACCGGGATCATCACGCCCTGGAGGCTCCGGAAGTACACCCACAGCAGCAGAATCATGGCCGAAGCCGTGGCGAGCAGCACCGGGACCATCTGCTGCATCGCCTCGAAGAAGTAGGCGAACAGGATGGGGATGCCGGTGACGTAGATGTGGTGATTCTCGTCCTGCTCTTCGGCGACGATCTCCTGGACGCGCCGCCACATCCCGATCAGGTCGGAGTACTCCTCCCAGAACCCGGCGGTGATCAGCGTCGCCTTGTCGTCATCGGAGACGAAGAAGCCCTTGACGCCCTCGGTGGCGTAGACCTTCTGCTTGAAGAAGACCAGATCGTTGGCGTCCTCCGGCACGCGCGGATAGGTGAGCGGCACCGTCTTGATGCCCGAGCCGGCGGTGAGCGTCGTCTTGAGCTTCGGGTGCGTGATGGAGAGCACCTGCTCGCCGTTGACGCCGGGAATCTCGTGCAGCAGCTTGATCGTGATCCGATCGACTTTCTGGATGGTCTCCGGACGATCAAAGATGGTGCCGTCCTTGACCTCCACCACCATGAGGAGCGTGTTCGCCGTGCCGAACATGCTCCGGTACTGGTTGTATAGCTGGATGTACGGATGCCGCGGCGGATAGAGATCGAAGAAGTTGGTGAAGATCGGCGGCGAGAACCAGGTGAAGAAGAGCGTGCTCAGGCCGAGGAAGATCGCAATCCCCCCTCGGTGGCGCAGCAGGAAGTGCAGGTATCCCCTAACGAATCGTCCGGGCAGCATACCGCTCTCCCTGGTCCGACAGACGCAGCTCGCCTCCGGCCGCGGGAACGACCAGCCCCTTTGCCCCCACCATCAGGCCCACGCCGTCCAGGTTGACGGCGGCACCCCGCAGCCACAGCAGTCGGACGTCCTCCGGAAGCTTCCGCGCCTCCCACGTCTCGCCGCCGTCCGTGGTGGCAAGCACGGTGCCGGTGTCGCCAACGATCCACCCCGTCGTTCGCCCGATCGCGATGTCGTAGAGACCCGGGTTGGTGAGCAGGTCCATGAACCCGAGCTCTTCGAGGGAGCCGGCGGCCGCCTGGCCGCGCTGCACTTCCCACGTGACGCCACCGTCCCGGGTGCGCAGCACGAGGCCGTCCATTCCCACCGCCCAGCCACGCTCGACGGAGGAGAAGGCGACGCCGAAGAGCGTCTTCTCCGTTCCCGCGCTCTGGGGCGCCCAGCTCTCACCGCCGTCGGCGGTGGCGAGCACGGTGCCGAACTCGCCGACGATCCAACCGTGCCGCTCGTCCGCGAAGCAGACCGCCGACAGCACGACGTCCTGGCCCAGGGAGCGATCGGTCCAGGTAGCGCCACCGTCCTTGGTGTTGAGCACGATCCCCCAGTCGCCCACCGCCCACCCGCGGTTGGCGTCGATCATCGTAACCCCGAATAGGTGCTTGTCGGTCGGCGGCGTCACGCGCTCCCAGCGACGCCCCCCGTCCGTGGTGCGAAGGATGGTGCCCGACTTCCCCACGGCCACGCCGTGATCACCGGTCGGGAACGAGACGCCGAACAGCGGCTCCGTGACCGCGGTTGCCTGCTGCTCCCAGCTCTTCCCCGCGTCATCCGATCGGTAGATCGACCCGAACGCCCCGACCGCAAAGACGCGCGTGCCGTCCGGAAGTACCTCCGCCGCATAGAGGTGTTCGCGCAGACCAGGCGACGACGTCCCGTCGGTGGCGGAGGCCATCCCCGCAAGGACAGCGAGGACCATCAGGGTCCCGCTCCCTCGGAGAAGGACGCTCCGGCCAACCCGGAACGCGCGCCGGGTCGCAGACAAGGACCCGCGACGCGCCGAAGGCATTGTCGTCTCATAGGTCAGCCCTTTCGGTAGAGTCAAGATACGCGCAGGGGCGTGGATCGACCGTGCGCACACGGATCGGGTGACGGGCTGCGTCATGTGGGCACGGCACGTAATCCCGCGGCAAGCGCACGCCTGCGTGGTGACAGCGGCACGGGGACACGCTACCCTCCACGCGCGCCACCTCGGTCGGAGCGCCCGAGAAACGACGCCGGCTCGCGCACCCCGCATGCGGCCGTCTCGGCATCGAGCGCTCTGGGAGCCACGTGCTGGGTCAGCAGGAGCGATTCGCCCGCGAGTGGGGACGCCGCGGGCTTTGGGGCGGACAGACGATTGTCGCCGCGCTCCTCGAGACGGCAGCCCGCCTTCCCGAGAAGATCGCGGTCATCGATGGCGCGACCCGCCTTGCCTTCGCCGAGCTGGCCACGCGCACCCGCGCCGTCGCCCGCGGCCTGCGCGCGCTCGGGATCGGCCCCGGAGATGCTGTCGCCTATCAACTGCCGAACTGGGCGGAGACCGTGGTCCTCTCCCACGCGGTGACGTGCATCGGGGCCGTCGCCGCTCCCGTACCGCACATCTACCGCGCGCGCGAAACGGGATTCATCCTGCGCCAAGCGCGGGCGCGCGCCGTCTTCGTTCCGGGAACGGCCGGCAGCGCGGAGCTCCGGCGAACGATCGATGCGCTGCGACCGTCGCTGCCCGACCTGACGCACGTCATTCCGGTCCGCAACGAGACACCCGCCGCGCTCGACTTCGTCGCGTTGTTGGAAGCCGCCGGTCCCGATCTCCCGCCGTCGGGCGACGCCGACGGGGTCGCCCTCCTCATCTACACGTCCGGGACGACCGCCGACCCGAAGGGGGTGCTGCACACCCACAACACGCTGCTCGCCGAGGCCCGCAGCCTCGAAGCCGTTCACGGCCTGACGCCCGCGGACACGGTGCTGATGCCGTCGCCGCTGACCCACATCTCCGGGATCATCCATGCGATCCTTGTTCCGGCCGCGCTTGGCACCACCGCCGTGCTGGCGGACCGGTGGGATCCCGGCGCCGCGCGCGCGACGATCGCCCGCGAGGGCGTGACCTACATGGTCGGGCCGCCGGTATTCGTCCGCGACCTCTGTGGCGCCGGCGGCCCACCGCCGCAGAGCCTGCGGCTCTTCTCGTGCGGGGGCGCCGACGTGACCCCGGACGTCGTCATCGTGGCGGAGCAGCAGCTCGGGTGCGTCGCCAAGCGCGTCTACGGCTCCACCGAGTTTCCGACGCTGACGACGACCGGGCCGGACGATGCGCCCGAGAAGCGTCATCGGACCGAGGGACGCGCGATCGGCGGCGCCGAGCTGCGGGTGGTCGACGCGCACGGCGGCACGTGTCCACCCGGGGTCGAGGGGGAGATCGTGGCGCGTGGCCCCGAGTGCTGTGTCGGCTACCGCGACGCGAGCCTGGATGCCGAGGCCTTCGCCCCCGATGGCTGGCTGCGGACCGGGGATCTCGGTGTGCTGGATGCGGACGGCTACCTGCGCATCACCGGGCGCAAGAAGGACATCATCATCCGCAAGGGAGAGAACATCAGCGCCCGGGAGATCGAGGAGATCCTCCTCGAGCACCCGGACGTCGCCGAGGTCGCCGTCATCGGCGTTCCGGACGTCGAGACGGGGGAACGCGCCTGCGCTGTGGTGCGACCCGAGCCGGGCAGCCGCCCGACTCTGCCGGCGCTCACCAGCTTTCTCCGCGCCCGGGACCTGTCGACGCGCAAGCTCCCCGAGCGACTCGAGCTGGTGGCGGATTTTCCGCGCACGGCGAGCGGCAAGATCCAGAAGGCGGCGCTGCGCCAGTGGATCGTCGAGGCCGGCGCGGAACGCTGACGGGCTCCTCAGCGTGGCGAGGCGGCGATGTTCCCGCCGTCGACGGTCAGCACCGCACCCGTGGTACTCTCCGCCAGCGCCAGGGCCAGAAACGCCCCGGCCACGTCGTCGGCCGTGACCTCGCGGCCGAGAAGATTCGACCGGAAGTACGCGTCGGGATCGATACCCCGCGCGCGCGCCCGCGCTTCGACCATCTCGGCGGGAAACAGGCCGGTCCGGATGCGATCCGCGTTGACGGCATTGGCCCGGATCCCGTGCGCGCCGCCCTCGAGGGCGTACTGCTTCATGAGCGCGACGAGCGCCGCCTTGGGCACGGCGTAGGGGCCGAAGCCCTCCCCGGGGTTGAACGCCGCCTTCGAGGCATTGAACAGCAAGAATCCCCCCCGGCCCTGCGCGCGGAGGATCTTGGTCGCGCCCGCCGCCACCCACTGGTGCGCCAGCAGGTTCACCTCGAGGCTCGCGCGCAACGTCTCCGCGGAGCAGTCGGCGATCGGGGATTGCGGCGCCGTGCCGGCATTCGAGACGACGCCATCGATGCCCCCGTGACGATCGACGGCGCACCAGAGGCCCTCCTCGACGGCGCGGGCATCGGTGACGTCGAGTACCCGATGACCGCAACGGAGCTCACGGGCGAGGCGCTCGAGAGGCTCGGCGCTTCGATCCACGAGGAACACATGGGCGCCGGCGGCGGCAAACCGTCGCGCTGTCGCCGCGCCGATGCCGCTCGCCGCGCCCGTGATGTAAACGACCCGTCCGCCGAGCGGCGGCGCCGTGGCCTTTCCGAGCTTGGCCTGCTCGAGCGACCAGTACTCCATGTCGAAGATGTCGGGTTCCGGCAGCGCCTGATACGTCCCCGCCCCTTCGGCATCGCGAATGATCTCGATCGTGTGCTCGTAGATATCCGCCGCGATGCGGGCGTCTTTTTCGGTCTGCCCGGCGCCGATGAGCCCGAGGCCCGGGACCAGCACGATGCGCGGATCGGGATCGAGCGGCGTCCTCGATACGCCCTTCGCTGCGATCTGCCCCTCCACGTACCGCCGGTAGGCGCCGCGGTACTCGGCTAGGCGCTCGTTTATCACCTGCTCCAGCTGACCCAGCTGTCCAAACTTGCCGGCCTGCCCGAGCGCCGCGGCTTCGCGCCCGGCGACACCGTCGAGGACGAGCGGATGGCGCTTGGTGCGAATGACGTGATCGGGTGTCGCCGGCCCGCGCAGCGCGAGGGAGCCGAGGTCCGGATCGTCTACGAACGCCCGGATGGCGTCGCTCGTGCGCAGCGTCAGGACGTAGCGCCGTCCTTCCTCTCCGAGACATCCTCGCAGCGTCGGCGCCAGGGCCCGGTAGGCCACATCCGGCCGGCGGCCGACGGAATGGCGTCGCGCCGCCCGGCTGGCCAGGTACGCCTCCGCTCGATCGACGGCCGCTACGTGCCGTTCGTACGACTCGCGGGCGGAGGCGCCGTAGGTGAAGAGCCCATGCTGCAGGAGAAGCAGGCCCTCGGTATCGGGGTTGGCCTCGTAGCTCTCCGCCGCAAGCTTCGCCAGCGCAAAGCCCGGCATGACGTAGGGAACGATCGCGAGCCGGCCCCCGAACACGTCGGCGCACAGCGCCTCGGCAGCGGGCTGGTCGACGAGGGCGAGAATGGCGTCCGCGTGCGAGTGATCGATGAATCGGTGCGGCAGAAATGCGTGCAGCAGGGTTTCCACCGATGGGTTCGGCGCGCCCGCGTCGAAGAGCCGGATGCGGAGCGCGTTGACCATCTCCTCATCGGTCAACGCCGGCAAGGCGCGCAGCGCCCGCAACGGCCCGAGCCGAAGCGCGGGCAGCCCGGGAGGCTCGATCGTGGCGAGGTCCCAGCCGCTGCCCTTCACGCAGATCGCATCGACGGGCGCGCCGAGCTCATCGCGGAGCTGCGTCTTCACCGAGGTGTTGCCGCCGCCGTGGAGCACGAGGCGTGGGTCCGCCCCGATCAACCGAGAGGTGTAGGTCCGCAGCGCCAGATCCTCGTTGCACGTCCTGGAATACCGGGTCGTGTAGTCGGCGACGGCCTTCGCCGCGTCCTCGTCGGACCAGGCGCTTCTCATGATCGCATTCTAGTACAATCGCGCGCTGCGGAGTGTCTAGCCCGCATCGTCGCGCGAGCGCTGCAGCAGCACGTACCCGTGCTCGCGCATGACGGGGCGGAACTCTCCGGAGGCGAGGAGACGCTCGGCCGCGGCGGGTGGCGCCGAGGACGGAATCAGCGCGAGCTCCACGCCATAACGATCGCTGAAGCGGCGAATGGCCGCATCCGGCAGCGTACCGTCGAGAGCACGCAGCGTTCCCCAGTATCGCCCGCTATCGAAGAGCCAAGGATTCGAATGCCCCTGCGCGTTCGCGGTGACGAAGGCCCCCGTATAGTACGGAAGCACGTACGCGGTGTGCAGATCGGTCAGCACCACACGGCCATGCAGCCGGGGCTCGAGCCGCGCGAGCTCCGGCCGATCGACCCATCGCGGCAGCGGCCGCAGGCCGGAGGGAAGCTGCAACGGAAGGAGCAACGCGACATACGCGGCCACGATCACGCCGCCGAGAACCCTCAACACGGGTTCGTCTCCGTCCGCTGGCCTGAGGGCCCGCGAAAGACCGAGGCCAATCAACGCAGGCAACGGGAGCACCTCGACGAACCGCGCGACGTAGCGCGCGCCCAACAATGAAACGGAGATGCCCGAAAACGGCGGACACAGCACCGCGGCGGCGGCGAGAGCCGTGCCAACCACGTAGATTCGCGTCGGTCGATCGCGGCCCCACGCCACGGCCGCGACTCCGATCAAGAGCGGCGCGGCCCAGAGACCGAGGCTCCACGACAGCACCGGGAGCTGCAGCTCCTGGCTGACGAACTGCCCCAGCCGATCGTCCCTGTACACGACGGGCGCCATCCCGGTCATCGCTTGCATCGCGGCGACATTGCTCATCACCCAGGGGGCCGCGGTCAGCAACGTTCCGACCAGCAGGGGCAACGCGATCGTTCGAGCGAAAAGGATGCCCGACTCGAGGACGTACGCGTGCCTCCATTCCAGGGCCAGCAGCGTCGCGACCACGAGGGCCCCCATCACTCCCGCGATCGAATGGGAGCCGATGGCAAGCCCTAGCGCCGCTCCCGCGGCAACGCTCCCGGCGCGGTGGCTTGAGCGCAACGATCGCACGAGAAGACCGATGGCCAGGAACAGGAAGGCAGGTGAGACGCAGCGGGGGTAGTTGGCGCAGGGCCACAGAAAGTTCCGCCACCAGAGGTAGAAGACCGTTGCCAGCAACGCGGCGCCGGAGTCCCGCAGGACCTGGAGGTGGCAGAAGTACACGGACGCGCCGATCGTCAGAACGGCCACGGCCGTGCCCCAGCGCCAGAGGTCGGCGCCCGCGATCGTGGTCACGGACGCCAGTGCACCGTATACGTAGTGCACCACCGAGGTGAGCGGAGCAGCGCCATGGCCCCGGTAGTACGGGTCCGGGGGGAAGATCCCATGCTCAGCGACCCGGCGGATCAGGGCCAGGTGCATCCACGTGTCCATGTTGGTGCCGAAGTAGGAGGGAGCCAGCGCGGCGCCCTGCCAGCCGACGAGGCCCACGTCGAGGAGGAGGAGTACCGGCACGCACGAGGGCCGGACTACCAGCACGACACCGTGCAGCACACCGAGGAGCACACGGGCCGCATCCGGAAGCTGCCCCGCCATCGAGGCGGCCGCGAGCCCTGCCGCCAGGCACACGTATGTGGCGACAGTGAAGCGCCCGTTCTCGTGTCCTCGATCGCCGTCAGGCCTCGGAGAGCCGACCACGAAGGGCCCCATAGACAAGCGAACGCCGCCGCCGGCGTTCCATCGTCGGCGGCGGCGTTCGACGGACTTCGAACCCTGCCGGATCGCCGGCCCCGGCCGGCATCATCGCATCAATAGTCCGGCATCGGCGGCGTGGGCGCAGCCTTCTTTTCCTCGGGCTTCTCCGACACCATCACCTCGGTCGTCAGCAGCAAGCCCGCGACGGAGGACGCGTTCTGCAACGCCGTCCGCACGACCTTGGTGGGATCGATGATACCGGCTTTCACGAGATCCTCGAACTGCTCGGTGGCGGCGTTGAACCCGTAGGCTGCCTTGTTGTTCTTGATCTTGTCCAGGACGACGGCGCCGTCCCAGCCGGCGTTCTGGGCGATCCAGCGTGCCGGCTCCTCGAGCGCCCGCCGGACCACACGCACCCCGACTTGCTCCTCGTCGTCGAGCTTGAGGCCCTCGAGGACAGCCGAGGCGCGCACGAGCGCCACCCCGCCTCCGGGCACGATGCCCTCTTCCACCGCGGCCCGGGTGGCGTGCATGGCGTCCTCCACCCGCGCCTTCTTTTCCTTCATCTCCACCTCGGTCGCGGCCCCGACCTTGATCACGGCGACACCGCCCACGATCTTCGCCAGCCGCTCCTGGAGCTTCTCCCGATCGTAGTCCGAGGTCGTCTCCTCGATCTGCGCCCGGATCTGCTTCACCCGACCTTCGATGTCGGCGCGCTTGCCCGCGCCGTCGATGATCGTCGTATTGTCCTTGTCCACCACGATCCGCTTGGCGCGGCCGAGATCCTTCAGGCCCACGTTCTCGAGCTTGATGCCGAGCTCCTCGGCGATGAGCCGGCCGCCGCTGAGAATGGCGATGTCCTCGAGCATGGCCTTGCGGCGGTCACCGAATCCGGGCGCCTTCACCGCCACGCACTGAAACGTGCCCCGAATCTTGTTGACCACGAGCGTCGCCAGCGCCTCGCCTTCCACGTCCTCGGCCACCACGAGCAGCGGCTTCCCCGTCTTGGCAACCTGCTCCAGGATGGGCAGGAAGTCCTTCATGGAGCTGAGCTTCTTCTCGTGGAGAAGAACGTATGGATCCTCGAACACGGACTCCATGCGCTCGGGATCGGTAACGAAGTACGGCGACAGATAGCCACGGTCGAACTGCATCCCCTCGACGACATCGAGCTTTGTCTCGAGGGACTTGGCTTCCTCCACCGTGATCACGCCTTCCTTGCCCACCTTGTCCATGGCCTCGGCGATGATGTCACCGATGACGGTGTCGGCATTGGCGGACACCGTTCCGACCTGGGCGATCTCGTCGCGGCTCTTGACGGGTTTCGACATGCTCTTCAGCTCCGCCGCCACCTTCTCCACCGCCTTCTCGATCCCGCGCTTGATGCTCATGGGATCGTGGCCCGCGGTGACCAGCTTGAGGCCTTCGTTGAAGATGGCCCGCGCCAGCACGGTAGCCGTCGTCGTCCCGTCACCCGCGATGTCCGAGGTCTTCGAGGCGACCTCCTTGACCATCTGGGCGCCCATGTTCTCGAACTTGTCCTCGAGCTGGATCTCCTTCGCCACCGTCACCCCGTCCTTGGTCACGGTGGGCGGCCCCCATGACTTCTCGAGGACGACGTTCCGTCCCCGGGGCCCGAGAGTGACTGTCACGGTGTTCGCCAGGACGTTGACGCCGTGCTGGACGGCGGACCGGGCATCCGAGCTAAACTTCACGATCTTCGCTGGCATCGCCTTCCTCCTGTGCCCGCTGGGGGCCTACTGTGCGCTGGCTGGCTGCTCGTTGGGTGTTTGCCGTGCTGGATTGCACCGATAATCTACAGATGTTGCGCTATCCTTCGATGACACCGAGGACGTCGTCCTCGCGGAGGATGAGGTGCTCCTCGCCGTCGATCTTGATCTCGGTTCCGGCGTACTTCCCGAACAGCACCTTGTCGCCGGCCTTGACGTCCAGGGGAATCAACTTGCCGTCCTCACGCCGGCCCTGCCCTACCGCCACCACTTTTCCCTGCTGGGGCTTCTCTTTCGCCGTATCCGGGATGATGATCCCGCCGCGACTGCGCTCCTCCTCCTGGATGCCCTTGACGACGATCCGATCGTTCAACGGTCTCACACGCGTTGCCATCTGAGCTGCCTTCTCCTCGCGGCGGCACGGGCCCCGCTGTCTCCTGTTGACGCCCGCGCCGGGCACCCCCCGGTGTCGTGAGCCGCACGGTCCCAGGCCGCAGGGCATTCTTTGTGAGTGGATGAGGCCACCCGTGCTTAGGCATGGGTGTCCTTCTGGCTCGGCCGTATGCATAAACACCTTCTTGGTGCTGTCAAGGGGGGGAACCAGCCCCTGGTGCCACTGTCCGGGGGAAAACCAGCAGGCGGATGCCGACCGGGGGATCGGAGGGCCAGCGCCGGGACCGGGGCGTCTCGGGCAGCAACCCCGAGTCACCAATTGGAACCGCGGATACAGGGTATCCCGCCCGGTCTTGCTCTCCGCGGCCCCCTCTCGCTATTCGAGACCGCCCCATCGGGCCACCGTATCGGCCGTCGGCCCGGAGGTACCCATGCCTGGACCATTGGATGGTATTCGCGTCGTCGACTGGACGATCTGGCAGCAAGGCCCCGTCGCCTCGGCCATGCTCGGCGACCTGGGAGCGGACGTCATCAAGATCGAGGAGCGTGTGGGTGGCGATCCCGGACGCGGGGTGGCGCGCATGGCCGGCCTGGATCTGTCCGCGCGGCCGAACTTCTACTTCGAGGCCAACAACCGGAACAAACGGAGCATCACACTCGACCTCAAGAAGCCCGAGGCGCTCGAGATCGCCTACGGGCTCGTCGCCAAGAGCGACGTCTTCGTGCAGAACTTCCGCAAGGGCGTGGCCGATCGGATCGGGCTCGGCTACGAGACCCTGCGGACACGCAACCCCCGGCTCATCTACGGTAGCGCCACGGGCTACGGGGCGCACGGACCCGAGAGCGGCGATCCGTCGTTCGACTACCTCGGCCTCGCGCGCTCCGGGATCATGCTCGCGGTGGGCGAGCCCGACATGCCACCGCTCGCCATCGCCGGAGGGGTGGCCGACCAGATGGGCGCCGTCATGCTCGCCTACGGCATCCTGGCAGCTCTCCTCGCCCGCGAGCGCTTCGGCGTCGGCCAGCAGGTGGATGCGTCGCACCTCGGCAGCATGATGTGGCTCCAGGGCCTGAGCGTGGCCGCGCGGCTCATGATGGGCTTCGCCATCCCGCGGCAGTCGCGGGAGGCTGCCATCAATCCGCTGTGGAACCACTACCGCTGCGGGGACGGCCGCTGGCTCGCGCTCGGAATGCTCCAGCCGGATCGCCAGTGGGCGGACTTTTGCCGCGCGATCGGCGCCCCCGAGGCGGCAGAGGATCCGCGCTACCGGACCATGCCGGAACGCGCCGGCAACGCGATGGAGATCATCGCCATGCTCGACCGTATCTTCGCCACCAAGCCCTGCGACGAGTGGGTACGGATCCTCCGCGCGGGCGGCGATTTCATCTTCACTCCGCTCAACGGCGTGGATGACCTGCCGGGTGATCCTCAGGTTCGGGCCAACGCGTACGTCACCGAGTTCGACCACCCTGCCTACGGGCCGACGGAGGTCGTTGGCATTCCGGTCGGCCTCAGCGAGACCCCGGGGGCGATCAAGCGCGCGGCGCCGGAGTTCGGTCAGCACACGGAGGAGATTCTCACCGAGCTGCTCGGCTACTCGTGGGACAAGGTGGCACGCTTGAAGGAGGCAGAGGTCATCTGACGCATGCGGCTCGATCAGCGCGCAGGTCGGCGGTCGTACTGCGTCGGGTCGTCGACGCCCGCGGCCGCGAACGCCTCCGTCCGTTCGCGGCACTTGTTGCAGACGCCGCAGTGACGACCGTCGGCGGTGGGCCGCGCACACGACATGGTGAGAGCGAGCGGGAGCCGGGCGCCGCGGCGAATGACGTCGGCCTTCGTCAGCGACCGGTACGGGGCCGCGATGGTGATCGGCGCGGCGAGTCCCTCCGACGCCGCCGTCCCGAGCTTGTCGAGAAAGCTCGGGGTGGCATCGGGAAACGGGTTGCCGCGCAGAGACGCGAGCACGATGGTCCGCCACGACTCCATCGCCGCGACCACCAGCGTCTTGGCGAGCAGAACGAGATTGCGCCCGCGGATCTCGTTGGCCTGGTCCGGCGCGTCCCATTCGGGAAAGCCGTCGCCCGTCATCGGCCAGCGAGACCCGAGGACGTCGTGCATCGGCACGGCGAGGTCGCGCACGGGACGAATGCGGGCGTCGCCCACGGCCGCCACGAAGCGATCGAGCGCGGCGCGCTCGGCCGTCTCCCACACGTGGCCGGCTCGGACGAACACCGGCACGGCATCGCCAGCGGTCGTTGCCATCTCCACCAGAAGCACCGCCGAATCGAGGCCTCCGGAGCACAGGACGGCAACCGGCGGGAGGAAGCTCGCCATCGAGCCGGCGCTTACCACGCCATGGGGTCCGGGCAAAACGAGCTCGCGATGCGCAGTGCCGCCACGATGAGCCACGGACTCTGGCATCGCGCCGGCGCCCGCGCCGGGGTGGTCACGCGCGGTGATGAGAGGAGGACAGGAGGGTCATGAGACGCAGGATCAAGTTCGGAGTGACGCTGCCGCAGTTCGGCGCGTCGTGGAGCGAGGTGCGAGCCGTCGCCCACCGCGCCGACGAGGCCGGCTTCGACTCGGTATGGCTCGCCGATCATTTCTTCGGTGTGGGCGGAGAGGACCCGCTCGAAGCCTGGACCGAGATGAGCGCCGTGGCCGCGGTGACCAAGCGTGCGGAGCTCGGCTTCCTCGTGCTCTGCAATAACTATCGCCCACCGGCGCTGCTCGCCAAGATGGCAACCACCCTCGACGAGATCTCCGACGGCCGCCTGATCCTCGGTTACGGCGCCGGCTGGTTCTCGCTGGAGTACGAGGCATACGGCTACGACTTTCCCAACATCCGCACCCGCCTCGAGCAGCTCGAGGAGGGGCTCGAGATCCTGAAGAAGATGTGGACCGAGGACGCGGCGACGTTTCACGGCTTCCACTACAACATCGAGAACGCCCGCTGCCTTCCGAAACCGCGGCGCCAGCCACACCCGCCCATACTGATCGGCGGCGGCGGTGAGAAGGTGCTGCTCCGATTGGTCGCTCGCTACGCCGACATCTGGAACAACATGGGCATCGCGCATCGTGACATCGGAGCGAAGCTCGCGCACCTGCGAGCCCACTGCGAGGGCATCGGACGCGATATCGCCGAGATCGAGATCTCGCAGCAGACGGTGGGCGCCATCGCGCTCGCGAAGGACGAGGCGCGCCGGAGCACCGAGGCGGTGCTCGGTGAGGTCGGCTTTCTCACCGGCGCGCCCGAGCTCTGCCCGACCGGCACGCCCGACGAGATCATCGCCCGCGTGAAGCAGAGCGTGGCCCTCGGTATCACCACCTTCATCATCTCCTTCGGCCGCAAGAGCACCGAGCACGCCGTCGAGCTCTTCGGCCGGGAGATCATCCCCGCCTTCCGCTGACGCGCTTGATGCACGTTGCCCCGGGGCCTACTATCTTTGGTGGCACCGCCTGCTTTGGTGGCACCGCCGGCAAGCTCGGTGGACTGCCGTCGAGGTGAGGGTGTCGTGGCCGCGGGGCCGTCGGCGGCTCGGGAGGAGACAGACACCATGGCGCACAACGCGTTGCTCGATCTCCAGCGATACGGCCAGAGCGTCTGGTACGACTACATCAAGCGCAGCCTGCTCACGTCCGGAGAGCTGCGCCAGCTCGTCGAGCGCGACGGTGTGCGGGGGGTGACTTCCAATCCCGCCATCTTCGAGAAGGCGATCGCGGGAAGCACCGACTACGACGACGCCATCCGCCGCCTCTGCGCTCAGGGCGTCGTGTCGCCGGTCGAGATCTTCGAGCGGCTGGCGGTCGAGGACATCCGCCGGGCCGCGGACATCCTTGCCCCGGTTTACGAGCGGACGGCCGCCCGTGACGGCTACGTGAGCCTCGAGGTCTCGCCCCGGCTCGCGTACGAGACCGCCGCCACCATCGCCGAAGCGCGGCGGCTGTGGAGCGAGGTCGATCGACCGAACATCATGATCAAGGTGCCGGCCACTCCCCAGGGCCTGCCCGCCATTCGCCGCCTGATCGGCGAGGGCATCAACATCAACATCACGCTGCTCTTCGCCCGAGAGGTCTATGAAGCGGTGGCCGAGGCGTACGTCGGCGGCCTCGAGGACCTCGTGGCGGCGGGCCGCGACGTGAGCCGCGTGGCCAGCGTCGCCAGCTTCTTCGTCAGCAGGATCGACACATTGGTGGATGGGCTGATCGAGAAGCGGCTCGCGACGGTCACCGACGCGCGCGAGCGGGCTCTGCTGCAGAGCCTCGCCGGCAAGGTCGCGATCGCCAACGCCAAGCTGGCGTACCAATCGTACGGGCGGATCTTCGGAACGGACCGATGGGGCGCTCTCGCGGCGCGCGGTGCCAAGACCCAGCGCCTCCTGTGGGCGAGCACGGGAACGAAGAACCCGGACTACTCCGAGACCCTCTACGTCGACGAGCTGATCGGCCCCGATACGGTGAACACCGTGCCCGTCGCGACGCTCGTCAGCTTCCGCGAGCGCGGCCGGCCGCGCCCGAGCCTCACGGAAGGGGTGGAGAGCGCGGCCGAGACGATGGCACGTCTCGAAGCGGCGGGCATCTCCATGGAGGAGGTGACGCAGCAGCTGCTCGCGCAAGGCGTCGAGCTGTTCGCGGACGCCTTCGAGAAGCTCCTCGCGGCCATCGAGGGAAAACGCGACGTCGTCCAGGCGGCGGCCTCTGCTTGATCTCCAGGCAGCGGCCGAGCGAGCGAGGCGGGGTGGCAGGGGCGGCCGACAGCAGCGCGTCGCGCTGCGCCATGACGTCGGCGAAGGAGGGACGATGCAGCTCGGAATGATCGGGCTCGGGCGGATGGGGGCCAACATGACCCGGCGCCTCGTCCGCGGCGGCCACTCGCTGGTGGTCTACGACCGCAACCCGGAAGCAACGAAGGAGCTCGGCCGGGAGGGCGCAACCGGCGCCTCGTCGGTCGAAGAGCTGGTCCGCGGGCTGGAACCGCCTCGCGCCGTGTGGGTCATGGTGCCGGCGGGAGCCCCGACCGACAGCGCGGTCACCACGCTTGCGAGCTTGATGAGCCCCGGCGACGTCGTCATCGACGGCGGCAACACCTTCTTCAAGGACGACATCCGGCGGGCCCGCGTGCTCAAGACCAAGCAAGTGCACTACGTCGACGTGGGCACGAGCGGCGGGATCTGGGGGCTGGCGCGCGGCTACTGCCTCATGATCGGCGGCGAGACCGAGGTCGTGCGGCGGCTCGATCCCATCTTTCGGACGCTCGCCCCCGGCGGTGAAGGGGCTGGCGATTCCGCCAGCACGGCGGAACTCGGCTATCTGCACTGCGGGCCCCCAGGCAGCGGCCATTTCGTCAAGATGATTCACAACGGGATCGAGTACGGGCTCATGCAGGCGTATGCCGAGGGTTTCGAGATCATGCGCCAGGCCAAGTCGGAGAAGGTCCATGCGGATTGCCGCTTCGACCTCGACCTCCACGCCATCGCCGAGGTGTGGCGCCATGGCAGCGTGATCGGCTCCTGGTTGCTCGACCTTCTCGAACGCGCGCTGCGGGAAGACCCGACCCTCGTCGACTATACCGGCTTCGTCCAGGATTCCGGCGAAGGGCGGTGGACGGTGCAGACCGCGATGGACGAGGACGTCCCCGCGAACGTGCTCACCGCGGCGCTCTACACGCGCTTCCGGTCGCGGGCTCCGGAGTCGTTCGCGGAGAAGGTGCTCTCCGCGCTCCGCCAGCAGTTCGGCGGGCACGTGGAGCGTCCGAGCGGCGGCTAGCGTGGCTTCGCGGCGGCCTCAGCGGAGCGCATGGCGTTCGCGTTGGCGCCGACGTGGCGGAACGTCGATGCATCAGGGGTAGCAGACGCGACGATCGTCATGCTACTCTGAAGAGCAATCGGGCCGCACATATCTCGCATCGACGCACCCGCAACGACGAATGGCCGCTGCTACGCCGCGTCCGATCATTGGCATCAGCGCATACCCCCGCACCGGGAACCCTCCGGGTTTCGCGGTGCCGTGTGGCTACGTGGATGCGGTACGGCGGGCGGGGGCGATTCCGATTGCGCTGCCGCCCGGCGATCCCGATCCGGGACACTACCTCGACCTCGTCGACGGGCTCATCCTCGCCGGCGGCGGCGACATCGACCCGGAGACGTACGGCGGCGCGAAGCACGAGACCGTTTACTCGGTCTGCGGCGAGCGCGACGCGTTCGAGCTTCGCCTGGTACGCGCCGCGCTCGCCCGCGGCGATACACCCATGCTGTGTATCTGCCGCGGCATGCAGGTCCTCAACGTCGCCCTCGGCGGGGACCTGCACGTCGACATCCCCGACGCGATCGGCCAAACCGTTGCGCACCGCCGGCCGGAGCGCCGTTCGGTGCAGCACCAGGCCAAGGTCGACACGTTGAGCCGACTCGGTGCCATCCTGGGCGCGAGCAGCCTCGTGGTGGAGTCCTGGCACCACCAGGCAGTGCGCGCGATCGGGCGCGATCTCAAGCCGGTGGCGTGGGCCGAGGACGGCATCGTCGAAGCCGTCGAGCATCTCACGCATCCGTGGTGCGTGGCCGTCCAGTGGCACCCGGAGCTCCAGCCCAACTGCCCCATTCAGCAACGGCTCTTCTCGGCGCTGGTGGTCGCCACGGCGGACGAGCAGGTCACGGCGCGCAGCGCGTGACCGAGCCGGCCGGAGGACGCCATGGCGCGTCTCACGTTCGTGCGCTCGGACAGACGATGATTCTCGCCGGTGACGTCGGCGGCACCAAGACGGTCGTTGGCCTCTTCGAGGACGCCGGCGAGACGTTGCGGGCGGCGCAAGAGAGCGAGTATCGAAACGCCGAGTACACGACCTTCGAAGCGATCCTCGACGCGTTCCTGCAAAGCACCGGTCATCCTTCGCTCAGCGCCGCCGGCTTCGGTATCGCCGGCGTGGTGCTCGCAGGTCACGTCCAGATGCTCAACCGCTCGTGGTCCATGGACGCGGCGGCCTTGGCCGAGCGTCTGGACGTGCCGTGCGTCGGCCTGCTCAACGATCTCGAGGCAGCCGCGTACGGGATGCTCTTCCTGCCGCCGAGCGATTTCTGCGAGCTCACCCCCGGAACCGCTCGGCGTCCGGGGAACATCGGCGTCATCGCCGCCGGCACAGGGCTCGGCGAGGCGTTTCTCCATTGGGACGGGGCGGAGTATCGGCCCTTCGCCTCCGAAGGCGGGCACGCGAGCTTCGCACCAGCAGACGACGAGGAGGTTGACCTGCTTCGCTACCTGCGCGAGCGCTTCGGCGGCCACGTGAGCTACGAGCGGGTGCTGTCGGGGCCGGGCCTCGTCAACGTCTACGAGTTCCTGCGCGACTCGGGCCGCGGCGATGAGCCGGCCGCGCTGCGCGAACGGCTGCGCGCCGGACGTGCGCCCGAAATCGTCTCCACGGCGGGATTGAGCGGGGAGTTTCCCATCTGCGTCCGCGCCCTCGAGCTCTTCGTGTCCATCTACGGATCCGAGGCGGGCAATCTCGCCCTCAAGGGACTCACGCTCGGCGGCGTCTTCGTCGGCGGCGGCATCGCGCCCAAGATCCTGCCGAAGCTGACCGGCGGCGCCTTCGTCAGAAGCTTCCGCGCCAAGGGGCGCCGCAGCGAGCTCCTCGGCGAGATCCGCGTCGCGGTGGCACTCAACACGAAGGCCCCCAAGATCGGCGCCGCACACTACGCCCGACATCTGCGCGATCGCGAGCGTGTCCGGCACCGCTGAGTCGGCAGCCCCTGCCTCTGGCAAGACGCTGCCAGGCGGGTGCTCACCCCGCGCAGAGACGCCCCCGCTCGTCGCCGCCGCCATTGCGCGAAAGGTTTTCAACCCACCCCGCATGTGCTGTACTGCGCGGCCCGCCGCGTGTGGTGACCGACCGCGCGGTTCGGAGAACGAAGCCGAGGAGGCAACCGCATGGACGATCTCCTGAGCAATCCGGCGTTTCGGACCTATGCGCTGTGCGCGGCGATCCTGGCCGTGAAGATGCTGCTCTCGGCGTCGTACACGACCATCGCCCGCATGCGCAGCCAGGGCTACGCCAACCCGGAGGACGCACGCCTCTTCGGCGCGTCCGGCCCGGCCGAGCCCGCGGCCGTCGCTCACGCCCTGCGCATCCAGCGCAACGACGGCGAGAATATCCCGCTCTTCTTCGCCGTGGGACTCCTCTACGTCCTCGCCGGGGCATCGGCCTTCGGTGCAGCAGTCTACTGCTGGGCCTTCACTGCCGCACGGATCCTTCACACGATCACGTACATGGCGCACCTCCAGCCGTGGCGCGCGATCTCCTACGGCGTCGGGGTCTTCTGCCTGGTCGGAATGGCGGTGCAGATCATCGCGGCAGCGATCTAGACGGACTCGGACGCTGGCACGCTCGGGGCGCCATCGACGCTATCGGGCGAGAACGTCGGGCAAACGCGCGCGTCGCGCCGCGCTCAGGGTCGGGCTGCCGCCCGCAGATGTGGCGGCAGGTGGCTGGTATCGCCGAGGCTCACCACGAGCGGTCCCGTGGCTCTGAACTCCACGATCGCGAGGCTCGCCACGGGCGCCGCGATTCGCGCGCGGAAGAGGTTCAGATCGACGCCGAGAAACGCGCACAGCAGCAAGCGGATCGTCGCCTTGTGCGACACCACCAGAACGTTGCCGCCTGGATGCCGCTCGACAATGCGCCCGATGGCGGGATGCGAGCGGGCAACGACGTCCTCACCGCTCTCACCCCCCGGCGGCGCGACGCTCCCGGGCCGCTCGACCCATCGCTGGTGGCGGGCGGGATCCGTCGCGCGGATCTCCGATAGCCGCCGCCCGTCCCACTCTCCATACGCGATCTCCCGTAGGTCGGGCTCGAGCTGAATCGGGAGGCCGAGGCGCTCTGCCACTGGCGCCGCCGTCTGCCGGGTGCGGAGAAGCGGGCTCGCATAGAGCGCGTCCCACCGGTCCTGTGCGGCCCGCTCGGCGATGGCCGCGGCCATCGCCCGGCCCGTCTCGCACAGCGGCGGATCCGTCGTGCCACACATGTAGTCCTCGCGACTGAGCTCGGTGTGGCCGTGGCGGACGAATGTAACCGCGGTCATGGAGGGCTCGTCGCGACTCTACACCGTCAGGACGATCACCGAGGCGTTCGCGCCGCGACCGACGGTGTGCGAGAGCCCGACGCGGGCGTCGGGCACCTGGCGGGGCCCCGCCTCGCCCCGCAGCTGCCAGTACAATTCGACGACCTGGCCGAGCGACGATGCGCCCACGGGCTCACCCTTGGACAGGAGCCCACCGCTCGCGTTTACCGGCAGGCGCCCGCCCATCTCGGTGACACCGTCCTCGACGAGGCGGAGCGTCTCGCCCCGACCGCAGAGCAGCAACTCCTCGTACGACAGCAGCTCCCGTCCGGAGTCGGTATCCTGCAGCTCCACCACATCGAGGTCTTCGGGGCCAACCCCGGCGGCCTCGTATGCTGCCCGTGCCGCCAGCTCCGTGGGACTCGTGACGGCATCGTCGGTGAGACCGGAAAGTGGGGTGTGCTCGCCGAGGACGCTTCCCGGCTGGTGCGAGGTGAGGACGGTCGCGGCAACGCACACCCGCCGTCCTGCCCGGCCCCCGCTCCCTGCCGCCTGGAGCACCACCGCGGCCGCGCCTTCGTTCGGCGAGCAGAGCATGTAGAGCGTGAGCGGATCGCACACCGGCGGAGAACCGAGCACGGCCTCGAGCGAAAACTCTTTCCGGAACATGGCATTGGGATTGTGGACCCCGTTGCGGTGGTTCTTCACCGACACCTGGGCAAGGTGCGTCGCCGTGATACCGGACGTGAGCATGAGCCGCCGCGCACGCAGCCCGAAGTACGCCGGCGTCGCCGCCAGCCCGCCTTGCTTGCGCCAGGCGTCGAAGAAGGTGGAGTCGATGATCCCGCTCGGCATCTTCTCGATCCCGAAGACGAGCACGCGGTCGTAACGGCCCGCGGCGATGGCCGCGGCCGCGAGATTGAGCGCCGCCCCGCTGCTGGCGCAGCCCGCCTCGACGTTGACGATCGGGATCCCGGTGAGGCCAAGCCCGGAGAGCACGCGGTGCCCGGCGGCGCAGCCCGCGTACACCGTGCCGCAGAACGCCGCCTGAAAATCCCCTCGACGGACACCGGCGTCGGCGAGAGCGCGGCGGACCGCGACCTGCCCGATGTCGACGACGCTCTTGTCGGGAAAGCGGCCGAACGGATGAATCCCGACGCCGGCGATCTCCACCTTGCGGGCGCCGTTGCGCCCGACGGATGACGCCACGCCGCGCCCGCCATCCGGCGCGCGCGCGCCGTCCGCCGCCTCGCGCACTTCCGGCGCGACGCGCGCGCGCGACCCACCACCGGGCTGAGGGCGGCCCTCGGTACGCGACTCGCCGTCAGGCGCAAACGCGTAGCTCCATACCTCCCGCCCCTCCTCGTCCACGCAGAGCGGCTCGACGACGAGACGCATGGGCATCCCATGGCGCAGCCGCGCCGGATCGGATTCGGTGAGGCGGGTCACGATGCGAAGCCGCTCCGGCAGCTCCACGACGCCGAAGCCGTAGGGCACCGGTCCCGTGTACCCGGGGGGCGCTTTCGTGATCGCCGTGTGCACGTAGAGCGAGCCCGTTCGACTCAAGGAAACGCTCGCGCACCCGTCCGCAAAGCAGTAGGGGCACACCTCCTGCGCGGGAAAGTGATGGCCATCGCAGCTGGCGCAGCGGCCGGCGAGAAGTGTCGCGCGCTCCGGGTCGTCGAGGGACGCAAACAGATTCGCTCTGAGGGGAATGTGTTGCCGCGACATCACGTTCAATCGTAGCTGTGCGTCAGTAGCTAGCGGGGAACGCGCAGGTGCGTCAACTCGTCCTCGACGAGCGCCGTGCCGCAGCCCGTTCGCGGCGACCGACATTCCTACTTTTCGTTGACGAAGCTCCCTGATGCGGACTACACCGAACCATGCCCTGTGAGCGCCGACCCCGGTTTGCCACGCCGAGAGCACAGCTTCCCGCGAGGCGGCACCTGCTCGTGATGACATGAGCACGCGCGGCCGCGACCTGATGGGGCCGGTGGCATTCTACACGGCGCTCGGCGCCTGGCTCCTGTGGCCGATCGTCGACCATGCCGCACGCGCATTCCCCGTCGCCGGCAGCCCCCAGCTCCTCGCCGACATCCTCCTCGTCGCATGGACGCTCGCCTGGGAGTGCCATGCGCTCGCGACCGACCCCTTCTCCCTCTTCTCTGCAAACCGGTTTCATCCGCATCCCCAGGCCCTCGCTCTCTCCGAGCACCTGCTCGGCAACCTTCCAGTGTTCGCGCCCGTCTACGCCGTGACGGGGAACGCGGTGCTCGGCACCAACGTGACCATGCTGGTCTCGTACGTGGCGACCGGCACCGCCATGTATTGGCTCGTGCGCGACTGGACGGGGAATACGGCGGCAGGCCTCCTCGCGGGATGTCTCCTCGCCTTCAACCCCTGGCGCGCCAACCATGGGATGTGGTGGTACCACTGGCTCAACTTTCAGTACCTTCCCGTCATCCTCCTCGCCCTCGACCGTGTGGCGCGCCGGCCCCGGGCCGGCATCGTGGTCGCCGCGGCCGCGATCCTCTCCTTGCAAGCGTCGTGCTCCTACTATCTGGGATACGTGGCGTTCTTTGCGGCGTTCACCTTCGCGACCGTCCATCAGCTCGCCACTCCGCGCGCCGAGCGGCGCCCGCTGTGGCTTCTCCTCGCGTTGATCGCGGCGGCCTTGGCGCTGGTACCCATCTCGCTTCCCTATCTGGCGGCCTTCGGCCACGTCGAGGGACTCCAGCTCGACACCGCCGGATGGCGCTTGGTCGTGTGGCGGTGGGGACACCCACTGAAGATAACGCAAGCGTTCATCTCACCGGGGACGATCGGCCTCGCCGCGATCGGGCTCGTGTCCCTGGTCCGAGCCGACCGGCTCTGGCGAGCGCGCGGCCTCGGTGTCCTCGCGATCGCCTTGACCGGCTACGTGCTCTGCCTCGGGCCCGGGCCGGCGTGGTTGCCGTTTCCGCTCCCCTTCGCGCTCGCGCAGATGGTCGTGCCGGGGATGGGCGATATCCGCATGCCGTGGCTCTTCGGAATCCTGGCGCTGCTCGGTCTGACCGCGCTCGCCGGGCTCGGCGCCGCGGCGATTCTTTCGCTGGTGAAGGGAAGGCTCCGCACCATCGCCGGCGTTGGGCTCGTCGTGCTCGGGATCGTGAGTGCGTGGGCCGCCGCGCGACAGGCGCACTACGGGTTTCGCACCGTTCCCACCGGGCGCGACGTCCCGCCGGTGTACCGCTGGCTCGCCACGCACGGTGCCGGCGGCCCGCTGCTCGAGCTCCCCATCTACGTGAAAGAGGGGCTCGGTCTGCGGCGGATGGAGGCCAACGCGTGGGCCATGTACTTCAGTACCTTTCATTGGCTTCCCCTCCTGAATGGCTATGGGCGGTATGACCCGCCCGATCAGGCGCCCGTGCTGGAAGCGGCGCGCCGCATCCCGGAGCCGGAAGCGATTCCCCTGCTCGTGCGCGACGCCGGGCTCCGCTGGATCGTGCTCCACGACAAGGCGAGACATGCGCGGCTCGCAACCGGGCTCGCACGCCTGGCCACCGTTCGCCTCGTCGGCGAGTTCGGCAACGACGCCCTCTACGAGATTACCCGCTCGGAGCGCCGCCCCTAGCTCTGCGCCGGGCAGGCTGCTAAGAGCCTATCCCGTCCCCGGGAAAGAAGTCGGCGCCCGGGGTTCCCGCCCTTGCGGCCTCGCGGCCTTGCGGCCTTGCGGCCTTGCGGATAGAGGGCCTGCCGCCCGGTGCGGCGTCGCGGTATACTGGAAGGCCTCACGGGCATTGCGTCCACCGACGCTGGCCCTTTGGCAGCAAGCTGCGGTTTGGGAGCACTCGATGGATCTGCGGTACAGCCAAGAGCACGAACGGTTCCGGCAAGAGGTGCGAGCGTTCCTCGACACCAACTGGACGGACGAGGATCGGGCGAGCACGCCCCCTCCGGAGGGTCAGGCGCACCTCTTGGGCGCCGTGGTCCGTACCGACGAGCGGGCCACCCGTTTCCGCCTGAAGGCCATCGATGCGGGGTACCTGTACCGACACGTGCCGCGGCGCTGGGGCGGCGGGGAGCAGCCACCGGATCCCATCAAGGAAAAGATCATTCACGAGGAGTTTCGCCGCGCACAGGCGCCGTGGGAGGTGGTGGGACAGGGCGCGAGCATGCTCGCACCGACGTTGCTCGAGCAGGGTAACGACAAGCAGAAGTCGCGCTTCATTCGCGACACGCTCCTCGGGAAAATCACGTGGTGCCAGGGCTACAGCGAGCCGGGGTCGGGCAGCGACCTGGCATCCTTGCGGACGCGCGCGGAGCTCGACGGTGACCATTGGGTGATCAATGGCCACAAGATCTGGACGTCCGACGCCAACACGTCCGACTGGATGTTCTGCCTCGTCCGTACCGAGCCCGACGCGCCCAAGCACGATGGCATCAGCTACCTGCTCATCGACATGAAGTCTCCGGGAATCGATGTCCGCCCGTTACGGCAAATGACGGGGGACGTGCAGTTCAACGAGGTCTTCTTCGACAACGTCCGGGTGCCGGTCGAGAACACGGTCGGCAAGCGGGGCCAGGGCTGGACGGTGTCGCGGTCGACACTCAAGCACGAGCGGGCGCTGATCGGCGGCACCCACATCACGCGGCGCATGTTCGACGGCACGGTGATGCTGGCTCAGGGACTCGCCCTGCGCGGCCGGCCGGCGATCCAGGATCCGGTGATTCGCAACCGGCTCGTCGAGCTCGAATCCCGGCTGCTCGCGAGCGAGTACCACGGCTACCGCTTGCTCACCCTCACGGCGCGCGGCGCCGAGTGGGGTCGAGCGGGGCTGGTCACCAAGCTCTACGCTACCACGCTCAACTACGACATCACGCGCCTGGCGATGGACATCCTCAGTGACCGCGCGCTCGTCGGGCCCGGCGATGAAGACGCCCCGGCCATGGGCATGTTCCCGACGGCCTACATGTGGTCGCTCGGGATCCTCATCGCCGGCGGCACCGCGAACATCCAGCGCAACATCATCGCCGAGCGTGGTCTCGGCCTGCCCCGCGATCCCGCCCTTGGGCGGCCCAAGGTGGAACCATTGCGGAAATCTGCGTAACTGCGGCAGCACCCGAGAGGAGAGCAGCGCCGTGAACTTCGGACTTACGGAGGAGCAGGTGCTCCTCAAGGATACCATTCGCCGCTTTCTCGCCGAGCAGTGCGACACGACCCGCGTCCGGGCAGTCATGGAGAGCGAGACGGGACACGACCCGGCTCTGTGGCGCGATCTGGCGGGGCTCGGAGTGCCGGGGCTCGCCATCGAGGAGCGGCACGGCGGCGCCGGTCTCGAGCTCCTCGACGTCGCGCTCGCGGCCGAGGAGCTCGGCTATGCCGCCACCCCCGGGCCCTTCCTCGCCGTCGCCCTCGCCACCATGGCGCTCACGGCCAGCGCCAACCGGCCGGCGCAGGAGCGCTGGCTCCCAGCGATCGCCGCCGGCAATGCGATCCTGACCCTCGCCCTCGGCGAAGACGACTGCGAGTGGGACCCGGCCCGCGCGAAGACGACCGCGGCGGCGAACACGCTGACCGGCACGAAGACGGTGGTCCCTTACGGCGCGGCGGCCGACGCCATGGTGGTGGCGGCCACCGAGTCAGGCGAGCCCGGGCTCTGGCTCGTCGAACGCGGAGCGGCCGGGCTGTCCGTACGACCTCGGGCCGGGATCGACATGACGCGACGCCTGGATCGGATGACGTTCGATCGGACGCCCGCCACCAAGCTCGCCAGCGGGCGAGCCGCCACCGACCGGGCGCGGGACGCGGGCCTGGTGCTGATCGCCGCCGATGCATACGGCGGCGCGACTCGCTGCCTCGAGATGACGACGCAGTACGCCCTCACCCGCGAGCAGTTCGGCCAGACCATCGGGGCGTTCCAGGCCGTCAAGCATCAGCTCGCGGACCTCACCGCCGAGATCGAGCCGTCGCTGTCCCTGTACTGGTACGCGGCGCACGCCTTCGATCACATCCCCGACAAGGCGGAACGGCATGCCGCGCTCGCGAAGGCGCACCTCGCGGATTTGTACGACCGGGCAACGCGCGTGGCGACCGAGTTGCACGGGGGCATCGGCTTCACCTGGGAGTTCGATCTGCATCTATGGTTTCGCCGCGCCATCTTCGACCGCAGCTTCCTCGGCGAGGCGGGTCATCATCGCGAGCGCGCGGCGGCGCTCGCCGGGTGGTAGCTCCGCGCGACGCCCCGCCCCCGCTCACGCCCATACGACGCGCACCAGGCCGCTTCGCGCCAGCGCTTCGTCGCGCGTGATGAGGTCGGCCTTCAGGCTCCTCGCGGCGCTCACGATCAAGCGATCGAAAGCGTCTCGGATGGACGTGAGGCTGGCGAACTGATCGAGCTGATCGAGATCGAGCGGAAGAAATCGCAGACCCGGGACCGACTCCACGGCTTCGCGAAGGTGCGGCAGGCCGATGCCAATGCGTCCGAGCTCGTGAAGGAGGACGACCTCCGCCGCAACCGCTGCGGGGATCCAGCCTTCATCGTCACCACGCTCCACGCGCTCGAGCGCCCGCCTCGCGTGGGTACCGAGCTTGCGCGGACCGGCCAGCAGGAACACGCACGCGTGCGTGTCGATGACGTATCTACGCGGCACGGCCAGCGCGGCGTCCGAGCGCGCCCCACAAGAGCCGGCGCACCTCGCTCAGGTCTTCGTCGCTCGGGAGACGCGTCCCCTCGAATCGTCCGAGAAGCCGCCCGTGGGGCGCGCCCGCGACCGGCTCGACCGGCTCCTTTTGCGCTTCCTTCTCCAGCATGGAGGTGATCTGCGCCGACAGGGAGCGCCGCTCCCTGCGCGCCACCGCCTCGAGGCGCCGCTTCAATCCGAGCGGGATCCTCACCGTCACCGCTGCGTCCTTGTTCGGCATGTCTGTATTATGATGCATTCTGCATACACCGTCAACGTGCGCCGGGCGCCGCAACGGCGTCACGGCAGCGCCAGCGACGGATCGAACCACGCGAGGATCCGGTCGTTCTCCTCGCGTGGATAGGTGTGCGAGAGATCGTCGATCTCACGGAACACGATATCGGCGCCGGCCTGCCTGAGTATGTCGGAGGCCGCGCGCGCCATGGCGATGGGAAAGAGCCAGTCGCGGGCGCCGTGCACCATGTAGATGCGCCGCCCGCGCAGCGCCTGTCCCCGCTCGCCGGCGAGGACGGCTGGATGCAGCGTCCCGGACACCGGGGCGAGCGCCGTGAAGGGGGAATCGTTCGCGAGGCCGCAGAGCAATGCGTACGTGGCACCGTCCGACAAGCCCGTGAGGAGAATGCTGCGCGTGTTCACTCGCCAGCGCTCGCAAACGTATTGGACCATGGAGCGCAGTGCCGGCGCATCCACGTCGGTGCCCATCATCGACCACGTCGATCCGCGCGCCGTCGGCGCCAGCAGCAGAAAGCGACGGCCGCGCGCCTCGCGGAGCCAGGTCCAGACGAAATCGTCGCCGCTGCCGGAGCCGCCGTGCAGCGCCACGACGAGGGGCCACTCGGCGCTGCCGTCGTAGCGCTCGGGAACGTACAGGGAGAATCCCCCCGACTCGCTGTGCCTGGTCTTGTGCAGTCCCACGCTCGCGGCCTCGGGCGGCTCCGGGTCGAGCTCGCCGATCCGGTCGTGAAGCGCCGGCTCGACGAAGTAGCGGCTCAGCGCGGGCAGACGGTGCAGCGGATAGAGCGTCTCGAGGGCACGACAGAACGTGCGCATGCTCTCGAGCACGCGCACGACCGCCTCGCGAGCAGGTGGTGTCTCGGTGAACAGGGCGAGCGCGCGATGCGTCAACGCCGCTCCGTCGGCAAAGCGGGAGGCGAATTCCTCGAGGTCCGCGGGCGGCGGGGTGGATCGAAAGACGGCGACCGTTCTCGCCAGCGCCGCCTCGTAAGGAGCGAGCTGTCGCCGAAGCTCCGGTAGCGCGGCGGGATCGAGCCGCCGCAGGGCGGCTTCCATGGCCGCCCATCCATCCAACGTGGCGACGCCGACCGCCGACAACGCGTCCTCCCAGCTGGGCCGAGCCATCACCGCCCACGTAGCTCATTGCGGAGGCGCGTCACAGCCTACTTTCGTCAGCCCGGCTTCTCGGCGGCTCCCGGATGCCGGGTGGTCGATTCGCGTAGCACCGTTTTCATCCTTCGAGCGGGGCCCATTTCGGCCAGTATATCGCGCGCCTGCAAGTTATCCCTTGACTGCGCCCCTGCGACGGGGATACAGGTCGAAAGAGAGTTCTCACCCAGCAGGGCGGGTGCCCAGGAGAGGATCCCATGGCGAGGAAGCTCATCGGACTAGTGGCGATCGCGCTGTTTGCGCTGGGAACGACGGCCTACGCGGGGATCCCACCGTCGTCTACGTGCAAGGACAAGAAGGCGAAGGCGACGGGCAAGAAAGCGCTCGGCCTGCTGAAGGCGTTTGGCGCCAACGCCAAGGTGACGAACCTCGGCAAGCTCGCCTCGGACATCTCGAAGGCGCAGTCGAAGTTCAGCAAGGGATTCACGAAGGCCGAGTTCTCCGGTTCGGGCGCGTCCAAGGGCTGCACCACCATCGAGGACGCGGACGACATCGAGACCAAGACGGACGCGTTCGTCCTCGATGTGTTCGGTGACCTGACTCCCACCACCACGACCACGATGGCCGCCACGACCACGACCACGACCACCACCCTGCCCCCGGGGCCAGAGCTTCTGGGCGCGTTGACGCCTACGATCGGCAACTTCACCTACAACCTCAGCACAGGGCTTCCCGGCGCCAATGCCGCGTGCAACACCAACTTCCCGGGTACCCACGCGTGCGAGTACTCGGAGCTGCTGATTGCGGAAGCATTGGGCGAGCTCGTCGGCCTGCAGGACACCGCCGCCACCCCCGTCACGTCCTTCTGGGTGATTGACAATTCGAACAACGCTGACCTCGCCCAGTGCAACGAGGACTCAGCAACTCCCGGGGTTCCGGTGCCCGGGGCGAATTGGGAATACGGCACGGCACACACTCCATCGCGGGGTCGGAGGGTGGATCTCAACAACGGCACCGGCGACCTCTCGGCGATCGGACCGCTCCAGCAATGTAACGCGTTCAACCGCTGGGTTGGCTGCTGTCTGTGAAGAATCCGGCGCCGCCGGCACGCTCGTGCCGGCGGCGCCGACGTTCGACCCTCGCCGCCGCTCTTTCTTGCTACCTGCTGTTTTCTGACCTTGCATTTCCGAGTTCTCCGAGTTCGGTAGCGTCCTGCTCCGCGCCGGGTGCCGGCTGGTGCGTGGCGCGGCGCATCTCCGGCAGCGTCCGCCGGGGCGAGCTGGGGTTCCGCTTCGGAGAGCCGCTCGACGTCGATGGCGACGGCCACGCGGACATCGCCGCCGGGGCGCGCTTCAAGCTCCAGCAGCAGACCCTTCAGAACGGGAGCGCCGCGGTGTGGTCGGGCGCCAGCGGTGCCGAGATCCGCGCGTGGGACGGAGAGTGGCCGGGCGGGCTCTTCGGGCACTGGGTCATGCCGGTGCCGGATCTCTCGGGAGATGGCCTCGCGGACGTGGTCGTCGCTGCGCCCCTCGCACCGGTTGACGGACGCACCCGGGGCATCCTAGTGGCGCGTTCTCCCAAGACCGGTGAGACCATCTGGCAGCACGCGGAGACCGAGAGCGAGAACCTCGGCTGGGACCTGACGCTCGCCGGAGATCACGATGGCGACGGGCGCACCGATCTCTTCGTCGGCGCGCCCGCGGGCGAAAGCGGTCGGGTCTACTTGCTGAACGGCAAGGACGGCTCCGTGCTCCGCACCTACACGCCGCGAGAAGCGAGGGGATCCTTCGGATGGTACGTCGCCCGGCTCGGCGATCTCGACGGCGACGGGCGCGCCGACCTCGCCGTCGGAGCGCCCATGGCACAGGCGGCCGATGGCGCGCTGGTCGGCGAGGCTTGGGTCCTCTCGTCCGCAAGCGGCAAGGAGTTGCACCACTGGAACGAAACGGATGGCCGGAGAGGATTCGGCGGCGTGTTGGCGGCCGTGGCCGATCTCGACGGCGACGGCAAGGGCGAGATCGCGGTGGCGGCGCCGGGAACGGAAGACCAGGCGCGGACGATCCCTGGGGAGCTGCGCATCTACTCCGGTGGCACCGGCAAGGAGCTGCGGCGCTGGTCGGGAAGCCAGCCCGGCGAGCTCTACGCTCGGATGGTCATCGGCGCCGGCGATCTGGATGGCGACGGCGTCGAGGACCTGGCCATCGGCGCGCCGTGGTACCGTCGCGGGACCGCCGATCGGGTCGGCCGCGTAGAGCTCCGCTCGGCGCGGAGCGGCGCGGTCCTGGATGAGTGGTTCGGCGACGAGGCGAACTGCTGGTTCGGGTGGCACATCCGACGCGCTCCCGATCCCGACGGACACGGTCGCCCGGCGTTGCTCGTCGGTTCGCTCCGCCACCCCGTCGACGGAAAGGTGTCGGTGGGTGTGCTGGATCTCTACGTCTTGCGGGGGCCGGCGGACGCCGACGGTCAGGGGATCATCACGCGCGACATGCGCCGCAGCGACATCAAGTAGACGCGGAGCGCACCCTTCTCCTCGAAGGGGAGTTCCGCGAATGCCGCCCGCACGGCGGCGCCCTCGCCGTCATGACCGGCGATTGCATAGTCGAAGCTCGGGGCGCGGCCGTCGTGTAGATACGGCGCCGAATCGGCGACCCCCCACAGTCGCGGCGTGAGATATTCGTTGAGCGCGACACCGTTCTGCACACGCCGGGCCGTGTTGGCCTTTCCCATGTCGTGGCGCCTGAGGTCGCTGAACAGCCACACGGGATAGCCGCCGAGATCGGGCTCGTAGCGCAGCGCCGGCTGCCGCATCTCCCGCGACAGATCGATCGGCGGCAACCCCGCGACGGCGAGCATCGGGCTCTCGAGAACCATCATCGGCACGTGGCAGCTCGCGCAGCCGAGGGCGTGGAACTGCCGCCGGCCGCGCTGAAAATCGTCGGCGAAGCTCGTCGTCGTCGGCGCGAGTCGTGCCTGCGCGGCCGGCGCGAGCTGATGCGAGAGGATCAGCGGCTCGACGATGGGAAGCTCGAGAAGCGCCAGGTGCACGCCCATCGCCGCAAGCGGACCACGGCCGAGCTCGCCACGCACTCCGTCGCCATCCGGATCCATGGCGTCGGTCCCGGGGCCAAGCTGCTCGCGCAAGCCGACCGCGAGCAGCCCATCGCTCTGGATCCCCATGTGCACCTGGAGGGCTTCGTCGGTGAAGGCGGTGAAATCGGCGAGCGTTCCCTTCCAGCCGAACGGCTTGACGACCAGGTCGTCGTCCACGCCGCGGACGCCGGACGCATCGATCTCGCCCTTCGGCTTGGCGCGCAGGACGCCGAAGTCGACGCCCTTGGTGGTCAACCGAATCTCGCGAGGGGCGCCGGCGCGTGTCGCCTCCCGCACCAGGTCGGCGCGTTGTTCTTGGAGGTCGCGGCTCATCTCGCGCGCCAGCGCCTGCACGACGCCGAGGGCCACCAACGCCGGTGGATTGCGCGCGTCGCCGCTCCGGATCAGCTCGCCATCGCCGGCGAGAAACGCGTTGTCGGTCTCGGCGCCAGCGCCGTTCGGACCGCCGACCCAGTGACACGAAACACAAGATATGGTCTCCGGACCACCGAAGAGCCCGCGATGCACGCGACGAAAAGGGCCCGCTGAACCCGTTGCCGACGCCCCACCACCAAGCCCGTCGGAAAGGCCGAACTCGTGCTCGAAGAGCAGTTGCCCGAGGTCGGCCAGCTCCGCCAGACACACATCGCCGGCGGCAACACGTTCCGCATCGAGGGCGGCGTGCATGGACCGCAGAAAGGATCCCGGCGCCGCCGCCTCGCGAAAACGCAGCTCGTCGCGGCGCTTCGCCAAGCGGTGGATCTCGCGCGCCGCTTCCAGGCTCAGCGGTGCGGGCCGGGTGAGCGGGGGACAATCCGCCCGCCACGCGCGGCGCTCGGGGCTCGTGCCGTCGCACCCGGCAATGGCCCCGCACAAGGCCAGCGTTCCCAGCGTCCGCGTCACCGACCACCTCGGCCCCGAGCGCTCTTCCGGACGGGACGGCGAGCTGTCTGGTCGGGCGTACCGAGCGATCATGGAATGAACAGCTTCGGCTGGCGCGACAGCGATGCCAGGAAGACGCGCACGCTGGCGCGTCCGCTCTCGTCGAGTGCCAGGTAGGCGTCGCGCGCTCCGGTCGCTTCACCTCCGTGCAGAACGATGGCCTCGTGCACGGTCGCAGCGCGACCGTCGTGCAGGTACGGCGCCGTCTCGGCCAGGCCCCAGAGCGCGCGGGTGAGGAACACCTGCGCGGGAATCGTCCCCTGCGCAGCCGGTGTGGCGAGGGTGGCCCCCATGTCGTGGCGCTTCAGATCGCTGAAGAGATGGACCAGGTACGGCGTCTTGTCTCCCGGGTACTTGGGCTCGATCTTGGGTTCCTCGCCGTCCTTGGCGACGTCGATGACGAACGAAGGGCGATCCGGCCCGGGGGATTCGCGCGCGTCGAACTTGGCGTCGTTGAGCTCCAAGGTGGAGACGTGACAGCCGGCGCACCCGATGTCGCCGAAGTGCGAACGCCCGGCGGCGAACGCATCGAGCAGGCCCGGATCCCGCGGCGGACGCATGATCGGAGCCTCGAGCTGTGACAGGTAGCCCACCATCGTCGTCAACATTCCGGAATCGATCTCGAGCGAGACTCCGTCTTCGTCCACGTCGTACCACTTGCCCTTCCCATACGGAGCGCTGTCGAGAGAGCCGTCGCCGACCGCCAGCTGGATGCGCTTGGACAGCAGCCCCTGATGGATGTGGAAGGATTCCTCGGCCATGTCACGCAGGGTGGCCTGATGTCCCTTCCAACCGAAGGGACGAATCGTGAGATCCGGATCGACACCTTCTAGGCCGCCGTAGTCGAGGGTGCCGTCCGGCCTCGCCGTGACCCGACCGAAGGAGACGCCCTTGGTGCTGAGCTCCTGCTCGATCTCCCGTCCTTCCGCTGTCGCCCGCTCGCGAGCGCTCTGAGCCTGGGCCTGCAGCTCGCTGCTCATCTCGCGCGCAAGAAGCGCAACCGGACCGAGACCGAGAAGATGCGGAGGATTGCGCTCGTCCGCAGGGCCGATCCGCTCGCCGTCGCCGTGAAGGAATGCGTTTTGCGTCTGCATGCCGGCGCCATCGGGGCCGCCCTTGAAATGACAGCTGAAGCACGCGAAGGCATCGGGCCCTCCCGCAGCGCCTCGATGGACCCGACGCAACTGGGGCGTGTGGTCGATCGCCCCGTGCTTGCGCGCCTGATCGCCCCAGCCGTTCTCCGGGCGGAACTGATATCCGAACAGCTCATCGCCCACGACGAAGAGGGTATCGATCCCGAGAATGTGGCGCTCGAAGCTCGCCTCCCTGAGGGTAGCGTGCTCGAGCAGCTCACCAGGATCACGGGCGTCGAGCATGCGGTCGAAGTCCTCGCGGCGGCGGAGATCGATGGCTTCCGCGAGCTGTTCGAGGAGAACGGCGTCGTCGGGAATCAGCGTTTCGTCCGTGGCGAACGCGGCGCTCGGGGTCGTCTCGGCGTCTCGGTCCGGGCGCGCCTGCACCCGGACCAAGAGCGCTGCTAGTGATACTGCCGCGAGTACAGCGAGCGCCGCGACGCACCACGTCCATGTCCGTCGCGGCCTCGACCTGCGGTCGGCGACGCCGGGCATCGGGTCGATACATAACAGGAATTCATCGGGCGCAACACGAGGATTCTCTGGCGAAGACACGCCCGTGCGAGGGCTTTCCCGAGGCTGGGCTACCGGGTCCGGGGGGGTCCCCCGAGGGGGCGGATTGCGGGGTGGGCCACCGCCGGCCTTGCAGCCGGTGGGTCGCGAGACCGTCCGCCGGTCCTTCGCGCCGCTTGCCTCGGACTGGGACCGCGGGGCAGAAGGAGTGCCGAGCCAGTGACGATGGACGTGGCGCGCAAGATCATCGCCGTCCTGATAGCCGTGCGGGCGGCCACGAACCTGGGAAAGCCGTTCGCCGCGGGCTCGGGTTTCGTGATCCTCGGCCAGTTGCTGCGCGGCGCCGCCAGCACCGTCGTCGCCCCCCTCGTCGGGGTGCTGATGCTCGTATACGCCTGGGGCCTGTGGCGGGCGCGGCCGTATGCCCGCCCTCTCGGCATCGCCTACGCGATCTGGGCGACGCTCAACGTCGTCCTCTTCCCGATCCGCGAAGGAGTGTCACCGCAGTTCAGCTCCTGGATGTACGCCGCCTTCGCCGTACCCGGGATCGTCGTGCCGTGGATCGCCGTGTGGCTCCTCGGGCGCCCGGCCCGCTAGCGCGCCAGCCGACACGCGCGAGATCCACCGCGCCGCTCCGATCGAACCGCACTCCTTCGCTCTCGAGAAGATCGCGCTGCGCGTCCGCCCAGAGCTCACCGCGCGGGCTGCAGCGGCCTTTGGCGTTGACGACGCGGTGCCAGGGTACGAGATCGAGCAGCGGACCGCGGAGCGCGCCGAGCGCCGTGCCCACGGCCCGTGCGGCCCGCGGCCGGCCGATCAAGGCAGCGACCTGACCGTAAGTCGCCACCTTGCCGCGCGGGATGCGACGCACGAGACGATACACACGGCGACGGAAGGGACGGGCAATCTTCGAGTGCCCGGCGGCTTTCCGCGCCGCGCGCCGGAGCCATGGCCGCGAGACGAGCATGGGCGACTTCATCCTCATGATGCCGGTGGTCAGCCCTACGCCTGGTCCACGCGGCAGGTCAATTTGATCAGATTGTCCCACTAGATTAGCCTGAAATGACACCTATTGATTGGACTTGACCTGGACAATTGGCCGCCGTAGCCTGGCGCCATGATCATTCCTCTCGAGCGTCGCGGCTCGCGACCGGTCTTCCGGCAGATCGTCGACTATCTCCGCCGCAACATCGAGAGCGGTCGATTGCCGGCGGGAACGAAGCTGCGGCCGATCCGGCTCCTGGCATCCGATCTCGGTGTGAATCGCGAAACGGTCGCGGACGCCTACCGCGAGCTCGAGACGCTCGGGCTCACCCAGTCGGGAGTGGGCCGAGGCACCTTCGTCCTCGGCACGGCCAGCGGCGCGGAAACGTCGTCCGAGACCGCCGCTCCCGAGCTGCGTCCCTTCGTCCCGGTGCTTTCCCGTGCCGCGGAGGCGACCCTCGCCCTTCCGGCGATCGACTACGGCACTGAAGCGCAGGCGGTTCGCTTCGAACGGGCCGTGCCCGACCCGTCGCTCTACCCGGTGGACGAGTTCCGCAAGGCGTGCAGCCACGTGCTGCGCCATGGCGGCCGCGCGCTGCTCGACTACGGCGACCCGCGCGGGCACGAGGGGTTGCGGCGCTTGCTGGTGGAGCGGCTGACCGCGGTTGGGATCGAGGCGGAACCCGATGGTGTCGTGCTCACCGCCGGCTCGACACAGGCGCTGGCACTCGTCACGCGCGTCTTCTGCGACCCGGGCGACGCGGTCGTCGTCGAGGAGCCGACGTATGCAGGCGCGTGTGCGGCGTTCGCCGCGCTCGGCGTGCGACCGGTGGCGGTGCCGATCCGTCGGGACGGCCTCGATCTGGACGCCCTCGATACCCGGCTCGGGCGCGGCGGCGCCCGACTGCTCTATACGATGCCGAGCTTTCACAACCCGACCGGGATCACGACGACGCTCGAGCACCGCCGCCGGCTACTCGAGATCACCGCGCGCCACGGCGTCCCGGTGCTCGAGGACGATTTCGAGAAGGACATGCGCGTGCGCGGTCGCCCGGTGCCCCCGCTCAAAGCGCTCGACCGGACCGGCCAGGTCGTCTACGTCGGGACCTTCTCGAAGACGCTCTTCCCGGGGGTGCGCATCGGCTGGATCGTGGGGCCGCCGCGTGTCGCCGGCGCCGCGCTCGTCCTCAAGCGCGCCACCGATCTCGCCTCCAGTGTGCCGCTGCAGGCGGCGGTCGCACACTTCTGCCACACCGGAGCCTACGATCGTCACCTCCGTCGCGTTGCCAAGGAGCTCGCGCGCCGGCTCGATCGCGCCGCCGCCGCCTTGGAGGCGCACCTGCCGGACGGCTCGAGCTTCACGCGACCCGACGGAGGCTTCGCCGTCTGGGTGACGCTGCCGGCCGACATCGACACGGTGACGCTGCTCACGGAGGCGAAGCGCGCCGGCGTGGTCTACTCGCCGGGCGCGATCTTCTACACCGACGGCCGGCGCTCGTCGTCCCTGCGGCTGTCGATCGGACAGGCGGGCGCGGACGACATCGAGCGCGGGGTCCGGACCCTCTGCGATGCCGCGCACGCGCTCCTGCCTTCAGGCGGCGGACGGGAGCGAGGCGCCGGGCGTGCCGCACCGGCGGTCCACGTGTGAGGAGGCGGGTGGCGACACGCGAGCGTCCATTGCAACTGAACGGGAGTAGCGGAAGGACGGAAGAAGCAGAAGAGGAGTACGACCCATGAACGACGACGGCTATCGACTGAAGACCGGGCTCGCGGAGATGTTGAAGGGCGGCGTCATCCTCGACGTCACCTCGGCCGACCAGGCGCGAATCGCCGAGGATGCCGGCGCCGCGGCGGTCATGGCGCTGGAGCGCGTGCCGGCCGACATTCGCCGCGAGGGCGGTGTGGCGCGCATGGCGGCCGTCGAACGCATCGAGGAGGTGCGCGCGGCGGTCTCGATCCCCGTCATGGCCAAGTGCCGGATCGGCCACATCATGGAGGCGCGGCTCCTGGAGGCGCTCCGGGTCGACTTCATCGACGAGAGCGAGGTGCTGACCCCGGCCGACGAGGAGCATCACATCGACAAGCGCGCCTTTCGCGTACCCTTCGTCTGCGGCGCGCGCGATCTCGGTGAAGCGCTGCGCCGCATCGGCGAAGGCGCCGCGATGATCCGCACGAAGGGCGAGGCCGGCAGCGGCAACATCGTCGAGGCGGTGCGCCACCTGCGCCGCATCGGTCGAGAGATGCGCGAGCTGGCCGCCGCGCCGCCCGAGGAGCTGATGGCGCGAGCGAAGGCGCTCGGCGCGCCCTACGATCTCGTCCGCACGGTGGCCGGGTCGGCACGACTTCCGGTACCGAACTTCGCCGCCGGGGGTATCGCGACGCCCGCGGACGCCGCGCTGTGCATGGCGCTCGGTGCGGAGGCGGTGTTCGTCGGTTCGGGCATCTTCAAGTCGGACGACCCGGCGGCCCGGGCGCGCGCGATCGTGCGAGCAACCACACACTGGGAGGACCCGGCGGAGCTGCTGGCCGCCTCGCGGGGCCTCGGCGCCGCCATGCCGGGCCTGACGCTGGAATCGATCCCCGAGGCGGAGCGGCTCGCGGCGCGCGGCTGGTGATGAACGTCGGCGTCCTGGCGTTGCAGGGCGACTACACCGCGCACGCCGGCGCGCTCGCGCGCGCCGGCGCGAGAGCCGTCCTGGTGCGCGGGCCCGCCCCCTTGGCGCGGCTCGACGCCCTCGTCCTTCCCGGCGGGGAATCGACGGCGATGCTCTTCGGCATCGCTCGCGAGGGACTCGAGGAGCCGCTGCGCGGCTTCTTCGCCTCGGGCCGCCCGGTGCTCGGTACCTGCGCCGGCGCGATCCTGCTCGCCCGCAGGGTGACGAATCCGGCGCAACGCTCCTTCGGCGCCCTCGATATCGACGTCGAACGCAACGCCTACGGCACCCAGCTCGACTCCTTCGTGACCGTGACCGACGCCGGACCGGGCCATGCAGACCTGACGGGCCTGCCGGCCGTCTTCATCCGCGCGCCGCGCATCGTGCGCATCGGGACGGCCATCGAGGTGCTGGCCCGTGTCGGCGGCGAGCCGGTTCTGGTGCGCAGCGCCGCGGTCTGGGCCGCGACATTTCACCCCGAGCTGACGGACGACGACCGTGTCCTGCGAGCATGGCTGCACGAGTCGGCGCAGAGCCGCGCGCTGCCGGAATCCGTGAGCGCACCGCACTGAATCCTGCGGCCTCTGGCCTCTGGATTGCCCATCGGATCTCCACGTATTTCGGCGGTGAACCGTCTACGCGTCGGAGGAAAAACTCGCCACCGCCGCGCTCGCACCCCTTGTTCCACCAGATCGAACGCGTTAGCGAGAGCCGAGGCCAGCCCGCGGGTGCATCGGCTTCGTCTCATCGCCCCTGACCGCGGCGGGCCTGGGCCGGCAGCGGAGGTCCATGCGACGGCGAAGGTCCCGGTCGGCCAATCGGGCGCTGCCCGAGGTCGCCTATCTGGTCCTCGGGCATGTCGGCGCACATGCCGAGGTGCACGGCTATCGCCTCGGTCGCCTGCTCGCCACCTCACCCCTCGGTGTGCCCTCTCTGCATCTCGGACAGGTCTATCGAATTCTCCACGACCTCGCGCAGCGAGGCCTCGTGAGGAGCCGCGTCGAGACCGATCGGTCGCGGCCGTCGCGGCTGCTGTTCACGATCACCCGAGCCGGGGAAGCTGCCTTCCGTCGCTGGCTCGCCGGTCCGGCGCGAGGCTCGGCGCCGATACGGGACCAGCTGCTGCACCGCCTCCGGTTCGAGAGCCTGATTCCGCCGGCCTCGCTGCGCCGGCTCCTGCGCGACGCGGTCCGGGAATGTGAGGCCGATCTGGCCGACCTGCGGTCGGCCGCATGCCATCTCAACGGCCCGAACGGCGACGGCAGGGCCGCGCTCCTGTCGATCGCCCTCGAGCGCCGGCTCGCCGCCGATCGAAGCTGGCTGGCCGAGGCGACGCGCTTCGTCGACGACGCTTGTCGAACGTAGCGTCCCGGACCGAGGGCGACGACGACGGCTCGGCGCCTCCGCTCCCGGAATCCGCCCCTCGCAGGCCCCGGATCGGTGTTCGTAGCAGGGCTATCTCGGATACAGCACACTGGGCGCAGGCATCGCCCCGCGCGCCGCCTCGTAGGCCGCGGCCACGCGCACGAGCGTGCCTTCGTCCCAGTGCCGTCCTACCATCTGCAGGCCGATGGGAAGCCCTGCGGAGGTGACACCGCACGGGATGCTGAGGGCGGGCAGGCCAGCAAGATTGAACGGCGCGGTGTTGTGCGTGAGCGATCCGAGCGGATCTCCCGGGGCGATGTCGGCGACTCGCGGCGCGACGACGCGCGTGGCGGGCATCATCACCACGTCGGCGGCGGCGAACAGTCGCTCCTCGGCCTCTCCACGCCGCAGAGCGTCGCGTAGCCGGGCGGCGGCCACATACTGGGAAGCGGGAAGCTCGAGCGCCGCGGTCAGGATTCCCCTGACGTCCTCGCCGAAATCCGCCGCGTTCGCCTCGTAGCGCTGTCGGTGGACCTCCGCGGCTTCGCCGAGCACCACGTTCATGGCCGCGATCCACCAGACGCCGAGCGCGCCGCCATCTACCTCGACGCGACGGACCCCGAGCGACCCGAGGAGGACAACCGCGCGCTCCACGGCGGCAGCCACCTCCGCCTCACAATCGTCGAACGCGTACGCCGAAGGCACGCCGACACGGATCCCGGCGACGCCGGCGTCGAGGTGGGCGGTGTAGTCGGCGACCGGCACGTCGACACTCCACGGATCGTCCGGGTCGTGGCCGGCGATCGCCTGCAACACGAGCGCCGCGTCCCGCACATCGCGCGCCATCGGGCCAACGGTGTCGAGACTCGGCGCCAGCGGCACCACCCCGCGGAGGCTCACGCGGCCGTGCGTCGGCTTGATGCCGACGATCCCGCACAGCGACGCCGGCATGCGGATCGAGCCGCCGGTGTCGCTACCGAGCGCGGCGAAGCACGTCCCCGCCGCCACCGCCGCCCCCGATCCGGAGCTCGAGCCTCCCGTCAGCCGATCGAGATCCCAGGGATTTCGCGCCGTGCCGGTATGCGGGTTGATCCCCGTAGCTCCGAACGCGAACTCGTGCAGATTGAGCTTGCCGATGATCACCGCACCCGCGTCGCGCAGCTTGCGGACGACGGTCGCATCGCGATCCGGGACCCAGCGTGAAAGAAACGACGATCCGGCGGTGGTCCGCACCCCCGCCGTCTCGCACAGATCCTTCACCCCGATCGGCACACCGTGCAACGGCCCGCGGTAGCGCCCGGCGCCGATCTCCTGCTCGGCCGCGCGCGCGGCGGCACGCGCTTCCGCGGCCATCACGATGATGAACGCGTGCAGCACCGGGTCGACCCGCTCGATCCGGGCGAGCGCCGCCTCCGTGAGCTCGACCGGGCTCAGCTCGCGGCGGCGCAGGTGCTCCGCGACCTCGAAGAGGCTGGAATCGATCAGCTCGGCCACCGGCATGTCGAGCACCTCGCGCGAATGCTCCTCGCGACGGAGCATGGCTCCGCGCCCAGATATCCCGGGGCACGCGTCGTATCAACGAAGAGCGGGCGCCGCGATCTCCGTGCCCCCGCTGGCGAGGAACCGCACGGCCTGGGCGCGCACCTCGGCCAGCGCCAGGATGTCGTGACCAGCCGGCGGCGGGAAGCGCCAGAGTCCGGCAACGCCAAGGGCAGCTCGATCAGGTTGATTCACCGGAAGCGCGATCGCCCGCGCCAGGGCTTCGGTGAGAGGGTTGGCGACGACGTCATCGCCGACACCTTCCTGCACCAGGACGGCCTTCGGCCGTCCGTCCGGAGGAGCGAGCCGCAGCAGGTGGGCGTAGGCCGAGCCGTCCCCCGGGTCGAGGAGCGCCTGGAAGCTCGGCAGCGCCGCGTCGAGCAGCGCAACGAAATCGGCGCCGAACACGCACGACGACTCGCCATCGCCGCAGTCCGCGTCGGTCAGACACGCGGGTGCGGTCGCAGCCCCGCCGCAGGTACGCGTCGGAATCCCCGCCTCCGTCGCAAAACGCCCCAGAAAGGGGGCCGCAAGCGAGGACACCGACCCCGCGAACTGGGCCAGGCGGCCTCCCGGCACGTTGAGCACCACCGCCGTGACCGCCGGCTCGATCGCGGCGAACACCGCGCCGACGACGCCACCCATCGAGACGCCGAGGTAGCCGAGATCGCTCGCCCGGAGATCGGCCGCGTCGTCGCCGTCGAGATCTATACCAGCCTTGACGAGCTGGGCGAGCTGCAGCAGGTCGGCCGACGCCTGCTGCCAGTTCGCGCCGAAGGCGTTGAAATCGTCGAAGTCGAAGAACCCGATGCAGCTCCCCCGACCACCGTGCTCGGGAGCGGGGATGCCGACCACGGCGAGCCCGGCCGCCGTGAGGTCCCTGCCGATGTCGAGCACGAAGGTGTTGTCACCACAGAAGCCGTGCTGCGCGATGACCACCGGGAATCCTCCGGGCGGCGGCGCGCCGGCCGGCGTGACGAGCAGAAGCTCGATGCTCGCGCTCGGCGGCGTCTCCGAGCCATCGAGAAACGCCGCGGGAATCCGGAGCCGGCCCGCGGCATCCCGGCGCCGATACTCCGGCGACGCGATGCGTGCGCGCGCCACCGCGCCCACGGTCATGGGCGATCCGCCGGGGAAGAACTCTGCGAACTCCACGTCGCCAGCCCGAAAGATGCCGAAGTGCCGGCGATCCCCAGGGTCGGGATCGGTGAAATCCGGCCGCGGCGGCGTCTCCGCCGCACGTGCGGCGAGCTGCGAACGGATCGCGGCCATCGCCCCCGCGACGTCCTCGACGACGAAGACGCTCGCCACCGTTACCCGCTCCCGGGCAATGCCTGCGTCCCGCTCGAGCGCCTCGAGGAGTGCCGCAAGGTTCGTGCCCGGCGGCCCGGGGTTCACCACCTCTGCGATGAAGACGTTCTCGGGTCGCGCGGAGCGGAGCGCGATGGCGTCATCGAAGTGCAGGACCGCGGCCACGTGCGGACTGAAGCCCGCATGCTCCGCCACCAGACCGTCGAGGCGGCGGAGAAACTTTCGCACCCCGTCGAGCCGTGGGTGCTCGGGGAGCGTGCGCCCGGTGAAGCCATCCGGAACTCGAATCGTCCCGTCGGGCTGGAGGAGCCGCTCGCTGGGATACGGGTTGCGGGCGTGGAACGCGTCGCCGACGAAAATGGCCCGCGGTCCGCGGCCCGCCCTCCCCGCCCCGGGCGTCCTCGCTGGGACGCCGGCCGCCGCGCGAAACGCCGCAGCGGGCTGCGTTTTGCGCCCGGCCTCGGCGCGCACGCCGCGCGTCGCAACCACCGCGTACGTCGCCCCGGCCCGCAGCGGCCGTACCGGCGTCAGCCGCAAGGCATTCGTCGCGTGGTCGTGGCTGACGAGGGTCTCGACCACGGCACCGAGCGCGAGGCGATCGGCCGGTCCGCAGTGCACGATCGCTCGCTCCTGGTCCTTCAGCGAGCGCGCGCGATCCCGAACCGTCACCTGCACGATCCAACGGCCCGGCGACGGGCATTCGATGGTCCCCCACGCCTGCGTCGCCGAGACCGCTAGCGGTGTCACCGGCACCGACCGCTCGCCGCGTTGGAGCGCGACCTCGAGCGTGCGCGGATCGGCAGCCGCCGCGAGGCGGGCGAGATGGAACACGCGACGGTCGGGCCCGTGTTCGTGATCGGCCGGGCGCAGGATCTCGACCAGCTCCGGGCATGGATGGTGCCGCAGGCGAGACGCCGTTGCCCGGACCAGCGCATCGGTGAGCTCGACGAGAGGCTCGATGGTCGCGATGAGCTGCGCGATGGCTTGGACGTCGGCCGCCGCGCTCTGGCGAACGCGATCGAGCGCCCGCGTCACCCGGCGCACCTGCGCCTCCACGCGCTCGAGCGCTCCGAGCGCGCGCCGGGTGTCACCGCGGTCGCATGCCGCGGCTGCCCCTGTCGCGCGGGCGAAGACACCGCTGGCGTGGTCGCGGAGCTGCACGACCGCGGTGTCCTCGAGCGCTCCGGATTCATCAGCGCCTTCGGTCGCCGCGAGGGCGGCGAGATCCTCGGTGACAGCGCGAAGCTCGGCCACGCGGCAGCCGATTCCAGCGAATCCCGGCTCGTCGGTGCATGGCTCCTGCGCCGGCACCATCCCGGCCCACAGAGTCGCGAGCAGCCCGCCGAGAACGCCACATACACGCCACCGCCTGCGCATCATGCGACTCCTCAGCAGGCACTGTATCCTTCTAACGGACATCATCGCGCCACCCAGCCACGCGCAGCCCCAGTCGGCTTCATGGCACCGGAATCCTAGCAGGACTCGTCGCCGCAGAGCAGATCCTTGACCGCACCCGTCCGGCGACGATAACGAAACGCCGCAGTATTCCCCGGACGGAACGATGCGATACGAGCTCACGGCCGAGCAAGACGCCTGGCGTCAGGAAGTCCGCGCCTTTCTGCGCGCCGAGGTCACCCCGGCGCTGGAGGAGGAGATGCGCGTCTCCGGCAACGAGGGACGCGGCCCGCTCGCACAGGCATTCCAGCGCAAGCTCGCCGAGCGGGGCTGGTGGGGCGTGGGCTGGCCGAAGGAGTTCGGTGGCCTCGGCAAGACCGCGGTCGAGCAGTACATCTTCATCGAGGAGATGGATCTGGCGGGTGCACCCGGCATGCAACTCTCCGTCACCTCGGTGGCGCCGACGATCATGCGCATCGGCACCAAGGCGCAGCAGGCGCAGTGGCTACCGCGGATCATGCGCGGCGAGGTCGACTTCGCCCTCGGCTACTCCGAGGCGCAGGCGGGCACCGACCTGGCAAGCCTCGAGACCCGCGCCGTGCTCGACGGCGACTCCTGGGTGATCAACGGCCACAAGATGTGGAACACCGGGGCCCATACCGCCACCCACAACTGGATCGCGGTGCGCACCGAGCCGGACGCGCCGAAGCACAAGGGCATCTCCCTGATGATCGTGCCCATGGACGCGCAGGGAATCACCGTCCAGCCGCTGTGGACCTGGCCGGGGCTGCGTACGAACGCCGTCTACCTCGACAACGTGCGCGTTCCCCGCGACCATCTGGTGGGCGAGCGTGGTCAGGGATTCTACTACGCGATGATGGCCCTCGACTTCGAGCGGATCGCCATCGGGTCGGTGGGAATGTGTCGACGCCTCTACGATCTGCTGCTCGGCTTCGTGCGCACGGCGCGGCGTGACGGACACGTCCTCGGCACCATCCCCTGGGTCCGGCGACGCATGGCCGAGCTCGCCACCGAGATCGAGGTTGGACGGATGCTCGGGCTGCTCAACGCCTGGCTCATCGACCAGGGCATCGTGCCGACGAAGGAAGGCTCCATGGCGAAGATCTTCGTGAGCGAGCTGTCGGCGCGGGTGGCGAGCACCGGCATGGATATTCTCGGGCTCGCCGGGCAGCTGGCCCCCGACAGTCCGGCCGCACCGCTTCATGGACGGATTCAGTGGATGTATCGGACCGCGCCGCTGCTCCGCTTCGGGGGCGGGTCCAACGAGGTGCAACGGCTGATCATCGCCCAGCGTGGACTGGGAATGCCGCGCAAATGAAGCGACAACCTCGGGAGAAGTGAACAATCCATGCATCTCGCCCCCACCGAAGAGCAGCAGGCCATCCAGTCGGCGGCGCGGACGTTCCTCGCCAAGGAGATCACTCGGGAGCGCTGGCAGGCCTGGGCGACGCTTCCGGAAGGATACGACCGCGATTTCTGGGCCGCCGCCGCGGCCCTCGGCTGGTTCGGCTACGGCGTGCCCGCTCGCGACGGCGGCGAGGGAGCGAGCCTGCTCGAGGTCGGCCTGCTCATGGAGGAGTGCGGGCGCGCCGCCGCGCCGCTCGCCGTCTTCAGCGCCGTCGTCGGCGCGCTCGGCGTGGCGAGCATGGGAAGCCCGCGGCAACGGCGCGACTGGCTGCCACGGCTCGTGGCGGGCGAGGGTCAGGCCGCGCTCGCGGTTGCCGAGGCGGAAGCGGAGCACAATCCCCGCGCGCTCGTCACGCGCGCCCGGCGCACGCGCACCGGCTACCGCCTCAGCGGCGAGAAGCGCTACGTCCTGCAAGCGGTCACCGCCGACGTCTTTCTCGTCGCCGCCCGGGATGGAACGGGGGTCAGCGTGTTCCTGGTCCCCAAGGAGGCTGGTGGTGTTCACGTGCAGCCGACGGCGACCTTCGGCGGCGATCGCCAGAGCGTCGTCAGCTTCGATGGCGTCGACCTTTCCCGCGCCGCGCTCCTCGGGCGGCGGACCCAGGGCTGGCGTGCGATCGAGACGATCCAGCAGCACGCGACCGGGCTCCTGTGTGCGGACATGCTCGGCGGCATGCAGACCGTCCTCGACATGACCGCCCGTTACGCGGCGGAGCGCACGCAATTCGGGGTGAAGATCGGCACCTTCCAGGCGGTGCAGAACATGGCCGCCGAGATGGCCATCGCCACCGAAGGCGCGCGCCACGTGGTGTACCAGGCCCTCGCCCGCCTCGCCGCCGGCCGTTCCGCTCGGCGCGAGCTCGCCATCGCACGCGCCTGGACCGCGCGATCCTACCCGGCGGTGACGCTGACGGCGCATCAGATCCACGGCGGCGCCGGCTACGTCGTCGAGCACGAGTTGCCCCGGTACTCGGCGCGGGCGAAGGCGGCCGCCCTCATGCTCGGCACCGCCGACCACTGGCTCGACGTGCTCGCCGAGGAGCTGCGGCTCGACGGCGTGGCGCTGCCGGGCCGATTGCGCGCGACGGGACGCCGCTGATCTGCTCGTCACGCGTCCAGGGACGCACCCGCATCGGCCGCCTGGCGAGACGCGCGAGCCGGGTGCCTACCGACTCCCGTCGCGCACGTCCCTGGCCGCCGCCAGGCCTGCGCGCGCGCCGGCGTGATCCGGCTTCACCGCCAGCGCCGCCTCGAAGTGCCGGGCGGCCTCCTCCGGCCGTCCCAGCTCCAGCAGGGCTACCCCGAGATTGTTGTGGGTCTCGGCATGGTCGGGGCGCAGGCCGAGGGCGGCTGCGAAGTGATCGGCCGCTTCGCGAAACCGGCGTTGATACAGGCGTACCGTCCCCAGGTCGTAGTGGCCCTGGGCGTAGGCCGGCGCGAACGCGACGGCCTGCTCCAGATGCGCGGCGGCCTCCTCCAACCGTCCCTGCCGAAAACGCACGAGCCCCAGATTGTCATGCGCCTCGGCGTACTTGGGATCGATCGCCAGCGCGCGCTCGAGCTGCGCCGTCGCCGCGTCGAGCCGTCCCTCCTGGAGGAGCACCGCCCCGAGGTTGTTGTGCGCCTCGGCGAATTTCGGCTCGATGGCGAGTGCGCGCTCGAGATGCTCGGCGGCCTCCCGCAGGCTTCCCTGCAAGTAGAGGGCGCGGCCGAGGTTGTTGTGGGCAACGAAGTTGTTGGCCGTCACCCGCAGCGCATGCAGGTCGAGGGTCGGCTCGTCACGCCACACGGCGACCTGAGCCCACGTGCGCGCGAGCCAGAAGCCGAGCAACGCCACGGCGCCGACGGCCAGCGGCGCGCGCACCGACGGCCAGCGGCGCGCCAGATCGGCCGTGCCCCAGGCGGCGATGATGGCGATGCCGATCAGCGGGATGTACGTGTAGCGGTCAGCCAGGGCCTGGTTTCCCACCTGGACGATACCGATCACCGGCACGAGCGTGCCCAGATACCAGAGCCAGCCGACGAGCAGGTACGGCAGGCGGCGCCACAGGGCGGCCGCGATGGCGGTGAGAGCGAGCAGCGCAGCGCCTGCGGCAAGCCCGGCCATCGTCAGACCCCGAATCCCACCCGCCATCCGGCCGGGATGGGGATACAAAAACGCGAGATCGACGGGCCATACGGCCATCCACAGGTAGGTCACGTAGGACCGTAGCGCGTTGTCGACGCGCGCGCCGATGGGCAGGGCGTGCAGGGACTGCACCGCGCCCCCCTGGCTCTGGGCGACGAGCGTGAGCGCGGCCGCCGCCAGGCACACCGCGGCGAGCGGCAGCTTCTCGGTCATTAGCGCTGCGAGCGATCGGCGGGCTCGTGCCTGCGCAGGCGGACGCACCGCGGCCCGGCGAGCGTCTCGATCCCCGGGCCAGCGTTCGAGCGGCCACACGTCCCAGAGAAGCAGCACGGCCGGCAGCGTCACGAGCATCGGCTTGGCCATCAACCCTGCACCGAGAAGCGCGCCCACGACCACGAAGCGGCCCCGCGTTGGGTCGCGCGCATAGCGCACGTACGCGAGCATCGTGAGCATCCAGAATGCGCCGCTGAGCGCGTCCTTGCGCTCGGAGATCCACGCCACGGATTCGACGCGCAGGGGATGCACGGCGAAGATCAGCGCCACCGCGGCCGCGCGCCAGCACGCGCCGGTGCTCCGCCGCAGCACGGTAAAGAGCAGCGCGGCGTTGAGCGTGTGAAGCACCACATTGACGAGATGATGCCCGCCGGCGTTGAGGCCGAACAGCGAGCAGTCGGCCAGATGCGAGAGCCACGTGAGAGGCTGCCAGTTGGCGGCGTGCGTGGTCGTCAGCGCCCACGCGAGCCCTTCCCAGGTGAGGCCGCGCCGGACCGTCGCGTTCTCGGTGATATGGATGATGTCGTCGAAGACGAAATCGTAGTTGGCGACGCGCGCGTACAGGGCACCGATGCACCCGACGAGGGCGACGAAGATCCAGCCGCGCGGACAGCTGCGATGCCGCGCGCTGGCCGCGACGTCGCACTGCTCGGACGGCAAGGGAGCCAGCATCGGCACCTGGACGATGGCGGCGAAGGGGCTAACGCACCCCTGGCGACAGTCCCGCCCGCGTTCGCTGGTACTGCGCGGTCTGCACCAGCAGCCGGGCGGTCCATTCGCGCAAGCCCTCGAAGGCCGTCGCGCGGACCGGACAGGGCTCGTAGTTGCACGACTCGCAGCACGCGGGCACGCAGGGATCGAGGTGCACGATCACGTCGGCGTCCGTCGTCAGGGAGCCTCGCACGACCTCGGTGACCGCGTGCTCGGCGCGGTGCGCATGCTCGAGGTCCCAGAACCGTGGCAGCGTGAGATGGAAGTCGACGTGATGCACGTCGCCGGCGCGCCACGATCGCAGCTTGTGCACCTCCACCCACCCCGGACGGCGCTCCCGCTGCAGGGCCGCGGCGAGCATCGCCAGGACCGCCGGATCCGCCTGATCCATCAAGTTCGCCACCGCGTGGCCCACCAGCACCGACCCGACGCGCAACAGGTGCAGCGCGATGACCACGGCCACCACGGGGTCGACCCACGCCCATCCGGTCACGCGCACGATCCCCAGGCCGATGAGGACCCCGGCCGTGGTGAGCGAGTCGGAGACCACGTGGTGTCCGTCGGCCTGGAGCGCCAGCGAGCCGGTGCGGCGCGCGGTGCGAATCAGGTAGTAGCCGAGACCGAGGTTCACTCCGCCAGCCACTGCGACGAGGACGAGGCCTGCGTCGAGGTTGGCGAGTGGAGCGGGGGACCAAAGCGCGGGTGCGGCCTGCCACAATATCGCCGCCCCCGCGAGCACGATCAGCCCACCCTCGAATCCCGCCGAGAACGCCTCGGCCTTTCCGTGCCCGTAAGGATGCGACGCGTCGGCCGGCTGAATCGAGAGCCAGACGCTGTAGAGCGCAAAGCCGCTGGCGGCCACGTTGACGATCGATTCGAGCGCGTCGGACAGCACGGCGCTCGATTGGGTCAGGACGTAGGCCGCGAACTTGACCGCGAGCAGCAGGGCCGCAATGCAGAGCGACCAGACCATCGCGCGCAGCCGCACGCGCGGTCCGGGAGCCGCGTGCGCCTCCACCGCGATCCGGCTCGTACGTGCGACTCCCGAGCGCATGGTGCCCAGTCCGAGCTCGGCATCGGCCAGCCGCCCTAGCTGTCGCCCGTTGCCCGGGCGATTCCGGCGGCGTCATCCCGGCAGCGCGCCGAGGCTCGGGCCGATACTAGCGCGTTCTGCGGAGGTCTACGACGTGCGGAACGTCGTCAGAAGGGTCAGGCGTGGGCAGAGGCTCGTACGCCGAGTGAAAGGCCAGGGGCTTTACCGATAGCCGTAGTGACGGTGATACACGGGTCCGTGGAGACGCGGGTAGCCGTAATAGTAGGGATACGCGGGATAAGGATACGGATACGGGTAGGGGTAATAGTAGTAGGGAGGCGGAGGCGGAGGGGGGACCACGACATAATGGGGGTGACTGATCGCGTGGCCCAACACCATACCGAGACCGAAGCTACCGATGACGGCGCCGGCCTGCCAGGACGATCCCGCGTGGGCGTATCGCACGCCGCCGGTGAGCAGCACCAAGACGACGACAGCAGCAAGAGCCATGCGTTTCATCATTTCACCCGTGATATGCGTACACGCCCGATCGAGTGAAACACCCAGCCCTGTGATCGGTTACGGGGGGCATGTCGCCGACCTTGCGGCGCCCCCGGGCCGCACCCTATGGTGACGGCCCCCGAAACGCGACCGGGCGCCCACAGTCCAGCCACCGGGTCATGCGCGGGCGGGAGGACAATCGCATGCCGCAGTACGAGAACGTGATCTTCGAGACCGCCGAGCGGGTCGCCACGATTACGCTCAACCGTCCCGACCGCCTCAACGCCATGAACCGGCAGATGCGCGATGAGCTGCGCCAGTGCTGGCAGCAGGTGAAGGCCGATCCCGACATCTGGGCGGTGATCGTCACCGGCGCCGGCGACGCGTTCTCGAGCGGCGCCGACGTGGAGTCGCTGGCGACGGGCGGGTTCACCCAGCCCGACCGATGGACCCAGCTCGCGATGATCGACCGTATCCGGCTCCTGCCGACGCCCCGCCGCCTCAACGTACACAAGCCGGTGATCGCCGCGGTCAACGGCGTCGCCGCCGGCGTGTCGCTCGATCTGGTCACCGAAGCCGATATTCCCATTGCGTCCGAGAAGGCCTACTTCGTCGATCCGCACGTGTCTCTCGGCTACGTCTCGTCGCACGAGATGGTGAACATGGCCCGGCGCGTGCCGGTGGCGGTGTGTCTGCGCATGGCGCTTCTCGGCAGCCGTGAGCGCATGAGCGCGGAGCGGGCGATGGCGGTCGGCCTCGTGACCGAGGTAGTCGCCCACGACCGCCTCATGGCCCGCGCGCGCGAGCTCGCCGAGATGGTGTGCACCAACGCCCCGCTCGCGGTCTGGGGAACGAAGATGGGGATTCTCCAGGGCCTCGGTCTTCCCATCCCCCAGGCGGAGGAGATCGCCGCCGGATACCTCGAGGTGGTCGAGCAGACCGAGGATCACGCCGAGGGACCGAGGGCTTTCGTGGAGAGGCGCAAGCCCTCCTGGAAGGCGCGCTGACACGCATGCGCGCCATCGTCATCCGCGAGCCGGGCGACGAGAGCGTCCTCGAGATCGGCGACGTGCCGCGACCGGGGCTCGGCGCCGCCGACGTCCGCATACGCGTGATCGCCACCGCGGTGAATCGCGCCGATCTGCTGCAACGCCAGGGGCTCTATCCGCCGCCGCCCGGTGCTTCCACGGTACTCGGTCTCGAGTGCGCCGGCACGGTGCTGGAAACGGGGGCGGAGGTGCGAGGCTTCCGAGTCGGCGAGCGGGTCATGGCGCTCCTCCCCGGTGGCGGCTACGCCGAAGAGGCCACGGTGCACCACGGATCGGTGCTGCCGGTGCCGCCGAGCATGCCGGACGACGAAGCGGGCGCGTTCCCGGAAGTTTTCCTCACCGCCTACTCGAATCTGTTCATGACCGGTCTCGGCGCCTTCGCGCCAGGTGAGACCGCGCTCGTCCACGGCGGCGGCGGGGGTGTCGGCACCGCGGCGATCCTGCTGCTGCGCGAGACCGGCAATCGCTGCGTCGTCACCGTCGGCGGCGAGGAGAAGGGACGGCGGTGCGTGGAGCTGGGTGCGGCGGCGGCGATCGACTACCACACCGAGGACTTTGCCGCGCGCGCGCGCGAGATCACCGGCGGCCGTGGTGTCGACGTGATCCTCGATCACATCGGCGCCCGCTATCTTGCCGCCAACCTGGCGGCGCTGGCGCCGGGAGGACGCCTCATCGAGATCGGCCTCATGGGCGGGGCGCAGAGCGAGATCAACCTCGCGCTCCTCCTCATGCGCCGTCTCAGCATCATTGGATCGACGCTGCGCTCGCGCTCCGTCGCCGAAAAGGCGGCGATCGTGTCCGGCTTCGGGGAGCGGTTCGGCGATGCGTTGGCGGGTGGACGGCTGCGGCCGCCGGTGCAGACCGTGCTTCCCCTGGAGGCGGCGGCGGAAGCACACCGCCTCATGCAGTCGAGCGCACACTTCGGCAAGATCGTGCTCCGGGTGGCCTGAGTCGCCATTCGGGAGGCTGATTCGCCCGCTCCCTCGCCCGGATGCGCTCCGCGATGCCCCGGTGCCCGGCTCCCGGCCCATCTGACCGCCACTTTGGCGATTTCGTGACGCAACCCCATGAATATTCAGGGTGCCAACGAATACGCCCGGGCTCCGGTCGTCATCTTTGGTAGCTTCCGGTGCACGCTGTCGCGGTGCGAAGCCTAACTCGACCTTGGCGACCGTCCGTGTGAGAATGTCCCTGACGGTGGGAGTGCGGGGCAGGTGGATCACCGCCCGCGATGTGGGGGCGCCATGAGCGTCTACAACTCGTTTTTCAAGCTTCACGACGAGCCTTTCCGACTGACCCCGGATCCCCGCTACCTCTTCCCCAGCGGCAAGCATCGCGAGGTGCTCGCCCACCTGCGGCTCGGCATCAGCGAATCAGGCGGTTTCGTCTGCATCACCGGAGACGTCGGCACGGGCAAGACCACCCTGGTGCGCGCCTTCCTGGACCAACTCGAGCCGGGCACGGCGTACGCCTATCTCTTCAACCCACCGCAATCCCCGCTCGAGCTGCTGCAGACGATCAACGCCGAGTTCGGGCTGCCCTCGACCGCCACGAGTCGCAAGATCCTCGTCGACGCGCTCAACGCCTTCCTGCTCGGCCAGCGACGGGCCGGCCATCGCGTCCTCGTGGTCGTGGATGAGGCACAGGCCCTGATGCCCGAGGTCCTCGAGGAGCTTCGCCTGCTCTCCAACCTGGAGACCGCGACGACGAAGCTGCTCCAGATCGTGCTCTTCGGCCAGCCACAGCTGGCCTCCGTTCTGCAGAGCGCCGACCTCGCGCAGCTCAATCAGCGCATCACGCTCCGTTGGCACCTCGGTCCTCTGGACGCGCGCGAGACGGCCGCCTACGTCCGCCATCGTCTCCGCATCGCCGCGGGCGGTATCGATAGCGGCATCTTCAGCCGCCGCGCCCTGGCGCTGATCCACCGCTACACCAGCGGCATTCCGCGGCTCATCAACATGTTCTGCCATCGATGCCTCCTCGCGGCCTTCGGCGCCGAACGCCGGCAGGTGACGGGACGTACCGTCGAGAAGGTGCACGCCGAGATCCAGCGCATTCCGCTCCTCGGCGGCGCGACCCTGCCCCGCTGGCCCGCGCGGCGAATCGCCTGGGCGGTTGCAGGGACGGGAGTGGCGGCGGCACTCGGATGGCTGGCGCTCCGCCCGGCGATCCTATCCACCTACGTGCCGGTACGCCTCGCGGTTCCCGAGCCAGCCCCGAGCGGGAATGGCGGTCGGGCGGGAGTCTCCGCCATCGAGCCGAGCGCGAAAACCGACGAGCGCGGGCGCCTGGCGCGGATGGTCGCCAAGGGCGAGCCTGCCCTCCCCGCGGCGCCACCCGAGGTCGCGGCGTCGCCCTCAGAGACCGAGACCGCTGCGACCGAGCGCGTGAACCCCATCGAAGCGGCACGGACGCCTCCCGCTGCCGCACCGACGGTTTCCGCCGATGACGCGACCCGGATCCTCCTTGCTGAGGGCGAGGCGCCATCCATCGTCGACGCGGTGAACGGTTCCCTGCGACGCTGGGGGGAGCATCCGCTCATTGCAACCGAGCAGGCCGTTCCCATCGATCTCGACGCGGTCGCAACCGGGCGAGACCTCCATCATCTCGCCCTGTCCGGCACCATGAACATGCTCCGGGTCTTGAACCTGCCCGCGATTCTCGAGCTCATGTTCCCGGACGCCGATGGCGCCCGTTACGCGCTACTCGGCGGCCTGGCGGGCGACAGCTACGTCCTCGAGCTGGGCGATCGCACCGTGAAGGTCGACCGGAGCTACCTCGACGAGTACTGGCTCGGGCAGGCACACATCATATGGCGTGACTTCGAGAACCTCGCCCCCACGCTGAAGCACGGATCGATCGGGTCCCGAGTCGGCCGCCTTCAGGAGATGCTCGCGGAGATCGGCTTCTACTCCGGCCCCATCACCAACGTCTTCGGTGACGAGACGGAAGCGGCGGTGGCGGCGTTCCAGCGTAGCCGCAAGCTCTTCGCCGACGCCCTCGTCGGGCAGTTCACGCGCATCGTGCTCTACGACGCGCTCGGCGAGTACCCACATCCGCGACTCGTCGTCGACAGTGCCGCGGCGGCAGAAGAGGCCGACGCATGAGCTCGATTCTCGACGCGCTCCGACGCATCGAGCGGGAATCCGGTGAACGGCGCGGACTTCCCTTCGAGCTGCCGCCCGAGGATGATCGCCGCCCGTCGCGAAATCGGCGGCGATGGGTTGGCGCCGCGGGCGCCATGGCCGTCCTCGGAATCGCGATCGTCGCGTTCCTCTCGATCGATCGAAACGGCGAGGAAGGCAGTCATCAGGAGTCCCCGGCGGCGGAGGGAAACGCGGAGGAGAGCGCGCAAGTCGCTCTGCTGGCGCCGGAAGGATCGGCGCCGACCACCGAGCGCGCCGGCGGCTCGCCGGAGCGGGGTGAAGCGGCGGTTGCCGAGGCGCCCGTCGCGGCAGCTGATCCGAGCGGCGCGCATGAAACGAGCCCCAACGCCGGCACGCCGCCCGCCGCCGCCGAGCCCGAGGCGGGGGTGCCCGAGCCCGGAGCGGCGGACCCGTCCTCAGAGGCGGCCGTGCCGGCGGACGCCGCGAGCACCCCACCGACCCCAGACGAATCGCCCGAGGTGAGACGCGCGCGGCAGCGCGATCAGACGCGCGCCAGGCGAGAGGCCGTCATGGCCCAGCTGGCAGAACGCCGGCGCGAGCGGCAGCTGCAGCGACAGCGCAAGAACGAGCAGCAAGCCCAGAACGCCCGGCCCGCCGCCGAGACTGCCCCGGCGCGGCCCTGGCAGCGAGTGGTCGCGCCGGCGGCGGAGGAGGCTGCGGTCGGGCCTGCGCCGGACGCGGATACGGCGCCGACCGCGCTCGCATCACCGCCGCCGGAGGCGGGCCCGTCGCCCGAGGGCGGACCGAGCCCGGTCGCTCCGATCGCCAAGCTGGATGAAGGCGCGCACCAGGCGGCACCGTCGCTGCCGACGGTTGGAACGGAGACCGACACTGACGACGCTGCGGCGCCGCCGACCGAGATAGGCGGCGAAGCCGCGGAAGTCCCGCCGGCCGATGCGGTGACCGAGATAGCTGCGGTGCGCGAGGAGGAGATCCTGCGGCGCCCGCCGCGGGGTGCGCCCCGAGTGCGCGTGAGCTTTCTTCTCTACTCGGAGGACCCTGGTCGCCGCCGCGTCATGCTGACGGTCAACGACGCCACCGACCTCGTGACCGCATACGAGGGACAACGCGTCGAGGCCCTCGAGATCGCACGCATCCTTCCCGACGAGGTTCACCTTCGCTACGAGGGGAAGGTGTTCGCCGTGCAACCGCGCTACTGAGCAGCCTACGGCCGAACCCCGGCGGGGCTCGTGCGCCGGCACGCCCGCCCCCCTTCCCAAATACGCGGCGATGCGGTACCAGGCCGGCGTCTGCATCCGATCGATGATCGGGTCGGCGGGCCCCATCGACCGGGCCCACTCACCGCTGGCCGCGGCGGGGGCACATCATGAACAACATCAAGGTGTACGTGCTCATGGCCGGGCTCACGGCGCTGTTCGTCGTCGTGGGCGACGCGATCGGCGGCCGCGAAGGGGCGCTGTTCGCGCTCGTCGTCGCCGCGGTGTCGAACTTCGTGATGTACTTCGGCTCGGCGTCGATGGTGTTGCGCGCCTATGGCGCGCAGGTGGTGACGGCATCGCAGGCGCCCGAGCTCTACGCGATCGTCGACGGCCTCCGGCAGCGCGCGGGGTTGCCGATGCCGACCGTCGCCATCGCGCCGCATCGCCAGCCGAACGCCTTCGCGACCGGGCGCAACGCGCACAATGCCGTCGTGTGCGCCACGCAGGGCCTCCTCGAAATGATGACGACGGACGAGATCGAAGGGGTGCTCGGACACGAGCTTGCGCACGTGAAGAACCGCGACATGCTCCTGCAGACGTTTACGGCGACGCTCGCAGGCGCCGTCGGCAGCCTCGCCCGCTTCGGTATGTTCACGGGCGGACGGCGCGAGGAGGGACGCAGCCCGATCGGCGGACCGCTCATGGTCCTCTTCGCCCCCCTGGCCGCCATGCTGATTCAGTTTGCGATCAGCCGCCAACGTGAATTCGAGGCCGATCGGGTGGGAGCGGAGATCTGCGGCCGCCCGCGCTCGCTCGCCAACGCGTTGCGAAAGCTGGACGCGGCGGCGCGCCAGATCCCGATGGCTGTCCCGCCCGCGGTCGCACCGCTCGCACAGGTAAACCCGCTCGCGGCCTACGGATCCGGACTCACCCGGCTCTTCTCCACCCACCCGCCGACGGCGGAGCGCGTGGCGCGGCTCGAGGCGATGGCCGCGCGCCTCGGATAGAATCGCCGGGGTCCACCGTATGCACCGCGCCCGCGACCCGAAGCTCGTCACGCCCGAGACCGCGGCAGGCCTGGTCAAGTCGGGGGATTGGCTCGACTACGGGTTCGGCCTGGGACAGCCGGATCTCTTCGATCGCGCGCTCGCCGCGCGCGCTCCGGAGCTGCGGGACGTCAAGATCCGTGCGGCGTTCACGCTGCAACCGCGGCCGACACTCGAGGCGGATCCGACCGGCGACCACTTTCTGTGGTACAACTGGCACTTCTCGGGTTACGACCGCCGGCACTACGATCAGGGCCGGGCCAACTACATTCCCATGAATTTCGGCGAGGCCCCGGACTACTACCGGCGGTTCGTCGACCGGATCGACGTCGCTTGCCTGAAGACGTGCCCGATCGATGCGCACGGCTATTTCAACTTCGGTGGCGCCGTCACGTATCATAAGGCCATCACCGAACGCGCCAAAGTGCTCGTGGTGGAGACGTGTGCAGCCATGCCGTACGTGGTCGGCCAGGAGGTCGGCGTACACGCGAGCGAGGTCGACTACGTCATCGATGGCGGGCACGGCACGATCCCGGAATTCGCCAATCCGGTGGCGACCGACACCGATCGCAAGGTCGCCGCCCTGATCGCGGCCGAGGTCGAAGACGGCGCCTGCCTGCAGATCGGCATCGGCGGCATGCCGAACGCGGTGTGCGCGTTGCTCCGCGACGCGGGCGTGCGTGATCTCGGCATCCACACGGAGATGCTGGTCGACGGCATGATCGACCTCGTCGACGCGGGACTCGTCACCGGCGCCCGCAAGACCATCGACCCGTTCCAGATCGTGTTCACGTTCGCGGCGGGCTCCCGCCGGCAGTACGCGTTCATCGACCGCAACCCCACCGCGCAAAGCCGCCCGGTCGACTACACGAACCTGCCACAAAACATCATGCGCAACGACCGCGTGGTCTCGATCAACAACACGACGGAGATCGATCTCCAGGGTCAGGCGGCGTCGGAATCGGCGGGACATCGCCACCTGACGGGAACGGGTGGTCAGCTGCAGTTCGTCCGCGGGGCCTACGCCTCGCGTGGCGGCAAGTCCTTCATCTGTCTGTCCTCCACGTACGACAAGGGCGGCACGCGCAAGAGCCGCATCGTCAGCACGCTCGCGCCGGGCAACGTGGTCACCACGCCGCGCACCGACGTGATGTACGTCGTTACCGAGCACGGCATCGTGAACCTGAAGGGCAAGTCGGTCGCCGAGCGCGCCCGAGCCCTCATTTCCCTCGCGCATCCCGACTTCCGGGAGTCACTCGAGCGCGAGGCGCGCGAGAAGGGCCTCGTTCCGCGAGGTTTCCATTGAGCGGGCATCGGAGGGGGTTCGTGCTGCGGTTCCGTCGCGACGCTCGCGAAGCGGAGGAGAAGCCATGACGCCTGAAGAATGCTTGGTGGTCTATGGAGAGGCGTGGTTCGAGACCGATCCGCAACGGCGCCTCGATCTCCTGCGGCAGTGCTGCACCGAGGACGTGCTGTTCGTCGATCCAAACCTCGGGCGCCTGCGTGGCCTTCAAGCCGTGTCGGAGATGATCGGTCACTATCGCGGCATGATGGCGGGCGGCGAGTCACCGGCCCGTCCCAGCGTGGCGCGAGCAGCGGGGCGATCCGGTGGCGGGGTCACGGTTGACGTCGTCACCGGTATCGATCAGCTGCACGGTTTCTTCCGCTACAGCTTCGTGTGGTCTCTCGCCAACGGGACGAGGATGGGCGGCACCGACTTCGGCGAGTTCGCCGAGGACGGCCGGATGAGACTGATCACCGTCTTTCCTGCGACACCGGACTTTCCCGTTGCCGGCGCGTAGCCACGACGTCAGGCAGAGCACCGGCCGCATGGTCGCGACGCATTAGCGGACCGACCCTGGACCGTGTGCCAGGGCTGCCGGAGCCGGGTCACTGCCAACTATTGCGTGCCCTTCACCCGCCGCTCGGCCTCGCGTCGGAGCGCCTGTTTCTCGACCTTGCCGCTGGGCGTCAGGGGGAGATCTTCGTCCCGGACGACGAAGACGTGCCGGGGCACCTTGTAGCTCGCCAGGCGCTCGACGCAGAAGGCACGGAGGTCGTCGTACGTCGTCGCCGCCCCCGGTCGGGCGACTACGAAGGCCACGACGTTCTCGCCGCGCTCGGCGTCCGGCACGCCGACGACGTGGGCGGATCCGACGGCGGGATGCTGGGCGAGCGCTCCTTCGACCTCGCGCGCCGCCACGTTGACGCCCGCCGTCTTGATGACGTCCTTGAGCCGCCCGGCGAAGTGGAGACGGCCGGCGGCGTCGACGTACCCGAGGTCGCCCGTCGCGAAGAAGCCGGCGGCGTCGAACGTCTCCGCCGCCGGCACCCGGTGGTAGCCATCCATGAGCGTCGACCCTTTGACGTGAATCTCACCGACGTCGCCAGCCGGCGGCTCACGTCTCGTGTCGGGGTCGATGATCCTCACCTCGGCAGCGCCGAGCGGATGGCCGAACGTCCCGACGCGAACGGCTACCGGATCATCCCATCTCGTCGAGGTGATGCATGTCGCCGTCTCCGTCATCCCGTAGTTCGTGACCGCCGCGTGTGCGGGGCCGAGAAGCGTGGCGGCGAGCGGGTGATTCGCGCCCGTGCCCTTGCGCAGGCGAAGCCGGCGGCACGGAAAGTCCGGGTGCTCCGTGAGCGGGCGCGCCTGATGCCAGCCTGACATCACCGTACAGCCTTCGCTCTGCAGCAGCTCGAGCGCGCTCGCGGCATCAACACGCTCCTGGAGAACGATCCGCGCCCCGGTGGCCACGCTCGCGAGGACCCCGAGCACGAAGCCACCGCTCCAGAACAGCGGCAGATGGCCCCACCAGGCATCGTCGGTGCCGAGGCCGAGACACGCGCTGATCTCGATCGCCGCGATCGTGAGCGCGCGGTGGGAGTGCACCGCCACCTTCGCCTGCGCCGTCGTGCCCGAGGTGAAGAACATCGTCGCGGAATCGGTGGGGGAGACCGCTGCCTCGCAGGCATCGAGAAAGGAATCGTCGATCGCCGCCGGCGCCGCTGCCCACCGATCGGCCCCGGCGGCTGCGCCGTCGAGCAGCACGATCCGCCGCAGAGATGGCGCCGCCTTCGCGTAGAGACGGCCACGTGCAGCCTGGCGGATCTCCGGCAGGATCTCGTTCAGCGTGGCGATGTAGTCGTGCGCGAGGAAGCCGGGAAGCGTGATGAGCGTCTCGACGTCGGCGTGCGCAAGACCGTAGGCCAGCTCCTCACGCTTCCACATCGTTGGAAGCGGCGCGAGCACGCCCCCCACGCGCACGATGCCAAAAGCGATCGGCAGCCACTCGAGACGGTTCGAGCACAGCAGCCCAACACGGGAGCCTTTGCGAACACCCAGACCGAGCAGCTTGCGCGCCGCCTCGCGGCTCGCCTCGCGCAACCCTGCCCACGTCATGCGCGCCGTCACGCGCTCTCGCGGTGCGCAGGCGACCGCCTCCCGGTCGGGGCTCTGCGACGCGGCTCGGTCGAGCAAGGCACCGAGGGTCTCGATCATGAGGCAAGAATTCAATGGGCCATGGGCATGGCGTCCGCCGTCATTCCTCGAGGCGATGAGCCTGGCCGGCCCGGTCGAACCGTCCGTGAAGGTCCTCCAGATCACCGGCCATGAAGCGTCGAAACGCGGCGGCGCCCCGTGGGCGCCAGTAGATGGGATCCCGGACCCGGTCAAGAAGGAACTTCTCCTGGCGCAACACCCGCTTGAGTATTTTGTTTGTGTGCGTCGCGGCCAGCTCGTCGGCGACCCGGACGAACGTCGGGCGCCAGCGCGGGGCGAGATCGCCGGCGCCATCGAGGAAGGCGGCAAACGCCTCGGGATCGAAGGCCGCCCCGAGGCGCAGCTGGATCGCCGCCATCACCTGATCGCCCGCCTCCGGATCCGGCACGCCGTAGACGCTCGCGAGCGTGACGTCGGGATGGCGCGCGAGGATCTCCTCGATAGGACGAGCGAGGAAGTTCTCGCCGCCGACCCGCAGCCATTCGGCGTCGCGGCCGGCGAAATAGATGTACCCGTCCGCGTCCCGGTAGCCGAGATCGCCGGTGTAGAACCAGCCGTTGCGCGTGCGTTGCTGTGTCGCCTCGTCGTCCTTGTAGTATCCCTCGAAGAGGAGGCTCCCCGTGGTGTTGACGATCTCGCCGACGGCCTGCTCGGCATTGGCAAGGCGCCCAGCGGCATCGAAGCGCGCCGGCGGGCACTCCATGCCGCGCTCGTCGAGAATCTTCACGCCATCGGCTCGCCCCAGGCTGCGCGCCGGGTCGCCCTCGTGCCGCGCGAAGCCGACGCCGACCTCGCTTGCGCCGTAGCCATCGACGACCTCGCAGCCGAACCGCTTCGCGAACGCGGCGATGAACTGGCGCGGCGCCTCGTTGCCGCACGCGAGGCGCAGCGGGTTCTGCGCGTCGTCGGGGCGCTCCGGGGTGTCCATGATGTAGGCCAGCGGATTGCCGACGTAGTTGAAGAGCGTCGCGCCATGGCGGCGGACGTCGGTGAGAAACCTCGATTTGCTGAAGCGCCGGGCGAGCGCGATCGTACCACCGGCCGACAGCGCCGGGACGACGGCGAGAATCTGGGCGTTGGCGTGATAGAGCGGCATCGCACAGTAGACCGTGTCCTCGGGCGTGAAGCGACACATCTGCATGGCCGCCGCCCAGCCGACCATCATCAGCCGACCGTGGCTGTTGAGCACGCCCTTCGGCGCCAGGGTGGTCCCCGACGTGAAGATGATCATCAGGAGATCGCCGGGATCGATTGGAACGCCAGGATCGGTCTCGGGCGCACGCGCGATCTCGTCCGCGAGCCGGAGCCATGGGCCACGCGGCTCACCGCCGGCTGCACGAGCCGATGTCGACGCGCTCGACGAGCCCGCCTCGGCGACCGCGCCACCCTCCCCGGCCGCCACGAGGACCGTGATGCCGGCGCCGTCCGCTCCGACCAGCGCTTCGGCCAGTTGATCGGCGTAGCGCGGCTCGACGACGATCAGCTGACAGTCCGCGTGCGCGGCGTCCCTGGCCAGGAACGCGCCGGTACGCGTCGGGTTGAGCCCGACGAGAACCGCCCCGGACAGCGCGCAGCCGAGCTCCGTGAAGAGGAAGGCGGGAAGGTTGTCCATCAACACGCCGACGTGAAACGGTCGCCCCGGATCACGGAGGCGAAGAAAGACGTTGGCGTGGCGGCACGCGGCGCGATACGCCGCGGCATAGGTCCAGCACCCCTCCTCGAAGCGCAGGAATACGTGCTCGCCGCTGTCGGCCACACGATCGCGCAACGCGGCGTCCATGGTGAGGGCACGGGTGTCGAGCGGCAGCGCCTGGGGAGAGGACGTCATGGCGGCGTTGTCACACGCGAGCACGGCGCGTCGGCACGTAGGAGCCATGGCATTACAGGCGCCCCCGCGGAGTGTCAACGAGGCGAAGCGCAGCTTGCCGGCCCTGGCTGGCCTGCGCTATGTGGCCGCCTGCACCTCGCATCGCGCGATTGGCCGGCGACATGGGGCAGCGGCGGCGTCGAGCGCTGATGGACAGCATGGATCCAGCGATGCGCGTGCGCCTCGCCTTGCGCCACGCGCGGAAACCCGTCACCACAGGGGAACGATGAACGCTCGCGTGCTTCGCTATTGCCTGTCTCTCGCAGTATTCATGTGTCCTTCCGTTTCCCCGGTGTCGGCCGACCAGGAGCCGACCAAGGAGGGCGTCGCCGCCGGCGCCAGGTCCCAGTTCTCACCCTATGCCGGCCGGCATTTCCCCACGCGGGTCCTGTGGGGGGATACGCACCTGCACACCGCGGTGTCCGTCGATGCGGGTACGATGTGCCGGATCGGCCAGGAGGACGCCTACCGCTTCGCGCGCGGCGAGGAGATCACCACCACCCACGGGCTTCGCGCCAAGCTGTCCCGTCCGCTCGACTTCCTGGTGATCTCGGATCACGCCGAGATGTACGGGCTGATGCCGCAGCTGCTCAGCGGCGATCCCGCGGTGCTCGCCACCGAGACGGGACGAAAGTGGTACGATGAGCTGCGCAGCGGCGACAACGAGCGCATCTTCGCCACGGCCATGGAGATCGTCGCCTCGCTCTCCGGCGACGTGCCTCCCATCAAGAACGACAAGGCGGTGCGCAACGCGTGGCAGGCCTACACCGCGCTCGCGGACCGCTACAACGAGCCCGGCCGGTTCACCGCGCTCATCGGCTACGAATGGACCGCCATCGGTGGCTACAACCTGCACCGCAACGTCATCTTCCGCGGTGACGCGAGCGTCGCCAACCGCACCGTGCCGTTCTCCCAGTTCGACAGCAAGAACCCCGAGATGCTGTGGAAGCATCTGGCGACCTTCGAGGCGCAGACCGGCACCGAGGTGCTCGCCATTCCGCACAATGGAAACTTGAGCAACGGCCGCATGTTCACGGTCGAGACCTTCGACGGCAAGCCGCTCACGCGCGAGCTGGCGGCGCTGCGCGCCCGCTTCGAGAAGCTGGTCGAGGTCACCCAGATCAAGGGCGACGGCGAGGCGCATCCCCTGCTCTCGCCGAACGACGAGTTCGCCGCCTACGAGAAGTGGGACAAGTCGAACCTCAACGGGACCGAGGCGAAGAAGCCCGAGATGATCCGCTGGGAGTACGCGCGTGAAGCGCTCAAGACCGGGCTGGTGCTCGAGAAGAAGCTCGGGGTGAATCCGTTCAAGTTCGGGATGGTCGGTAGCACGGACGCGCATACCGCCATGGCGGCCGTCGAGGAGGACAACTTCTTCGGCAAGCACTCGGGCGTGGAGCCCGAGCCGCATCGCTGGGAGCACGTCGTCATCGAAGCGCCCGATCCCAAGTTCACCATCAAGAGATGGCAACAGGCGGCTGCGGGCTACGCCGCGGTCTGGGCGACGGAGAACACCCGCGAGGCGATCTTCGATGCGATGGAGCGCAAGGAGACCTACGCGGCGACGGGCACGCGCATGACGGTACGATTCTTCGGCGGATGGGAGTTCACCGCGGACGATGCCCAGACCCGGCTTCCCGCCGCCGCCGGTTACGCGAAGGGCGTGCCAATGGGTGCGGACCTGCCCAGGGCCCCGCGCGGCAAGTCGCCCACCTTCCTCGCGGCAGCGATGAAGGATCCGTACAGCGGCAATCTCGACCGCATCCAGATCGTCAAGGGATGGCTCGGCAAGACTGGCGACGCCCAGGAGAAGATCTACGACGTCGTCTGGAGCGGCGCGCGCGCACCGGGGCCGGATGGCAAGCTGCCCCCCGTGGGCAACACGGTCGATGTCCCGACGGCTACCTGGAAGAACACGATCGGCTCCCCCGAGCTCATCACCGTGTGGACCGATCCCGATTTCGATCCTTCCGCGCCCGCGTTCTACTACGCGCGCATCATCGAGGTTCCCACCCCGCGGTGGACCGCCTACGAGGCGGTGCGATTCGGCATCAAGATGTCCGACGAGGTTCCCATGACGACACAGGAACGCGCGTACACCTCGCCCATCTGGTACGTGCCCCAGGGCTAGCGCCGCCGTCATGCTCTATCTGCACGAGACCATCGACATCATCGCGGACGGGCAACAGTCCTACCTCGACACCGTGACCAAGGAATGGGCACCCCGCTCCGAGCGTCGTGGCGTGTCGCGGCTCGTCGGTGCCTGGAAAGTCATCGGCAGCACGCACCGGTGGCCGCGGGTCGTGAATCTCTGGGAGATGGACGGCTGGGAGCAGCTCGCGGAGAGCCTCGAGCGCCAGCACCTGCCCGAGAAGCGGGATCCGGATCTCGCCACCTGGTGGCGCAAGGCTACGCAATGGCGGAGTGGCGGATTCGACCGCATCCTCGAGCCGACGAGCTACTCGCCGGCGCGGGCCGATCTCGTGGCGCGAAAGCTCGTCGCCTGGGTGTGCGTGCAAGTCCTCATCAAGCTCCGGCCCGGCGCCCGACGTGGCTATCTCGAGGCCCTCGGCTCCTCGCTGCGCCCCGCCCTCGAGGACCGTGGCATCACGCTCATGGGGGCCTACGCGGTGCCGTTGCGCGGCGACGAGGCCCTGACTCTCTGGGCGGCACCCGACTTCCGTACGCTCTGCGGCGTCTACGACCGCCGCAGGACCGACGGCGCGCTCCGCGCCTGGGACGCGCGGGTCGGCGCGCTACGACAAAGCATCGAAATGCTGTGGCTCGTTCCAGCAGGCGACTGCTTCTTCCATCCATTGCACGGTAAGACCTCGTCCTAGCGCGGATCGAGTGATCTCACTCGATGACGCCGTCGGGCATCTGGAGCGCCGCACCCTCCCAGCTTCGCTCGCTCACCAGCTCGGGCTGGAACCGCTCGTTGATCCGGGTGCGGGCATAGACGATCCGCGTCGGTGTCGCCTCCTGGAGGGAGACCTCGAGCAGCGCACCGTCCACGGATGCCTCGGGGTGGTCGAAGACGAAGTCGCCGAGGCTGTAGGCGATGAACCCATGGCGGTACTTCTCGACCTCCTGAGGCACGTGCGGGTGGTGCCCGACGACGAGATCCGCGCCCGCGTCGATCGCCGCGCGGGCGATGCCCTGCTGGGTGGCGTTCGCGCGCCGCTCGAACTCCGTGCCCAGGTGGAGTGAGACGACGAGGTATTCCACCAGGGATCGCGCCGCAACGATGGCGCCGACGAGGGGCTTGCCGCCGATCTTGGCGACGCGCACCGGGTCGTTGGCGGCCGCAGCGCCGCCGGCGCTGTAGCTGAACGCCAGGTAGCCGACCCGGACCTCGCCGGCGCGCAGGACGACGGGCGCTTGCACCGTGCCACGGTCGACGCCCGCGAATGCGATCCCGGCTTTGCCGAGGTGATCGAGCATCTCCTCGAGCGCTTCCGGACCGAGGTCGGGGGCGTGGTTATTGGCGATCGACACCACATCGAACCCCGAGAACCGCAAGCCCTCGAGCGCGCGTGGATCGGCTCGAAACGCGGGGTTCGCGCGGGGATTCCCGCCGCGGGCGGTGACGCATTCGAGGTTGCCGAAGGTCAGGTCGGCGGCGCTGAGCCGCGAGGCGAGCGGCTGGAACGGCAGCGTCCAGCTACCCCGCTCGACCATCGCCGCGTCGACCCGCCGGCCGAGCATCATGTCGCCCACGAACGCCAGCGTCACAGGCCGCGGCGAATCCGGCCCGGAAGCGCAGGCGAACGCCAGCAGCGCCGCCGCAAGCGCCAGCAATGGCAGCAACCGTGTAGACGTCCGAACGGCGAGAGGGATGCTTCGCGGCGCCACCATGCGTCATCGGTAGTTGGTTCGCGCCGAGCTGGCAACCGCTTGGAGCCCGGTAGGGCAAGCCGCCGCGCGGTCGTCCAGTTGACAACGCCGCGCCCCGACTTACGTTCCATTCTGCGATGGAGCGCCTACGACTGATCCCACTCGACGAAACCGTCGTGTTCCCGTCCATGACGGTCACTCTGCCCGTGGAGGTCGGCGACGACCGCCGCGTCTTTCTCGTGCCGCGCCACGACAGCGATTACGCCGCCGTCGGGGTGGTGGCCGAGGTGGTGGAGCACGTCCGCCTGCCGGGCGGCGGGCGGGCCGTCGTGCTGACGGGCCTTCACCGCGGCGTCGCCGGCGCCGCGCGCAACGACCCCGCAGGCCACCTGATGGTCGACGTGGAGGAGAAGCCCGACAGGACACCCCCCGCGAGCCGTACCGCCGATATCGAGCAGGAGTACCGCGCCGTGGTGCTCGAGATCCTCGAGCTGCGCGGGGACGATGGTCGCCTGGCCGCCTTCGTGCGCTCGATCACCGAGCCGGGCGCGCTCGCGGACACGTCGGGCTACTCACCCGACATTCCCTTTGTCCGCAAGGTCGAGCTGCTCGGGACCCTCGACGTGGTCGAGCGGCTCACCCTGGCGCTCCGCCTGCAGCGCGAGCGGCTGGCGGAGCTGCAGGTACGCAAGCGCATCCGCGAGGACGTCGAGTCGGGCGCCCAGAAGCAGCAGCGCGACTACTTCCTGCGCCGCCAGCTCGATTCGATCCGCAAGGAGCTCGGCGAGGACGAGACGTCGGTTGCGGGCGAGTACCGCAAGCGAATCGCCGACGCGGGAATGCCCGAGGCCGTGCAGGCACAGGCCGAGCGCGAGACCGGGCGCCTCGAGCGGATGGGAGAATCGAGCCCGGAGTCCTCGATGATCCGCACGTATCTCGACTGGCTCCTCGCGGTGCCGTGGGCCAAGCGCTCGGAGGAGCGCCTCGACCCGGTCCACGCGCGTGCCGTGCTCGACGCCGACCACGCCGGTCTCGACGACGTGAAGGAGCGCATCGTCGAGTACCTCGCGGTCCGCAAGCTGCGCGCGGAGCGCGGTGTTCCCGATGATCGCCGCTCGGGCGCCATCCTGACGCTCATCGGTCCGCCGGGCACCGGCAAGACGTCGATCGGCGAGTCGATCGCGCGCGCTACGGGGCGGAAGTTCGTGCGCATGTCGCTCGGCGGCGTGCGCGACGAAGCCGAGATCCGCGGGCATCGGCGCACGTACATCGGGGCGCTGCCCGGCCGACTCGTCCGCGCGCTGCGCGACGCCGGGACCATGAACCCGGTCATCATGCTCGACGAGGTCGACAAGGTCGGCGCCGATTGGCGCGGCGATCCGTCGGCGGCCCTGCTCGAGGTGCTCGACCCGGCGCAGAACCACGCCTTCCGCGACCACTATCTCGACGTGGAGCTCGATCTCTCTCACGTGCTGTTCATCGCCACCGCGAACGTGGCCGACACCATCCCCGGCCCGCTCGTCGATCGGATGGAGGTGATCCGCTTCGACGGCTATACCGTGGCGGAGAAGGTCGCGATCGCCCGCAACTTTCTGTGGCCGCGCCAGGTCGAGCGCAACGGGCTCCGCCCCGACGAGGTGACGATCGACGACGCGCTCCTGCGCACCGTGATCACCGATTACACGCGCGAGGCCGGGGTGCGCCAGCTCGAGCGCGAGCTCGGCACCGTACTGCGCAAGACCGCGACACGCATCGCCGCCGGCGCCGCCACGACGCCGGCCGTGATCGACGAGGCGGTCGTCCGCGACGCGCTCCACCGGCCGAAGTTCTTCCAGGAATCGGCGGCGCGGACCGCGGTTCCCGGTGTTGCCACCGGTCTCGCCGTGACGCCGACCGGCGGCGACGTCCTCTTCGTCGAGGCGGCCGCCATGGCCGGCGGCGACGCGCTCGTCCTCACCGGGCAGCTTGGCGACGTGATGAAGGAGTCGGCGCGGATCGCGCTAACCTACGTGCGCAGCCACGCCGCCGCTCTCGGCATCGACGAGCGCGCGTTTCATCGCCGCGAGTTTCACGTGCACGTGCCAGCGGGCGCGATCCCCAAGGATGGGCCGAGCGCGGGCGTGACGATGGTGACCGCGCTCGCCTCGCTGCTGACCGGGCGCCCGGTAAAGCACACCGTCGGGATGACCGGCGAGGTGACGCTCCAGGGCCGCGTGCTGCCGATCGGCGGCGTCAAGCAGAAGGTGCTGGCGGCGCACGCGGCGGGGCTGACCGACGTCATCCTGCCCGAGCGCAATCGCGGCGACCTCGACGACGTGCCGGCCGAAGTGCGCGACGCGCTACGGTTCCACCTGGCGACGAGCGTCGACGAAGTGCTGAGGGTCGCACTCGAGCCTCGTGCGGAGGCGATCGCCGCGTAGCGCGGATCGCTCACGAGGTCGATGTGCTGTCGCCGCCGATCGGCGGCGCGCCCCCCTCGTGTCAACGCACTGGAGTATTCATTCCCGAGATTCCCAACGCCCCGACGGGCTTGTCCTTATTTTCTCCCTCGACGTCGAACCGCAATTCCTGCTAGGCTGAGCGCGCCGAAGGGGAAGTGTGATGGCGCTCCGGTGGCTTGCGATCGCCTTGCCTACCTTGTTCTTGGCGGGAGTGTTCCCGGGAGCCAGCCGCGCCGGTGACCAGTCGGTGGCAGCGACACGCCTTCGGCTCGACCGCCGCACCGGCAACCAGAGACTCGTCCTGGTTTTGAAGGATCCCAGTACGCTACTGCCAGCACCCGGGAGCGCCGACGATCCCACGATCAATGGGATGCGGATCGTCCTCTTCGGAAACAGCATCCCCGGGGAAGTCCAGGAGCTGGTCGTGCCGCCGGGTAGCGGATGGACGCAGCGGCCGTCACCCCGATTGACCTACCGGTACCGAAACCTCGACACACCGTCATCTGCTGCCTCGGCCGTCCGATCTGCCAGGCTTCGCCAAGGGACAGACCTCAGGATCAGCGCCCGGGCAACCGGCCTGGCACTCTGGGATACCCAGGTCTCGATCGGGGTGCGCATCGAGATGGGGTCGACTCGCCTCTGCACGATCTTTACCGGCAACCACGCGGTGCGTCGCGACGAGGCCGGGTTCTTCGTCGCCCGTGGTGCTCCCAACCCGAATCTCACGCAATGTACGGACGAGGCGCTCTTCCGTCCCGCCTGTGAGCAGACGTGGAGCGGCTGCAATGCCCCCACCGTGCTCGTCGTCTCCATCGACGGCGGCGACTGGCGTTACATGGACCCGCTCGTCGACGCGGGCTACCTGCCGAGCTTGACGACGATTCGTGAGGGCGGCGTGTCCGGACACACGGATTGCATCAACTCGAATCCAGCGTTCGGCTGCTTCTGCCCCATGGTCCACGTCTCGGCCATGACGGGCTGGCCCTCGGCCGTGCACGATATCCAGGGTATTCCGCAGCCCTCGACCGACCGCCGAAAACCGGCTGTGTGGAACGTGCTACGCCCCCACAAGCCCGAGGCGCTGATCGCATTGTCGGACATGCGCAACACGTGGCCGCCGGAAGCCGACCCGACCTACGTCCTGACAGAGCCCGGAAATCTGATCATCGCCGAACAAGAGTTCTACGATCTCTGCGACCCAGGGGACATCTTCGCGGAGGCCACGTGGCCCGGTGTGCTTTCGCAGCCCGACACCTGGACGAAACCGCCTGGCCTGTTCGCCACGCTCGGGCTCACCCCGGACCCGGAACCCGACGTGCCATTTTTCAGCCCTCACGCCGGCGGCTTCACCGCCATGGCGGGCCTGACGGCCCTGACGGCTTCCCATGCCCCCGGGGACTTCAAGCTCACCGCGCTCACGCTGCACTTCCCCGACAAGACGAAACACATCAACTGCAATGTCGTGCATGATGAACCCTTGGGGGAGATCAATGCCGCCAAGATCGTCGCCCAAGCGGCGGCGTGGGCGGGGCCCGAGCATCCCTGCCCGTTTGGCTGGGGCACCACAGGCGGCACGTACATCGAGGCCGACATGCTGCTCGGGAACCTGCTGGCCGCGGGACGGTGGGACTACCTGGTCCTGTACTCCGATCATGGCATGACGCTCTACCCGCCGGGGCAGGCGTTGCCGTGCCACCACGGTCTCGGCACCCCGGCCCAGCAGTCGGCGAGCTTCGGCGTACACGGACCGGGAGTGCGAGCGGGCGTGCGGTTGCCGGACGCCCAAGACGTGCTGTGCGTGGCTCCCCTCATCGCGCATCTGCTGGACCTTCCCGTGTCGCAGGAGCTGCCCTGCGTGGTGAGCGGAGCCTTCGAGACCCTGTTGGCCAACGTGTTCACGCCCGAGTTCCTCGCTGCCAGGCCGCCCAAATACGCGGCACGGTGGTGAGGTCCATGCGCTGCGCGCGCGCCCCGCACGTAGCGTGGGTTGGCTGGCGGCTCGATCCGTTCGCTCACACGTGATTCCTCAGCATCAGCTCCTTCGGATGCGGATCGAGATAGCATTGGTCCCGGAGGTAGGCGATGCCGAGCCGCGCCACGTGGTGGCGCACGATCGTGAGGGGCACGACCAGGGGAACGAGGCCGCGGCGATAGTCGTCGATCAGGCCCAGCACCTCCTGCCGCGAAGCGCGATCGAGCCCGTTCTTGAAGAAGCCGACGATGTGATGGAGCACGTTGGTGTGCCGGCGGACTGTGGCGAGCACCGCCAAGGCGTCCATGAACCCCGCCTCGTAGTCGGTGCGCAGCTCCTCCCGGGGCACCGCCTTGGCCCGGGCCACGAGCCGCCCGAGTCGCTCGTAGGCCCGCGGGGCGTGGGCGAGAAGCTGGAGCTTGTGGGTAGTGTGAAACGCCACGAGGTCCCGCAGCGCCCAGCGACCGGCGAATGCCGACCGGAGCCGCCGATAGGCGAACACACGCTCGACGAAGTTCTCGCGCAGTCGCGGATCGGAGAGGCGTCCCTCCTCCTCGATCGGCAGATGAGGAAACGCCCGCAGCAGCGCGGCGGCGAAGACACCGCGCCCGGCCGCCGACGGCACGCCGCCTGTCGTATGCTCGCTATACACCTTGACGCGCTCGAGCCCACAGCTGGGCGAGTTCTTCTTGAGCACGTAGCCGCAGAGGTCCTCTCGTCGGAGCGCGGCGCAGCGTGCCGCGGCGAACTTGCGCATCCTCGCGGTGTGGTCCGCCCCCGTCTTCGGCGCCACCAGACGGACGCCGCCGTCCTGGTCGCGAACCAGCCGCAAGGTGTCGCGCGGCACCGGCAGCCCCATCTCGACCTCGGGGCAGACCGGCACCCATTCGACGAAGCGGCCGAAGGTATCGACGAGGAAGGCGTCGCGCTTGTGGCCCCCGTCGAAGCGGACACGCGCTCCGAGCAGGCACGCCGACACCCCGATTCTGATCGGAGACGGCGAGCGTGCCACGGCCTCGCCCCGGCGTTCGGCTAGGTCGCGCTGCACGGATGCAATCGTAGCCGCGCCCCCCCTCGTGTCAACGCGCGGGAATATTCCCGTGATATCCTTAATTTTCGCCCTCGACGTCGACCTGCAATTCCTGTTACGCTGAGTCCGAACCAGCGAGAAACACCATGGCACTCCGGCGGCTTGCGATTGCCTTGCTTGCCCTGTTCTTGACGGCAGTGCTCCCTGGAGCCAGCCGCGCCGGGGACCAGTCGCTGCCAGGGACGCGCCTTCGGCTCGACCGCCGCAGCGCCAACGAGAGACTCGCTCTGGTCCTGAAGGACCTCGCCACCGTACTGCCGGAACCCGGCAGCGCCGATGATCCGACACTCAACGGAATGCGGATCGTTCTCTTCGGAAACAGCATTCCGGGGGAAGTCCAGGAGCTGCTCGTGCCGCCCGGGAGTGGATGGACGCAGCGGCCGTCACCCCGATTGACCTACCGCTACCGAAACCTCGACGCATCGTCACCTGGTGCCTCGCCCGTCCGATCTGCCAGGCTGCGCCAAGGGAGGGGGCTCCGGATCACCGCCCGGGCGACCGGCCTGGCGCTCTGGGACACCCAGGTCTCGATCGGCGTGCGCATCGAGATGGGTTCGACCCGCTTGTGCACGATCTTTACCGGCAACCGCTCGGTGCGTCGCGACGAGGCCGGGTTCTTCGTGGCCCGTGACGCCCCTAACCCACAGCTGACGCAATGCACCGACGAGGCACTCTTCCGTCCCGCCTGTGAACAGGGGACGTGGAGCGGGTGCAATGCTCCCACGGTGCTCGTCCTCGGCCTCGACGGCGGCGACTGGCGTTACATGGACCCGCTCATCGACGCCGGCTATCTGCCGACCATGACGACGCTCCGCGAGAGCGGCGTGTCGGGACACACGGACTGCATCAACTCGAATTCAGCGTTCGGCTGCTTCTGTCCCATGGTGCACACCTCGGCCGTGACGGGCTGGTCCTCGGCCGTACACAATATCCAGGCTATTGGGCAGCCCTCGACCGACCGGCGAAAGCCCGCCGTGTGGAACGTGCTACGCCCGCACAAGCCCGAGGCGCTGATCGCGTTGTCGGACATGCGAAACACCTGGCCGCCGGAGGCCGACCCGACCCACGTCCTGACGGAGCCCGGGAACCTGATCATCGCCGAGCAAGAGTTCTACGATCTGTGCAACCCAGGAGACACGTTCGCGGAGGCCACGTGGCCCGGTGTGCTTGCGCAGCCCGACACATGGACGAAACCGCCTGGTCTCTTCACCACCCTCGGGCTCACCCCGGACCCGGAACCCGACGTGTCGTTCTACAGCCCTCACGCTGGCGGCTTCACCGCCATGGCGGGCCTCACGGCCCTGACGGCTTCCCACGCCCCCGGGGACTTCAAGCTCACCGCGTTCACCCTTCACTTTCCCGACAAGACCAAGCACATCAGCTGCGATCTCGTGCATGACGTTACCTATGGGGCAATCAACAGCGCCAAGATCGTCGCGCAAGCGGCGGCGTGGACGGGATCGGGGTCGGTGCACACATGCCCGTTTGGCTGGGGCAGCACGGCCGGCACGTACATCGAGGCCGACATGCTGCTCGGGAACCTGCTCGCCGCGGGACGGTGGGACTACCTGGTCCTGTACTCCGACCACGGCATGACGCTGTACCCTCCGGGGCCGGGGCTGCCGTGCCACCATGGTCTCGGCACCCCTGCCCAGCAGTCGGCGAGCTTCGGCGTGCACGGACCGGGAGTGCGAGCCGGCGTGCGGTTGCCTGTCCCCCAGGACGTGCTGTGCGTGGCCCCCCTCATCGCGTACCTGCTGGACCTACCCGTGTCGCAGGAGCTGCCCTGCGTCGTGAGCGGAGCCTTCGAGACACTGCTGGCGAACGTGTTCACGCCCGAATTCCTCGCCGCCAGGCCACCCAAGTACGCGGCCCGGTGGTGACGCGGCGCGAATGTCGTGGGCGGCCGCTAGCGACTATGCAATGTGCCGCCCACCGTCCACCCGAACGACCTCGCCGGTGAGAAAATCGCTCTCGATGAAGGCGAGCACTACCTTGGCCACCTCCTCCGCTCCGCCCCAGCGTCCGAGGGGTGTCGCCTTCTCCACCGCGGCGCGCTCCTCGGCGCTCAGGTCGGCCGGTGCCAGGATCGGTCCCGGAGCAACGGCGTTGACGAGAATCCCATCTCCGGCAAGCTCGAGGGCCAGCGCCTCGGTGAGGCCGATGACTCCCGCCTTGGCGACGTAGTACGGCAGGTAGTCACGATACCGGGGCCTGCCGCTGCGCGCCGTCCAGTCCGAGAAGTTGACGATGCGCCCGCCACCGGCGGCGCGCATGTGAGGAACGGCCGCTCGGCTGCACAGGTAGGCGGCCGTCAGGTCCACGGCAAGCGTCCGGTTGAAATCGTCCTCGGTGAGATCGTCGAAGGCCTTCCGGACGTAGACCGACGCCATGTTGACGAGCACGTCCAGACGCCCGAGCGCCTCGACGGTGCGTCCGACGAGCGCGGCGCAGTCCGCCGGCCGCGACACGTCGGCATGGACGACCACGGCACGGCGGCCGACGGCCCGCACCGCCTCCGCCGTGCGCTCGGCCTCGGCCCGCGATCGGTTGTAGCAGAGCGCCACGTCGGCACCGCGGCTCGCGAGCTCGCGAGCGACGACCGCCCCGATGCGCCGCCCGCCCGTGATGAGCACGATCTTGTCGACGAGGTCCATGACGATGCTCACGCTCGGCTGGCGCGTGAGTCCGGCGGCTCGCGCGCTTTCAGGCTGGAATCGTCCGCTCCTGACAGACGATGCCCGAACGCAAGGCGACGGACAACGCGGCCTCGCTGCCTCCGAGCGCGCTCGCGCCGGTCACTGTCCCTTCAGCATCGCCCAAAAATACCGTCGATTCAGAAACGAGATGTGCGACACCGAGATGCTCTTCGGGCAGACGGCCATGCACTCGCCCTCGTTCGAGCAGGCGCCGAACCCCTCGCGCTCCATCTGCTCGACCATCTGCACCACGCGCCGGTCCCCCTCGGGCTCTCCTTGCGGCAGGAGCCCGAGATGAAGCGCCTTGGCGCCCACGAACAGCACCGCCGAGGCGTTCTTGCACGCGGCGACGCAGGCGCCGCAGCCGATGCACGCGGCCGCGTCCATGCTCCGATCGGCGACGTCCTTGCCCACGGGGAGCGCGTTGGCCTCGGGGGCGCTGCCGGTATTGACGGAGATGAAGCCGCCCGCCGCGATGATGCGATCGAAAGCGCCTCGGTCGACGACAAGATCCTTGACCACCGGAAACGCCTTGGCGCGCCACGGCTCGACCACGACCGTGTCGCCGTCGCGGAACTGCCGCATGTAGAGCTGGCAGGTCGTGACGCCGGGCAGCGGCCCGTGGGGCACACCATTGATGACGACGCCGCACGAGCCGCAGATGCCCTCACGACAGTCGGAGTCGAAGGCTATGGGATCCTCGCCGCGCTTGATGAGGCTCTCGTTGAGCACGTCGAGCATCTCGAGAAAGGACATGTCCGGCGACAGGCCGGTTGCCCCGTACTCGACCATCCGGCCCGGCGCCTGCCGATCCCGCTGACGCCAGACGAGCACCTTGACCTTCATTCCCTCGCCCTCATCGCCTAGCGCCTAGCGATAGTCCCGCTGCGTCAGGTGGACCGCCTCGAACGTGAGCGGTTCTTTGTGCAGCACGGGATCCTTGCCCATGCCGGCGAACTCCCACGCGGCCACGTAGGTGAACTGCTCGTCGTTCCGCTTCGCCTCCCCTTCCGGCGTCTGGCTCTCCTCGCGGAAATGACAGCCACAGGATTCGCTCCGGTGCGTGGCGTCCACGGTCACCATCTCGGCGAACTCGAAATAATCGGCGCAGCGCAGCGCGAGCTCGAGGTTCTTGTTGAGGTTGTTGGGCTCGCCCGGCACCCGCACCTGGGCCCAGAACTCCCGCTGCAGCTCGCGCACCCGGCCGAGCGCCGTCGTGAGGCCCGCCGCCTCGCGCGCCATGCCGACGTTGTTCCACATCAGGTGGCCGAGCTCGCGGTGAAACTCCATGACGGTCTTGGGGCCACGCACCCCGAGCACCTTGTCGATGCGCGACTGCACCGCCCGGGCCGCCTCGTCGAAGGCGGCGTCGCTGGCGGCGACGCCCGCAAGCTTCGTCCCGGCCAGATAGTTCGCCAGCGTGTAAGGAATGATGAAGTAGCCGTCGGCGAGGCCCTGCATGAGCGCGCTCGCTCCGAGCCGGTTCGCGCCGTGGTCGGAGAAGTTCGCCTCGCCGAGCACGAAGAGACCGGGGACGTTGCTCATCAGGTTGTAGTCCACCCACAGCCCGCCCATCGTGTAGTGCACCGCCGGATAGATGCGCATCGGCTGCTTGTCCGGATCCTCCGCGGTGATCTCGCGGTACATGTCGAAGAGGTTGCCATAGCGGTCTCGGATGGTCGCCCCGCCGAGCCGCCGCGTGGCGTCGGCGAAGTCGAGGTAGACGGCGCGCCCGCTCGCGCCCACGCCCCGCCCCTCGTCGCACACGGCCTTCGCGGCCCGCGAGGCCACGTCCCGCGGCACCAGGTTGCCGAAACTCGGGTAGCGCCGCTCGAGGAAATAGTCCCGCTCCGCCTCGGGGATGTCCGACGGCGGGCGCGGATCCTTGGCGGTCTTCGGCACCCAGACGCGCCCGTCGTTGCGCAGGCTCTCGCTCATGAGCGTGAGCTTCGACTGATGGTCGCCCGTCACCGGGATGCACGTCGGGTGAATCTGCACGAAGCACGGATTGGCGAAGTACGCGCCGCGCCGCGCGCAGCGCCAGGTCGCCGTCACGTTGCTGTTGCCGGCGTTGGTCGACAGGAAGTAGAGGTTGCCGTAACCGCCGGTGCACAGGAGCACGGCGTCGGCGGCGTAGCGCTCGAGCTCGCCCGTCTCGAGGTTGCGGCACACGATCCCGCGCGCCCGGCCGTCCACGATGACGAGATCGAGCATCTCGCGCCGCTCGAACATCTTCACCTGGCCGCGGCCCACCTGGCGCATGAGGGCGCTGTAGGCGCCGAGGAGGAGCTGCTGTCCCGTCTGTCCGCGCGCGTAGAACGTGCGCGACACCTGCGTGCCACCGAAGGAGCGGTTGGCCAGGAGGCCGCCGTACTCGCGGGCGAACGGCACGCCCTGGGCAACGCACTGGTCGATGATGTTCACGCTCACCTGGGCGAGCCGATAGACATTCGCCTCGCGAGCCCGGAAATCTCCGCCCTTGATCGTGTCGTAGAAGAGCCGATCGACCGAATCGCCGTCGTTCTTGTAGTTCTTCGCGGCGTTGATGCCGCCCTGGGCGGCGATGCTGTGTGCGCGCCGCGGGCTGTCGAGGATCGTGAAGGCGAGGACGTTGTAGTCGAGCTCACCCAGGCTCGCCGCCGCCGACGCCCCGGCGAGCCCCGTGCCCACGACGATGACCGTGTACTTGCGCCGGTTGTTCGGCGCCACGAGCTTCATCCCGAGCTTGTGGGTATCCCACTTCTGGGCGATTGGCCCGCCCGGGACCTTGCCGTCCAGGATCACCGCCCCACCCCGCCGAGGAAGATCACGAGGGGAATGAGCAGGAACCCGCCGGAGAGCACGACCGCGAGAACCTGACCGAAGCGTCGCAGCGGCTTGCTGTAGGCGAGCCCGAGTGACTCGAAACCACTGCCGAAGCCGTGCCACAGGTGAAAGCCGATGACGATCATCGCGACGACGTACCAGGTCACGTACAGCGGGCTCTGGAAGACGTCGAGCACGAGCCGATGGATATCGCGCCCGCCGGGCTCGGCCGCCCAGTCGTAGTGAGGACCGAACTTGAAGGTCGCGATGTGCAGCGGAACGAAGGCAAGCACGAGCAGGCCCGAGAGGATCATCGTGGTCGAGGCGAGGGTCTTGTTGCTCGTGTGACCCGCTCGCGCGGTCCGATGGTAGGCCACGGGCCGCGCCGCGCGATTGCGCCAGGTGACGGCGAGACCGCTCACCAGGTGCGCGACGAAGAGTAGCAGCAGGCCCGCCTCGGCCAGATAGATCAGGGGATTGCTCACCAGAGCGTGGCTGTAGTGATTGAACGCCTCCGGGCCGACGAAGATGAGCAGGTTGCCGGCGAGGTGGGCGATGAGAAAGCCGAGCAGCAGCAGCCCCGTGGCCGCCATCAGGACCTTGCGGCCTATGCCCGTTCCTAGAAGGGACACGAGTCGTGACATCCCAGCCCTATGTATGAACTCCGATCGGCCTCGGGACACTGTCCGAGGCTCGCGCCGGCGCGCCGGCGATGCACCGCTACCCTCTACAAGTATAGTACGGGTCCAGTCCCGACTGGAAATAAGACGGGCTCGCGCGACTCATTAGCACGGTTCACGTCGAGCCCGTTCCCGGATGCATTCTGGTAATGTGCTGCCATGCGACGGGGCGGGCATTCGGCCCGTCCGCGGAGCTGACGAGCGGGCCCGGCCCGCATTATTGACCGTTGCGTAAGTAGTAGATCCGCAAGGGCGGGAACCCCGCGGGCGCCAGAATCTGATCCCGCGGGCGGGATAGGCTCTTAGCAGCCTGCCCGGTGCAGGGCCAGAGGCGGCCGGTGTCGGGACGGGAGGACGCGCGGGCGCAGCCGCTCGTGGAACCGGCGCCGTCGATCGACGGTCGTGTTGACACTGGGTCGGCGGCTCGGTAGCAGTACGGCGCGCGGAATGGACGGCGGCCAGCGTCTTCGCGTCACTGAGTAGTTGAGACTGGCCTTGCATTGTCGCTCCTCGGCACGCCTCACGTCGGCCGCCGCGAAGCGCGCCGTGCCCGTCACCCCGCAGATGTGATGGAGGCGCCGCAGGGCCAGCTCCGACATCGCGTCACGCGAGCGCTCGCGGTCAGCCACGGCGTGCTCGTCGGTGCGATCTGGGGTTATCTGGCCGTTCGCGGCGTCCTCAACTTCTTCCCGGCCTACGACTTCGTGAGCTACGGCTTGCCGTTCGCGCTGATGCGCGTCGGCGCGACCACCTTCAAGCCGTTTCCGATGCAACTCGCCAAGTACGAGGGCTTCCCACCGCTCCCCGACTGGGTCGCAGGGGCGCTCATCCTCCTCACTGGCAGGTTGAGTACCGCCTGCGGAATCGGTGTCCTCGGTCTCGCGGTCGCGCTCGCGGGGGTGAGGGTCCTCTGGGGGCCGGGGCTGAGCCTGCGGTGGTATCTCACCGCCGTAACGGCGCTGCCCTTGGTGGTGATCCACACGAACACCGGATCCGTCGACTTGTGGGCGGGCGCGGCGGTGTTGCTCGCCTTCGTGGCACTCACACGGATCCTTGCCGGGGACGTCGAGCGGCCCGCCCTTGTTTGCTTCTGCCTCGGGCTGGCGATGGCGATGCTCTCGAAGTTCACGGTGTGGCCGTTCTGCGTCGTTCTCGGCGCGACGCTGGTATCGTTCCTCGCCTATCGCGCCTACCGTGCGGCGGCACATACGCCGACCCGCGCCGAGCTGCTCCTGTACGCCGCACTGACACTGGTCATTCTCACGGCGTTTCCGGTGCGGAACCTCGCGAAGTTCGGGAACCCCACTTATCCCTTCCAGCCACCCCTGCTGCGCCAGCGACTACCCGGCGTGGTAGCGACCGCGGAGCCGTGGCTCTGGAGGTCCAACACGCCGGTGTACCTGCGGAAAAGCTGGCGGCCACGGCTCTTCGTGGAGTCGGCGTTCGAGCTGACACGGTGGCGTACGACCGAGCCCCTCGTGTGGAACCCGACCCAGCTCTTCGACCGCAAGTCCCCCCACCTGCGGATGGGCGGCTGGTTCGTCGGCACGGTGGTCGGCATGTGTGTGTTACTCGTCGCGGCCGCGGTCTATGACCCCAAACGTCGTCCCGCGCACGCCGTGTTCCTGTTGATGGTGTTGCTGCTCCTCGGACTGACACAAAACCACGAGCTGCGATATTGGCTCTTCATCCCACTGACGGGCTTGTTCCTCGGCGTGGTGGCACTCCCATCGATGCCCCGCGTGCTCCGCGCCGGGGCCAAGGGCTACGTGCTGCTGGTCGCCGCGTACGTCCTCTGGCAGACGGCGCCACCGCCGACGTCGAGGTTCGCACGGGCCGAGGAATTCATCCCCGTGGCGGCGAAGCGCTACTGGGCGACGCACGAACCGTGGCTGCCCGGATCCACCTGGCCCTGCATCGGTGCAATGTCCAGGGCCCTCTTCTGGGCCGGCCCGACATTGAGGGAGTACCGTGTACAACCCTGCCTGCCTTGGGACGGTCGCGACTGCGAGAACCCGGCTGCACCGCCCCCGTGCGCTCCGCCCCTGAGCGTTTCGTTCCCGATCGTGCCTCGGGCGAATCCCCGGTCCGACGTCGCCGCACCCCACGGCGTCGAAAAGGTGGTCCGGTTGTCACCGCAGATAGAGAAGCTCGATCTCGAACACTAGCTCCGCATGCGGCGGGACGAGCGCCCCGAACCCGCGCTCGCCATACGCGAGGCCAGCGGGTATCCAGAGCTTTCGTTTCCCGCCCACCCTCATGGTCGCGACACCCTCGTCCCACCCCCGGATCACTCGACCCCGCCCGACCGGGAACTCGAACGGCATGGCGCGGTCCCGTGAGCTGTCGATCTTCACGCCGCTCGCGAGCCAGCCGATGTAGTGCGTGACGACGGTCTGTCCGAGCTGTGGGGCTTCTCCACTGCCGACCACGAGGTCGCGGTACTCGAGCCCCGACTCCGTGCGTACCCGCCCCGCCGAACCTCGTTGCGCCTCGCCCCCTGCTCCCGATCCGCGACAGCCACCGGCGGCGAGCTGGGCGGTGAACGAGACGAGCGCAAGCGTGGTGGACAGGGTCCAACGTGTACGACGGGCGATCATGGCTTGCGTTTCCCTCTCGGTCGTCGTTGCGGTGAAGACGCGTCCTTCTGTCCGGGGAGAGGAGGTTGCGCTCAGCGGGCGCCGTCGATCGGGCTCGTGGCGCCGCGCGGTTCTCCGGCGGCTGATCTCACGGGACCGGCCTGCGCAGCACGAAGAGGTTGTTCACCCCGAGCTGGAATCGCTTGCGCGTGAGCGTTTCGAATCCGTAGCGCTCGAACACCGGCGGAATGGTGGTCGGGGTGACGCCATGGTGCTCTTCGAGCGACATGCCGTCGAGAGCGCCCACGAACTTCAGAACGGCGAGAATGACATCAACCCCCTTCGAGGGGACTGTGAGGATTACGCGGCCGCCGGGCCGCAGGACGTTACGGCAACTCCTCGCGACCTCCTCCAGCCGCTCCGGCGAGAAGTGCTCTGCCACCGCCAGCATGGTGATCACGTCGAAGGCCTCGGCCGCCGGCAGATCCTCGGGGAAGGACCCGACGACCAGCTGGAACCGCCCCTCGTTCATCGGGGCGCTGAGCACTGGGTCGACCCCGATCCCCGAGCCGACCTTCCCCTGGAGCCGCGAGAACAGGCTGCCGTCGTAGCATCCGACGTCGAGGACCCGCGCCCCCTGGGGGATGTAGGGCGCGGCCTTCGCGATGCGCCACCGTTGCAGCAGGCGGTCGAGGAGCTTCATGCCGCCCGCAACGCTCCCGGCGGTTTCAACGCCGTGCCATTCTCAGGATGCTGAGGAAGAAGCTCGCTAGAACAATGTGGAAACCGAGGGCGAGCGCGACGACGGCAGGAATCACGAGGCGCAACGTGCGGGTCGGATCGAGCCCCTGGAAGGCCACCCGGGCCCAATCACTGAGGGCAAGCACCGTGCCCGCGATCCCGAGCGCGATCAGTAGCAGGCCCACCGCGAGTCCCACCTCGAGGCTCACGGCGCCGAGGAGGCGGTCCAGCCGCGGGTCGGGGGGATGCAAGCCCTCGACCACGGCGAACGCCTTGGTGAAGACGGCAAAGCTCACGGCCTGGAAGCCGAGGATGATCGCCCCCGCACCGTAGAGCAGGCTGTGAACGTCGAGCGTGACATCACCGACCCTCCGCGGGCCGGGCAGCAACCAGGCGACCTGCGCGACGCCGGCAACCATGAGCACGGTGCCCGGATAGAGAAAGAGCCAGCGTGGGCTGTAGATCAGGAGGAAGCGGAGATGGCGCCAGCCGTCGCGCCACGTGCGCAGATGGGGCGGCCGGCTGCGGCCATGCGGCGCCAGCGTGGTGGCAACCTCCGTGATGCGCGCGCCGTGCAGGGTCGCTTTCACGACCATCTCACTCGCGAATTCCATGCCGATCGTCCGCAGGTCCAACTCCTCGATCAGGCCCTTGCGGAAGCCCCGCAGTCCGCAGTGGAAGTCACCGACGCGGCTGTGGAAGAAGAGGCGCCCGACTCCGGAGAGGAGGGGATTGCCGAGATAGCGGTGGAGCGGCGGCATGGCACCGGGTTCGATGCCGCCCCGAAAGCGATTGCCCATGACGAGGTCGTGGCCCTTGCGGAGTTCGTCGAGGAACGGGATCAGACCGCTGAAGTCGTAGCTGTCATCGGCATCTCCCATGATGACGAAGCGGCCTCGAGCCGCCTCGATGCCACCCATCAGGGCGCTGCCGTACCCCCGCCGCGCGACGTGCACCACGCGCGCACCGAACCGCGCGGCGATCTCGGGAGATCCGTCGGTGCTGCCGTTCTCCGCGACGATGACCTCGCCGCGGACGCGGTGCACCTGCAGGAAGCCCAAGGCCTTTCGGACGCAGGCGCCGAGCGTCTCCGCCTCGTTGAGACATGGAATGACGATGGAGAGCTCGAGCTCGACCTGCGCAGGCCCGGGTGCCGGGACCTCGCTCGCCGCGATGCGACCATCGGCGCTCATGGAAGCCCCCTCAAAATACAAGAGTCGTACGCACCGAGGATAGCCCGGGGGCTCCGCACCGGCCAGACGACCGTGCCGGGCCTCGGGCGCGTTTGGTCGCATCGCTCCGCGTCAGACGCCCGCACTGCCGTTCAGCCAGGCCCCTGGGGCGTCTCCTCGTCATCTTCGTACCCTTCGGCCCCCGTCCCGAGGCACGCAACGGTCAATAACTACCTGGTGATGAGCCGTGCGCCGCGGTTCCAGGTGAAGTAGCTCCAGGCCCACTGGATCAGCACCAGGACCCGGTTCTCGAACCCCACGATGTACATGAGGTGCACGAAGAGCCACACGAGCCACGCCGGCAGCCCGGCGAAGCGGAGCCAGCCCAGGTCGGCGACCGCGGCAGCGCGACCGATCGTCGCCATGCTGCCCCGGTCCCGGTAGCGAAAGGCGTCCGTCGCCTCGCCCTGCAAGCGACGGCGAATCACCTTGGCCACGTAGGTTCCCTGCTGCATCGCCACCGGGGCGACACCCGGCAAGGGCTTTCCCTCGTCGTCCCGGGCGTGGGCCATGTCGCCGATGACGAAGATCTCGGGATGCCGGGGCAGCGAAAGATCGGGACCGACAACGAGGCGGCCGGCTCGGTCCACTTCCGCCTCCGTGGCCGCGGCGACGATCGCCGCCAACGGCGCGGCCCGCACGCCCGCCGCCCACAAGACCACCCGGGTCGCGATCCGCTCGTCCGTCCCGGCGGCGCGCACGGTCACGCCTTCTTGATCGATGCTCACCACGGTCGCGCCCGTGCGGACCGTGACCCCGAGCCGGGTGAGGGACGCAGCCGCCTTGTCGCACAGCTCCGGCGGGTAGCCAGGAAGGACGCGATCCGCGCCCTCGACGAGCACGATGCGGGCCTCGCGCGGGTCGATCGCGCGAAAGTCATGGCGGAGCGTGTCGTGTGCGATCTCCCCGAGCGCGCCGGCGAGCTCGACACCGGTCGGCCCGCCACCGACGAGGATGAACGTCAGCCACGCGCGCCGCACCGCCTGATCGTGCTCCCTCTCGGCGGCTTCGAACGCCGAAAAGACTCGCGCGCGAATGTCGAGCGCTTCCTCCACCGTCTTGAGGGCCGGCGCCAGGGGCCTCCACTCGTCGTGGCCGAAGTACTGGTAGCCGGCGCCAGCGGCCAGGATCAGGGTGTCATACGCCACCGCCTCATCGTGCAGCCGTATCCGGCGCGCCGTGGCATCGACGCCCGTGACCTCCCCGAGCCAGACGCGGGTGTTGCGCTGGCGGCGCAGGATGTGTCGCAGCGGCGCAGCGATGTCTCCGGGCGAAAGGGCCCCGGTGGCGACCTGGTACAGCAGCGGCTGGAAGAGATGGAAGTTGCGCCGATCGATGAGCGTCACCTCGACCGGCGCGTTGCGCAGCGCCCGGGCCGCGCGCAACCCCCCGAATCCTCCACCGACGATCGCGACCCGATGTGGAGGCGCGTCCGAGCGGCCGCCCTCCATCACTGCCGCCGCCCGAGCAGGTGCCCGAGCGCCGGCTCGAGGTCGGGCTCGCGGAACGCGTAGCGACTCTCGCGGAGCCGTCTCGGTACGACCCGGGCGCTCGACAGCAAGAGCTCGTCGGCCATCTCACCGAAGGCGAGGCGCGCCAGGACGGCCGGCATTGGAACGATCGTCGGCCGGCGCAGCACCCGTCCCAGCGCGCGGGTGAACTCCCGATTCGTCACGGCGACAGGGGCGACGGCGTTGACTGGTCCCTCGAGCGCCGGCGTGACGAGCGCGTGATGGATCGCGCCCACGGCATCGTCGATCGCGATCCAGCTCATGTACTGCTCCCCGCTACCGACGACACCGCCCGCACCGAGGCGGAAAGGTAGGAGCATGCGCTGCAATGCCCCGCCTGCCGGCGTGAGCACGACGCCGAAGCGGAGATGTACGACGCGGATCCCCGCCGCCCGCGCCGGCGCGGCCGCGGCCTCCCACTCGGCGCACACGTCGGCGAGGAAGCCCTCGCCCCGCGGACTCGATTCGTCGAGCGTCGCATCGCCGCGGTCGCCGTAGAAGCCGATCGCCGAGGCGCACACCAGGGTGCGGGGGCGCGCGTCGAGCCCGGCCAGCGTTTCGCAGAGCAACCGCGTCCCGTCCACTCGACTGCCACGAATGCGCGCCTTCTTCTCCGCCGTCCACCGGCCACCTGCAATGCTTTCGCCGGCGAGATGCACCACGGCGTCGACGCGCTCGAGACCGGCCCTGTCGATGACCTTCGCGGCCGGATCCCAGCGCACGCCGGGAGCACCACCGTTCGGTCGCACCATGGGCACGACGCGATGGCCGCCGGTGGTGAGAACGGGCAGCAGGTTCGATCCGACCAGACCGCTCGCACCGCTCACGACGACCGTCAGCGGCGCTCCCGTGGTATGTGCTTTCGGTACCGTGTTGCGCATTCCACCATCCGTGGTATCCGTGGTAAAGGAGCGACTGCAAGACTAGCCGACTGGTGTCGCGACGCAACTTCGTTCACGAAGCGCGGTTCTGAGAAGCATCTGTGCGCTCGCCGCAGTCGCAGCGGTCGGCGTGGCGGCCTATGCCTACTGGGTGGGCGTCAACCACCGTCTCCTGACGGTCGCCCGCGGGCGCCTCTACCGCTCGGCCGCGATGCCGCCCGCGAGGTTGGTCGACGTGGCCGCCGATCTCGGCATTCGGACGGTGGTCGATCTGCGCGACGCCGCAGGCGAGCACGCGGAGGAGCGCGAGGACCTCGAGGATGCCATTGCTGCCGAGCGCGCTGCGCTCGATGCGGCCGGGGTACGGTACGTGAACATTCCCTCGCGGCAGGTGGCAACTCCCGAGCAGATCGGGAGCTTCCTCGCCGTCATGGACCAGCCCACGAACTGGCCCGTTCTCGTCCACTGCGAGCACGGCGTCGGTCGGTCGGTCTTGTACTCGGCGATATTCGGTATCGAGTACAAATCCTGGTCACGGCGGCGTGCGCTCCGCTACGCGTACTTGACCTCTGGCCTGGGAAACTTCGAGTTGGGCTCCGGGAAGGGTGACGTGATTCTCAAGTACAAGCGCCGCGAGAAGGCGGCGCGCCTAGCCCTGCTGCGCTACGCTCGTCGCGAGCGCCGCGCGGCTCTCGGGAAGGCCTCAACCCCTGGAGGCAGGCTGCCGGCGCACCGCCGGGGCGGGCGGCGGCGAGGCGCTCTCGATGGCGGGCGCCGCATGCGGGCGCGGCGGGTTGTGGTAGAGCATGTAGCGAGCGGTCTCACGGATCGCGTCGTGCAACCGGCGCAGGGCCACGGTCTCCTCGGGGTAGCGCGGGCTCACGTCCACGGTGGCCGTGTCGCTTCCGTATCGATGCAGTCGTGATCTTCCCCTCGGATCGACGCGCAGCAGAAACTCGTTCGTGACCACGCCGTCGTTGGCCATCGCGAACTGCCGCTCCGCGGGCCGCGGCACGAGCAGGTCGCGGCCGAACGTCGTATTGAGGTACGGGATTCCCATGAGGCCAAGGGCCGTCGGCAGCACGTCGACGAGACTCGCAACCGTATCGATGTGCCGTCCCTCCCCGATGAGACCCGGCGCGTAGAACGCGAGCGGCACCCAGCGATCGAGCAGCCGCAGCTCCTGCCACGGGTTACGGCCCACGGCGTGCATGCCGTGGTCGCCGTACAAGACGAAGATCGTGTTGGTGAAATACGCCTGCTCGCGCGCGAGATCGAAGAACCGCCCCAGGGAGTAGTCGAGCAGCCGGATGCCGTTGAACGCCTCGATCGAGTGGAAGTCATTCTCGCGCAGGATGCCGGCCTCGATCGCCATGGGCTCGAAGGTCCCCCGGTGCTGCGGCATCGTGTACGGGCGGTGGTTGCCGGCGGTTTGGATGAAGGCGAAGAACGGCTCCGTCTGCTGGGTGAGAACCGCGTTGGCCTGCTCGAACATGGCCAGATCGGAGACGCCCCAGCTGTCCTCCCGCGGCGCCGCGTAGTCCCCTTCTTCGTAGACGGTCAGCCGATCGATGTTGTGCGCGAGCAGCCCGCGGATGTTGCCCCAGGCGGCGCTGCCGCCGAGAAAATAGAACTTTTCGTAGCCGTCGAGCGCGCTGATCAAGGTATGCTGGCTCACGATGCGCGGATTGCGTGACGCCGTGTCCACCGGGTTGAGGTCGGGGATGCCGGTCACCAGGCCAAACACGGCCCGCGCCGTCGCGCCCACCGGGGTGAAGAAGCGCGTGAACAGGATCGAGTCGCGCGCGATCGCGTCGAAGGCCGGAGTGGGGTCGAGCCGGTTTCCGAGGATACCGGTCTTGAAGGCGGCGAAGGACTCGAGATGGATCAGCACCAGGTTGGGACGCCCCGGTGGCCGCGAGGACGGCTGCGTGTAGCGCGCGAACGACAGCGTCGTCGGATCGGGATGCTGCACTTCCAGGTACCGCGCCATTTCCTCGTAGTGCGCCCGCGTCTTCTGCGCATCGAAGGGCGGCTCGCGGTTCGGCAGGGTGTCCACGAAGAAGAGGATGGGATTGAGCCCGAGCGCCGAGACGTACGCACTCGGGCTGAAGAAGGCGGCGCTCCAGCGCAGCGGATACCACGACCAGTTGCCGTAGAGACCGAACGCATAGACGAGCGTTGCCGCCACGGCGACGAGGGCGTGGCGCCAGCGTCTCGCACCCGACGCTCCCGCCGGGATCGCCCGCGTCGCCTCTCCCGGACGGAACGCCACCGTGGCGATCAGCACTCCGTAGCCTGCGCCCAGCGCCGCCACGGCGAGCGCGCCCCACACGACCGGATAGGATTCCCACAGCATCTCCATCGCGATGGAGATCGGCCGTAGGTGCTCGAGGATGCCCGCGTCGAGGCGCGCGCCGAGGTAGGCATAGTGGCCGAAGTCGATGAGATAGACGACGAGCGCTACCACCTGCACCACAATGAAGTATCCGATCCAGATCCGGCGCCCGGCCGCGCGCCTGGTGGGATCGAGCACCGGAATCCACGACAGGACGACGAACGGCAGGCTGAGCAGCAACGCCAGCCGCAGGTCGAACTTGAAGCCGAGGTAGACCGCCCGCGACAGATCGGCGAGTGGCGTCGCGCCGGCACCCTCCCAGAACACGACCGCGAAGATGCCGCGCATGAGCGAGGCCACGAGGAGCTGTACGCCGACGACCAGCGCCACGATGCGTCCGCGTCCGGGCGCGCGACGCAAGACGGCGGACGATGGGCTCATCGCGTCAGTTTCGGCTGGCCGTGGTGCTCGAGCCCGCTGATCTCGGCGTGCTCACGGCTCGCCGAGAGGCCGCTTGAACGTCTGCTCCACCGGACCGGTGATGCACATCTCGGTCAGGTCGGCGGTCGTGCCCGTAACGAGCGCGACGGGATAGAGCACCACGAAGACCGCGGCGCCCACCACCGCCTGCACGAAGCCGAAAGGACGAAGCACCGCGGCGTCATAGATCTTCTGGCCAGTGCTCGGCGTGGGTCGGATCGGGGTTCCGTCAGCCTGCTCAGAGGGTGCGCGCTCCGGCACCGAGGGCGGATCGTTCGCGCGCACCGCCGGCACCGTCGCCACCAGCATCGCGAGCGCGGCGGCGAGCAGCCGCTCGCTCACGCCCGCGCGGCGCCGGGCGGTGTCGCGAAGCACCAGCCTCCGCCGCTCGAGCGGCGGGCGCGGGTTTTCATGCACCAGCGGGACGAACCTCGGGCGCATGCTCACGGGGCGTGCCCGTTCGCAGCCTGCGTTCCCCCGGGCACGACGGAGCGGAGGAGGAGCGTGCGCGTGTCCATCATCGCGAGCGCGCGGATCTGGACCTGTGCGCCAGCGGGAAAGTTCCCCAGCACCGCCTCGGGACCGAAGGCTCGCATGCCACGAAACTTCATGTCGTCGATGAGCCCGCCGCTGCTGCGATGGCCGCTGAAGATGCTGAGCCGGATGACCGCGAGCGAGCGCTTCTCCCCTTGGACGTTGATCGGGATCACGTCGGGCGACGCCTTGCAGTCAGGCGCCGGCAGGATGCAGCCCTCCAGCTCCACGTCGATCGGCACGCGGGAGAGCTGGGCAAACGCCGCCGCGGGTGCGCCGAGGGCGCCCGCAAGGGCGACGACCACGAGCCTGCCGACGATGGGCTGCAACGATCGACGGCGCACTAACGTGGACCTCATGCTCGGCCCATCCGCGGCCTGCTGCACTGCTGGACTAGTAGACGCAGACATCCGGGGGGTCAAGAGCGACGATGCTGAACGCTGCAACGATGGTGCAGGGTGAGGGGAGACGTGCGGCCGACCAACGCCTCGACATCCTGCGCGAGAACGAGCAGATCGGATTATCCTTCCTCCTCCAGCGAATTAGTCGTTTTCACCCCCCGAACCCTTGCCGTTCCCGCTGCCGCTGCTACCCTTGACGCGGTGCCCCAGATCTTCCAGAGGAGCACGAACACCCTCTCCCGCCTCAGCATCTTCGGGGCTTTGTTCGCGTTCGCGGGCGCGCTGTGGGGGCTCGCCGTCGTCAATCGCTCCGGCTACGCCACGCAGCAGGGCGTCGCGCGCGAGCAGCCGATCCAGTTCAGCCACAAGCACCACGCGGGCGAGCTCGGCATCGACTGCCGCTACTGCCACACGCAGGTCGAGTCGGCTGCGTACGCCGGTATCCCGCCGACCGCCACCTGCATGAACTGCCACTCCCAGATCTGGAGCGACAGCCCCACCCTCGAGCCCGTGCGAGCGAGCTGGCGCGCCGGCACGCCGCTCCACTGGATCAAGGTCCATGACCTGCCGGACTTCGTCTACTTCAATCACGGCATCCACGTGCAGAAGGGCGTCGCCTGCGAAACCTGCCACGGACGCGTCGATCGCATGAACCAGGTCTGGCAAGAGACCTCCCTGCAGATGGAATGGTGCCTCGGATGCCATCGCGATCCCGGGCCCAACGTGCGGCCGCGCGAGCACGTCTTCGACTTCGGCTGGACACCACCCGGCGCCGCGCACGCCGGCGGAGTCGCGGCGGCCGTGGCGCACGACGTCCAGCCGCGCACCGACTGCACGACCTGTCATCGGTAGCTACCCATGCACGATCCGGCGACGGGTGGTGAGGTGAGCGTGACCCTGACGGATGCGCGCCGCCGCCTCGCGACGAGCCGCGGGCGCGAGTTCTGGAGAAGCCTGGACGAGCTCGCCGCCACGCCGGCGTTCGCGGCGCTGCTGGCGAACGAGTTTCCACGCTATGCGGCGCGTTTGTCCGAGGCCGAGGTTCCGGCCCCCGGCTCGCCGGTGAACGGCTTCGAGCGGCGCGAGGTGCTCAAGCTCATGGCGGCGTCGCTGGCGCTCGCCGGTCTCGGCGCGGGATGCACGCGCCAGCCGGCGGAAACGATCGTGCCCTACGTTCGCCAGCCGGAGCATCTGGTGCTCGGCGAGCCCATCGAGTTCGCCACCGCCATGCCGCTCGGTGGCTACGCCGTCGGCGTCCTGGTCAAGAGTTACGATGGACGTCCGATCAAGATCGAGGGCAACCCGGAGCATCCGGCGAGCCTCGGGGCGACCGACGCGCTCATCCAGGGATCACTGCTCGGCCTCTATGACCCCGATCGCGCCCAGGTCATCACCAGCGCCGGGGAGATTCGCACGTGGACCGCGTTCCGCGCCGCGTTGCGGGAGGCGCTCGCCGTACAGCACGCGCGCGGCGGGACGGGGCTGCGCATCCTCACCCAGACCGTCACCTCGCCGACCCTGACGGAGGCCATCGAGAGCATGCTGTCGGAGCTGCCCCGCGCGCGCTGGCACCAGTACGAGCCTGCTGCGCGTGACGGGGCGCGCGCCGGCAGCCTCATCGCCTTCGGGACGAATGTCGACACGCACTACCGGCTCGACAGCGCCGACGTCGTCGTCGCGCTCGATGCGGACATCTTCGGCGCCGGGCCGGCGCGGATCCGTGCCGTCCGCGACTTCACCCGCAGGCGCCGCGAGGAGATGGCCGCGGGCCGTTTGCCGCGGCTCTACGTCCTCGAGAGCATGCCCTCAGTGACCGGGGCGGTCGCCGATCACCGTGAGCCGGTCCGCTCGGGCGACATCGGGGCTTTCGCCGGCGCGCTCGCGGCCGCGGTCGGTGCGGCCCCGCGGGATTCCCGCAACGAGCTCGCCCCTGCGGCCACCCGGCTCGTCGACACCATCGCCCGCGATCTCCTCGCCCACCGCGGCGCGAGCGTCGTCGTCGCAGGGGATCACCAGCCCGGCTGGGTTCACGCGACCGCGCACGCGATCAACGACGCGCTCGGCAACGTCGGCCGCACGGTCGTTCACGCCGAGCCGGCGGAGGCCCGACCCGCAGAGCAGCTCGCCTCCCTGCGCGAGCTGGTCACGGGCATGGACGGCGGCGGCGTCGAGCTGCTGATGATTCTGGGCGGCAACCCGGTCTACGACGCGCCGGTCGATCTGCGCTTCGCCGAGCGCCTGCAGAAGGTCCCGCTGCGCGTCCACGCGAGCCTCTATCACGACGAGACCTCGGAGCTGTGCCACTGGCACGTGCCCGAGGCCCACTATCTCGAGTCCTGGGGCGACGCGCGCGCGTTCGACGGCACCGCGACGATTCTCCAGCCCCTGATCGCGCCGCTCTACGGCGGCCGGACGGCGCACGAGATCGTGGCCGCGTGTCGCGAGGGTCCGGAGCGGTCGAGCCACGACCTGGTCCGCGACCACTGGAAGGCGCGGTATCGCGGCACCGACTTCGAGACGTTCTGGCGCGCCGCGCTGCACGACGGGGTCGTTCCCGGCTCCGCGGCGCCGCGCAAGGCGGTCCGCCTCGCTCCGGCGTGGCGCTCCGCCGCGGCGCCCGATCCCGGTCGCGGCGGCGCGCAGGGGCTCGAGGTCGTGTTCCGTGCCGATCCACACGTCCACGACGGCCGCTTCGCCAACAACGGCTGGCTTCAGGAGCTGCCGAAGCCGATCAGCAAGCTCACCTGGGACAACGCCGCGCTCCTCGCGCCGGCGACGGCCGGGCGCCTCGGCCTCGACAACGGCGACGTCGTCGAGCTGCGGCTCGAGAACCGTGGCGTCCGCGCCCCGGTCTGGATCGTTCCCGGTCACGCCAACGACTCGGTGACGCTGCATCTGGGCTACGGGCGGCGGCGCGCGGGGCGCGTGGGCAACGGCGCCGGCTTCGACGCGTACGCGCTGCGCACGACCACGACGCCGGCCGCCGGCGCCGGGCTCGAGATCCGCCCGACTGCCGAACGCCACCAGCTCGCCACCACCCAGGAGCACCAGCTCATGGAGGGACGGCATCTGGTGCGGGCGGGCACGCTCGCGGAGTATCGGGCGCATCCCGACTTCGCGCGCCACCAGGTGCACGATCCGCCGGAGGATCTCACCCTCTACCCGCCGCACCCGTACGAGGGGCACGCGTGGGGCATGGTCATCGATCTCTCGAGCTGCATCGGATGCAACGCCTGCACCATCGCCTGCCAGGCGGAGAACAACATCCCCGTGGTGGGCAAGACGGAGGTGCTCCGCGGCCGCGAGATGCACTGGATCCGAGTGGATCGCTACTACGCCGGCGATCCCGAGCGCCCGGAGATCCACCATCAGCCGGTGCCGTGCATGCACTGCGAGAACGCCCCGTGCGAAGTGGTCTGCCCGGTCAACGCGACGGTGCACAGCAGCGAGGGGCTCAACGAGATGGTCTACAACCGCTGCGTGGGCACGCGGTACTGCTCCAACAACTGCCCGTACAAGGTCCGGCGCTTCAACTTCTTCCTGTACACGAACTGGCACGACGAGACGGTCAAGATGGCCATGAACCCCGACGTGACGGTCCGCAGCCGGGGCACCATGGAGAAGTGCACCTACTGCGTGCAGCGTATCGAGCGGGCGCGGATCGTGGCGGGCCGCACGGGACGGCCGCTGCGGGACGGCGATGTCGTGCCGGCCTGCCAGCAGGCGTGTCCGGCCGAGGCCATCGTCTTCGGCGATCTCAACGATCCGGCGAGCCGGGTCGCCACGCTCAAGGCGGATCCGCGGAACTACGGAATTCTCGCCGACCGTAACACGCGTCCGCGCACGACGTATCTCGCCGCCGTCCGGGATCCGAACCCGGCGCTCGGCGGACGGGGGGCCGCAGGGTCCCCCGGCAACGACGAGGTCGAGCGCCACGGAGGGCACGGGTGAGCGCCGAGCACGACGCCACGGCGGCCAAACGGCCGCCGCTCATCTCGCCCGCCTACACGATCGGCTCGGTCACCGACAAGATCAGCTCGATCGTGCTCACCGGCCGCACGCCGACGCTCTGGTTCGTCGGCTTCGGTCTCTCCTTCGCGCTCCTCTGCGTGCTGCTCTACACCATCAGCTACCTCGTCCTGCGCGGCATCGGCATCTGGGGCAACAACGTCCCGGTAGGCTGGGGGTTCGACATCATCAACTTCGTGTGGTGGATCGGCATCGGCCACGCCGGCACGTTGATCTCGGCCATCCTGCTGCTGCTGCGCCAGGAGTGGCGGACCTCGATCAACCGCTTCGCCGAGGCCATGACGATCTTCGCCGTGGCGAGCGCCGGCCTCTTTCCCTTGCTGCACGTCGGACGGCCGTGGCTCGCGTACTGGCTCGTACCCTACCCCAACACGATGAACATGTGGCCGAACTTCCGCAGCCCGCTCATCTGGGACGTCTTCGCGGTGTCCACGTACGCCACCGTCTCGCTGCTGTTCTGGTACGTCGGCCTGATCCCGGACTTCGCCACACTGCGCGACCGCTCGCAGCGCAAGATCGGGCAGATCTTCTACGGTACCCTGGCGATGGGCTGGCGCGGCTCGGTGCGCCACTGGCAGCGCTACGAGACCGCCGTGCTCCTGCTCGCCGGTCTTGCGACACCGCTCGTGGTCTCGGTGCACACCGTCGTCAGCCTCGATTTCGCCGTCTCCGTGGTGCCCGGCTGGCACGCGACCATGTTCCCCCCGTACTTCGTCGCCGGCGCCATCTTCGCTGGGTTCGCCATGGTGATGACGCTCGCCATCCCGTTGCGGAAGGCGTACGGGCTCGAAGGGCTCATCACGCTGCGCCACCTCGACTACATGGCACGGATCCTCCTCGCCACCGGACTGATCGTCGGCTACGCGTACATGGTCGAGGCGTTCTTCGCCTGGTACAGCGGCGACATCTACGAGTCGTACGTGATGCGTAACCGCTTCGCCGGTCCGTACGCGCCGTTCTACTGGATGCTGCTGCTGTGCAACGTGATCGCGATCCAGCCGCTGTGGTTCCAGCGCGTGCGGCAGAGCGTCGCCGGGCTCTTCGTCATCGCCATGTTCGTCAACGTCGGCATGTGGCTCGAGCGCTTCGTGATCATCGTCACCAGCCTCCACCGCGACTACCTGCCCTCGTCCTGGGGGATGTACGCCGGCACGCGCTGGGACTACGGCATGTTCGTCGGCTCGATCGGGCTCTTCCTCACGCTCTTCTTCCTGTTCATCCGGTTCATGCCGATGATCTCGATCTTCGAGGTGCGCACGATGCTGCCTGAAGCCGAGGTCGAGGAGGGCCACTCCTGATGCCGCGGCCGGCCATCTACGGGCTCCTCGCCGAGTTCGGCGACGTGAACGAGCTCCTGCACGCGACCCGCGCGGCGCGCAAGGCCGGTTACCAGCAGCTCGACGCCTACTCGCCGTTTCCGTCCGAGGAGCTGGCCGAAGCATTGGGCGCCCACGATCGCTGGTTGCCGTTGCTCGTCCTGGTCGGGGGCATCGTTGGCGGCCTCGGCGGCTATCTGCTTCAGTATTGGACCTCAGCCATCGACTATCCGCTCAACGTCGGCGTCCGCCCGCTCCACAGCTGGCCGTCGTTCATCCCGGTGACCTTCGAGTGCACCGTGCTCGGCGCGGCGCTGGCCGCGGTGCTCGGCATGCTCGGCCTCAACGGCCTGCCACGTCCCCATCACCCCGTCTTCAACGTGCCGCGCTTCGCGCTGTCGTCGCGGGACCGGTTCTTCCTTCTCATCCAGGCCCGGGACCCGCGCTTCGACCGCCACGCGACGCGTGAGTTTCTCCAGACATTGCGGCCCTACGAGGTATCGGACGTTGCCGACTAGCGTACCTCTCATCGCGCTGCTCGCCGTGCTCGGCCTGGGTGCCTGCCGGCAGGACATGCACGATCAACCGAAGTACAAGACGTTGCGATCGAGCCCGTTCTTCGACGACGGACGCACCTCGAGGCCGCGGATCGAGGGCACGGTGGCGCGCGGGGAGCTCGATCCGAACGTCGAGCGCCACACCGGCAGAACCGCCGCCGGCAGCTACGTGGTCGCCGGGCCGCTGCCGGTGACCACCGACGTCCTCCGGCGCGGACAGGACCGCTACGACATCTTCTGCTCGGTGTGTCACGACCGCGCCGGTACCGGTCGCGGCATGATCGTGCAGCGCGGCTTCCGGCAGCCTGAATCCTTCCACACGGATCGCCTGCGCCAGGCGCCGGACGGATCCGTCTTCGAGATCATCACACAGGGATTCGGCCTGATGCCGAGCTACGCCGCCCAGATCGCGGTCGAGGATCGGTGGGCGATCGCGTCGTACGTCCGCGCGCTCCAGCTGAGCCAGCGCGCCACGCTCGCCGACGTGCCGGCGGACGCGCGCGCCGAGCTCGAGGCACGCGGCACCGCGACAGGGCAAGGAACGCAAAGAACGCAAGGAACGATAGAGGCGACCGAATGACCGCCGCACCGTCCGCGTGGCATCTGCGTCCCGACGTGGGCCTCGCGCGCGCCCGCCGGCCGGCGCTTCTCGCGGGCGCGGGCGGCGGGGCGCTCTGTGCCGCCGGCGCTCTCTTCGATCCGACGCAATTCCTGCGCTCCTACCTGGTCGCCTACCTGTTCTTCGTCGGCGCGACCCTCGGCTGCCTGGCCGTCCTGATGATCCAGTACGTGACCGGCGGCGCCTGGGGCGCGGCGGTCCGCCGCCTGCTCGAGTCGGGAGCGCGCAACCTGCCACTGATGGCGTTGCTCTTCGTACCGCTGGCGCTCGGCGTTCCCGCGCTCTACGAGTGGGCGCGCCCCGAGGCCGGCAACGATCCGTTGCTCGCCCACAAGGAGCTCTACCTCAACGTGCCCTTCTTCCTCGCCCGCACGCTGGTCTACTTCGCCGCCTGGATCGCCGTGATGCGACTCCTGGTCCGCTGGTCCCATGAGCAGGACGCGAGCGGCCATCCACGCGCCGCGGAGCGGCTCGAGCTCATGAGCCGTGGCGGCCTCGTCCTGCTCGGCCTGACGATGACGTTCGCGTCCGTCGACTGGGGGATGTCGCTCGAGCCGCACTGGTTCTCGACGATCTACGGCATCCTCTTCATGGGCGGCAGCGTGCTCACCGCGTTCGCCGTCGTCATCGCCGCCGCCTCCTCTCTCGCTCAGCGCACGCCGGTGGCGGCGGTGCTGACCGCCGGGCACTTTCACGACCTCGGCAAACTGCTCCTGGCCTTCGTCATGCTGTGGGCCTACTTCTCGCTCTCCCAGTTTCTCATCGTCTGGTCCGCCAACCTGCCCGAGGAGATTCCGTGGTACCTCAGGCGCCTGCGCGGCGGCTGGGAGTGGCTCGCCCTCGGCCTCGTCGTCTTTCACTTCGCCCTGCCCTTCGTGCTGCTCCTCTCGCGGCGCCTCAAGCGGCGCAGGCGCACGCTCGCGAGCGTGGCCGGGGCACTGCTCGTCGTCCGCTTCGTGGACACGTTCTGGATGATCACTCCGGCCTTTCACCCGGGTGGCTTCACGCTACACTGGCTCGACGTCACGGCCGTGGTCGCCATCGGCGGCCTGTGGCTCGCCCTCTTCGTTCGCCACCTCGCCTCCGCGCCGGTGGTGCCACTGCGCGATCCCGCGCTTCCGCTCGAGGCGTGAAACCCATGTCCCACCCGATACGGCGAGACGGCGAGCGACCCCGCGACGATCCGGATATCAGTCTGCGCGGGATCCTCTGGGCGGCGGCGGGGCTCGGCGCGCTGATCGCGGTGACCTTCGCCGCGATGTACGGCGTCTTCGACCGCCTCATGACCCGCGAGGCGCGGCTCAGCCCGCCGGCGAGCCCGCTCGCCGCGGACTACGGGCGCACGGAGCCCCCGGCGCCGCGGCTGCAGACCGATCCGGTCGCCGATCTGCAGGCCTTGCGCGCCGAGGAGCGGCGGCTGCTCGACGGCTACGGCTGGGTGGATCGGGCCCAGGGCACGGTGCGCATTCCCATCGCGCGGGCGATGGAGCTGCTGGCATCGCGACAGGCAGGGAGGCGCCAGTGATGCCGCACGCCGCGGTGCTCGCGCGACTGGGCGCGGTGGCGCTTGCGCTCGCGGGTCCGGTCACGGCCCACGCCCAACCGGCAGTGACCGAGAGCGTCCGTCCAGCGGTGCTCGATCGGGTTGCGTTCGAGCAGCGCATCGGCAGCATCGTGCCGGTGGCGGCCACCTTTCGCAACGATAGCGGGCGATCGGTACGTCTCGGGGACTACCTGCGCGACAAGCCGGTGCTGCTCGTGCCGGCGTACTACACGTGCCCGATGCTGTGCACGCTCGTCCTGGGCGGCGTGGTGAGCGCGCTGCGCGCCCTGCCCTTCGACGTGGGTCGCGAGCTCACCGTGGTGGTCTTCAGCATCGACCCGACCGAGTCGACGGCGCAGGCGGCGGCCAAGAAGGACGAGATCCTCGGCAAGTACCGCCGTCCCGGCACCGCCGATGGATGGCACTTCCTGACCGGCGCCGAGGACGCGGTCCGCGCGCTCACCGACGCCATCGGTTTCCGCTACGAGCGTGACCCCGCGACCGGCCAGTACGCGCACGCGAGCGGCATCGTGCTCCTCACCCCCGCGGGACGCATCTCGCACTACTTCTACGGGGTCGAATACGCGCCGCGCGATCTCCGCCTGGCGCTGGTCGAAGCCGCTGACGGCCGCATCGGCTCGCCGGTCGACCAGCTGCTGCTCTACTGCTTCCAGTACGATCCCACGACCGGACGCTACAGCCGCGTGGCGCTGCGGGCCATCCGGGTGGGCGGCGTGGCCACGATCCTGCTGCTCGGCGGGTTCGTCGTGACCATGCTGCGGCGCGACGCGCGCAGGACGGCACCGCCGCCGCACCCGGCCCCCCTTTCGCACCCGGTCGTCCCTGCGGGCGCCCTGGCAACGCGACCCGGCGGGAGCGACGAGCGAGCGAGCTGAGCACCGCCATGCTGGAGAAGTTCCACCTCTTTCCCGAGCAGGCATCCACGGTCGCCCCGCGCGTGGACGCGCTCTTCTACTTTCTCATCGCGGTGAGCGTGTTCTTCGTGCTCCTGATCGCCGGGTTGATCCTCTACTTCATGGTCAAGTACCGCCGGCGCCGTCCCGACGAGCGCGGCAGCGCGCTCCACGGCTCGCTGGCGCTCGAGGTGGTGTGGACGGCGATTCCCTTCGCCATCGCCCTCGTGGCCTTCTTCTGGGGCGCAAGCATCTACGCGGCGCTGCAGCGCCCGCCCGACGACGCGCTCGAGGTCCACGTGGTGGGCAAGCAGTGGATGTGGAAGATGCAGCACATGGAAGGGCGGCGTGAGATCAACACGCTGCACGTCCCCGTCCACCAACCGATCAAGCTCACGATGACGTCCGAGGACGTGATCCACAGCTTCTACGTGCCCGCCTTTCGCATCAAGCAGGATGTCCTGCCGGGACGGTACACGAGCGCGTGGTTCGAGGCGACGCAGCCGGGCGAATACCATCTCTTCTGCACCGAGTACTGCGGCACGCTCCACTCGGGGATGATCGGCAAGGTCATCGCCATGGACCAGGCCGCCTTCGGCGCCTGGCTCGGCGGGACGGAAGGGGACGCCACCGTGCCGGTCGCGGAGGCCGGAGAGCGAATCTTTGCCGACCTCGGCTGCCCCTCCTGCCATCGCCCCGACGCGCTCGCCCGCGGCCCGTCCCTCGACGGCCTCGCGGGCCGCGAGGTCCGGCTCGCGGACGGCGCGGCGGTCGTCGCCGACGACGACTACCTGCGCGAATCGATCCTCTACCCGCGGGCGAAGGTGGTGGCGGGCTACGAGCCGCTCATGCCGCTCTATCAAGGGCTCATCAGCGAGGAGCAGGTGCTCCAGCTCGTGCGCTACATCAAGAGCCTCGCGCCGGAACCTGATCGAGAGGGCGCCGGAGAGCTCAGACCGAGGAGCGCACGCTAGGCGTGTCTAACCGCTGATCGTCATGGATATCGTGGAGCGCCGCCCCGACTACCTCAACGCCGACTACGGCGTGCGCTCGTGGCTCCTGACCACGGACCACAAGCGCATCGCGCTGCTCTATCTCGTCTCGATCACGGTGATGTTCGTGATCGGCGGATTGTTCGCCGCGGCCATTCGCCTGGAGCTGCTGACCCCGCGCGGAGACGTCGTCCAGGCCGACACGTACAACAAGCTCTTCACCATGCACGGCATCGTCATGATCTTCTTCTTCCTCATTCCCTCGATCCCGGCGGTGCTCGGCAACTTTCTGCTGCCCATGATGATCGGCGCCCGGGACCTCGCGTTCCCGCGCCTCAACCTGCTGAGCTGGTACGTCTATCTCGTGGGAGCCCTGTTCACCCTGTGGGCGATGATCACGGGCGGCGTGGACACGGGCTGGACGTTCTACACGCCGTACAGCACCGCCGCCGCCACCACGAAAGTGATCCCCACCGCCGTCGGCGTCTTCATCACCGGCTTCTCCTCGATCCTCACCGGGCTCAATTTCATCGTCACCGTGCACACGATGCGGGCGCCGGGCCTCACGTGGTTCCGGCTGCCGCTCTTCGTCTGGGCGCACTACGCGATGAGCCTCATCGCCATCCTCGGCACCCCCGTGCTCACCATCACCATCGCGCTGGTCGGCCTCGAGCGCCTGCTCCATCTCGGCATCTTCGATCCCGCGCTCGGCGGCGACCCGCTGCTCTTCCAGCACCTCTTCTGGTTCTACTCACATCCGGCTGTCTACATCATGATCCTGCCGGCGATGGGCGTCATCAGCGAGGTGGTCACGTGCTTCTCGCGCAAGCGCATCTTCGGCTACGCCTTCATCGCCAGCTCGAGCCTCCTGATCGCGTTTCTCGGGTTCCTCGTCTGGGGCCATCACATGTACGTGAGCGGGCAGTCGATGTACGCCGGCCTCGTGTTCTCGTTCCTGAGCTTCGCCGTCGCCATGCCCTCGGCGGTCAAGGTCTTCAACTGGACGGCCACGCTCTACAAGGGCTCGATCGCCTGGGACTCGCCGATGCTCTACGCGCTCGGGTTCATCGGCCTCTTCACCCTGGGCGGCCTCACGGGGATCTACCTCGCCGCGCTCGGGCTCGACGTCCACGTGCACGACACCTACTTCGTGGTCGCGCACTTCCACTACATCATGGTCGGCGGCGCGATCATGGGATACCTCGGCGGCCTGCACTTCTGGTGGCCGAAGATCACGGGGCGGATGTACCCCGAGGGGCTCGCCAAGGTCGCGGGCATCATCGTCTTCCTGGGCTTCAACCTGACCTTCTTCCCGCAGTTCATCCTCGGCTACCTCGGCATGCCACGGCGCTACCACGTCTATCCCGACGAGTTTCAGGTCCTGAACGTGCTGTCCACGGCCGGCACCTCGATTCTCGGGTTCGGCTACCTGCTGCCGCTGCTCTATCTGACTTGGTCGCTGCGCTATGGCCCGAAGGCGGCCGCCAACCCGTGGGGCGCGGCGGGCCTCGAATGGCAGACCCCGTCGCCGCCGCCCACCGAGAACTTCTCGGAAACGCCGCGCGTGATTCACGAGGCCTACGACTACGAGCACGAGATCACGATCCGTCCGCAGGAGGGCGTGGAGGTGCCGGTTGGCTGACCGTGCGCATTCCGCCGCGGCTCACGTCGCGCACCACTTCGACGACGCCGAGCAGCAGCACGGCGCGGCGGCGCTCGGCATGTGGGTGTTCCTGGTCACGGAGGTGATGCTGTTCGGCGGCATGTTCACCGCCTACGTGGTCTATCGCTCGCTCTTTCCCGACGCGTTCGGCCACGCGAGCAGCCACCTCGACGTCCGGCTCGGCACGATCAACACCGCCGTTCTCATCTGCAGCAGCTTGACGATGGCGCTGGCGGTGCACGCGGCGCAGATCGGCGCCGATCGCCGGCGCATCATCGCCTGGCTGGTGGCCACGCTTCTGCTCGGCACGACGTTCCTCGGGATCAAGGCCTACGAGTACGCGCACAAGATCCACCAGGGGCTCGCGCCGGGCCCTGCCTTCACGTACGCGGGCGCCGACGCCCGGCAGGCCGAGCTCTTCTTCTCGATCTATTTCGCCATGACGGGCACGCACGCGTTCCACATGGTCATCGGCGCCGGGGTGCTCACCTGGCTCATCGTCCAGGCGCGGCGCGGGCGGTTCGGGCGAGCGTACTACACCCCCGTCGAGCTCGGCGGGCTCTACTGGCACTTCGTCGACATCGCGTGGATCTTTCTCTTCCCGCTGCTCTACCTGATCGGGCGCCACTGATGGCGGGCCACGTCGTTCCCGTGCGCATCTACCTCGCCGTGTTCGCGGCGCTGCTCGTGCTGACCGGGGTCACCACGGCCATCGCCTTCGTGAACCTCGGCCCCATGAACGTCGTCCTCATGCTCGCCATCGCCGTCACCAAGGCGACGCTGGTAGTGCTCTACTTCATGCACGTCCGCTACAGCAGCCGCCTCACCTGGGTCGTCGTCTCGGGCGGCTTCGTGTGGCTCGTGGTGATCATCCTGTTCACGATGAGCGACGTGGCCACCCGGCCTTCCCTGCCTTGAGCCCCGTCATTTTTCCTGGAAAAATGACGGTATGCCCGACAGGGTCATCCCCCGGCTGCTCGAGCCGCCGGGTCGCTCTTTCTTTCTCTTCGGCCCGCGCGGCACGGGCAAGAGCCGGTGGCTCGCCGACCGCTTCCCCCACGCGGCCGCCACCTTCGATTTGCTCGACGAGGCGGTGCTCCTCGACCTGCTCGGGGACCCCGGGGCGTTCGCCCGCAGGCTCGCCGATGTCCGGCCCGGCGCCTGGGTGATCGTCGACGAGATCCAGCGCGCGCCCGTGGTGCTCAACGCCGTCCATCGCCTCATCGAGACGCGACGGCTGCGCTTCGCGCTCTGCGGGTCGAGCGCCCGCCAGCTCCGCCGCAAGGGCGTGAACCTGCTCGCGGGTCGGGCGGTCGAACGCCGGCTCCACCCGTTCACGGCGGCCGAGCTCGGGGAGCGGTTCGACCTCGAGGAGGCGCTTGCGGTCGGCACGCTCCCGCTCGTCTGGAGCGCCGCCGATCAGGTCGAAACGCTGAAAGCATACGTGCAGACGTACCTCGCGCAGGAGATCCAGGCCGAGGCGGCCGTTCGCCGGTTGCCGAGCTTCGTACGGTTTCTGCCGGTGGCCGCGCTCCTTCACGCGCAGGTTTTGAGCATCGCATCCCTGGCGCGCGACGCCGGCGTCGCGCGGACCACGCTCCAGGCGTACCTCGACATCCTCGAGCAGACCCTCCTCGTCTTCCGGCTCGAGGCTCACCGCCCGCGCCTGCGGGTGAAGGAGGTTGCGCATCCGAAGCTCTACTGGGCGGACGCCGGGCTCGTGCGCGCCTTCAAGCGGAGCCTCGGGCCGCTCCAGGCGGAGGAGCGCGGAGCGCTGTTCGAAGGCTGGGTGGCGCAGTCGCTGCGAGCCATGAACGACTACACCGGGCTCTTCGACGACTGGTTCTACTGGTCGGCGCACGGGAGCGGCGGCGCGGTCGAAGTCGACTTCCTCCTCCGCCGCGGCAAGCGCCTGCTCGCGGTCGAGGCCAAGGGAGGCCGACGCTACAAGGCCGATTTGACCAAGGGGCTCCGGGCCGTCGCCGCTCTGCCGGGCATGGAGCGGCGCATCCTCGTCTACGGCGGAAAGGATTCGTGGCGCGCCGACGACGGCATCGAGGTGATGTCGGCCGCGCGGTTCAACGCCGAACTGGCGAAGGGGCTCTGACCAACGCTGGGACAGGCGGGGAGGATAGGACGCCGGGGCTCGTACGATGGGCGCACGCCGGTTCGAGCCGCGGGCAGACGGACCCCGATGCCTTTCCGTCGAGCCCGCGACGTGGCACATAGGCCGCATGGAGCTCGATCCCTTCGCGTGGGAGTTTCACGAGGATGCCTATCCGGTCTACCGCTGGCTGCGGGATCACGCGCCGCTCTATCGCAACGACCGGCTGGATTTCTGGGCGCTGTCGCGCTTCCGCGACGTCTTCGACGCCTTCGTCGACTGGCAGACCTACAGCTCGGTCGGCGGCCTCGTGCTCGAGAAGCTCGACCCGACCTACCTGGCGATGACGCCGATGATGATCTTCATGGACCCCCCGCAGCACGACCGCCTGCGGAAGCTCGTGAGCCGGGTCTTCACGCCGCGGCGGATGGCGGCGCTCGAGGACTTCGTGCGCCAGAAGGCGAGCGCGCTCCTCGAGCCGCTCGTCGCGGCCGGCGGCGGGGACTTCGTCCGCGACTTCTCGACCCCCCTGCCGATGGACGTGATCTTCACGCTGCTCGGGGTCCCGGAGGCCGATCGTCGCCAGCTCCGCGAGTGGATCGACGTCGCGCTCGAGCGCGACCCCGGCAAACCGGAGGTCCCGCCGCGCGCGCTCCAGGCCGGGCTGAACGGCGTCCGCTACTGGTTCGAGCTGCTCCCGGAGCTGCGCAAGCATCCGAACGACGGGCTCATCTCGAGCCTCTTCGACGTCGAGATCGAGACCGAGGACGGGGGGACCACCCAACTTTCCGACGGCGAGATCGTGGGCTTCTGCTCGCTGCTCGGCGCGGCGGGCAGCGAGACGACCACCCGGCTGCTCGCGTTCGCCGCATTGCTCTTCGCACGGCACCCGGATCAGTACGCGCACGTCTGTCGCGATCCGCGCCGCATCCCCGACGCGGTCGAGGAGGTGCTGCGCTGGAGCTCGCCCGCCCAGTACGCCGTCCGCCTAGCCACGCGCGAGGTCGAGTGGTACGGCGAGCGGATCCCGGCGGGCGGCCGCGTGCTCCTGCTCGTCGCCGCGGCCAATCGCGACGAGCGGCGGTACCCGGATCCCGACCGCTTCGACATCACGCGCGGCGTTCCGACCCAACTCGGCTTCGGCCAGGGCGTGCACTTCTGCCTCGGGGCGTCGCTCGCGCGCCTCGAGTCGCGGGTGGCGCTGGGGGAGTTCAGCCGCCGCTTTCCCCGCTACACCGTGGACGAGGCGAACGCGCACCGCGTGCACATGAGCAACGTGCACGGGTACGACAGCCTGCCCTTCGCCGCGCGCTGAGGCACGGCGCGTTCGTGGCGCACCGGCAGTGGCATCGAGGGCATGTCGGCCGCGCCCTTCAATGCCCGTTGACATGACAGACTGGTGTGACTAGTCTAATCTTTGTTTATGGCGCAGGTGTACTCGACTTACGAGGCCAAGGCGAAGTTCAGCGAGATCATCCGTAAGGTTCGCGCGGGCAAGTGCGTGGTGATTTCGTTTCGGGGCGAGCACGTTGCAGAGATCCGGCCGATCGAGGCCGCGGAGGAGACGGTGGCCGGCCGGCTGCAACGGCTCGAGGGCGAGGGTGTGTTGGTCGGCGCGCGGGCACGTGGAAAAGGGTTTCGTCCCATCGTGCGAAAACCGGGCGCCCTCGCGCGATTCCTCAGGTCGCGCGAGTGAACACTGCCTACGTCGACACGTCGTGTCTCGTCGCCGTGGCGTTCGAGGAGCCGCCAGGGCGGAAGGTCGCCCGGCAGCTCGAGGGCTTCGAGCGCCTCGTTTCGTCGAACCTTCTCGAGGCGGAGTTTCGGGCCGCCTTGGCGCGTGAAACCCGGGAAGCAAGTCCCCCGGATTTTCTTGGGGCCATCGCCTGGGTGCTGCCGAATCGGCCCCTCACGGAAGAGCTGCAGCGGGTTCTCTCGCTGGGCACGCTCACGGGGGCGGATGCCTGGCACCTTGCCTGTGCCCTGTTCCTCGATCCCGGGTGTCGGGAGCTGGTCTTCCTGACCCTGGACAGAGCGCAGGCTGGTATAGCAGCGAGGCTCGGCTTTAGGTCGCGGTAGGAGCGCGCTATCCCGACGGGCGGCGGCCCGTCGCTCAGTCTGCCACGAGGCGTTCCTCACGGGGCGGCCGATTCTTCAACGCGGCCAGACCGTGCCGCTGACCGTAGCCATTCGTATCGTGGAGCGGGAGGGCACGCAGCTGAGCCGCCGGCATGATCTCGCTCCTTTCCGTCGTCGCACGCGGACATCGCGTGGCGGCGTGGAAGGGGCCGTATTTCGACGTGAATGACCAGCGGCGGTGCAGTCAGTGGGATATCAGCCGAGATGCCCGCGCCGGTCGCGCCGTCCCTCACGAGCATGGCGTCGCCAGGCCCTGCTGCCCGTGGTCGCAGTCGTTCTGTAGGTCCGTGCACTGCTTCCACTTCGCCACGCGGCACTTGAGGTCCCGCCAGATCTCCGCGGCCGTCAATTCGCATTCTACCTCCAGCCGCTCTTCCGGATTGGTGCTCAGGTCGAAAAGCTGCTCCTCTGTGTCGTCCGGTAACGCGTTCGGAGTCGGAACGGTCGGATTCGCGTCGGTGATGAGCTTCCAGGCCGATCCCAGACACTGCGGGCAGCACTCGTTCCCGGTGCAGGGAATCGTGGCGTTGCTGGTCGGTAGACAGTCGGAAAGCGGAACGTTCAGACAATCGTCGCTCGTCGCGCAACGCCGGCACGAGCCCCGGCGCACCGGCATGTGATCCGTGTTTTCGCCGACGAAGCCGCACACGCCCTTTTTCGTCGGCAGCGGCTCGGTCGGGGGCCAGGCCACGGTTTCCGTCAACGAAAACTGCCGCATGGCGATCGCCGCCTCGGTGAGCCTCGCGAAGGTGAAGTTTCGGATCGTCCCCCCGGCCGCGCGGAGCAGCGAGTAAAAACTCTCGCCCTCGACGTGGTGGTTCGTGGCCCCGAGGTCGAACGTGTATTGTGGAACGAGCGCGGTGAGGGGGATGCCGGCTGCCTCCGCAACGGTCGCGAAGACGTCCACGCTGCTCACGATGTGGTTGGTGAGGATCCCCGTGGAGGGGAGTCCGGTGGGAGCCTGCCCGCAGGCACTCGCGAGCAGGCCGACGTTGATCCCCCCTTCATACATCGATTTCTTGCCTCCGCGCGGCCGCGGGTCACCCCAGGTGTCGCCCCCGAACCTCGTCCCGTGATCGCTGAAGAGCAGCACCAGCGTCCTCTCGATCAAGGGGCGGTCGAGGGCATCTCGCTCGGTCGCGAGCGTCGCCAGGATCCGTCCAACGGACGCATCGTACTCTTCGATCGCCGCCCAGTAGGGGGCCCCCGGCGTGCGCTCCACGCCGTGGTACTTCTGCTTCGTCCGGCCTTGCACGCGGATGCTGGCATGGGGGACATTGTGCGTGACGACGAGGAAGAAGGGCTCGCGGCGGTGCCGCGAGATGAAATGACGCGCGAGCTGGGCGTAGGCCCGGATCGTATGGGCACACTCGGGTATCGTGTCGGCATCGCACGCGGGCTCGTCTAGGCTCCGCTCCCCCGGCGCGCGATACAGTCCAAACCGGTCGCAGCAGATCTCCTCTCCCGCGTAGCACGCGCCGCCCTCGCACTGAGCGTGCGTCGAACAGGTCATCCCGTGGTTCAGGCCCCCGTGGCACCGCCGGCCCTCCTCGTCTGCCTCCTCTCGCGCCTCGTCGGGCGTACACTCCGGAGTGTGGCTGGGCCCTAGGGGCTGTGCGTTCTCGACAGGCCCCAAATAGAGCAACGGGCGAGAGCAGTATTTCCTCTGGCTCCCCCTATACGAATGCTTCTCCTTCCGGTGCGTCACCACCTCTTCGAAGCCCTGCCCCCACGGCAGCTTGTCAGGGATCGTGGTGAGCGGCGAGCCCGGATCTCCCAAGTGCCACTTGCCGACCAGGCCGGTTCTAAAGCACGGCGCCGGCTGCCCACCGATCCGGCAAATGCCATCGGCCCCGCGGGTGCCGAAGCACGGCGCGCAGCCGGATCCGGTGCACGGATCGCCGCAACCTTGCCGCAGGTACTCGGCGATCGTGACCTCGTCGGTGTCGAGGCAGCATTGATTGCCGCCTATGCCCGTGCGCGGCGGGCCCCGCCCCGTCAGCATACTGGCCCGGCTCGGCGCGCACACGGATGCCGGGACGTAAAATCGGTTGAAGATCACGCCCTGATCGGCCAGGGCACGCAATCCACCGAATCCGGGGAGCACCTCGTTGCTCGAACCGGCCGGCGGCGGCATACAATTCGCGTTCAGGACCGAGTAGGTATGGTCCCCCGGCGGTGTTGCTGCCGCGTCTGCCGGGATAACCGGGTACGGAGTCCCGGGCGGCGTGCTTCGGGTAAATGTCCCGAGCGGTGCACCGCACTCTTGTTCCGCGGCGAGCATCCGTGCCACGAGGCGATTCTCATCCCGGCGCATCTCAAAATAGCCTTGGCCGGCGTTATCATCACGATCGTTCTCGTCCAGCCAGTGAATCGGTGGACTGAAGAACGGCAAGGCCTCTTGGCCCAGATCGTCCGCGACGATGAGGACGATGTTCGGCGGATCCAGGGGATTAGGGTCGTCGCATACCGTCGTCGCCCGGAGCAAGCCGGGGGCCGCGGTGAGCACCGCCACGAGCGCGCCCACTGCGAATATCCGAACGTTGCATCTTCGAGTGTGCATGGCTCCGCTCGTGATCGTCGCTCACCCGCAGGGCGGGATGTTCCGGTTCAAGGTCATCGTTGGGGGCGCAGGCAAAAATTGCGCCGTCGTCCCGCCGGTGTCCGGGTTGGGGGGACACGGCCCGCTCGCGCCGCATCCGGTGCAGTCGCCATCCGTCGCGCACGCCCCGTTCGGCGGCGTGGTGCAGTGCTTGTTCTGGCATTCGCCGGCGCTGCATCCGACTGTACAGTCGGAATTCACGCTACATGGTCGCGCCGAGTTGTTGCTGCACGTACCGGTGCAGGCGCCCGGCTCGCACGCCAGACTCGGATCGCCGCTACACCTCCCCGGGACGCGGTAGAAGAGGGTGGTCTTCCCTGCCGGTCCGCCAACGCCGCTCACATCGACGACGCTGTTCGCACTGACGGTGAGCGTTTCACGCCCGCTGAGGTGGACGACGCCGCCTTCAAACCCACGGCTATCGAGCGTCGCCCCCGCCGCGACTGAGACGGCGCAGCCGTCCAACGCGATCCGCGCGCCGCTCCCCTCGTCCCCCGGCCCCCAGTCGCCCCGCGCATCGAGGGTCGCATCACCCACCGTGAGGGCCCCGCCGGCACTGAGCAGAATGTCCCCGCCATCGCCGCCGTTGGCGTCGGACTTGGTGCGCAGGGTCACGCCGTTGGCGACCGTGACCGGGCCCAGGCTTTCGACGACGATGGCACCGCCGTCGCGCCCGGCGCCGCTCGCCCCCCCGGTGACGTCGATGTCGGCGTTGATGCTGACGCCCCCGGTCCACGCCGTCACCGACACCGAGCCGCCGTTGGATTGCCCCCCGCTCGCTCCCACCCCACCCTGGGCCGACAGCAAGGCCCCGAGGGCCGCTGTGCCAGCCGTGATCTCGATGAGCCCGCCGTTGCCGTCGATGCCGCCCCCTTCCGCCTTGATGGGACTCTGCACGTCAAGCGTTCCTGGGGTGGCATCCAGGACAATGTCGCCCGCGTCGTCGTTGTGGCCCGAGGCGCTCAGGTTGTCCCGGATCGTGATGTTGGCGCCCCGGATCGCGATGGCGCCGCCGGTGGTGATGCCAGCCGCCGAGCCATCGGCGATCACCGGGTCGTCGATCTCGACGTTCCCCTCGGCCCGGAGGTCGATGTCGCCGCCTCCAGCCTCGCTCGCCGTCCCTTTGGCGACGATCCCCGTGCCGCCAGGCTTGACCAGAATGTCGCCGGCGGCCGACACCCCGATCACCCCACCGCCGAACGGGCTGTTGGCGAGAATGAATCCCCCGAGGTCGAGCTTGCCCGAGAGCTCTAGCGCGATGCCAAACGCCGCTGCGTTCGCAGCGGTCGCTTGGATCTTGTGTTCCGGATCGACGATGAGGTCGCGGGCGCGCACGGTCACGACGCCGTTCGCGACCGTGATGTTGCCCGCCGCGCCCGTGAGCCGAACATCCTGTCCGGTGCACGTGATCACGGCGCCGGGCACCATCGGCTGATTCGTCGTGATGTCGCACGGCCCGGTGTTGGGCGCGCACACACAGCTCGTGTTGCTGGGTGGGGTGCACTCGATGGAGCAGGCGGCGATCGGCCCTGGACCGCCGAGGATGCACACGACGGCGACCAGGCTCGTCCGCCGCACCTGGGCGGGCCTCACCAGGTGGTGTGGCGCGCGGGCGTTTCCTACCGCCATAGGGCTTAGTGATTCCGCGAACTGAGTGATCCCATACGCTCGCCTTGTCGGTACGTCAAGAATGTTTTTTTTTATCTACTATGTTCCGGAGTAAGCGAGGGTCTCTAATACGGCCGCCCGGACATGGGCGGCGGGTCCCGGGAACCCCCGAAGGCTGGACCGGTAGCTTTGTGAGTTCAGACGTGCTTTTTCCGTTGACTCACGGGGCGGTAAGGCGCTATGAGGGTACGTCGAATGTCGAACGGAATGCGGTCGTTTCGGGGTCGGATGGCAAGCGCCTGTCGCGGCGCGGCAGCCGCGACCGCCCTGCTCATGCTGCTGCCGCGGCTGGCGGGGGCGAGCGTTGATT
>Ga0187892_10000035_pt1 | contig 267908 bp, 223 predicted proteins | sample MA1701073metaG_FD_139345 | JGI IMG/M metagenome (GOLD analysis project Ga0187892, IMG submission 139345) | Bio-ooze microbial communities from a basaltic lava cave in the Kipuka Kanohina Cave System on the Island of Hawaii, USA - MA170107-3 metaG ... | reverse complement strand
TGGCCGGTCGCGTCGCCGTCTATCACCACGACTCGAAACTGCAGGTCCACGTGCTGTGACCAAAAAGGGGGGGTGACATTTTCACTCGGCTGTTAGGGGTGACATTTCTACCTTGCTACAACACGCCCCTGGCCGGCCCCGACAAACGCGACGAGCTGCGGCTGCTTATCAACTCGCGGCATCCCATCACCACCGTGGAGACCTCTGAGGAGGGCCGGGTGGAGGCCCAGTTGGCCGACGTCACCTCCGAGTTGGACATCCCCTTCTACACCTGGAGCGTGACCCTCGGCCTGGTGCGCCGCGGCAACGACCAGGCCATGGAGATGCGCAAGACGCGTCCGCTCAGCGTCCCCCGGCGGGAAGACATCGCCCGGCTGCGCGCCTGGGCCGCCGACCGCGCCGTGCCGGCGAACTGACGGGCCGGCTTGTGCCAGTGAATTGCGCAGGCAACTTGGCCGGGGATCGCATCCCATGCCGCAGACGGGGCACAGCCGCTCTGCTTCAGACGCAAAATCGGGATCGAACCGGTTACTGTCGCCAATTTAATGGACGAGTACACAGCATTGACTTCGCGCCAATGGGGATGCTGTAATCGGCGGCAGGGCTCCACGCAGCCCGCCTATGGAAGCGGGGTGGAGTGTCCATCCTGAGGGGTCCGCTTCCGGTTGCCCGATTTTGGCCACGACAAGGAGTGCGAATGGCTCTGCGTCCAAGTTTGAGAACCAGCATGCCTGTGCTGCTCCTCGTGTTGGTCGCCGGGCTGTTCACCGGGACGGAAACCGCGCGGCTGGCCGGACGCCAGGAGGTCCGGGAAACGCGTGCGCAGAAACTGCCTGCGGATCCCACCCCGCGCCAGGCAAAGCCGAAGCGCGAGCTTCCCAGCAAGCTCTTCGAGAGCGTGCGCATTACCCCTCGCGTAGAAATGGTGCTGCCGCCGGTGGAACTGGCTGCCATCCTGGATGAGGACCAGCGCAACGCCGCGCGTGGCATCAAGGCGCACCGGATTGGCATTCACCGCCCGGCGCGGGTCCTGACCACCGAACACGGGGAATGGACAAACCTGAAGGATGGCGGGCGGGTGTGGGTGTTCGCGCTGAAATCACCCGCCGCACTGGGTCTGCGGGTGGAAGTTCACGCCTTGCGCCTGCCACCGCAGGCGGCGCTGTTTCTCTACTCCCCGGACGATCCCCACACGGTGTTTGCGTTTACGGACCGGGGCCCGCGGCAGGGCGATGCCTTCTGGGCGCCGCTGGTGGTAGGAGACACGGTGTACTTCGAACTGCACGACCCCGCGCCGAACGGCAAACAGCAGCCGGGACCGCTCGTGGAGATTCAGACCATCAGCCACATCTACCGGCACCCCCTGGCTAAGCTCGAGCAGCCCAAGGCCGGCGCATGCAACATAGACGCCACCTGCGATGCGGCGTGGGCCAGCGACGGGGGAGCGGTGGGCCGCATCACCTTCAGCACCGGCGGAGGCACGGGCGTGTGCACCGGCACCATGCTGAACAACCTCTCCGCCGACTTCTCGCCGATTTTCCTGACCGCCAATCACTGCATTGATACGGAAGCGGAAGCGGCGTCCGCCGAAGTGTACTGGTTCTACCGCACGGCCACCTGCGGCGGTGTGCCGCCCAGCCTGGCCACCGTGCCCCGCAGCACGGGCGCGCGCCTTCTCGCGGGCCGCTCCCGCTCAGCCCTGACCGACTTCACGCTGCTGGAAATCCTGGGGGTAGCGCCGCGCACCGTGACCCTGGCCGGGTGGACGGCCACCGACCCGCCGGTGGGGGGCGCGATTGTCGGTTTGCACCACCCGCAGGGCGAGTTCCTGCGGATCGCCTATGGGTCCACCCAGGCCAACACCTCGACGAACTTTCATCGGCTGCTGTGGTCGCAGGGGACCACGGAGCCCGGCTCCTCCGGTTCGGCGATTTTCAATCCCGCGCACCAGGTTGTCGGGCAGCTCTGGGGCGGCGCGGCTTCCTGCGCCAACCCGAGCGGGATAGACGAGTATGGAAAGCTATCGCAGTCGTTTCCCGTCATGGTCAACGCCAGCGGCCAGAACTACCTGCAGGTGGGGCTGGGCGACGACCCGCTGGAACACAACGACAGCCGCGGCGCCCCCTTTGCCACCGGCAGCGCCACGTTTTCCAATCTGGTGGTGAAGGTGCAGGATGAAGACTGGTTTCGCATCACCGTGCCGCCCAACCACTTTCTGTTGATCGACGTCACCTTGACCAACCTGCACGGCGATGTGGACCTGGAACTGTTCCAGGGTGCGGGGGCCACGCCGGTGGCCACATCCCTGGGCAACGCCGACACGGAGCAGATTCAGTTTCAGAACGGCGGGGCCACCACGGACTACTTCCTGCGCGCGTTTCTCGACGACGATCTGCGCAACACCTATCACCTGACCATCACCGTGTCCGCCGGGGCGCCGCAGACGGCGCAGCTGACCGTGGTGCGCTCCGGCAGCGGCACGGTGAGCAGCGTCCCGGCGGGCATCCTGTGTCCCACGGACTGCACCGAGAACTACCTGGTCGGGACCATGGTTACGCTGACCGCGACCCCCGATCCGGGGACCTCCTTTGCCGGCTGGGCCGGGGGATGCGCCACCATCAACTCCAACACCTGCACCGTCGACATGTCCGTCAACCGCACCGTCACCGCCAGCTTCGGCATCCCCGCGCCGCCGAACGACAACTATGCCAACGCGACGGTGGTGAACCTGGTGGGCAACACCTACAGCAACACGGTGAACACCATCAACGCAACGAGCGAGGGCCTGGACCCGGCGGTGAGCTGCGTCCCCAGTCACAGCCGGAGCGTGTGGTATCGCCTGACGGTGGCCTCCTCCGGGTCGGTGTCCGCGAATACCTTCGGCTCCAACTTCGACACCGTGCTTTCCGTGTTCACGGGATCACCGGGTTCGTTCAGCCAGGTGACGTGCAATGACGATTCCAGCAGCACCCTGCAATCCAGCGTCACCTTCCCGGTTACCGCGGGAACCACCTACCGCTTCTTCATCACCTCTTACACGAGCACGAGCGGCGGCTCGCTGACGCTCACGGTCAATTCCACCGTGGGCTCTACCGGCGCCCGCAAGCGTTCCGGCCAGGTGATCAGCAACGACGAATAGCCCGCGCCGTCCGCCGCTCGCCGCACCCGTAAGCGGGCAGAATCAACCGTCGAAGAGTTCAGCAGATACCCGCCCTTGCCAGCTATCCTCCATTGGCGTAGGCTTTTCGAGACGGAATGAGACGAAGCATCCCGATTGCAGGGCGGGTCGAGCAGCTCTTCGGGACCCACGACCAGAACCTCAAACTACTGGAAAGCTCCCTGCGCATCACCACCGAGCTGAAAGACGGGCAACTCGAACTGGAGGGCGAGCCGGCGCAGGTGGAGAAGGCCGCGCGCCTGCTGGGCGAGTACAATGAGCTGGTGCGCGAAGGCCGGGCCTTCCACAACGGCGAAGTGCAGTCGCTCTTCCGCGTGGCCTTGCAGGACCACGGGGTAACGCTGCGCGGCCAGGTGGAGCCCTCCCGCGCGCGCGCCTACGGCAAGAAAGCCATCACCCCGAAGAGCCCCAACCAGCGGCGCTACATGGAGTGCATCGAAAAGCACGACATGGTGTTCGGCATCGGGCCGGGCGGTACGGGCAAGACGTATCTGGCGGTGACCATGGCCGTCTCCGCGCTGCTTTCCAAGCAAGTGACCCGCATCATCCTGGCGCGCCCCGCGGTGGAAGCGGGGGAACGGCTGGGGTTCCTGCCGGGCACATTGCAGCAGAAAGTGGACCCGTACATGCGCCCGCTGTACGACGCGCTCTATGACTTGCTCGACGCGGAGAAGCTGGAACGCTTCCTGGAAAAGGGCATTATTGAAGTGGCGCCGCTGGCGTTCATGCGCGGGCGAACCTTGAACGATTCCTTCGTCATCCTCGACGAGGCCCAGAACACCACCAGCGAGCAGATGAAGATGTTCCTCACCCGCCTGGGATTCAACTCCAAGGCGGTGATCACCGGCGACATCACGCAGATTGACCTGCCCAGCAACTCCCGCTCCGGGTTGATCGAGGCCGTGGACGTGGTGGGAAAGATCGAAGGCATCGCCTTCGTCTATTTTGACGAGCGGGACGTGGTGCGGCACACCCTGGTGCAACAGATTATCAAGGCCTACGATGAGTTCCTCGGCCAGCCGGCGCGTGGCCCTGTCGGGGTGAACCGAAGTAAGTAGGCCTGCTGTTTGGGTAGCGACGTTGCTTCTCTTCGTTTGACAGCCTTGCGGTAGTGCCGCCGTGAGGGTCATGAGTGAGAGCGACAAGGGCGTGACGCCTCAGAAAGGGGAGCCCCTCCGGTATCTCCGTCCGCCCCTATCCTGGGGACTTGTTGCTTGCGCTGGCGCTCCGCTGCTGGTCTGGCCCCGCGCGGAGCCGGCGCAAGTTGTAGTCCTTGTAATGATTTTTGCTCTTTCTGTTGTTTTCGCGCTGGACCGCATCACCTCGGACGAACAGGGCTTGCAGGTCACCACTTTAGGGGTGCCTAGAAGAATGGCCTGGTCGGAGATCACTCACTTGGCAACGCGGGCGCGATGGGAAGGACAACCCAAACTGGAAGACTACGTGGTAACCAGGATCACCCTTTCTGCTGGTGCGCGCCGGATCCGTGTGAGTGGGAGTTTCTGGGAGAGTCTGGAATCTCTGGAATTGGAAATCTGGTTGCGCACCCGGCCATTCGGGCGCTTCGGCTCAATCTCGATTGATGAAGGCTGATTGTCAACTTCCGAAGCGCCCCGCCGGCCTCTGCTGCGGGGCCGGCGCATGATTCTCAATCGCCAGCGTGCTGTGGTGGTGTCTCTCCCGCCACTAAGGCAGTTTTTGGAACACGTGCGACGGACGTTGCATCTGCCGAAGGACTCCGTTACCGTGTGCCTGTTAAGTGATGCGGAGATGGCGCGGCTCAACCGGCGCCACCGCGGCAAGGGCAATGCGACGGATGTGCTGTCGTTTCCGGCGGGCGATGGGGCGGGGAAGACCACGCAACGATCGGCGTATCGCGGGGATGTGGCCATCGCGCCGGGTGTGGCGGGTCGCAACGCGCGGCGGTTTGGGCGGACCCTCCCGGGTGAATTGCGTATATTGATTCTGCATGGGGTGCTGCACTTGATGGGATACGACCACGAGACGGACGACGGGGAGATGGAGCGGTACGAGGCGGGCTTGCGGCGGCGCCTGGGGCTGAGCTGAGATGTGGTTCTTCTCCTACACGCTGGCGGTGCTGATGGCCTCGCTCGGGGGGCTGGTGCTCTTTGCCTACCTGGATCGCGTGTACCGCGAGCTGGGCCGGGTAAGCACGGGACGGCTGCACGCCAACCTGGACGTCTTCGAAGCGGAAATCGAGCCCCGTCTGGGCATGGACCGCCGGCGCGCGGCGCTGACCTTCAGCCTGCTGGCGCACGGGTGGCTGGTGCTGGCGGCGGTGGCCACAGCGCGCGGGGTCACGTTTTTCACCTGGGGGACGCTGGAGGCGGTGCTCCAGCACATTGTTTATCTTGGCGCGCAGATTGCCGTCTGCATGCACCTGCTGCCGGGCCTCCTGCTGGCGCGCACCACGGGGCGCTGGCTGGCGCCGCTGGTGCCGGTGGTGCGCGTGTTCACCTGGCTGGTGTGGCCGCTGCGGGCCATGCTGGAGGCGGCCGCGCAGTTCAGCCACCTGACCGATGAAAAGCCCGACCCGGAGCAGGCGCAGCAGGAGGGGCTGGAGGCGCTGGTGGAAGCGGCACAGGAGGAGGGCATCCTCGAGCACGAGGAAGCCCGGCTGATCGAGCAGGTGGTGGAGTTCGGCGACAAGCGCGTGCGCGACGTGATGACCCCGCGCCCGGAAGTCACCGCGGTCCCGGCCGGGGCCACCATCGAGCAACTCCGCCGCCTGCTGGTGGAAACCAAGTACTCGCGCATCCCCGTGTACGACGGCACGCTCGACGAAGTCGTCGGCGTGGTGTATGCGCGCGACGTCCTGCAAGTGCCGGAGAGCGAGGCCCGCCGCCGCACCGTGCGCGAGCTCTACCGCCCGGCCATGTTCGTCCCGGAGACCAAGCTGGGGTCGCGCCTGCTCAAGGAAATGCAGGCCAAGCGCCAGCAGATGGCCATCGTGATCGATGAGCACGGGCTGACCGCGGGCGTGGTGACCATCGAGGACCTGGTCGAGCAGATTGTCGGCGAAATCAGCGAAGAGGACCGCGTGCTTGTCCCCGAAGTGGCCCGCGAGGCTGACGGCACGCTGCTGTTGCGCGGCAGTGTGGAGGTGAGCAAAGTGGCCGAGCTCTGCGGCGTGGAGCTGGATACGCCGGAACCGGCCGCGGCCACCACCATCGGCGGACTGCTCAGCGCGCTGGCCGGCCACGTCCCCGCGCCAGGGGAAACCATCGAGCACGCCGGGGTGCGCTTCGAGGTGCTGGAAGCCAACCAGCGCAAGGTGTTACGCCTGCGGGTGCGCCGCAAAGCCGCACCCGCCCCTACCCCCCTGCCCGCCCGGGCCGCCAAGCCGTAGCGCCTTCTTACTTCCGCTTCAGACAGGCAACCGCGCGCGCCTCCCCGGTGTCTGAGTAGGCAGCACTCGGCGCGGGTGGTGGTCATGCACGGGTTGAGGCTCAGGGCGCTGCTGGGACTGGCGGCTACTTGCTGCGCGCAGCAAAACTACACGCGAACCATTGTCCCCGAAGAGAGCGCGGCGGCGCGGTTGTGCCGCATCGAAGGCCTGGTGCTGAAGGCCGATTCCGTCTCGCCGCTCCCCGGCGCCACGGTGCGCCTGGCGCCTTACCTTTCCCCGGTGAACGATGACGACGGCCATCCCGTGACCGCGGAAACAGGCGCCGGCGGGCGTTGCCTCCTCGATAATGTCGAGCCCGGAACCTACACCGTGGAGGTGGGAACGGCCGGGGTACGCCACGCAGTATTACGGGCAGCGTTCGCGCCGGTACCGGGGGACGCCGCTCACCCTGCGGCCGGGACAAACGCTGAACGATGTGCTCCTGCGGGTCCCGGCGGGCGGCGTGATCAGCGGGCGGATTTACGATCCCTATGGAGAGCCCGCGGCAAGAGTCCCGGTGGAGGCCCTTCGCTTCCAGTGGGCCAATGGGGTAGCTGAACTGGTCACGGTGGCGACCGAGCTCACCAACGACCGCGAGTACCGGCTCTACGGCCTGGCTCCCGGGCGCTACTGGATCGCCACAGGAAGGGAAGCAGCGGGGAAGGCCGTGAGCGATGCTGCAACCGAGGCCCCCGCCCGCGGCGCCGGCGCCAAGGTGACCGTGGTCACCTAATACCCGGCCGTCACCGACTACTCCCAGTCCAAGCCTCCGGACTTCTGAGTTCAGCCTTCAGCCTTCTGCCTGCTAAGCGACACCATTCCTTCTGCGACGGCCCTCCGGGGAAGCGTTGCCTTGGCGCGCCGGTGTTAGCGCATGTTATGTTCTGACTCAGGTGGCGGGGCCATGATGGGCGAGGTTCTGGCATTCGCGGTAGGCCTGCTGATGGCCGCTCCTCGGCAAGGGAAGCCAGCCTCCCCGGATCCTCAGAAGTGCCGCCTCGTAGCCGGAGTGGTGTCTTATGGGAGATGGCCATGCAGCTAATCAGGTTTGCGACGGCACAGGGGGCGCTTCTGCTTGCCCTGGCGGCAGCGGCTCGATGCCAGCCACCGGGCGCGCAGGAGGCGGCGAAGGCCAAGCCGGGCGCGGCGGCGACGGCGTTGGGTTCCATCGAGGGCCGCGTGTTGAAGGCGGCCACGGAGGAGCCCCTGCGCGGAGCGCGCGTCGAACTCTCCGTGGTTGACGAAAACGTGGGCGACGAGGGGCAGGAGGCCCTTTCCGACGCCGAAGGGAAATTCTCCTTTGGCCACTTGAAGCCGGGCACTTATCGCATGAAGGTGCGCAAGGCCGGATACGTTTCACAGGAGTACGGCGAGCGCCCCGGCGGCGGCCGGGGGCGCGGACGCCAGGGCAGCCCCATCCGTTTGCTGGCCGGGCAGAAAATGCGCGACATTGTTTTCAAGTTGGTGGCCGGCGCGGTGGTCACCGGGCGCATCTTCGACCAGAACGGCGACCCCATCGCCGAAGCCGAAGTAAACGCCGCGCAATTCACAACGCGCGGCGCCCAGTCCGTACCTGAATCGCGCGGCCAGGCGGAAACCAATGACCGCGGCGAGTACCGCATCTACGGCCTCGCGCCGGGCCAGTACATCGTCCACGCCTCGCCCCGGCAGGGCGACGGCTTCCTGGCGCGCCGCGCGGCACGAACCGCGCCGGCAACCAGCCCGCCGGAGGCCGCCGCGCCCCACGAAGTCGGCGGGCTCACCTATTACCCTGGTGTGCTGGAGGCGGCGCAGGCGGCCCGGTTGGAGGCCAAGGCCGGCGAGGAAATCGGCGGGATTGACATCACCATCCGCACGGTGCGCGTGTTTGCCGTGCGCGGCAAGGTGATCCTCACCGAGGCCCGGGACAAGAGCCAGGTCCACCTCATGCTGGTGAGCAAAGAGGGGGTCCGTGAAAGCGGCGGGCGCGCGCAGGCCGCGGCCGACGGCTCGTTTGAGATTCCCAACGTACGGCCCGGAGCGTACATGCTGATGGCCATGTCCATCAACCCGGAGGAGGGTTATGGGACGCAGATGTCGGCCAGCCAGGATGTTCGCGTGGGGGATGCCGACGTGAACGACCTGCGGGTGACGCTGGGAGGCGGCGCGGACGTCTCGGGAACGCTGCGCATCGAGGGCCGCACCGAGCTGCCGCGCTTCGCCATGGTCATGCTGTTCACCGGCAACGAGCAGGCCTTTGGCGGGGGAGGGAACGCGCAAGTCAAGAGCGATGGGACGTTTACCATTCACGCCGTCGCGCCGGGCACCTACTCCGTGTACGCCATGGCCGGCATGCCCGCGGCCAGCGAGTACTACATGAAGGAGGCGCGCCTGGGGGGCGCGGATGTGCGCGACGGGCTGAACATCGCCGGAAGCGGGCCGGTCCGCGGCCTGGAAATCCTGCTGGGCGCCGACGGCGGGACGGTCACCGGACGGGTGCTCAACGAAGACCACTTGCCGGTGTCCGGCGCGCAGGTGCTCCTGCTGACGCCGGACGCCAAGGCCACTCCGCTCGATGCCAAGCACGCCGAGTCCGACCAGAACGGCAACTTCACCGTCAAGGGGATCCGCCCCGGCGAGTACAAGATCATCGCCCTGGAGGAAACGCCGGAGGGCGGGGGGCGCTTTGGCGGCGCGGATGCGCTGAAGAAGTACGAGAGCAAGGGCAAGTCCCTCCGCGTGGACGCAGGCAGCACCCAGACCGTCGAAGTCCAAGCGTTGCGCCCGGATCGACACTAGCCTGGGTCACCCCGGCCCTTTCCCACATCCGGCCGAGGCCGTATCATCATCAGGTCCCTTTCGTGGAAGCAGGGGCCCGCGACGGCCCGCGTAACCGCCATCGCAGACTCTCAGTCGGAGCAGACATGCCCTTTTTCATCGGACTTTTCCTGGTGTGCGCGGGCACGTTGATGTATGAAATCGTACTGACGCGGTTGCTGAGCGTCATCTCCTGGTACTACCTGGCCTTCGTGTCCGTTTCCCTGGCCATGTTCGGGATGACCGCGGGAGCGTTGGCCGTGCAGTTGCGCCCGGAGTGGTTCCCGCCGGAGCGGACCGCGCAGCGGCTGGCGCAGGCCACCTGGGGCATGGCCCTGGCGTTGCCGTTGAGCCTGCTCAACATGCTGGCCGTGCCCCTGCCGGTGGAGATTTCACCGCGCACGGCGTACAGCTTCCTGCTCTTCTCGGCCGTGATTGCCGCGCCGTTCCTATTTGCCGGGGTGGCCGTGTGCCTGGCCCTGACGCGATCGCCATTCCCCATCGGAGGCGTGTACTTCGTGGACTTGCTGGGCGCGGCCGCGGGTTGCTTTGGAGCCGTGGTGTTGCTGAACCTGGTGGACGGTCCCAGCGCCGTGCTGGCGATTTCCACGCTGGTGTTTGTGGCCGCCGCAGGCTTCGCGCGGCACGCCGGGGAGGCCAAACTGGGCCGCCGCTCCGCGTTCTTTGCCCTGGCCATGCTGGTGGTGACGATCGCCAACGCCTCCAGCCGCAACGGCTTGCAGCCGGTGTGGGTGAAGGGCAAGCCGGACGAGCGCGCGCACCTGCTGGCGGAAGTGTGGAATCCGATCTCCAAGGTACGGGCGTTTGAGCCGGTGGTCGCGGCGCCGATCATGTGGGGCCCCAGCCCGCGCTGGCAGCCCCAGCGGATGGAGAACATCTTCCTCGATATCGACCATAGCGCGGGGACCAACGTCACCCGCTACAGCGGCGACCCGCGGGCCGCGGACTTCCTGCGCTACGACGTCACCTCGCTGGCCGCGCAGGTGCGCCCGGGGGGTTCCGCGGCAATCATCGGCGTGGGCGGCGGGCGCGACGTGCTGGCCGCCGCCCACTACGGCTTCCAGCGCATCGTGGGCATCGAAGTCAACCCCGCCATCGTGGACCTGGTCGGCCGCCGGCTGGACTGGTTCGCCGGGCTCAGCAAGGTGCCCGGCCTGGAATTGCATGCCGAAGAAGGCCGCAGCTTCCTGACCCGCACCGGCGAGTCGTTCGATGTGATCCAGGCGTCGCTGGTGGATACTTGGGCGGCCACCTCCGCCGGCGCGATGACCCTTTCCGAGAATTCCCTCTATACCGTGGACGCCTGGCGGCTGTTCTGGCGGCGGCTCAAACCGGGCGGGTTGATCGCCTTCAGCCGGTGGAATGAGGGGACGTCGCGGTATGAAACACTGCGCTTGGTATCGCTGGCATGGGCTACGCTGCTGGCGGAAGGAGCGGCGCGGCCCGCCGACCACCTGGCGCTGGTGGCCACCGACCGCGTGGCTACCCTGCTGCTCAGCAACGCCCCGCTCACGGCGCAGGACGTGGCCCGGGTCCGCGGCATCGCGGACGAAATGGGCTACCGCATTCTCCTGCTGCCGGGCCAGCCGCCTCCCTCCGGCGACCTGGAGCCCATCCTGGCGGCGCGCGACTTGCGCGAGCTTTCCCGGCTGCGCGCCGGCCCCTTCGACATTTCCCCGGTGTACGACGATTCGCCGTTCTTTTTCAGCTCCCTGCGCCTGAGCGAAGTGCCTCGCGTGGCCTTCCGGCTGCGCATGGAAGGGAACCTGCTCGCCCTGTCTGTCCTGCTGACCTTCCTGGGAGCGGCGGTGGTCCTGCTGGCGCTGACGGTGTATCTCCCGACGCGGAAGCGCTTCCTGGGGGTGAGCGGCCAGGCCTCGGCGGGGCCGCTGCGCCGCGCGGTGTTGTACTTCCTGCTCATCGGCCTGGCCTTTCTGCTGGTGGAAATCGCCATGATGCAGCAGCTCTCCATCTTCCTGGGGCACCCGGTGTATTCCCTGATGGTGGTGCTGGCCGGGCTCATCTTCTTTACGGGGCTGGGCAGCCTGGCTTCGGAGAGGGTGCGCGGGGCCGCCGATTGGGCGATGCGCTGGCCGGCGCTGGTGGCCGGCGCAACGGTCTTGGTGTACTCGATGGTGGTGCTGCTGATCCTCCCGCGCTACGTCGGATGGATGCTCTGGCAGCGGGTGGCGCTTTGCCTCCTGCTGATCGCCCCGTGCGGGTTCTTTATGGGCTACTGCTTTCCCCTGGGGTTGCGCCGGATGCGCCAACTGCGGCTGGACGCGGCCCTGCCGTGGATGTGGGCGCTCAACGGCGGGGCCTCGGTGATCGCCGGGTTCGTGGCCGTTCTGCTTTCGATGGAGGCCAGCATCAGCGTGTGCGTGCGCACGGGGGCGGTGTTATACCTGGCCGCGGGGATGGTCTTGCCGCCGTTGCTTGTGGCGGAGACCGCGCCCACCACGCCGGATTGAGGGCCGGAATCAGAGTGGCGGCCGCGCGGCCGGAGGAGCGAACGGTTCGAAGGATTCGAGGAGGACGTCGAGGGCGGGCGCCAGCTTCGCGTAGTCATCTTTTCCTGCGACCCGATTGAAGTAGTAAACGCGCTGGTACTCGCGCACCAGAACGAGCACGGTGCGCGGGCGGACGCGAGGCTCGTACCGCAGTTCCCAGTTCGTCGCTTCGAGCGCCGGATAGTCCCGGAGGCGCGCGGTCTTCCATGCGGGGCTTCCGCTGTTCCCATGAGCTTCTTAGCGGCATCGAGCAGGACTTCTCCGTCCGGGGTGGACCAGTGGAAGCCGGCCTCCCCCCAGTCCGACGCCCGCGTAACACGAATCCTCAGCCACGTTTCCCGGACAGCCCGCCTGGACGCGGTTGCGCATCTCCTTAGGCGCCCCCCAGCCGGCGGGAAAAGCGACTCGCAGAAACCGCGCGGGGTAGTCGGTCACCGGAGCGGCGTCTTCGCGGGGCATGGTTGGTTGCGGCTTGATGTCGTCGTTGGTGTAAACCCTGCGCGGCCTCGGTTTCGCGGCTTTGCCGGCATCCTGGCCGGCCAGGACGGCGAAGGCAGCCCAGAGGGACAGGGCCAAGAGGCCGCCCCAGGAGAGAGGGCTGCGCGGGTTGCCCCTGGCGGAATCCCCGCATGTTGGAGGAAAGACAAAATGGCTCTTTACCGTCTAGAATGTGGTTGTAAATTGGTAGGCAGGTGAGAGCCAATGATTCCGCTGCAACTGCAACCCGAAAGCCATGTCCCCCTGTACATGCAGATCCGCGACCAGCTCCGCGCCCTGGTGCACACCGGAGAGCTGCGCCCCGGTGACCGCATTCCCGCCAGCCGCGAACTGGCCACGCAACTGGGCGTCCACCGCACCACGGTGGCCAACGCCTATGCGGAACTGGAGTCCGAAGGGCTGATTCAAGGTCACGTCGGGCGCGGCACCTTCATCCTGGAAGGCGCGCAACCCGCGCGCATTTCCCCGCCGCCGCCCACCGCGCTGGGGACGAGCAACGGCGGCGTCCGGTGGGAATCCCTGTTTGCCGACGAGCGCGGCGAAGAGTCGCTCAGCCGCCTGTGCCCGGCCGGGCCGGCGGCGCCCATGTCTTTCCTTTCCGCGCGGCCGGCCGCGGAGCACTTCCCGCTGGAGGACTTCCGCGCCTGCTGCAACGCGGTGTTGCGCAGCGAGGGGGCCCGGATCCTGCAACTGGGGACGTCGGACGGCTATGCCCCGCTGAAGAAGGCCCTGGTGTACTGGCTGCGCGGGGAAGGGCTGAGCGTGAAAGAGGAACAACTGCTGATCACCGCCGGGTGCCAGCAGTCGCTGGACCTGCTGTGCAAAGCCTTCCTGCGGCCGGGCGACGCCGTGGCCATGGAGAATCCGGCGTATCCCGGGACCATCGCCATTTTCGCCGGGGCGCGGGTGCGCTGCCTGGGGGTGGGCGTCCATGGCCGGGCCAACGGCAGCGAAGCGGGGCTGGACCTGCACGCGCTGGAATCGGTGCTGATGCAGAACCGGGTGAAGCTGATTATCGTCAACCCGGATTTCCAGAACCCCACAGGCACCACCATGACCAGCGCCGCGCGGCGCCGCCTGCTGGAGATTGCCGCGCGCTATCAGGTGCCGGTGGTGGAAGATCACCTGACCGGCCGGCTGCGCTTCCGCGGCGCCAAGGTCCCTTCCCTGAAGGCCCTCGACCGCCACGGCGTGGTCATCCAGATCGACAGCTTCTCGAAGGTGGCCTTCCCCGGCCTGCGCGTGGGCTGGGTAGCGGGCCCGGAGAACGTGATTGACCGGTTGCGCCTGGTGAAGCAAGCCACCGACCTGCACACCGACCAACTGGCGCAGGCCACCATGGCCGAGTTCGTCAAGCGCGGGCTGCTGGGCCGGCACCTGGCGCGCATGCGCGACATCTACGCCCGGCGGCTGGCGGCGCTGGAAGAGGCGCTGAAACAGCACATGCCCGAGGGGGTCCAGTGGGTCAGCCCGGAGGGCGGCCTGTGCCTGTGGCTTTCGCTGCCGCCGGGGTTCGACGCCAGCGAGTTGCTCATCCATACGCGCGACCGCGGTGTGGTGTTCGGGCCCGGGCGGTACTTCTACTTCCAGAGCCCGCAGCCGAATACCCTGCGGCTCAGCTTCGGCGACCTGGACGAACGCAAGATCGCCCGCGGCATGGCTATTCTGGGCGAGCAACTCCGCATCGAGATGCGCAAGCGGCAACGCGGGGCGCGGAGGGAGCTTCAGTCGGCGGTAGCGTTGGTGTAGGGCAGAAGGCAGAAGACCCTCGCGGGGAAGGGATACACGGGCTTGGCCACGAGAATCCTGGCGCCACGGGTGGAGAATGGGTGCTTCGGCTGCGGCGGGGCCAATGCGCGCGGGATGCAGCTCACCTTCGAGCAGGACGACCAGCGCCGCCGCATTGTCGGCCGGTTCCAGTTGGGGGCGGAGTATCAAGGCGGCGCAGGGTTCATCCACGGCGGGATCCTGGCCACGTTGCTGGACGAGGCCATGGGCAAGGTGAACCGCTTCCGCGAAGTGCTGGCGGTGACCGCCGTGCTGGAAGTGAACTACCATCGGCCGGTCCCGGTGGGCGCGCCCATCACCGTGGAAGCCTTCGAGACGCGCCGCTCCGGCCGCAGCCTGTACCACCGCGGGGAAATCCGCAACGGGGCGGGCCAGTTGTTGGCCAGCGGCCGCGGCCGATTCGTGGTGGTGGACGTGGAGAAGTTCCGCAAGAAGCTGGCCATCGGATGAGCCATGGCCACTGAGGGAGAGAGCTACATGGAATTTATGAATGACAACCTGTGGCGGGTGAAGGTGGGGCTGGCGGAGATGCTCAAAGGCGGCGTCATCATGGACGTCACCGACGACAAACAGGCGCGCATCGCGGAAGACGCGGGCGCCTGCGCGGTGATGGCGCTCGAGCGCGTGCCGGCGGATATCCGCAAGGAAGGCGGCGTGGCGCGCATGGCCGCCACCAGCGTCCTCCGCAAAATCATAAAGACGGTGAGCATCCCGGTGATGGCTAAGGTGCGCATCGGCCACTTTGTGGAGGCGCAGGTGCTGGAGGCGCTCGAGGTGGACTTCATTGACGAGAGCGAAGTGCTTACGCCCGCCGACGAAGAGCATCACGTGTGGAAGCACGGCTTCCGCGTGCCCTTTGTGTGCGGCGCGCGCAACCTGGGCGAAGCGCTGCGGCGCGTCGCCGAGGGCGCGGCTATGATTCGCACCAAGGGCGAGGCGGGCTCGGGGAACATCGTCGAGGCGGTCCGCCATATGCGCGCCATCACCGACCACATCCGCCGCCTGACCACGCTGCGCGATGAGCAGTACGTCCACGAAGCGAAGGAACTGGGCTCGCCGGTGGAGCTGGTGCGCTGGGTGGCGCAGAACGGCAAGTTGCCGGTGCCCAATTTCTCCGCGGGCGGCGTGGCCACGCCGGCCGACGCGGCTCTGGTGCGGCAACTGGGGGCGGAGGCCGTGTTCGTCGGCTCGGGCATTTTCAAGTCCAGCGACCCCGACAAGCGCGCCCGCGCCATCGTCAAGGCCACCACGCATTACCAGGATCCCAAGATGGTGCTGGAAGCCTCCGAGGAACTGGGCGAGGCCATGAAGGGAATTGACGTCCGCCAGCTCGACGAAAAGGAGCTGTTGCAGACGCGAGGCTGGTAAGGGCGGCTTACGCCGCCCGTTTGCGGGGGGCTCTACTACAAGAGAAAGGCGGGCCGGCTAAGCCCGCCCCTACAAGTGAAGAAGGTCGGCATATTGGCGGTGCAGGGGGACTACGAAGCGCACGGGCGCATGCTCGAGCGCCTGGGCGTGGAGTATTCGCTCATCCGCAAGCCGGAGGACCTGGCCGGCGTGGGCGGCGTCATCCTGCCCGGCGGCGAGAGCACCACGCAGTTGAAGGTGATGAAGGAAGAGGGCCTGGCCGAGGCGTTGCGGAAGCTGGCCGCAGACGGCGGCGCGTTCTTCGGCACCTGCGCGGGGGTGATCCTGCTGGCGCGCGAAGTGAGCAACCCCGAGCAAGAGTCGCTGGACCTAGCGGACCTGAAAGTGGTCCGCAACGGCTACGGGCGGCAGCTCGACAGCCACGTCACTCCGGGCGCGTGCAAGCTCTCCCCGGCCCCCGTGGAAATGGTCTTCATCCGGGCGCCGGTGATTGCAGCCGTCGGGCCCGGCGTGGAAGTGCTGGCCGAGGTCGCCGGCCGCCCGGTGCTGGTGCAGCAGGGGCGGGTGCTGGCGGCCACCTTTCACCCGGAGTTGACTTCCGACACCACCATCCACGAACATTTCCTCTCGCTCGTGAGCAACGGCCGCTGAGTTGGCGAATGAGCACTCCTGTTCCCGCACGCGTGCTGTTTGTCTGCATCGGCAATTCCTGCCGCAGCCCCATGGCCGAAGCGCTGGCCCGCCACCTGGCGGGCGACGTGATCGAGGCGGCCAGCGCGGGCGTCTCTCCGCTGGGCCGCGTGCAGGACGCCACGCGGGCCGTCCTGCTGGAGCGCGGCGTGAGCGTTGAGGGGCTCTACTCGAAGGGCTTCGGCAACGCCTCCGCGCTGGGCGCGGACCTGGTGGTCAATATGACCGGGATGCCCGGGGGCGCGCTGTTCCCCGGCTGCCGCGTGGAAGACTGGGCCGTCGAAGACCCCTACGGCGAAGACCTGGCCACCTACCGCGAAATCCGCGACCACATCGAAGAGCGAGTGCTGCGCCTGGCCGCCCGCTTGCGGACCGCCGGCTCCGCGCAGGAGCAAGGGGCTGCCGGGCGGTAAGGCCGGGTTCAGCTATAATGAACGGGCTGGGGCGACGCATGGCGTCGCCCTTTTCGTCAGCGCGAAGAAGGAGCGGAAGTGCGGCGGCAGGGCACCAGCGTATCGCAGGAAGACTACCTGAAGGCCATCTGGGAGATCGTCCAGGAAGAGCAGGTGCCCATCAGCGCGCGCCTGGCGGAGGAGCTGGAGGTGACCCCGCCCGCGGTGACGGCGGCCCTGAAGCGCATGACCCGCGATGGCTACGTCCGCCTGGGCCGCGACGGCCGCATCCAGCTCACCCCCAAGGGCCGCGACCTGGCCGAGCACCAGGTGCTGCGGCACCGCCTGGCGGAGAAGCTGCTCACCGACGTCATCGGCCTGGAATGGTCCAAGGTGCACGAAGAAGCCGAGCGGCTGGAGCACGCCATCTCCCCGGAGGTGGAGGCCCTGCTGCTGAAGCGCTTCGGCGAAGGCAGTTCCTGCCCACATGGCGTGCCCCTCTTCGGCGGCCTGGCCAAACTGCGGAAGAAAGCCGGGGCCGTCCTGCTGGCGGAGATGGACGCGGGCGATTCCGTGGAAGTACTGCGGGTGTATGAGAAGGACCCCAAGTTCCTGAAGTTCATTGCCGGAATGCACCTGCGGCCCGGGGCCCGCGCGCAGATTGTCCGCAAAGAGTACGATGAGACGATGACTCTCGATGTCGCCGGCCACTCCGGGAGCAAAGTCCATCTCGGCAAGCCGGCCACCACCCGCGTTTGGGTCCGCAAGGTGTAGCAGGATGCTGAAAGGCCGTAGGGGCGGGTCTTCAGACCCGCCCCCACGGTCTTGCAACGAGTTAGCGGGATGCCGGCGATGGACGCGCGCCAATGCGAGGCCGCCTTGAAGCGGGAAGGCTTCACGCGCACCCAGGTCTGGCAGGACGGCCCCGGCGCCTGCTACGCCGACCACACTCACCCGGTTGCCACGGCCCACGTTATTCTCGAAGGGGAAATGACTCTGGACTGCGGCGGCGTCTCCACCCTTTGCCGTGCCGGCGAGCGCGCTCCCGATGTGCCCGCCGGCGCCGTCCACTCCGCGCGCATGGGCCCGCGCGGCTGCCGCTACCTGATCGGGGAGAAGCGCTAGAGGCTGTTGCATGAACCGTGGGGGCGGGTCTTCAGACCCGCCCCTTCGCTTCTAGCCGGCACGGGGGTGCGAGTCCCATTCCGGCTGCAAGGAACGCACCCGCGATCGTTCTCTTAGGCGTAGAGGGATGAAGAACTCGGCGGGAGGAGCCATGCACGGGGTGATCCGACGGACACTGGTCTTCAACATGGTTACGCTGGCTTTTGTTCCGCTTGCCAAAGCGTGCAGTTGCGCGGACCCGGGGCGGCCCTGCCGGGCCGTGGCGGAGACCGCTGTGGTCTTCGCCGGCCAGGTTACTTCCCTGGGCCAGATTGCGATCGACGATTCCGGCTACCGGTACGTCCGGGCAGCCTTCAAGGTCCACCAGAAGTTCAAAGGCCGTCTGCCTCGCGATCTTGATGACACCATCGAGGTGCTGACCGGGCAGGGTGGAGGCGACTGCGGCTTCGCGTTCAGAGTCGGCCGCGCGTATCTGGTGTACGCCGACGTGATGAAGGAAGGGAACCGGCTCTACGCCGGCATCTGCACGCGCACGCGCGCGCTCGCCGACGCTGCCGAGGACCTGGCCTACCTGCGCTCGCGCGACGACCCCAGGCGCGGCGCGGGCATCGAGGGACAGATCGAGCGGCTGAAGCGCCACCGCAACGGCGATACGGAGTGGAGCGGGTGGATGAGCGGCGTCCACGTTACGGTGCACAACGCCGACGGCAAGCACGAAACCAGGACCGATTCTCAGGGCCTGTTCCGCGTCTGGGGGTTGCTCCCGGGGACTTACACGGTGACCGCTGCGCTGCCTGCCGGCTTCGTGGGCGGCACAATCGAGGAGGTGCAAACCCGGGCAGACCGCTGCGGCGAGGCGCGCATCCTGGCCACTCCGGAGTGGAAGCCGCCGCCCAAAGCGCCCCGCCCGTCTAGTTAGCCGGCGTGCCTGCTTCGGCCTGTCTCCTAGCGGGCCAACGCACGGTCAATCAGTTCTACCACGTGCAGCACTTCGGTGGCACACCCACTCCTGGCTGTGCCGGGCGAACCTCCGGCCACGCCGGGAGAATCAGCCGCAGCGCCGTGCATCGCGACTCCGGCGCGCAATTGCAGCATGCATCCGGGGTTCGCGGTGATGATGGCGCCGGCATTGGTCGCCCGCACGTGGCGCATCTTTTCTTCGAGGATGCCCATCGAGGCCGCCGTCTGCGTGACGTTGTACACCCCCGCCGAACCACAGCAGTCGTCGGCGCGCTGCATCTCCACCAATTCCACTCCGGGCACGGCGCGGATCAATTTGCGCGGCGCTTCGCGCACTCTCTGCCCGTGGACCAGATGACACGAATCCTGATAGGTCGCGCGCAGCTTCGTTTCACGCATGGGCGCCACCAACCCCAGCTCCGCCAGGAACTCGGTCACATCCCGAACCTTGCCAGAGAATTGTCGGGCCTTCTCCGTGACCTCTGCGTCTCGGTGACCTCTGTGTTGCTCTTTGCCCTGGCCTTGCGCCGCGCCTTGCGGCAACAGGTGTGCGTATTCCTTCAGCGTGGATCCGCACCCCGCCGCATTGGTGATGATGGCGTCGAAGTTCTCGCGCAGGAACGCATCCACATTGCGGCGGGCCAGCGATCGCGCCACGTCGCGCACACCGGCATGCGCGCACAAGGCGCCACAACACACCTGCCCGGCGGGCACAGCCACCTCGCAGCCATTGGCCGCAAGCACGCGGATGGTGGCCTCGTTGAGCGCCGTAAACGTCACCTGTGCCAAGCAGCCGCCGAAGAACCCAACGCGCGCCCGCCGCCGGCCATGCGCCGGAAGCGTCCGTCCAAGTTGCGAGAAAAAGAAGCGCTCATCGATTCTGGGCAGCAGCCGCTCTTGTTGATCGAGGCCCATGGCGCGCAGCAGCCCGCTCGACCGCGCCAGCCTGTCCAGCCCGCTGCGCTGATAGAGCCGCACCACGCGCGCCGCCAGCGAGATGCGCCACGGATGCGGCAGTAAATGCCGAAACACCAAGGAGCGCAGCAGGCGCGTGGAGAGCGGCCGCCGGTAGTGCTTTTCGATCTCCCACCGGGCCGCCTCCACCAGCTTGCCGTACTCGGCGCCGCTGGGGCAGGCCGTTTCGCAGCCGCGGCAGTCCAGGCACTGGTCAATATGCTTGACGAAGTCCGCGCCCAGCTCGAGCTGTCCCTGGTCCACCAGCAGCATTTGCCGGATGCGCCCGCGCGGCGAGTCGGCCTCCAGGCCCCACAGCCGGTAGGTGGGACAGTGGTTCAGGCACAGCCCGCAGTGCACGCAGCGGGCGTAATCCTCCCACGCCGGCTTGTGCGGGTCGCTGAAGCCGGAAGGCCGAGTTGGTTGGGCGGCGCCCATATGTCGGGTGGTAGCGATCCGAGAATTCAGAACTTCTCAAATTCAAAATGTCAAGATTCAAGAAACCACCGAGCTCGGCCCCCAGTGAGCGCGCAATCTCTAACAGCTTGTTGAACAACCCCGGAGGTTGTCATTCCGAGCCGCCGCAGGCGGCGAGGAATCTGCATTTCCTGGGATTTCCTGCACGATGCAGATCCCTCGCTTCGCTCGGGATGACAGTCCAGAGCGTTTTTCAACAAGCTGCTAAATCCCGGCCAGGAAGCGGCCGGGCGAAAAAATGCTGCGCGGGTCGAACGTGCGTTTCACCTGCTGCATCAGCGCCAGGTCTTGGCGCGGCGGGCCCCAGATGCTGACCGCGCGCTTCAGCTCCGTGGGGCAGCGTTCGATCAAGGCGCGTCCGCCGGCCCGGGCGGCCGCGTCGAACACCGCGTGACACGCCGCCGCCAGCCGCGGCACGGCGGGTTGGTGGGATTCGTCCGGCGTCAGGGTCAGGTGCACTACGCCCGGGCCGCGGATCAGCATCCCCGCGGACATCTGCTTCTCCTCCGCGGCGCGCTCGAGGGCGTCCAGCAGCGGCCCGTACGCGGCCGGCAGGGCGGTGATTTTCATGACCGTGTCCGCCTCGGAGATGGTGGCCATTTCATAGGGCGCGTTGGCCACCCGTTGCCACAGGGCCGTTTCCGGAGCGCCTTCCAGGTTGAACCAGCCCGCGGCGCCGGCGGCTTCCGCCATGCCGCGAAAATCGAAGCTGTGGCGCTGCACCACTTGCGCATGGCCCGCCGCGGCCATCAATAGGGACCACTGGCCCTCGGGGAACTCGCGGCCCGGCGCCATGACGTTGGGCAGGTTGAGCAGCCGCGCCATGCGCGGCGACACCACTTCCAGCGCGCGCGGCTGCAACGGCGATTCAGCAATGGCCCGGCGCAAGGCCAGCGCCCCTTCCCGTCCGAGGAACGACGCGCCCAGCGTGGCCGAGGCTGGGGGCTGCGGAAAAGTGCGGAAGTTGGCCACGGTGATGATGCCCAGCGAGCCCAGGGCGCCGATCATCAGTTTGTGCAGGTCATAGCCGGCCACGTTCTTCACCACGCGCCCGCCGGAGCGCGCCCGCGTGCCCTCCTCCGAAACGAACTCCAGGCCCAGGGTGAAGTCCCGCGCTGTGCCGTAGCCGTGCCGCAGGGGCCCGCTGGAGTTGGCCGCCAGGATTCCGCCAATCGTGCCGCGCGGAGCAAACGGCGGGTCCAGCGGCAGGAACTGCTTGTGCTCCGCCAGGCGCTTCTGCAACTCCGCCAGGTTGATGCCCGCTTCGACGCTGAGCGTCAGGTCGCCGGGGTCGTAGGCCAGCACGCGGTTCAAGGCGGCGGTACGCACGGCCACATCGTAGCGGTCGGGGATGCCGCCGAAGTCCAGCTTGGTCTTTTCCCCCGCAGGCACGAGCGCGAGACGCGCTTCCGCGGCCACGCGGACCATCTCCGCCAGAGCCTCGACCGCAGGGGGAGTCACCACCGCGGAGGGCGTTTCGCCGTCAATGTCGTACTGCACCACCTCTTCCCACTCGGCGGAGAAGTTCTCCGGCCCGGCCAGCGCCTCGAGTTTCACCAGAGCCGCGTCGGAGAGGCTCATGCGGGGCGCGCCGCTCCCGCGGCCGCGGGCGCGCCCGCGCCCGGTTGCACCAGGGGCTGCACGCGGATTTCGCCGCAGCCTTTCGTGCTGGGGAAGAGCTTGGCCGGGTTGAGCAGGCCGGTGGGGTTGAAGGTGTCGCGGACGCGGCGCATCAGGGCCAGGTCCGCTTCGGAGAAGAGCAGGGGCATCAGCTCATTCTTCTCCATGCCCACGCCGTGCTCGCCGGTGATGGAGCCGCCGACGGAAATGCAGTAGGCCATGATCTCGTTGGCGGCGCGCACCACGTTGTCAAACTGCTCTTTCGAGCGCAGGTCAAAGAGCAGCATGGGGTGGAGGTTGCCGTCGCCCGCGTGGAAGATGTTGCCCACTTCGATGTTGTAGCGGCGGCAGATGTCGTCGATCTTGCGCAGCGTTTCCGGCAGGCGGGTGCGCGGGATGACGCCGTCCTGGACGTAGTAGCTGGGGGAAAGGCGGCCCACGGCGCCAAAAGCGTTCTTGCGGCCCTTCCAGAGCAGCTCGCGCTCGCGGTCGTCGCGGGCCCGGCGCACCTCGCGGGCGCGGCAGAGCTTGCAAACCTCTTCAATGTCGCGCGCCTGCGCCTCCACGGTTTCGCGCAGGCCGTCCACTTCGATCAGCAGCACGGCCGCGCTGTCGAGAGGGAAGCCGGCGTGGGCGAAAGCTTCCACGGCGCGCAGCGTCCAGCCGTCGAGCATTTCGCAGGCGGCCGGGGTAATGCCGCGGCCGGTGATTTCCACCACGGTTTGCGTGGCGTCGTCCGCCGTTTCGTAGATGGCCAGCAGGGTCTTCACCGCTTCCGGCTTGCGCAACAGGCGCACGGTGATCTCCGTGACCATGGCCAGCGTGCCCTCGCTGCCCACAAACAGCCCGTTCAAGTCGTACCCCGGCGTGTCCACGGTCTTGCCGCCAATGCCCACCACCTCGCCGGAAGGCAGGACCAGTTGCAGCCCCAGCACGTGGTTGGTGGTCACTCCGTAGAGCAGCGTGTGCGGCCCCCCGGCGTTCTCCGCCACGTTGCCGCCGATGGTGCAGGACTTCTGGCTGGAAGGGTCCGGCGCGAAAAACAGGCCGGCGTGATCCACGGCCCGCGACAGATCCAGATTGACCACACCCGGTTGCACCACGGCGCGCTGGTTCTCCGTGTCGATTTCCAGGATGCGGTTCATCCGGGCAAACACCGTCAGGATGCCGCCCTGGCGCGCCAGCGCCCCGCCACTCAAGCCCGTGCCTGCTCCGCGCCCGACCAGGGGCACTTGATGCCGCGCAGCCAGTTGCACAATGCCCACCACCTGTTCGGTGCTGCTGGGAAAAACCACGACTTCCGGCCGCGCCTCTTCCACCGAGCCGTCGTACTCATACATCAGCAGGTCCGTGGGCTTCGAGAGCACCCCCTCCGCGCCCAGCAGCGCCTCCAGTTCACGCAGAATGGCCGCGTTCATCGGCATCGCTGCCTGCACTATAGAACGAAGTCAGGATGTAGGGAAGGCAGAAGTACGAAGGCAGAAGGAACAAGGCGGAACTTAGAACGCAGAACTATGAACTGACAACCGTGGATCGAAAGGCAGAAGGCAGAAGGGTCAAAGCCAATCTAACAATCTGAAACCTGAGAGCGGAAATCCCAAATCTCAAACCTCAAATCTGAAGCTGAAAGCTGAAAACTGAATTCTTCCCCCAGGCCCCAGCACCTAGCACCCAGCACCCAGAACCTTGTATTCTTACCCGGCTATGAGCCGCCGCAAAGTGTTCGCCACGCACAAGCTCTTCGAGGAGCCGCGCAGGCTGCTGACGCAGCATTTCGACGTGGAGTTCTGGGAGGAGGAAGAGCGGCCGCCGCGCGCCGAGGTGCTGAAACGCGTGGCTGGCCAGGACGCGCTGATCTGCCTGCTCACCGAGAAAGTGAATGACGAGCTGCTGGACGCCGCCGGGCCGCAGCTCCGCATGGTGGCCAACGTGGCCGTGGGCTTCGACAATATTGACGTGCCCGCCTGCACCCGGCGCAAGATTGTGGCCACCAACACGCCGGGGGTGCTGGACGAAACCACCGCCGATTTTGCCTGGACACTGCTGATGGCGGTGGCCCGGCGGCTGGGCCAAGGCGAGGCGCTGGCGCGCTCCGGCAACTGGCGCGGCTGGAGCCTGGATCAGCTTTGCGGCGCCGACGTCTGGGGCAAGACGCTGGGCATCCTGGGCTTCGGGCGGATCGGCAAGGCCGTGGCGCGCCGCTCGCAGGGCTTCGGCATGAAGGTGATATACAACGACGCGGTGCGCGCCTCCGGCGATGCGGAGAAAGAACTGCGCGCGGAGTTCAAGACGCGCGAAGAGGTGCTGGCCGAGGCCGACTTCCTTTCGCTGCACGTGCCGCTGCTGCCGGACACGCGCCACCTGATCAACGCCGAGTCGCTCCAGCGCATGAAGCGCACCGCGTTCGTCATCAACACTTCTCGCGGGCCGGTGGTGGACGAAGCCGCGCTGGTGGGGGCGCTCGAAGCCCGGCAGATTGCCGGCGCCGCGCTCGACGTGTACGAGCAGGAGCCGAAGATTCATCCGGGCCTGGTCGGACGCAAGGACGTGGTACTGGCGCCGCACCTGGCCAGCGCGTCGGTGGCCACCCGCACCAAAATGGCGCTCATCGCGGTGAACAACGTCATCGCGCTCTTCGCCGGGCAGAAACCCGCTACGGCGCTGAACCCCGAGGTGCTTTAGCGGTGGTTGGAACCACGGATGAACACGGAAAAACACGGAGGAGAGGCGCCGGGCGCCCGCTGCTGGGTGCTGGGAACTCAGAACGACGAACTCAGAACCATGAACTCAGGAATTCTGAACCGGGCGTCGGCGGCCAGCTTTCAGCTATCACCCGTGCTGACTGGCAAAAACTGAGGGCGGAGCGGAATGCTGATTGCCGAATCCGTGTTCATCTGTAGTTTCCAAAGAACTGAACATATGCCGCTGGTGACGAAGAACAACCCGAAGCTGACGCTGGAGGGCGCGCAGGCAGTGCTGGCCGCGGCGGAGAAGCGGGCGCGCGAAATCGGCGTGCCCATGGACATCGCCGTGGTGGACGATGGCGGCCACCTGCTGGCGTTCGCCCGGCAGGACGGCGCCAAGCTTTCTTCCGTCCCCATCGCCATCGGCAAGGCGGAGTCGGCCGCCTTGCGTCGCCAGCCCAGCGGGCCTTACGTGGTGAACGACCAGCCGGACCTGCGCGTCTCGCTGGCGCTGGCCATCGGCAGCCGCGCGCATCAAACACCCTTGCGCGGCGGCTTGCCGCTCGTGGTAGATGGTGTGTGCGTCGGCGCCATCGGCGTCAGCAACGGCACCGAAGACCAGGACACGGATGTGGCCCGCGCCGGTGTCGCGGCCTTGCAGACCGCGTGAGAAGTAGCAGGAAGGAAAAGGCAGAAGGCACACCTGTGTGGTCAGTCCGCTCCTTGCAGGCGCAGCCACATCCCCCGGTGAAAATAGTGGACGACAGAAGCCTTCTCCAGGAAGGCGTCGTCAATGGCCTGGTGGCCGAGAGGCGGCGGCGCCGGCCCGCCGTAGTCGGCCGCGTGTTTCAGAATGGTCGCGCGGTCGGCCGCGCTGATCAGCCGTGAATACTCCATCCTGTCGCCGCCCACGCCCTGCACCGAATCCGCGTCGCGGCCCGGCGCAAGCTCCATGACATTCAAGCTCTCTTCGTTCCAGACTAGGATGGAGGAGACACCGCCGCGGGAGCACAGCACTGCCCAGTCGCGGCTGTCTTTTGCGGTGAACGCGCCGCTGACCACGTTGTGCGGTTTCGGGTCGGCGAACGTTTGCGGTATGGAGCAGCCCCGTGTTTCCAGTTCCAGCCGCAACTCCGGCGGGAGTTGCGGGAATGAGGAGGGCGGCAGGTAACGGATGGCCGGGGCGGAGTCCCCGTCAGCCCCGCTGGCAGCTTGGGGTTGCACCGTGCTCCCAGCTTTCTCCGGTTGTGGAGCGGCACGAGCACGCAACTCCTGAAAGGTGGCGTTGGCCTCGGTCAAGCGGTGGCCGTAGGCATTCTCCCAGCCGCCGATCAGCAGAAAGGGAATGATGGCGGCTGCGGCGCGCAGTTTAGCCCGGCCGACAATTTTCTGCTCGGCTTCCCAGCGGAAAGTCTGCGTGGCCATCAGGAAGCACGTCACCAGACAACCGCCCAGGGCTAGCAAGTCCCCGCCCACGGAAAAAACCGGCGCGTCCTCCACGATCATTCTCTGCAAGCCGGTGACCAGATAGGTGGACGGCAGGAACAGCGCCAGGTTCTGGAGCCAACCGGGCAGCAGCGGCAGCGGCAGCGTGGCCCCGCTGAAAAACAGCAGCGGGAACCACACCGCGTTGCAGATGGCCTGCGTCTCCTGCATGGTGTTGGCCACGCTGGCCACGATCAGCCCCAGGGTGGCGAAGGCCATGGCCCCCAGGGACACCAGCACCAACGCGCCGGCCACGTTGCCCCAGTCCTTCACCCCGAAGAACCACCAGGCGATGAGGAACTCGAGCGCCAGCGTGGGCAGGGTGAGGAAATAGTTGGAAAGCACGCCCGAAGCGAGCATGGCCCCGGGTCCGACCGGCGCCAGCCGGAACCGCCGCAGGATGCCCTGCTCGCGGAAGCTCACCAGTTGCATGCTCAGTCCCCAGAAGCTGCCCATCACGGTGAGCGCCAGCACCGCGGGCATCATGTAGGCCACGGCGCGCGGCTCGCTGCGCGCGAACACCACCGCGTACAGGAAGAGGAACGCCAGGGGCATAATCAGGCTGAAGAAGAGGAAAATGCGGGTGCGCAGCGCCAGGCGCATGCGCATCTTCGTCAAGGTCCACGTGTTCTTCATCAGCGTGGGGGTGGGTCTTCAGACCCGCCCGGGTGTAACTCGCCTCGTTCACTGGGCCGGTCTGAAGACCGGCCCCAGCATCAGTCGCGCAGCCGCCGCCCGGTCAGCTCGATGAACACGTCTTCGAGCGACGACGACGACATTTCCAGGCTTTGCAGCTCATTGCCGTGCAGGTCCAGGAACTTCACCAGCGCCACGATGGTCTGCGGCGGCCTCGATGAGCGCAGCACATAGGTGCCGTCCACTTTCTTGCACTCGCTCACGCCGTCCAGGCCCAGCAGCGTGCCTTCCAGTTCCGGTTGCGCCAGGCGCACTTCGATGCGCGACTGTCCCTGGGCCCGCTGCTTCAGCTCGCGCGGGGCGCCCAGAGCGATCACCTTGCCGTGGTCAATGATGGCCACGCGGTCGCACAACCGTTCGGCCTCTTCAATGTAATGCGTGGTCAGCAGGATGGTCTTGCGCTCGCGCCGCAGCTCTTCGATCAGCCCGTAGATTTCGCGGCGCACCTGCGCGTCCAGCCCCGCCGTGGGCTCGTCCAGGAAGAGTACGCGCGGGTCATGCACCAGGGCCATGGCCAGCGCCAGCCGCTGCTTCTGTCCCCCGGAGAGCTGGGCGTAGAACGCGTCGCGCTTTTCCTCCAATTGAAACCGGCGCAGCAGCTCTGCGGTGGGCCGCGGCCGGGGATAGAACCGCGCGAAGAGCTCCATGGCTTCGCTGACTTTGAGCTTCTCGGGAAGGGCAGTGGATTGCAGCACGCCCCCGATCTGCTGCTTGTAAGCCTCCCCGGCCGCTTGCGGTTCGAGGCCGCACACGCGCACGCGGCCGCCATCGGCGGTGCGCAGGCCCTCGAGCACTTCCACGGTGCTGGTCTTGCCCGCGCCGTTCGGCCCCAGCAGGCCGAACACTTCGCCTTCACCAATGGCGAAACTGATGCCGCGCACGGCTTCCACGGGCCCGTAGTTTTTCTTCAGGTTTTCCACCTCGATGATGGGCTCGCTCATGGTCTGCATGAATGTAGCACGATTGCCTTGCTGAAACGGGAAGGCAGCAGGCAGAACCACTGGCTTGGAGGTTTCCTTCTATCTCCTGACTTCTGCCTTTTGACCCTTGAGGTTCTCGAGCAAAGCGGGCGGGACTTCTGCAACCTGGCCGGGCTCCAGCGCGCCCAGTTCAAACGGGCCGAAGGCCACGCGGAACAGGCGGCTGACCGGGTGGCCGAGGTGGTCGAACACGCGGCGGACTTCGCGGTTCTTGCCTTCGCGGAGCGCCACCGTGAGCCACGAGTTGCCGGGCATCTTGCGCTCGACTGTCGCTTCGATGGGGCCATAGCGCATTCCACCCACGGTGATGCCGCGCCGGAGCCGCGCCAGCGCATCGCGCGAGGGGCAGCCGCGCACGCGGACGCGGTAGCGCCGCTCCCAGCCGCTGGAGGGCAGTTCCAACTCGCGGGCCAGCGCACCGTCATTGGTCAGCAGCAGCAGGCCCTCGGAATCCCGGTCCAGCCGTCCTACGCTGATCACCCGCGGCAGCCCCTTCGGCAGATGGTCGAAAACGGTAGGCCGCCCCTGCGGATCGCGCGCAGTGGTCACCAGGCCGCGCGGCTTGTAATAGCGCCACAGACGGCCGGGCTCCGCGGCGGCCACGGGCCGGCCATCCACAGTGATGCGCTGGTGCGGCGTGACACATGTAGCGGGGGAAGTCACCGGGTTGCCGTCGAGCGTGATGCGGCCCGCGGCAACCATGCGCTCGACTTCGCGGCGCGAGGCTACGCCCGCCCGCGCCAGGTATTTGGCGACGCGCTCGCCCTTTTCAGCGGCCACGGGAGCTCCGAGCGGTTCTGCGCTTGCGGCGGCCAGTGTTCTTGCTGCGACCTTGGCGGGTTGCAGGGAGGACAGGCCTGGAGGCCTGTCCCACATCCCAGGCGTGACGCTTCATGTCCACGCGGCGCTCAACGAATGTGACGCCTTCGGTTTCCAGCAGGCGGCGTTGCAGCCCGGCCTGCGGCTCACGGATCAGCAGCCGCCCGCCGGCGCCCAATACGCGGTGCCACGGGATGCCGCGCCCGGCGGGGCAACCGGCCATGGCGCGCCCGGCGGTGCGCGCGCCGCCGGGCAGTTTCAGCGCGCGCGCCAATTGCCCATAGGTGGTTACGCGACCGCGGGGTATGCGCCGGACCAGCCGGTACACCGGTTCCCAGCCCGATTTCACTGCATTCCTCCGGAAGCCGCAAACGCTGTTTTTGAGGGCGAATACAGCGGTTAGCGCTCGCCCCCTGCGATGGCCACAGCCTGGTTTTGCCGCCCTGTTACCAAAGTACTAGCCCGCTAGTGCCCGCCCGAATGAACCCTCCGGTTGATGTCCGGCGGACATCCGCCGGGCCAGAATAACATCCAATGTAGAGGAGGGCAGCACGGGGAGTGAAGCTATGGTGAGTTGGGCCAAGGCGAGCGCGGCAGCGGGGAGCGGGGCGGAACTGCGCGCGGGGGCGGCCCTTCAGCGGGTTAACCGATTCGATGCAACCCTGGAACACCGCGCGCATCCAACCTTGACAGGCGTAGTGAAAGCTACTTACACTACGCCCCCAGTGGCGTTCGGGAGTCTGGTTATGGCGTTTGTCCGGCGCATCGGCCGTTCGTTCTACCTGGTGCACAACGTGCGCCGGGGCGGCAAGGTCAAGCAGCTCCACCTGGCCAAGCTGGGGGAGCGCCCGCGCATCACCGATGACGTGGTCCGCTCGGTCACCCGCCAGCACCGCTCCTTGAAGCTCAACTGGTCCCGCTTGCGGGAAGAGGTGAACAGCCGCACCGAGGTGCTCGGCGGCGGCGCCGAATATTTGCGGAAGCTCAGCAATTCGATCCTGCGGCTGAACCTGGACCTGGCGGACCTGTCTCCGCCGGCGCCGCCCGTTCCGGCGCGCGCCGCCGGGCGGGACATTGTCAGCCGCTTGCGGCTTCTCCGCTCCACCGTGGAGGTGAAGTTAGATCAGTTCAGCCGGGCCGCAGGGCCCGGCGTGGTGCCCGCCGGAGGTTCCGGTAGGAGGGTAAAGCCATGAGCGCAGCAGCGGGTGTCCAACTCGATCCCGGCCGCCGCAGCACCGATTCGGTGAACTTCGAGTCGGCGCTGCGCAGCAAGATCGTGGGCCAGGACGAAGCCGTCCAGGCTGTGGTGGACCTCTATCAGGTGTTCCGCGCCGGGCTGAACTCCCCGGGCCGCCCGGTGGGCAACCTGTTGTTCCTCGGCCCCACCGGCTCGGGCAAAACCCGCATCGTGGAGGCCGCCGCCGAGATTCTCTTCGGCGAAGCCCGCGCCGTCATTAAGGTGGACTGCGCGGAGTTCCAGCACTCGCACGAAATCGCCAAGCTGATCGGCTCGCCCCCGGGCTACCTGGGCCACCGGGAGACCCATCCGCTGATCACCCAGGAAGCGCTGGCGCAGTATCACACCGACAAGCTCAAGCTGAGCTTCCTGCTCTTCGACGAGATTGAGAAGGCCTCCGACGCCCTGTGGCAACTGCTGCTGGGCATTCTGGACAAGGCCACGCTGACCCTGGGCGACAACCGCCGCGTGGACCTGTCCCAGACCATGATCTTCATGACCTCCAACCTGGGCGGCCAGGACATCACCGAGCTGATGACCGGCGGCCTGGGGTTCGTCCGCCCCGCGGAAAAGCCCGCGGCTTCCCTCGACGGCAAGGTCGAGCGCACCGCGCAGGAAGCCGCCAAGCGCAAGTTCTCGCCGGAGTTCATGAACCGCATCGACAAGACCGTGGTCTTCCACCCGCTGCGCAGCGAGCAGCTCGAGCAGATCCTGGATATCGAGCTGGCCATGGTGCAGAAGCGCGTGCTCGACGCCGCCAACGGGCAGTTCCTGTTCCGTTGCGCCCCGGCCGCGCGCACCGCGCTGCTCGAGGAGGGCTACGACATCAAGTACGGCGCGCGCCACCTCAAGCGGGCCATCGAGCGGTACGTGGTCTATCCGCTGGCCAACCTGCTGGCCACCGACCAGCTTCACCTGGGCGACATGCTGTGCATTGATTACGACGGCTCGCGCGGCCGCTGGCTCTTCCTGCGCGAAGGCGAGGGCGCGGTGCTGCCGGTGGTCGCCCAGGCCCCGCATTTCGCCGCGGCCGCCACGGCCAGCGGCGGCAAGGCCGTCGAGGCGCCGCCGGCCATCGCCGCGCGCGAGTCGCACGGCCGGCCCGCGGAGCCGGCCACGGCCACCGCGTTGCCGCCCGCTCCGGCCGCCAGCCGCCGCCGCGAACGCAACGAACGCTAAAGTCGCGCCGCCGCCCGCCTGCACGCGCGGCGCGCCGGCAGACTGCCCAGCTCCGTCACATCGGGCGGCCCTCCCCCGGGTGGCTCTGTTCTTTCTCTCCAGGCCAATTTTCATCGTGCCTCCGCCCGCGAGTAACCCCGGGCTCTGCGGCGTCATCTAATCAAGTGCGGTACAATTTTGGACCAGCCCGGTCGAAAAAACTCGGGAGGCCCCGATGCGTATCAGCGCCGCGTTCCATCCAACCCCGCCGAAGACCTCTGCGCGCAAGTACACCGCTTTGCTGGCCGCGCTGCTGCTGGCGCTGGCGCCCGCGGCCCAGGCCGAGCGCACCAGGCTCAAGCCGGGGATGAACCGCTATTCCCCGGAAGACGACGTCAAGATCGGCCAGGCGGTCTCCGCCGACGCGGAAAAGCAACTGCCCATGCTGAACGACGCGCGCGTGAACAAGTACCTCGACGGGTTGGGCAAGCGCCTGGCTGGCAAAGCGCCGGGCGGCAAGTACCCCTACCAGTTCAAGGCCGTCAACGAGATGAGCATCAACGCCTTCGCCTTGCCCGGCGGCTTCATCTACATCCACCGCGGCGTGATCGAAGCCGCCGACAATGAAGCGCAACTGGCCGGCGTGATGGGTCACGAGATTGGGCACGTGGCCATGCGCCACGGCACCAACCAGGCCACCAAGGCCGAGCTGGCGCAGGGCCTGCTGGCGCTGGGAGGCGCCGTGGCCGGCGGTTCGAGAGCGGGAACCGCCGCGCTGGTGGCCGCCGGCTTTGGCGCCCAATCGGTGCTGCTCAAGTACGGGCGCGATGCCGAGCGCCAGTCGGACATCATCGGCACGCAGATCCTCTTCGACCACGGCTACGACCCGCGGGCCATGGCTCAGTTCTTCGAAAAGATTGAAGCCGCGTCCAAGGGCCAGCGCATGCCGGAGTTTCTCTCCAGCCATCCCAACCCCGGCAACCGCATGCAGGGCGTGATGAAAGAAATCGATAACCTGGGCGGCCTGCCGTCCAGGCCGCGGACCGATTCCGCGGAGTTCCGCCAGATCAAGGCGTACATCAAGAAACTGCCCGCGCCCAAGCCGGCGGCGCCATCCGGCGGGGGCGGCGGTGACCCGGCGGCCGGGCCGCCGGAGCCTTCCCGGAAAATGGTCGCGTTCGAAAACCCGCGGCTGAGCCTCGAGTACCCGGACAATTGGCGGGCGCAATCGCAGGGGGATGCCGGGGCCATCATCCCGGAGAATGGCGCCTTGCAGGACAGCAAAGGTCAGACGCAGGTGGCGTATGGCGTGCGCATCGGTTTGTTCGAGCCGCATAAGGATGGCGCGGCGCAGGTGTCCCTGGAAGACGGCACTGACCAGCTCATCGAAGAGCTGCGCAAAGAGAACCCCAAAATGCGCATCGAGCGCGCGCGCGAGCCCGTGCGCGTGGGCCGGGCCCGCGCCTACGGGTTGAACACGGTGCTGACCAACGATTCTCCGGTGGGCGGGCGGGAGTTCGATCGGCTGGTCACCGTCATGCGCCCCGACGGGCTCATCTACTTCGTGTTTGTGGTTCCCGAAAGAGACGCCGACAGGTTCAACCCCTCCTTCGAAGCCATCCTCAATTCAGTGCGCTTCAAGTAGGATCAGGCCTGTTTGCCGGATCGCGCCGAGGAAGTCCTTCATCAGCCTAGCAGCTTGTTGAAAAAGTGCTGTTGACTGTCATCCGGAGCGCAGCGAGGGATTGCATCTTGCAAGAAACACGCCAGGAAATGCAGATTCCTCGCCGCCTGCGGCGGCTCGGAACGACAACCTTCGGGGTTTTGCAACAAGCTCCTAGAGTTTCTGTCCTCGGGTCGGCTGTCCTCGCAGGAGAAAAGTTCTTGGGTAAGCCCCTTTGCCGCAAATCTTGAAGGACCCGAAGTCCTTGTACCACTCGCCTTCCGGAGCCTCGGGTTCCGACTCGCGCCAGAGCTTCAACTGGTACAGGTCTTCCACGGTGATTTCGCGCTCTCGGGCCGCTCGAACAGGTGATCGCGCAGCGCCACCGGCAGGTTGGTCCACCGGATCTTTCGGATCTTTGGCATCTACTCCCCGAAGGTCCTGCGGGCGAGTTGCTTCTTGATGCGTCGCCTTTCGGCGGAATGGGTGGCGGCGGTCAACCGTTCAGCCAAGTCGAAGAACCTTGTCTTCTCTGCCTCTTTCGACTCCAACCCGGTTTCGATCAGCTCGACCAGGACGCGGTTCGCGCTGGACTGCCGGGTCTTCGTCAGCGCGCGCGCACCCTCTTTGCGGTTCGCGCGGGGAGGGACACGCTCTGCCGGATTCGCCTGCTTGCTGTGACCATGCGCCGATTCTACACCACTTTGCACCACTATGCACCAACAGGGGAAGCCCATTTTGGCCTTGGAGTCAGGAACACCGCCTTCATATAATGGCTTTCCCAAACAAAAACACCCTGGGAGGATGAAATGGGGGGAAGAGTATTTTCAAAAATCATCTGGAGCGCGGCGCTCCTGGCGGCCATGGGAGGCCCGCTCTATGCGCAAGCCGCGCCGCCGAATCACATCCACTACGAATCCACGCCGGAGGCGGCCAAGCCTTCGCCCACCGGCGCGCTGGCCCCGCGGCTGCAAAACCTGGGCAAGCACGCCCTGCCCTGGGTGACCTGCGCGCCCGCGGCCAAGCCGTGGATCAACCAGGGCATCAACCTGGCCTACGGCTTCAACCACGCGGAAGCGGGCCGCGCTTTCGCGGAAGCGGCGCGGCTCGACGCCAACTGCGCCATGGCCTGGTGGGGCCAGGCCCTGGTGCTGGGGCCCAACATCAATGCGCCCATGGCCGAGGCCGACGAGGCCCGCGCGCTCGAGTTCGTGCACAAGGCCGAGTCGTTGAAGCCCCAAGCGTCCCTGCGCGAGCGGGCCTACATTGACGCCCTGGCCAAGCGTTACACCGGCCAGGCCGCGGACCGCAAGGCCGCCGACGCCGCCTTCGCCGGAGCCATGCGCGCCCTCAGCAAGAGGTATCCGGCCGACCTGGACGCGGCCACGCTCTTTGCCGAGGCCCTGATGACCCTGCGGCCCTGGGACTACTGGGCCCGCGACGGCAGCCCCTATCCCGGCACCGGCGAGATCATCTCCGCGCTCGAATTGGTGATGCAGCGCAACCCCAAGCACCCCGGCGCGCTGCACATGTACATCCACGCCGTCGAGTCCACCAAGTCCCCGGAGCGGGCTGAGCAGGCCGCCGACACGCTCATCAAGCTGATGCCCGGCGCCGGCCACATGGTGCACATGCCGTCGCACATCTACATCCGCGTGGGCCGCTACAACGATGCGGCGGACGCCAATGAACTGGCCGTAGCCGCCGACGAGGACTACATCACCCAGTGCCGCGCCCAGGGTCTCTATCCCATGGCCTACTACCCGCACAACGTGCATTTTCTGTGGTGGGCCGCTTCGTTCGAGGGGCGGCGCCGGGTTTCCGTCACCGCCGCGCTCAAGACCTCCTCGAAGATCCCTCTCGAGCAGCTTCGCGAGTTGCCCTTCCTCCAGGGTTTCCACGTCACCCCGCAATACGCGCTGGTGCAATTCGGCATGTGGGACGAAATCCTGAAGGAACCCGCCCCCGGAGTGGATAGCCCCTTCGTGCACGGCGTGTGGCACTACGCCCGCGGCCGCGCTTTTGTCGGCAAGGGGCAGTTGGACGCGGGGGAGAAAGAACTGACCGAGCTCCGGAAATTGGTGGCCAGCGAGGCCCTGCGCAACATGCCCGCCTCCTTCTCCACCAATACGGCGTTGAATATCCTGCGCGTGGCCCCGGAAGTGCTGGCCGGCGAACTGGCCGCCCGGCGCAGGAACTTCGACGCGGCCGTCAGCCACCTGAGCCGGGCCGTGCGCCTGGAAGATGCGCTCATCTACACCGAACCGGCGGACTGGCCCTTTCCCGCGCGCGCCAACCTGGGCGCGGTGCTGCTCGAAGCCGGACGCCCCGAGGAGGCCGAGGTGGTCTTCTGGGATGACTTGCGCCAGCGGCCGGAGAACGGCTGGTCGCTGTTCGGGCTGGGGCAGGCCCTGCGCGCCCAGGGGAAAAACGACCAGGCCGCCGCCGTCGAACAGCGCTTCGAGAAGGCCTGGCAGCGCGCCGACGTCAAGCTCACCGCCGCCCGCTTCTGACGCGTCCGGAACTGCCGCCGCTACAATCCCACGCGCCGCAGGCGCAACGCGTTGCCGATGACGCTGACCGACGAAAAGGTCATGGCCGCGCTGGCCAGCATGGGGTTGAGCAGCAGCCCCAGGAAGGGGAAGAGCGCGCCAGCGGCGATGGGCACGCCCAGCGCGTTGTACAGGAAGGCGAAAGCCAGGTTCTGGCGGATGTTGGCCAGGGTGGCCCGGCTCAGGCGGCGCGCGCGGACGATGCCGCGCAGGTCGCCCTTCACCAGGGTGATGCCGGCGCTTTCCATAGCCACGTCCGTACCGGAGCCCAGGGCAATCCCCACGTGGGCCTGCGCCAGAGCCGGGGCGTCGTTGATGCCGTCGCCGGCCATGGCCACGGTGCGGCCCTGCTGTTGCAGCGCGGCCACCACTTCGCGCTTCTGTGCCGGCAGCACTTGGGCGTGCACCTCGTCGATGCCCAGCGTTCGTCCCACCGCTTCCGCGGGGGCCCGCGCATCGCCGCTTACCATCACGATGCGCAGCCCTTCGGCGCGCAGTGCGCGGACCGCCTCCGGTGTGGTGGCGCGAATCGGGTCGGTGATTTCAAAGGCCGCGGCCGGCGCGCCATCCGCCGCGAGATAAACCACCGTGCCGTGTTCCGCCGGCGTCATGGCCCCTCCGGCGGGGATTCCGTTCTCTTCCAGGAACGAGCGGCTGCCGAGGAGCAATGGATGGCCCTCGACCGCGCCGGAAACTCCCCGGCCCGGCGTGGCCCGGAAGTTTGTAACCGGGCTGAGCGCCACGCCTCCTGCCTTTGCGGCCGCCAGGAACGCGGCGGCCAGCGGATGCTCGCTGGCGCTCTCCAGACTGGCGGCCAGGCGCAGCGCCTCCAGTGGCACAGCCCTCTCCTCCCCGCGCGAAGGAACAGCCCATTCCGGGTGTGCCGCTGCTGGGGGTGCGCTGCGGCTCGTGGTCTCCACTCCCGGCTGCGCACCAGGCTGCCCCGCGCGGATACTGACAATCTGCGGGCGGCCTTCGGTCAAGGTGCCGGTCTTGTCGAGCAGCAGCGTATCCACGCGGGCCAGCGTTTCCAGCGCAGCCGCGTCGCGGATCAGCACGCCGGCCAGCGCGCCGCGTCCCGTAGCGACCATGATGGACATCGGCGTCGCCAATCCCAGCGCGCACGGGCACGCGATGATCAGCACGGCTACTGCGTTGAGCAGCGCGTGCGCCAGACGCGGCGCCGGTCCCCACGCCGCCCACGCCGCAAACGTGATCGCAGCAACGATGATGACCGCTGGCGTGAACCAGGCCGAAACGCGGTCGGCCAGGCGCTGGATGGGCGCGCGGCTGCGCTGCGCCTGGCCCACCAGGCGCACGATCTGCGCCAGCAGCGTGTCGCCGCCGACTTTCTCCGCGCGCATGATGAACGAGCCGGTACCGTTTAGCGTCCCGCCGGTCACCGCGCTGCCCGGGCTTTTTTCCACGGGCAACGGCTCCCCGGTGAGCATGGACTCGTCCACGGAACTGGAACCATCCAGCACCACGCCGTCGGTGGGCACCAGCTCGCCCGGGCGCACCCGCAGGCGGTCGCCCGGCGCGACCCCGGCCAGCGTCACTTCTTCCTCCGCGCCGTTGTCGCGGAGCAAGCGCGCCGTCTTGGGCGCCAGGCCCAGCAGCGCGCGAATGGCCCCGGACGTCTGATGCCGCGCGCGCAGTTCCAGCACCTGCCCGAGCAGCACCAGCGTGGTAATCACCGCGGCGGCCTCGAAGTACACGGCCACTGTCCCGCCGTGCCCGCGAAACGAGGCAGGGAAGAGCTGCGGGGCCAGCGTAGCCGCGGCGCTGTAGGCATACGCCGCCCCCGTGCCCACGGCGATCAGCGTGAACATGTTCGGGCTGCGGTTGAGGATGCTGGCCCAGCCCCGCTGGAAGAACGGCCATCCGCCCCACAGGACCACGGGCGTGGCGAGCACGAACTGGACCCACACCAGCGTGTCCGGTGACGCCCACCCGTGCCATGGCATTCCCGGCAGCATGTCGGACATGGCCACCACCAGCACCGGCAGCGCCAGCGCCGCGCTCACCCAGAAGCGGCGTGTCATCTCCCGCAGCTCGGCGTTGGGCTCCTCGCCGGGGGACACCGTGCGCGGCTCCAGCGCCATCCCGCATTTCGGGCAGGCCCCGGGGTGGTCCGACACCACCTCGGGGTGCATTGGGCAGACGTATTCCGTCCTATCTTCCCGCGCGGGCAACGCTGGTTCCAGGGCCATGCCGCACTTCGGGCACGCCCCGGGTTGCGATCGGCGTACTTCCGGGTCCATCGGGCAGATGTAATCGGTGGTTGCCGGTGCGCCGGTGTGTGGCAGCGCGGGCGTGATGGCGACCGGAGCCGATGCGCCCGGAGGCGTCCCGCCAAGTTGCACGAGGCCGGCGGGGATGGAAGGCATGGCCCGTGGGGCATGGGGCGCGAGATAGCGCTCGGGGTCGGCCTGGAACCTGGCCACGCAGCCGCGCGAGCAGAAATAGTAGGTGGTTCCCCGGTGGGCGTGCGACCCAGCGGCACGCTCGGGGTCCACCGTCATCCCGCACACGGGGTCCAGCGCCTTGCTGGGTATTGGCCCCTTGTCAAAGTCAGTCATTCTGCCTTCTGCCTGCTGCCTTCTAACTCCCGCCCCTTACCGCGAGTGTTTGTAAATGAGCCCCAGCAGTTCGTCATAGGTTTTCTCCGCCTGCTCGGGCGGACCGTGCACGATGGCGTGCGTGGCGCAGTGTTTCAGGTGGTTGCGCATCAGCGAGCGGCCCACGGTGCGCAAGGCCTCCTGCACCGCGGAGATTTGCACCAGGATGTCCGGGCAGTAGCGGTCTTCCTCGACCATGCGCTGCAGGCCGCGGATCTGGCCCTCGATGCGGCGCAGGCGGTTGCGATTGGCGGCGCGGGTGGCCGGGTCCACAGCCAGGGCCTGGCGTGGGGCGGCGGGCGGCCGCGGGCGGGAACGGGCAGGTGCGCTCATCGCTTTATACCCCCACAGGGTATATATACCGATAGGGGGTATATGTCAAGCCCGTTTTTCGCCCCCCCGCCCCGCCCCCCGCCGCGCCGGACCGACGCCTGGCCCGGCGCCGCGCGCGACCTAAGCCCTTTCCCGTCAACATCCTGCCGGCCCCGCGCCCCCGTTAACGCAATATTCATTTCGCGTTTATCCCTCTTTTTCATTGCCCTGCCATGCTGGCCCGCGTTCGAGGGAGTCCCCCGGCTTGGGGGAAAGAACTTTCGAGGGGGAACGGAAATGAAGTTGACGATTCGACAGAAGCTTTTCGGCTTGAGCCTGGTGGGCCTGCTGCTGGCCCTGGCCGTGGGTATCTCCGGCTATTGGGGCATCACCAGCACCGGCAAGGGGCTGACGGAAGTCTCCGTGACCAGCCAGGCGCTGAAGAACCACATGGACGCGGACATGATGCACGACGCGCTGCGCGCCGACGTGCTGTTCGCCCTGGTGGCCGAGACCGGGCTGCAGCAAGCCAAAGTCTCCAAGGACATTGAAGAGCACTCCAAGCGCTTCCGCGACGCTCTGGCCCGCAACAAGAACCTGGCCATTGACCCGCAGGTGAAGGCCGCCCTGGACGAAGCCCAGCAGCCGCTCGAGGATTACATCCAGAGCGCCGACGAAATGGCCAAGCTGGCCCTGGTGGACAAGAAGCTGGCCAAAGCGCAGTTGGACACCTTCCAACTGGTTTTCTCCGATTTGGAAGTGAAGATGTCCAAACTGAGCGACCTGGTGCAGGCCAACGCCAAGCAGGCGGAGGCCGCCGGCCTTTCCGCGCTGGCCACCTCGCGCTTCGCCATGGCCGTGTTCTGCCTGCTGTCGTTCATCGGGCTGACGCTGGCGGCGCGCATGATCACCCAGAGGATTACGCGCACCATCAATTCGCTGGTGGCCAGCGCCAAGGCCATCGCCGCCGGCGACCTGACCATCGCCGACCTGGCCATTGAATCGCGGGACGAGCTCGGTGAACTCACCGAGTCCATCAACCGCATGAAGGACGGGTTGCGCCTGATGATCGGTTCGGTGGCCAACACCGCCGAGCGCGTGGCCAGTTCCAGCGAGGAAATGTCCAGCTCCGCCAACCAGCAGGCCCAAGGCGCCGAGACGCAGCGCGAACAGTCCGACCACGTGGCTACGGCCATGCAGGAGATGGCCGCCACGGTGCTCCAGGTCTCCGAGAACTCCAACAAAGCCGCCGATGCCGCGCGCAACGCCGCGGAACTGGCGCGCAACGGCGGGAAGATCGTGGAAGACGCCATCGGCAAGATGCGCTTGATCGCCGATTCCGTCGGCCAGACCTCCCAGAAGGTGGAAGGCCTGGGCAAGAGCTCCAACCAGATCGGCGAGATTGTCGGCGTGATTGACGAAATCGCCGACCAGACCAACCTGCTGGCGCTGAACGCCGCCATTGAAGCGGCCCGCGCCGGCGAACAGGGCCGGGGCTTCGCTGTGGTGGCCGACGAAGTGCGCAAGCTGGCCGAGCGCACCAGCAAGGCCACCAAGGAAATCTCCGCGATGATCAAGAGCATCCAGTCGGAGACCAAGACCGCGGTGGACGCCATGCAAGGCGGCACCCGCCAGGTTCAGGAAGGCGTGGAGACCACCTCGCAGGCCGGCCGTTCGCTGGGCGAGATCATCCGCACCGCGGAAAAGGTGGGTGAGATGGTCAGCTACATCGCTGCTGCTTCCACGCAGCAGTCCACCGCCACCGAAGAAGTCAGCGCCAATATCGAGCGCATCTCCAAGATCACCCGCGAGTCCGCCGCCGGCGCGCACCAGACCGCGCGCGCCTGCCAGGACCTCTCGGGCATGGCCCTGGACCTCCAGAAAATGGTGGCGCAGTTCAAGCTGGGCCACAACGGAAACGGGAACGGCAGCGGGAACGGCCTGCACAGCCAGCTCTCCGCCTTCCCCAGCCGGGAGCTGGTTTTGCAACCGGCGGACAAGGAAGAGCCGCGCCACCTCCTGGGCTAGGCCGCGGCACTTCATTCAGAAAGGGACCGAGGAATCGGATTCGACAAGGAGAATCAAAATGAAGAACTGGAAACAAGTTGTGCTGCGGGTAACCCTGGCGGGAGCGGCCCTGGCCCTGGCGGGCGGGACGGCCTCGGCGCAGGACGGCGACAAGCGCGTGCGCATCGCCTCCGAGCTCCAGCAGGCCAAGCTGGTCACCAGCGCCCTGCCGGTCTATCCGGTGCTGGCCCGCCGCGGCCGCATCGAAGGCACCGTGCGCCTGAACGCCATCATCGATAAGGAAGGCAAGGTCACCAAGGTGGAGAGCGTCTCCGGCCACCCGGTGCTCGACCAGGCCGCCAAAGAAGCCGTCAGCAAGTGGCGCTACAAGCCCACGGTGCTCAACGGCGAGGCCGTGGAAGTGGTGACCACGATTGACGTGGTCTTCAAGCTGTCCTAAACGGGCTTCCTCCCCCGGGCAAACCCATTTGCCCGGTCGCCGGTCTCCGGCCTCCCCCCGGAGACCGGCGCCCCAAACTGGGAACGGAGAAGGCAGAACGCTGAACAGAGTCGTCATCCTCAAAGTTCGCTGGCCTTCAGCGCTCAGCATTCAGCGCATCTCTCTTCCTAATGCTTCGGTTTTTTGGCTCGGTTCCCCGTTCCTGTTCCGGAGTCCCTGAGTTCTTGGTTCGGGTGCATGTGCTACACTGCGCCCGTATGTTCCTGCGCGGCCGCGTTTTCCTGTTCGCCTTCGTGCTCTGCTTCGGCTGCTGCCGGGAGGCGCGTGCGCAAGCGCCGCCCGCAACTTCCCCGCCGGGCCAGCCGCAAACCACCTTTCTCCGGTGTGGCCGGTTGCTGGACGTGCGCACCGGCGAGCTGAAGCCGGCCCAGCTCATCGGCATCACTGGCAATCGCATCGCCTCGGTGGCCTCGGCCGCAACGGTGCGTCTGGCGGCCGATGCGCGGGTCATTGACCTGAGCAAATCCACCTGCCTGCCGGGGTTGATGGACGCACACACCCACCTGGTAGGCCGCGCGGGCGACGAATACTCCGGCGGCCCGCTCCGCCGGAGCACCGCGGAAATGGCCTTCGACAGCATCCCCAATGCCCGCGCCACCCTCGAAGCCGGCTTCACCACGGTGCGCGACCTGGGCACCTATCGCGCCTTCGTGGACGTGGCCCTGCGGGACGCCATCAACTCCGGTGCTGTCCCCGGGCCGCGCATGCTGGTGGCCGGCGCGTATGTCACCATCAGCGGCGGCGCCGGCGCGCTCACCAACCTCGCGCCAGACATCCAGTTGCCCCTGGAGCTGCGCTACGGCATCGCCGACGGTCCTGCCCAGGTGCGCCAGCGGGTGCGCGCAATTGTCCGCCAGGGCGTGGACGTCATCAAGGTGCTGGCCACCGGCGCTATTCTCACTCCGGGGACCAAGCCCTCGCAGCAGGAGTTCACCGAAGAGGAACTGCGCGCCGCCGTGGAGGAGGCCGCCAAAGCGGGGCTGAAAGTGGCCGCCCACGCGCACAGCTCGGCCGGAGCCCAGGCCGCTGTTCGCGCGGGCGTCGCCAGCATCGAGCATGGCTCACTGCTCGACGAGGGAACGCTCCGCCTGATGAAGGATCGCGGCGTGTTTCTCGCGCTCGACGTGATTGCCTCCTGGGACTTCTGGCCCGGCGGCAAGCCCGAAAATAAGCCCGCGGGTTACCCGCAGGAGTCCGTGGATAAGGAGGTCGTCAGCTATGAGTCGCAGCAGCGCGTGGCCCGCCGCGCTTACGCCCTCGGCGTGAAGATCGCTTTCGCCACCGACGCCGGGGTCATCCCGCATGGCCGCAACGCCATCTTGTTCACCAACTACGTCCGGCTGGGATTCACGCCCCTGGCCGCGATTCAGGCCGCCACCGTGAATGCCGCTGAGTTGCTGGGCGTGGCCGACCGGCTGGGCGCCATCGAGCCCGGCATGCTGGCCGACGTCATCGCCGTGCACGGCAACCCCCTCGAGGAAATTGCCCTGATGCACCGGGTCGCCTTCGTGATGAAAGACGGGCAAGTGTACAAGAGCCCCGCACGGTGACCGGGACCGCGACGGGGGCGGGGTAAAGCGCCGCCCCACATTGAGAATGTGAACAGAGCCCCGCACGGTGACCGGGACCGCGACGGAGAGCGGGGTATCCCGCCCCTACGCAATAGCACTTTGGGGCTACGGTTTGCCATAGGCCGCTTGCCGGGCATGCAACCGGTAAGAAAAATCTCCTTGACACTGTTGGGTTTAGGGTTTTAAGTGTTCACCAGTATTGGCCCCGGAAGTGCATCATTCGGGCCATAAGGGGTTGGGGTCTAGTCGCTGCAAACTGGAGGGAACGAGAATGAACCGCCGCGGTTTGTTCTGTCTTGTGGCAGTCGTTTGTCTGCTGTTCTCCGCAGGGTCCGTCGCCGCACAGAAGATCACCGGCGACATTACCGGCACGGTGACCGACGCCTCGGGGGCCGTCGTGGTCAACGCCACGGTCACGGCCACCAACAAAGCTACCAATTTCACCCGCACCGCCAACACGTCCGATGCCGGCTTCTTCCGCATCTCCGATCTGCCGATCGGCGCATACAGAGTGAGCGCTTCGCTCCAGGGCTTCAAGACCATCGCCCGCGACGCCCAGGTAACCACCGGCCAGGTGACCACCTCCGACTTCGTGCTCCAGGTGGGCGACCGCGCCGAAACCGTCACCGTCGAAGCCGCAGCTCCCCTCATCGAGTACACCGGGCAGGTGAACAACTACGTGGACGAGGAGCGCATTAACCAGATTCCCCTGAACGGCCGCGACTTCAACTCCCTGCTGGGTATAACCCCCGGCGTGCAGCGCTCCCCCGGCGGCGGGTTCCTGGCCGTCAATATCAGCGGCGCCCGCCGCACGGCCAATAACTATCTAATTGACGGCATGTACAATAACGACCGTTATTACGGAGACTCCTCGCTGAACCAGACCGGCGTGGTCGGCATCCCCGCCACCCTGATCCCCATGGACGCCATCGCTGAATTCACCGTGCAGCAGACTCCTTCCGCCGAGTTCGGCGTGAAGGGCGGCGGCGCCATCAACATGCAGCTCAAGAGCGGCGGCAACGAATGGCATGGCTCGGCTCACTATTTCCGCCACACGGACTGGACCGACGCACGCAACTTCTTTGCCGCGGACAAGACCAATCTCCGCAACCAGCAGTACGGCGCCACCCTGGGCGGCCCTCTGGTTAAGGACAAGACCTTCGTCTTCGGCTACTGGGAGGCCCAGCGCTACTCCAGTTTCGCCAACTGGGAGGAAGACGCCATCACCTCCGGCATGGTGGCGCTGGCCCGCGCCCGCATCGCCTGTACCGCCGGGGTCAACAACATGCCGGGGTGCGTGCCCCAGGCCACCAGCCCCGCCGGCGAGGCGCTGCTTACGTTCTACCCGGTGGTGAACGACCCCTCCACCAACTCCATTCGCGTGCCGGTGGCTTCACCCACCTCCGCGAGGATGGATAGCTACGCCATCAAGCTGGACCATCGCTTTAGCCAGAATCATCTGCTCCAGGGGCGCTATGTGATTGGCGACAGCACCCAGTCCGCGCCCGCCTTCATCGGCACCTGGCCGGCCGCCGCCGGCAACATCTCCGGCCTGGGCCTGGATGGATTCAACTCTTTCGCTCCCAGCCGCGCCACCCAAATCGGCGTCAACTGGATTTGGAACGTTTCCCCCGCGCGGGTGATCGAATTCCGCGCCGGATATCAGCGCTTCTCGCAGATCCTGGGACCCAACAACAAGATCGACCCGCAGGCGCTGGGGATTGACACCGGCCCGCTCGACCCGCTGGACTTTGGCATTCCCGCCGTGTACACGCTGGGCCCCAGCTATCTGGGATACATCGGCGGCGTGGGCGGCTACCCCATCGTCACCCAGCCCAACGATAGTATAGACATCTCGGTGCACCACACCTGGATCACCGGCAACCACACCTTCAAGATGGGCGGCAACTGGCAGCGGGCCATGACCAAGAGCATCCGCAACCGCGCCCGCTCCGTGCTGGGCTTCTACGGCTACTACGGCTATGGCCCCAGCGGCAATGGCGACGTGGACGCGATCGTTCAATTGCTCCTCGGTCGCGCCGACAGCGCAGCCCGTTCCTTTGGCACCACCCCGCGACACCTCTTCCAGAACTCCCTGGGCCTGTACGTCAATGACGATTGGAAGATTCACCCGCGCCTGACCCTAACATTGGGCGTGCGCTGGGACGTCAGCGGCGCCCTCGGCGAAAAGGACAACCTGGGGTCGAACTTCATCCCCTCCCTGGGCCTGGTGGACCTCGGCGCGGGCATTGATGCCCTGTACGACAAAGACGGCAACAACTTCGGCCCGCGCGTCGGCTTCGCCTGGGACATCCTCGGCAACGGCAAGGTCGCCCTGCGCGGCGGTTATTCCCTCACCTACGACATTCCCAACTTCGGCTCCATTCACGCGCCGCGCACGGCGTTCGCCCCCATTCGCAACCGGGCCGGGGCCTTCACTTCCATCAATCAGGGGATTTTCTCGGTGGCGAGGTTCGGCAACCTGACCACCGCCAGCGGTTACCCGGAGGACCCCGCGGCAACCTGCCTGAATGCCACCGGCGTGGGCGATTTTGTCTGCCTGACCGGCGCGGGTTCCCTGTATGGGCCCAACCCCACGGCGGTCCCCCCCTTTGACGTGTTTTCGGTGGTCCGCGACCTGAAGACGCCCAGCTACCACTACTGGAACGTCACCTTCCAGTATGAGTTCGCACCCAACAACGTGATCACCACCACTTACTTGGCCTCCCGCGGGCGCAGCATGCTGATGTACATTGACCTGAACGCTTTCCCGCTGGGATGCAACCTGAGCGGCACCTGCGTGCGCCCCTTTGCCACGGCGTTCCCCAACTTCCAGAACATCATCCAGCTCACCAACTTGGGCAAGTCCTGGTACGACAGCCTCCAACTGTCCTACCGGCAGAGTGAATGGAAGGGCTTCAATACCCAGTACAACCTAACCTGGGGCCATTGCCTGGACTACAACTCCATCAACCGCGGCAGCTTCATGAACCTGCCCGCGGCCATGAATCCGCTGGACCCGGCCCTCAATAAGGGCAATTGCGACCACGACGTGACCCTGAACTTCAACGCCGCCGGCACCTACGACTTCCCCAAGATCGAAAGCTGGGGCCGCATGGGCCGCGGCTGGCAGATGGGCGCGGTCGTCACCCTGATTGACGGCCGTCCCTTCACGCCGAATCTGGGAAGCTTCGATCCCTCCGGCCAGTCCGTGGGCACGATTCGCGCGGATTGCAATGGGCCGATCACCTACAACACCCGCGACCCGAACAACTACGTGGACAACTCCAGCGGCACCTTCACCGTGCCGTTCGCCGGCACCCTGGGCAACTGCGGACGTAACATCCTCCGGGGCCCGGGCCTGGCGCAGTGGGATTGGTCGCTCATCAAGACCACCGAGATCACTGAAAGGGTCAAGCTGGAGCTTCGTTGGGAGATCTTCAACCTCTTCAACCGCGCCAACTTTGGCGCCATTTCCACCAACATCCGCTCCGGGGCCTTCGGGACCATCGCTTCCACCCCCGATGTGGATGTCTTGAACCCGGTCATTGCCCAGGGCGGCCCGCGCAACATGCAGTGGGCGGTCAAGATCAAGTTCTAGCCCAAAGCCCGGGTCCAACCTTTGCCGGGGAGCGCGATTCGTCGGGCTCCCCGTTTTCTTTTATACTGAATGCGTGATGAATCTCCGCAGGCGTGCAGGGATCAACAAGCAGGTCGCGCCCATGCGGCGGGCTTCGCGGCTAGCGGCCTTCGCGGCAACTGTTGCGCTGTTTGGCGCCACGCCGGCCCGCGCGCAGAAGCCCAACATCCTGCTCATCACCCTCGATACCACCCGGGCCGATCGCATGGGCTTTCTCGGTTCGAAGAAGGGCCTCACGCCCAACCTGGACAAGGTGGCTCGTGACGGCGTAGTCTTCACCCGCGCCTACGCCCAGGCCCCCATCACCACCGTATCGCACGCTACCATCTTCACCGGCACGTACCCGCAGTTGCACAAGGTCAACGACTTCGGCAAGCGCATTCCCGCCTCTGTGCCGGTGCTCTCGGAGCTGTTGAAGAGGCAGGGCTACCGCACAGCCGCCTTCGTTGGCTCCATCATCCTCGACCCCACCGGCGGGGCCATGGCCCCCGGTTTCGACCGGGGCTTCGATGTGTACTCGGCCGGTTATCGCCGCCGCCAGCCCGGCGACGACCGCTACAAGACCATGGAGCGCCGCGCCGACGAAGTCGTCGGCCGGGCGCTGGCCTGGCTGGAGAAAAATCCCGGGGGCCCATTCTTCGTGTGGTTGCACATTTGGGACCCGCACGAGCCCTACCAGCCGCCGCCCGTGTACGCGAAGAAGTATCCGCGCGCGCCCTACGACGCCGAAATCGCCTACAGTGACGCCATGCTCGGCCGGCTCTTCGACGCCTTGCGCGCGCGCAAGCTTTATGACCCCGCGGCCATCGCCGTCACCGCCGATCACGGGGAATCCCTCGGCGACCACGGCGAGAACACTCACGGCATGTTCCTGTACGACGAGACCATCCACGTCCCCTTGGTGCTCAAGCTGCCCGCCGCCCGCGCCGCGGGCACGCGCGTGGACTCCCGCGTGGGTCACGTGGACCTCGCGCCCAGCCTGCTCGACGCCGCCGGCCTCCCCGCGCCTCCCCAGATGCAAGGGCAATCGCTCATCCGCACGCTCGCCCGCGCCAGTCTGCCCGATCGGCCTTCCCTGGCCGAGACCGACTACCCGCGCCGCGCCTTCGGCTGGAGCTCCGTCAGCGCGTTTCGCGCCGGCAATCATCTCTACATCAAGGCGCCCCGGCCGGAGCTTTATGATCTGGTCAAAGACCCCGGCGCCAGGAGCAACCTCGCCGCCTCGCATCGCGCCCTGCTCGACCGCCTGGCCGCGCAAACCGACGACTTTCGCCGCCGCGCCGGCGGCGGTTCCGGCGATGCCCCCGACGAACCTCTCGATCCCAAGCTGGCCCAGCAGCTCACCGCGCTGGGTTATGTTTCCGGCGGCGGCGCCAGGACCGGAGCTTCCGGCCCGTCCGGCCCCGATCCCAAGGACAAGATCGCCGTGGCTAATGTCCTGCACGACGCGCAGATGGCGATGGAGGACGGCCGCAACGCGGAGGTGATTCCGCTATTTGAAAAAGTGATTGCCACCGACCCGCAGATCTTCATGGCTCAGTTCCAATTGGGACTGGCCCATGCCCGCCTTTTCCAGTACGCCAAAGCCATCCCCTATCTCCGCAAGGCCACCGAGATTCAGCCCGATGCCGCCATGCCGCACTACGAATTAGGCCTGGCTCTCTTCCGCACCGGCGACAAGAAAACCTCCGCGGCGCACTTCGAGATTTCCACCACCCTGATGCCCAAGTGGGCGGACACGCATTTCTCCCTGGCCAGTGTTTGGGCCCGCGACGACCGCGTCCCGGAAGCCATCGAAAAACTCCGCCTCTGCCTCACCCTTGACGAAGAGCACTACCAGGCTAACTTGCTCCTCGGACGTCTCCTCCACCTGCTGGGCAAGACCCCCGAGGCCGTGCCCTATCTCGAACGCGCCTCGGTTTCCGACGAAGCCTCCACGGAGGCCTTTACCTTTCTGGCCGAGGCCTACGATCGGCTCGGCCGCGCCGAAGACGCCGCCCGCGCCCGCGCGCAAGCGCCCAAAGCCCGCCGTCCGGGTGGGGCGCGCTCCCCGTGAAGCGCCTGCTCATCGCCGTTGCAGCGCTGGCCGTGCTCGGCGCCGGGTTCTCTTCCTGCGGCCGCGCGCCGGCCACGCGCAAGCGCCTGATCGTTCTGGGCATGGACGGTCTCGACCCGCACCTGCTCCGCCGCTTCATGGACGCCGGGAAGCTGCCCAACTTCTCCGCCCTGGCCGCCCGGGGCGGCGTGGTTCCGCTCACCACCAGCAATCCGCCGCAGAGCCCGGTGGCCTGGTCCAACCTCATCACCGGGCTGAACCCCGGCGGCCACGGCATCTTCGACTTCATCCACCGCGACCCGGCCACGCTTACGCCGTATCTTTCCACCTCGAAAGTGGAACCGCCCTCGCGCACCCTGACCCTGGGTGACTGGGTGTTGCCTCTCTCCGGCGGCCGGGTGACCCTGTTGCGCAAGGGCCGCGCCTTCTGGGAGATCCTCGACGAGCACCGCATCCCCGCCACCATATACCGCATGCCCGCGAACTTCCCGCCGGTCGAGACGCGCGCCCGCTCGCTGGCCGGCATGGGCACCCCCGACCTGCTCGGCACGTATGGAACCTTTTCTTTTTTCACCGACGATCCGTTGCAGCAGACCGGCGCGCTCAACGGCGGCCGCGCCTACTTGGTCCAGCGCGAAGGCTCGCGCATCGCCGCGCGGCTCGAAGGGCCCTACAACACGCTGCGCAAGGGCCAGCCCGCCGCCGGCGTGGAGTTCACCGCTTACCTGGACCCCCTCGAGCCCGTCGCCAAGATCGTGATCCAGGGGCGCGAGATTCTGCTCCAGGAAGGTGAATGGAGCGACTGGGTACGCGTGGAGTTCCCGCTGGCCCCGCTGGTCCGTGTCTCCGGCATCTGCAAGTTCTATCTCCAGCAGGCGCAGCCCCGCTTCGGCCTGTACGTAACGCCCATCAACTTGGACCCCCGGAACCCCGCCTTGCCCCTGTCCACTCCGGCCAGCTACGCCGCGGACCTGGCCGAAGAGCTGGGGCCCTACTTCACCCAGGGCATCGCCGAAGACACCAAGGCGCTGAGCACCGGCGTGCTCAGCGACGCCGAGTACTTGCAGCAGGCGCGCATGGTCCTCGACGAGCAGATGCGTGCCTACGCCGCGGAGCTGGCCCGCTTCCGCGCCGGCCTGTTCTTCTTCTACTTTTCCAGCATTGACCTGAACTCGCACATGTTCTGGCGCGCCCTGGACCCCTTCCATCCCGCCCACACCCCGGAAGCGGCCATCCATTCCGGGTTGATCGAAGAACTGTACGTGGAAATGGATCGCGCGGTCGGGCAGGCCCTCGCCAGGCTCGACGCGGATACCACCCTGCTGGTTCTCTCCGACCACGGGTTCGCCCCGTACTTCCGCTCCTTCAACCTGAATACATGGCTGCTGCAAAACGGGTACCTTGCGCTCCAGCCGGGCGTGGACTCGGGCGCCGCGGGCGAGTACCTGGCCAATGTGGATTGGTCGCGCACCCGCGCCTACGGCATCGGGCTGAACAGCCTGTATGTGAATCTGCGCGGCCGCGAGCGCGCGGGCATCGTCGCTCCGGGCGCGGAGGCCGGAGCGCTGGTCAACGAGCTGCGCGGGAAACTGCTGGCCCTGCGCGACCCGGAGCTCGATTTCGAAGAGCAGTGCAAGAAGCGCAGGGACTGTTACCTCATTCCCGTGGCGCCCGTTTTCGGGCGTGTGGACCGCGCGCGCGACGCCTTCTCCGGCGGAGAAGTCGCCCATGCGCCGGACCTCGTCCTCGGCTACAATCGAGGTTACCGCGCCGGGTGGAGCACGGTGCTGGGCGGTTTCTCCGCCCGGGCCTTGGAGGACAACCTGGAGGCCTGGAGCGGCGACCATTGCATGGACTTCACCCAGGTGCCCGGCGTGTTGCTGAGCAGCAGGAAGCTTGCGGTCTCCGCGCCCGCGTTGACCGACGTGGCGCCGACGATTCTCGCGGAGTTCGGCGTCGCGCCGCCGAAGGAAATGACCGGCCGCCCGGTGTGGTGAGGTCGGACAGGCCGCCGCGGCCTGTCAACGCGAGAGGCCGGCGCATGCGGTGAAGCTTCGCTGCTGGCTCGACCTCGGCTATGGAGAAGTGCACGGACCTGGAGGTCTGTCCTACAAGAAGCATGTTCGGAAATAAGATCAAACTGGACGACGCGCTGTATGAGAAGCTGAAGAAGTGCGCCGCCGCAGGCGGCTACTCCTCGCCGGAGGAATTCGCCCTGCACGTGCTGGAGCGCGAAGTCGAGAAGCTGACCGCGCCCGGGAGCGGCGAGGGCCAGCGCGACCCGGAAGAGGAAGTGCGCAAGCGCCTGCAAGGGTTGGGCTACCTAGATTGACGCGCATTCCGTTTGATGAGCACTCTTATCTCCATCCTCAACCGCACCTTCGACCTGCTTTTCTGGCCGTTTCAGAATCTGCCGCCAATATTTGCCGTGGTGTTCTTCGCGCTGGCGGCCGGAGTGTTGATGCTGGCGGCTTTCAAGTACAGCTCCAACCAGGCCGCCATCCGTCGCGCCAAAGACCGCCTGGGCGCGCACCTGCTGGAGGTGCGGTTGTTCCAGGACCAGCTCGGCGTGGTGCTGCGCGCTTACCTGCGCATCCTGCGCGCCGCGGGCGCCTACTTGGCCTGCGCGTTCCCGCCCCTGGTGGTCACGCTCCTGCCCCTGCTCCTGTTGCTGGCCCAGGTAGAATTGCGTTTGGGGCGCGAAGCGGCGGCGCCGCATGCGCCCGTGTTGGTGAAGGTGAAGCTCCCTGCCGGCGCCGACGTGAACTCCGTGGAGCTGAAGCTGCCCGCAGGCGTGCAGTCCACCGCGCCGCCGCTGCGCATCCCCGAAGAAGCTGAGGTGGACTGGCGCATCGAAGCCGGGCGCCCCGGTGAATTCGCGCTGGAGTTTTCTCGCGGGGGCAAGGCCTTCTCCAAGCAGTTCGTGGCCGGTGGTCCGCTGCCCCGCGTCTCGCCCTGGCGCACGGCCAGCGCCCTCGAGCTGCTTCTGTATCCGGGGGAAGAGCGGCTGGATTCCGCCACGGCCCAGTGGGTGGAGATTACCTACCCTCCGCGCGAAGTCCGCGTCCTGGGCTGGGGCATGCACTGGATCGTTCCGTTTTTCGTGCTCACGCTCGCGTGGGGTTATGCGCTGAAGGGGCTTTTCGGGGTGGAGTTCTGATGCGCCTTGGTTGTCAATGGCGAAGGCGCCTGGCCATAGCCGTCGCGGTGGCCGCGACCCTGCTCCTGCCTTCCACAGCATGGGCCTACGTGGGCCCGGGCGCGGGCTTCGCCGTGCTGTCGTCGTTCCTCACGCTGCTGCTGGCGTTCCTTTACGCCCTGCTGGCGGTGCTGATGTGGCCGGTGCGGCAGGTGTTCCGCCTGTTCCGCCGCCGCAAGGCCTTCGGCAAGGCTAAAGTGCGCCGCGTGATTGTCCTGGGCTTCGACGGCTTGGACCCAGACCTGGCCGCCCGCTGGATGCGGGAAGGGAAGCTGCCCAACCTCGCGGCGCTGCGCGACGCCGGCACGTTCCAGCCGCTGGCCACTACGCACCCGCCGATTTCCCCCGTGGCCTGGGCCACTTTCCTCACCGGCGTACTGCCCGGCAAGCACAACATCTATGACTTCCTGGCCCGGGACCGGCATACCTATCTTCCGTTTCTTTCTTCCGCGCAGATTGGCGAGCCCCGGCGGCACCTGCGACTGGGGCCTTACCGGCTTCCGCTGGGCCGGCCCCAGGTCCGCCTGCTGCGCAAGGCCCGCCCGTTCTGGCAGTACCTCGGCGACGCCGGCATCTTCTCCTCCGTAATCCGCGTGCCCATCACCTTCCCCCCGGAGAAGTTCCCCGGAGTGCTCCTCTCGGGCATGTGCGTGCCGGACATTCAGGGCAGCCAGGGAACGTTTTCCTTTCACTCCACGCGGGTGCAGTCGCGGACGGCCCATGAAAGCGGCGTGATGCTGCCCCTGGAGCAGAGCAACGGGCACTACGCTTCGCACATCCCCGGGCCCGCCAACTCGCTGCGTCCCGAGGAGCGGGGTGCGCTGCGCATTCCCTTCCAGGTGCGGCCCGATGCGCACCGCGATTGCGCTGAGATCACCGTGGACGGGCACAAACTCACCGTAAAGCGGGGCGATTATTCTGATTGGACGGAACTGCGGTTCCGCGCCGGGCTGGGCATAAGAGTCCACGGCATCGCGCGCTTCTATGTGAAGGAGGTGTCGCCGGAGGTGGAGGTGTACGTCACCCCCGTGCACATTCACCCGCAGAGGCCTGCCCTGCCCATCTCGCACCCGCTGACCTACTCCATTTACCTGTCCAAGCTGCTCGGGCCGTTTGCCACGCTGGGCCTGGCGGAAGACACCTGGGGGCTGAACGAAGGCGCGCTCGACGACGAAGCCTTTCTGGACCAGTGCCTGCTCAACTTCGCGGAGCGCGAGCGCATGTTCTTCGACGCCCTGGAAAAGACCTCGCAAGGACTGTGCGTATGCGTGTGGGACACCACCGACCGAATCCAGCACATGTTCTGGCGTTACCTGGAGCCGGGCCACCCGGCGGCCGCCGGTGCCGGTCGTCCCTCCGCGCGCGCGGCCTGCGCCGTGGAGGAGATTTACCAGCGCGTGGATCACATCGTGGGCCGCGTGCACCGGCAGATGAACGCCGGCGACCTGCTCTTGGTCATCTCCGACCACGGCTTCAAGTCCTTCGCGCGCGGTTTCCACCTCAACGCCTGGCTGCACCAGAACGGCTACCTGGCGTTGAAAGTGGGCGCCGCGGAAAGTGGCGAGTGGTTCCGTGATGTGGACTGGCCCCGCACGCGCGCCTACGGCATGGGCCTCAACGGCCTGTACATCAATCAGCGGGGGCGCGAGCGGCACGGCACTGTCCCGTCAGGCGCCGCCGCGGAGCAACTCAAGAAGGAGCTTCGCCAAAAACTCCGCGGCCTGCGCGACCCCCACAAGGACACCGTTGCAATCACCGAAGTATGGGACGATCACACCGCGTTCCCCGGCCCGTACCGCGAGAACGCGCCGGACCTGCTCATCGGCTACGCGCCGGGCTTTCGCGCCTCCTGGGATACCGTTACCGGCAAAGTCACCGCCCCGATCTTCGAAGATAACACCAAGGCCTGGAGCGGCGACCACTGCATGGACGCCCGCCACGTCCCCGGCGTGCTTTTTTCCAACCACAAGATTGCCGCGGCACAACCCGCCATTGTTGACCTGGCGCCGACCATCCTGGACCAGTTCGGCCTGCCGCGCCCGGCTCATTTCGACGGCAAGACTTGGGCGCTTGAGCCCCGCTAAGGCCCGCAAACCCTTGCACATAGAGGAAACTCCTTTGCAACTTCGTCGTCACCTGTGAATGCCATAACATATTGAGAGTAAAGGTGTTAGAATGAAACCTGGAGTGGAAAAGCGTTTGCCTTTTTGAGTGCCGGGTTACACTTTGCATGGGTGTGCCCACGTGTCATGTCCAGCACCCTGACCATCGTCCTCGACACGCGCTTGGAGCAGGAGGCGCCGGAGGCCAAGTATGTCCTGCGCACTCTGGCGCGCTTCGCCGGCTTCGGCCACCGCTTTGTCTGGGCCAGGGAAGGAACACCCGCCGACATCTATTACGGGCCGCGTACCGAGCAATCCGCGGCCACAGTGCGCATCCGCGCCGCTGCCGGGCCGCTTTCGGGTGTGCGCGGCACGGAACCTGCGGCGTTTCACGAACGCGGAGGTCTGGGCTTCCTCGAGTTCGGCAGCGAACAGAGCGGCTGGTCCCGTGCGGCCCACGATGTGCGCTTCGAGAACGACGTGGTGCGGGGCGCCTTCTGGCTGCTCACCGGCGCCGGCGAAGCGCGCTACTCCCGCGACCGCCGCGACAATTTCCACCTCGATGGCGCCTTCCTCCTGCGCCACTCTCTCTTGCAACGCCCGCTGGTCTCCCAGTTCGCCGCCTTCCTGCGCGACCTCTTCCGCAGTCGCGGCAAGCAGCCCGTGCCGCTGCCGTGGACCTGCGGCAGCCGCCACGCCGCTTTCGCCTTTTCTCACGACGTGGACTACCCGCAGATGATCCGCTGGATCGAGTCCCTGCGCCTGCTGAAGGACCGCGGCTTGCCCGGCCTGCCGTCGGTGCGCGGGGTGCTCAACGGCTCGAACCACTTCTGGCGTTTCTCCGACTGGATCGAGCTGGAAAAGAGGTTCGGCGCGCGCCCCGCTTTCTACTTTTCCGCGCGGCGCGGCTCCCTCTTCCAGTACGCCACAGGCACGCCCGACTGCTTCTACGACATTTTCTCCCCCGCCTTCCGCGACCTGTTCCGCCTGCTGGCGGCCGAGGGATGCGAAGTGGGACTGCACGCCTCCTATCATTCGCACCACAGCGCCGCGCAGATTGCCGCCGAACGCCAGGCGCTCAAGCAGGCCTCAGGCGCGCCGGTCGAGGGCAACCGTCATCACTACTGGCGTTTGAACCCGGCCGCCCCCCACGAAACGCTGGCGCGGCATGAACAGGCCGGGCTCAGCTACGACACCTCGCTGGCCTTCGAGTTCTATCCCGGCTTCCGCCGCGGCGTGTGCCACCCCTTTCACCCCTGGCACCCGGAGGAGCGCCGCGAATTGAAAGTGTTGCAGATTCCTCCGGCCTGGATGGACGACCACTTCGACCGCCGCCTGGCAATGAACCGCATCGAATCGCCGGAAGCATGCGCGCGGGGCTTGCTGGATGCGGCCCGCGCCACCGGCGGCGTTGCCGTGGTGGACTACCACGTGCGGGGCATGAACGGCGACTTTTTCCCCCGCTACGGCCCCTGGCTCGAACGCTTCGCCGAGGCCCATTTCGACTCCACTCTGGCTTTCCACACGCCGGCGGAAATTGCCCGGCTCTACCGCGAATACGAGGCGCAGTTGGACGCCCGATCGGCCGACGAAACGGCGCCCGCGGAAGCGCCCCCCCCGCTCGATGAGCCCTTCGAGGTGGGCCGCATGCGCCCCGGCGAAGTCCCGGCCGTGGCCAGGATGCACTTCGATTTCTTCGGCCGCGGCCAGATGCACGGACACTCCATCGCCAGCCTGGGCCTCGAGTTTCTGGAAGAGGTCTTCTACCGGCTTAACCTGGACAACCCGTACCTTTTTGTGGATGTGGCCCGCTATGGCGGCCAAATCGCCGGCTACAGCGTGTATGCTTCCGACGGGGGCCGCGTATTCCGCGAGACCCTGCGGCGTCACCCCGCGGCCATGGCCCGCGCTATGCTGCGCGTGGGCCTGCGCCGGCCGCTGGCCCTGGCGCGGCACGTCTTGGGCAACCTGAGTTTTCTGGCCGACACGCGCCCGGAACCCGTGCGGGGCATCCGCGCCTGGTACTTCCTGCTGGGGGTCCAGGCGGAGTACCGCACCCGCGACTTCCGCGAGCGGACCGGCCGCTGGGTGGCGGGGGAACTGTGGGCTTCCATGGAGCGCACCCTGCGCGAGCAGGGCTGCGGCGAGTTCTGGACCGTGGTCGGCGCGCACAACAAGCCCATGAACGAGCTGCATGAGAAGTTCGGCATGGACCTGGTGGCCCAGGGCACGGCCCAGGGCCTGCCCGGCAACTATTACAGGAAGTCGCTTGCTCCGCCCGGCGCGCCGCCCGCGCCGTCGCCGGCAACCGGCGTGGTGAACACGGCTCGAAACTGAATGACCAGCGCATCCATTTACGCGCAACTCGCCCTGGGGCAGGCCCCGCGACTGCTCAGCCTGCTGGACCGCGAGCCGGACTCCGCCAGCCACGGCAGTTTCGACCGCGAACACTGGGCCTGGAAGTTCCGCGACTTCCCCCTGGGTATGATGCAGACCGCAGCGTATCCCCTGGCGTTGCTCTGGTCGCGCCCCCTGGAGGCCAACCCCTTTCACCGCAGCCCGCAACTGCGCGAATGGATCGCCGCCGCCATCGAACGCACCCTGGCCCGCCAGCATCCCAACGGCGCCTTCGACGCCTTCGCTCCCTTCGAGCAGGACCCCGGCCCCACGCTCGGCGTGGTGCACGGCCTGTGCGAGGCCGTGCGCCTGCTGCGCGATGAGCTGCCGCCCGCGGTCCTCCAGCGTTTCCTCGCGGCGCTGCGCCGGGCCTGCGATTTCGCGCTCACCCGCCCGGAGCAGGAGACGCACGCCTTCATCAGCAATCACTGGGCGCTCTTCGCGGTCACTTATCTCGACGCCCACGAACTGCTGGGCCACCCGCGGTATCGTGAGCGCGCGGGCCGCATCATCGAACGCATCCTACGCGAGCAATCGCCCGACGGCTGGTACAACGAGTATGGCGGCCCCGACCCGGGCTATGAATCCCTCGGCATCCATCAGCTGGCGGTGTACTGGCAGCGCACGGGCGAGGCGCGCGTGCTCGATTCGCTGCGCCGCGCCGTGGAGTTTTATGCCCACTGCGTACATCCGGACGGCGGCGTGGGCGGCGACTACGGTAGCCGCCACACCGCGCTCTATTTCCCCGGGGGCTTCGAGATGCTCTCGCGCGAGGCGCCGCGGGCCGCTTCCGTGGCGGCCTTCCTGCGCGACCGGCTGGCGCGCGGCAACGTGGTCACTCCCGCCATCGCCGACCCGGAGAACCTCATACCGCTGCTGTACTCCTACCTGGAAGCGGCCCACGCCGCGGGTGAGACCGGCGCCGCCGCCATGCCCTGCCAGTCGCTGCAGGGCGAGCGCCGCTTCGAGCATTCGGGCATCGTGGTGGCGGGCGCGCCCCCGTACTACGCCGTTGTGCATACCCGCAAGGGCGGCGTGTGCCGCATCTTCGACCGGCGGGAAGAGCGCATCGCCTACGAGGATGCCGGCTACCTGCTGCGCGCCGGCGGCCGCCTGTGGACCTCGCAGTTGGCCGGGATGAGCGAGCCGCTGCCCGCGGTCCCCGGCCAGGCCGGTTGCGTGGCGCGCTTCGCCCGCGTGCAAGAGCTGCTGCCCACCCCCGCGCGGTTCCTGCTACTGCGATTGCTCAACCTGACGCTGTTTCGCAGCCGGGCGCTGGGCAACTGGCTGCGCAACCGCATCATCGCGCGGCTGATCCTGGCCCGGCATCCCGGGCCATTCCAAGTGCGCCGCGAGGTGGCCTTCGCCCCCGACGCGGTCAACTTCCGCGACCAGTTGATCGCGGAATCATCCGCGCAAGCCGGTTCTCTGGCCCTGCCGCGTAGGTTTGCCGCGATTCACATGGGGTCAGCGAAGTATTTTCATCCCGCGGAGCTGGCCGCCACCCGGGAGGCCCCGCTCCGCGGAATGCTCGATTCGCTCAACCGCGCCGGCGCCGCCGAGAACCGTTTCCGAGTCTCCTTCACCGCGGGCTGCGCCGGCGAACCGGTGCGGGAGACGGCCACGGAGGTGGTGGCCCACCGATGATTCACATCCTGCTGCCCGCCTACAACGAAGAGCAGGCCCTGCGCCCCATGGCGGAGAAGATTGACGCCGTGATGCGCCAATTGGGCGCCGCCTACCGCATCGTGGTGGTCAACGACGGCAGCAAGGACGACACCGCCGCCATCCTGCGCGAACTCGCCGCGCAATACCCCATCCACACCATCACCCATCGCTACAATCGCGGCCTGGGCGAAACCGCCCGCGACGGCTTCGAGTACATCGCCGAAACCTCCGCCCCCGAGGACGTGGTCATCCGCATGGACTGCGACGATACCCACGACCCCAAGTACATCCCGCCCATGATCGCCAAGCTCCGCCAGGGCTACGAAGTGGTCACCACCTCCCGCTACGTCCCCGGCGGCGGCCAGTTGGGCCTCGATTGGTACCGCCGCACCATGAGCCGCTGCGCCAACCTCCTGCTCAAGTTCTGTTTCAACATTCCCGGCTTGAAGGAATACACCTGCGGCTACCGGGCTTACCGCGCCTCGCTCATCCAGGACGCCATCGAAATCTTCGGCAACGCCTTCATTGACCTGAAGGGCATGGGCTTCACCGGCACCATCGAGAAGCTGATCAAGTGCAAGATGCTCGGCGCGCGGGTGGGGGAAGTGCCCTTCGTCTTGCGCTACGACCAGAAGATGAGCACCAGCAAGGTGGTCACCAGCCTCACCGCGCTGGGCTACCTGGTGCTGATCGCCAAGTATGTGTACCCCTGGGGTGACCTGAACCGCCGCTGGCTCGAACGCGGCCGCGAGCGCCGCCGGCGCCTCTACGGGCCGGACGGCCTGCTGCGCGATAAGGAAGTCTCGCTCGAAGCCGTACCCGAACCCGCGGGGAGAGTCCACTAGCATGTGCGGAATTGCCGGCATCGTGAACCGTGACCGCGGCCGCCCGGCCGATCGCGCCGCCGTCCGCGCCATGATGGACGCCATGGCCCATCGCGGCCCTGACGACGAGGGCGTGTACTTCGACGGCCCGGTCGGGTTTGGCTTCAAACGCCTTTCCATCATTGACCTCAGCACCGGCAACCAGCCCATCTCCAACGAAGACGGCACCGTCTGGATCATCTTCAACGGCGAAATCTACAATTACCTCGAATTGCGCCGCGACCTGCTGCGCAACCACACATTCCGCACCCAGTCCGATACCGAAGTGGTCCTGCATCTCTACGAGGAGCTGGGCGAGCGCTGCCTCGAACGCCTCAACGGCATGTTCGGCTTTGCCATCTGGGACGCCCGCCAGCAGCGCCTCATCGCCGCGCGCGACCGCCTGGGCGTCAAGCCTTTCTACTGGCTCGCGGATGGCGAGCGCTTCGCCTTCGCCAGCGAGCCCAAAGCCCTGATCGCCGCCGGTCTGGTGGCGCCGCAGGCCGATGCCCAGGGCCTCGAGGAGTACCTCACGTTCCAGTTCTGCCTGGCGGACCGCACGCTATTCAAGGGCATCCGCAGGCTCGAACCGGGGCACTACCTCAGTGTTCGCCCCCAGCCCGACAGTGAACCCACCATCGTCCGCTACTGGGACTTCAACTACGAAGTGGACACGCACCACACCGAGGACTACTTCATCGAGCAGCTTCTCGTCCTGTTGCAAGATTCCGTCCGCTTGCAGCTTCGCAGCGACGTCCCCGTGGGCGGCCACCTCTCCGGCGGCATGGACAGCAGCACCGTGGTGTGCCTGGCCGCGCCCGCTTATGCCGGGCAGTTCCACACTTTTACCGGCGGCTTCCGCGAAGGCCCGCAGTTCGACGAGACCGGCTTCGCCCGCGCCGTCGCCGCGCACGTCAAGTCGGAGCACCACGAAATCTGGCCCCAGGCCGCGCAGTTCGCCGAGGTCATGCCCTGGCTCATCTACATGATGGACGAGCCCGCCGCCGGCCCCGGCCTCTTCCCGCAATACTTCGTCTCCAAGCTGGCGCGCGAGAACGTCACGGTGGTGCTGGGCGGGCAAGGCGGCGATGAGATTTTCGGCGGATACGCGCGCTACCTGGTGGCCTACCTGGAGCAGGTGCTCAAGGGCGCCATCTTTGGCACCCAGGACGAAGGGAAATACCTGGTCTCCTGGGACAACATCGCGCCCCACTTGAGCCTGCTGCGGCAGTATGAGCCGATGCTGCAAAGCTTCTGGCGCGACGGTCTCTTCGAAGACATGGATCGGCGCTACTTCCGCCTGGTCTCGCGGCTGGAAGACGGCGATTCGCTCATCTCCCCGGAGGCCTGGAACCACCGTAGCCGCGCCCGCATGTTCGACTCCTTCGCACAAGTCTTCAATAACCCGTCCACGAAAAGTTACTTCAACAAGATGACCAACTTCGACCTGAAGACGCTGCTCCCGGCCCTGCTGCACGTGGAGGACCGCACCAGCATGAGCGTTTCGCTGGAATCGCGCGTGCCGCTCCTGGACCATCGCATCGCTGAACTGGTTACCCGCATGCCCCCCACCACGCGCTTCAAGGGCGGCGACACCAAGCGCGTCTTCCGCGAGGCGGTCAAGCACCTGGTGCCCGACGTCATCTTCAACCGCAAAGACAAAATGGGCTTCCCGGTGCCGCTGGCCGAGTGGTTCCGCGGGCCGCTGCGCGACTTCGTGCGCGACGTGCTCTGGAGCAGTCGCGCGCGCCAGCGCGGCCTCTACCGCATGGACGGCGTCGAGCGCCTGCTGAGCAAGGAGGCCAAATTCGGCCGCCAGTTGTGGGGCCTGCTGTGCCTGGAATTGTGGTTCCGCGCCTTTGTGGATGGCGAGCGCGTGCCGCGCCCGCGCTCCGCGGAGCCTGCGCTGGCCGGGGCCTCCCGCCGGAACGGGGGCGCGGCATGAAGCTGGCCGTCTTCGGCTACGGCCATTGGGGCCGCAACCTGGTGCGCGTGTTCCATGAATTAGGCGCGCTGCACGCGGTGTGCGACGCGCGCCAGGAAGCGCGCCAGGAAGTGGCCGCCAAGTTCCCCGGCCTCCGGACGGAAGCCGATAGCGCGCTGCTCCTGGCGGACCCGGCGGTGAACGCTGTGGTGATCGCCACGCCCGCGGAAACGCACTTTGCCCTGGCCAGCGCCGCGCTCGAGGCCGGAAAGGACACCTTCGTCGAGAAGCCCCTGGCCCTGCGCTCGCCGGACGCGGAGAAACTCATCGCCCTGGCGCGTTCGCGCCAGCGCCTGCTGATGGTCGGCCACCTGCTGCGCTATCACCCGGCCATCCTCAAGCTCAAGGAGCTGTGCCGCGCCGGGGAACTGGGCCGCATCGAATACGTGTACTCGAACCGCTTGAACCTCGGAACAATCCGCCGTGAAGAGAATTCGCTGTGGAGCTTCGCGCCCCACGATGTCAGCGTGCTGCTGCACCTGTTCGAGTCCATGCCGCTTCAGGTGTCCACGACCGGTGGCACGTACCTCCAGCCGAACATTGCCGATGTCACGGTGTCCAACCTGCTCTTTGAGGGCGGGGCCCGCGCTCACATCTTTGTGAGCTGGCTGCACCCGTTCAAGGAGCAGAAGCTGGTGGCGGTGGGCTCGAAGAAAATGGCCGTCTTCGACGACGTGGCCTCCACCAACAAGCTGATGCTCTACGACAAGGACATCGCCCTGGTCAACGGCAATTTCCAGGTCAAGCGGCCCGCAGGGATGCCCGTGGCCATTGACTCCGGCGAGCCGCTGCGCAACGAGTGCCGGCACTTCCTCGATTGCCTGCGCAGCCGTTCCGCCCCGCACACCGACGGCCGGGAGGGCCTGCGCGTGCTGCTGGTGCTCCAGGCCTGCCAGAAGTCCCTCCAGCTCAATGGCGAGCCGGTGGAAGTCACATCGCTCAACAAGGAAATCCTGCATGCCTGACCGCCCCAACGTTTTCGTTCATGAGTCCAGCTACGTGGACGAGCCTTGCGAAATCGGCGAGGGGACGAAAATCTGGCACTTCTGCCACGTGATGAAGGACGCTCGCATCGGCCGCAATTGCAGCATCGGGCAGAACGTGCTGGTGTCCCGTGGCGTGGAGATTGGCGACGGGGTGAAAATCCAGAACAACGTCTCGGTGTACGAGGGCGTCACGCTGGAGGACAACGTCTTCTGCGGCCCCTCCATGGTCTTCACCAACGTGATCAACCCGCGCAGTGAGATCGTCCGCAAGGACGAGTACCGCGCCACCCGCGTCGAGCGCGGCGCCACCCTGGGCGCCAACTGCACCATCATGTGCGGGCACACCATCGGGCGCTACGCCTTCATCGGCGCCGGCGCCGTGGTCACCCGGGACGTCCCGCCCTTCGCGCTGATGCTCGGCAATCCCGCGCGGCGCGCCGCATGGATGTGCCGTTGCGGCGTGCGCCTGCCCGCCGGCGCGGCCCCGGCGTGCGCGGCGTGCGGCGCGAAGTACCGCGAGCAGGAAGGACGGCTTGAGCTTCTCTCCCAGTAACGGCTCCGGACGCAAGCCCGGGCCGGAGGCGCCTCCCGCGGCCATCCACGTGGACCTGGACGGCGCCACCGACATCTACCGCATGTGGGGTTGGGAGTATCCCGCCGAAGAGGACCTGGTGTTCCAGACCGGACTGTCGAATCTCCTGGACCTGTTTGCGCGCAACCGCATTACGGCCACGCTCTTCGTCATTGCCTCGAGCCTGGAGAACCCGCGCAAGCGCCTGCTCATTGAAGAAGCGTTGCGCCGCGGCCATGAAATCGCCTCCCACACGGTCACGCATCCGAACCTGCTGCGCGTTCCGCGCGAGCTGAAGCGCGAGGAGATTGCCCGCAGCCGCGAGGAGATCCAGCAGCGGCTCGGCGTCGAAGTGCGCGGCTTCCGCGCCCCGGGTTATCTGATTGACCGCGAGGGCATCGAGATGGCGGCGGACTCCGGCTACGCTTACGATGCCTCCTTCTTTCCCACCAAGGCCTTTGCCAAGCGGATGAAATGTCCCATCCAGAAACTGACGCGGCCGCACCGTCCGCTCGACGGCCGCGACTTCCTCGAGTTGCCGCTGCCCGACCATCGCCCGTCCCCCGTGCCCTTCAATCCCTCGTACGCCATGCTGCTCGGCGTGGGCTATTTCCGCTGGGGCCTGCGCCGGCATCGGCGCACGGGTTCCCCGCTGGTGATGCTCTTCCATTTGATTGACGCATCCGCGCCCCTGCCGAAGTCGCACCTGCCCGGGTTTGGCGCGCGCATCGCCACGCTGTCGGGGATGCCCGAGCGCCGCAAGATCAAGCGTTGCCAGCAAATGCTGAGCGCCATCCGCTCCAGCTATCGCCTGGGGCCGACGATGGACTTGATCGGAGAGTGCCAAGCGGCGCGCCCCCGGGAAGCTGTTGCTTCGTGATCCGCTCCGAATCCACCGTCGGAAATGCCACTAGGCCGGTTTAGATCCATACGGGCGATGGAACGCTTGGGAATCCGCGCCAACTTGTGCATGAAGAATCTGCTAGAATGGGTGCGGCGTGCAGTGGAACGGTTGTGCAGAGAGTTTTCAGCTAAGGTGAAGCAGGCTGCGCAGGTTGGGGAAAAGTTTATCCCGGCAAGCCCCCGGTCCTGATTTGTAACTCGTTGCAAAGGAATATGTTAGGGGATTCCCGGATCCTTCAACGGCCTGGGTTAGTTGGCCCCGCATTTGCACTCTTGGCGGCCGGAAAAGTCCGCGCCCAGGGAGACGACTGAATGGGTTCGAACGGGAAACAGCGGGTAGTGATTGTAGGCGGCGGGCCCGCCGGCAGCACCGCGGCCCTGTGCCTGCGCAAGCTGGGCCATGAAGCTATCGTGTATGAGAAGCTGAAGTTCCCGCGCTACCGCATCGGGGAGTCGCTGTTGCCGGGCACTTGCGCCATCCTCACCCGCCTCGGCGTGTTCGACAAAGTGGACGCCGCCAAGTTCACCAAGAAACGCGCCGCTACGTTCATCTGGGGCGGCGATCGCCCGCCCTGGTCTTTCACGTTTGCCACGCCGAAAACCGCCCCGTGGGTCTTCGACCACGCCTTGCAGGTCACCCGCGCGGAGTTCGACCAGATCCTGCTCAACGCCGCCGCGGAACGCGGCGCGGAGGTGCACGAAGCCCACGAGGTGACCAGCATCGAGCTGGGCTCGAACGGCGCCGGCGTCAAGCTGGGCTGGCGTAACGCGCAGGCCAACGGCGCGGTGGAGGGTGATTGGGTGATAGACGCCTCGGGCGGCCGCGGCGTCATCGCCCAGATGCTCAACCTGCGCCGCTTCGACAACTACTACAAGAACATGGCCGTGTGGTCCTACTTCAAGGGCGGCAAGCGCTACAAGGGCGACCTCGAGGGCAACATCTTCTCCGTCACCTGGAAGGAAGGTTGGATCTGGATCATCCCGCTCAAGGACGACATCTACAGCGTGGGCGTGGTCACCGGCCTGGACTCCAACGCGCGCATCCGCGAAATCGGCGCCGACGCCTTCTACCACGAAGCCATCGGCATGTGCCCGCTGGCGAAAGAAATCCTGGCCACCGCCAAGCAGTGCGACGAAGTGCGCGTGCTGCGCGAATGGTCCTACGACGCCAAACAGCTCTCCCTGGGCCGCGCTTTTCTCTGCGGCGACTCCGGTTGCTTCATTGACCCGCTCTTCTCCCAGGGCGTGCACCTGGCCACCTATTCCGCCATGTGCGCTTCCGCGGCCATTGACCACCTGGCCAGGCACCCCGAAGACAGCGAGGCGGTCCACGCCTGGTACGAGAAGTCCTACCGCGACGCCTACCTGCGCTATCACAAGTTTGTCGCCGGCTTCTACGCTTGCAACGACGAGCCCGAGTCGAAATTCTGGGGCAGCCGCAAGATCGAAGGCGCCAAGGACGCCCGCTTCGACGGCAAAGAGTGGTTCACCGCGCTCAGCGGCCAGAACATCGAGGCCGGCGCCAGCGGCGCCGACGACTTGCAGGACGGCGCTTCCGCTCTGGCCGACCTGTGGCACCACGGCACCAAGGAAATCTCCGACAAGTACGACGAAACCGAGCTCTCCCTTCGCCGCGTCACTTGGGCCAACCGTTTGCTCAAGGAGTTCAAGAGCATGGCCAGGGTCCACTGGACCGGAAACGAAGTGCGGCTGATCCCGTCGTTCAAGGTGCACGCCACCAACTTCAACCTCGAACGCCAGCACTTCCTGGGCGACGAGAACGGCCGGACCATGACGGCCTACTCGGTCACGCCCGACCAGCACAAGGTCTTTGTGAGCCTGAAGTCCAAGCCCGTCAGCTACGATGAATTGACCGCGCAACTCAAGAGCCTGCCTTCGCAGGGCACGCCGTACCAGGTCCTCGGCCGCCTGTACGAGCACGGCCTGATCCGCGGCGACGACAAGGACGGCCAGCCCGTCCGGATCCACATGGCCCTGCGCTTCGGCGGCGTCGGCTCCGAGGATGATATTTCGTAGGGGCGGCTTTTCGCCGCGTCAATTTGGTTTTGCGCTGCTTTGTTTGGCATTCGCAGGGGCGGGGTAAACCCGCCTCTACAGGACCCGGTGGAATGGATCGCGACAAACTCATCACCATGATGGTAAGGCTGCTGCAAACGGCGCTGGCCGATCACGCCGTGGCCGGCGCAGTCCCCGAGGCCCGTCGCGATTCGCCCCTGGTCGGCGGGGAAGCCGTCATCACCTCCATGGCCCTGGTCTCTTTCGTCACCGACGTGGAAGCCACGCTGGCGCAGGACTTCGACCTGGAAGTGACCCTGGTCAGCGAGAAGGCCCTTTCGCGCAAGAACAGCCCGTTCCGCTCGATCGAAGCGCTGGCCGATTACGTGCTCGAACTGGCCGGCGCGCCGGTCAGCGCCGCCGAATGATCCGTGCCCATGCCCGCTGAAACCATGCCCAGCACAACGCCGGTGGACCACAGCGCCTGGCAGGTGGCGCGCTTCCGCGAAGGCCCGGAGCAAACGGCCATCGTCTGGCGCGACCGGGCGTACACTTATGGCGAGCAGCTGGCGCGGTACCAGCAGTGGCTCGCGCAATTCGAAGCCGCCGGCATCTCCCCGGGCGACGCCGTGGCCGTCATCGGCGACTATTCCCCCGCGTCCATCACCGGCCTGCTGGCGCTGATTGCCCGCCGCTGCATCCTGGTGCCGCTCTCCCGCGAGTCCCGCGACCAGCATGACGAGTTCTTCCGCATCGCCGAGCTGGACTTCCTCATCGAGCTGGACCCCGCCGACAAGCCCTGTTTCGAGCGCATGAACCTGCGCCGCAACCATCCCCTGCTCGAAGAGCTGCGCCAGCGCCGCGAGCCCGGCCTGGTGCTGTTCAGCTCCGGCTCCACGGGCAAGCCCAAGGCCATCCTGCACGGCCTGCCGCGCCTGCTCGAAAAGTTCCGCAAGCCGCGGCATTGCTACCGCACCATCAATTTTCTGCTGTTCGACCACATCGGCGGCTTCAACACCCTGTTCTACACGCTGGCCAACCTGGGCGCCATTGTGGTGCCCGCCGACCGCAGCGTGGCCCGCGTGTGCGAGGTGGCGCAGAAATACAAAGTCGAGTTGCTGCCCACTTCTCCTTCGTTCCTGAACCTGCTGCTGCTGGCCGAGGCGCACAAAAGCTACGATCTCACTTCGCTCAAGCTCATCACCTACGGCACCGAAGTCATGCCCGAGCGCACGCTGAAACTGGCCAACCAGGCCTTCCCGCGCGCCACCTTCCAGCAGACCTACGGCCTGAGCGAACTGGGCATCCTGCGCTCCAAATCCGAGTCCAACCAGTCGCTCTTCGTCAAGGTGGGCGGCGAGGACTACCAGACCAAGGTGGAGGACGGCACCCTGCGCATCCGCGCTAAGTCCTCCATGCTCGGCTACCTGAACGCGCCCACTCCCTTCGACGGAGAAGGCTGGTTCAATACCGGCGATGCCGTAATCCAGGAGGGCGAATATTACCGCATCCTCGGCCGGCATTCCGAGATCATCAACGTCGGGGGGCAGAAGGTGTATCCCGCCGAAGTGGAAAAGGTGATCGCGGAGATCCCCGGCGTGGTGGACGTGGCCGTGATGGGCGAGCAGCACCTGCTGATGGGCCAGATCGTCACCGCCACGGTGCAGATGTCCGACCCGGCGCCCGCGGTCGAGATGCGCCGGCGCATCGCCGACTTCTGCAAGGGCCGCTTGCAGCCGTTCATGGTCCCCGCCAAGGTCAAGGTGGTCACCGATTCGCCGGTGAACTATCGCTTCAAGAAAGTCCGCCGCTGAGGGACGCGCCAGCCTCGCATGGGCATTGAGACACTGGACCCGCGCAACGCCGCCGACGTCAACGCCGTCGCCGACCTGCACTTGCAGTTTCTCGGCGATAGTCCCATCGTGCGCCTGGGCCAGAACTTCCTGCGCCGCTTCTTTTACGTCACGCTGGTGGCCGATGATGAGGTGGGCGTCATCCTGTGCCGCCACGAAGGCCGCATTATCGGGTTCATCTCTTTTACCCGCGACCCGCTCGGCTTCATCTCGCGCGGCGCCCGCCGTCACCTGGCAGCGCTGGCCTGGCTGATGGGCACGGGCATGCTCGCGCGTCCCGCGCTGGCCAAAGATGTGCTGTTCACCCTGAAAATGATGCGCGAGCGCAGCGGCGAGGCCCGCAAGGCCGGGGAACCCGGCCTGGGGGAAGTGATTTCCCTGGTCACCGTGCCGGAGTTTCAGAAGCATATCCCCGAGGGAGGGAAGAGCCGCCTGACCGTGCGTCTGTTCGAAGAGATGGTCGCCTACTTTCGCGCCCAGGGCTTCCACCGCGTCCACTTGAAGGTGTTGCCGCAGAACAAGGCCTCCAATATTTTGTGCAGCATCATGGGCTGCCAGTTTGAGAAGATTACCGAGGCGGGCCTGACCGTGCATCGGTACACGTACTTCCTGAACGGCCCGCCGGGAGGACCGCCGCGCGCATGAGCAACGGCGACAAACCGGTCGCGCTGATCACCGGCGCGCGCAAGGGCATCGGCCGTTTCCTCGCCGAGCACCTGCTGAAGCAGGACTGGCGTGTCTTCGGATGCAGCCGCCAGGCGGCGGACTGGTCTGCGGAGGAATTCACGCACGTGCAGGTGGACGTCACCGACGAAGCGCAGGTGAAGGGCCTGGTCCGCGAGATTGGCCAGGCCACGGGCGGGCGGCTGGACGCGCTGCTCAATAACGCCGGCGCCGCTTCGATGAACCATTCACTGCTCATGCCGGTGGAGTCGGTCACCAAGATGATGGGAACCAACGTGCTCGGCACATGGCTGGTGAGCCGCGAGGCCGCCAAGCTGATGCAGAAGCGCCATTACGGGCGCATCGTCAACTTCAGCTCCATCGCCGTGCCCATGCGCCTCTCCGGGCAGGCCGTGTATGCCGCGACCAAGGGCGCGGTGGAGAGTCTCTCGCAGGTGATGGCGCGCGAGCTGGCCGAGTTCGGCATCACCGTCAACGTGGTGGGCCCCACGCCTGTTGCGACGGACATGACCCGCGGCGTGCCCCGGGAAACAATGGACAAGCTGGTCGAGCAGTTCCCCATCAAGCGCCTGGGCACGATGGAGGAAGTGGCCCACGTGGTGGACTTTTTCCTGCGCCCGGACAGCGCCGCCGTCACCGGCCAGGTGATTTATCTCGGCGGCGTGCCGAATTGAAGTAGTGTCAGTGGCGCGTGGCTAGTGGTCAGTGGCTGGCAACCCCGCATCGGCCTCACGCCTCTAGCCACTCGTCACTCGCCACTCGCCACTCTGGAAAAGACTCGATGACCATCACAAAAGCCCAAGAAGCCATCCCCATGCTGGACCTGAAGGCCCAGTACGCCACCATCCGCGAAGAGATTCGCGCGGCCATTGACGCGGTGCTCGATTCGCAGGTCTTTATCCTGGGGCCCCAGGTGCAGGCCTTCGAACAGGAGATGGCCGCCTATTGCGGCACGAAGCACGCCATCGGCGTGGCCAGCGGCACTGACGCCCTTATCCTGGCGCTGCACGCCGCCGGCGCCGGCCCCGGCGACGAAGTGATTGTCCCCGCGTTCAGCTACATCGCCACCGCCGATGCCGCCAGCCTGCTCAGCGCCAAGCCCGTCTTTGTGGACATCCTCCCCGATACGTTCAATCTCGATCCCGCCCAAGTGGAGTCGCGCATCACCCCGCGCACCAGGGCCATTGTGCCGGTGCACCTCTATGGCCAGCCCGCGGACCTGGACCCGGTGCTGGAAATCGCGCGCCGCCGCGGCATTATGGTGATCGAAGACGCGGCCCAGGCCATCGGCGCGCGGTACAAGGGGCGCATGGCGGCCTCGCTCGGCCAAGTGGGCTGCATCAGCTTTTTCCCCAGCAAGAACCTGGGCGGCTACGGCGACGGCGGCATGCTGGTGACCAACTCCGGCGATCTGGCCGCGCGCCTGCGCTCCCTGCGCGGCCACGGCGCCAAGACGCACAAGTACAAGAGCGAAGAGCAGGGCTGGAACAGCCGCCTGGATGAGATTCAGGCGGCCATCCTGCGCGTCAAGCTGCGCCACCTGGATGCCTGGAAGCGCGGCCGGCAGCAGAACGCCGCGCGCTACGGGGAACTGCTCGCCGCCGTCCCCGGCGTCACCGTGCCTGCGGTCGCTCCCTGGGCCGAACACGTCTATCACCAGTACACCATTCGCGTGCGCCGGCGCGATAGCGTGCAGAAGGCCCTGGCCGATCAGGGCGTGCCCAGCACCGTGTACTACCCCGTCCCGCTGCACCTCCAGGGCATGTACGGCGCGCTCGGCTGGCAGCCGGGCTCGCTGCCCCGCGCCGAGCAGGCCGCCGGGGAAGCCCTTTCGCTGCCCATTTACCCCGAGCTGACTCGGCAACAGATCCACCGCGTCGCTGGCGCTCTGGCGGCTGCTGTGCGAGGATGAGCGCGCCGCCTTGAAGCTGGTCACCATCGTCGGCGCGCGCCCGCAGTTCATCAAGGTGGCCGCGGTGTCGCGGGCCATCGCCGCGCACAACCGCGGCGCGGCGCCCGCGGACCGCATCGAAGACCTGATCATTCACACCGGGCAGCACTACGACGCCAGCCTCTCGCAAGTCTTCTTCCATGAACTGGAGATTCCCGCCCCGCGCCATCACCTGGGCATCGGCTCGGCCGCCCACGGCGAGCAAACCGGCCGCATGCTGCAAGCCATCGAGCCGGTGCTCATCAGCGAGAAGCCCGATTGGGTGCTGGTCTATGGCGACACCAACTCCACGCTGGCCGGCGCGCTGGCCGCCGTCAAGCTGCGCCTGCGCGTAGCCCACGTCGAGGCCGGGTTGCGCTCCTTCAACCTGCGCATGCCCGAGGAGGTCAACCGCATCCTGGCGGACCGCGTCTCCGACTTGCTCTTCTGCCCCACCGATGCGGCCGTGGCCAACCTGAAGCGCGAAGGCCTGACCCCCGGCATCCGGCAAGTAGGCGACGTCATGTTCGACGCTTCGCTGTTTTCCCGCGAACGGGCCCGCCGCGCCAGCGCCATCCTGGAGCGCCTGAAGCTCGCGCCCGGGGGCTTCCTGCTGGCCACGGTGCATCGCGCGGAAAACACCGACGACCCTGCGCGCCTCGCCGCCATTTGCGACGGCCTGGCGCGCGTGGCCGGGCGCTGGCCCGTGGTGCTGGCGCTGCACCCGCGCACGCGGAAATTCCTGGCGCTGCACGCGCTGGATGGGCGCCTCGGCAAGGTGCAGGTCATCGACCCCGTGCCCTACCTGGACATGATTCGCCTGGAGGAATCCGCGCGCGCCGTTTGCACCGACTCCGGCGGCGTGCAGAAGGAGGCCTTTTTCTATCGTGTGCCGTGCGTCACCCTGCGCGACGAAACCGAGTGGGTGGAGACCGTCGCCGCCGGCTGGAACCGCATCGTCGGCGCCGATGCGGACAAGATCGTCGCCGCGGCCGGGGCAGGGAAGCCGGATTCTTCCGCTGGCCCGGAGGCCTTTTACGGCGACGGCGATGCCGCGGGGAAAATCGTGAAGGCACTCCTGGCCACGGGGGCCCCATGATTCGCCTGATTCGCCGCGTCCCCCGCGATTGCCTCCTGCTGGGCGTGCTGGCCTTCGGCCTGTACCTGCCGGGGTTTCGCTGGGGCGCGCCGCACGCTACGGGGCCGGACCGCGTGCAGTCCTGGGGCGTGGACGACGGCACGCCCCTCCAGCCCCTGGCCGACGTCCACAACATCCTTCAGCCCAAGCCCGACCGCAACTTCGGCTACCCGCTGATGCATTCGTTCGTGGTCACCGGCGCCTATGCGCCGTACCTCGGCTGGCTATATCTCACGGGTGAGTTTCGGCCGGCCACGGGCTACCCCTTCGGCCTCGCCGACCCGGTGCGCGCGCTGCGCGCGCTGTCGGCCATCGCCCATTTTCTTTCCGTGCTGATGGGCGTGGGGATTGTGCTGGCCGCTTACGATGCCGCCCGCGCCCTGTGGGACCGCCGCGCGGGGATTGTGGCCGCGCTGTTCGTACTCGGCCTGTATCCGCAGTTCTACTACTCGCGCGTGGGCAACCCCGACAATTTGCAGACGCTCTTCACCGCGCTGGCCCTGGCCGGCCTCGCGCGGACCATCGCCGTCGGCTTCACCGTGCGCCGCGCGCTGTGGATGGGCGCGTGCATGGGTTGTGCCGCGGCCACCAAGGAACAGAGCGCCGCCCTGTTTCTGGGCTTTCCCCTGGTGATCGCGGCGCTGCAATGGCGCGCGCCCGGCGGTCTGGGCTCCGGCCCTTTCTGGAAGGGGGCGGCCGCGGCCACGCTGGCCGCCCTCGTGGCCTTCGGCTTCGGCAGCGGCTTGTTTGTGGACCCCGGCTTCTACGTCGCGCACATACGCTTCGTGCAGGAGCGCGTGGGCACCCTGGCCGCGAGCGGCGTCGCCTTCGTGAAAAGCTATCCGCGCACCTGGGAAGGGCATCGCGGCTTGGCGGGCGTGCTCACCGGCTACCTGGCGGACAATCTCACCTGGCCCGGCCTCCTGCTGGGCGTCGCCGGGCTGTCGTGGTCGGTTTGGCGCGAGCCACGCAAGGCGCTCTTCGCGCTTCCCGCGGCCACTTACCTGGCCATGCTGTTCTGGGCCGCGCGCGCCGGCCTGCTTCGTTACCTGATTCCCCCGGCCTTGATCCTGGCGCTCTTCGCGGCGCGGGCCGTTGCCGCCGGGTGGGACTCTCGACGCCGGGAGTTTCGCTGGGCGCTGGCCGCGCTGGCTGTGCTGGCGGCGGGCCTGGGACTCCTGCGCGGCGCGGACCTCACCGCCGCCATGCTAGATGATTCCCGCTACCACGCCGGCCACTGGTTCTACCAGCACGCCGCGCCGGGCGACCGTCTCGAACACTTCGGGCCCAGTTCCACGCTGCCGCCGCTTCCGCCCGGGCTGGCCAATGAACGCGCCATCGGCTACTTCGGCGCTGTATACCGACCGCGTGTGGATCAGGAGGCGGCGCGAGAGGTGCTGGATGGCTGGCGGGAACGGCGTCCACGCTTCGTCATCGTGATGCCGGATCATTCCAGCGCGCACGGCGCGCCCCACAGCGCCACCTGCCCTCCGCAGGTGTACCGCGCGCTCGAAGACGGCTCCGCGGGTTACCGGCTGGCGGCCACGTTTCAAGCGCCGGCGCTTTTCCCGTGGGCGCGCCCTCCCGCCCTCGACTACCCCAGCGTGAACCCGCCCATCCGCATCTACCAGCGGGTGGCCACGGCGGCCCCGCAGCGGGCTCCCGACCCGGAGAGCCCGCGATGAGGAAAGGCGCCAGCCTTTTCTTTACGGTATTGCGCGTGGCCATCGGCATCGCCCTGCTGGTGTACCTGGGCCGCAGCGGCATGATCCAGTGGAGCGCGCTGATGGGCCTCTTGCGGGCCTGGCCGGTCACCGCGCTGGCGTTCGCGTTGCTGCTCGTGGATATCGGCGTCACCGCGTGGCGGTTGTGCGTGCTGCTGCCGCCCCTGGGCTTCCACCTCACCGTGTGGGCCTCCACCAAGCTCATGCTCATTGGCCTCTTCTTCAACAGTTGCCTGCCGGGCTCGACGGGCGGCGACGTGATCAAGATTTATTACGCCTCGGCCGGCCACCGCGGCCGCCGCATGGAAGTGGCCACCATCATCCTGTTTGACCGCGTCATTGGCATGCTGGCGCTGATGGTCTGGCCCCTGCTGGCCGCGCCGTTCTTCCTGCCGCTGGTTGCGCGCCTGCCGGTGCTGCAAGCCTTGCTGTGGGGCGCGGGAGTGATGGCGCTGGCCATCCTTGCAGGCCTGGTGGTGAGCTTCTCGGAGGGGTTGCGCCGCAGCGCCATCCTGGGCTGGCTCCTCGACCGGCTGCCCTTCGGCCGCTACGCCGAGCGCGTCTTCGACACCGTGCACGAGTACCGGAGGCACAAGGGCGCGGTGGTAGCCGCCACGCTGATTTCGCTGGTGGCCCACTCCATGTCCGCCGGCATTACTCTGCTGGCCGCCTACGCCACCAATCCCGAAGGGGCGGCCTGGGAAATGCTGGTGCTGATCCCCCTCGGCCACCTCGCCAACGTGGCGCCACTCACGCCCGGCGGCCTCGGCGTGGGCGAGGCCGCTTTCAACCAGCTCTTCGCCCTGGCAGGACTGAGAGGCGGCGCCGAAGCCCTGCTCGGCTGGCGCCTGCTGACCATTCTCTGCGGTTTGGTGGGTTTGGTCTTCTACCTGCGCGGCCGCCAGCAGTACGTCCACGCCGCCGAGCAGGCCGCCGAGCCGGGCGACGCCCACAAGATCGAAGGGCCCGCCACGCCCCCGGGGCCCGGGCCCTGAGCCCCTTCTCCGCTTCTTCAGAACACCAACTGGCCTTTGTACTTCATCTTGTCGGCCTTGAATTCGAAGAACGCCCGGCGCTCCACCAAACCTCGTGAACCGGAACCGACCGACGGCGCCCCCGCGGGGGCGTCCGGGAAAATGGGTGCAGGGAATTCGAGCCGCAGCGTGTCACCGGGGCCCAGGATCGGCTCGCCGTTGACGTGGCGCGGGAACATGATTTGAAAAGAGCGCCCCGCCCCGCCCTGCGCTTCATACTTGATGGGTTGGATGCGAATCCCGTTGCGCGCTGTCAGGTAGATGTTCACCGGAATGGCCGTCGGGGCTACGCTTTGAAAGTAGCGGGCCAATTCGCGGTCGTACATCTCGAGGTTGGTGCTGTATTCCACCGCAATCACGATCACGTCCGGATATTGCCGGTCCAGGAAGCTCGCAGCGGAATCGTCGAAGGCCTTCTTTTGTTCGGCGCTCATTTTGTCGTACTTGTTCTCGATCATGGCCCGGCGAATCACCGCCTGCCGAACGGGCAGCGCCGACCGGAGTTGCGCGTAATAGTCAATGCGCCTCTCGGACTCTTCACCGCCGGTACTCCCGCCGGAGAAGGCCAGGTTCTGCACGTCGCGCGCGCCCGTGTGCGACGCCCACGGCGAGTTCTCCAGCACCTTCTTGCACTGCTCTTTGTTCCACTGGGTGTATGGCTTCTTCTCCCAGAATTCCTGAGCCAGGGTGGAATGGGCCGTCACCAACGCCAGCGCCACCAGAACCACTACCCCCCAAGCGACCCGCTTCATGGCTGTCCTCCAAACGCAAAATGGCCGGCACGCAAGGGCGCCGACTGTTGCCATTTACTGTATGGCGCTTCGCGTTCTGGAGTCAACTCCCCAACGAGGAGGTAGGATAAACGTCCAGGTCTGTCGGCTCGAACACCGCCAAGGCTTTTCGATTGTCCAGGGAAATGAGGCAAAAGGACTACACGGATGTGCGCAAGAACTCGGTGAAACAGAAGCCTGAAAGTCTCTCCACAGTGCCCGGGTCAGGCTTCCTGCGGGGAAAGCAGGACCTAGTACGTCAGGCTGCCCTTGTACTTCATCTTCTCGCCCTTGAACTCGAACACCGCGCGGCTTTCTTTCAGCCCGCGGGAAACGGGGCCGGAGTTGGGATTGATCGCCGAGGTGCGCGTGCTGTCGGCGAAGCCCGCCGAGCCGGTCGGTGACGTGGCGTCGAAGGTGGGCGTGGGCAGCTCTAGAAGCAACCGGTCGCCCGGCCCGATGATCGGCTCGCCGTTCCCCAGTGTGCGCTTGAACACCAGTTGAAAGGCGCGGCCCGCGCCGGGGTCCGGCTCGTACTTGACGGGCTGGATGCGCACCCCGTTGCGCACCGTCAGGTAGGTTTGCGCGGCGATGGTCTCCGGCGCCACGGTCTGCCAGTGGCGCGCCAAATCCCGGTCCACCTGCTCAATGTTGCTGCCGTACTCCACGGTGATCACAATCACGTCCGGGTACTGCCGCGCCAGGTACTGCCACGCGGAATCGTCAAACACCTTCTTTTCCTCCGGGGTCATCTTGTCGTACTTGCGCTCCAGCATGGCTCGCCGGATCACCGCCTGGCGCACCGGCAGCGCCGACCGCACCTGCGCAAAGTAGTCAATGCGCCGTTCGCTCTCCTGTCCCTGCGTGGAGGCCTTGCTGAAGGCCAGGTTCTGCACGTCCCGGGCCCCGGTGTGCGAGGCCCACGGCGAGTTCTCCAGCACCCTGGCCGCCTGCTCCCTGGTCCATTCCGTGTACGGCTTGGTCTCCCAGAACTCCTGGGCCCCCGCCGCTGTTCCCGTGGCCAGAGCCGTGATCAGTGGCGCCATCATCAACGTCCGCTTCATCCCTGCTCCTTCCTGTCCGCTCCCGTCGTTCTTCCAGGCCCGGTTCCCCGCGGGCCTCACCATGTATAGACGTTTCTCAGATGGGTTCGGTTTAGGGCAGTGCGGATGCGGTAAACGGCGGCTTCGGGCCGGCGTGGGATTGGATTCAGTGCTCTTGACCGGCGTTGCCTCTCCTTCGTAGGATGGTGTGCCGCGCCGGAGGGTCCTGGCGGCGCCAGCGCGGCCGTCTCGGGTTGAAAACAGGGAGACTTGCCTATGGGGCCTACCAGCGCGGAACAGGAAGCCAAGTGGCGGGAGCGGCGGCGCGGCCCGCGGCTCAATTCCAGCATCTTCGTCAAGCTGGAGTGGGAGGCCGCGGAAGGCCAGCGCGCCCGCGCGGAGACCCGCACCAAGATCGTGGGCACCTACGGTTGCATGCTGGTCCTGCCCAACCAGTTGGAAGTGGACCAGCACGTCCACGTCACCAACATGACCAACCAGCAGGGCGCCGCCGGCGCCGTGGTCTGGCGCGGCAAGAAGCGCTTCGAAGGCTGGGAGTACGGCATCGAGCTCATCAACCCCGAAATGAACTTCTGGGGCCTGGAACTCGCGTAGGGGCGCGCATGCTGCGCCCCGTTCCACCAGGCGCGCAAAGTCGTCAAGCGCGCCGCGCGCGGTCCGCCCGTGGCACTGGTGAAGACAGACATGACCGTACCCCGCGGCGGTCGCGCCGCTCTTCTGGTTTCCTTGCTCCAGGCCGCTTCTGCCTGGCCCCTGCCCGTCTTTTCCCAGGAAGCGGACAACGTGTTGGCGCGCGAACGCTGGTTCTACCAGCGCCGGGTCTCGCCCCTCGGCTTCATCCCCGGCGCGGCGCGCACCAGCGCCCTGAAGGAGCTGGAAGCGATTCGCGCCCAGGAGCGGGTCCGCGCGGCCGCCGGGGCCATGAGCAGCAAGAGTCACGCCTTGAGTGCGACCGCTTGGACCCCTATCGGTCCCCGGCCCACCTCCACCAGCGGACAAGTCGGCAACGTCTCCGGCCGCATCGCCGCCGTCGCCGTCAACCCCCAGAATCGCGATGAGGTCTACGTCGGGGGGGCTCAGGGCGGCGTGTGGCGCTCCGTGGACGGCGGAGGGAACTGGACTCCGTTGATTGACGGCGACCCCGCCACCAACGAGCCCTCACTGGCCATCGGCTCCATCGCCATTGACGGAACCACCTGCAACGCCGCCAGCGCTCCCGTTTGCCAGACCATCTACGTCGGCACCGGCGAGCAGACCTTCAGCGGCAGCAGCTACTTCGGCGCCGGCATCCTGAAGACCACCGACGGCGGCGCCAACTGGACCCAACTCGGCAACCCGCCCGGCTCTCCTTTTGTCGGCCCCTTCAGCGTTGTGGTGGGCGGCGCCCGGATCGGCTCCCTGGCTATCCGCCCGGGCACCAGCGGGCCCACCACCGAACTGCTGGCCGGGGTGCAGATCCTCATTAACCCCGACAACGGCAACGCCAGCGGCGTGTACCGTTCCACCGACGCCGGGGCCACCTGGACCCAGGTGGCCTCCGCTTCCGGGGCCTCCGGCAACGAAGTCCTTTTCGACCCGGCAGACTCCAATGGCAACGTGGCCTATGCCTCGCTGGGCGTGCCCAGCCGCCCCGGGCCGGTGGGCGATCCGCAGGCCGGCATCTACAAGTCCACCGACGGCGGCGCCAATTTCACCAAGCTCACCTTGCCATCGCCGGTAAATACCACTCCGGGGATTGAAAACGTGGGCCGCGTGGAAATCTCCATCGGCCAGGGCGTGCTCTACGCCAGCATCGCCAACGCTACCTTGAGCTCGAACAACGTCCTCGGCCTCTTTCGCAGCACCGACGGCGGCGCCAACTGGACCCACCTGACCACCGCCCCCAACCACTGCACTCCGCAGTGCTGGTACGACCATGTGATTCAGGTGCACCCGGCCAACGGCAACGTGGTGTACGTGGGCGGCTCGGCCACCGCCGGCTACTTCTCGCGCACCACCAACGGCGGCAGCTCCTGGGAAACCAACGCCAATTGCAGCGGCATCCCCGTGAACTGCCTGCACGTGGACATTCAATCCATGGCCATCGGCGCCAGCGGCGGGTCCGCCACCCTCTACGTGGGGAATGACGGCGGCGTGTGGAAGGCGGACGTCACCAATCCCACCGCCGCGCTTCCGCTGGGCTGGGTGAACCTCAACGCGGGCCTCGAGCTGACGCAGTTTTACCCCAGCCCCTCGATTCACCCCACCGACCTGCACATCGGCTTCGGCGGCACCCAGGACAACAACACCCAGCGCTACACCGGGGCCGCCACCTGGACCTCGGTCACCTGCGGCGACGGCGGCTGGACCATCATTGATCCCTCCAACCCCAACAACGTGTACACCACCTGCCAGAACATTGACATTCGCAAGTCTACTACCGGCGGTACTCCCTTCTCCTTCGCCTCTTCGGACAACGGCATCTTCGACACCGACGATGTCTCCTTCATCCCCCCGTTCGTCATGGATCCCAACAACTCCGCCCGCCTGTACTTCGGCACCTGCCGCGTCTATCGGACCATGGACGGCGCTTCGTCCTGGGCCCTCATTTCTCTGGACCTTTCAGGCGCGGCCGGCGGCGGCTCCTGCTTCTCCTCCAGCGGCACCATCGAGACACTGGCCGTGGCCCCCAGCGACTCCAACATCGTCTATGCCGGCACCAGCGACGGAGTCATCCAACGCACCACCAATGCCTTGGCCGCTTCCGGCCACGTCTGGACGGACATTACCGGGAACCTCTCCACCGTGCGCGGCATTTCCTGGATTGCCGTGGACCCCGCCAACCCGGATATTGTCTATGCCGCGCTCTCCGGCTTCAGCGGCACGGGCTTCGCCTTGCCCGACGCCACCCGCCACGTCTTCCGCACCACGTTCGTGAATGGCAGCGCCACCGTGTGGACAGACATTTCCAGCAACCTGCCCAACATCCCCGTGAACACCCTGTTGCTGGACCCCGCCAAGCCCGGCACGGTGTTTCTCGCCACCGACATCGGCGTGTTCTTCGCCGAAGACGCTGCACCCCCCAACACCGCGCCCACCTGGACCACCCTGATGAACGGCCTGCCCCGCGTGGCCGTCATGGGACTGGCCCTGCACAACGCCACGCGCACCCTGCGCGCCGCCACCCACGGCCGCGGCATGTGGGACCTCAGTCTCAACCCGGCCAAGAAACGCCGCGGCCAGGTCATCTCCACCGGCTCCCTCGACCCCATCCAATAGCCGCACATTCCTCCTCTGTATTCTCCGGGAACCTCTGCGTACTCTGCGCCTCTGCGTCGTCTTTTGGTTTTTGCAAAGCTGAATAAGACTGCATAGATGACGCAGAGGCGCGGAGGGCGCAGCGGAACGCGGAGAAGGAACGGCCTGCCAAAAGATGAGCTTCTCGCTCTACCGCGCGGCAGCGGCGGAAGGCTCCGCGATCAGCTCATCGATCCGCGCCAGGGCGCGCGCCAGCTTCTCCGCGTTGTAGCCGAAGCCGATGCGGATGTGGCCGGGCATTTCGAATTGCGAGCCGGGCACGATGAGCACGCTCTTGCGCTCCAGCAGCGCCTGCGCCATTTCGTCCACCGTGCCGCGCCCGCGCCACCCCAGCCACGCGATGGCCCCCGCCGCCGGGGGGACGTGGGTGATGCGCTCCCCGTGCCGCGCGATCCACTCGCGCAGCACCGGGTAATGCCCGCGCACCAGCCCGCGGGTGCGCTCGATGATGCGCGCGTGGCGCGCCGGCTCGAGCGCCAGCGCGGTCAGGCGGTCGCTCACCGCGGAGAACGCGATGCTGGTGTAGTCGTGATAGCTCCACAGCTTGTCCACCAGCTCCGCGGGGCCCGCCACCCAGCCCACGCGCAGCCCCGGCAGGCCGTAGGCCTTCGAGAAGCCCGCGGTGCAGATGGCGCGCTCGTAGCGTCCCCAGAAAGATGGCGTCGTTGCGCTGCCTTCGCGTTCGGCGCCGCGGTAGATTTCGTCGGCCACCAGCCACGCCCCCGCGCTCTGCGCCGCGCGGCAGATGCCGTCCATCGCCTCTTCGCTGAGCACCGCGCCGGTGGGATTATTCGGGTTGCACACGGCGATGAGCTTCGTCTTCGGCGTGACGGCGCGCCGCAGCTCGTCCGGGTCCGGCTGCCACTTCCATTCCTCGCGCAGCCACACCGGCTTGACCTGCGCCCCGAGGGCCCGCGCCACGCCTTTGATCTGCATGTAGTGCGGCTGCACGAAAACCACTTGGTCGCCCGGCTCGACCAGGGCCCAGGTGGTCACGTAGTTCGCTTCGCTCCCGCCGGAGGTCATCAGCACGTTCGCGTGTGTCGCCCCCGGATAGAGCCGCGCCACCGCCGCGCGCGTCTCTTCGCTGCCGTTGGTCTGCGGGTAGCCCAGCGGCAGGACCAGCAGCCGCTGCAGCGCCTCGCCGCCGCCCACCAGCTCCTCCAGGGTCATCGGCTCGACCCCGCTCTCCGAGATATTCAGCTCGACGCGGTTCTCCCACACCGACTGCCACCGCTCCATCGCAAATGGTTCAATCCTCATCGCGCCCTCTTGAATCCGCAGTTTTCTCCAACCGCTTCCAATTCAGCCCGCCGGTTCGCTCCTACGCGAACGGCAGCTTGGCCAGGTCCACGTTGCCGCCGCTCAGGATCACGCCCACGTGCTTGCCCTCCGCGCCGATCTGCTTGTTCAGGACGGGCGCGGCGGCCACGGCTGCGGACGGTTCGGCGATGATCTTCATCCGCTCCCAAACGTGGCGCATGGCTTCGGCGATTTCCTCCTCGCTCACCAGCAAGATCTGGTCCACGCGCTCCCGCAGGATGGCGAAAGTCAGTTCGCACAGCGACGCCCGCAGCCCGTCGGCCATGGTGTCCGCCGAGCCGAGCGGCTGAATCGCGCCGGCGTCGAGCGATCGCGCCGCGTCGTCCGCATTGCGCGGCTCCCCGCCGATCACGCGCACGTTGGCGCGCATCATTTTCGCGCAGATGCCCGTGCCGGAGAGCAGCCCGCCGCCGCTGACCGGGGCCAGGATCACGTCCAGGTCCGGAACTTCCTGGAGCAACTCCATGGCCGCGGTGGCCTGGCCGGCGATGATGCGCTGGTCGTTGTAGGGGTGGATGAGCACCGCGCCGGTGCGGGCGATGATCTCCTGCGCCGCGGCGTCGCGCGCCGCCAGCGTGGGCTCGCAGAAGGTGATTTGCCCGCCGTAGCCTTCGACGGCCTTCACCTTGGCCGCCGGGGCGTTCGAGGGCATCACGATCCACGCCGGGATGTCCCGCAGCCGCGCCGCATAGGCCAGGGCTGCCGCGTGGTTCCCCGAGGAGTGCGTCGCCACGCCCCGCCGCGCCTCCTCGTCACTCAGCGAAAGGATGGCGTTGGCGGCGCCGCGGATTTTGAACGATCCGGTCTTCTGCAAGTTCTCGCACTTGAAGAACACCCGCGCGCCGGCCATGGCGTTGAGCGCCCGGCTGCTCATCACCGGCGTGCGATGGATGTGCGGCGCGATGCGCGCGTGCGCCGCGCGGATCGTTTCCAGGTTGGGCCCAGTCATCTTAAGAAAGTTCGAGAGTTCGAAGGTTTGAAAGTTTGAGAGTTTGGGAGGTTGCCTTGGGCCATTTGTCCGGGGAAACTCTGAATCTCTCAAACTTTCAAACACTCGAACTCTTTCCGCGGGGCATTATGGCATAGTTTCCACCGTGCCCGCCGCCGTCGCTCGCGCCGAACTGTACGCCGGAGCCCGTCACGACCAGTTCTTGTTGTGCGCCGCGGCCTTCCTCCGGTCCGTGGTGATTGGCATGACCGGGGTGCTGCTGGCTCTCCATTTGAACGCCGCTGGCTGGGATCTGCGCACCATCGGGGCCTTGGTATCGGCCGGGCTGGCGGGTAATGCTGCGGCCACGCTGCTGGTGAGCTTCCGCGCCGGGCGCTGGGGAATCCTCCGCACGCTGTTGGTCTTGGGCGTATTGAACGTTCTCGGCTTGCTTGCTCTGGGTGTCCTGCGCCAGGTTTCGTGGCTCTTCGTTGCGGCCATCTTCGGAATGGTCAACGGACTTGGGCGCGATCGCGGCCCCGCGTACGCCCTGGAACAGGCCATCCTGCCGGAAACAACTACCCCGGACCGGCGCACGTTCCTGCTGGCCTGGTACAGCATGGCGTTGGACATTGCTCTGGGCCTGGGGAGCCTGGCGGCGGGGCTGGCCCATTGGTTCCACAGGCTGTCGTTTGGAGTCGATGAGTCCTTTCGCGCTTGCTGGTTGCTCGGGGCAACGCTCCTTTTGGTGTCACTGGCTTGCTACGGGTTCCTTTCCTTACGCGGAAAGCAGAATAGAAGCGCAGCCCAATTCACGCCGTCCCCGGAGACGCGGCATCGTGTTTTCAAATTGGCTGCTCTTACAGGAATGGACAGTCTGGGTGGCGGCTTCCTGAGCGGCGCGTTGCTCTCCTACTGGTTCTTCCACCGCTTCGAGATGAGCGTGATCTGGCTGGCCTGGCTGTTCTTCGCTGCTCGCATCGCCAACGCGGCTTCCCATCTGGCGGCCGCGTGGCTGGCCCTGCGCTTCGGCCTGCTGAACACCATGGTGTTCACGCACATCCCCTCGAGCCTGTTCCTGATCGCCGTGCCCTTCGCGCCGAGCGCGGGGTGGGCCGTGGCGCTGTTTCTGGCGCGCGAGGCCCTGGTGGAAATGGACGTGCCCACGCGCCAGTCCTACATCCTGGCCGTGGTGCCCCCGGAAGCGCGCAGCTATGCCAGCGGCATCACCACGTTCACGCGCAACGCCGCTTACGCCGCGGCCCCCGGCCTGGCCGCGCTGGGCATGAGCGCCGTCACCCTGTCGCTCCCGCTCTTCCTCGGCGGCGGCATCAAAATCGCCTACGACGTGCTGCTGTATTTCTCCTTTCGAAGGGTGAAGCCGCCTGAGGAGAAGTGAGGAGTGGGGAGTGAGTAGTTACGGGTGAGGAGTTAGGAGTGGGGAGTCAATCCGCCCGCGTTTCATAGGTCTTTACTCCCCACTCCCAACTCTCCACTCCCCGCTTCTCCAATTTAGCGCCCCTCTCCCCTCTCCCCCGACCCCTCTGCCCCGACCCCTCTCCCCCACTCTGTGGCATAATGTCACTCAACGGTCCGCGTCCCCGGCCGCCGAGCTTCATTCATAGATTCCACGTCCCCAGCGGCGAGGAGGAACGGCATGGGTCAAGAGCGGCGCAAAGAGCCTCGGATTCCAGCGAAGATGCCCGTCAAGCTGCGGCCCACCGAAGGGGTCACTCCTTATTCGACCAATTCCGAGTCCCTCAACATGTCCAACAGCGGCGTGCTGTTTGTGCTGGAGAGCCCGTTGAAAATCGGCGCGCAGGTGGACCTGGCCTTTGTCATGCCCACGGAAGTGACCGGGGGCCTGCCCGTCAAAGTGCGCTGCCGGGCCCGCGTGGTGCGCGTGGACCACGACGGCGTCCCCGAGGGCAAGTCCGGCATCGCCGCGCACATCGAACGCTTCGAAACCATCGTCGCCGAAACATAGGGCGGCTGTACGCCGCGGGGAGTTAGAGCCTGCGGGCGTTCTGGCATCTTTGCACGCGGCGCTGAAGCGCGGCTGAGCGGGCGGGATGAACCCGCCCCTACTTTTTCTTGGGGGCTTCCACGGTGAAGGTGACCTTGGCGCTGGCGGAATTCTCGAACTGGTCGTACACGCGCACGGCCACGGTGTGCTCGCCGGGCGCGAGCGTGCCCAGCTCGATGCGGTAGGATTCCACGGGCGCATCGGTAGTGCGGTCGGCGGGGAAAGCCAGCTTCCAGTCGCCCGCGTTCAGGCTGACCTCGGCGCGCGCGATGGCGCTATACGAGTCGCGGGCTTCGAACTCCAGGCGCACCTCGGGGCTCATCGGCGTGGCCCGCAGGCTGACGACGGTGGGCGGCGTATTGTCCACTTCGAAGCGGTCGCTTTCCCGCTCGGCGGTGAGCGCTTCCCCCGGCGGGTTCGCCGGCGCATCGGTGGCCACAATCTTCAGGTAGTACGCCCCATCCGGCATGGTCCCGGCGTCCCACGAGTAATACTTCTGCTGGAGGCCGTCCTTCAGCAGCTTCCAGTTCTTCTCGCCTTCGCCGCGGTAGTACACGGCGAATTCCAATTCGTCGTCATTTTCGTCGCGCGCGCCCCACACCACTCCTTGCGACCCGCGTTGCGCGAAGCCCTGCGGCGGCGGATCGAACCGCGGCGCCGAGGGCTGCCCTTGCGCCTGCGGCCCGCCCATCCCCGGCGGCGCCCCGGGCGGCGTGGGCATGCGCAACTGCACCGGCGCGGCCTGCCCGCCTCCCGGCGGCTGCCCGGCGAAGCCCTGCACGCGGACGCCGGGGCTTTGCGGGATCACCGCGTCAATCACCGGCGCGACATTCTTGGGCAGATAGGCCAGGCTCACCCACGTCACGTTCACCGTGTCCGCTCCGGCGCCCTGTCCTTGCGGCGCGCGGAACACGGCCTTCCACTGCGCGAAGCGCGCCGCGGGCACTTCGGTCGCAGAGCCCCGGGCGTCCGCGAACGGCCCGGCCCACGGGCTCCAGTTCTTTTCCGGGTTGCTGGTGTTGCCGCTGCGGAGGAAGAACGACACCTGCCCGTGCGTGGCCCCGTTCTCGCCCCACCAGGAGAGCCGGCCCCACTGCGAAAACACTTTGGCGTCGAAGGCCTGCGACTCGAAGGTACCCTCGGGCTCGTAATCCGGCCCGAGCGTGAATACTTTTCCGGGGTTGGCGGTGCTCAGATACACCTTGCCGCCGGGTCCCGCCGTAACGCCGGTGATTTGCGCCGAGGCCGTCTTGGCCAGCGTCGAATGGATGCCGCGGCCTTCGAGCTGGATCAAGTTGCCGCGGTTGCCCGTGCCCAGCAGCAGCCTGCCCGTCGGCGAAAGCCCCAGCGAGTACACCAGGTCCTCGCGCGAAGTCCACAGCACTTCCGGCGCGCCATCCGGCGCGATGCGGTACACCTCGCCGCCGCCGGACGTCGGCGGGAAGGGAATGAACGGCGTGGGCTGCTGCGGCGGGCCTTGGATCACCTGCGCCTGCTGAGCGGCGGCTGCGGCCGCGGCCGCGGCTGCGGCCGCGGCCTGTTGCTGCTGGAACGACGGGGTGACCGGGGAGGCGCTGGCCGCCGTCGTGCGCGGCTTTTCGCCGATGGCCGCGGCGTACAGGTTGCCGGCCTTGTCCGCCAGCAGCGCGGTCACCTCTTTCCGCGCCGTCTCGTAAATGACGAAGGCCATGGGCGGAGCCGTCTTCTCCACGCGCAGGATCAGCCCGCTGGGATCGGTGCCCGCAATCAGGCGGCCCTGGGAGTCGAAGGCCAGGGCGCGCACGTGGTTCTCATCGCTCTTGAAGAAGGGCTGGCCCTTCCCGTCCGGCGTCACCGAGAAGATTTCGCCCTTATCCCCGGTGGCCACATACAACCTGCCCCCCGCGTCGAACGCCAGGTCCCAGATGTACTTGGTCTTCGGCTCGAAGAAAGTGGTCTTCTCGCCCTGGGGGGTGACCTTGTACACCTTGCCGTCAGGCGAGGTGCCCACGTAGAGGTTGTCCTGCTTGTCGAGCGCCAGGGCCTGCGCGGCCAGCTCCTGCGATTCGAATACGGTGGTGGCGGCGCCCTTCTGGTCGAGCCGCAGCACCTTGGCGTTGGACCCTCCGGCCGCGTACAGGTTGCCCTTCGAGTCGGCGCGCAACGCCCACAGGTAGGCCGCGTTGGGGTCGGCCAATTGCGCGAAGCGCGGCGCCAGCGTCAGCTTGCCGTCGCTGCGCAGGGCTACGCCTTTGGCCGTGCCCTTGTCGAACTCTTCGTAGTACGACTGCCGCCAGAAGCGCGTTTTCTCCGCGCCGGCGGCTGCGGCCAGCAGCAGCGCGCCCGCCGCAATCCCATAGGCTGTGTTCTTCTTCATGTTTCCCTGGAGCGGCGGCCTTCCGGCCCAGCCCGGCGCCGATGGAATCGGCGGGGCCGGCCTCTTCTACCTCACCGTAATTAGTATGGATTGCTGCCCGGTGACCACGTGGTTCAGCGCCAGCGACCACTCCCCGGCGATGGACTCCCGGAGCAGCAGCGCGCTGCCTCCCGCGCGCCGCTGGTCCAGCACGTTGATCTGCGAGAGCGGCGCGTTGGGCAGCTCCTTATCTTCCAGCAGCAGCGTGGGACTCGGTTGCAGCAGCGTGACGTACAGGCGGCTGTTGCGCCGTTCACGGTTGAGCAGCGTGATCAACTGCCCCAGCCCCGGCAGGCGGCTCTGCGGGCTGAACGAGAAGAACCGGCTCACGCGGTTGAGCGAGTCCGAATCGCTCACCAGTACGCGCAGCGGCCCGCGCGGGGCCTGCGGCGGGATGGTGATGGGCACCTCGCGGATGTACGGCGCCCCACGATACCCCCGCAGCAGCACCTTGATGTGGATGGTCTCCCCGGGGCTGACTTCGCTCTTCTCGCTCCAGGCGCTTTCGATCGCCGCCGTCCGCCGCTCCGGGATGGCCTCCACGCGCAACGCCACTTTCTCGATCTGCGGCTTCTCGTAGGGGTTGGTGAAGATGCGGTTGAAGATGTTCTGCACGGTGAGCGCCACGAAGAGGCCGTCGGGCACACCCATGTCCGTCGGCGCGAACATGTTCTCCAGGTTCACCGCCGTGAAACCCTTCAACTGGATGCCCCCGCTCAATTGATAGCTCATCCCCTCGCTGTACGCAGGGTTGGCCGTCAGCCCGTTGAACACCGAGATGGCCACCAGCAGCGGAGTGATCTTGGGGTTCTCGATGACTTCGAAATGGAACTTCTGGTCGCCGCCGGGCAGGCCCAGGCTCAATTCCACGGGGATCAACCGCGCCTTGCCCCCCAGCCGCCCCATCACCGCCGTCAGCCGGTCCTGCGTGACGGCCCCGATCACCCCTCCGTTATTCATCAGCTTGGTGGAGGCCATGGCCGACGAGGCCGTGGTCAGCACCCGCCCGCGGGTCATGGGCATGTCCACGCTGCCGTGCGCCAGCACCGGATGCCCGCACACGAACACGCGGCCCTCGCTGACCACGGTCACCGTGCAGCCTGCCGCCATCGACAGGTCCCCCTGCACCAGCACCATCCCCACCATGTCCCCCGGCTTCAGGTCGGCATCGTCCGGCCGCGCGTCGGTGGTTCCACCGGGCGCCGCTACCATCCCCAGTTCCGCGAACTGCTCGCGGAACCGCCCCAGCGCCTCCTGCCGGAACCCGGAAACCATCAGCGGCGTTTCAATCGGCGCCAGAAAAGCGCCCGCTCCGCCCCCCCGCCCCGCGAATTCCCCCGGAAGCGGGACCTGCCGCGGCGCGCTCGATGCGGCCACCTCGGGCTCGGCGGCCCTGGCCTCGGCTTTCTGCAGCGCCGGCGGGGGCGCGTCCACCGCGAATACGCTGCGGATGGGCGTAATCCCGGCCAGCGGCTCCTTCGCGAAAATGCCCATCCGGTAGGAAAGCGCCCCGGCCAGTTTGCCCTCGATGTACACCGGGCTGCCGCTCATCCCGCTCACCACACCGGTGAACTCCACCTTGGGGCCTTTCAGCAGCGCCAGGATCAGGTCCTGCTTCGGGCCGATGGCGTTGCGCATCACCCCGATGATCTCCAGCTCGATCTCTTCAATCTGGTCGCCGGCGAAGATCGTGCGCAGCACGCCCTTCATTCCCGGCCTGACCTGCTCCAGGGGAAACGTCTCCGCCTTCTGCGCCCCCGCCGCGAGCGGGAGCATCAGCAGCAAAGCGGTCATCGCCCAGAGGGCCGGCGTTCGCGGGCTTATCTTCATGTTTCCACCATGTTACTCCTTTGACGCGGGCCGAATCAATTCGGGTGCCTTGCCCACATGCGAATCAGGACACCCCCCCGGTCGGTGCGGGCCGGCCGGGCAGGCCACCCGCGCGGAGCGCCGCTCCTGCTAGAATCCACCTCCTGCGCTTCACCGCAGCCACTCGATGCCCATAGCCCGCATCACACCCGCGCGGCGCGTCCGCGGGGAGTTGCAACTCCCCGGCGACAAGTCCATCTCCCACCGCTACGCCATCCTCGCGGCGCTGGCCGAGGGGCCCAGCGAAATTTCCAACTACAGCACCGCCGATGACTGCGCCCGCACCCTGGCCTGCCTGGAACGGCTCGGCGTCAAGTGCCGCCGCGAGGGCCACCGCGTCCACCTCACCGGCGCCGGCCTCGTCGGCTTTCGCAAGCCCTGGCGCAAGCTGGACGCTGGCAACTCCGGCACTACCATGCGTCTGCTGGCCGGCGTGCTGGCCGGGCAGCCGTTCGCCGCCACGCTCACCGGCGACCCGTCGCTCCGCCGCCGGCCCATGCGCCGCATCATCGAGCCGCTCACCCGCATGGGCGCCCGTATCACGGCACAGGGCGACGGCCTGGCCCCCCTGGAGATCCACGGCGGGCCCCTGCGCGCCATTGATTACACCCTGCCGGTGCCCAGCGCCCAGGTCAAATCCTGCATCCTCCTCGCCGGCCTCTTCGCCGACGGCGTAACTTCGGTCACCGAGCCGGTGCGCACCCGCGATCACCTGGAGCTGGCCCTGGCGCAATTCGGCGCCGAGGCGCCCCGTGCCGAGCGCGCCATTCGCCTGGCCGGCCGCCAGCGGCTCACGGGCCAGAGACTGGGCGTCCCCGGTGACATTTCTTCCGCGGTGTTTTTTCTGGCCGCGGCCATGCTGCTGCCCGATTCGCAAGTCACCTTGCACCACGTTGGCCTGAATCCCACCCGTACCGCCGTCCTCGACTGCCTCGCCGCCCAGGGCGCCTGCATCCGCCTGACCGATGTGGCCGAGGAGAACCGCGAGCTGGCGGGCACGGTCACTGCAGGTTCCGCGGCGCTCCAGGGCGGCGCCGTCTCCGGCCCGGCCGCGGCGCGGATGATTGACGAGCTGCCCATGCTGGCCGTGCTCGCACCCTTCACCGCGGGCGGCTTGGAAATCCACGATGCCGGCGAGTTGCGCCTGAAGGAGAGCGACCGCATCGCCACCCTGGCGGACAACCTTCGCCGCATCGGCGCAGAAGTGCAGGAATTGTCCGACGGCCTGCGCATCCCCGGCGGCCAGGCCTCCCGGCTGCGTGGCGCGGAGATTGACCCGCAAGGCGACCACCGCATCGCCATGGCCTTCAGCGTGGCCGCGCTGGCCCTGCCCGGCGAAACCGCTATCCTCGGCGCCGAATGCGCCGCAGTCTCTTTCCCGGAGTTCTTCCCGCTCCTCGACGCCGTCACGCAACGTTAGTTTTCGCGGCCCGTGAAGGGAACAGCGAGTGGGAGGGAGTTGGGAGCAGGGAGTGGGGAGTTGGGAGTGCCGCAGGGAGTGTCGTGGGAGAGGTGTCAGGGGAGAGGCTGACTTCCTCCTTCTGCCTTCGTTCTCTCTCCCCTGCTCCCTCTCCCCTGTTCACTCCCCACTCCTCACTCCCCACTCTTCAACAAGTCACACCAGCCGCTTCAACAACGATATCTGCCCCGCATGGTAAATGTCGTGCTGGATCACGCCGTGCATCTCGCCGTAGAAACTGCGCGGCGTCCTGACACCGGGGACCAGGTCATTGAGCCGGCCTTCCGGGAAGGCGGCCACGGCCGCGCGCAACCGGCGGTGCGTTTCGAGCAGCGCGGCCTGCGTGCCCTGCCAGGCGGCCTCGCTCCTATCTGTGGCAGAGGGCCAGTCCTGCGCATCCGTAAGGTCGCTGATGCTCTCGCCCGCCAGTCGCCGCTGCACGATGCCCTCCCACACGCCGATGTGCAGGGCAATCTCCCAGATGCTGTGTCCGCCGCCGGCCGGCTTGCGCCCCGCGCGCGCCGCGTCCACGCCCGCCAGCGCCTCCCGCACCGAAGGCCCGTGCCACGCCTTGCCTTCGTACGCGCGCTTCAATTGCTCACTGGTTCGCTCAATTTCCGTCATGTGCCCCCCGCGGGATTCTAACAGTGTGGGGTGAGGAGTGATGAGTTGTGGGAGTTGGGAGGGGAGCGTAGGGAGGGGGGCAGGTGGATTTGGCGGAGTTCTGCCTCTGCCTTCTGCACTCCCCACTCCCAACTCCCCACTCCTCACTCCTCGCTTTCCACTACACACTCCACATCGCCTCCAGTACAATCCCCGCGTCATGTCCCCGCTGTGCATTCTGTGCCTGGCCAGCTACAAGAAGGGCGACGAGTTCCTGCGCCAGGCCCGCCGCCAAGGCGCCCGCGTGGTCCTGCTCACCTCGAAGTGCCTGGAGCACGCTGACTGGCCACGCGACTCGATTGACGAAATCTACTTCATTCCCGACAAGGACAAGGATTGGGACATGCGCGACGTCATCGCCGGCGTCAGCTACCTGGCGCGCACCGAGCCCCTCGACCGCATCGTGGCCCTGGACGACTTCGACGTCGAGCGCGCCGCCTCCCTCCGCGAGCACCTGCGCATCCCCGGCATGGGCGAGACCACCGCACGCTACTTCCGCGATAAGCTGGCCATGCGCACCCGCGCCGCCGAGGCCGGCATCCCCATCCCGCACTTCGCCCACGTGCTCAACCACGCCCGCCTCCACGCCTGGCTCGATTCCCACCCGCCGCCCTACGTCCTGAAGCCGCGCCTCCAGGCCGGCGCCATCGGCATCAAGAAGGTCGCTTCGCCCCAGCACTTCTGGGAATTGGCCAACGCGCTGGGCGACCAGCAGTCCTACTACGTTCTCGAACAATTCATCACCGGCGACATCTTCCACGTGGACACCATCGTCTGGGACTACAAAGTGGTGTTCGCGCTGGCCAGCCGGTACGGCCGCCCGCCCATGGAGGTGTCGCAGGAAGGCCGCGTCTTCTCCACGCGCACGCTCCCGCGCGCCTCGCAAGAGGAGGAAGCCCTGCTCGACCTGAACGGTCAATTGCTGAAGAACCTCGGCCTCAAGCAGGGCGTCTCGCACAGCGAGTTCATCCAGGGCGCCGACGGCACGTTCTACTTCCTCGAAACTTCCGCGCGCGTCGGCGGGGCGCACATCGTGGACCTGGTGCACGCGGCCACCGGCCTGAACCTGTGGCACGAATGGGCGCGCCTCGAGTGCCTCCCCGACGGCCAGGCTTATCGCCCTCCGCCGCACCGCACCGATTACGCGGCGCTGCTGATTTCCCTGGCCCGCCAGCCATGGCCCGACCTCGCCGCCTACAACGACCCCGAAGTCGTCTGGCGGCTGAACAAGATAAACCACGCCGGGCTGATCGTCGCTTCGCCGGACCACGCGCGGGTGGAAGCGCTCCTGAAGAGCTACACGGACCGCTTCTACAACGACTTCTTCGCCTCGCAGCCCGCGCCCGACCGCCCCGTGGACTGAGTCGGAAAAGAAAACGGAAAAAGGACGAAACAGCGAGGGGCGGGCAAGACCACCCTGCATCCGGGGGTTTCAGCCAGGACTAAGGAGCGAACGATGGATCGCAGAGAGCTCTTGCGGGCAATGGTGGCGGCGGTGGGGACAACCATTGCGGGCGCGGAATCGGCCCGCGCGAACGCGTTTCGCGCCGGGCAGGCACCGGCGAAGAGTCCGGCCGGTGGCGCGCAGGCGGGCGGGGCAGGGAAGGCGGCGCGCCCGCAGCGAGTCACCCTGGCGGAGTTTGAGCCGCTGGCCCAGCGCCGCATCTCGCGCATGGCCTTCGAGTACATCGCCGGCGGCGGCGCCGACGAAATCACCCTGCGGCGCAACCGCGCCGCCTTCGACGACCTGCGGCTGAAGCCTCGCGTGCTGAAAGACGTCAGCCGCCTGGACACGCGCCTCCATCTGCTCGGCCACCAGCTTGACTTCCCCGTCCTGCTCGCGCCGGCCGCATACCACAAATTGGTCCACCCGCGCGGGGAACTAGCCACCGCGGAGGGCGCCTCGGCCGCGCGCGCGCTGATGGTGCTCAGTTCTTTTGCCACCACCGCCGTTGAAGACGTGGCCCGGGCGGCGCGCTCGCCGTGGTGGTTTCAACTCTACTCCATGCCCGACCGCGCCTTCACCAAAGACCTGATCCAGCGCGCCGAGGCCGCGGCCGCCACGGCCGTGGTCATCACCGTGGACACCCCGGTGCTGCCCACCCGCGACCGCGAAACCCGCTCCAGCTTCGCCCTGCCGCCGGGCATGGCCATCGAGAACCTGCGCCCACTGCTCGAACGGAACAAGCGGCTGGACACCAGCCATCGCGGCAAGGGCGGCGGCATCTATTCCGACGTGCTCAACCCGCAGTTCACCTGGGAAACGGTGGCCTGGGTGCGTTCCTTCGCCAAAGTCCCGGTGCTGCTGAAGGGCCTCGTCGCGCCCGAAGACGCGCGCATCGCCGCGGAGCACGAAGTGGACGGCATCATCGTCTCCAACCACGGCGGCCGCAACCTGGACACTTCCCCCGCCACCATCGAAGCCCTGCCGCGTATCAATGAGGCCGTGCTCGGCCGCCTCCCCATCCTGATGGACGGCGGCGTCCGCCGCGGCACCGACGTGGTCAAGGCCCTGGCGCTGGGCGCCCAGGCTGTGCTCATCGGACGGCCTTACCTGTGGGCGCTCGGCGTGGACGGCGCCGCCGGCATCCAGCGTGTCTGCGAAATCCTGCGCACCGAATTGGAAGCCGCCATGGCCCTTTGCGGCGTCACCTCCCTGGACGCCATTGACCGCCGCGTCCTCTGGTAGTGAGGAGTTGGGAGTGGGGAGTTAGGAGTGTCGCACCTGTCGAATTGTCAGCCAGAATGGAAGGGAGGATTTGTGGACCATCCAAGCAAGAGAAGAATCGAAAGCAACCGGGACTTGCCGGTTTGGCAGAAAGCGATGGACTTGGTGGTTCTCTCGTACCAATTGACCCGCAAGCTGCCGAACTCCGAACGCATCGGCCTTGTCGCTCAGATTCAACGGGCCGCCAGCTCCATTCCTGCAAACATCGCGGAGGGCTTGGGTCGGCGCACCCGCGGCGACTTCGTCCGCCATCTGCTGATGGCCAATGGCTCTGTCAAGGAACTCGAAACGCACCTTCAGGTCGCAGTTCGCCTGAGCCAACTCACCGCGGCGGACATCCAGTCGGCCCTGGCCACGTACGACGAAATCGGCCGCATGATCACGGGGTTGGTCCGGAAGCTCCCCGTCAAAAAGCAGTGACCGCTTTCGGAGAAGGACCGCGCAATGCTATTTCCGGGTCACTCCCAACTCCCCACTCCCAACTCCTCACTACTCCTCACGACTTCCGCAGCCGCACCGTTCCGTACGTGGTGCGCACCTGGATCTGCGGCCCTTTGGCCCCGACCTTGCCTTCCATGCGCGCCACCCGGTTGACTTCGTTGCGGGTGATGCCTTCCTGAAAGTCGCTTTCCGTGTCCCCGCGCTCGGAGCTGGCCTGAATCTCAAACGCGGAGGCCGGGGGCAGCGTCAGCGTGACGGAGCCTTTCTCGTTCTCGATGTCAATGGGCTGTTGCGGCGGCTGCCCCAGGCGGATTTCCACGTCGCCGCTGCGCCGGTTGTCAATCTGGATGCGCCCGGTGATGTTCTCGAAGCGAATGTCTTTGTTGCGCGTGGTCAGGTGCACGTTGCCGGGCACATCCACCACTTCCAGGTCGCCGGAGGCCAGGTCCAGGCGCCCTCGCAGCGAGCTGAGGGTCAGCCGGGTGATGTTCGTTTCCACCACGGTCTGCTTGCCGATGTTCTTCAGCCGCGCCGACCCGTAGATTTCCCCGCGCACCGACGCCTGGCCGCTGACGTTGCTGATGTCAATGTCGTCCAGCCGCCCGCTCATTTCCAGGTCTCCCTGCACGCTGGACACGGTCACGTTGTCCACCGCCTCGATGCGCACCTTGCCGGTCACCTCGCGTACTTCCACGTTGCCGTCGCCCGAGTGAATGGCCAGGTCGCCGTTCACTCCGCTCACCCGCACGTGGCCGTCCTCGGTCCGCACGGTGACCGCCGACTTGCGCGGCACCAGCACCTCCAGGCTCAGGCTGACGCGGCGGCTGCGCCCCGCGGGCAACTGCGGGCGGACGTCATAGCCGGCCGGAGATTCTTCGATGAGCAGCGAGTAGAGCTTGGCCCGCGATTCCGCGTCGGCTTCGTCGTTCCCGCTCACCGACTTGGTCATGGTCACCTGGATTTCCGGGGTGTCCGCGGCGCGGATGGTGATGCCTCCGCGCGTGGTGGTCACGTGGATGGGCAGGCCGGGCTTGGCGGCCTTGCTGGCCTGGTCGGTGAAGGAGTAGGAGTTCCACCACGGCACTTCGCTCATGTCGATGTCGCCCACTTCCACCGCGCGGCGGAAGCCATAGGCGCCGCCCAGAATCACGAACAGGAAGATCAGCAGCACGATCTCCCCGCCGCTCAGGATGCGCGCCGGGGCCTGCCCCGAGCGTTGCGCCGCGTAGTGCTCGTAAATCTTCACCAGGCCCAGCAGGATCAGGAACACCGGCCAGTACTTCCAGAAGAGGTCCCCGACCCGCAGGTTGACCCCCAGGTTATTGGCCAGCAGCAGCACGCCGATGGTGATCCAGATCAACGGGCCAAAAACCGACCGCCGCCGCGCGGGTGGTGCTTGTCCGGGGGTAGTTCCGTTGCTCATAGTTCTTCCTTTACTTCCTCCATTTCCTTCACTCCTCCGCCTCCTCCGCTCCTTCACCCGCTGGCATGCCCTTCGGCCGACGCCAGCGCTTCGGCCGCTTTCATCCCGCCGAAAACGATGAACAGCAGCGGGAACAACTGCTCAAATCCATAGCGCATGTTCCAGCGGTCCAGGAACAGCAGGAAGCCCAGCAGGACCAGGATCACCGGCCAGCGCAATCCTCCGATGGCGCATCGCCTACACAGGCATCGAATCTTTTCAGCCATTCCTCGCGTTCCTCACTTCAGCCTCCATCTTGCCGAGCGTGGAGCGCTGACCGCTGACCGCCCCTTCTTAGTCCTGAGTTCATCGTTCCTTTCCTGGCCCCCGGCGCCGAGCACCCGCCTTCACTTGCTCATCTGCCGGTTCAGCAGGTACACGCCGAAGCCGATAAACGCCAGCGGAATCCCGTACTCCGCGATGCGCTCCCACAGCCACTCCTGCCGCGCCAGCAGCATCAGGATGCCGAACCCGATCAGGATGTAGGCCCCGATGGGCTGGTCTTTCCCGATGTTGCTGAGCGGATTGGGCAGCGGCAGGCCCAGCATTTTGGCCTTGGCGGTCTTGTACGCTTCCACCGGCTGGTACACCAGGAACCCCAGCAACAGCGGCACGAAGATGCCTTCGTCGCCCGTGCGGTTGATCATGGTGACGATCCCGCCGAACACCAGCAGGTGCACCAGCGCCTTCACGTATTCGCCGTTGTACACCGCCCCCAGCCCCGGGAACAGGCCCAGCAGGGCCGCCGTGGCCGGGTTGCCGGCGTCCGCCGCCCCGCCGGGGGCGGCGCCCGGCCCGCGGCCGCTGACGGTCGCGGCCAGGCAGTCTTCGCAGTACAGCACGCCGCGCACATCACGGGTGCAGGCGGGGCACAGGGCCTTGCCGCAATTCCGGCAGTAGCCGGTAGCCGGGGCCTCCGCGTGGACGGCGCAATTCATCGAGTGGCTCCTCCTGGCAGCGCGGTCAACGAGCTGGCCAGCATCGTGGGAATGGGGATCAGGTCCAGGGCCCGGTTGCTCTCCCGCCCTTTCTCATTACTGTTGTTGTTGCTCTTGTTGGGTTCCGGTTGCTTTGGCTCGTTCTGGTCCTTGGGCGGTTCGGCCGCGGGCTGCTGCTGCGATACGGGCTGCAACCGCGACTGGATCTCGTACACCACACGCAGCCCGTTGACGAACTTCACGCTGCGCGCATACAGCAGCGTCACCTTGCGATCCGTGGCGTTATACAGGTTGCTCGGCTTCAGATCGGCCCACTCCAACTGGCTCCAGCGGATGTCCAGCGCCGGGGTCAGGATGGCCAGCGTCAGCGCCACGGTCACCGCGCCCATCACCAGGCGCGGCTGCGCGAACGGCCCCAGCCACGCCAGCACCCCGCGCCACCCGCTGGCCGCTTCGCGCGGCCCGATGGTCTTGTCCAGGATGCTGTAGATCAGCCGCGGCGGCGGCTCCACCGCTTCAATCTGGTGCAGCCCGTTCACCACCCCGCGCACCTCCGCCACCAGCGGCTGGCAGCGGGCGCACTGGGCCACGTGCGCCGCGAAGGCGCCCTGTCCGGCCGCGTCCAGCAGCCCGTCCAGGTAATCGCTCAGCCGCTCCTCGATTTGTTCGCAAGTCCAGGTCATGGTCGTGTTCCGCTCAGGACTCCGCTCACCATCTTTGTCCATCTCGGAGTATTTCCTGATTCGGTGATTTCGTGATTCCTGCATGCCGCTGCTGGTCAAAGCTGCGGTCAATCACCAATTCACGAAATCGCAAAATCAAAAACGCTTCCCGCTCCAGCTTCTCCCTTCTGCCATCTGCCTTCTAACTCACTCCCATCTGCGTCAGGATCCTCGCCAGCTCGATCCTCCCGCGGTTGATCCGCGACTTCACCGTTCCTTCCGGCACCTTCAGCACGGTGCGTATCTCCGCGTATTCCAGTCCTTGCAGGTCCCGCAGGATCACCGCTTCCCGCAGGTCCGGCGAAAGCCGGCCCAGCGCCTGCTGCACCTGCTCGCCGAGTTCGCCCGCCAGCGCCATCTGATCTGGTGTACGTGAGGGCGACTGGATTTGTTCCGCGCGCGCCCCCGGCGCTTCGTCATCCAGCGAATCGGTCACCCGGTCGTGTTTGGTCCGCCGGTAGTGGTCAATCAGCAGGTTGCGCGAGACGCTGGTGAGCCACGTGGTGAACCCGCCATGCAACGCCTTGTACGTCCCCAGTTGCCTGTACACCCGCAGGAACACGTCCTGCGTCAGGTCCTCCGACTCCTGCCGGTTCCCCGTGAAGCGGTAGCACAGGTTGTACACCCGCCGCGTGTGCCGCCGCACCAGCTCCTCCCAGGCCGCGTGGTCTCCCCGGAGGCATCCTGCAACCAGTTGTGCGTCCTGCGGCTCCAACTCGGCGTCTGCCTCTCGTCAAGCATCTTCCCGGCCATCCTGAGCCCGACAGGGGCGGTATTGTCATCCCGACCGAAGCGAGGGATCTGCATTTCCCAGAATCGCCCAGTAGAATGCAGATTCCTCGGCCCGCTGCCCTTCATCCGTCTCAGCGGAGTTCAGGGTTACGCGGACCTCGGAATGACATCACGCGGCTTTCAGCGCCCTTCTAACAAACCCGGACTCAATCACATAAACGAAAAACCCGGCCGAAAAGTTCCTTCACCCTGACTCCGCTCAAGACGGATGAAGGGTTTACCCTGAGCGCCGCAGTGGCGCGGCGCCCGAAGGTCCGCTTCCGTGCGATGCATCCTACCAGAAAGGCCCCCCGCACCCCTCCTTGTTCGCCCACGGCTATCTGGTGACCGGCCCCTGGCCACCCGTCCCTCATCACTCGTCACCCATCACTGGTTTCTATGGACTATTGACTCTCAACTATCAACCGGGTCGCGCCTCGCTTGTCACTCGCTCCGGCATTTGCTACGTTCGCAGGCGCATGAAGGGTCTTCCCCTCACCGGCAGCGGCGGCAAAGCCCAAAAGGTCTTCCTGGCGCTTCTGGCGGTGGTTCTTCTCGGCGGGCTGGTGTATTTCGCGCTGGGCCGGCAGGGCTTCAACTGGGGCAGTTTCCTGGCGGCCATCCGCAACGCCCGGTTCGAGCTGCTGCTGCTCTCCTTTGGCGCCATCTATGGTTGTTATGCCCTGCGCGCGCTGCGCTGGGGACGCTTCTGCCGTTACCTGGGCCCCACCCACTTCGTGCCCTTGCTCAACGCCACGCTCATCGGCTTCACGGCGCTGTTCCTGCTGGGGCGCGCCGGCGAGCCGCTGCGCCCGCTGCTGATCGCTCGCCGCGAGCGCATGTCCGTCACCGCCATGTTCGGCATCTACGCGCTGGAGCGCATCTTCGACACCGCCGCCACCGTCGTGCTGGCCGCGGCCAGCCTGTTGCTGCTGCCGCACCACATTGCCGGACCGGCCACGGGCGCGGCTTTGCTGGTGCAAGTGCGCGCCGCGGGCGCCGTGTTGCTCGCGGGCACTCTGGCCGCTACAGCTTTTCTCGTTTATTTCCGGCTGCACGGCGCGGGCTGGCTGGAGCGCAAGCTGGCGCCGTGGCACGCCCGCGAGGGCTGGCATGCCCGGGTGGCCGGGATGTTCGACGGTTTGAGCAAGGGCTTGCAGGCCATTCGCACCTTCGGCGACCTGGTGGCGGCCGTAGGCTACACGGCGCTGCACTGGGCCCTGGTCGCGCTGATCTACCTGTGGGTGTCCAACGCCTTCGCGGGGCGCCTGGCCACCCTGGACATGCCTTCGGTCATGCTGGTGCTGGTGATCACCATGGTGGGTTCTTTGCTGCAATTGCCCGCGGTGGGCGGCGGCTCCCAGGTGGCCAGCATCCTTGCCTTCACGCAAGTCTTTGGAGTAGAACAGGAGGCCGCCGCAGCCGCCAGCATTACACTTTGGCTGATTACGTTTGCGGGCTGCGGCGTAGCCGGCGCGCCGCTGCTGATTCGCGAGGGGCTGAGCATGGGCCAGTTGCGCAAACTGGCGCGGGCCGAAGCGGAAGCCGCGGCCCACGGCACGCACGTGACCAACGGCGCAGGAGTCGAGAGACGTGATTCGTGAATTGTGATTCGTGACTTGACTCCCGGGACCGTGAGGATCGTGAGGTAAGGAAGTCAAGAGGTCAGGAAGCCGGGAACAGGCATTGGTCGCTGGGCGGCGTTCCTTTCCCTGCTTCCGGACCTCCGGACCTCTTGACCTCCTTACTTCACGAATCACGACTCACGGACGCACGCAAGGAGCGAACACCCATTGAAGTGCCCGTTCTGCTCGCACCTGGACGACAAGGTGATTGACTCGCGCGAAGGCCGCGACGGCGAGACCATCCGCCGCCGCCGCGAATGCCTCAAGTGCCAGCGCCGCTTCACCACCTACGAGCGCATTGACGAAATCCCGTACATGGTGGTGAAGAAAGACGGGCGCCGCGAGCGCTTCGACCGCCAGAAGATCCTGCAAGGCCTGCTCAAGGCCTGCGAGAAGCGTCCCGTGGCCACCCCCAAGCTCGAAGCCCTGGTGGACGAAGTCGAAGCCTTCGTCCAGGAATCCCCGGACCGCGAGCGCACCACCACGGAAGTCGGCTCCCTGCTGATGCAGCGCATCAAGAAACTGGACAAGGTCGCCTACGTCCGCTTCGCTTCCGTCTACTCCGACTTCAAGGACGTGAAAGAGTTCATGGCCGAGCTGAAGGGCCTGCTCAAAGAACGCACCAGGAAGTAGCGACGGCCGGAATGAAGACACGCGTTACTTCCGCGAACATGTGCTGCGCAAGAGGCCCCACATTCGGGTAGAGTGGCGCGAGCGAGTTGTTGCCGACCCCTTGGCCGCGAGGTCCCGCCGGACGGCAGGATTCGCTTCTGGGGAGAAGTTCAGGAACTCGGTGGGCGTGTCCTGCGGGTGGTTGTGCTCAGGGGATGGCGAAAACGCTGCCCAATGCTTTCCTCCACCGAGACTCCGAGGCATGATGGGAGAGCCTATGAAACTGCAATACGATTCGGAGACTGACTCGCTGTGCATCGACCTCAACAACCGGCCGAGCTCAGACTCCCGCGAAGTCCGGGACGGCGTCGTCCTCGATTTCGACGCGGCCGGCAAGATTGTCGGCAGCGACATTCAGCACGCTTCCCAAGTGCTCGACCTTCGCACCCTGGAGACCGAGTCCCTCCCGGCCGCCTCACGCAAACGCGCCTAGGAGGTTACCCCTCATTCCTGCCAGACGGCGGCGCTGAACGACTTGACCGTGCGGAAACCCAGCCGCTCGTACAGGCCCACCGCCGGGGCGTTGGCCGCCGTAACCGTCAGGGAGAGCGCGTGGAAGCGGGCCGACCGCAGCGCCTGGATTGCGGCGGCCATCAGCCGCATTCCCAGGCCGCGGTGATGGTGCTGCGGCGCGACGCACAGTTGCGTGGTGTGGCCCACGCCGTGGGACACCCGCGAGGTCAGCGCCACGGCCACCAGCGCCCCGGTCGGCCCGTCGTCGGCGCGCACCACGAAGGAGGCTTCCGGCAGGAACTGCCCGCAGCCCGGCAGGACGATGATGTTCTTCAGGAAGCGCATGGCCCCGGCTTCCGTGCGGTACTGGTCGTTGATGTCGCTGTCCACGTGACTTGCGTAGGCCTCCCGGATCAACCGCGCGCAGGGCTCGAACTGGCGGTCATCCCAGGGCTCGAGGCGGAGACCTGCGCCGATGGGTTGCGGCTCGGTGCGGGCTTCCCCGAGCGGCAGGACCATGAACTGCCGGGTGAACAGCCGGAAGCTGGCCGCGGCGAAGGCGCGGTCCAGCGGCGCGCCGAAGGGCATCAGTTGGGCCTCGATGCGCCCCAGCCCGTGCGCGGAGCGCAGCGCGGTGAGCAACTGGCTCAGCAGTCGCTCCGCCGTGCCGGGCTGGCCCAGCCGCGGGGTCACGTACAGCCCGCCGATGAGCCCTTTGGACTCTTCCAGCACGTAGAAGCCGTAGCCAGCGGCCTGGCCATTGACCAGCGCCGCGAACCCGGCCAGCGACCGGGAGTCCACGAACTTGGTGATGAGCTGGATGGACGGCCGGTAGTCCCAGTGCAGCTCGTCGAGCCAGTGGCGTTGTTCCTCGGCAAAGAGGGGCTCGAGTTGCCGCGAGGTGAACCGCCGCAAGTCCACGATGTGGATGGGCTCGCCCATGGGAAAGAGGGATTATAGCCGCGAGCGGCCCGGTGGTGGCGCCCGCCGCCGGGCGGGAGTGCCGTGTTGCCCGATTGGGCGCGGCCGGCCCGTGTTCCGGCCGGGCCAATTCCAGTTGTGGTAACATTCCGCGCGGCCGGCCGCGGGAACACTGGGGGCGATGAGTTTTCTCGAGGACATTCTCGACGCGCACACCTCCGTCGGGAGGCTGTTTTACACCCTCCTGGTGATGCTGGTTTTTGCGCTGGTGGGATTGCTGGCCATCAGCGGGATGGTGCTGCACACCGTGGCTTCGCCGCCGCGGCGGGCCGTTCCGGAGATTGCCACCCTGCCCAGCCCGCCGGAAGTGGTGGAGTATCGCGTCGCGGGCGACCCTAAGCCGCGCATCGCCTGGTTTTACACCGGCCCGACCACCTCGCCCACCATCGTCCTGTGCCACGGTTATCGCTCCAGCCGCGCGGAGGTGCAGACCATGGCGCGCGCGCTGCAGAACGACAGCTATAACGTGTTCATTTTCGATTTCTCCGCGCACGGTGAGGCGCCGGGCTACTCGTCGCTGGGCTTGGGCGAAGGCCAGGAGCTGCAAGCCGTGGTGAAAGTCATTACCGAACGCGTGGACCTGGACCCCACGCGCCTGGGCCTCTGGGGTACGGACCTGGGGGCGTACGCCGCGCTCACTGTGGCCGCGGACGAGCCGCGGATCCGCGCCGTTGTGGTGGACGGCGCTTACGACGATCCCCGGCTGATGCTGGATTTGCAGGTTGCGTCGAGCGGACTGGGCCGACTGCCCTTGGTGAAGAGGTTTGCGCGCTGGGGTTTCGTCCTGATGAACTGGACCGCGCGCAACCAACCAACCACCTCGCAGCGCATCACCCGAATGAACAACACCGCCAAGCTCTTCGTGCAGGGCCGCGATATTCCCGCCCTGGCGGACGCCACGTTGCAACTCTTCCTCAAAGCCCCTGAGCCGCGGCAGCAACTGGTGCTCCCCAAATCCAATTACGCCACCATGATGGATGAGGAGCGCCGCGCCTACGAGCGCGAAGTCATTAACTTTTTCCTGGTGAACTTGCCGGTGGTGGCGCCGCCGGCGTCTCCGGCGCCGGCGCCTTCGAGATAGTCACCACGATGGCCCGCCCGCTGGGGCGTTCCGTGGCGCGCACCCTGTAACCCCGCGCCAGCAGGTCCAGCAGTCCCGCATCGCTGGTGATGATCACGCCGTCCATCTGCCCTTCCAGCCACACCGGCAAATCGCGCCGGAAGTAGAAGTTCAAGCCATAGTGCCAGGCACGGTGTACCTGGTGGACCCGCACCGGCCGCGCCTCGGACTCGCGCAGGGCGATGCGCGCCGCTGCCCGCGGCGTGAGCTGCGCATCCAGCCGCGGCAGCACGCGCTGGTGGATGCCCAGCACCAGGCCGGCCGTCACCACCGCGGACAGTGCCAGCGCTACCCAGCCGCGTCCTCGCCACGCCAGCGCGGCCATCAGGGTTCCTGAGACACCCACCAGCAGGATCCAGACGGGGAGGAACCCCCCGTTGCCCAGCGCTTCAACGGACCCTTCCGGAAGCCGCCGCAGCCAGTATCCGGCCGAAAAGGCCAGAGCCAGGAAGGTCAGGCCATGGAGCGCAAGCCATCGTGCGGGCCATGGATTGACCTGGTTCAGCGCCCGGGTCGCAGCGCGAGCCAGCAGCAGCGTGAGCGCCGGAATCACTGGAAGCACATACCCCGGCAGCTTGGACTTGGAGACGCTGAAGAACACCACCGGGAAGACCACCCAGCACGCCAGATACACGCTGGGCGATTGGCGCCAACCGCCGCTCCGCACCGCGCGCCAGCCTTCGCGCGCCAGAGGGACCAGCAACGCGGTCCACGGCAGCAGCCCCAGCAGCAGGATGGGCCCAAAGAACCAGAACGGTTGCTCATGGCGGAACACCGGCGTGAGGAAGCGCTGGAAGTTGTGCTCGATCACGAAGACGCGGAAGAAGTCCGGGTTGCGCGCCGCGCAGAGCACGTACCAGGGCAGGGCTACGGTTACGAATGCGCCAGCCGCAAGTGGATGTGCCAATCGCAGCGCTTCCTTCCACCTCCCGGCAACGAGCGCCCAAGCGCCCAAGCTGCCGCAGGCCAGCACCACGGCGGCGGGTCCCTTCGCCAACACCGCCAGTCCTAATGCGGCGCCCCACAGGAGTGGCGCGCCGCGCCGCCAGGGATTCCGGGTTTGTTCCTTTTCCGCAGGGAAGAGCTGCACGGCCGCAGCGGCCACCGCCACGGTCAGACACGCCGCAAAGGGCATGTCCGTGGTGGCCGCGCGGCCGAACCCAATCGCCGCCACAGACGAGGGGAAAATGAGCAGGAAAGCCAGGGCTGAGGAGTCGCCGTACCACCGCCGGGCCACAAACACCATAGCCAGCAGCGCAATCAGAGCACTCAGCGCGGAGGGCAGGCGCGCTGCCGCTTCCGTAACGCCGAACATCTTGAAAGAAACGGCCGCTGCCCAGTAATAGAGCACCGGCTTTTCGAACCACGGCTGGCCGTGCAGGCGCGGAGTCACCCAATCGCCGGTGTGGGCCATTTCCCGGGCGATGGCCGCGTAGCGCGGTTCATCGGGCCCCACCATGCCGAGCACACCAGCGCTCTCCAGAATGCAAACGTAAAACACCACCGCGGCCAGGACTCCGCCCAGCGCCGGGCGGGCCAGGCCGGAGGATTTGGAGGTAAGTTCCACGAAGGGGTGAGTGTAGCAAAGTGCCGCGGCTTTGCTATCTCCGTGCGGCGCGCCTCCTGCTACGATAGCGCGGATGCGCAAAGCGCTGGAATACGCGGGCGCGTGGCTGGCGCTGAAGTCGCTGGGCCTGCTGCCGCGCGCGCTGGCCCGGGCCGCGGGCGTGGCCGTGGCGCAGGTGGCCTACTGGCTGCGGCCTCCGCTGCGCCGCGCCGCGCGATTCAACCTGCGACTGGCCTTCCCGGAGATGCCGGAGGGCGACCGGCGGCGCATCGCCCGCAGGCTGGTGCGCCAAGTGGGCTGGATGGCGGGAGAGTTCTCGCAGTTCCCGAAGTACACGCGCGAGAATATCGAGAGCATCGTGGTCCTGGAGGGTTTCGAGAACTTCGACGCCGCGCAGCGCCGGGGCAAAGGCGTGCTTTTTCTCACCGGTCACATGGGCGCCTGGGAACTCGCGCCGTACGCGCAGGCGCTCTACGGGCACCCGCTGCACTTTCTGGTGCGTCCACTGGATAATGAGCGCGTGGACCGCCTCATCAATGGCTACCGCTGCGGCAGCGGCAACCAGCCCATCGAAAAGAACCAGTCCGCCCGGGCCATGCTGCGCATCCTGGGGCAGGGCGGCACCGTGGGCATCTTGATGGACCAGAACGCCGCGCTGGAGGAAGGCGTGTTTGTGGACTTCTTCGGCACGCCCGCGTGCACGACTTCCGGGCTGGCGCGCATCGCCTTGCGCACAGAGGCGGCCGTTGTTCCCGGCTTCATCCACTGGGACCCCGGGATGCGAAAATACCGGCTGGCCTTCGATCGCCCAGTGGAGTTGACGCGCACCGGCGAGGAAGACCGCGACGCGCGCGAGAATACGGCGCGCTTCAACCAGGTGCTGGAAGCCTACATCCGGCGCTTCCCGGACCAATGGCTGTGGGTGCACAAGCGGTGGAAGACACGTCCGCCGGGCGAGCCGCCGCTGTATTCATTTTAGGGTGAGGCCGCGGTGGCCGTCTGGAACACGGATGGACGCAGATGCAGCCGATGAACACGGATGCGGAAGAACTCGGCGATTTTCCAGTTTTGGGGAGACTTCTTAAGGGTGTCCCACGAAGTTGGGAGGACAGGGGATCTGCTTGTTGGCGGCTCCGGCGCAAACGAATGAGCCGGCGATCCAAGCGCGGGCGCTGTTGGCACCACGACGGGGGAACAAATGGAACGAACGGCTGCGGAAATCGCCCAGTTTGCGAGAGCGCGTCTAGAAGGCGACCCCGGCGCAAGAGTCAGCGGCATTGCGGCGCCTGAGAGTGCCGCTCCGGGTGACCTGATCTACCTGGACGCGCAGCGCTACCTCGAAAGCGTGGCGCGATCGAAAGCCCGTTGTGTGGTCTGCTCCGAGGACATGAGCAGGCACCCGGCGCTGGCGGGCAAGACGCGCATCGTCGCCGCCCAGCCTAAGCTGGCCTTCGCCAAAGTTGCGGCGTGGCTGCGGCCGCGGCCGGCCATTGCGCGGGGCGTACATCCCAGCGCGGTGATAGCTCCGTCGGCGCGGCTGGCCTACAACGTTGCCGTGGGCCCCTACGCGGTGATTGAAGACGGCGTCGAAGTGGGCGTGGGAACGGAGATCGGCCCGCATTGCGTGATCGGCGCGGGCTCGCGGATCGGGGAGAATTGCCGGCTGTACCCGCGGGTGACCCTCTACGCCGGCGCGCGCCTGGGCCATCGCGTGGTTCTGCACTCCGGCGCGGTGATTGGCAGCGACGGCTTCGGCTACGTCTTCGGGGAAGGGAAGCACTGGCCCTTCCCGCAGGCGGGCGGCATGGAAATCGGCGACGACGCGGAAATCGGCGCCAACACCACGGTGGACCGCGGCTCGCTGGGCACAACGCGAATCGAGGAAGGCGTAAAGGTTGACAACCTGGTGCAAATCGGCCACAACGTCCGGGTGGGCGCGCACACGGTGATGGCCGCGCAGGTGGGCATCTCCGGAAGCACCCGCATTGGGAAGTATGTTACCTTCGCGGGACAGGCCGGCACGGCCGACCACGTGGAAATCGGTGACGGCGCCACCCTCGGCGCCCGTGCCGCCGTGCTCACCAACAAGAAAGTCCCGGCCGGCCAACTCGTGTGGGGCCTGCCCGCCCGCGCGCACGACAAGATGAAAGCGCAGCAGGCCTGGCTTTCGCGGCTCCCCGAACTGGGCGAGCGGCTCCGCGCCCTGGAAAAGCGCCTGGGCATCGAAGCCGGCCACAGGACATGAGCGCCATCGCCAATGCGAAGCTGCTGGTGGTCGGCGGCCACACCCGGAGCATCGGCAAGACCGCGCTGGTGGTGGACCTGATCCACGCCTTCCCCGTGGCTCGCTGGACCGCGGTGAAGATCACCCAGTACGGGCACGGTGTGTGCAGCGTGAACGGCGAGCAGTGCGGCTGCGCGCCCGCGGAGCATCCTTACTCGCTGGATCAGGAGGGCGACCTTTCCGGCCGCACCGACACCTCCCGCTTCCTCGTCGCCGGGGCCGCGCGTTCCCTCTGGCTGCGCACCAAGCAGGGGCAACTGCCCGCCGCCTTGCCGCTGTTACGGGAGCAATTGGCGGGCGCGGGCAACGTGCTGATCGAAAGCAACGCGCTCCTCGGCCTGCTGCGGCCTGCCTTGTATGTGGCCGTTCTGGATCCGGGGCTGCCGGACTTTAAGGCCTCCGCGCACCGGCACCTCGATTTGGCGGACGCCTTCGTCCTGCGTTCCCCGCTGAGCGGTTCGCCCTGGCCGGGCGTTTCCGCGGCGCAGATCGGGCGCAAACCGTGTTTTGAACAGGCCTTCGGCGCCCCGCTGCCCGCCCCCTTGGTGAACCTGGTTCATGGGCGTTTTCTTGCCATTCCCTCGGATCATTGACCTTCCCGGCATCTTTCCTGTTGACCGAAGGGGCGAAGGCGGCGATAATTCACACTCTGGGGCGTAGCTGCTTGCTTTTCAGCACTTTCACGGAAAATGCTACGCGCGATTCTGACGGGCCCGAACACGGGGCTGTGCGACGCCGGCCTGTGCGCAGCCGTTTCAGTCGTACCGATACTTGCAGGGGATGCCGACTCCCGGTGAAGGCATGCCGGGCGGTCGCGTCCACATTCGTGTAGTTGCGTGCCGACCTAAGGACCACGGCCAGGGGGATGGATGTCTGAGGGCGCCAAGTTGGGGTTCGATTCTTCTACGGTTGCGCAGTTAGACCCGCAAGTTGGTTACACGATAGAACCTTCCCTGGAGGAGCGGCTCCAGGAGGCGGTGGAGCGCGGCGTCCGCCACTTGATTTCGCTGCAGGTCCGCGAAGGCTACTGGCTGGGCGAGTTGCAGGCGGACACGACGCTGGAGTCCGACTACATTTTCTACCTCCACGTCCTCAACAAGTTTGACCCTTCCCGCGTCGGCAAGCTGGCCAACTACATCCGGCGCCGCCAATTGCCGGACGGGGCCTGGAATATTTACGAAGGCGGCCCGGCAGACTTGAACGCCACGGTCAAGGCGTACGTGGCGCTGCGTCTGGCGGGAGACGCCCAGGACGCCCCGCACCTGCACTGCGCCGCCGAGCGCATCCGCGGCCTGGGAGGCCTGGAGAAGACCAACTCCTTCACGCGGCTCTACCTGGCCCTGAGCGGCGCGGTCGAGTGGGACATGGTGCCGGCCATTCCCCCGGAGTTGACCCTGGCGCCCACGTGGTTCTACTTGAACATCTACGAGATGTCGTCGTGGACGCGCGCCATCGTGGTGCCGCTCACGATCCTCTACGCGCACAAGCCGCGGTGGCAGTTGCCCCGGCACGTCTCGGTGGACCACCTCTACCGCGACCCGGCGCGCAAGCTCGCGTCCTTCGAGTGGGACCGCGAACTCTTCACCTGGCGCAATTTCTTCCTGGCAGTGGACCGCGGCTTGAAGCTCTACGAGCGCCTGCCGTGGAAACCGCTGCGCGAGCGGGCCCTCAGCCAGGCCCGCGCCTGGCTGCTCGAGCACCTTGAGCGCAGCGAAGGCCTGGGCGCCATCTACCCGGCGATGATGAACTCGGTCTTCGCGCTGCTGGCCCTGGGCCATTCTCCGGACGACCCGCTCACCGCCCGCGAGATCGGCCAACTGGCGCGCTTCGAAATTGAAGAGGGTGACACGCTGCGCGTGCAGCCCTGCCTTTCGCCGGTGTGGGACACGGCCATCGCCATGGTGGCGTTGGAGGAGTCGGGCCTCCCGCCGGATCATCCCGCGCTGGTGCGCGCCACCCGCTGGATGCTGGACCACCAGGTGGTAGGCCCCGGCGACTGGCAGGTGAAGAATCCGCGCGTCAAGCCCGGCGGCTGGGCCTTCGAGTTCCGCAACGACTTTTATCCCGACGTGGACGACACCTCTTTCGTCCTCATGGCCCTCCAGCGCGTGTCCTACCCGGACAAGCGCCGCCTGGAGCAGTCCGTGCGCCGCGGCATCGCCTGGATGATCTCCATGCAGAACCGCGACGGCGGCTGGGGCGCCTTCGACCGCGACAACGACTGCGCCATCTTCACCCAGGTGCCCTTCGCCGACCACAACGCCATGATTGACCCCTCCAGCGAAGACGTCACCGCGCGCGTGGTCGAGTGCCTGGGGCGCTTCGGCTGGCCCTCGACCCACCCCATCATCAAGCGCGCCTTGGCCTACCTGCTGCGCGAACAGAAGGAAGACGGCTCCTGGTACGGGCGCTGGGGCGTCAACTACGTGTACGGCACCAGCGGCGTGCTCCGGGCCATGGAGACCATCGGACTCACCGCCCGCGAGTACTGCCAGCGCGCGGCCACCTGGCTGCGCGCCGTCCAGAACGCCGACGGCGGCTGGGGCGAAACCATCGCTTCCTACTGGGACCCGCGCCTGAAGGGCCAGGGCCAGAGCACGCCCTCGCAAACTGCCTGGGGCTTGATCGGTCTGCTGGCCTCCTCCGACGCCGAAGACCCGGCCATCCGGCGCGCGGTCGAGCACCTGGTGGGCCAGCAGAACGAAGACGGCTCCTGGGACGAGCAGGCCTTCACCGGCACGGGTTTCCCCTGCGTCTTCTATTTGAAGTACCACTTGTACCGAAACTATTTCCCGCTCTATGCCCTGGCGCGTTACCGCAACCAGTTGCGCGGCCCCGGGGAGTTTCGCGGCGTGGAGGTTTCACCCGAGTCGTTTGAGCGGCGGAACGGAGCGCGAGCCAGCCAATGAGATTCCCCCTGAGCCTGACCGCCAGCCTGAGCGGCTACCTCGCCGGCAAGCGCCTACGCGGCGTGCAGAAGTTCCCGCTGGTGATGATGCTCGAGCCGCTGCACGCTTGCAACCTCACCTGCACCGGCTGCGGCCGCATCCGCGAATACAAGTCCACCATCGACGAGATGCTCAGCGTGGAGCAGTGCCTGGCGGCGCTGGAGGATTGCGGAGCGCCCATCGTGTCCATCTGCGGCGGCGAGCCGATGATCTATCCGGAGATCGGCCGCCTGACCCGTGAAATCCTGGCGCGCCGCAAGCACATCTACCTGTGCACCAACGGCATGTTCCTGCGCAAGCGCCTGCACGAGTTCCAGCCCTCTTCGCGCCTGTTCTTCAATGTCCACCTGGACGGCATGGAGAGGACCCACGACCTGTGCGTGGAGCGGGACGGCGTCTTCCGCGAGGCCGTCGAGGGCATCAAGTTCGCCAAGGCCGCGGGCTTCCTGGTCTGCTCCAACACCACCATCTACAAGGAGACCGACCTGCGCGAGATCGAGGAGCTCTTCGCCTACCTCCACGAGCTCGGCGTGGATGGCTACATGGTCTCCCCGGCCTATTCCTACGCCGCCGTGCAGACCAAAGACATCTTCATGTCGCGCGACGAAATCCGCGAGAAGTTCCAGAGGGCCAGCCGGTTCCTCGAGAAGTACAACGTGATGACCTCCCCGATTTACCTCGAGTACCTGCGCGGCGAGCGTGAATTGATGTGCACGGCCTGGGGCAACCCCACCTACAACCCGCGCGGCTGGAAGGGCCCCTGCTACCTGATGACCGACGCGCATCACCCGACGTTCGGCGAGCTCATCGAGAATACCCCGTGGGAAAAGTACGGCCGCGGACGCGACCCGCGCTGCGAAGACTGCATGGTGCACGCCGGCTACGAGCCCAGCGCCGTGCTCGGCGGCAACCGCAAGCTGGGCGACAACTGGCGCATGCTGCAATGGCAGTTCACCGGGAAGATGGGCGGCGCGCGCGGGAATGGCAAGAAGTCCGCGAATGGCAACGGCAACGGGCACGGCCACGGCTACCACGTGGACCGCGTGCTCGGCTCCGGCAATGGGCACGCCCCAACCGCGGGCAACGGCAATGGGCATGGGCGCCCGGCTGCGGGCCTGGTGAGCATCGCGCCCGCGGGGCAGCGGGTCCGCGCGGGAGGTGAAGAGGCGCAATGACCACGCTGGTCACCGGCGCAACCGGGTTTCTCGGCAGCCACGTAGCGCGCCTGCTGGCAGCTCGCGGCGACCGTGTGCGGGTCCTGGCGCGCCCGGCGAGCGACCTGCGCGCGCTGGCCGGGCTGGACGTTGAGCGCGTGACCGGCGATTTGCGCCACCCGGCGTCCCTCGACGCGGCGCTGGCGAGCGTCACCCGCGTCTATCACGTGGCCGCGGACTACCGCCTGTGGGCCCGCGACCCGCGCGAAATCTACGACAGCAACGTGGCCGGGACGCGAAACCTGCTGGAAGCGGCCGCGCGCGCCGGCGTCGGGCGTTTTGTGTACACCAGCACCGTAGCCACCATCGCCGTGCCCCGCCCCGGCGGGCTGCCCGACGAGCGCACCGAATCGCGGTTGGAGGAGATGATCGGCCATTACAAGCGCTCCAAGTGGCTGGCCGAGCAGGAGGCGTTTGCCGCCGCGCGCCGCGGAATGCCTGTGGTGATCGTTAATCCCACGGCGCCGGTTGGTCCTGGCGACTGGAAGCCCACGCCCACGGGCCGCGTGATTCTCGACTTCCTCACCGGCAAGATGCCGGCCTACGTGGATACGGGCTTGAACCTGGTCCCCGTGGAAGACTGCGCGCAAGGCCACCTGCTGGCCGCGGAGAAGGGAAGAATCGGCGAGCGATACATCCTAGGCGGACGCAACCTGACCTTGCGGGAGATTCTGGAAGTGCTGGCGCGCATCACCGGCCGCCCGGCCCCGCGCGTGCGCATGCCGCACGCCGTGGCGCTGGCCGCGGCCTGGGGCGACGCCGCGATTTGCGGACTGCTGGGCCGTGCGCCCCGGATTCCGATCGAGGGCGTGCGCATGTCGCGCCATCGGATGTTTGCGGATGATTCGCGGGCCCGGCGCGAGTTGAGCTTCGCCCCGGGCGATCCCGGGGCCGCGCTCGAACGCGCCGTGCGCTGGTACGAACAGAACGGCTTGGCACCCGCGCGCGCCCTGCATCCGGCGCGGGCCGCTGCTTGATGGTGGGGAGTGTCCAGCCAGTGGCGTGCGGATGAAGTGAAGTACGGACGGATGTCGTGAAAGTGCTGGTCACATTCGCGGTGGCTCAGGAGGTTGCGCCGTGGCGCAAACTGCGCAGCTTCCGCCGCGTGGAGCCGCTGGGCGTCACTTTGCATGCGGCGCGCATCGGCGACGTGGAAGCGCACGTGGTAGTCACCGGCATGGGGCGCGAAAACGCGGTCCACGCCGTGCGGGCCGCCCTGATGAACGAGTATCACCTGTGCGTCTCCAGCGGGCTGGCGGGCGGCTTGAAACCCGCGCACCCCTCGGGCCGCGTGTTGGTGGCGCGCACGGTGCGCACCGGCGTGGGGGACGAGTTCATCGCCAGCGACAGCCGCCTGCGCCGCCTGGCTGCCGTTTGCGGCGCGCGCGTGGTGGACGCCTTCTATACCGCGGACCGCATGGTGCAGACCGCGCGCGAGAAGGCCGGGCTCGGCCTGCTGGCCGACGCTGTGGACATGGAAAGCTACGCCATCCTCGACGAGGCCCGCAAGTGGCGCGTGCCGGCCCTGGCTATTCGCGTGGTGGGCGACGCCGCCGATGCCGACTTGCCGCTGGACTTCAACCGCGTCATGAACTCGCGCGGCCGCCTGAGCCTGCTCCGGCTGCTGGCGCAACTGACCCGGCGGCCGAAGCGCCTCGCGGGGCTGCTGCGGCTCACCGCGGAGAGCCGCCGCGCCGCCACCAAGCTGGCCGCGTTCCTCGATTCGTATCTCGAGACCCTGGCGGGCTTGGCGCACGAGGAAGACGCCCTGACGCACAAGGTGACCGGATGACGCCCATCGGAGCGCAAACGCGCGCGGCCATCGCCGCATCCGCCCGGCTGGCGGAGCGGTTGATGCGCGCCGGCGTCTATCGCGGCAAGGGGCAAGTGGCCGTCGAGTCGGTGCCCGTGCCGGAGATCCAGGCCGGGGAATTGCTGGTGCGCGTGGCCGCCTGCGGCATCTGCGGCACGGACATCAAGAAGATCCATCACGGCTTCGTCACCCCGCCGCAGATCTTCGGCCACGAAATCGCCGGCACGGTGGTGGCCGCGGGCGAGGGCGTCGGCAAGTGGAAGCCGGGCGACCGCGTGGTGTGCTTCCACCACATCCCCTGCGGCGATTGCTTCTTCTGCGAGCGCAAGCTGTTCTCGCAGTGCCCCACCTACAAGAAGGTCGGCGTCACCGCCGGGTTCGATCCCAATGGCGGGGGCTTCGCCCAGTACGTGCGGGTGATGCCCTGGATTGTGGAACGCGGCGTAGTGGCCATTCCGCCGGACGTGACCTTCGAGGAAGCCACGTGGGTCGAACCGGTGAACACCTGCCTCAAAGCCGTGGAGAAGGCCCGCGTGGCCGCCGGCGAGCTGATCGCCGTGCTCGGCCAGGGGCCCATCGGCCTGCTGCTGATGATGTTGGCGCGGCTGGCCGGGGCCACGGTGATTACGTCGGACGCCATGCCGGAGCGCCGCAAGCGCAGCGAGGAGTTCGGGGCTGCCGCCAGCTTCGATCCCGGAGACGGCAACTTCGTCCGCGAGATCAGCGAGCGGAGCGGAGGCCGCGGGGCGGACGCCGTGCTGGTGGCCGTGCCGGTGCCCAAACTGGTGAGCGAAGCCCTGGCCCTGGCCCGCGCCGGGGGTCGCGTGCTGCTCTTTGCCCACAACGACCCGCAGATGCGCATCGAGTTGCCGGCCGCCGGCGTGGGGATCGAAGAAAAAGAACTTCTGGGCAGCTACAGCGCCGCCGTGGACTTGCAGGAACGCTCGGCGCGGCTGGTGTTCGACCGGCTGCTGCCGCTGGCGCGCCTGATTACCCATCGTTTCTCGATCGAGCGCTTCGAGGAGGCGCTGGGCCTGGCCGCGCGCCCGGCCGGCGATTCTCTGAAAGTGGTGATTACGCCCTGAGGGCACTGGATGACACATCTACACAAACGCAACGGACACATGACCGCGGCCGTGCTTTACGGCCGCGAGGACCTGAAAGTGGAAACCGTCGGCATACCCGAACTGGCCGACGATGAAGTGCTGGTGCGCGTCAAGGTCGCGCTCACCTGCGGCACGGACCTGAAAGTCTGGAAGCAGGGTTATCACGCCCGCATGATCCAGCCGCCGGCCATCTTCGGCCACGAGCTGGCCGGCACGGTGGAGAAACTGGGACGCGGCGTCAATGGCAGGCTGCGCGCGGGCATGCGCGTGGTCCCAGCCAACTCCGCGCCGTGCGGCGCGTGCCTCTTTTGCCGCAAGGACCAAGCCAATCTGTGCGAGAACCTCATCTTCAACAACGGGGCCTACGCCGAGTACATCCGCATCCCCGGCGCCATCGTCCGCCAGAACATGCTCGAGATTCCCGCGCACGTCTCCTTCACGGACGCCGCTCTCATCGAGCCCCTGGCCTGCGTCCTGCGCGGGATTGACCAGACCGGCGTGCAGTCCGGCGATACCACCGTGGTGGTGGGCTGCGGTCCCATCGGGCTGAAGTTCATCCGCGTGCTGGCCAAGCGCGGCATCCGTGTGATCGCCCTGGGCAAGCGCAAGAGCCAGATCAAGGCGGCCAAGCGCCTGGGGGCCCATGCCGCGTTCGACGTCTCCGAGACCCACAACATCATCGAGACCGTCCGCCGCCTCACGGAAGGCGGGCGCGGCGCTGATTCGGTGATCGAAGCCGTGGGCTCGCCCACCACCTGGGAGTGGGCCGTGCAGATGGTGCGCAAGGGCGGGACGGTGAATCTCTTCGGCGGCTGCCCGCGCGATTCCAAGGTCGAGTTCGATCCCAGCGTGCTGCATTACTCGGAGATCACCATCAAGTCGTCCTTCCACCACACGCCGCGTTTTGTCCGCGAAGCGCTGGACACCGTGGCCCGCGGCGAGCTGCGCGCCAGCGATTTGATCACCGGCGAAATCCCGCTCGAAGAGCTGCCCGCCATGTTCGAGCACATGAAGCACCGCAACGGCGAGCTGAAGACCGCGGTGATCCCTTAGCGCCGGTGAACTCCCTCGCTCACCGTGCAATTCCGTTCGGAGGACGGAGTTTGCCGCATCCGCGTCCTCATGTTACGTTTTCTCCTGCCGCTAGCCACGAACCGCGAGCCGCTGGTCGCGACTGCGAATCACCGGCCACTGGTCACTGGCCGCTGGCCGCTGAATCCCATGCAGCTTCCCGCTCAATTTGAGTTGGGGCGCGATGTCCCCCCGGACGGCGTTTCCCCGGCCGCGGCGCAGGAGTACACCCGACGCCTGGCCACCAGCCATTACGAGAACTTCAACGTGGTCTCCTGGCTGCTGCCCCGCGAGCTGCACCAGCACTTCTACAATGCATACGCCTACTGCCGCTGGGCCGACGACCTGGGCGACGAAGTGCCGGACACGCGGCAGGCCTTGGCCCTGCTGGATTGGTGGGAACAGGAGCTGGTCTTGTGCTACGAAGGCGCGCCCCGCCATCCTGTCTTTTGCGCGCTGGCCCCCACCGTGCGCGAGCTCAGCATCCCCATGGAGCCGTTCTCCGACCTGCTGAAAGCCTTCCGGCAGGACCAGATCACCACGCGCTATGCAGACTGGGCCGGCGTCTTCGGCTACTGCCGCTACTCCGCGAACCCAGTGGGCCGCCTGGTGCTGTACCTGTGCGGCTACCGAGATGCGGAGCGGCAGCGCCTGTCGGACGCCACCTGCACCGCGCTCCAGTTGGCTAACTTCTGGCAGGACGTGGACCGCGATCTGGAGAAGGGCCGCATCTACATCCCGCTCGACCGCGCGGCCGAACACGGCGTGAGCGAGGACGATATCGTCAACCGCCGCTTCACGCCCCAATTCGCGGCCCTGATGCAGGACCTGGTCGAGTACACGCGCCAGCTTTTTGAGGCGGGCCGGCCGCTGGCCTCCCGGGTGCGGCCCGAGCTGCGCGTGGACATGGAGATGTTCACCCGCGGGGGCCTGGCCGTGCTCAAGGCCATCGAGGCCGTTGGGTACGACACGCTGCACCGCCGCCCGGCCATCAGCCGGGGGCAGCAGGCGCGCCTGCTGGGCCGGGCCCTGGTCTCGCGGCTGTTCTCCGGTTTGCAATCGTCCGCGCAGTCCACCGCAGCGAGGGGCGATGCCTGACGCTGCCGTCGCCGGCTCCTACCAACACTGCCGGCGCGTGGCCCGCCACGCAGCGCGCAATTTCTACTACGGCTTCCTGTTGCTGCCTGCGGCCAAGCGCGACGCCCTCTGCGCCCTGTACGCTTTTATGCGCCGCGCCGACGATATTTCCGACGAGGCCGGCGCGCTCGAGGACAAGCGCGCGGGCCTGGCCGCCTGGCGCGCGGCACTGGACCGCGCGGTGGCCGGCGATGGCGGGGACGACGCGGTCCTGCCGGCGCTGGCCGATTCCGTCGCGCGCTTTGACATTCCCCCGCGCTATCTGCACGACCTGCTCTCCGGCGCAGAGATGGACCTGACCGTCCGCGAATACGCCACGTTCGAGCGGCTCCGCGAATACTGCTACCGCGTGGCCGGGGCCGTGGGCCTGTGCTGCACGCATGTGTTCGGCTTTCGCGACGCCCGGGCCCCGGAGCTGGCCGAAAAGCTGGGCATCGCCTTCCAATTAACCAACATCCTGCGCGACGTGCCCGCCGACCTGGCCCTGGGCCGCGTCTATATTCCCGCGGACGAACTGGCCCGCTGCGGCTGCCCGCCCGACGGGCTGGCCTCCTGGGCCCGCGAGCAGCGGCCCGCTTTCCGCGAGATGATGAAGTTCCAGGCCGGGCGCGCCTGGCAGTTCTACGAAGAGGGCATCGAGCTGATCCGCCTGGTGGACCCGGACAGCCGCGCGGCGCTCTGGGCCCTGGCGCGCATCTACAGCGGCATTCTCGAGAAAATCGAAGCGCGCGACTATGACGTCTTCGCCGGGCCGGCGCGCCTTTCCACAGCGGCCAAGGTGTGGACCCTGGCGCGCGCCCGGCTTGGCTTCTGGCCCAAAGAACATGCCCAAGAGCGTAGCGGTGGTGGGCGGCGGCCTGGCGGGACTTTCCTGCGCCGTCGCGCTGGCTGAAGCCGGTCTGGCGGTCCGGCTCCTCGAACGGCGGCCGCACCTCGGCGGCCGCGCAACCTCTTACGTACTGCCCTCCGGGGAGCACGTGGACAATTGCCAGCACGTCACCATGGGCTGCTGCGTCAACCTCAGCGATTTCTATCGGCGGGCCGGGGCCGCGGCGCACATCCGGTGGTATGACCGGATCTACTTTCTCGACCGGGCAGGGAGCCGCGGGGTCATTGAGCCGTCTTTCTTCCCCCCGCCGCTGCACCTGGCGCCATCCTTTGCCTTGTTTCCTTCACTGGACTGGGCGGACAAAACCGCCATCGGCCGGGCCATGTGGCGGATCGCCCGGGCGGGCGGCCGGCCGGCGGATGCGGCCGGGATCAGCATGCTCGATTGGCTGAACCGCCAGCGCCAGACGGCGCAGGGCATCGAACGCTTCTGGCGCACCGTGCTGGTGAGCGCGCTCGATGAAGATATGGACCGCGCCGGAGCACAGTACAGCATCGACGTCTTCTGGAAAGGGTTCCTCGCCAACCGCAAAGGCTTCCCCATCGGCATCCCCGCCGTGCCCCTGGCGGCGCTGTACGACGGTTGCCGCGAGGCCATCCTACAGCGCGGCGGCGAGGTGCGCACCCGGGCCGCAGTGCGCGAGATGCGGTTTTCAGAGGGCGCCGCGGTCTCTGTGGCGCTCGATGACGGCGCGGTCATTCCCGCGGACTACGTGGTCTGCGCCGTCCCGCACGATGCCGTGGGAGGACTGCTGCCCACGGAGTTGGCCGCGCGGGAGCCCTTCGCCGGCTTGCGCCACCTCCGCGTATCGCCCATCACCGGGGTTCATTTCTGGTTCGACCGCCCGGTGATGCGCGAGCCGTTCCTGACGCTGCTCGACCGCACGGTGCAGTGGGTGTTCAACAAGAGCGAGCTCGGCGCCGCCGGAGCAGGCCCGGGCCAGTACCTGCAACTGGTGATCAGCGCATCGTACGATCTGGTGGAGCGCTCCCGGCAGGAGATCATTGACCTGTGCCGCGCCGAACTGCGCGAGGCCCTGCCGGCCACGCGCGAAGCTCAATTGACCAGGGCCACGGTGATCAAGGAAACGGCCGCTACGTTCTCTCCCGCGCCGGATTGCGACCGGTGGCGGCCCTCGGCGCGCACGCCCGTCCCGAACTTTTATCTCGCCGGCGATTGGACGAGAACCGGCTGGCCCGCCACCATGGAAGGCGCGGTGCGTAGCGGTTACCTGGCCGCGGAAGCCGTGCTGGCCGCGGAGAATCGCCCGGCGCGGTTGGTGCAACCCGATCTGCCCGTGGCAGGGCTGGCCCGCCTGGTCGCGCGGTAGTCCGATTCTGGCCCCGCTTCCCCTGCGGCGTGGCGTCCTTCGTTTCTTCGGCGGGCCAGTGCATACCGCGCTACGCCTGTGGGGTATCGACGGCCCCGCGGATCATGAATCGCCTGAGCTCCGGCTCGCCCAACGCCAGCAGCGCGACGAAGTAAACCAGGGTCGCCAGCGCTCCGCGGGCCATCCAGGGCCACGCCTCCCCGTACCAGAGCACCGCGCCCATGAGCGCACCGGCCAAAACGGGCCGGGCCAGTATGCTCAGCAAAGGCAACGGTTGCAATGCCCGATGGAAGAAAAACACCGAGGCGCCGAACCACACCACGTCCGCGAAAACCGTGGCGCACGCCGATCCCAGCATGCCGAAGCGAGGGATCAGCAGGATGTTCAGGGCCACGTTCAGCCCGGCCGAAACCAGAGCGCAGCGCAGGTCCAGCGCCTGGCGTCCTGCGGCGTTCAATCCGTGGCGGGCGCTTCCGCGCAAGATCACGAAGACGGCCGACCACACCAGGATCGAGAAAGGAAGCACGGAGTCCGCGTAGTCGGCTCCCAAGATCAGATGAATGATCGGGGCGGCCAGCATGGCGCCGCCCACGCCCAGCGGGACCGCGAAGAGGGCGCACAGGCGAAAGGAGCGCGTGACCAGGGCGAAGAACTCCCCGCGGTTCTCAGCGTACGCGCGCGAAAGGGCTGGGAAGAGCCCGATAAAATAGGTGAGCGGCAGTTGCAGGGCCATGGTCACCGGCTTGTAGGCCGCGTTGTAGAACCCCACGTCGCGCAGCCCGCGCAGGAAGCCCAGCAGGATGGAGTCGAAATTAAAGTTCAGCAGGCCCATGGCCTGCGACAGGCCCAAGGTGAGCGCGGGCGCCAGCGTGAGCCGCGCCCCGGCGAAGGTGTACGGCAGCAGCAGGCCGCCGTGCTCGCGCCGGAACAGCCGCGCGAACCCGATGGCCACCCCCAGGTCACCGGCGAAGCGCAGCAAGGGCACCCAGATCACGTGCTGGGGGGCGCGGATCAGCGCAAACACCGCCAGGGCAAACACCACCTGTCCCGCCACCAGCGTGCGCGCAACCGCGGCCATCTTCTCGCGGCCCATGAAGACCCATTTCAACGAGGCCGACTGCGCGAAGAGGCTCAAGCCAAAAAGCGCCATTACGATTTGCAGGCGCGGGCCGCCGGGCAGCGCCGGCAGGCACAGGAACAGGAGCACGAACGACGCGGTGGCCAGCAGCATGCGCAAGGGCACCACGCGCGCCACCAGCGCCCGCAGGTCGCCGGGGCGCGCCGCTTCGCGCGTGGCCCACAGCTCCAGGCCGCCGTCGCCCAGCAGCAGGAACCACATGAGCAGGGAATGGGCGAACTCGAGCACGCCGAATTCGCGGACGCCGAGCGCGCGCGCCAGCCACACGAAGGCCAGGAAGTTCAGCGCCTTGGCGGCGAAATCGCCCAGCGATAACTGTGCAATGTTGCGGAACGGGCTGCCCACGGGTGGCCTCGGGCCTCACTCTATCACGCGAGGATGGCACGAAAGCGCCCCGCGCGGCGGGGGCGGCGAATCCGTCACTCAACCGGCGCACGCCGATTTTTCGCTTGCATTGGCGCGAATCGGGGTATGATAAGGCATCCCTTCGCTACGGCCTCCGGAGGCGTCTTTTGTCAGAGCGGAAGTACAAGCAGCGGGGCTACCAGGACACCGGAAAGAGCGAGAAGCGGGAGCGTCCCGCGCCGCAGCGCGGCCCGCGCCAGGAACAACTCGGTCCGCGCACCCCGCGCATGGTGGGCTCAGTGACCCGCGCGCGCTGCCGCAACTGCGGCGCCGTGCTTCAGCCCGGTTTCGACGTCCACTCCCAGTGCCCGAAGTGCCGTGCCGAGCTGCACGCCTGCAAGCAGTGCCTGCACTTCGATACCGGGGCGCGCTTCGAGTGCACCCAGCCGATCCCGGAGCGCATTAACAAGAAGGATGCGCGCAACGAGTGCGCCTTCTTTGAATTCCGCGTCACCGTGGAGAAGGACACTTCTCCCATCTCCACCGCCCCGCAGACCAGCGCCGAGGCCCCCGCGGCCCGCCCCAGCGACGCCCGCAAGGCCTTCGAAGACCTCTTCAAGAAGTAGCTGGTAAGAGCAAAGTAAGAGCAAAAGAGAAAAAAACCTCGTCCTCGCAAGAAGGTCAAAGCTCCAGAACATAGATCCTTTTCCACTCTCCCTTTTCTCTTGCTTACTCACCTCGGAGGATTCGGAAACAGCGTCGGCTCGTGGACGCGTTGATCGGCGATGGCGTCGAGCTGGGGGTACTGGCGGCGAAGCGGCTCGGGCACTTTGACGTTGGCCCCGGTGAGAATCTGGATGAGCTGCAAGGCGTTGACCACGGCCTTTCCCTGGTAGTGGTTGTTGGTGATAACGAAGGTGGCCCCGGCGCGCTCGGCCACGCGGGAGATGCGCCGGGCCCAGGGCTCCAGCTCCTCCGCGCTGTAGAGGTAGTTGTAGCGCTCCTGCGGCGGGGTGAGCGGGTCGTCACTGAACCAGGTGTCGTAGCGCCGGCCGTGCAGCCGGACGTAGCCCACGGAAGACGTGGCGCGCTCGCTGGGCTTCAGGCTGCGGCCGATCACCGGCTGGTCAATGTTGCAGAAGGCCGCGCTCTGCCGGTGCAGCAACTGGTAGAACTTGCGGTCGTTCCAGGTGGCGTGCCGCACTTCGATCACCAGGGGGTAGGCCGAAAAGGCGGCCAGCAGCTTTTTCAGGTAGTGCAGGTTCTCGGGCGTCTTGTGGAACGAGAACGGGAACTGCAACAGCACCGCGCCCAGCTTGCCCGCGCCGGCCAGCAGGTCGAAGCCCTCCTTGACGGCGTGCTCGTCGGATTGCGTGGCGCCCCCTTCATGGGTGAAGCGCTGCCACAGCTTGGCCGTGAAGAGGAAACGCTTGTTGGGGGCCACGCGTTCGAGCCATTGCCAGGCCACGGCGGGGCGCAACGGCTGGTAGAACGAGGTATTGATTTCGATGGTGTCGAAGAACTCAGCCAGGTACGCCGCTTCGTGGAAGCCGCGCGGCCGCCGCGCCGGGTACACGATGCCGGCCCAGTCCGCGTAGGACCAGCCGGCCGGCCCGACGTAAATCTCGCCTCGCGCTGCGGCCGCCTTTTCCCCCATGGCCGTTATCATACCCGCGCGCCCGTTCCGGTACGAACCGGCCATTGCAACGCGCCCGGTGCTGGGCTACGATGGACGTGGATGGACGCGATGCTCCATCTTCCGGCCGCACGTACCCCCCAATTCTCTCCACAGGTGCGCTGATGAACATCCTTGTGAACTACAAGCAGGTGAATCGCCGCGAACCTATCGAAGCGGAAATCGGACGTCACATCGGCAAGCTGAACAAATTGCTGCGCTCGTACCAGCCCGACCACATCCAAATCCACGGCGCTTTCAACAAGCATCCGCGCAAGCAGGAGTTTTCTTTCGCCGTTCACCTTGCACTGCCCACCGGCACGCTGAACGCCACCGGCGAAGGCCCCACCGTGCGCCTGAGCGTGAAGCACGCCTTTCTGGAGCTGGAGCAGCGCATCCGCAAGCACCAGAGCAAGCTGCGCAAAGAACACGAATGGCGGCGCAGAGGCCCGCGCGCGCTGGCTTCTTGAGAACAAGTGGCGAGTGGCTAGTGGTGGCCGCCGTGATTCGTGATTTGCGCCCCTACTCGCGGGCGCACTCGCGTGGAATCGGTCGCCGCGCGGTTGCGAGCGGGTTCATCTACCGCTAGAATGAAAGCAGCCGAGTCGCACTAGTCACTGGCCACTGTTTTCCAGGGGCGTAGCTCAGCGGTAGAGCAGCGGCCTTTTAAGCCGAAGGTCGTGGGTTCGATCCCCACCGCCCCTACCATTCTGAAGTTCGAGGTTGGAGGTTGAGGTTCGAGCCACACCCAAAGTGAGGCTCAGGTTTACTCCGCCGGAGCGCGCGACTTTTCCCACTGCAAGAAGCTGTCGAGGTCGCGCTTGAGGGAGCGGGCCACCCAGGCAATGACCGTGGCATCGTCCAAGTAGCCGAGAGCCAGCAGGGCGTCCGGGATCAGGTCGATCGGATTCACGAAGTAGAGGATGGCCGCGAAGACCAGGACGATGCTGCGCCACGGGGTCTCGCGGTAAGCGCCGCGGGTCCAGGCGCGGGCCAGGCGGAAGAGCGCGGTCAGGTCGGCCCAGACGCGACGCAGGCGGCCCTCCTGCCGCTCGGCTTTGTCCATGGCGCGGGCCAGAACGCGCGCGGCATCGTCGTGGCTGGCGGCGACCTGTTCCGCCCTGCGCTTCGAAGAGCCCAGCAGCCAGTTCGCGAACTTGCCCACCCCGCAAGCCCTCCCCGCTCCAGCGTAACGCGCGTCTTCACCAAGGGCAAGCTTGAGCGGTAGTCAGGCACAAGCGCGACCAATTCCGCGGTAGAAAAGCGAAGGGCGGGCCAACTTCGGCCCGCCCGTGGGTCTTGAGTGCAGCGGCCGGCGGACCGACCGTTGCTGGTGTAGGCGCCGGCTTTAGCCGGCTCCTTCAGATCAAGTTAGTTAGAATTGGACCCGGACGCCCAATTGCATTTGGAACGGCGCACCGGGGATGTTCGAGCGGTTGTAGCAGCTCGGGTTGAAGTTGGTGTTCACGGCCCCGGTGGACGTGGTCATGCTGCAATTGGCGGGGTCGTAGAGCTGCTGGAAGCGGGAGTCCACGGTAGGGGCAGCGCCAGTGAGACGGTCAATGCCCACGCCGAAGATGTTGGTGGTGCCGCCGAAAATCACGTTGTCGAAGTTGAAAAGGTTGAAGAAATCAGCCGTGACGTCGATGCGGGCGCGCTCGCCAAGTTTGAAGGCCTTGGAGATGCGCATGTCGAAGTTGTACACCGGGCGGTTGCGGAAGGCATTGCGGGCCATAGGGACGCCCGCGGCCACAAACGGCCGGTCGTTATTGATGGTGTCCTCGTTCACGTCGAAGCCGGCAACAGCATTGAACGGGCGGCCGGAACGGAAGCGGCCCAGGCCGCTGACGGTGAAGTCCCACGGCAGTTCGTACAACCCGTTGACCACCAGCAGGTGCCGGGCATCCAGGTTGGAGAAGCCGTACTCATCCTGGAGGTTGAAGGCGTTGACGGCGCTTTGGCCGCCGGCATCGCGCTCGTTATCGTCGTCGCTGGTGTTCTTGCCCAAGGTGTAATAGCTCTGCACCTGCCACTTGCTGCGGCGATACACGGACTTAAAGGTCATGGCGCGGTACAGGGCACGGCTGTTGGACTCGCGGAACTGCAACTGACCCAAGGAAAGAATGGGCCGGGCGTTGACGGTGGTGACGGCGGTGGCCGAGTTGGGGCAGCCCGAGGTGGAGGAATTGACCAGGAAAAAGGTGGGCCGCTGCTGGAAGTCCGGCGTGACCGCCGCGCCGGTATTCACGTCGCTGCAGATGCCCGGCGTGGGCAGGTTGTAGTCGCGATTGCGCTGGAGGTGCACGGTGTTAATGTAGGCAAACTCCGCGCCGACGGACCAGCCGCGGGCCAGCTCGTGGTCGAAGCCCAGGCTCCACTGCCACGCGCGGGGCGACTCGTAGTTGTCGGCCAGAGAGAGCGGGGCCAGGCCGCGATTGGGATCCACGGTCAAGCCCAGCGCGCTGGCGATGTTGGTCAGGTCGGTGAGGGTGAGCGCGGTCTGCCCGCCCAGCGGCACGGTGTTCAGGTCAATGCCGATGCGGCGCATCTGCCAGTACACCGTGTTGCAGGTATCACCGGCAGCCACAGGGGCCACGGTGGCGGGGTTGGTGCCCACGCCGGCGCACCCGGTGATGGGCTGGCCGTTGGTGTTGTTGAATGGGATGGTCAGGCGCACGTCACCCGGCGGGTTGCGGAAGTTGTTCAGCGGGCCGGCATAGAGCAACAGGGGAGTCCGCGCATAGTAGATGCCGCCATTAGCGCGGATCACCGTTTTGGAGTTGCCCCAGGGGTCCCAGGCGAAGCCCAGCCGCGGAGCGAACTGGTCGGTCTGGTCCGGGATGATGGCCGGGTCGAAGCCGCCCAGCGGCATAGTAGCGGCGCGGACGGTGTTGTAGAGGGCGGTGTTGCTGACGTCCGGCTCGGGGTTCCAGTAGCCTTCCCAGCGCAGGCCGGCGTTGATGGTGAAACGCGGGTGGAGACGCCAGGTATCGTGGACGAAGAAGGCCAGCTCGTGGCCCTCGATGTCCTGGAGCCCGTTGCCGATGTTCACGCGGTAGGAGACGTTGGTATGGTCAAAGCGGTTGGCCGGGTCGGCGCAGGCGCCGGTGGCCGCCGGGTCGCTGCCGACGGACATGACGCGCAGGATCCAGCCGATATTGCCTCCGGGGTTGGTGGCCGAGCTGGTGCTGCACGCGCCCGGGTTGGTCGGCAGGAAGATGCCGAACTGGTCGAACTTGAAGAATTGGCTGGCGCGCAGCCAGTTGAAGTCGCCGCCGAACTTCAAGTTGTGGCGGCCAACGGACCAGTTAAGACTGTCGGCAATCTGGACGCGCTTATCATGCTGCGTGGTGGGCAGGAAGTTGCGCGTGCCGTATGTGCCGATGGTGGACTGCACGCTGGTCTGGAGGTTGTTGGCGGTGCGCGGGCGCTCTTCCTTGGCCCACTGGGCGCGCAGCTCATTCACGACGGAGGAAGAGAACGTCCCGGTCCAGTGGCCTTGAATGGTGTGGGTGCGGTCGCCTTCCGTGCCGTTGTTGCTGATGGCCGCGGTGGTCTCCGGGGCGATCTGCTCGCCAGTGGCCACGGCATTGAGGGCCTCGTTCTCGCTGAAGTGGTAGCGGACGGAAGCCCTGTGGTTGGCGTTGAACTGGTAGTCCAGCTTGCCGAGCGCGGTGATGGCGTCGTTGGTCTGGGTGAAGGGTCCCTGGAGCGCGTCGTAGAAGTTGAAGGCTTCGGACAAGAAGGGGAAGCTGGCGGCCGGGACCACGGTGGTAGTGGTGATGGGCGCCAGGGTGGGAAAGATCACGTTGCGCGGGTTATTGATCTGCTGGTCCTCGAAAGAGAGGAAGAAGAAGGCCTTGTCGCGTGCGATGGGCCCGCCGAAGGAGCCGCCGAACTGGTGCTGGTTGTCCAGCGCCTGGCGGTTGAAAGCGTCCTTGGTGGACAGGTCGCTGAAGCGGCCGTACCAGAAGGCGCTGCCGTGCCAGTCGTTGGTACCGGACTTGGTGACGGCGTTCAGGATGCCGCCGGTGGAGCGGCCGAACTCGGCGGAATAGCCGTAGGCCACCACCTGGAACTCCTGGATGGCTTCCTGGGGGATGCTGAACGCGGTATTGGCGCGCTCGCCGCCGCGAATGCCGCCGAAGAAGGGCTGGTTGTAGTCGGCGCCGTCAATGGTGACGTTGGCGTTGATACCGCGCTGGCCGGCGAAACTGATGCCGTTGCGCGACGGCTCAATCTGCACGGTCGGCGTGAGGGTGACGAAATCATGGAACCGCCGGCCGTTAATGGGCAGCGCCGAGATGGAGCGCTGGTTGATGAGCGCGTCGGAGGTGGAAGCGGTGGTCTCCACCACCACGCTGGCGGTCACTTCCACTGTTTCGGTAGCCGCGCCCACGCTGAGGTTGGCGTCTACGTTCTTGGTGGAGCCTACGGTCACTTCGACTTCGGCCTTGAAAGCCTTGAACCCCGAGTGCTTCACGTTGACCGTGTAATTGCCGGGCGGAAGCAGGATGATGCGGTATTGCCCCGCTTCATTGGTGGTCACGGAGCGCGTGAAGCCGGTGTCCCTGGCGACTGCGGTGACTTCGGCGCCGGGCACTACCGCGTTGCTGGCGTCGTACACCGTACCCACGATCGCCCCGGTGCCCGCCTGCGACTGGGCCCAGCCAGAGCCCGCCGCGGCGAACCATGCCACTGTCATGCACACGAACAGGCTGGTTACCACCGTTCGGTTACGATGCATATTCCGTTTCTCCCTTTCCATGGATTCGCGAATCAGTCGAGCACACCCCTGCCCCTTCATGCGGATTGCTGCGAACGAGACCTCAAAAAAGTCCTGAAACGAACACCACCTCAATGCAAGGTTGCCCCAATCTTCCAAGCCCCGGCTCGCTTTGTCAAGCCGAAGCCTGTGGACGGGAGCGCCCGGTGGCCCGCCAAGCCTAGGTTCGCAGCCTGACTCCAGGGTTACGCCCCCGTGATGTCCAGGTGATGGCGCCTGCTGGGCCGCTGCGGGGACTCTGTAGGGGCGGCTTCATGCCGCCCGTGGCGGACGCAGGAAAAAGGCGGGATAAACGCGCCCCTACGATAGGGGACGGAGGGCGCGCATGGAACTTACGCTGCTTGTTTTCCAAAGGCGGGGTGCGCTAGGCTACGCCCTTCGCCAGGAGAAACGCATGACCGCCAAAGCCGTCCCGCAGCCCACGCCGCCCAAAGTGAAGCCGCTCATCAAGCACCGCGCCATCCAGAAGCGCATTTCCGAAATGGGCCGCCAGATTACCCGCGACTACAAAGGGGAGCGCCTGCACCTGGTAGGCGTGCTCAAGGGCGCGTGCATATTCCTTTCCGACCTGGTGCGCGAAGTGGACCTGGAGACTTCGATTGATTTCGTCGCCGTGTCCAGCTACGGGAAAGGGCGGCAGTCGTCGGGGCAGGTGCGGCTCAACAAGGACCTGGACAGCAGCATCGAAGGCTTCCACGTGATCCTGGTGGAAGACATCCTGGACACCGGCCTGACCCTGAACTACCTGCTGCGCGTCCTCCAGCAGCGCAAGCCGAGGTCGCTGCGCATCGCCGCGCTGCTCGACAAGCCCGAGCGCCGCATCCAGGAAGTGAAGGCCGACTACGTGGGCTTCCGCATCCCCAACCAGTTCGTGGTGGGCTACGGGCTGGACTACGCCGAACGCTACCGCAATTTGAAGGATGTGTGCGTGCTGACTCTGCCGCCGGAATAAGGCGGTGGCTAGTGGCTCGGGAAGGCAAAAGGCAATAGGCAGTCCTGCTCCCCGGGTCAGGCGGTAAGAAGTTCTGTTCAACGTCCGACTTTAACTTTGCCGTTCATCATGCCCCGTCCTGTTCTAACCGCGCGGGACCTGGAAGCGATCCCCAACGGGGGCGAAACCACAGTTGCGCCCGATGCGCTGATTACTCCGCTGGCAGCGGAAGAGGCGGCGGCGCGGAACATCACCATCCGGGTGAAAGAGAAGCAGGAAAGGGCCTATGACGCAGGGACTGCGGCCGCGGCAACGCCGCGGCGCGTGGTGGCCATTGGCGCGGACCACGGCGGATTCGAACTGAAGCAGCAACTGATCGGCCACCTGCGCGACTGGGGTTGCGCGGTGCTCGACCAGGGCACGGACAGCACCGCGCCGGTGGACTACCCGGACTTTGCCGAGGCTGTGGCTAACGCCGTGGCGCGCGGCGACGCGTGGCGCGGCATCGTGGTGGACGGCGCGGGCATCGGCTCAGCGATCGCGGCGAACAAGGTCCCCGGCGCGCGCGCGGCGCTGTGCTATGATCGCGCTACGGCGCGCAACAGCCGCGAACACAACGACGCCAATGTCCTCAGCCTGGGCGCGCGCTTGCTCTCGCCCGAAACGGCGCGCGAAATTGTGGCCGTGTGGCTGGAAGCGGAGTTCGGCGGGGGGCGTCACCAGGGGCGCGTGGACAAGATCCGGGCCATCGAAGCGCGGCACGGGAAGAAGTAGTGCACCGGCACTCCTGCCTGCTCAAGTTCTGCCGAATGACTGTTTAGAGAAGGCAGATTGTGAAGGCGCACAGCTAAAAGTGGCTGTGCCACATGAGAAAGGACGGTGTTAGGGGGTTCGGTGCATGGTGGAACGTTGGCGGGATGGAAGGTGGACAGACCTGGAGGTCTGTCCTACATGGAGCAGAAGCAGCTCGAACAACTGATCCAGGCGATCACCGAGGAGGTCGTCTCGTACCTTGGCGGTCCGCGCGCCCCGGGCATGTGCGGGCTGGAGATCGACGAGTTGGTGTGTCCCGGCTGCGACCAGTCGTGCGCCGAGAAGTGCGAGCGCAAGACGCGCGCCGTGCTCGGGGCAGGCGCCGACCGCATTTCCGCGGGCTCCGGCATCTGCGCCATTCACCCGGAGATCGCCCGCGTCATTGACCACACCCTGCTCAAGCCGGACGCCTCCCGCGCGGAGGTCACCAAGCTCTGCCAGGAGGCGGCCAAGTTCTGCTTCGCCAGCGTCTGCATCAACCCGTGGTACGTGCCGCTGGCCGCCGAGCTGCTGCGCGGCTCCAGCGTGAAGGTGTGCACGGTGGTGGGCTTCCCGCTGGGGGCCACGCTGCCGCCGGTCAAAGTGCACGAGACGGAAGAGGTCGTCAAGCTGGGCGCACAGGAAGTGGACATGGTCATCAACGTCGGCGCGCTCAAGTCCGGCCAGGACGACGTGGTCGAGGCCGACGTGCGCGGCGTGGTGGAGGTGGCGCACCGCGGCGGCGCCATCTGCAAGGTCATTTTGGAGACGGCTCTGCTTAACGTGGACGAAAAAGTGCGGGCGTGCATCGCCTGCAAGAACGCCGGGGCCGACTTCGTCAAGACCAGCACCGGCTTCGGCCCCGCAGGCGCCACGGCCGAAGATGTGGCCCTGATGCGCGCCGTAGTGGGCCGCGGTGTCGGCGTGAAGGCCGCCGGCGGCGTGCGCTCGCTCGAAGACTTGAAGAAAATGGTGGGCGCGGGGGCCACGCGTATCGGCGCGAGCGCCAGCGTCCGCATCATGGAAGAAGCCCAGAAGGACGACGCCCCGGCGTCCGCGCCGCCGCCGGCAGCGGCCGGCCCCGCTCCGCAAGCCGCAAGTTACTGAGCAGGTTCTCGGTGCCGGGTGCTGGGTTCCAGGCTGCCGGGCCTTCAGCTTTCAGCGCTCAGCTCAGCCATTAGCTTCCATCCTTCTCATTTCTGCCTTTTAAGGCTGATAGCAGACGGCTGAGAGCCCACAGCTTCGTTCTACTTTCCACATTCGGCTTCCCTTTCCACCTTCCCTCTGAGGACCCAGCAGCTAGCACCCAGCACCTGAGCCCCGCGCGCGGCCTGCTATAATCAAGAAGTTTGCGAAGCGATTGCGCGCTACGCGCCATCTGATGAACTAATGGATCCTATCGCCGTCAACACGCAACTGGACCTGGAAAACGCCGCCCCGGCGGCTCCGGCGCTGGCGCCCGAGGTGCTGGCCACCCTGATCGAAATCGGCGAGGAGATCAACGCTTCGCTGGACCTCGAAGAAGTACTCAGCGCCACGGCCGCGCTGGTCAAGCGCCTGATCAATTACGAAATCCTGGGCATCATGCTGATTGACGAAAAGACCAGCGAACTCTACTTCCGCTGGGCCATCGGCTACCGCAAGGAAGTGGTGGAGAACTGGCGCATCCCGCTGGACAAGGGCGTCACCGGGCGGGCCGCGCGCAGCAAAATGGCCGTGCGCGTCCCCGACGTGAGCCGCGACCCCGACTACATCGCCACGCACGATACAGTGCGCTCCGAACTGGCCGTGCCCCTGCTGCTGAAGGGCAACTGCATCGGCGTGCTGGACATCCAGAGCAACCAGCTCAACTACTTCACCCGCGACCAGCAGGACGTGCTGGCCCTGGTCGCCAGCCGCATCGCCATCGCCATCGAGAACGCCCGGCTCTATGAACGGACCTTGCGCCAGGCCGAGGTGCTGCGCCTGCTCAACGAAGTGGGGCGCGAGGCCAGCGCCATCCTCGACGTGGACAAGCTGCTGCGCCGCGCCGCTGAACTGGTGAAGCGCATCATTGACTACCAGATCTTCGGCATCTTCCTTTTCGACGAGAAGCGCCAGGTGTTCCGCCAGCATATCGCCGTCAAGTACGGCCAGACCGTGCAGGAGAAAATGGAGGTGCGCCTCGAAGAGGGGCTGGTGGGGGCCACTGCGCGGGAACGCAGGCCCATCCTGGTGAGCGACGTGCGCTCGGACCCGCGCTACATCCTGTGCAACCCCGAATCGCGCTCGGAGATGCTGCTCCCGCTGATCCACCAGAACCGCGTCATCGGCGTGCTCGACGTGGAGAGCCCGCAGCTCGACTACTTCACCGAGGATCACGTTCAGGCGCTTTCGCCGCTGGCGGCGCAACTGGCCGTGGCCATCGAGAACGCCCGCCTCTACCAGCAGGTGGCCCGCGACGAGGCCCGCAAGGACCGCGAGCTCCAGGCCGCCCGCCGCATCCAGGCAGCCATGCTCCCGGCCATTCCGGCGGAAGACTACGGGCTGGACATCGCCGCGCGCTACGTCCCGGCGCGCGAGCTCGGCGGGGACCTCTTCGAGTTTGTGCGCTACGGCCCGCAGCAACTGGCCATCGGCCTGGGGGACGTCAGCGGCAAGGGTACCGCCGCCGCGCTCTACGGCGCTGCCGCCAGCGGCATCGTTCGCAGCCTGGCCCCGCTCAAGCTCCAGCCGGGTGAAATGCTGCGGCGGCTCAACCAGTTCGTCGGGGAGCAAAAGGTGGAAGAGCGGTTCATGACGCTGTGCTTCGCCACGTGGCAGCGTGGCCGCATGCGCCTGCGCATGGCCAACGCCGGGCAGTCGCAGCCGCTGCTGTGGAAGGACGGCAAGTGCGAGCGCATCCCGATGGTAGGCTTCCCGGTGGGCATTTTCGACGACGTGACCTACGAGGAGTGGACCACGGCGCTCGTCCCCGGGGACATGGTGGTGTTCTACTCCGACGGTTTCACCGAGCCGCTCGGCCCCGAAGGGGAAATGTTCGGCGTCGAGCGGCTGATGCAGTTGGTCGCCCTGCACCACGCCGCGCCGGTCAACGAGCTGGCCGACCGCCTGGTGAACGAAGTGGCCCGCTTCTCCGGCGGGTACGTGGCCGACGACCGCACCCTGCTCGTCGTTAAGGTAAGATAAGCTCCCCTTGGCCGCCCGCCGCAAATCCCAACGCGGCCGCGCTCCGCGCGCCCCGCGCTTCACCGACCCTGTCGAATACACGCCGCACTTCGCGTGGCGGGTAGCGCCGGGACAGGTTGCGTCCCGGCGGGTGTACTGCGAGGGCGTGCCGCTCTCGCGCATCGCGGAAGCGGCAGGCACGCCCGTGTACGTGTACAGCGCCGCCAGCATCCGCGACGCCTACCGCCGGCTGGACCGCGCCTTCGCCGGGCTGCCGCACGCGTTGTGTTACTCGGTGAAGGCCAATTCCAACCTGAGCATCCTGCGGCTGCTGGCGCGGCTTGGCTCGAGCTTCGACATTGTCAGCGGCGGCGAGCTGTACCGCTTGCAGCGCGCCGGCGTTTCGCCGAAGCGCGTGGTCTTCAGCGGCGTGGGCAAAACGCGTGAGGAGATGCGCGCCGCCCTGCGCGCCGGGATCATGCTCTTCAATGTGGAATCGGAGGCCGAGCTGGAAATGCTGGCTGAGGAGGCCGCGCGGTTGCGCGTGGTGGCGCCCGCGGGCCTGCGCGTCAATCCCGACGTGGCCGCCGGGGGCCACCCGCACATCTCCACGGGGGCGCGCAGCCACAAGTTCGGCGTGGACTGGGACGACGCCCGCCGCCTGTACCTCGAATGGCAGAACTCGAAGTGGGTCCGCTGGGAGGGCATCAGCGCGCACATCGGCTCGCAGATCCTGAGCGTGCGGCCGTTCGCGCAGGCCGCCGAACGCCTGGCCGCGTTTGTGCGCGCGCTGGCCTGGCGCGGGATTCGCCTGCGCTACTTCGACTTCGGCGGCGGGGTGGGCGTCCGCTACACGCGCGAGGAGCCGCTGCGCCTGGCCGACTACGCCCGCGTGCTCAAGCAGGCCGTGCGCGCTGCCAGCCCCGGCCGGGGGAAGGGAATGACGCTGCTGCTCGAGCCGGGCCGCGTCATCGTCGGCCCCGCGGGCGTGCTGCTGACGCGCGTCCTGCTCACCAAGCGCAACCGCGGCAAGTCCTTCGTCGTCGTGGACGCCGCCATGAACGACTTCATGCGCCCCGCGCTGTATGGGGCCACGCATCCGATAACTCGGGCTCAGGACACAGAGTTGAGAACTCAGAACGAAACGGGCAGGAAAATGGAAAAGGGAAAAGGGAAAACAGGCTCCGTGGATTCTGCCTTCAGCCTTCTACGTTCTGCCTTGAAGCCCACGAGTCACGAATCACGAGTCACGAATCACGACATTGTCGGCCCGATCTGCGAAACGGGCGACTGCTTCCTCCAGGATTGGCCCCTCGGCCCCACGCAAGCCGGCGACCTGCTCATCATCTGGGGCGCCGGCGCCTACGGCTCCGTCGCCGCCTCCAACTACAACTCCCGCCCCCGCCCCCCCGAAGTGCTCGTCGAGGGCTCCCGCTTCCGCCTTGTCCGCCGCCGCGAACCTCTCCTCAGCCTTCCCCGCGGGGAATAGCCGCTAGTTCACAATCGCACTAGCATCCGCGAGTCGGAAGTCGACTTCGTACTCGAACAGGAAGAGGTTCGGGATCACACTTGCCGCGTAACGAAGTTTCTCATCCACGGTCTTGGCAACGACAACCCCAAAGACGCTCTTTCCGTCCGCAAGGTTCTTCTTAACCCATCCCATGTATCGGGAGAGTTGACCGATCGCCTTATCTGGTCCCCGGTCGAGTTTCAGCTCGAATACAAAGAGGTTGCCTTCGGCATCCACAGCTAGGATATCGATAGGGCCCACTCCCGTGGGGTATTCAACCCCTCTCTGCCCGCCCTTGTCCGAGAAGATTCTTAGCTGTTTCCCACCAATAGCCAACGTCGTGAGATGTCGTGCGATGAAGTCTCTAAGGTGATACTCCAAGGGAAATGCACACTCCTCTAGAGTCTCGGAACCGGCTGGTTCAATTGACTCCGCAAGGGCCGACTGGACCTCGGTCGCTTCTCCAGGTGGGATCACCAAACATTGGTCCGGATTGTCTCGGACAGTCCAACCTTGTTTCTTCAATGCGGTGCGAATTTGGTGAGTAGTGTGAGTGTCTGGATGCACCCCAGGTGGGACCCTGTCCGGGTTCGTTCTTAACCACTGCTTTAGAGGATGAAGCGCTTCCTGAATCACAACGAAAAACCGCTGTGCGCCCATGTTGTATCCTCAGCTGAGTAATCTTCGTTTTAGAACATGACCCTCTATCAAGACTGTAGCAACAAAATGCGAGGGAGGATAGCAGCCCTTACACTCCAGGCGGTGTGACCACCAGTCGAAAACCCTTTTCCGTATGGTGTTTCTGTGTAATCTGCCCCCTGCGGGTTTCAAGGGGACGTGGTGGGTTGTGCCCGAGGGTTCTACACAATGGAAGGGCGGTGCCCGCGGACGGTGGAGCCGATGGCGATGCCCGCGCTGACCAGCACCAGGTTCTTGATAATGTACTGGCCTTCGAGGGTGGGGGCGTAGGGGATGCGCGCGAACACTTCGTGCGGGAAGAGCGCCACCGGGGCGACCGTGCCCAGCATCTGCACGAAGAGCAGGAGCAGCGTGACGCGCATGAAGCGGTTGGCCAGCAGGCCCAGCCCGATCAGGCACTCCCACGCGGCGAGCACGTTGATGGCGACCGCGCCCGGCGCCAGCCCGAACGTGAGTACGTCTATCGTGCGCAGGGCCAAATCCTGAGCGGGGCTCAGCCCCGGAAAAAACTTCAGCGCCCCGAACCACAGGAAAATAATTCCCAGGCTGATGCGCAGCAGCTCCATGCCGTGCCGTGTCATCCATTGCACATTGGCCTGGTCCAGCCGGTCGAAGGTCTCCGCAATCGTCGCGCGTTTCATGACCAAAGCATACCGCAGGGAGCCAGGCCGTCAGCTATCAGCCGTCAATCCTCCGCGTTGCACGTTCCAATTTCCACGTTTCACGATTCCACGGCTCACGAATCGCGAGTCCTTGATTGCCGAAGGCTGATGCTTGCTGACGGTTTGCTGCTGATGGCTGACGGCTGAGCTTTGCCCCCCTGGCCTTGGAGGAATTGCTTAATGCCCCGGCGGGGGGTACACTGAAGCGTGAGTAACCCTCGACCTTCACCCCTTCCTGTCGAGTAGTTGAGAGGACCGCCTTGCGTGTGCTGATTGCTGACGACGACCCGGAAATCCAGCGGATGCTCTCCACGGCCATGTGGGGACTGGGCTACGAGCCGGTGTCCGCCGCCGACGCCATGCAGACCGTAATGGTGGCGCGCAACTCCAATCCCGATGTGATCCTGCTGGACGTCAATATGCCCGGCGGCACCGGGCTGATGGCGCTCGAGCGGCTGAAGGCGCTGACGGCCACCCGGCGCATTCCCGTGATCGCCATCACCGGCTCGGCCGAGGAAGGCCTGGCCGAGAAGGTCAAGGGAATGGGCGCGCAGGCGTTCTTCCCCAAGCCGCTGGACATCGTGGCCCTGATGAACATGCTGGTGGAAATCGCGGCGCCATCGTCCAAGCGCAGCAAAGTCAAGGGGCCGGCCGCACCGCGCATTGAAATCGTGCGCGCGCCGGAGGAAAAAGCGGAAGAAAGCTGAGGAAGGGGTTTCAGCCTTCAGCTAGCAGCTTTCAGCCGTCAGCTTTCAGCGGCCAGCCATTTGGCAAGTCAGCCTTCCGCGCCGGAACTTCTGCCTTCTCCTTCTGCCTTCCAGAGTCAACACCACGGAGCACGAGACACGGAACACTGGGCCCTAGCGGCGGCGTTTGCGGCGCCGCTTCCTGGTAACCTGGCGCTGGGCGAACATCCAGCGGTGGCCTTCGCAATCGGCGCAGCGGTAGCCGCGCCCGGCCCCGGTCTTTTCGATCCCGGTGAGGATGGTAGCGCCGGCAGCGCGGGCGCGCTGGAAGTGGCTCTTTACGTCGTCCACCAGCACCAGCACACCGTCAATCACCCAGGGCACAGCGCTCCAGCGGCGAGCCGCCTTGCAGGTCTGGGCATGGCGCTTGGGCCCCTGATAGTGCGGCGAGGGCTGGGCCACCATGACGACGTTGCCGGATAGCTCCAGCTCGCCGTGCATGACGCGCCCCCGATCGTCTGTGTGGCGAGTCTGCTCGCGGAAGCCGAAGGCGCGAGTCAGCCAGTCCATGGCTGCGCCGGTGTCCGCGTAGGAAATGAACGGGAAAACGGTTTGTGACATGTGCGACCCCTCCTTCCAATTTCCACGCCTCTCCGCGTCTTCTGCGTTCCTGCGTCGGATTTGACCTCCCAACCCCGAAATACAAATCAAAGGATGACGCAGAGACGCTGAGTTCGCAGAGACTCGGAGAGAAGGCCATCAACTATCAACTCTGGCCACCAGTCACCCTGGGTTGACCGCTGACAACTCGCTACGGTTCACTGGCCATGGCCCACTGGTCACCGGTCCCTTGTGTAAACGATCTTCCCGCCGGCAATGGTGGTGGTCACGCGCGCGTCCTTGATCTTCTCCGGCGGCAGGGCGAACAAATCGGAATCGAGGATGACGATGTCGGCGAGTTTTCCCGGGGTAAGCGAGCCCTTCACCTGTTCGGCGGATTCGGCGTAGGCGCTGCCCAGGGTGTACGCCTCGATGGCTTCCGCCAGGGTGATTTTCTGCTCGGGGTACCAGCCCTGCGGGTGCTTTTCGTCGAGCGTGCGGCGGGTGACCGCGGCGTACAGGCCCCACAGCGGGTCCAGCGGGGCCACCGTCCAGTCGGAGCCGAAGGCCAGCTTGACGCCGTGGTCGAGGAAGGTGCGGAAGGCGTAGGTGCCCTTGCCGCGCTCGACCCCGATGCGCTTCAGCGCCCAGCGGCCGTCGTCAATGGCGTGATACGGCTGCATCGAAGCGATCACACCGAGCCGCGCGAAGTCCGCGAAGCTTTGCGGGGCCATGTGCTGCGCATGCTCGATGCGCCAGCGGCGGGGGGAAACATTGGAAGTGGAGGAGGTGGGGGAAGTGGAGGATGACGGCTGACCGCTGAAAGCTGAGGGCTGACGGCCCGGTCCGTTTTGCCGTTCCACGTCCTTGTACACGTCGAGGATAGTCTGAATGGCCTTGTCGCCGATGGCGTGGATGCACAGTTGCAGCCCGGCGCGGTCGGCGCCCAGCGCCATCTTCAGCATGTGGCCTTCGGGGAACATCATGCTCGCGGGCAGGCCGCTGGTGTGCGGCGCGTCGTCGTAGGGCGCGTAGAAAAGCGCCGTGGTAGAGCCGAGCGAGCCATCGGCAAAGCCCTTCACCGCGCCGGTGCGCAGCCAATCGTTGCCGAAGCCCGCAGTGATGCCCGCGGCGGCGGGCGCCTGCCACTGCTCGATGGGCGTGATGGCGTAGATGCGCGTGGTCAGCTCGCCGGCCTGATACAGCTTGTGAAAGACGCGCAGGTCCTCCGCGCTGGACATGGCGTGCATGCCGGTGACGCCGAAGCGCGCCGCTTCCCGCAGGGCCGCGCGGATGGCGCGGGTGAGTTGCTCCTCGGTGGCGTCCGGGATGACGCGGGCCACCAGGGACATGGCCGCGTCTTTCAGCGCGCCGGTGGGCTCGCCGCGCGCGTCCTTGACGATTTCGCCGCCGGAAGGAACCGGCGTGTCGCGCGTGACGCCCGCCAGCTTGAGCGCCATCGAATTGGCCAGGGCCATGTGGCCGTCGTAACGCGAGACGAAGACCGGATGGTCCGGCGTGACCCGGTCAATCCAGCCGCGCTCGGGCAGGGTCGCGCCGGGGAAGTTCTCGTGGTCCCACGTGCCGCCCAGGATCCATCCGCCCTTCGGCAGTTTCCGGGCGAAGTCGCCGATGCGCCGGATGAACTCCTCGGGCGTTTTGGCGTCCTTCAGTTGCACGCCCGCCAGCTCAAAGCCGCCGCTCGAAAAGTGCACGTGCGAATCAATGAAGCCGGGCAGCACGCTGCCGCCGCGCGCGTCGATAACCTTCGTTTGAGGACCAATCCGTTTGCGAATCTCATCGTTCTTGCCAACGGTCAGGATGCGCCCTTCGATGACCGCCAACGCCTCGGCTCTCGGTTGCGCGGGGTCCACGGTCCACACCCTTCCGTTCACGATGACCAGGGTTGGGGATGAAGCCAGAACCCTCTCAGGGATGGGTCCGTGTTGGCTGAAGCACACCTGGGAGGTCAGCACAATAGCGAAAACAAATACGGCGGCTCGGATCCATCCAGATCTCATCGTTCTCCCTCGGCGAAGGCGGACTAAGGACGACGCAGAGGCGCAGAGGGCGCGGAGTTGCGCGGAGAATCTGTCGTTGGGCCTTCTCTGTGAGCCTCAGCGCACGTTGCGTCGCTGCGTCGTCTTTGGACTTCAGCGGTCACTGTCCAATTGTCACTGGCCACTATCGCTCTCCCCATTTCAACTTGCTGTGCAGAATCTCGAAGTAGGTCTTGCGCGGCGGGCGCACCAGGCGGGCCTTTTGCGGGGCCTTGCGCAGTGTGGCGCGGTCGCCCGGGCGCAGGTCTTCGCGCACCTGCCCGTCCATGGTGAGCACCACGGCGTGTTCCTGCTCGGCCGGGCGCACGGCGAGCTTCACCGAATCGGGAACGACCAGCGGGCGATTGGTGAGCGTGTGCGGGCAGATAGGCGTAATGACGAAAGCGTCGAGAATGGGATAGACCACCGGGCCGCCGGCGGAGAGCGAGTAGGCCGTTGAGCCGGTGGGGGTGGCCAGGATCAGGCCGTCGGCGCGGTAGGAGCACACGAAGGCGCCGTCAATGTGCAGCTCGAAGTCCATGATGCGGGCCAGGGAGGTCTTGGTGAGCACGGCGTCGTTGAGGGCGCGGTGCCGGGCGATGGAGGCGCCGTCGCGCACGACTTCCACTTCCAGCAGGGCGCGCTCGCTGATGCGGTGCTGTCCGGCGAGCACCTGCTCGAGGATGGGGTAAAGCTCGTCGAGCTTGACGCTGGTGAGGAAGCCGAGCTGGCCAAGATTGACCGGCAGCAGCGGGACGTTGCGGTCGCCCAGCGCGCGGACGGCGGCGAGCAGCGTGCCGTCGCCGCCGAGCACCAGCAGCAGGTCGGCGCGGGCGGCGATCTCTTCGCGGGCCAGGCCGGGGAGCCCGCCGACGCATTCGGCCGTTTCGCGGTCGCAGATAGCGTCGAGCTTGCGGGCCTTCAGCCAGTCGAGCAACGGCGGCAGGACGCGGCTCAGCGCGTCCCGCAGCGGCTTGGCGATGATGCCGATGGTCCTCATGGGCGGCTCCGGCATGAGAGGGGATTGTACCGCTAAGGACGCAGAACCATGAACACAGCAAGGCGCAAGGCCGAAGGCCGAAGGAGAAGGCAGAAGGCAGAACCTCTCTCCGTTGTGAGGTTGGGGGTCGCGCAGAACAGCGGCGGGGATGGAAGGGCACTACCGGCGACGGGCATGGAGGAAGAACTCGAGGTTGCCTTCCGCGCCAGGGAGCTTGCTGGGCCTAACGCCGAGGACGCGCAGGCCGCAAGCCGCGGCGGCCAGGGCGACGCGCTCAACGGCGCGCTGGCGCAGCCGGGATTCGGTGACGATGCCGCCCTTGCCCACGTCCTTGCGGTCGAGCTCGAATTGCGGCTTGACCAGGATGAACAGGTGGGCGCCGGGCGCAGCCACCGTGGCGATGGCGGGCAGGGCCTTGGCCGTGGAAATGAAGGACAAGTCCACCGTGACCATTTGCGCCGGCTCGGGCAATGGCTTGGCGTCGAGATGGCGCGCGTTGCGCTTGACCGGCGTGACGCGGGCGTCCTGGGCCAGGCTCCACGTCAACTGGTCGGGGCGCACGTCCACCGCATAGACGCGGAGCGCGCCGCGCTGGAGCAGGCAATCGGTGAAGCCGCCGGTGGAGCTGCCGATGTCGGCGCAGGTGCGCCCCTGGGGGTCCACGGCGAAATCATCGAGCGCCCCTTCGAGCTTGAAGCCGCCGCGGCTGACGTAGCGCTGCTTCTGCGCCACTTCAATACGCGCATCCGCCTTGACCAGGGCGCCGGATTTGGCGGCGGGCTGGCTGTTCACGCGCACTTCGCCCGCGAGGATCAGCGCCTGCGCTTTCCGGCGGGACTCCACAAGACCGCGCTCGACGAGCAGCAGGTCGAGGCGTTGCTTGCTTGACGCTGTCACGTTCGCTCCACGATTTAGTGCTAGACCAACCTGCGCCGTGCCGTGCCCGGTTCATTCAGGCGAATTGAAACACAGAGGCACGGAGAAGCACAGAGAGCGCCGAGGCGCCCCCGGAGCGCACCAAGCAGCGCTCCTAGGAGCGGCGGCGGATAAGAAACTCCGCAAGTTGACGCAGGCGTGCGGCACGCTCGCCGTAATGATCGAGCGCGGCGAGGGCGTCGCCGGCGAGTTGCGCCGCGATGGCCCGCGATTTCTCGAGCCCGTACACGGCGGGATAAGTGACCTTCCTCTGCGCCTGGTCCTTGCCCGCGGTCTTGCCCAGCGCCGCGGAGGATTCTTCGACGTCGAGAATGTCGTCCACGACCTGAAAGGCCCAGCCGGTGGTCTCGCCGAAATGCCGCAGCCGGGCCACATCATCTTCGCCGGCGCTCCCGCTGAGCGCGCCGGCCACCACCGCGGCGCGGATCAACGCGGCGGTCTTGGAGCGATGGATGTACTCCAGAAGTTCTTTGGCGGGCGGGGCGCCCTGCGCTTCGAGGTCGGCCACCTGGCCGCCGACCATGCCGTTCACGGTGCCGGCCGCGCTGGCCACTTCGCGGAGGATTTCCACGCGGCGCGGAGGGGCGACGGGCGCCAGCGCCAGGGTGTGAAAAGCGAGGGTCAACAGCGCGTCGCCCGCCAGGATGGCGGTGGCCTCGTCGAATTGCATGTGGCAGGTGGGCTTGCCGCGGCGCAGGTCGTCGTTGTCGAGCGCGGGCAGATCGTCGTGGATCAGCGAATAGGTGTGGATGAACTCGATGGCGCAACCGGCGTAGAGCGCGGCTTCCGGGCGCGGGTCGAAAAGGCGGGCGGCTTCCAGGCACAGCAGCGGGCGGATGCGCTTGCCTCCGGCGAACACGCTGTAGCGCATGGCGCGGTGGATGCGCGGCGGCGGAGCGTCTTCGCCCGGCAGCAGGCGATCCAGCACGCGGTCAATCTCCCGGCGGCCGGCGTCGAAGAGTCCGAAACTCATGGGGAGATTCAGGCGCCGTTGTCCTTTTCGGGGTCGAAGGGGGCGGTAGCCACCTTGCCGTCGGCTTTCTTGAGCAGGATTTCCACCCGGCCTTCGGCTTCTTCGAGCTGCTTCTGGCACTCGCGGGTGAGCTGCACGCCCTCTTCGAAGAGCTTCATGGCCTCATCGAGGGTGAGCTGCGGGCTTTCCAGCCGGCGGACAACTTCTTCGAGGCGAGCCAGGGAGCGCTCGAAGTCTCTCTTGGCGGGAACGGCGTCGGGTTTCTTCGCGGCAGGGGTGTTCACGCGGATATCGTAGGACAGGCGTTGCAGCCTGTCCACTGGATTGAAGTTCGGGGCAGCTTAGCGAAGGGGCGTGTGGGGAAAGAGTGTGCATACGCGGGGGTCTGTCCTACAGTCTTGGAACGAGACGCATGGAGTGCGCGCGCGCGGCGGCCTGCGCGGAGGGAGAAAAAGGGGAAGGGATGCCGGCGCCATTGAACCAAGCGGGGAATTGGTCGCGGAAGTGGGGGCTGAGGTAATGCCCGGACTGCCCCAGGGTGATGTTCATCAGGGAATTGTCCCAGTTGGAGAGATCGGCCACGAAACGCATGGCCGGGCCGAAGGTGTTGCCGGTTTGCTTGACGCTCGAACCGGCGCCGTTCTGGGCCACTCCTGCCACGCTGAGGTGGCGGCGGAGGAAGCCGCTGCGGCCGAAGGGATGGAGCATGCGCAGCTCAGTGAACTGGCCCCAGCGCCAGCTCTCCGGCTGCTCCGGGTTGGCGATGGAGGTAAGGCGGGCCTCTTCCTCCAGGCGCTTCACGGCCATATCCGCGCAGGCCATGATGAACTCATCGTAATCGGCGTGCCCCCGCGGGAGCCAGTCCGGGGGCCGCTCGCGGAGGATGCGTTCGAGGAGCACGTTGCGGCGGGACCAGGTGTAAACGGTGAACTGCGGCCCGATGCGCGCGCGCAGCAGCTCACGCAGGATTTCCCGCCGGGTGAACTCGAGGAAGGGCATGAAGCGCGAGTTGGCCAGGGCCCGGCCGTCCCACTGCGGCATGTAAGTGAGGTACTCGACCGTGCGCGGGTCGCGGGGCTGGGCGTACTTCGCGGCGGCCAGCACCTGTTGCTCGATGAAGACGTGCGGGGCGCTGTAGATGTCCGCCTGGAAGGCGATGTTGTCGGCCGGGCGCAGCTTGCCCCTGGCGCGGGCCAACAATTGGTAGATGCGGTGGGTGCGGTAGGGGTCGTACCACCGGTCGGTGAGATAGGGCCGGTAGCCGGGACCGACCACGCGCGCGTTGGCGGTGGCGATCACGCCGGCGGGGGGATTGAACGAAACGGGTAACTGCTCGAAGGGGATGTAGCCGGTCCACGCAAAGTCGTCGGTGTCGCCGGGGACGGGGAGGGCGCCGTCACCCTTCCGGCGCACCGGGATGCGTGAAGCGACGATGAAGCCGATGTTGCCGTCCACGTCGGCGTACACCGCGTTCTGGGCGGGCCCGGCTACAGTGCGCATCACGCCGAGGAACTCGGTCCAGTTCTGCGCGGTGCCCAGCATCCCGTAACCCATGCCCAGGCCCAGGGGTTCGAGGGCGGTCCAGCGCAGGGCGTAGGCCCCGCCGCTGTCGCGGTGCACCACCGGGCCGTGGCGCGTGACGAGGACCTCCAGCGGGGAATCCGGCGCGCCCTTCACCTTGATTACTTCCTGCCGCACGGCGGCTTCCATCCATTTACCGTTCACGCGGTACTGCCGCGGATTGGCCGGGTTGAAAGTTTCCAGGTACAGGTCCTGCACGTCGGCCCCATTGTTGGTGAAGCCCCAGGCGATGCGCTCGTTGTGGCCGATGACGATCAGCGGCGCGCCGGGCAGCGCGAAGCCCTTGGTGTTGTAGCCGGGCGCCTTGATGTGCGCCATGTACCAGATGGCCGGAACGTCGTTGGGCAGGTGCGTATCGTTGGCCAGGATGGGCTTGCCGGAGCCGGTGTGCGCGCCGCTCACCACCCAGTTGTTGCTCCCGGCGCGCCATTCCGCCTGGTCATCGAACCGGCGCAACAGGTGTCCCGCGGAAGCCAGCGCGCGTTGCACGCCGGGGTGCAGCGCCCCCTGGGCCGCCTTTTTGGCCGGCGCGGAGCGGCCCGCGGACTCTTCGCCGCCGACAATGAAATGGTCGAGCGGCGAATCCACAATGAACAATTCCCGGGCGCGCAGCGGGCCTACAATGGCGGTAACTTTTCCGCGGCTCAGTTCCCACTCCCATGTTTCCGTGAGCACCTTGTACATGTAGCCGTGAATGAGCAGGGAATCCACCGGGGTCCAGGGCTTGGGCTGGTAACGGAGCACGCGGAACTCCCACGCCAGGTTGTCGTGGTGCTGCTCGATATAGGCGTTCACGCCGCGCGCGTAAGCTCCCAGGGCCTCGCGGGCCTCGGCCGGCAGCGCCGCCAGGGAAGCCTCGGCGGCGCCGCGCAGTCCCAGGGTGCGGTTCTCTTTATCCAGGGGCAGTGTGGAGCTGCCGAGAACTTCCGAGAGCTCGCCGGCGGCCGAGCGGCGCAGCAGGTCCATCTGCCAGAGGCGGTCCTGCGCCACCACATAGCCCTGCGTGGTGATGGCGTCGGCCAGTGAGCGGGCTTCGATGGTGGGCACCCCCCAGTTATCCCGCTGTACGGTGACTTCTTCCTTCAGCGCGGGGAGCGCGGCCACTCCGTCCAGTTGGGGCAGCGAGCGCCGCAGCCACCACCAACCGCCCAGCACGCCCAGGCTGGCCAGCAGGACCAGCGATGCAATCAGGTAGCGGAGGAAGCGCAGCGCCGGGGAGCTCTTGCCGTTGGAAGCGTCGGAGGAAAAAGTCATGCTTCGGTATCGCGGCGAGTGTAACGGAAGGTAAAAAGCCGCGCAAGGGCCGACTTCGTTTCCGGAGTGGGAAGGCGCGAACCCAGCGGGACCGGCTCTCTCCCGTGGATGCCCCGGGACCGGGGCGTGCCGGGGTAGCGCGCCGGTGCGCAGCCCGGCGCGGAGGATTTCAGTGGACGGTGGTCCAGGCGCTGAGCAGGATGACGCGCTGGCCGTCGCCCAGCACATCAATGTAGAAGCGTTGGTGGTCGGCGTACACGTCGAAGAAGCTGGGGCGCTTCGGGTCGGGCACCACCAGCACCCCGCCGCGCAGCGCCAGGCGCAGATCCTCGACCACGGTCCCCGGGTAATGGTTTACATTTTCGATTTCTACATCCCGCAACCGCAACGTCATGACCCCTGCTTTCCCCACTCGCTTACCCTGTCTTCGGCAGCAGTTCCCCCGGCGCGCACGCATACCGCCCCTTCCATGCGCCCGCTTGAAGGCCGCCGCTACAACCGGGGAGCAACTCCGCCCCCTGCCTGTTACTACGTATCAGACGCCGGGAAGTTCCACCCCATGCGCCGCCCCGCGGCCAGGCCTGCCGGCTCTGGTAGAATCCAACTCATCAGATTAGACGCTGGAGACCCTTGAATCGTCGCTGGCCAGATGGCGTTTATGGCACGGTTCGGGCATCCTCTGGGCGGCCAAAATGGCGTGCCGCCCGGGCCCCGAGCGGCCGGGCTCGCCCCGGGCCGGGCACGTCCCGTCCGGCCGCCCCTCCACGGGGCGCCGGAGGCCGCGGATGATCACCCTGGGGCTGCTGGCCATCGTCTTTCTGGTGGGGCTGAACGCCTTTTTCGTGGCCGCGGAGTTTGCCCTGGTGGCGGCGCGGCCTTCGCGCATCGAGCAGCTCATCGAAGAGGGCGAAGCACGGGCCAGCGTAGTGAAGCAACTGACCGCGGACCTGGACCGTGTGCTCAGCGGAGTGCAGGTGGGCATCACCTTCGCCAGCCTGGGGCTGGGCATCGCCGGTGAACTGACCCTGGTTCGCCTCTTCCAGCCGTGGTTCGTGTGGCTGCCGCTGGCCCAGGCGGTAGTCGTGTCCCACACCATAGCCGTGGGCCTGTCGTTCTGCCTGCTCACTTTCCTGCATGTGGTGCTCGGCGAGTTGGTGCCCAAGAGCCTGGCGCTGCAGCGCACGGAAATCGTGTCGCTGATGGTGGCGCGCCCGCTGCTGTGGTTCCTCAAGGTGTTCCGCTTCGCCATTGAGTCGCTGGACTACGCGTCGCAGCGCATCGTGAAGCTGATGGGCGTGGCCAACCCCAAGGGGCACGCTCTGGTGCACTCGGCGGAAGAGCTGCTAATCCTGGTGCAGCAGGTGCGGGAGCGCGGGGTGCTGCAAGCCGGGGAAGAGCGCTTTATCCAGGGCGCCGTGGAATTGGGGCAGCTTCAGGTGCGCGAAATCATGGTGCCGCGGCCGGACATCCACGCCGTGCCGGTGGAATCGAGCATGGAAGAGGTGATGACCGCGTTTGCCACCACGCAACGCTCGCGGCTGCCGGTGTACCAGGGCACGCTCGACCAAGTGCAGGGCTTCGTGCATATCAAGGACATGGTGTGGACGCTGCTGGACCGCGAGCGCCGCGCCGAGGAAGGGCAGGAGCTGCCGCAGTTCGATCTCCGCCGGCATCTGCGCGACCTGCTGATCGTCCCGGAGAGCAAGCTGGCCAGCGAACTGCTCAGCGAAATGCGCTCCAAGCGCCACAACCTGGCCATGGTGGTGGACGAGTTCGGCAGCATCCATGGCCTGGTCACCCTGGAAGACATCCTCGAAGAGATGGTCGGCGAAATCCACGACGAATACGACGTGGTGGAGAAGCCCCTGGCGCTGGCCGACGGCGCGTTGATCTTTGACGCGGCGTTGAATGTGCGCGACCTGGAAACGCAGTACGGCATCAACTTGCCGGAGGACCCCGCCTACGAGACCGTGGGCGGTTTCGTGCTGGCGCAACTCGGTTTCATCCCCCGTGGCGGCGAGGCCTTCGACCATGACGGCTACCGCTTCACCGTTGTGGAAATGGATAAGCGCCGCGTGGCTCGCGTAAAAATCCAGCGCGCCAAGCCGGCCGCGGCGAAGCCGGTGGAAAGCAAGGGGCCGGCGTGGTGAGGGTTGCTGGACCGGCCCGGGCGAGCCAGGCTTCGCGTCGGGAGGACCCTGCGGGCCCCGGCCATCAGCCAAGAAGCACCGAGACTTCGACGCCGCGCTGGGCGGCCAGGGCGCGGGCGGCGTGGCCCTTGGAGATGGCCACTTCGAGGAAGCCGCTCGAGCCGATCAGGGCGATGGGCTCGTTCTGCACCCCTTGCGCGTAAGTCTGCACGAACCTCGACACTTCCTTCTGCCCGATGGTGAGCTTCATCCCCGCGCCGGAGCTGACCAGTTGCGGCACGTCTTCCGCCGTGATGTTGGTAATCAGGTTGCCGAAGTGATCCACCTTGAGCACAATGCCCTTGACCGTATTGCCGTTGACCTTGGCCTTGGGCATGGCGAAGCGCACGAAGTCGGTGACGGGCTCGCCGAAGCTGGCGGGCTGGCCGTTCTTGGCGATCCAGGCGGCGATGGGGGCGAAAATGTCGCGGCCGTGGAAGGTGTTGCTGATGGGCGCGTGGAAGTAATGCTCGGCAGTGACGTGGCGGACGGTGAGCCGTTCCTCGCGCTCGTAAATCATGGAGAGCACCCCGTTATCCGGGGCGACGAAGTAGTGCGTATCGCCGCTGACCAGCAGCGGGCGGCGGCTGGTGCCCACCCCGGGGTCCACCACCACCACGTGGACGGTGCGGGAAGGGTAGTACTTGTAGGCTTGGGCGATGGTCATGGCCCCGTCGAGGATGTCATAGGGCAGGACGTTGTGGCTGATGTCCAGGATGCGCACGTCGGGGTTGATCTTGAGGATGACCCCCTTCATGGCCGCCACCAGGTGGTCGCTCGAACCGAAGTCGGTGGTGAGCGTGATGGTGAGCGGCGGCTGCGGCGTGGGGGCCAATGGTGCTCCTCGGTTCGTCCCGCTTGATTCTTCGGCTGCTGGGAAACTAGCGGATGCCCGGAGGGAAGTCAAGCAGGCGGGAAACGCGGCTTGCAACCGGGCCGCCCTGCGGGAGGATGCCATCCAAAACTGGGCGGAGGCGCTGCAAGGGCTGATTCAGAGGGCGGGGCGCGCGTCGCGTGGGCGCGTGGCTTCCTTGACCATGGCGTCCACGGCTTCGGTCTGGAGGATGCGCCAGTTACGGTTGGCTTGGGTGGGGATGCTGCCGGCGCGCGAGACGTATTCGATCATCAGCTCGCGCACCTCCTGCGGCGAGCGGTACACGATGGGCAGGCCCTTGAAGGGGTAGCGGCCCCCCCCGGAGTAGCGGTAGTTATTCACCGCCACGCGGAACTTGCGCGCCGGATCGAGCGGGGCCCCGCGAAAGCGCGCGTTGCGCACTCGCTGGCCTTTGGGTTGCGCCAGGTCCACCTCGTACTCGATCCCCTCTGCGGTGTCCGCGTTATACCCTGGCAGTTCGACGCGCGCGCCATCCGGGGGCGGCCAGGCGGGAAAGAAGCCGGCGGCGTGTTCGAGGGCGGGCAGCAGTTGCGCGCCGGTCATTTCGATGGTGTACAGCGAGTTCTCGTAGATGTAGAGCGAGGCGATCTGCCGGGCGCTGACCTGCCCCGCGGGAATGCGCGCGCTGGGCAGGAACAAAGTGGCGAAGGAAACGTCCGCCTTGCCGTAATGCATTTGCACTCTGTGGATCAGGTCCACGAAGGGATGGTCTTCGTAACGGGCGCGGCTGCCGTCAAGGTCGGCCGCGCAATCGGCCACCGGCGCATCGAGTGCGGCCTGCGTCGCGTCGTGATAGGGCTGCGCCAGCGCGAGGATCTCCGGGTCGGGGGGCACCGCGTCGGTCACCGGGAGCACCCGGCTTTTCTTCGACACGATCTTCCACCCGCCAGCCGGTTTCTTCTCCAGGGTGATGTCGGCGCGGGCCAGCGACTGGCCCCAGTTCTTGGCCTGCGCCAGCAGCACGCCGTTGATCAGTTTCTCGCCCACCTCCTGGTGGCTGTGGCCGTAGAGGATCACGTCAATGCCGCGCACTTTGTCGGCCAGGGCCCCCACGGCGTTTTCCCCGGCAATGTCCTGCGGCTCGGGCTGGTCGGTGAGGGCGTTGCGTTCGAGGCCGGAATGGATGATCACCACCACCAGGTCGGCGCGGTCGCGCACCTCCGGGATCACCCGCTGCGCGGCGGGCACGATCTGCTCGAACTGGTAGCCCTCATAGTGCGCGGGGATTTCCCACCGCGGCACGCCCGGGGTGACAAAACCCACGATGGCCACTTTCACTCCGGCCACGTGCTTAATGATGTACGGCCGGAAGTAGCCCGTGGCGGAACGCTCCTTGCCCTCCCAGTGGACGTTGGCCGCCAGCATGGGGAACCGGGCCTCGCGTTTGGCTTTCATCAGGTTGGGCAGGCCGAAGTTGAATTCGTGGTTGCCCAGGGCCATGGCGTCATAGCGCAGCGCGTTCATGGCAGCGATGGTGGGGTTGGGCTTGGTGGTGTCTTTCCGGGCGAAGTGGTAGGCCAGCGGAGTGCCCTGGATGGTGTCGCCGCTGTCGAACAGCAGGACGTGGGGCGACTGCGCGCGCGCCTGCCTAATCAGCGTGGCCACTTTAGCCAGGCCGCGATTGGCCGGGCGGTTGGTGTAGTAGTCCACAGGGAAGAGATTGCCATGCAGGTCGGTGGTGCTGAGTAGCGTGAGAGTGATTGTCTCTGGGGCCTGCGCGGGACCGCCCGGCGGCATAGCCAGCGCCGCCAGCAGCAGAGACGCGGCCAGGAAAGCGCGGCGTTGCAGGGAAGTGTTCACCATCCGGTTAGATGCTGTACATCTTCAAGCAGCGGCCCACCTGGTTGGCCAGGGCCACCAGGTCGCCCAGGTCCTTGGGGCTAAAGTCGGCGCCGGCGCCGGTGACCGTCTTGCCCTTGCGCGAGATTTGGATCACGCCCACCACCTTGCCGTCGGCGGTGACCGGGGCGCTCATGATCTTCTGGATGGGATCGCCGCGCTGGGAGCCGAGCGGCACGGCCTCGAAGACCGTGGGATGGCGCGCGGCGGCAAAGTTGTTGATCACTTCGGGCTTCTTGTCGCGGGCGGTGCGCACGGCCAGCGAGTTGGTGCTGGTCATGGGGATGTCGCCGACCTTTTGCAGTTTTTCCGGAACCACGAAGCGCAGGAACTTGTCGCTGTGAGCCAGGGCCAGCACCGCCACCTCTTCCACTTTCACGCTGAACTGCTTGCCGATGACTTCGGCGAGCTGGGTCACGTTAGAGGATTCCACGGCCCCGGACTTGACGATGGCGTCCACCTGCTTGGTGATTTCCGCGAGAACCGGCTCAGCCATTAGCCCTCCCTCAGCGGCCTTCCATTATAGCGAAAGGAGCAAATTGTACACCGGGATTTTGCGCGGCCCTTCGAAAAACGGCGGCGCGGCAACTTGCATGGGTGAAACGAAAGCCCTATATTGGGGAGGCTGGGCAATTCCAACCGCCATCTGAGGAGGCAGGGTTGAGCGCAGTGTCGGGTCCGGTCGCGGTGCGCCGCGAGACGCCCGCGACCTGGTTGTCTGGTCTGATTCAATCCACCATCGGCCTGAAGTTCATTATGGCGGTCACCGGCCTGGGGCTGTCGCTTTTTGTCCTGGGCCACATGTCGGCCAACCTGCTGGCCTTTGTCAGTCCCCAACGACTCGACGACTACGGGAAGGCGCTGCGCAGCGTTCCGGCCATGTTGTGGGCCGCGCGGCTGGGCCTGCTGGCGGCAGTGGGACTGCACATCTGGGCGTACCTGAAGCTCACGGGACGGAACTGGAGCGCGCGGCCCCAGGGCTACCGGGAAGTGGACTACCGGGAAGCCGGCTTCGCCTCGCGCTCGATGCGCTGGACCGGGCCGCTGCTGCTGGTCTTCGTGGTGTATCACCTGCTGGACCTGACCCTGGGCGCGGTGAACCCGGATTTTCGCCCCGGCCAGGTGTATCACAATATGCTGGCCAGTCTCGGACGCAAACACATTGCCCTGTTCTATCTGCTGGCCATGGGCGCGCTGGCCTTTCACCTGTGGCACGGCATCTGGAGCATGTTCCAGTCCCTGGGGCTGAGCCAGCGGCGGCGCCAGTCCTTCGCGCGCGGCCTGGCCACCGTGTTCACCATCGTGGTGGCGGGCGGTTTCGCGTTGGTACCGGTGGCGGTCTTGGTTGGCTGGTTGAAGTAACAGGTAACCGGGCAGCCCGATAGGGCCGGCCCAGCAAGATATGGAACTCAAGTCCCACATCCCCGGCGGCCCTCTCGACAAGAAGTGGACCCGGCACAAGTTCGAGATGAAGCTGGTCAATCCGGCCAACAAGCGGAAGTACTCGGTGATCGTGGTGGGCTCGGGATTGGCCGGAGCTTCGGCCAGCGCCACGCTGGCGGAGCTGGGCTACCAGGTGAAGTGCTTCTGCTTCCAGGACAGTCCGCGGCGCGCGCACTCGATTGCCGCGCAAGGCGGCATCAACGCCGCGAAGAACTACCAGAACGACGGCGACAGTGTCTTCCGGCTCTTCTACGACACCATCAAAGGTGGCGACTTCCGCGCCCGCGAAGGCAACGTCTATCGCCTGGCGGAAGTCTCCGTGAACATCATTGATCAGTGCGTGGCCCAGGGCGTGCCCTTTGCCCGGGAGTATGGCGGGACGCTTTCGAACCGCAGTTTCGGCGGGGCCCAGGTGTCGCGCACGTTCTACGCCCGCGGGCAGACCGGCCAGCAACTCCTGCTGGGCGCCTATCAGGCGCTGGAGCGGCAAATCGGGCTGGGCGCGGTGAACATGTTCCCGCGGCACGAAATGCTGGAGCTGGTGGTGATCCACGGCCAGGCCCGCGGCATCGTGGCGCGCGACCTGCTGACCGGCCGCATGGAGTCCCACGCCGCGGACGCAGTGGTTCTGGCCACCGGCGGCTACGGCCGCGTCTTCTTCCTGGCCACCTACGCGCAGGGCGCCAACACCACGGCTATCTGGCGCGCCTATAGGAAAGGCGCGGCCTTCGGCAACCCCTGCTACACGCAGATTCACCCCACGTGCATCCCCGTCTCCGGCGACCATCAGAGCAAGCTCACCCTGATGTCGGAGTCGCTGCGCAATGACGGGCGCATCTGGGTGCCCAAGAACTCCGGGGATACGCGCCCACCGGGGCGAATCCCCGAAGACGAGCGCGATTACTATCTCGAGCGCAAGTACCCCAGCTTCGGCAACCTCTCGCCGCGGGACATTTCCTCCCGCGCCGCCAAGCAGGTGTGCGACGAAGGGCGCGGCGTGGGCCCGGGCGGCAAGGGGGTCTATCTCGATTTCAAGGACGCCATCGCGCGCCTGGGCGAGGACAAGATCCGCGAGCGCTACGGCAACCTCTTCGACATGTACGAGCGCATCACCGACGAGAACCCTTACAAAGTCCCCATGCGCATCTACCCGGCCATCCACTACACCATGGGCGGCCTGTGGGTGGACTACAACCTGATGTCCACCATCCCCGGCCTGTTCGTGCTGGGCGAAGCCAATTTCTCCGACCACGGCGCCAACCGGCTGGGCGCCAGCGCCCTCATGCAGGGCCTGGCCGACGGCTACTTCATCGTCCCTTACACCATCGGCAATTACTTCGGCTCCAGCAGGTTCGAGAAGGTTTCGGCGGAGCACGCCGCGTTCCGCCAGGCGGAAGCCGAGGTGGCCGGCCGCGTCCAGAAGCTCCTGGGCATCCGGGGCCAGCGCACCACCGATTCCTTCCATCGCGAACTGGGGCAGTTGATGTGGGAGTACTGCGGCATGGCGCGGAACGAAGCGGGCCTGAAGGCCGCCCTGGCGAGGATTCCCGCGCTGCGCCAGGAGTTCTGGGGGAACGTGAACGTGCTGGGCGGCGGCGAAGAAGTGAACCAGTCGCTCGAACGGGCCGGCCGCGTGGCGGACTTCCTGGAACTGGCCGAGCTGATGTGCCTCGACGCACTGGAACGGCGCGAATCCTGCGGGGGGCACTTCCGCGAGGAGCACCAGACGGAAGAGGGCGAGGCCCGGCGCGACGACGAGCACTTCTGCCACGCCGCTGCTTGGGAATACACCGGGGAAGGGCAGAAGCCGGTGCGGCACATGGAGCCCCTGGAGTTTGAGACCGTGCACCTGGCCACGCGCAGCTACAAGTAGCGAGCGGCCCAGCGCGGAACCTCGGACGCGGCAACACCGAACGAAGACCAGATGGGCGGAAGCGGCGCAAAGAGCATGAACCTGAAGCTGAACGTCTGGCGGCAAAAGGACGCCGGGACCGGGGGGAAGTTCGTTTCCTACGATGCGCCGGACATCAGTCCGGACATGTCGTTCCTGGAGATGCTCGACGTGGTCAACGAGCGGCTGGCGCAGAAGGGCGAAGAGCCCATTGCCTTCGATCACGACTGCCGCGAAGGCATCTGCGGGCAGTGCGGTGTGGTGATCAACGGCACGGCCCACGGCCCGCGCCGCGCCACCACCAGCTGCCAGCTCCACATGCGCAGCTTCCGGGACGGCGACACCATCACCATCGAGCCCTGGCGCGCCGCGGGCTTCCCTGTGCTCCGCGACCTGATGGTGGACCGCGGCGCTTTCGATCGCATCATCGCCGCCGGCGGCTTCGTTAGCGTGCCCACGGGCAACGCCCCCGACGGCAACGCCATTCCCGTCCCCAAGACCGACGCCGACTTAGCCATGGACGCCGCCCAGTGCATCGGTTGCGGCGCCTGCGTGGCGGCGTGTCCCAACGGCTCGGCCATGCTGTTCGTTTCGGCCAAGGTGTCGCACCTGGGCCTGCTGCCGCAGGGCCAGCCGGAGAGGAACGCGCGGGTGCTGAACATGGTGGCGCAGATGGATGCGGAGAAGTTCGGGTCGTGCACCAACCACGCCGAGTGCGAAGCGGTGTGCCCCAAGGAGATCCGCATCGAGTTCATCGCGCGCATGAACCGCGATTACGCCCGGGCCCTCCTGCTGGCCCGGCCGCCCCGCGCGACCGGCGGCGAATAGGCGGGGCTACAGCGGGAGAAACCGGGAGGCCGGACGGATTCGTCCAAACCATCATGACCAGGAGACGGGTGGTTCTCAGCGCTGTATGTGTAGCGGCCATGCTCTCGCCGGCGCTCTCGCGCCCGCCGGGGGACTCGGTGACGGTGTCGCCCGCGGCGCGCCGGCTGCACCTCCGCGCCATCCTAGTAGATACGCATGACGACACCCCGCAACGCTTCCTCTTTGAAAAAGACTTCGACTTCGGCAAGCGCAACGCCGAAGGCCACGTGGACATCCCTCGCGCCCGCGAAGGCGGCATGGACGCCATTTTCTTCTCCATCTGGATGCCGGGAGACTACACCGGCCCCAAAGCGGTGAAGCGCTCCGTGGCCATGATTGACAGCGTGCGCCAGACCATCCGCCGCCACCCGCGCGACTTGCTGCCGGCCACCACCGCCGCGGAGATACGCCGCGCCGCGCAGCAGGGCAAGATCGCCGCGCTGATGGGCATGGAAGGCGGCCACATGATTGACGACGACCTGGGCGTGCTGCGGATGTATGCCGCGCTCGGCGTCCGCTACCTCACCCTGACCCACTTCAAGAACAACAACTGGGCCGATTCGTCCACCGACACGCCCAGGCACAACGGCCTGACGGCCTTCGGCAAGGACGTGGTGCGCGAGCTGAACCGCCTGGGGGTGATGGTGGACATCTCCCACGTCTCCGACAAGACGTTCTACGACGCGCTCGAATTGACCAAAGCGCCGGTTATCGCCTCGCACTCATCCTGCCGCGCCATCAGCGACCACCCGCGGAATATGAATGACGACATGCTGGGGGCGCTGGCCCGGAACGGCGGCGTGGTGCACATCAATTACCATGTGGATTTCCTGAGCCAGGAGTTCCTGAACGCCAGCCGGGCCGCGAACAAGGACGTTACCAGCCTGTTTGCGGAGGTGGAAAAGCAGTGTGGGGAAGACCAGGCCTGCCAGATCCTGGCTGGGGACCGCCTCTACAAGCAGGCCCTGGCCGCCGGCAGAGTGCCGCGCGTGAGTTGGGAGAAGATCGTCGCGCACATGGACCACGTGGTGAAGGTTGCGGGTGTGGACCATGTGGGCCTGGGCTCGGACTTCGACGGCGCCAATATGCCCGACGGGATGGACGACGCTTCGTTTCTGCCCCGGCTAACGGAAGCCCTGCTGGCCAGGGGCTACAAGGAGCGGGACATCGAGAAAATCCTCGGCGGCAACACGCTGCGCGTAATGGAGCAGGTCGAGCGCGTGGCCCGGGAAATGGGAAGGCAGAAGGTAAGGACTCCGAACTCAGAACACTAACTTCGTGGGGAGAAGGATGAGAAACAGGGGCAACTGGGTGTTTACGGCTGGCTTGCTGGTGATGGCGGCCGGGGTGGCAGCGGCGGTGGCGGCACAGCAAGCGGCGCGGCAGAGGGACGCCGTAGGGCCGTTGCCGCCGGTGGAAATCTCGGAGCGGGCGCGCAAGCTGCACTTCCGCTCGATCGTAGTGGACACGCACGACGACACCACGCAGCGCCTGCTCAGTGAGAGGGAATACGACATCGCCAAGCGCGACGCGCGCGGCCACATTGACATTCCGCGCATGCGCGAAGGCGGCATGGATGCCATCTTCTTCTCCATCTACATCCCGGCCACGGTCACCGGGCCGGAGGCGGTGAAGCGCTCGTTGCGGCTGATTGATTCCGTGTACGAGGCGGTGCGCAAGAACCCGAAGGACCTGGAACTCGCCGCTACCGCCGCGGACGTGCGCCGCGTTGTCCGCCAGGGCAGGATCGCTGCGCTGATGGGCATGGAAGGCGGCCACATGATTGACGACGACCTGGGCGCGCTGCGCATGTACGCCGGGCTCGGCGTCCGTTACCTCACGCTCACCCACAGCCGCAAGACCAACTGGGCGGGATCATCCGGGGAAACCGAGAACGCCGGGCTGACGCCCTTCGGCAAGGACGTGGTGCGCGAACTGAACCGCCTGGGGGTGATGGTGGACATCTCCCACGTCTCCGACCAGACTTTCTACGACGCGCTCGAGACCAGCGCCGCGCCCATGATCGCTTCGCACTCCTCCTGCCGCGCCATTTGCAACCACGCCCGCAACATGACCGATGACATGATCCGCGCCCTGGCGAAGAAGGGAGGCGTCATCCAGATTACTTACGTGGATTCGTTCCTCAGCCAGGAGCTGAAGGATGCACAGGAGGCCATCCGCGACGAGCAGCGCGCGAAAACCGAAGAGGCCCAGAAGGCTTGCGGCGCAGACGACGCCGCGTGCCGCCGCGAAGCTGCCCGCCGCGTCCGCGAGGAGTTCTCCGCGCGTCTGCCGAAAGCGAGCTGGACCAAGATCGTGGACCACATTGACCACGCTGTGAAGCTGGTGGGCGCCGACCACGTCGGTCTGGGCTCGGACTTCGACGGCGCCACCATGCCCGAAGGCATGGAGGACGTCACCCGCATCCCGCGCATCACCGACGCCCTGCTCCAGAAGGGCTACAGGGAACGCGACATTGAGAAGATTCTCGGCGGGAACATCCTGCGCGTGATGGAACAGGTGGAGCGAGTGGCGCAGGGAAGGCAGAAGTAGGAAGGCAGAAGCAGAACTCAGAACTTAGAACTTGAGAACTCAGAACCAGGAACTCACAACTCGGAAACCAGGAAACAGAAACCAAGAACCGATAACCGAAACAGGAACCTTCGCGGGGGTCGCCGGGAGGGAACGATGCGTAACGTGACGATGACCATGGTTGTGGCGTTGGCGGTTGGCGCTCCAGCGATGGCGCAGGGCGGGGGCACAGCGAAGGGGCCGGCCAAGAAAGGGGCTGCCGGCGCCGCGGCGCCGACGACCTTCAACCGGGCGCTGCTCGCTCCCAGCAAGCTGGTGGAGAAGGCCCCGGAGGAGTTCGAGGCCAAGTTCACCACCACACGCGGCGAGTTCATCGTGAAGGTCACGCGCGCCTGGGCGCCCAATGGCGCCGACCGCTTCTACAACCTGGTGAAGAACGACTTTTTCGACGGCGCGCACTTCTTCCGCGCCATTGACGGGTTCATGGTGCAGTTCGGCATCAGCGCGTTTCCGCAGGTGTCGAAGATGTGGCAGAACGCCACCATCAAAGACGACCCGGTGAAGCAGAGCAACCGGAACGGGTTCATCACCTTTGCCATGACCTCGGAGAGGAACTCGCGCACCACGCAGGTCTTCATCAACTACGGGAACAACGCGCGTCTGGACTCGTCGGGGTTCGCCCCTTTCGGCCAAGTGGTCAAAGGCATGGACGTGGTGGTGGTGCTTTACACCGGTTATGGCGAGGGCGCGCCGAACGGGCGAGGTCCCCGCCAGGACTTGATCCAGGCGCGTGGCGCCGCATACCTCGATAAGGAATTTCCCCGGCTGGACAAGATTCTCACGGCGACAATCTTCTCCCCCGCGCCGGCCGCACCCGTGAGCAAGGCCCCGGCCAAGAAAAGCCCGTAAGGCTCAGATGTACTTCTTCACGTTGGGCCAGGCCTGGCGCAGATCGAAACGCGGCTTGCGCGCCATGTAGATGGGGTGGCGCTGCTCGTAAGGCATGGCGTAGGGGTGCTCGAAGCGCGCCGCTTCCTCGACCTGCTCGAATGTCTCCAGCACGTCTTCCCGCGGCTCACCCACGGTGATCACAATCTCCACGGGATGTTGTGGCGGGCCCCACAGGTAGTAGTTGTTGTGGCCGCTGATGGCCTTGGGCAGGCCGAGTTGCGGGCCGAAGAAGTCCACCGCGCCGGCTTCGCCGTAGTTGCTGCAATAGATGGCGGTCCGTGTTTTCTCCTCCGGCGACAAGGTGTGATAAACGCGCGCGACCGTTGCCGCCATTTCCGGCCAGCCGTGCATGTCCGCGTACATCTGCGGGAGCGGGCCCATGCGATGGCGCTCGGTGGGCGGGCCGCTGAAGCCGCTGTAGATGCGCAGGTAGGTCTCCACCGGGAGCACGGGCAGCACCAGCGGCGCGGTACCGGCGCCGCCGGCCAGAAGCAGGGCTACGAAAATGCTCCGCAGCACGGTCGCGTAGCGATTCGCCGTCCACACGGCCAGGCCTACAGCTCCTCCCGCGTAGAGCAGGGGGTAAATCGGCGCAATGTAATAAGGCTTAGCCCGCAGCAGCACAAGAACCGCAAACAGCGCGACGAACAGCCAGCCAAACAGCCGGTACGGCTTTCCCGCCGCGGAGATCAGGAAGAACCACAAGGCCGCAACGCCGATGAGCAGGCTCGCGGGGTGAAACTCGAGGAACATGCCCCACAGGAAGGAGCCGAGGGCGAAGGGCGCGTTCTTGTAAAGCTGGCCCATGCGCAGCAGCTCCCACATGGGGAAGCCGTTGGCCCATTGCCAGAGCGCGTGCGGGAGGGCCATGAGAAACGCCACGGCGCCGCCGGCCCACAGCCAGGGATTCGCGAGATACCGCCGCGCGGGCGTCAGAGCCAGGGCCGCCAGCACCGCGACGCCAAAGAAGATGATCGAGTGTTTGGTTTGCAGGCCCAGGCCGCAAATCGCGCCGAAGGCCAGCCACAGTTTCGGCCGATCGTGCTTGACGATGAGCAGGAGAAGGTAGGCAGCCAGCGCCCAGAAGAGGTGCTCGAAGGCGTTCATGGAGAGGAAACCGTGGATGGCCAGCAGAACGGGAGAGGCCAGGGCAGCCAATTGCGCCAGCGCGCAGGCGAACCGCTGGCCGCCCAGCACGCGCGCGATCATCCCCGTGAGAAGAATGACCAGCGCGCCGGCCACGGCGGGGAAGAAACGAATGGCAAAGACCGAATCGCCCAGCAAGGCGCGGCTCGCGGCGGCGACCAGCGCCACCATCGGCGGCTGGTCCACGTAGCCCCAGGCGAGGCGTTCGCCGCAGGCGATGAAGTAAAGCTCGTCGCGGAAGTAACCGTAGCCGCCGGTGGCGTTGACGGCGAAGTGGATCAGCAGCTTGGCCGCCGGCAGCAGGAAAAGGAGGCCGAGGCCAATTCGCTCCGCGGGCGGCTGGTTATCATTCGGCATGGTTTAGTGTACGGGGAAGGAGGCCATCGTGTTCCAAAGCGGTGCGCCGCAGCGGGCAGTTCCGAGTAATGGGCCGGGCCAACCTCACGAGGGCAATAGGCCGGTCTAAAGACCGGCCCCTACAAACCCAGGACGGTGACCAGCTCGCGGACGGACGCGGCGGATTTTTGCAGCGCGGCGTTTTCCTCCGGCGTGAGTTTGATCTGGATGATCTGCTCGATGCCGCGGGCGCCCAGCTTGCAGGGGACGCCGACGAAGAGCCCGTTGATGCCGTACTCGCCCTCGAGGTACGCGGCGCAGGGGAGAATCTTCTTCTTGTCCTTCAGGATGGCGTCCACCATTTCCACGGCTGAGGCGGATGGGGCGTAATAGGCCGAGCCGGTCTTCAGCAGGTTGACGATTTCCGCGCCGCCCTTGCGCGTGCGCGTCACGATGGCCTCGATTTTCTCCGGGGGCAGCAGGTCGGGCAGGGGGATGCCCGCGACGGTGGAGTAGCGCGGCAGCGGCACCATGTCGTCGCCGTGGCCGCCGAGCACGAAGCTGTGCACGTTGGAAACGCTGACGTTCAGTTCCTCAGCCACGAAGGCGCTCATGCGCGCGGAATCGAGCACCCCGGCCATGCCGATGACGCGGTTCTTGGAGAAGCCGCTGATCTTGTAGGCGGCCTGGGCCATGGCGTCGAGCGGGTTGGTGACCATGACCAGGATGCAGTTGGGCGAGAACTTGACGATCTGCTCGACCACCTGCTTGACCACGTCGTAGTTGGCTTTGAGCAGGTCGTCGCGGCTCATGCCGGGCTTGCGGGGGAAGCCCGCGGTGACCACCACCACGTCGCTATTGGCGGTGTCCTTGTAGTCGCCGGCGGCGGTGCAAATGCCGGTGACGCGGGAGTCGCTGCGGCTCACCGGCGTGGACTCGAGCATGTCCAGGGCCTTGCCGGCCGGGGGGCCGTCCAGCACGTCGGTGAGCACCACGTCGGCGAGTTCCGCATCCACGAGGCGTTGCGCCGTGGTCGAACCTACGAAGCCTCCGCCCACTACCGTGACCTTTTTCCTCATCTCGTCCCCCTGAATGAGTGAGGCGAAACTCGAACGTCGAAACTCGAAAATCGCCTCGGGTTCTTGTCCACGCTTGCGGCCCTGGCCCGGGCCGTGTTTCGAGTTTCGTTCTCCGAGTTTCGCCGTTATCGCGCCGACGCCGCCAACTGCATATTCTCAATGATGGCCGAGGCGAACTCGGATGTTTTCAACTTGGTGGCGCCGTCCATAAGGCGCTCCAGGTCATAGGTGACGCGCTTCTGCTGGATGGTGCGGGCGATGCCGTTCTGGATCAGCGTCGCGGCTTCGCGCCAGCCGAGGAAGTCGAACATCATGGCCCCGCTGAGCATCACGCTGGCCGGGTTGATGATGTCCTTGTCCGCGTACTTCGGGGCGGTGCCGTGGGTGGCTTCGAAGACGCCGAAGCCGTCGCCGATGTTCGCGCCCGGGGCCATGCCCAGGCCGCCGACTTGCGCGGCGCAAGCGTCGGAGAGGTAATCGCCATTCAGGTTGGGCGTGGCCAGCACCTGGTATTCATCCGCGCGGGTGAGCACCTGCTGGAAAATCGAGTCGGCGATGCGGTCGTTGATCAGCAGCTTCTGCTTCCACTGGCCGCTGCCGTGCGTTGCGCCCAACTCGGCGATCACGCTCTTCACCTCGGCGCACACTTCCTGGCGGAACTTCTCCGGCGCGCGCTCCAGGCCCGGCTCGATTTGCGCGGCGTTCTGCTCGACGGTGATGTGCGGATTGCCGTCCCAGTTGCCGAGGATCCAGCTTTCGCGTTCGGTGACCACCTGCTGGCGGAACTCCTGGGTGGCCAGCTCGTAGCCCCAGTCGCGGAATGCGCCTTCGGTGAACTTCTGGATATTGCCCTTGTGCACCAGGGTGACCACGTGGCGGCCGTTCTCCAGGGCGTGCTGGATGGCGCGGCGCACCAGGCGCTTGGTGCCGAAGGGCGAAATGGGCTTGATGCCGATGCCGGAATCCAGGCGCACCTGCTTGGTGGCGCCCTTGAGCATGTCGTTGTTGAGGAACTCGATGAACTTTTTCACCTCGGGCGAGCCGGCCTTCCACTCGATGCCCGCGTACACGTCTTCCGTGTTTTCGCGGAAGATGATGATGTTCATGCGCTCCGGATGGCGCACCGGCGAGGGCACGCCCTGGAAATAAATCACCGGCCGGACGCAGGCGTACAGGTCCAAGATTTGCCGCAGCGCCACGTTCAGCGAACGGATGCCGCCGCCCACCGGCGTGGTCAGCGGGCCCTTGATGGCCACGCGGAAGCTGCGGATGGCCTCTACGGTGTCCGCGGGGAGCCAGTCCTGGAACTGGTTGAAGGCCTTTTCGCCGGCGAAGACTTCGAGCCAGGCGACGCGGCGTTTGCCGCCGTAAGCCTTATCGACCGCCGCGTCGAAGAGGCGCTGTGACGCGCGCCAGATATCGCGGCCGGTGCCGTCCCCTTCGATATAGGGCAGGATGGGCCGGTCGGGCACGCGAATTTCGCCCCCCGCGTATTCGATGACCTGGCCGTCGGCTGGAACGGAGACTCCGTTGTAGGAGGTCTTCATAACGATTTCCCCCGATTCAACCCAGGGTGCAGCCACCCTTTGCTTCGCCGCGCGTGGCTCAGCGCAAGCATCGCCCGACGGGCGGGCCTTCCTCCGGGTGCAGCGGGCCATTCTACATCAGTTGCCGCCCCCCGCAGGGGCGGCTTACGCCGCCCCGCCACAGGAACTCTCCGCCGGGCCGCGCGGTACGGGGCGGGATAAACCCGCCCCTACGCGGGCGTTTTCACGCCGAACACCCGGTCGTAGACAGCGCGGGCCGTGAAACGCGCCGCTTCAAGGGACTCTTCCAAGGAATTCGGCGCGGGCAGCTCCACCTGCCAATCGCGCAGCAGGATCAGGATACGCCGCGCCAGCGCCGGGTCCGCCGGGCGATTTGCGGCGCGGCCGGTCACCAGCCGGTGGGCGTGGTCTGCCGCGCGGAAGAGCATGGCGGCCGCGGCCAGGGAGCCTGCGTCGCGCTCGTCCAACGCGCCCGCGCCGGCCAGCGCCTCAATCTGCTCCAGCGTGTTCGCCCCAACGGGGAAAACCTCGGCCGGACCGCGGAAATAGGCGAGGGCGGCGGCATACTCAATGTCGTAGAAGCCCCCGGGGAGGTGCTTGAACTCCCCGCGGGCGCGGGGGCCTGTGCCTTCGCGCTCGAGGCGCAAACGCATTTCGGCGAGTTGCCGCGCCAGTTCCGCAAGTCCCGCGGGCGAGCGCCAACGCCCGGCCAGCACGGCGCGCGCGCTGCGCACCACCGCTTCGCCCAGGGCCATATTGCCGGCCACGGGACGCGCCTTCAGCCAAGTGGCCGTTTCCCAGGCGCGCGCCTCCGTGAGCAGGTAGCCCCGCAGGTAGGAATCGGACTGGACGATTTCGCCCTCCGCGCCGCGCGGCCGCAACCGCGTGTCCACCGGGAAGAGCAGGCCGTCCTGGGTGTAACTGGAGACCACCTGGACCAGGCGTTCCGCCAGGCGGCGCCAGGGCTCGCGCTCATCGGCGGACAAATCGCCGCCTGTAATGAACACCAGGTCGGCGTCGGAGGCGATGTCCATTTCGCGGGTTCCCAGCCGGCCGAGGGCCAGCACCGTGAAGGGCGCGTCGCGCAGCTCTCCTGCCGGGGCTGGCCCCCCGCGGCGCAAATCCGCCCAGGTAAGTTGCAGTGCCCCGGCGACGGAATGATCGGCCAGGCGCGAGAGGGTCTGGAAAGTGTCGAACGGCTTCGCGGGACCGCGCAAAGCGGCGACGATCGCCGCCAGCACGCTGCGGCAGTAGGCCACACGCAGCGCGGTCATGCCTGTGGCCAGTGGCGTGGACTCCGCGGGGCTCAGTTGAGGAAAAGAGCGCAATGCCGGAGCGTCTTTGCCCACCAGCGCGATCTCATCCACGAAGCGCGAGAACATTTCCACCGCCAGGTCGCTGCGCGAAAAAACCTCCGCGGCGCGCGGAAGCCAGTCGAGGTTCGATTGCAGGCGCGCGACGACGCCGGAATCGAGGAACGCCGCGCTGAGGTAGCGGTTCAGCCCGCGGCGGGTGTAGGGGTCGGCGCTGGAGAGCAGCTCGCGCAGCGCCGAGTGCAGCGCCGGGTACTGCTGCCCGAGGCGGGCCAGCAGGGCGGCGGGGGCGGCCGGAGCGGGAGCGAACTCCGGCTCGGCGGGGAGTTCGCGCGGCTGGTGCTGCACCAGGATGCGGTCGTAGATTTCGCGCACGTCGGCGAAATGCTCGGCGATGCGGCGGCGCAGGCGTTCCGCGGCGGCGACGCTGCGCAGGGGCTCGAGGCCGCAGCGGCGCGCCAGGCGTTCGAGCGCGCCCGGCGAAGGGGACTGCGGGTCGGGCAGGGCGTGGCGTTGCAGGCCGTCGCGAAGCTGCAAGCGATGCTCGACCTTGCGCAGGAACTGGTAGGCCCCGCCCAGTCGGTAGAAATCGTTGCCCGTCAGGTGGCCCTTGTCGTGGAGGCGCTGGAGGGCAACCAGAGTCGGCGCGGCCGCCGGCGCGGAGAGCCACGGGTCTGCGCCGCCGTACAGCCGTTGCAGGCATTGCGCCAGGAACTCGATGTCGCGGATGCCGCCAGGCGTGAGCTTGACGTTCCACTCCGCGGCGAAGCCGCGGCCATCGGGGGAAGCGTGTTCCGGCGCATCCAGGGGCGCGGGGCGCGCGGCGCGGCGCAGCTTGCGGGTGATGCCGGCGCGGGCGTTGAGCACAGCTTCCACGGCGGCCACGTTGAACCCCGGCCGGAAAATCAGCGGATGCAGTTCGCGCAGAAAGCGCCGGCCGGCCTCCGCGTCGCCGGCGCAGACGCGGGCCTTCAGCAGCATCTGCAGCTCCCACTCCTGCGCGCGCGCGCGATAGTAGTGGAGCGCCGCGGGCAGGCTGATGGCGATGAACCCCTCCTGGCCCTGCGGGCGCAGCCGCACGTCCACGCGGAAGACGGCGCCCTCCGGGGTGACCTCGGAGATCAGCTTGAGCACGGTGTGGGACAAGCGGATGAAGTACTCGCCATTGGTGAGCGCGCCTTCCGCGCCACCCGCCGTATCTCCCTGGCCGGTGTAGAAGAACATCAGGTCAATGTCGGAGCTGTAGTTGAGTTCGCGCGCGCCGAGCTTGCCCAGGGCCACCACGATGAGTTGCGCGGGCCGGGAGCGCCCCAGCGCGTCCGCGGTTTGTGGCTCGCCGTAGAGCTTGCGCAGGCGGCCCTCCGCCAGGTGCAGGGCGCGGGCCAGCAGCAGGTCGGCCAGTGCGCTGAGCTCGAGGGTGGTTTCCGCCAGGGTGGCTAGGCCTAGCACGTCGCGCAAGGTGATGCGCAGGTACTCGCGGCGTTTGAAGCGGGCCAGCAGCACCGCGGGATCGAGGTCCACCTGGCTGGCGGAAAAGCGCGCGAACTCTTCGTCGAGCTCTTCCTGCGATTTGATGTGCTCGATGCCGCGGGCATGCTGGCGGGCGCGCCAGGGCTTGTGCAGCCACGCGACCAGCTCCGGTTGTTGCAGGAGCGTTTCACTCAGGAAGCGGCTGTAGCTGAAGAGGGTCAGCAGGTAGTGCAGGGCCGCCGGGTTGCGGTCCATGTAGCGCAGCGCCTCGGCGTGGGCGCCGGCCGCAGGCCTGGCCGGTGGGCTCGGTTCCGCCGCGCCCGGGCCGCTGTCCGCTGGAGGGGGGACGGGTCGCAGGAAACGCTCCAGATAGTTCAGGGCGCCGTCCGGGTCGGGAAGCTGCGCCAGCAGGGTGGGCAGGGTCTTCCAGAGCTTCCCCGGCAGTTGCTCGCGAACGCGCGCCAGGTCCGCGTCCGCGCGGGCCGCGTCGGCAAAAGCCACTGTACGGAACGAATCGTCCATGCGCGAATTCTTATATCACGGCCGCGCGAGTTACCCGCGGCGACGCGCAAGGGGCGCCGCAGGGGGGTTGGGCCCTGGCGCGCTTCAAAAAGGTGTGGGCTTCTGATGAAAACCCTGCATAATGCGCACAGCATGTAGATTCTCCGCCGCAATCCAATCTGACCCGGCCAGCCGCGAACGGGAGCGCGCCGCCGGATTCCCAAATCAAAGGAGGCACAAAGCTGAACACCCAGACGATGGGCGTGTCCCGGAGGGCCAGGCGCAAGCTCTCGGCGTGGCCGCTGATTGCCGCTACCTATTTCATGGTGGCGGGCGGGCCGTACGGCCTGGAGGAAATCGTCGGCGGCGCCGGCTACAGCGGCGCGTTCGTGATTCTGCTGGTTACGCCGCTCATCTGGAGCCTGCCCACGGCCCTGATGGTCAGCGAACTGGCCAGCGCCATCCCCGAGGAGGGCGGTTTCTACGTGTGGACGCGGCGGGCCATGGGGCGCTTCTGGGGATTCCAGCAGGCCTGGCTCAGTCTCAGCGGCAGCCTCTTCGACATGGCCATCTATCCCACCCTGTTCGTCAGCTACTTCGTGATGATGTTCCCCGGTCTGGGCGCCGCCCCGTGGCCGCTGGTTCTGGGGTTGGGGATGATCGTGGTGTGCACGGTGTGGAATCTCTTTGGGGCGCGCGCCGTGGGCGCGAGTTCCGTTTGGATGGGTGTACTGCTGCTAGCGCCCTTTGCGGTACTGACGGTGATGGCCCTCTTTCACCGCGGCAGCAGCACGCCACCCACGCTGACTGGGTCCCACGGCACCGATGTGCTCGGCGGGCTGCTGGTGGCCATGTGGAACTACATGGGCTGGGACAATGTCACCACGGTGGCCGGGGAAGTGCAGCGCCCGCAACGCACATACCCACGAGTGATGGCCGGGGCGGTCGCGCTGGTGATGCTCTCCTACTTTGTCCCCGTGGGCGCCGCCGCCTGGGCCGGGATTCCGCAAAGCCTGTGGGAGACCGGTGGCTGGGTACGCATCGGCGGCGAGATCGGCGGGCCGTTGTTGGCGCTGGGCATCACCCTGGCGGGAGTGGTGGGAGCGGTGGGGACGTTCAATGCGTTGACCATGTCGCTTTGTCGCATCCCGCGGGTGATGGCCCAGGACGGGTTGCTGCCGCTGGCCTTTGCGCGCGTGTTGCCGCGCACTGGAGCGCCGTGGGTTTCCATCGTGGTGTGCGCGGTGGCCTGGGGTGTGTGCTTCCCGCTGGGGTTCGTGAGCCTGGTGATCCTCGACGTGCTGCTCACCGGGATGAGCATCCTGCTGGAGTTCGTCGCGCTGGTGGTGCTGCGCATCCGCGAGCCGGAGTTGCACCGCCCCTACCGCGTGCCCGGGGGCCTGGTTGGCGCGGTTCTTCTGGGCGTGGGGCCGGCGGCATTGATGGCGCTGAGCGTGCTCCGCAACGCCGACGAGAGGATGGGTCCGGTGAGTGCGCTGTGGGTTGGAACGGCCCTGGTGGTAGCCGGGCCTGTGGTGTACGCAGCTATGCAAGCAGTCTCTCGGCGTCGGGCCGGGTGAAGTACACCGCCTGCCGGCGCCCGGTTCCAGTACGAGCGAGGATTTGCGATTGAGATTCTTAGGCCGCTTGCGCAGGCTCAGGTTGAGGACGCAACTCTTTCACACCCTGCTAGATGTCGTAGTAGAGCTGGAACTCGTACGGATGCGGGCGCATGCGCACGGCATTGACCTCGTTTTTCATTTTGTAGTCCACCCACAGGTGGACGACTTCGGGGCTGAAGACGTCGCCCTTGAGCAGGAACTTGTGGTCGTTTTCCAGGTTGCGGAGCGAATCCTCCAGCGAGCCGGGGAGCGAAGGCACTTTCTTCAGCTCTTCGGGCTCCAGGTCGTAGATGTCCTTGTCGAGCGGCTGGCCCGGGTCCATCTTGTTCTCCACGCCGTCGAGCCCGGCCATCAGCATCGCCGCGTAGGCCAGGTACGGGTTGCACGAGGGGTCCGGCGGGCGGAACTCGACGCGCTTGGCCTTGGGACTGGCCGAGTACATCGGGATGCGCACCGCGGCGGAACGGTTGCGGCGCGAGTACGCCAGGTTCACCGGCGCCTCGAAGCCGGGCACCAGGCGCTTGTAGGAGTTGGTGGTCGGAGCGATCAACGCGGCCAGGGCCGGCGCGTGCTTCAGCAGCCCGCCGATGTACCACAGCGCGGTCTGCGAGAGTCCCGCGTAGCCGTCGCCGGCGAAGAGCGGTTTGCCCTTCAGCCACAGCGACTGGTGCGTGTGCATGCCCGAGCCGTTGTCTCCGTACAGCGGCTTGGGCATGAAAGTGACGGTCTTGCCGTACTGGTTGGCCACGTTGCGCACGATGTACTTGAAGAGCAGCATTTTGTCGGCGGCGCGCAGCAGCGTATCGAAGCGGAAGTCGATTTCGGTCTGCCCGCCGCTGGCTACTTCGTGGTGGTGGCACTCGACGTCGATGCCGCAGGCGATCATCTGCTGCACCATGTCGGTGCGCAGGTCCATGTAGTGGTCCGTGGGCGGGACGGGGAAGTAGCCCTCCTTGTACCGCGGCCGGTAACCCAGGTTGTGCTCCTCGCGCCCGGAGTTCCACCGGCCCTCCTCGGCGTCAATGTAGTAGAAGCCGTGCTGGGTGGTCTGGTCGAAGCGGATGTTGTCGAAGATGAAGAACTCCGCCTCGGCGCCGAAGAAGGCCTGGTCGGCAAGACCCGTGAAGCCCAGGTAGGCTTCGGCGCGCTTGGCCATTTGCCGCGGGTCGCGCGGGTAGGGCTGCTTGGTCACCGGGTCAATCACGTCGCCGATCATGCACAGCGTGGGCGTGTCGCGGAACGGGTCCATGAAGGCGGTATTCGCGTCGGGGATCAGCAGCATGTCCGATTCGTGGATGGAGGCCCAGCCGCGGATGGAGCTGCCGTCAATGCCGAACCCGTCCTCGAACGATTTCTCGTCCACTTCGGCCATGGGGTAGCTGATGTGGTGCCAAAGCCCGGGCAGGTCGGTGAACCGCAGGTCCACGATTTTCGCGTTATTCTTCTTGCCGAACTCCAGTGCGCCTTTCGCGTCCATCTATCCTCCGTAGGTCTTATGTAGCGCCCCGCCGGGTTCTGGCCGGGCACGATCATGTAGTGCGTAGCAGAGCGAACCTCCGCGCGCCGTGTTTCCGTTCCTGCCCGTGCGCGCACGCGGTCGTAGCCGCCGGGTCGCTCTTGCAGGGAAAGCGCACAGGCTGAAAGCCTGTGCTACTTCGGGGGCTGCTGCTCCGCCGCCAGGAATTACACCCTGCCGTCGCGAAGCGCCTCAGTTCCGTCCTCTTCCGCATCCTGATACAGGCGTGTGCTGCTGTAGCTTGGGACAATAGCGAAACGCGCCGCGCCCGTCAAGAGACACCGCGAGAGACAATGCCAGGACAATTTGGCCGCGAACTCGGTGTGGCAAGACCGGCTAAGCTGCCTAGTCGTAGTATTCGTTGCCGAGGTGGGTGATCAGGTCTTCGCCCATCATCCAGCGCAGGGTGTTTTTCAGCTTCATGAGCTGAATGAACAGGTCGTGCTCGGGGTAGAGCTGCGGCGCGCACATGGGCGACTTGAAGTAGAAGCTGAGCCACTCCTGGATGCCGCGCATGCCGGCGCGCTGCGCCAGGTCCAGGAAGAGCACCAGGTCGAGCACGATGGGCGCGGCCAAGATGGAGTCGCGGCACAGGAAGTCCACCTTGATCTGCATCGGGTAGCCCAGCCAGCCGAAGATGTCAATGTTGTCCCAGCCTTCTTTGTTGTCGCCGCGCGGCGGGTAGTAGTTGATGCGCACCTTGTGGTAAATCTTGCCGTAGAGCTGCGGGTAAAGCTGCGGTTGGAGGATGTACTCGAGCACGCCGAGCTTCGATTCCTCCTTGGTCTTGAAGGACTCCGGGTCGTCGAGCACCTCGCCGTCGCGGTTGCCCAGTATGTTCGTCGAATACCAGCCGTGCATCCCCAGCATGCGCGCCTTGAAGCCCGGGGCCAGGATGGTCTTCATCATGGTCTGGCCGGTCTTGAAGTCCTTGCCGCACAGCGGGACGTTGTATTCGCGGGCCAGCTCCTGCAACGCGGGAATGTCCACCGTCAGGTTGGGCGCGCCGTTGGCGAAAGGGACGCCGCTGGTGATGGCCGCCCAGGCGTACAGCATCGAGGGGGCGATGGCCGGATGGTTCTCCTTCATGGCGCGTTCGAAGCGGGCCACGTTGCGGTGCACGGCATGCTCGCGCAGGAACACTTCGGTGGAGCCACACCACACCATAACCATCCGGGAGCACTGGTTCTTCTTCTTGAAGGCCCGAATGTCGTCCTGGATTTGCTGAGCCAGATCGAACTTGTTGCGGCCCCTCTTGACGTGCTTGCCGTCGAGCTTCTTCACGTAGTCGCGGCTGAAGGCGCCCTTCATGGGGCGGATGCCTCCGAGGAACGTTTTGATTGGTTCCAGGTGGTGCGGATCGAGCACGCCGGCCGTGCGCGCCGTTTCGTAAGCGCTGTCCGGGAAGATATCCCAGCCGCCGAAGACCAGGTTGTCGAGTTTCTCCAGCGGCACGAAGTCGCGGATCAGCGGCGACCGACCCTCGTCGCGCTTGCCCAGCCGCACGGTGCTGAGCTGCGTGAGCGAGCCAAAGGGCTGGGCCATCTTGCGCCGCACCAGCTCCACGCCGGCCATGAACGTGGTGCTCACCGCGCCCATCCCGGGCATCAGCACTCCCAGCTTGCCCCGAGGGGCCTCAATCGCAGCAGGACGGCGCATGGGTTCTCCTCAATCGTCAGCAACGAGAAGGCAAGACGCAGATACCGGAAGCGGGCCTTCGTTGTGCGAAAAGCATACCCGAAACGGGCAAGACTGGCAACGGGGGATTACGCAGCGCAATAAGGTGTGGTGCGTAGTGCACCATAGTTGTGGTGCAAGGCCAGGCACGGCTCCCTCCGGCGCCCGCGGCCGGCCCGCCCGGGTCGGAGGCCCTGGCTGGCTGCGGCTGGCTACGGGCAGCGCGCTTTGTTACCCTTCGCGTGTGGCCGCCACACCCGGATCCCGACGAAGCGCCCCGGCGTCCGAGTCGATCACCAGCCGCGATAACCGCTGGCTGAAGCGGTTCCGCGCGGCCCTGCGCGACGCGGACACAACCGCCGGCCCGGACCACTGCATGGGCGTGGAGGGGCCGCACCTGGTGGCCGATGCGCTGCGCGCCGGCCGGGAGATTGTGGCCGTTCTCTACTCCGAAACGGGCGAGCGTCACGCGGAGCCGTTGCTTCGCGACCTGGACCCGCGCGCGCGCATCTTACGGGCCAGCGACCAACTCTTTGCGGGCGTTTCCGGCACGCGCGCGACACAGGGCATTGCCGCGCTGGTGCGCCTCCCACCGGCAACCCTGGACGACATTCTCGAAGGCGGGGCGGGCCGCGCGCCGCTGGTGGTGGCGCTGGCCGGCGTGCAGGACCCGGGCAACGTAGGAACCGTGCTGCGGACGGCGGAAGCCTTTGGTGCGTCGGGCGCCATCGCCCTGGCGGGCACGGCCAGCCCCTGGGGGCAGAAGTCGCTGCGGGCGTCGGCTGGTTCGGCGCTGCGTCTGCCGATCCTGAGCGGCGTGGCCCCCGCCATCGTACTGGCGCAACTGCGGGTGGCGGGATTGAAGGTGGTGGCCGCGTCCACTGGCGGAGGGGCCGCACCCGCCCAGGTGGACTTGCGAGGCCCCGCGGCGCTGCTGATCGGCAACGAAGGCGCGGGGTTGCCGCCGGAGATCGAACGCTCCGCGGACGCGCGCGCGCGCATTCCCATCGCGGCGGCCGTGGAATCGCTGAACGCCGCGGTGGCCGCCGCGGTGCTGCTGTACGAAGCCTCGCGCCAACGCGCGTAGGGGCGCTGCCAGCTGCGCCCCGTATGGACCCTGGCGCCGCAGCCGCTCAGGGCTACGCCTTGCTTTGTGGGTCGTCGTGAAGCAGTTTGTATGGCCGGGTGCAAACTTGCACTGGGCACAAGCGCAGCCACGGCGGGCACGCCACTGCGTCAGCCAGCACCATGAGCCTCTTCGCCAAACTCGAACCTGAGCCGCCCGCCGGCAAAGGCGCCGCGGCGCCTCTGGCCGACCGCATGCGCCCCCGGACGCTCGAGGAGTTCCTCGGGCAGGAGCATCTGCTGGCCCCCGGCAAGCCGCTGCGCGCGCAGATCGAGCGGGACGAGCTCAGCTCGATGATCTTCTGGGGGCCGCCGGGCTGCGGCAAGACCACCCTGGCCACCATCATTGCCGGGGTAACCCGCTCGGAGTTTGTCCCCTTCAGCGCCGTCCTCGCCGGTATCAAGGAAATCAAGGAGGTGATGGCCGCGGCGGCGCGGCAGCGGCACACCGGGCGGCGCATGATGGTCTTCGTGGACGAGGTGCACCGCTTCAACAAGGCGCAGCAGGACGCCTTTCTGCCGCACGTCGAGCGCGGGGACATCACCTTCATCGGCGCCACCACGGAGAACCCGTCGTTCGAGGTCATCGCGCCGCTGCTTTCGCGGGCGCGGGTGTACGTGCTGAACGCGCTGGCCCCGGAGCAGATCGTCGCGCTGTTGCGCCGGGCGGTGGCCGACGGCGAACGCGGCGTGGGCCTGCAGCGGCTGGAAGTCAGCGACGAACTGCTCGAGCACATCGCGCTCTTCGCCAATCGCGACGCCCGGGCCGCCTGCAACATCCTGGAAGCCGTGGCGGCGGGCGCCGTTCCGGAAAGCGACGGCCGCCGCGTGGTCACCCGGGAGCTGCTGGCGGACGTGACTCAGCGCAAAACGCACCTCTACGACAAGGGCGGCGAAGAGCACTTCAACCTCATCTCCGCGCTGCACAAGAGCGTGCGCAACTCGGACCCCGACGCCGCGCTGTACTGGCTGGCGCGCATGCTCGAATCCGGTGAAGACCCGCTCTATGTCGCCCGCCGCCTGGTGCGCATGGCCAGCGAAGACATCGGCCTGGCTGACCCGCAGGCCCTCGGTGTGGCCGTCGCCGCTATGCAGGCCGCGGACTTCATCGGCGTGCCGGAAGGGAATCTGGCGCTGGCGCAGGCGGCCGTGTATCTTTCCCTGGCGCCCAAGTCCAACGCGCTCGAAGCGGGCTACGGGGAAGTGGCCGCGGAGCTTGAGCGGCGCGCGGACGAGCCGGTGCCGCTGCACCTGCGCAATCCCGTCACCGGCCTGATGAAGAACCCCGGCTACGGACGCGGCTACCAGTACGCCCACGACCACGAGGACAAACTCACGGGCATGCCCTGCTTGCCGGAGCGGCTGGCGGGCCGGGAGTTCTACCAGCCGACAGCGGAAGGCTTCGAGGAGCGCCTGCGACAACGCCTGAATGACGTTCGCCGTCTAAGAGCCAAGAAGCCATCTCAGCCATGAACGGCACGCGCCCAATCCGCCACCTGCGTTTCTTCTTTGCGTTTTCTGCGCCTCTCTGCGCCTTCTGTGTTAAGTCTCTGCTCATGGTCCTCATCGCCGCTGGAAATCTCGCCGCGCAGACCACGCCAGTGCACACCATCGAGCAGGACGTGGCCGCGGCGGCCTTCGGCCCGGACGGCCGCCTGTGCTACGCCACGCGCCGCATGATCGAATGGCGCCGTATCGAAATGCGCCGCGACGACATCTGGATGCTCACTCCCGACGGCAAGAGCAAGAAAATTGTGGACGGGCAGCGCATTGTCCGCGCCAACGTCCCTTTCAGTTTCGCGGTGCAGTCCATTCGCTGGGCCCCGGATGGCGCCAAGCTCACCGTGGAAATGCGCGCCAGCGTCTTCACCAACTACGAGCGCAACGAGACCGAGGAGGTGTACCTGACCCTGCTGCTGGAAGACAGCGGGAAGGAGATCAAGATGGCCGGCGCGGACAGCACCATCCTCGGCGCGGCCAACGCGGCATGGCTCGGCGACGGCGTCACCGTGGCCTTCATGAGCGAGAACCGCAATGACCGGCTGGTCTCCGGCGCGCACATGGTGCGCCCGCTGAGCGGCCGCAGCTCCACCTTTCTCGGGGACCGCACCTTTACCGCGGTCAGCTGGGATCCCCCGCGCAACCGGGGCCTGGGCATCGAACGCCACCTGGCCATGCGTGGCCAGCCCCGCCTGGTGCTCCTGAATGTGCCCAACGAAGCTTTGACGGAATTGGCCGTACTGGACGGCTACCTGGGCCAACTAACCGTATCGCCATCGGGAAAGAGAGTGGCCTACTTCCGCGATGCGGAAACGATGGAGATTCGCGAAATCGAGCACCCCGCGCGCATCACCCGCGTCCGCGTGGCCTACGGGGTGTACGCCTGGGCGCCGGACGAGACGCGCATCCTGATGAAGAGCGCCTTGGAGCGCCGCAACGGCGATCTCTATTGGATTCGCATCCCCGCTCCCGCCGAGCCGCCAACCACCGCGGCTCCGGCTGCCAGTGGCAATGCGACGGCGCCGCCCTCAGCGGGCTCCGGGGGGCCTCCGCCGAAGGGCGAGGCTGTAACACCCGATCCCATACTTCACGGGCTGGGCTTCCGAGACTTCGCCCTGGCGCACGACGGCAAGCGCATCGCCGTGATCGAGCCCGGCAAGCGCAACCTCGCCATCTACGCCCTGCCCTAGCGCGCCCTCTTCTCCATGCCGTCCGTGTCTCTGCGACCCCTGCGTCCAATCTCTGACGTTACCCCTCGCCGCCGGCCTGGACTTGTCAGGAGAAAGGCCCTCCGCAGAGGGCACAGAGTCGCAGGGGGCACAGAGGAGAAACTAGCCGGGCAGGCGGAAGCGCTTGACGTGTTCCTTCAGGATGCAGGAATCCACCATAACGATCAGGCCCGCACTGCGCGCCCGCTCCGCCGCCGCCGGATGGAACACGCCCTCCTGCATCCACACCGCGCGCGCCCCGATGCGGATAGCGTCCTCCACGATCGCCGGGACAAACTCCGAGCGGCGGAAGATGTTGACGATGTCCACCGGCCGCGGCGCCTCATCCAGCCGCGCGAAGCTGCGCTCCCCCAGCACTTCCCGTTCGCCGGGATTCACCGGGAGGATGCGGTAACCGGAGTTCTGCATGTATTCGGCAACGCCGTAGCTGGGCCGCTGGCGTTTTGAGGAGAGGCCCACGACGGCGATGGTCTTGCTGCTCTTCAGAAGATCGGTGACGGCATCGGTCATTTCTTGGGACTCACCAGGAGGTCCGCTTGCGCGCGAACTTTGGCGAAGGCTTCGAGGAACCGGTCGTTCTCCGGCGGCGTGCCCACGCTGATACGGATGGCCCCAGGGAAGCCCATCCAGCCCATGGGCCGGACGATCACGCCCGCACGGAGCAGTTCGTCGGCCACGCGGTGGCCATCGGCGCCGGTCTCGACGAAGACGAAATTGGTGGAGGAGGGCACGAACCGCGCGCCCAGGGCGGCCAGGCCGCGTTCCAGTTGCTGGCGGCCGGCGCGGTTGGCTTCCACGCTGTTGTGCACGTGCTCATGGTCGTCCAGCGCGGCCAGCGCCGCGATCTGGCCCACGCCCGCGGTGTTGAAGGGCGTGCGCAGCTTGTGAAACTCGCTCAGCAGGTCCGCGGGGCCCAGCCCGTAACCCACGCGCAAGCCCGCCAGCCCGTACACCTTCGAGAACGTGCGGGTCACCAGCAGGTTGTGCCGCGCCTTGAGCATCTCGATGGAGCGCGTATAAGCCGGGTCGTCCACGTAGTCGTAGTAGGCCTCGTCCAGCACCACCAGGATCTGTTTCGGAATCACCGCCAGAAATACTTCGAAAGCGTCGGCATGGAAGCTGGTGCCGGTGGGGTTGTTGGGGTTGGCCAGGTAGATGACGCGTGTGCGCGGCGTGACCCTCAGGGCGATGGCTTCCAGGTCGTAGCGGTAATCGCGCAGCGGCGCCGTAATCATGCGCGCGCCGGCGCCCAGCGTGGAGATTTCGTAGGGCGGGTACGTGCCGGCGGAGCTGAGGGCTTCGAGCCCGGGGCCCAGCAACGTGCGCGCCGCCAGGTCAATCACCTCGCTGCTGCCCAGGCCGACGAAGACCTGCTCCATGGGCAGGCCGTAACGCGCGGCCAGGTTCCGGCGCAGATAGTAGCAGCCCCCGTCGGGATAGCGGTTGGCTTCGGCCAGGGCGCGTTGCGCCGCCTGCACGGCCAGCGGCGACGGGCCCAGCGGGTTTTCGTTCGACGCCAGCTTGATGGCGGTGATGCCCAGCTCCCGCTCCACTTCCTCCACCGGCTTGCCCGGCTGATACGGCACCACCGCACGGATGTGCGCGGGGACCAGCTCCACGAGCGAAGGTTTCATGCGGTGCGCCTCACCTTGAGTTCTCCCTCCGGTTGCTTGCTCAGGCGGCGTGGCCGGCGAACGCCCGGTTCCCCGTCCGCTCCGCCATCGGCGGCGCGCCGCAGCACGGCCACTTCGCCGGGCAGCAAAAGGCGGCACTGGCCGGCGCCCAGATTGCCCAGGTCCACTCCCCCCAGCCGCACCCGGCGCTCTTTCTCGATGGGGTGGCCGGAGGCTCGCAGGGCCGTGGCCAGGGCCTGATAGGCGGCCTCGCGGCCGCGGCGGAAACGGACTTCGTACCAGGCGTTTTCGCCGTCGCGCGCCAGGCGCAGCCGGGTCCGCGAGCGCGCCTGCAAGTCGCGCAAGGCAGCGCCGTCGAGCCGGCCCTTCAGCTTGAACCAGTACACCTGCTCCAGGGCGTGAGCGGCGCGCAGCAGCGCGTTGGCCCATTCACCGTCGTTGGTCAGCAGCAGCAGCCCTTGCGCGTGGTAATCCAGGCGTCCCACGGGGAAAACGCGGCCGGGAACGCCGCGCAGGCAACTGCCCAGCGCCGGACGGCCCTGCGGGTCGCTCATGGTGCTGACCACGCCATCGGGCTTGTTCAGGGCGAGGTAGAGCTTCTCCTCCGGGAAGCGCAGCAGCTTGCCGCTCACCTTGATGTGGTCGCGGGTGGCGTCGGCCTTCGAGCCCAGCTCGGTCACCGTCCGGCCGTTTACCGTGACCATCCCCGAAGTGATGAGCTGCTCGGCACGCCGGCGCGAGGCCACGCCCGCTCGCGCGATGATCTTTTGCAGCCGCTCTTCCATGTCAGCTTTGGCGTTCTTCCACTCTTTCAACCTTCATTCCCCACCGTCTCGTCCGCTCGGGCTTCGGCCGCCGGTTCCGCCGGCGCGCCTTCCTCCACAACGATGCCCGCATCCGCGCCGACCGCCGCGCGCGCCAGTTGCTCGAACTCCTTCAGGCTGGGCAGCTCATCCAAATCGGCCAGGCCGAAGCGGATGAGGAACTCCTTCGACGTGCGATACAGAATGGGCCGCCCCAGCACCTGCTTGCGCCCCGCGGTGACGATCAACTTGCGGTCCAGCAGCGTCTCGATCACCCCCGCGGAATTGACCCCGCGGATTTCGTTAATCTCCGGCAGCGTGGCCGGCTGCTTGTAAGCGATCACCGCCAGCGTTTCGAGCGCGGGCAGCGTGAGCCGCACCGGCGGTTGCAGGCTCTTGATGAACCGCCGCAGGGAGTCATGGTGCTGCACCTTGGTGTTGAAGCGCCAGCCGCCGGCCACCTTGCGGACTTCGATCCCGCGCTCGTCGGTGGAGTAGAACCCCAGCAGCTCGTCAATCGCCGCGCGCACCTCGAGGTCGCTGACGCCCAGCGCCCGCGCCATCTGGCGCACCGTGGCTGGCTCGTCGGCTACGTAGATGATGGCCTCCACTGCCGCGCGCAGCTCCGCATGACTCAGTTTCGGGGCGTCGCTCTCCGCCGCCGGCGCCGCCGCTGTGCCGGTCCCCGCTCCCGCAGCGCCCTCCGCGCCGGGTCCCTGCTGATGCTTCATTTCATCCATCGCGCCTTCCACTGTGCAGCATCACCCCATCACCAAGTCGCCCGGTCACTCAATTCTACTGATATTGATCGTCAATCTTGGCCATGGCCTCGGGCCCGCTGAACACGGCGTCGAACATCTTGTGCTTGCGCGCGAAGATGTCGCCGAAGGCCTCCTTCTGCGTCAGCATCACCGCCTGCATGCGCACCATCTCCAGCAGCGCCAGAAAGGCCACAATCATGGCGTGGCGCGACGGGCAGGCCTCGAAGAACCCCAGCAGGCTGACGGCGCCGTCGGCCGCCGCCACCAGCTCCGCGCGCAACCGGTCCATCATCTGCGCCACGGTGAACTGCTCGTGCTTCAGGTCAATCCGCGCCACCTGCTTGCGCCGCTCCAGGACCTGGCTGAACACCCGCACCAGGTCCACCAGCGAAACCACCACCTCGCCTTCCACCGCCTCGCCTTCATAAAGCGACAAGTCCGGCCGCGACCACACGTGCTGCTCGATTTGCTGCTTCTGCTGCAGCATGGCCGCCGCGTTCTTGAACTGCTCGTGTTCCAGCAGCCGGTGCACCAGGTCGGCACGCGGGTCCAGCGCCTCCTCCGGCCCGGCCAGCGGGTCCTGCGGCAGCAGCATCTTCGATTTGATGTGGATCAGCGTGGCCGCCATGTAGAGAAATTCGCCGCTGATGTCCAGGTCGTGCTCTTCGAGTTGGTGGATGTACTCCAGGTACTGCCCCGTGATCCTGGCGATGGGTATGTCGTGGATGTTCAGGTCCTGTTTCCGAATCAAATCGAGCAGCAAATCCAATGGCCCTTCGTATTGCTCCAGTTGGACTTTGTAGCCGCTGCGGGCTCCTGCTGCTTCGTTCTCGTATCCCATCGCCATCCTTGATTTGCTCCGGTCTTCTCTGTGACCGCTGTGTCTCTGTGAACTCTGTGTTAGGTGCTTTTGCGCAAAATCTCCTGCACAGAGTTCACAGAGACACAGAGGTCGCAGAGAAGACTACGTCACCGCTGATCGCGGCATTGCCGCGATTTCATCCCGCTTCTTCTGCCAAGCGAAAATCGTCTCGCGCACCCGGCCCATCGTCTGCTGCGCCACCTGACGCGCGCGCTTCGATCCCTCGTCGAGAATCTCCAGCACCCGCCCCGGGTGCGCCTCGTACTCCGCGCGCCGCTCGCGCACCGGCGCAATCCACTTCACCAGCGCGTCGGCCATCAAGCCCTTGCAGTCCACGCAGCCAATTTCGGCCGTGCGGCATTCCTTGTTCACCCGGTCAATCGTCCCCTGGGGCGAAAACAGCTTGTGCCAGTCAAACACCGGGCACACGTCCGGGTTGCCGGGGTCCTGCCGCCGTTTCCGCGCCGGGTCCGTCATCATGTTGCGCGCCTTGGCCCGGATGGAAGCGTCGTCTTCGCTCAGCATCACCGCGTTCCCGTAGCTCTTCGACATCTTCCGCCCGTCCGTGCCCGGTATCCGCGGCGTCGTGGTCAGCAGCAAGCCCGGCTCGACGAGAACCTCTTGCACCGGAATCTTCTCGTTGGCCATCACCGAGAGGCGGTGGTCCAACTCCAGGCCGCGCAGTTTTTCCGGCACCGCGCCAAACGCGCCATTGAATCGCCGCACGATTTCCCGCGACATCTCCACGTGCGGCGCCTGGTCTTCCCCCACGGGCACAAACAACCCCGCGCCCGGCTCGCCGTACATCACGATGTCCGCGGTTTGCAGCAGCGGGTAGCCCAGGAAGCCGTAGGTGTGCAAGTCCTTGTCCTTGACGTTGTCGAGCTGCTCCTTGTACGTGGGCACGCGTTCCAGCCACCCCAGCGGTGTGATCATCGAGAGCAGCAGGTGCAACTCGGCGTGTTCCGGCACCTGTGACTGCACAAACAGCGTGGACTGGCCGGGGTCGAGCCCGGCGGCCAGCCAGTCGATCCCGATCTCTAGCGTGTTCTGCGCCACCTGCGTTGTGTCGGCGTAGTCGGACGTGAGCGCGTGCCAGTCGGCCACAAAGTAGAAACAATCGTAGGCCGGGTCGTTCTGAAGTTTCACCCAATTATCGAGCGCCCCAAAGTAGTGCCCGATGTGCAGCCGCCCCGTCGGCCGCATCCCGCTCAACACCCGCTTCCACGCTCCCTGTTGTGTCCCTTGCTTCATCCTTCGATTCAGCCCTCTTCTCTGTGTCCTCTGTGTCCTCTGTGTCTCTGTGACCTCTGTGTAGGTCCTTCGCAAAAAACGTTACACAGAGGACACAGAGACGCAGAGTTCACGGAGAGGTCGCCTTCCTGGCCGCCGGCGCGGTTTGTCCCAGCAGGCTGCGCGCGATGACCAGGCGCTGGATTTCGCTGGTACCCTCGTAAATGGTGATGACGCGGGCGTCGCGGTACATGCGCTCGACGTCGCTCTCCCGCGAGTAGCCCATGCTCCCGTGCACCTGCACCGCCTTGTACGCCACGCGGTTGCACATCTCGCTGGCAAAGAGCTTGGCGCGCGAAGCAAACGCCCCCGCCGCCGGCGGCTGATGGTCCCGCAGCCAGGCCGCGTAGTGCACCAGGCCGCGCGCCGCGGCCACGTCGGTCTGCATGTCGGCGATCATCCACTGGATGGCCTGGAACTCGCTGATGCTGCGCCCGAAAGCCTTGCGTTGCTTGGCGTACTTCACCGATTCTTCGAGCGCGCCTTGCGCGATACCCAACGCTTGCGAAGCGATGCCCACGCGCCCCTCATCCAGCGCGGAGAGCGCCACCTTCAGCCCCTGCCCCTCTTCGCCGAGCCTGTTCTCGACGGGCACCACGCAATCGTCCAGCGCCAGCTCCGCCGATTTCGAAATGCGCAGGCCCATCTTTTCTTCGTACCGCGCCACGCGAAAGCCCGCGATCGACGGCTCCACCAGGAACGCGGTGATGCCGCGCGCACCCGCCCCCGGGTCGGTCTTGGCGAAGACCAGGTACAGGCCGGCCACGCCGCCGTTGGTCACCCAGCTTTTCGTCCCGCTCAGCTTGTACACGTCGCCGCTGCGCGCGGCGCGGGACTGAATCCCCGCGGCGTCCGACCCGGCCTGCGGCTCGGTCAGGCAGAACGCGCCGATCATCTCCCCGCGCGCCAGCCGCGGCAGGTACTTTTTCTTCTGCGCGTCGCTGCCGTGCAGCAGCAGCGGCTTGCAGATGACCGAGTTGGTCACGCTCAGCGCCACCGCGGTCGAAGCGCACACCCGCGCCACCTCTTCGAGCATCAGCGAGTAGCTCACCGTGTCCGCGCCCGCCCCGCCCCATTCTTCGGGCACCAGCATCCCGCAGCAGCCCAACTCCCCCAGCTTGCGCACCTGCTCCAGCGGGAAGTGCTCGGCGCGCTCCCATTCCCGGATGTGCGGGCGCATCTCCGCCTCCATGAATTGGCGGACCGTGTCGCGGATCAGTTTCTGGTCGTCGGTGAGGGAAAAATCCATGCGGCGTTGTGTAAGTATGTATGCTAGCACAACCGGGAGGGGACGGCATCTCTATGGGCGCATCGAAGAGCTAATAGTGCGTGGTTGATAGTTGATAGTGGCTGATCCACACTCGAGGGTGAACCCAACTCCTACCTGGTGACCGAAGCAGTTGCCCTCGAGGATGCTCTAATCGACGTGGCCATTCTTGGATCGGTCGGGCAGGCGGCGACGAGGGCCAGCTAAAGCCGGCTCTTACAGTTTCAGTAATTCGCGCAGGCGGCGGGTTTGCGCGCGGCTGACGGGCACTTCGCTCTGCTTCTTGTCATTCATCTTCAGCATGAACGAGGACTTGAACCACGGCACCACTTCCTTGATCTGGTTGATGTTCACCAGATAGGAGCGGTGCGCGCGCCAGAAGGTGTCTGCGTCGAGCGCCGCTTGAAGTTCTTCAATGGTGCGGTAGTTGGAGGTGCCCTCGTAGTCACGCGTGGCCAGGGTGATGACGCCGTCCTCAATCGCCGCGAACACCACGTCGTTGGAATCCACCAGCATCATGCGCTGCTGCGCGCGAACAATGAGCCTGGCGCGGCCGCCGGACTTGCCGCCGGGGCCGCCGAGTTCCGCCAGCAGCGCCTCCAGTTTGTCCACCGCGGGGGTGTGCGCCTCGATCTGTTTTTTGGCGCGGGCGATGGCCTTGCCGATGCGCCCCTTATCGAAGGGCTTGAGCACGTAGTCCACCGCGTTCACTTCGAAAGCGCTCACGGCGTAATGGTCGAAGGCGGTGGCGAAGACCACCTGGGGCAGCTTCATCCTGCGGTCCACCAGTTTCTTGATCACCCCGAATCCGTCCAGCCCCGGCATCTGCACGTCCAGAAACACCAGGTCGGGCGTATGCTCCTTGATCAGGGCGACCGCTTCCAGGCCGTTCTTGCCCTGGCCCACCAGGTTGATCTCTGGAAAGCTCTTCAGCAGGAACGAGAGTTCTTCGCGGGCCGGCTTTTCATCGTCCACGATCAGGGTGTTGATGGCCATGGCCAAAGTGTAGGACAGGCCTCCAGGCCTGTCTATTGCCCGCGTCGCCCGGGTCCTGCACGAAGTCCGCGAATCGCCCGGCGCTGCCCGTCAACAGCGGCGCCAGGCGGCGGCTCATCCATCCCTGCATCATTTGACACCGCGCCCGCGTCCAATTACATTGACACCATGACGGCGGCGCGCTCCAACTCAACGCTTCTCGTTCCGCGCATCGCGGTCGTCGCCCTGGCCTTCACCTTAACGGCCGGTACGGCCTTTTCGCTGGCCTGTTCTGCTGCGTGCGTAGGCGCGCCCATGCCCGCGTCGCCCGCGGATCATTCGCATCACCACGAAGACTCTGCCCCGGGAGCATCCGACTCGTCGCCCGCGCCGGCCCCCGCCGGTTGCGCAGGCCACGCCGACCTGGTGGGAACAGTTGCCGCCAAGCGGACCCTGGCCAAGGCCCACCTCGACGACGAGTCAAGAGCCCTGCCAGCCCAGGCCCCGGGCCTGCTGGCCTTCGCCTCCGCGGCGGCGGAGGAGGTTGCCTTCGCCCGCCCCGGAGTTCTTTCCATATCCATGTCTCCCCGCAGTCCGCTTCGCATCTAGGTCGTCGCTCGCCCGTCGTTTGCCCGCTTCCTGGAATATTCTCGCAAGTCACCAAGAACTTAGGGCGCGTTTGCGTCCGCAGGAGGATCAGTTGCCGCATTCACGACGAGAGTTTTTCCGGAGTACCGCGTTGCTAGGGGCCGTTCTGGGAGCCGCCCGCGCCGCGCAGGGTCAGCACCAGCACCACGCAACCCCGGCCAAGCCTTCCGCTGCGTCTCCCGGCCCGGTGGGAACATTCGCCCCGGCCCAGGGTACGGCCTTCCCAATCTTGACCCCGGATCTTCCATCCCTCCCCTTTCAGGTGGAGAACGGAGTCAAGGTGTTTCACCTGGCGGCCGAACCGGTGAAGCGCCGCATTGTCCCGTTCAAAGAAATGAAGGTGTGGGGTTACAACGGCACCTGCCCGGGGCCCGCCATCCAGGTGAACCAGGGGGAGCGGGTCAGGATTGTTTTTGAGAACCGCCTCCCGGAATCCACCACCATCCACTGGCACGGTTTGGAAGTGCCCATTGAAATGGACGGGGTACCTTACATCAGCCAGAAGCCGGTGGCCCCGGGCGAGCGCTTTGTCTACGAATTCACGCTGCGCCAGGAGGGAACCTACTTCTACCATTCGCATGGCGCCATGCAGGAAATGATGGGCCTGATCGGAATGTTCATCATCCATCCGCGCAAGCCTTACACGCCGAAAGTCGATCACGACTTCGGCATCATCTTGCAAGGATGGGCCATTCTGCCCAACAACAGCGTGCCCAACACCGCGGGCATGGAGTTCAACTGGCTGACCTTCAACGGAGTCTCCAGCCCGGCCACCACACCCATGGTGGTGCGCCAGGGGAGCCGCGTACGCATTCGCATCGTCAACCTGGGGATGGACCACCATCCCATCCACCTGCACGGCCACCAGTTCTACATCACCGGAACCGAGGGCGGCCGCGCGCCGGAATCCGCTTGGTATCCCACAAACACGGTGTTGGTGGGTGTGGCCCAGGCCAAGGACATCGAGTTCGATGCCCAGTACCCGGGCGATTGGATGCTGCACTGCCACTTGCCGCACCACATGATGAACAGCATGTCGGACCTGCTGCAGGATCGGATGATCATGACCGCAGCTACCAACGAGGAGCAGGCGCTCAGCCAAATGCAGACCATGGCCGAGAACGTCGGCTTTGAGCACGTCCATCATGCCCCCATTGCGCCAAATGCCAGCGAAGTGCCGGGGTTCCCGCAGGACGCTTTCATGGAAATGGGCATGGACGAACTTGTGGCCAAGCCCGAAACCCACGGTCTGGCTCCGAACTGGACGGCCGGCATGATGGGCATGATGACCCTGGTTCGCGTTCTTTCCTCGGACAAGTACGACCAAATCGTGGCCATGAAGCAGCGGCCCGCGGAGAAAGCGCCGGCCCAGAAACACGGGCATTCCGGCCGCTAGAGCCATTCGGCAAGGAAAGGAAACCGATATTATGATTCCCCTCAAGAGGATTCTGATGGTTGCAATCACTGGGGCTCTGCTGGCGGCGCCGGCCGCTCGATCGCAGCAACAGTACGCCCAGCATCCCCCGGAGCCCCAGAAACCACCCGAGAAGAAACCTGTCCCGCAGATGCCGGGGATGGACCACGCCCAGCACATGGGCCGGATCCCGACGGTGAAGCCGGAGTTCCCGCGGATGGGTAAGTCACAGGAGAACCCTCCGGCGCCACTGATTGCTCTGGAAGAACTGGAACAGTTGGCGTTGGCGAACAATCCGACACTGCGGCAAGCCGCGGCCGAGATCGGCACATCGAAAGCCCGTCAGCGCCAGGCTGGCCTCTATCCAAACCCGACCGTCGGTTACACCGGGGAAGAGATCCGCGGCGGCTCGTTTGGCGGCGGCCAGCACGGGTTCTTTGTTTCGCAGACCATTGTCACCGCCGGAAAGCTGGGACTGAACCGGAAGATCCTCGCCCATGACGTCCGAATCTCGGAGGTCGAGGCCGAAGAGCAGCGGCTCCGGGTTGTAAACGCCGTTCGCATGGGCTACTACCGCGTCCTGGCCGCGCAGGAAATGCTGGATACAGAAAAGGACCTCCTCCGGATTACCGAAGATACGCTGAAGACCGCCCAGCAACTTCGCAACATCGGGCAGGCGGATGACACCGAGACGCTCCAGGCGGAAGTAGAGGTGGAGAAGCACAAGATAGCCGTCGAAACGCGCCAGCACACGCTGCGCCAGGAATGGAAGTCGCTGGCCTCCGTTGTAGGGAAACCCCAGCTCGAAATGCGCACCGTTTCCGGTTCCTTGGACCGGGACATTCCTGAACTTGAGGACGAGCAAGTGGTCCAGACGCTGCTGGCGCAGAGCCCCGCGATGCGCATTGCTCGCTCCCTGGTTGACCGCTCGCAGGCCACCTTGTTGCGGGAGCGGCGCGAACCGATCCCGGACCTCGAACTCCGGGCCGGGCTTCAGCGCAACGGCGAGTTTCTCGATGCCTCAGGGCGTCGGGTGGGCCTGCACGGATTTGCCGAAATTGGGGTTCAGTTTCCGATTTTCAACCGGAATCAGGGCGCCGTGGACGCGGCCCGGCTTCAGGTTGAACGCGCGCTGCAGGAGACGCAACGCGTCGAACTGGTTCTACGCCAGCGCGCCAGCACTTTTGTGGATATGTATCACCGCTCGGGTATCACCGCCGAGCGCTACCGGACCCACCTGCTGCCACGCGCGCAAAAGGCCTATGAGCTGATGGTGCAGAAGTACGGGCTAATGCTGGCGTCCTACCCGCAAGTGCTGCTGGCCCAGCGCTCGCTTTTCCAGCTTCACACAGAATACATCGACGCGCTGGAGCAACTGTGGACCAACGTGATCACGCTCCGCGGACTCCTGCTCACCGACGGACTGGAAGCTCCGGCTCGTCCGGGCGAAGTGGACCTCCCCGTTCGGGAGATCAACGTCCCCATGATGCCGCGCTTGCGGTCGCGGGAGGAGTAGCCATGCGGCCCCGGATCCTCATTGCGCTCGTCCTCGTGGCTCTGTTAGGGGCGGCTGGTTATGCCTGGTCGCTCCTTCGCCGGGGCTTCAGCGCTCACGACGAACCTTCCGGCCTAGAGTCTCTGGTGGCACGCTCAGCCCGCAGCTTGGCGCTGCCGGCGTCCTACCGCAGTCTCCATAATCCCTATCCCCCTACGCCGGAGAATATCCGCGAAGGACTGGAGCACTTCGCCGATCATTGCGCGGTCTGCCATGCCAACAGTGGCAGCGGCGACACCTCGTTCGGGCGGGGCATGTACCCGAAGCCGCCCGACATGCGGAAGGCGGAGACCCAGGAAAAGACCGATGGCGAGCTGTACTACACCATCCAGAACGGCGTCCGACTAAGCGGAATGCCCGCGTTCGGAGAGAAGGGCCGGACGGATGATGAATCCACCTGGAGACTGGTTCTGTTCATCCGGCATCTCACTAAGCTGACACCCGCGGAATTGAGGGAAATGGAGCGATTGAATCCAAAGAGCCGGGCCGAGTTTGAGCAGGAACGGCTTGAAGAAGAGTTTTTGCGCGGCGAGGAGCCAAAACAACCGGCGCCCCGCCGGCACCACTAAACCATACTGGAGGAAAAAACAATGAAACGAACGCTGGCAGTGCTGTTCTTGATGTTTGGACTCGTGAGCCTCGTGCTGGCCCATGAGGGCATGCATCATTTTCTCGGCAAAGTAACAGCAGTCGCGGACAATTCCATCACCGTGGAGACCGCAGGCAAGGAGTCCAAAGTGGTTACGGTCTTTATCACGCCGCAAACCAAGTTCGAAAAGGACGGCAACCCCGCCTCGCTCAAGGATCTCAAGCTGGGCGAGCGGGTGGTGGTTCACGCCAAAGAGGTCAAAGACAAGAAACTCGAAGCGGCTGTCGTCGTTTTTGGCAAACCGGCCCCCAAGAAGCAATCGGCCTCCGGAAGCGAGAAGAAAGGACAACTATCACTATGAAACGGCTCTTCCAGGTGGTTTGCATGATCCTACTTTGCGCGCCCTTCCTCATGGTAGCCGCCCAGGACGCCTCCTTCAAGGCCGCTCTGGAAAAGTACGACCTGGCGTTCCGTACAAAGGATACGGAAACCATCAAGCGCCTTCTTGCGCACGACGTTCTTCTCTACGAACATAGCGTTCGAAATGACGGATTGGAAGACGTCTTTGAGAACCACCTCAAGCCGGAGATCGTCGGATTCGAGGACCTGACCATCGAACTTTCCGACGTTCGTATCACCCCGGCGGCCGGCCTGGCGCTGGTTACGCGGCAGTACAAAATCCAAGGGAAACTGCGCGGCCGCGAGATCAACGCCGGCGGCAACGAAACCATGGTCTGGAAAAAGGTGGGCGCCGAATGGAAAGTGGCGCACATTCATTATTCGCATCCGTGCCCCCGGCCTCCTGCCGGCCAGCCGCCCAAGCAGGGTTTCGATGAATGAGAAATGTGAATGAGAAATGCGCTCGCGCCATCTCATCCCAGGTCTTGCTGAGCGGCCCCGTCTTCGGCGTTCGGCGGGACCGGGTGATCGAGCCGGGGGGCGTGGAGGTGACCCGCGAAGTGGTCACGCACCACGGGTCGGTGGTGGTGCTGCCGGTGCTGCGCGACGGATGCATCTTGCTCATCCGCCAGTACCGGCACGCCGTGGGGTGCTTCCTCTGGGAACTCGTCGCGGGCCGCATTGAGCCCGGCGAGCGGCCGCTGGCGGCGGCGCGGCGCGAGTTGCTCGAAGAGACTGGTTACAGCGCGCGCCGTTTTCGCAAATTGCTGGACGTCTTCCCTACCCCGGGCTTCGTCAGCGAGAACATGGTCATCTACGCCGCCGAGGGGCTGCAAACCGGCCACGCGCGGCCCGAAGCCGATGAACGTATTACTGCGCGCGCATTTTCCCTTCCCGCCCTGGAACGAATGATGCGCCGCGGGACGCTGCGCGACGCCAAGTCCATTGCCGGTATCCTTTACTACGCGCGTTTCGCCCGTCGCCGCAGGCCCTGACGCCCGTTGACTTTTGGCGCGCGCAGGAAAAGGGCACAGGCAAGAGTGCCTGTGCCAGGGAACAGCGCTGACGCCCACTTGACTTTGCGGGCACGCGGCGGTTTACTGTGGCGGCTCGCAACCCGCCAGCGCCCAAGGAGCGCACCGAATGGTCCATCGCAACGTAGCCACACTCGCTGCCCTGCTGATGCTGTGCTTCCTCCTGCTGGCGCACTACGAGCCGCAGCTCTTCCTGCTGCACTTCTACCAGGCGCTGTTCTACCTGGCCATCCTGGTGATGCTCTTCTACTTCGAGGACCGCTGGGCCTACGCCCTGGGCATCCAGGCGCCCATCGTCTGGATTGTGCTGATGAGCGAAGGCACCGGCCTGCTGGGCGGGGCGTTCCAACAGATCTGGCGGTTCGTGCGCGGGCAGGGCTTCACCAACCGGACCGGGCCCATCGCCTTCGTTATCGCCGTGCTGGGCGTGGCCATGGTTACCGTATGCATCCGGCGCTGGCGGCGGGAAATCTCCGGTCTGCCCATGGCCCGGCGCACCTTCGGGATCAGCGCCGCGGTGGTCGCGGTGTACTACACCATTCTGGTTACGTGGTTCTGGCGGATGTTCCCGCATTCGTGAAGAAGTGAGGAGTGGGGAGTGAGGAGTGGGGAGTGCTCCTACTCCTACCTCACACTCCCCACTCTTAGCTCCGTGCTCACGCCGGTGTCCGGCACGAACGCAAACAATTCTTGACACGAAACAGATGTTTGATACACTCCCGCCCGCGCCGGGCGGCTGGGCCCCGCGGAGCCGCCGGCGGCCTGCTGTTGATCCTGTTGACGAAGGAGGACGCGAAGTTGAAAACGACTGGCCAAGTGAAGTGGTTCAACAACTCGAAGGGCTACGGCTTCATCGGCCGCAACGATGGCGCCGACGTCTTTGTCCATTACTCCGCCATCCTCACCGAGGGCTACAAGTCCCTCCAGGAGGGCGACCAGGTGGAGTTTGAAATCGTCCAGGGCGCCAAAGGGCCCCAGGCCGCCAACGTCACCAAAGCTCCCTGAGTTTCCCTCTCCATCCCGGGCCGCTGCCCCTTGCAGCGGCCTTTTTTTTGTTTTTTGCTGCACAGGTTTTCATCGGCGCTCCTCTGACAGTAGAATGTCGCCATGGAAAATCGCGATGTCGCCCGCATCCTGCGCGAAACGGCCCAGCTCCTCCAGGTGGACGGGGCCATCATCGGCCGCTACCGCAGCTACGAAAAGGCCGCCGAGCTCATCGAAAGCCTTCCCGAATCCGTCGCCGAGCTGGCCAAGGATGAAGAGAAGCTCCAGGACCTGCCGGGCATCGGCGAGCGCATGGCCGAGCACATCCGCGAAATCCTGAAGACCGGCAAGTACTCGACGCTGACCAAGCTGCTCAAAAAGTATCCCCACACGCTGCTGGACATCCTGCGGCTGCAAGGCTTGGGGCCGAAGAAGGTGGCATTCCTGTGGAGCAACTTCAAGGCCGCCACGGTGGACGACATCGAGCGGCTGGCACGGGAACAGAAGCTGCGCGACCTGCCCGGCTTCGGCGAAAAAACCGAAGAGAATATCCTGCGGGCGGTGGAAGTCTTCAAGAAGTCCACCGGCCGCTACCACATCCACGTGGTGGAGGAGCTGGCCGAGCAGCTCATCGCCCACGCGCGGGCCTACGGCAAGCAGGTGGAGTCGGTCGAGCCAGCAGGCTCCCTGCGTCGCGGGCGCGAGACCGTGGGCGACCTCGACCTGCTGCTCACGCTCTCGAGCGTCAAGCACTCGCAGAAGGACGTGGACGCCGTCGCCGACCACGTCGTCAGGTTCCCCGGCGTGGACCAAGTACTGGCCCGCGGCGAGAACAAAGTGAGCTTTCGCCTGAACGCCGGCATCCAGGTGGACGTGCGCTTGCTGGAGAAGAAGAACTTCGGCGCGGCTCTGCTCTACTTTACCGGGTCGAAAGAGCACAACGTGGCCCTGCGCAGCCGCGCGCTCAAAATGGGCTACACGCTCAACGAGTACGCTCTCAGCGCCGTCAAGGGCGAGCGCCGCGTCGCCGGGGCCACCGAGGAAGAAATCTACGCCAAGCTGGACCTGGCCGTGCCTCCGCCCGAGATTCGCGAGCACACCGGCGAAATCGAGGCCGCCGCGGAAAATCGGCTGCCGAAACTTGTCGAGCTCGGCGACATTCGCGGCGACCTCCAGATGCATACCACGGCCAGCGACGGCAAGCACTCCATCGAAGAGATGGCTGCGGCGGCGCGCGAGCTGGGCTACGAGTACATCGCGCTGACCGACCATTCGAAGGCCGTCACCGTGGCCAACGGCCTGGACGAGAAGCGCACCCTGGCGCAAATCAAGAAGATTCGCGCCGCGGAGAAGGGCGCCGGCATCCGCCTGTTCGCCGGCAGCGAGGTGGACATACTCAAGGACGGCAAGCTGGACCTGGACGATGACGTGCTGGCGCAGCTCGACGTGGTCGTCTGCTCGATCCACTCCTTCATGAACCTGGACCGCGCCGCCATGACCGACCGCATGCTGGCCGCTATCGAGAACCCGCACACGCAAATCATCGGCCACCCCACCGGCCGGCAACTGTTGCGCCGCGACGGCTTTGACTACGACATGGAGCGCATCTTCGACGCCGCCGCCAAGCGCAGCGTGGCCCTCGAGTGCAACGCTTTCCCTGACCGCCTCGACCTGAAAGACACTTACCTGCGCATGGCTCGCGACCGCGGCGTCAAGATTGTCATCTCCACCGACGCGCACAGCACTACCAACCTGCGCTACATGAAGTACGGCGTGCGCATGGCCCGCCGCGGCTGGCTGGAGAAGAAGGACGTGCTCAACACCCTCCCCGCCGACTCCTTTCTCAAGGCCCTGCGGCGGCCCGGGGGGTTGCGATGATGGTGGCGCCCGTGGCGGTGCGCCGAAGCAAAGTTCATGGCAAAGGCGTTTTTGCCGTCCGGCGGATTCGCAGGGGCGCGGTAGTGGTGCGCGCGGGCCCAGAGAGCGGCACTACCACGCGGCTCAGTTCCGCGCCTTCAGCGCGCGCTACCGCAAGACCTTGAAGAAGTACGGCTAGGGGGGGGGACCAGACCAGTTTGTTTATCCGGTGGACGCCGTGAAGTATCTCAATCACAGTTGTTCGCCGAACGTGGTCAAGGACGGGCCGCTCGACCGCGCCGCCCGCGACATCCTCCCCGGCGAAGAACTCACCTACGACTATTCCGTTCTGGCGCTGGAAAGAGAACGCTTCCGGCGCCGTTGCGGCAGCCCGCAGTGCCGGAAGTGGCTTCGACTGGGAAGACCACCGCGCTAAGGGAAACTTCTGCTGACCTTGCTGCGTATCCAGCGTCAGAGGGGACAAGGGAGGGAGTATGCACGCACCACGGAGAATCACAGCGGGGCTGGCGCTCGGCATGCTGACGCTATGCGCCGGAGCCGCGCAGGCCCAGAATGACGACCGCTGGACGAAGACCTACACGGTGACCGGCAAGCCGGACTTGCGCATCGAGACCAACGACGGCCACATCCGCGTGGACACTTGGGATCGCAACGAAATGGCCGCCCGCGTGTTTGTCCGCGGCTGGAGCATCGGCATGGGGGGCGGCGACGTGCGCGTGGTCGAGCGGCAGGAGGGCAACCGCATCGAACTCGATGTGCGCGTCCCCAACATCCGGTGGAGCATCGGTTTCCAGAGCCGCTCGCTGACCATTGAAGTCTCGGTTCCCCGCCAGTCTGACTTGACCGCCAGAAGCGGCGACGGCCACATCCAGGTCAGCGGTCTTGAAGGCGAATTGAACCTGCGCAGCGGCGACGGCCACCTCACCCTGAACACCATCCGCGGGGCCATGCACCTGTACACCGGCGACGGACGCATCGAAGGGGAACGGCTCGATGGCCCGCTCGAGGCCCAGACCGGCGACGGCAGCATCCGCGTCTCCGGCCGCTTCGATTCGCTGGACCTGCGTACCGGGGACGGCCATATCCAGGCCGACGTCGCGACGGGCTCCAAGCTCGCCGCGAGCTGGAGCCTGCGCACCAATGACGGCAGCATCCGGCTGCGCCTGCCCGGCGACATCAAGGCCGACCTCGAAGCCCATACTGGTGACGGCCGGATCAACCTGGACATCCCGGTGGAAGTGGTCGGCCGGCTCAGCCGCAATGACGTTCGAGGCCGCATGAATGGCGGCGGCCCCGCGCTGCGGCTGCGCACGGGCGACGGCAGCATCAGCATTGACCGCCTGTAAAAGCACCGCAAGTCCTGCAAACCCTTCGCGGCCCGACGGCGGGGCCCCTCCGCCCGCCAGGCACTAGTCACTGCCCACCGATGTGTGGTAGTTTCTGCCGGATAGCTGCCATCCCAGAGAGGCTGAGTGCCCCAAAATGGGGGAGCCAGGCACTTCCCGCAGTCCCCGGAGCAAACTGTTGCAGGCAGAGGTGCAGAAAATCTCGGCGGAACAGCCGGAGGCCAACACCATCCAGTACGCCGCGAGCCTAATTATGCGCGGTCAGGTGGTGGGCATCCCCACGGACACTTACTACGGCCTGGCATCGGACCCGTTCAATCTGGCTGCGGTCGAACAGGTGTACAGCATCAAGGGGCGGCCGGAAAAGAAAGCCCTGCCCATTCTGGTGAGTTCGGTGGAGCAGGCCGTCGCGCTGATCCGCGACCTGCCCGATTCCTTCCTCAAGCTGGCGCAGAAGTTCTGGCCGGGGGCCCTGACGCTGGTGGTGGATGCCACCAACCGCATCCCGCTCAAAGTGACCGGCAATAGCGGCCGCGTCGCCTTGCGCTGGGCCAACTCCAAAGTGGCCAATGGGCTGGTGGAAGCCTGCGGCGGTCCCATCACCGGCACCAGCGCGAATATCTCCGGTTTTCCGGCCTGCTCCAACGCCGACCAACTAATCAAGCAGATGGGCGACCGCCTGCCGCTCATCCTCGACGGGGGAGAAACCCACGCCACGCTGGCCTCCACCATCGTGGACCTGCGCGGAGACCAGTGGCGCATCGTCCGCGAAGGGCTGCTCTCCGAGAAAGACATCCGCGCCGCGCTCCAGTAGGGCACTCCTCGGTGGATCGGTGTTTCTGGACACGGATGACACGGAAAGGCACGGATGTACGCCGTGTGTCGCCTCACCGATGATCGCCGGGCCCCGCAATCGCTCCGCAGAAGTGCCTTCAAGTTTTGACCTCTAGCGTTCGCGGGCCTCCCAAATAAGCACGGCGCGCTAGGCGGGTTTCCCGGGGAGGCACAGCTTCCCGAGCACGCAGGCATGGCCGGCGCCGGTGGCGGAGGGGAGATTGGCGGGGCGGTGGTGGAACGACTCGTAGGCCAGCAGAGCGAAGGCGAAAGCTTCCTTGGCGTCTTCGGGGACGCCGAGGGTCCCGCTGGTGGTGGTTTCCACTCCGGAGCCGCGCAGGCCGGCTTCGAGTTGCGCGCGAATGAGCGGGTTGTGCGCCCCTCCGCCCGCGGCGATGAGTTGCACCGTAGGGGCGGACCGGCGTGTCCGCCTAGCGGGGGAGGACTCAAGCTCCGGCCCAAGGGGAGGCGCTGCGAGAGGGGGCGCAGCAAGCAGCGCCCCTACGCGGGGTGCTATGAAGCAGTGGAAAGCGTCCACGATGGAGAGAGGCGTGAGCAGCGTGGCGGTGCGGATTAGGTCCTCGGGGCGCGCGCGGCGCCGGAGGCCCCGGGCGACCAGCCGCTCCGCATAAGACGCGCCGAATTGTTCGCGGCCGCAGGTCTTGGGCGGGCGGCGGCGGAAGTAGGGGTGCGCGAGCAGCTCGTCGAGCAGGGAGGGGATGACGCGGCCGCGCAGGGCGAAACGCGCGCCGCGGTCGAAGGACTGGCGGCTGCGGGTGAAGTGCGAGATGAGCGCATCCACCACCATGTTGCCGGGGCCGGTGTCGAAGGCGAAGACGTCGTCCGGGCGCGCGCCGGCGGGGATCACCGTGACGTTGGCGATGCCGCCGATATTCAGCGCCACACGGGCGATGCGCGGGTGGCAGTAGAGCAGGTAGTCTACGAAGGGCACGAGCGGAGCGCCCTGGCCTCCGGCGGCCACGTCGGCCACGCGGAAATCGCCGATGGTGGGGATGCCGGTCAATTCGGCGATGACGGCGGGCTCGCCGATTTGCAGCGTGCTGGCGGTGCGCGAGCCGAGGAAGGGGAGCGGGGCGCCCTGGTGGGAGATGGTCTGGCCGTGCGAGCCGATGAGGTCCACCTTGCGCGGCGGAAGACGGAACTTGCGGAGAGCTTCGATGGCGGCGCGCGCGAATTGCCGGCCGAGAAGAAAATTCAGATTGCTCAGCTCCGCGGTGGTGGTGGCGGCGCCATTGGCCAGGCGCAGGATGGCGTCGCGCACCGGGGCAGGGAAGCGCGCGTCGTGAAAGCCGAGGAGACTGGCGCGCAGGCGGGGCGGCGTGCCGGTGATGCGGACCAGGGCGGCGTCAATTCCGTCGGCGGAGGTGCCGGACATAAGGCCGAGGACTAGCATGCAATTCCCCTGTTGCCATTGAGTATGCGGCGGTTTGGCGAGCAAAGACGCAACGCCGAGGTCACAGAGGCCACAGAGGGTGCGGAGAATGCGGGGCGAGGGTTAAGCATGGGTACGGGGGTCATGTGATTTGCTTTTTCAGGGCGGCGAGGAGGTTGAGGGCGTCAAGGGGCTTGAGGTTGTCGAGGTCGGCGGCACGCAGGGTGTCCAGCACTTCGCGGTCAATCGCCGTGAACATGGATTGCTGGCCGTTGCCGGGCCCGGCGCCGGGGCTCAGCTCCTCGCTCAACCGGTGCTCGCTCTGTTCATGGCGGCGGAGGATTTCGCGGGCGCGTTCGATGACGTTACGCGGCAGGCCGGCCAGGCGGGCCACTTCGATGCCGTAGCTCTTGTCGGCGCTGCCGGGCTCGACGCGGCGGAGAAAGACGATGTCGCTGCCGGACTCCTTCACAGAGACGTGGACGTTCTTCACGCCGGGGAGCAGGTCCTCCAACTCGGTCAATTCGTGATAGTGCGTGGCAAAGAGGGTGCGCGCGCGGGTGTGGCCTTCGAGGAACTCGACCACGGCCCAGGCGATGCTGAGGCCGTCGAAGGTGGCCGTGCCGCGGCCCACCTCGTCGAGCAGCACCAGGCTCGAGGGGGTGGCAGTGTTCAAGATGGCGGCCACTTCGGTCATCTCCACCAAGAAAGTTGAGCGGCCGCGGGCCAGGTTGTCGCTGGCGCCGATGCGCGTGAAGATGCGGTCGGTGATGGGCAGGCGCGCCTCGGCGGCGGGGACGAACGATCCCATCTGCGCCAGGAGCACAATCAGCGCGACCTGGCGCAGGTAGGTGGACTTGCCGCCCATGTTGGGTCCGGTGATGACCAGGATCTGGTGGGTGGCGTCGTTGAGGAAAAGGTCGTTGGGCACGAAGCGCTCGCCGCGCTGCTCGCACAGGCGCTCGATCACCGGGTGGCGCCCGGCGACGATGAGCAATTCCTGCGCGCTGCCGAACTGCGGCCGCGTGTAATTGCGCTGCGCCGCAAGGCGCGCGAAATTGGCCAGCACGTCGAGCTGGGCCAGTGCGGCGGCGGTCTGGCGCAGGCGCGCCGCGTGGCCGGCAATCCAGGCGCGGAGCTCGCTGAACAGGCGCTTCTCGGTTTCCAGGATGCGCGATTCCGCATCCAGGACTTTCTCCTCGTACTCCTTCAGCTCCGGGAAAGAGAAGCGCTCGGCGTTCACCAGCGTCTGCTTGCGCTGGTAGTCGGCGGGGGCCAGGTGCAGGTTAAGCTTGGAGATTTCGATGTAGTAGCCGAACACCTGATTGAAGCGGATCTTCAGTGAGGCGATGCCGGTGCGCTTGCGCTCCCGCTCCTCCATGCCCGCGATGATCTGTTTGCTGCGAGCGCTCAGCGCGCGCAGCTCGTCGAGCTCGGGGTGAAAGCCGCGCCGGATGATGCCGGGCTCGTTGGGCTGGGCGGGCGGGTCGTCGGCAATGGCCTGCTCCAGCCGCTCGCGCATGTCGGCCAGCTCGTCCACGGCTTGGTGCAGCTCCAGCAGGCGCGGGGCGCGGGCCCGCGCCAGGAAGCTCCGTAACAGCGGCAGGTGAGCCAGGGACTGGCGCAAGGCCACCAGTTCGCGCGGGGCGCCCACGCCGAGGGTAATGCGGCCGGTGAGCCGCTCCAGGTCCAGCACGCCGCCGAGCTCCTTGCGGATTTCCTCGCGGGCCAGCGTGTGTTCTCTCAACTCGGCCACAGCGTCCAGGCGCGCCTCGATTTCATCGCGCTGGATGGCGGGCCGCTGGATCCAGGCGCGGAGCAGACGCGCGCCCATGCCGGTGGCGGTTTCGTCGAGCGCCCAGAGCAGCGTGGGAGCGGAGCGGCCGGCGGCTTCGGCGGTCTCCGTAAAAAGCGGGGCCAGCAATTCCAGGTTGCGCACGGAGACGCCGTCCAGCACCAGGGCGTCTTGCTGTTCGTAATAGGAGATTCGCTGAATGTGGCCGATCACGCCGCTCAGGTTCTTCGCCGAAGTCTCGCGCAGGTAATGGACCAGCGCGCCTGCGGCTGCGGCGGCGCCCGGGCGATCGTGCAGGCCAAAGCCTTCGAGCGCCACGACCCCGAACTGCTCCTGCAACATGCGCGCGGCGTAGTCGCCCTGGAACACCCACTCATCCAGCCGCGTAAGCACGCCGGTGACGCCCTCGAAGGGGCCCCGGCCGGCCTCGGGCGCCGGGGAAGAAAAGAGCGTGGTGGCGCGGGGGAGCAGTATCTCCCGCGGGCGCAAGGCCTGCAATTCGTCGCGCAGCCGGGCTTCCGCGCCGGGGCCGGCAAACTCCGTGGCCCGGAACTCACCCGTGGTGGCGTCCACGTAGGCCAGGCCGAGGCCTGATCCGCGCCCGGCGTTCCCGGCCGGCGGCCAACCCAGCGCCAACAGGAAGTTATTCTCACGGACTTCCAGCACCTGGCTGTCGGTGGCCGTGCCGGGGGTGATCACGCGGGTGACGTCCCGGCGCACCAGCTTTTTGCCGGGGCCCGGTTCTTCCATCTGGTCGCACAGCGCCACTTTGTAGCCGGCGCGGATGAGCCGGGCAATGTAGTTTTCCACGGCGTGGTAAGGCACCCCGGCCATGGGGATGGGCGCGCCGCGCTCCTTGTTGCGCGAGGTCAGGGTGATCTGCAACTCGCGCGAGGCCACCAGCGCGTCTTCGTAGAAGAGCTCGTAGAAGTCGCCGAGGCGGAAAAGCAGCAGCGCATGCGGGTACTGTTTCTTCACCGCGTGGTACTGGCGCATCAGGGGTGTGCTGGGTTCGGTCATGCGGGCGTTGCGATTATACTCGGATGGGATGGGCGGCGCGGAGCATCGCGAGACGGAAGTGAAGCTGCCGGTGGGCGACCTGCGCGCAGCGCGCGCCCGGTTGCGACGGGAGGGTGCACGGCCGGGGAAGCGCGTCCATGAGATGAACACGCTGTACGATACGCGCGAAGGCGCCTTCCGCTCCCGGGGCGAACTGCTGCGCCTGCGGTTGCAGGACGGCGCGGCCGTGGTCACCTTCAAGGGCCGGGCCCTGCCCTCGCGGGGCGGCGCCGGGCGGTACAAGGTGCGGGAGGAGACGGAGTTCGCCGTGGGCAATGCCGCGGTGATTGGCGCGGCGCTGCGTCAACTTGGACTGCGCCCCGGCTTCCGCTACGAGAAGTACCGCACGCACTACCGCTGGCCGGACGCGCCGGGCGTCGAGGTGGTGCTGGACGAGACCCCGGCGGGCAACTTCCTGGAGCTGGAGGGGCCCCCGGCAGCTATTGACCGGGCCGCCCGGCGGCTGGGCTACGGGCCGAAGGACTACATCACCGCCTCGTACGCGGCCCTGCACCTGGCGGATTGCCTCCGCCGCGGCCGCGCGGCCAGCCATATGCTGTTTCCGCGCAGGAAAAAGTCACGAAAACCCTCAGTTTTGCGTTGACAAAGTCTCCCGCCAGTCTTAACTATGGACGAAGGCGCTTTTTGAGCCGTCGTTACGCCTTCGTTCTCAGCGAAAAAGCAGGGGCAGGAGCAGGCTGAGCGGGCTACCGGTCTGCCGGAGGGAGAGCCATGATGCATGCCACCGAAGTCCTGGGCGCGGAGGCCTACGACGCGAAAGGCGTGTTCGTGGGCCGCGTCAAGGAGATGTTCATCGAGCCGGCCGATCAGCCCAACCGCGTGGCCCGGCTGCTGCTGGGCCGCGGCAAGTATGGCGCGCTGGTGGTGCGCCACGAGCAGGTCGCCTCCGTGGCCCCCGGCACGCTGCGGCTCAATGTGGATGAGCGCAAGCTGGAGGCCTACCAGCCGAACGACGCCTGGCTGGCCGTGGGCAAAGACCTGCTGGACCAGCAGATCATTGACACCAGCGGGCGCAAGGTGGTGCGGGTGAACGACCTGGACCTGGCCGAGCACCGCACCAACGGCACCGTGGAGTTGCGCGTCACGCAGGTGGACGTGGGCCTGCCGGGCGCGGTGCGGCGGCTGTTGCAAGGGGTGGTGTCGCCTTCACTGATCCGCAGCATCCAGGCCAAGCTGCCGCCGCGCACCATCGGCTGGGAGTTTGTCAACCTGATTGAGCCGGACCCCATGCGCCGGGTCAAGCTGCGTATCACCCATCAGAAGCTGGAAAAGCTGCACCCGGCGGACCTGGCGGACATTGTGGAGGAACTCTCGCCCGCCGAGCGCACCGCCATCCTGGACTCCATTGATGAGGAAACCGCTGCCGGGGCCCTGGCGGAAATGGACGACCGCGTGCAAGCCCAGGTGGTGGAGAAGCTCCACCCGGAGAAGGCCGCCGACATCCTGGAAGAAATGGCCCCGGACGAGGCCGCGGACATCCTGGCCGACTTGCCCCTGGAGCGCACCCAGCAACTGCTGAAGGAGATGCCGCGCGAAGAGGCGCAGGAAGTGCGCGAGTTGCTGCGTTTTGAGCCCAACTCGGCGGGCGGCCTGATGACCACGGAAATGGTGATGGTGGGGGAAGACGCCACGCGCGCGGAAGTGGTCACCTGGATCCGGCAGAATGAAGTGAACCGCGATCAGCTTGACACCGTGTTCCTGATTGACCAGGAGGCCCGCCTGAGCGGCGCGGTGCCGGTGGCGCGGCTGTGGCTGGCCGAAGACCAGGAGCGTCTCTACGAGTTGCGCCTGGAGCCGCTGCTCAGCGTCCGCACCGATTCGGAGGATGGCGAGGTCTTCGAGCTCTTTGACAAGTACAACCTGCGCAGCCTGGCCGTGGTGGACGGGGAGAGCCACCCCATCGGCATGATTACGGTGGACGACGTGATTACGCGGCTGCGGGCACGGGCATGAACTGGGAGCTGCTGGGCCAACGTTTCGATAAGTGGCGGCGGCGCGGGCTGGGGGTTCGCGTGCGCGGGCGGAGGCTCACGCGCCGCGTGGCGCTATTCCTGGCGATCCTCGGGCCGGGACTGATCACCTCGAACGTGAACAACGAGGCCGGCGGGATTTACACCTACTCGCTGGCTGGGGCGCAGTACGGGTACCTGGTGCTGTGGTCGCTGGTGCCCATGGCCTTCGCCCTGTACGTGAGCGAAGAGATGTGCGCGCGGATGGGGGCCATCACGGGCAAGGGCCTGAGCGATCTGATCCGCGAGGAGTTCGGCTTCCGGGTGACGTTCTTCGTCATGCTGGCGGTGCTGGTGGTCAACCAGGGCAACGTGCTGGCGGAGTTCGCGGGGGTGGCCTCGGCCATGGAAATATTCGGTATCAGCAAGTACTTCTCGGTGCCGCTGGCGGCGTTCCTGGTGTGGGGGCTGGTAATCCGGGGGACGTCGGCGGTAGTCGAGCGCATCCTGATGGTCGGCTGCCTGGTGTACCTCTCCTACGTAGTGAGCGCGGTGCTGGCCAAGCCGCAGTGGCTAGTGGCGGCGAAACATGCCGTCATCCCCGAAGTGCGCTTCGAATCGGGCTACCTGCTGATCCTGGCCGGCCTGCTGGGAGCCACCATCGCGCCGTGGCAGCACTTCTACTTGCAGGCGGCGGTGGTGGAGAAGCGGGTGGGGCCGCGCCAGTACCAGGGCACGCGCAACGACGTGATGGTGGGCAGCATCTCCTCGGTGATCATCGTATTCTTCATCATCGTGTGCACCGCGGCCACGCTGCACGCCGGAGGGACACGCACCATTCGCGACGCCGCGGACGCCGCGCGCGCCCTGGAACCGTTCGCCGGGGAATGGGCCACCAAGCTTTTTGCCTTCGGATTGCTCAATGCTTCCCTTTTTGCCGCGTCCATCCTGCCGCTCTCGACCGCGTTCGTGATCTGCGAAGGGCTGGGGTTCGAGGCGGGCGTGGACCGCAAGTTCAGCGAGGCGCCCATTTTCTACTGGCTGTACACGGCGCTGATCGTACTGGGCGCGGGCCTTATCCTGCTGCCCGGGGCCCCGCTGGTGCAGATCGCCGTGCTCTCGCAGGTGGCCAACGGCTTCCTGCTGCCGTTCGTGCTGATCTTCATCCTGCTGCTGGTCAACCGGCGCGACCTGATGGGCGAGCACGTCAACACGCGGGGCTACAACATGGTGGCCTGGGTCACCAGCGTGGCCATGATCCTGCTCACCCTGGCTGTCCTGGCCGCCGCATTCTTCGACCGCCTCCGCGGCTGACGCGTTTCTTGCGTCCTCTGTATGGGCTCCCGATTCCGTCATAATAAAGTTCGGTCTTCCCGAGTATGTGCGGCGAGTCCGTGCGCGGAAGGCGGGACAGTTGCTCCGAGAAACAAACCTGAGCATCAAGGAAGTCACCGCCGCTGTCGGCTTCGCCTACGTGACTCAGCTGGATCGCGCCTTCATGGAAGCGTATGGATGCCCGCCGACGCGCCGCAACTCGTCCCTAATAACAGCCGCAAGACGCATTGCGCTTAGGCTACGATCGGCTGCCACCGGATTCCCCCAGTGTCCGCTCATCTCTAGCTAAATACAGCTCAAAAACAGTCAGGGTGTTCTCTACCGGCTGAAGAGTAGTTTGGCCGCCAAGGGCCCTCCCCCCACAATGGATGCAAACCCTTTCTTGCTGACCACTTGGGCTCGCCGCACCGCAATGGGGGAGCGGAGAACGTGCTAATCTACGAGGCGTGAAAGCCGCTGAATTGTTGAAGCCGCAGAGTCGGGACGAGGCCGAGTTGCTGGCGCAGCTCGACCCGCAGAGGTTCCCGCGGCACATCGCGGTGATCATGGACGGCAACGGCCGCTGGGCGCAGAAGCGTCATTTGCCGCGCGTGGCTGGGCACAAGGCGGGCGTGCGCACGGCCCGGGAGATTATCGAGACCTGCGCGCGGCTGAAAATCCCGGCGCTTACGCTCTACGCCTTTTCCGTCGAGAACTGGCGGCGGCCGCAGGCCGAAGTGGACTTCCTGATGCGCCTGCTGCGCGAATACCTGCGCAAAGAACTCCCGGTCATTCATCGGAACAACATCCGCTTGGTGGTGATCGGCAGGCCGGAACAGCTTCCCGCCGCGGTGCGGAAGGACATCGAAGGGGCCATGCAGCACACCGAGGCCAACACGGGAATGAAGCTGATCGTCGCGCTCAACTACGGCGGCCGCGCCGAACTGGTGGACGCGTTCAACGCCCTGCTGGCCCACGCGCGCGACGGGGAATCGAACGGCGGCGGCCGGTGGCAGGCGGACGAGCAGGCCATCTCCGATCATCTCTACACCGCCGGGCTGCCCGACCCGGACCTGCTGATCCGCACCAGCGGAGAGATGCGCGTGAGCAATTTCCTGCTGTGGCAGATCGCCTATGCGGAGATTTACGTGACGGAAACCTTGTGGCCGGACTTCGACCGCAAGGCCCTGTTCGGCGCGCTGCTCGAGTTCCAGAAGCGCGAGCGGCGCTACGGCGGCTTAAGCGCCGCGCACGCCCGGTCCTGACGCATGAATCCTTCACAGCCTACGGTAAGGGTGGCCCGGCTCGTCGCCAGGTCTGTGACCCTGGCGGGAAGGCAACAGGGCGCGGCAAGCGGCGCCCCTACCGGAGCGGCGCGATGACCGGCGTCCGCGTGCTGACGGCCGTGGTGCTGGCCCCCGCGGTGGCGGCGGCGGTGTGGTGGGCGCCGTTGTGGGTGGTCGCGGCGCTGGTGGCGCTGGTGATTGCGCTTTCGTTGCAGGAGTTCTTTGCCATCGGCGAAAAGGCCGGTCTGCGCGGCTACCTGGCGGGGACGGCCATTTGCGCACTGGGCTTGGCGATGGTCCAGTATGAGCAGGCCGGGGCGCAGAGCCTTTCTCTCTTCGGCATGACCGTGCTGAAGAGCGGGGCGCCGAGCTATGTGACGGTGGAGAATCTCCTGCTGGGCTCGGTTCTTGGATTGGCGGTGCTGGCGGCGGCCAGCCGCCGCCCCGTGAGTGAAGCGCTGGGCGGGGTTTCGCTGAGCGCCGCCGGACTGCTGGTGGTGGCCTTGCCGCTCAGTTACCTGATCCGCGTGCAGGGCGCGGAGAACGGGCGGCTGTGGACGCTGTTCACCGTCTGCCTGATTTGGGCCGGTGACTCGCTGGCGTACTTTGTGGGGCGCTCGTTCGGGCGGCTGAAGATGGCGCCGCAGATCAGTCCCAATAAGACGTGGGAAGGGGCGCTGGGGAATGTCGCCGGGTCGCTGCTTGTCGCGGGAGTCTTTGCCCGGTGGTTGGACGCGCCGCTGGGGCAACTGTTGGGCGTGGCCGCCGTGGCCAATCTCGCCGGGCAGGCGGGCGACCTGCTGGAGTCCGCGTACAAGCGCAGCGCGGGGGTGAAGGATTCGGGCGCTGTGCTGCCGGGGCACGGCGGGATGCTTGACCGGATTGACGCGCTGATTTTCGCGACACCTGTGGTTTGGGTGTACGTGACTTACGTGATCGCGCTGTAGCGGGATTAACGAGCAAAGACTTGCGAGGCTGTTGTAAGACCGTAGGGGCGGGTCTTCAGCCCGCCCGCTCCAGCGCGCGGCCACGGGGACACGCTTTCGAGTCGCCCGTTCAACGGTAAAGCGACAGCGTGGGCGGGGCTGAAGACCCGCCCCTACGATTTTACAACGAGTCCTTAGCGCAGAGGGCCAGAGAAGCGCAGAGGACACGGAGAAGCGGTGAAGAGAATCGCCATACTCGGCGCGACGGGCTCCATCGGGCGGCAGTGTCTCGAGGTGGTGGCGGCCAATCCCGGACGTTTCCAGGTGGTGGCGCTGGCCGCCGGGGGCAACGTCGGGCTGGCGGCGCAGCAGGCGGTGAAGCACGGGCCGGCTCTGGTTTCCGTAGCCGACGAAGGCAAGGCGCAGGAGCTCGCCACCCGCCTGAAGCGCTCCAAGCCCGGGCGGCTGCCGGAGATCGCCTGGGGCAACGAAGGCCTCGCCCGGGTGGCCACTCACGCGGACGCCGAGATGGTGGTCAGCGCGGCGGTGGGAGTGGTGGGCTTGCCCGCCACGTATGCCGCCATTAGCGCAGGCAAGACCATCGCGCTGGCCAACAAAGAGGTGCTGGTGGCCGCGGGCGAGGTGGTGATGCACGCGGCGCGCAGCCGCGGCGTGAGCCTTCTGCCCGTGGATAGCGAGCACAACGCCATCCACCAGTGCCTGCGGGCGGGCGAGCGGAAGGAAGTGCGCCGGCTGGTGCTCACCGCGTCGGGCGGGCCGTTCCGCAGGGCCTCGCTGGGGGCACTGCGGCGCGTAACCCCGGCCCAGGCTCTTCAGCACCCCAACTGGAAGATGGGCCCGCGCATCACCATAGACTCGGCCACCCTGGTCAACAAAGGCTTCGAAGTGATGGAAGCGCACTGGCTCTTTGGCATGAGCCTGAACCAGATTGACGTGGTCATCCATCCGCAGTCCACGATTCACTCCATGGTGGAGTTCGTGGATGGCTCGGTCATCGCGCAGCTCGGGCCCACCGACATGCGCCTGCCCATCCAGTACGCGCTCACCTATCCCGAGCGCGCCCCGGCTAATGGCTTGAGCCTGGATTGGAGCCGGCTGCGGCGGCTGGATTTCGAGGCTCCCTCGCCGAGGAAGTTCCCCTGCCTGGAGCTGGCGCGCGCCGCCCTGCGCGCGGGCGGGGCGCAGCCGTGCGCCTTCAACGCGGCGGACGAAGTGGCGGTGGCGGCCTTCCTGGAGCGGCGCCTGCCGTTCCTCGGAATCGCCAGAGTAATCGAGAAAGTGCTGGAGAAGATGCCGCGGGTTCGGCCGTCTAACATTGAAGACGTGCTGGCCGCCGACGCCGAGGCGCGGCGGCTGGCCCGCGAAGAAGTGGCTGGAAACAAACGCCGCCGTCACGCGTAGAATAGAATGGAAGGGGCGCCGGGCCGGGGAAGGGAAGCGGAATGACGCTGATTGCATTCATCGTGCTGCTCGGGATTGTGATCCTGGTGCACGAGTGGGGACACTTTATCGCCGCCCGGCTGTGCGGAATCCGGGTGGAGACCTTTTCCATCGGCATGGGACCGCGCGTCTGGGGCTGGAAGCGCGGCGACACCGACTACCGCCTGAGCGCGCTGCCCATCGGCGGCTACGTCAAGATGGCCGGTGATAACCCCACCGAAGAACGCAGCGGTGCGCCCGACGAGTTTCTCTCCAAGCCGCGCTGGCAGCGGGCTATCGTGGCCGCGGCGGGGCCGGCCATGAACATTGTCCTGGCGGTGGCCATCATGGCTACGCTTTACGTGAAGGGCATGGCCCAGCCCCGCTACTTCCGCTGGCCGGTGGAAGTCTCCGGGGTGATGAAAGGCTCCGAAGCGGAGAAGGCCGGCATCCAGCCGGGGGACCGCGTGGTGGAGTTTGCGGGGACCAGCAACCCCACCTGGGACCAGGTGCAGTTGGAGCTGGTGCTCTCCCTGCCGGGCTCGGCGTTCGAGGCGGTAGTGGAGCGGGCGGGCCAGCGGATTCCGGTGAAGGTCCGCGGCAATTACAACGACCCCGCAGTGGACCCGCACTTCCAGGTGCTGGGCTACCCCACGGACAAGGTCTTTGTCGGCTTGTTGAGTCCCGCGGGCGCCGGCAGCAAGGCGGGAATGAAGGTAGGGGATCAGGTCCTGACCATCAACGGCCACCCGGTGGTTCATCCCACGGACTTCCGCGAGCGCATTCAGGAGGCGGGCGCCGGCCCCTTGAAGATGGGCCTGTTGCGCGACGGCAAGAACCTGGCGTTGGAAGTCTCGCCCGAACGGGTCCGCGACCGCTACATGGTGGGCATCGGGTTCCGCTGGGAAACGGAGGTGCGCGCGGATTCGCTGATTCCGGCCCTGCAACGCTCGGTCTGGTTCAACCTGCGTTTTGCGCGGCAAATCCTGACCGTGCTGGGACAGTTGGTGCGCTTCCGCGCGTCCATCAAGGAACTGGGGGGGCCTATCGAAATCGCCCGCCAGTCGGGGGAAGCCGCCAAACTGGGCCTGATCTACTTCGTCCAGTTCATGGCCATCATCAGCCTGAACCTGGCCATCCTGAACCTGCTGCCCATCCCCATCCTCGACGGCGGGCACCTCCTGCTGCTGAGCATCGAAGGGGTGCTGCGGCGCGACCTGAGCCTGGCCTTCAAGGAGCGCTTCGTGCAGCTCGGTTTCGTGGCCCTGCTGGTGCTCTTTTCGGTGGTCATGTACAATGACATTGATAAGTTGCTGCCGGGCCGCTGAACCGGCAGCTCCGGTCATGGCTGCAACTCCCGCACACCGCGTTTCCACCGGCGAGCGCATCAACGCCAACCAGTCCCAAGGCCGCTTGGAGGCGGAACTGGAGCGCCGCGGCATCCGCCTGACGCGCCAGCGGCGCGTCATTTTGCAGGTGATGGACAGCGCGCAACGCCATTTGGACGCCGACGAAATCCTCGAACGCGCGCACAAGATTGACGCCAACGTCCACCGCGTCACTGTGTACCGCACCCTGGACCTGCTCAAGCGCCACGGCTTGATTGACGAGCTCGACCTGCTGCACCTCCGCGGCGACCGCCACTATTACGAGAGCCACGGCCCCCGCGACCACATCCATGTGGCCTGTCTGCGCTGCGGCAAGGTGCGCGAGTTCGAAAGCCGCCTCTACGAGCAGCTCAAGCGGCAAATCGCCCGCGACTGCGCCATCACCATCCAGATGACCCGCACGGAGGTAGGCGGCTACTGCGAGGCCTGCCTGCCCCATATCCGCAAAGCCCAGTAGCTCCGGCCCGAGATCGCCTCGGTGACCCTGGCCGCGTGCTGGCGGTGTCCCAGCAGGTCCTCGCCCGGCAGAATTGCGGGCAGGGCTTGACAGGGGCGGGCCGCCGGAGTATTTTGCCTGTTGCAACTGAGTTGCAAACGAGCGCGGCGCCCGGGGCCGCACTTTCGCCGCGACCTCAGTTGCAACTTAGTTGCATCTAAACAGGAGACCTTATGACCCGGACCTTTCCCGGGCTTCCCTCACCCCTTCGTGCGACCGCTCTCGCCATACTCTGGTTTTCAGTCTGCGTTCCCGCCGGCGCTCAACGCGCCCCGGCCTTCCTGGAAGGCCGCGTACTGGATGCCTCGGGCGCGGTGATTCCCGGAGCGGAGGTGGTCTTGCGGCTGAACTCTTCGGGTGGGGAATGGCGAACCAGGTCGGACGAGGCGGGCCGGTTCCATTTTGACTGGACCCCTGCGGGCGAATTTTCCCTGCTGGTGAGCGCGCCGGGCTTTCGCCCGGCCAACCGGCGCGGCAACGGCGGCCGGGACAGCGGGGAACAGAGCGTGACGCTGCAAGTGGCGGGCCGCGCGGACGTGATGTCCGTAACGGGAGAGAAGGTGAGTGTTGGCGAGTCCGGGGCCTGGAATGGGTCGGCGGGCTTCGTCAGCGGGCCAGAGCTGACCGAGAGCCGACCCTTTACGACGGAGGAGCTGTTGCGAAGGGTCCCCGGGGTTTTCGCGCGAGGGGAAGAGGGTTTCGGACTACGCCCCAACATTGGCATCCGTGGGCTGAACCCCACCCGCTCCGCGCAGGTGTTGCTGCTGGAAGACGGCTTGCCGCTGGCGTACGCGCCGTACGGCGACAACGCCTCGTACTACCATCCGCCGATTGACCGCTTCGACGGGGTGGAAGTGGTGAAGGGCGGCGGGCAGATTCTCTATGGGCCGCGCACGGTCGGGGCCGTGGTGAATTATCTGACGCCGGCGCCGCCGGAGAAACTCAGCGGCGGGCTGACGCTGACCGGCGGCAACCGCGGCTACGTCAATGCCCACGGCCGCGTGGGGGGCGCGCTGGCCGGCACTGGAATCCTGCTCGACTATCTCCGCAAGCAGGGCGACGGCGCGCGCGAGAACCTGCGCCACGCTCTGAACGACATCAACGTGAAGGCGCTCACGGCGCTGGGCCCGAAACAGACCCTGGGTGTTCGGTTCAGCGCTCTCACTGAGGATTCGCAGGTTACTTACTCCGGCTTGCGCGAAGCGGAGTATCAGGCCAACCCGCGCGCCAATCCTTTTGTGAACGACTACTTCACCATCCGGCGATTCGCGGCGTCGTTGCGGCACTCCTGGGCCCCGGTGGGCTCGTTTCTGCTGAGCGCCGCCGGCTACGGCACCTGGTTCAGCCGGGACTGGTGGCGGCAATCCAGCAACTCGAACCAGAGGCCCAACGATTCGGCGGACCCGGCCTGCGGAGGGATGGCCAACCTGCTCACCACGTGCGGCAATGAAGGCCGGCTGCGCGACTATTCCACCTGGGGGCTCGAGTCGCGGGCCCGCCTGTGGCTGAGGCGTGGGAAAGTGCGTCAAGAAGCGGACTTCGGCGCGCGCTTCCACTTTGAGGATCAGCACCGGCGGCAGGAGAACGGCCCGCTGCCCACGTCCCGCTCGGGCTTGCTGATGGAGAGCAATATGCGCAAGGCCCGGGCGTTCTCCGCGTTCCTGCAGGACGCGGTGACGGCGGGGCGCTGGACCTTCACGCCCGGCGTGCGCGTCGAACGCATCCACTATCACCGAACCAACCGGCTGGCGGCGGGAGGCGTTTCGGGGGAAACGGACTTGACCGTGGCGGTTCCCGGCTTCGCCGTGGCCTACCGCGCAGGATCGGAACTCACAGTTTTCGCCGGAGCGCACCGCGGGTTCGCGCCCCCGCGGGTGGAAGATGTAATCAGCAATTCCACCGGCGCGGTAGTGGACCTGGATTCGGAATTGAGCTGGAACTACGAAGCGGGGTTGCGCGCGCGGGTGGCGCGGGCGCTGTCGCTCGAAGGCACATACTTTCGGCTGGACTTCGAGAACCAGATTGTCCCGTCCAGCGTAGCGGGCGGCGTGGGCGCCACGCTGACCAACGGCGGCCGAACGCTGCACCAGGGTTTCGAGTTCGCCAGCCGCGTGGAATGGCAGATTCGCTCCCGCCGTCACCGGCAATACTGGCGCACAGCGTACACCTGGCTGCCTACAGCGGAGTTTCGCGGCGCGCGGTTCAGCAATGTCCCCGGTTTTGGCGCGGCGAGCATAAGCGGCAACCGCCTCCCCTACGCTCCCGCGAACCTGTTAAGCAGCGCGGTCGGCTACCTCCACGGTTCGGGGCTGACGTTCAACCTGGAGGCGGTTTACACCGGCCGGCAGTTCGGTGACGACTTGAATACCGTGGCGGGCACTCCCGATGGCCAGCGCGGTCTATTGCCGGGGCATGCCGTCCTCAATGCCACCCTGAATGTGCCGGTGGAATCCTGGCGCGCCACCTTTTTTGTGACCAGCAAGAACCTCTTCGACCGCCTGTACATTGCCGACCGCAGCCGCGGCATCCTGCCGGGCGCTCCGAGGCTGGTGCAGGCCGGTATCAACTGGCATTTTTGACCGCCCTCGCTGGAGCTCGCTTGTCTTCCACTCTCTTTTTGACTTTCCGGCCCCCGGCCTCTATAAGTAATCCGCCATGTGGGGCGACCTGCGGCATTACCATCGCACTTCTTGCCTTGCAGGCCCGGCAGCGAAGTGGTGAAGGTCTCCATCACCAGCAGCATCATCGGCAACCCTGATGCTGGTTTTCGCGCTGGCGTTGCTGGTCGGCGGACGAATCCGGGCGGCGCATGCCGACCGGGGCCGATTGACCTGAATTGAAGACGTCTGCTCTAACTGCCGGCGTATTCCTGCTCGCGCCCTCTATGGTCTTTTCGCAGGCAACTCGCGCGCAGAAGGACCAAGTGGACGCGCTCTTCGCGGACTTCCGCGGCGAAGTACCCGGCGCCAACGTGCTGGTGGCGCGCGAGGGCCGTATCGTATTCCAGGCGGCCTACGGAATGGCTGGACTCGAAACGAAGCAACCCGCAACCACCAAAACCAACTACCGGCTGGCTTCGGTGAGCAAACAGTTCACGGCGGCGGTCATCCTGCTGCTGGCCGACCGCGGCCTGCTGTCCCTTGATGATTCTCTCAGGAAGTTCTTCCCCGCTTTTCCGGAGTACGGCACGGAGATTCGCATCCGGCACCTGCTGAACCACACCTCCGGCCTGCCGGCCTATGAAGACTTCGTCCCCAGGGACGGGACCGAGCCGGTGCGCGACCGCGACGTGCTCAAGCTCATGATGGCGCGGGAGCGCGGGTACTTCCCGCCTGGGCGCCAATTCCGGTACAGCAACTCGGGCTATGCGGTGCTGGCGTGCGTCGCGGAAGAGGTCTCGGGCCGGGCTTATCCGGAGCTGCTGGAGCGGATGATTTTTGGCCCCCTAAAGATGAACGGGAGCAGGATGAACCTTCGCCAGGAGGGAATCGCTCATCGCGCATCGGGGTATTCCCGGCGGGGGGAGGGTTACACGGAAACGGATCAGAGCCTGACCAGCTACGTCCTGGGCGATGGCGGCATCTACTCCTCCGTGGAGGACCTGCTCCGGTGGGAGCGCGCGTTGGTCCGCGGCGACTTGCGGAGGTCCTGGAACGTGCAGCAGGCCATGCGAGCCGCCACTGCGACCAACGACCCCGACGTAGGCTACGGCTTTGGCTGGTACGTGGGCCGTTACGCCGGGCGCTATGCCGTGTGGCACGATGGCACCACCATCGGCTTCCGCAACTTCTACCTGCGCTTCCCGGACCAGAAGCTGGCCATCATCGTCCTGACCAACCGCAACGACGCCAAAGCCGGCGACCTGGCCCGCCGCGTCGCGGACATCTATCTACAAGGCGGACCAGAACACGCTGCGCCAGATCTTGAACGTTTGCGCGGGCCTCGGCCAAGGTTTCGCCGTAGGCCAAGACGCCGGGCAGAGAGGGGATCTCGGCCAGCCAGCGGCCATCGGACTCCCGCTCGAACTCGATCCCGCTCTTCATCCGCGTTTATCCGTGTTCATCCGTGTTCCAAACAGCTTTCGTGCGGCGGCGACGTCGTCAAGGATCTGCTGACGCAGGGCGTCGAGGGAAGGGAACTTCTGCTCGTCGCGCAGGCGGGCGAGGAAGCGGGTCTCCATGCGTCCGGCGGCGATGGTGCGCGCGAAGCCAAGCAGGTGGGATTCGACGCTGAAGCGCGAGCCGTCCACGGTGGGTCGCATGCCGACATTCGTAACCGAAGGGAAAGTCTCCGCCTCAACGGTTGTCTCGGTGACATAAACGCCGTAGCGCGGGAGCAGTTCCTGCTGGTGCGCCAGGTTCAGAGTGGGTACCAGGTCCTTGCGGCCCTGGCCCTGGCCGCGCACGATGCGCCCGGTGAGCGCGAAGGGTGCGCCGAGCAGGCGGTGGGCCCGTGCCACGTCGCCCGCGGCGACGGCGCGGCGCACTGCAGTGCTGGACACCACTTCGCCGTCCAGTTCCACGGGAGGGACCACCTCCACGCCGAAGCCGAATTGCTGCCCCAGGCCGGTCAGCATGGTGACGTCGCCGGATTGCTTGTGCCCGAAGCGGAAGTTGGCCCCCACCAGCACCTGCCGGACGCACAACTGGTTGACCAGCACCTCAAGGACAAACTCTTTCGCCGAGAGCCGCGACAGGGCTTCCGTGAAAGGCAGCACCATCACCGCATCCAGGCCCGCGGCCTCGAGCGCGGCGATGCGCTGTTCCAGCGTGGCAATGAGTGGCGGGGCCTCCACGGGCCGCAGCACCCGTAACGGATGAGGGTCGAAGGTGACCACGCCGGCCACGGGGGCATCCCCGGCAGGGGTTGCCCGAGCCGCAACCTCCGCGCGCGCGTGCCGCAGCACGCCTTCCAGGATGCTGCGGTGCCCCAGATGCAGGCCGTCGAAATTGCCGATGGTCACCACCGAGGGGCGCTGCCGGCCCGCAACGCGCGTCCCTTCGGCCCACTCGAGGGGCGAGCGGAAAACCTCAAGGCGCGGGGTAAGGGCCACGTCGAACGTCAGCCCGTCGTAAGCCAGCCGCACTTCGGTGGGTGCTGGATGGGCGGCCAGCCGGGCGTTGGTCTCTTCGTGGCTTACGTCGTGGCTCATGTGCGTGAACCAGGCGCGCCGCGGCCGCACCTCTGCCAAAAGGGCCAGCGACTGGTCAATGGTCGAATGCATGGGGTGGGGCGTGAACCGCAGCGCGTCGAGGATCAGGTCATCCAGCCCGCGCAGCAGTTCCTTCGACGCATCGGGCACGCGGCTGAAATCCGTGAGGTACGCCCCGCGGCCGAAACGGAAACCGAGCACTCCCATGTCGCCATGCTCCGCGGGAATGGGAATCAACTCCAGTCCGAACAGGCCCAGCGGGCCCTCGATCGGATGGAGCGTCACGCTGGGCACGGTGCTCAGTGAAGGCGCGCCCTCGAAAATGTAGGCGAACGTCCGCCGCAAGGTTTGCAGGGTTTCCGGCGCGGCGTAAACCGGCAGGGCGGCCTGTTGCCGCAGGTTGAAGGGGCGGACGTCGTCGAGGCCGAGGATGTGGTCGGCGTGGCCGTGGGTAAAGACCACCGCGTCCAGCCGCTGGAGCCCGGCGCGCAGGGCTTGCTGGCGAAAGTCGGGGGTGGTGTCCACCACGATGTTGCGCCCGGCGCAGGAGAGCAGGATGGAGGCGCGGGTGCGGTTATCGCGTGGGTCCGTGGATCGGCACACTGCGCAGGCGCAGCCCACGGTGGGAACGCCCATCGAAGTGCCCGAGCCGAGCACGGTGAGCCGCAGGGTGCGCGGCGCGGGCGGTTCGGGCAGTGGCGCGGGCATCGCTAGGACTTGCGCGTGGGATTAGGCATGGCCGCGGCCGGGACGGCCATCGAGCTCTGCGCCTGCACCCAGGTGTACTTCAGGTCGGCCAGCAGGTCGCTCAGGATCTGGGCTTCATCCGGGGCCACGTTGCCTTCGGTTTTTTCCTTGAGCGCCTCGATCATGTCAATGATCTGCCGGAGGCTTTCCATGTCCAGGACGGGGCGGCCGGTGCGCGGGTCGGGCATGCCCGCCAGAATCATTTCGGCGTTGCGCGCCAGGAAGCCGATCAGCGTCTTAAAGGCCAGCGAGGGCTGCGGCGCGGGTCCGGCCGGCGGGGCCGGGGCCGCCGGGACCCCTGCAGCGGAAGCAGCGGCCTGGGCCTTCTTCTCCGCGGCCTCCTGGCGGCGTTGTTCCTCAATGGCTTCCTCGCGAAGCTGGCCATCGGCGTTGAACATGCGCCGGTCAACTACCTTGAAGCTCTCTTCTTGGTGTTTGTCGCTCACGGTAAACGCCTATCATAGCACGCTCGCGCGGGGCCGTCAGGGTGGCAGAGACCGGGAATTGCGGGAAAAAGCGCGGACGGGGCGCCGGCATTACACCGGTTCGGGGCCTGTGCTACGATGCGGCGCGGCGGGAAAAGGGGCGCTGCAATAAACAGTGTCGCGCAAGTTTGACGATCTGGTGGCGTTGCAGGCGCGGCTGCTCGCGCCCGGGGGGTGTCCCTGGGACCGCGAGCAGACGCACGAATCCTTGCGCACGTACCTGCTCGAAGAAGCCTATGAGGTGTTGGAGGCCCTGGACGACAGCGACCGCCGCAAGCTGCCCGAGGAACTGGGCGACCTGCTCCTGCAAGTCGTCTTTCACGCGGAGCTGGCGCGCCTGGGCGGGCGCTTCGAAATCGGCGACGTGATCGAGAGCATCTACACAAAAATGGTGCGGCGGCACCCCCACGTCTTTGGCGGCCAGCAGGCGGCAGACGCGCAGGCGGTTCTGAAGAACTGGGAGCAGTTGAAGGCCGAGGAGCGCGGGGCGGGCGGCCCGCCGGGCGCGCCCGCGTCCCTGCTGGACGGCGTGCCGCGTACGCTGCCCGCCGCTCTGGAAGCCTACCAACTCACCCGCCGCGCTTCGCGCATCGGCTTCGACTGGGAGGAGTTCGAAGGGCTGCTCGAGAAGCTCCAGGAAGAAGCCGCCGAATTACGCAAGGCCCTGGCCGCCGGCGATCCTGCGCGGCGCGAGGAGGAAGTGGGCGACCTGCTGTTCGTGGCCGTCAATATCGCGCGCTTCCTGCACACCGACCCGGAAATCGCACTGAAGAAAACCAACCGCAAGTTTATTGCCCGCTTCCAGCAAATGGAGCGCGCCGCTGCGGACCGCGGGAAGAAGCTGGCGGACCTGTCCCGCGAGGAGATGGAACGCCTGTGGGACCGGGCTAAGGCGGACGAAAAGGCCGCCGCGGCTGCGCGCGCGGAGGGGAACTGAATTGCCGACGCCCGCCCAGTCCGCGCCCGAGGTGGTGGTCCGGCACCTGGACAAGTTGACCGAGTTTGACCGCTGCTGCGAGCTGGAAAAGCTGGTGTGGGCCGGCGCGGACGCCGACCTGGTGCCGGAGACCATCTTCGTCGTCACCAGGGAGACCGGCGGGCAGGTACTGGGCGCGTTCGCGGGCGAACAGATGATCGGCTTCACGCTGGCCATGCCCGCCTTCCATGCCGCACCGGGCGGCGGGCAGCAGCTTTACCTGCACTCGCATATGACCGCCGTGCTGGGCGAATACCGCGACCGCGGGGTGGGCCGCCAGTTGAAGCTCTTCCAGCGTGAAGATGCCCTGGCCCGGCGCATCCCCCTGGTGGAGTGGACCTTCGACCCGCTGGAAATGCGCAACGCCCACTTCAACCTGATGCGCCTGGGCGCCATCGTGCGCACCTACCGTCCCAATTTCTATGGCATCACCACCAGCCCGTTGCACGGGGGCATGCCCACGGACCGGCTGGTGGCTGAGTGGTGGCTGCGGTCGCGGCGGGTCGAGCGGATCGTATCTGGGGAAGGAAGGGAAGCCAGGAGGTCTGGGGGTCCGGAGGTCAAGACGATCTTCGCTCCCGCGCAGATGCCGGAATGGAAGCGCAGCGACCCGCGGCGCGCCATCGCCGCGCAGGCGCGCATCCGCGAGGAGTTCCAGCGCTGGCTCGGGCAGGACTACGTGGTCACCGGAATCGAGCCGTCGCCGGAGGGCAGCCGTTACGTCCTGGAGCCGTATGAAGCGGTGAAAGGTGACCTGGCATGAAGGTGAGCCGCCTGACGTTGCGCGAAATCCGCATGGATTTGCTGACGCCGTTCGAGACCAGCATGGGCGTGAGCACTTCGCGCCGCGTGGTGCTGGCGCAGGTGGAGGCCGACGGCGTCTCCGGCTGGGGCGAGGTGGTGGCGGGGGAGGACCCGCACTTCAGCTACGAAACGGTGGAGACGGCCTGGCACGTGATTCGCGACTTCATCTGGCCTGCGCTGAAGTCGCGCGAATGGAACGCCGCAGCCGACCTGTGGGACGCGCTGGCGCACATCCGCGGGCACAACATGGCCAAGGCCGGGGTGGAGACCGCGCTGTGGGACGCGGAAGCGCGCCTGAAGAAAATGCCGTTGTGGAAGGTGCTGGGCGGCGTGCGCCAGGAGAACTCCTGCGGGGTAAGCATCGGCATCAAGAAGAGCATTGACGAGTTGCACCTGGCGGTGGACAAGGAGCTGCTGGCCGGTTACCAGCGCATCAAGATCAAAATCCGTCCGGGGTGGGACTTGAAGCCGGTGGAAGCCCTCCGGACAAAGCACCCCAGCATCAAGCTCAGCGTGGACGCCAACTGCGCCTATACGCTGGACGACGCGCCGCTGTTCAAGCAGCTGGACCGCTTCTACCTGATGATGGCCGAGCAGCCACTGGGCTGGAACGACATGTACGGCCACGCCGAGCTGCAAAAGCGCGTCGAGACGCCCATCTGCCTCGACGAGTTGATCACCAGCGTGCCGGGGGCGCGGCTGGCGGCGGAGATTGGGGCCGGGAAGATCATCAACCTCAAGCTGGGCCGTGTAGGCGGGCACACGGTGGTGAAGCGCATCCAGAGCCTGTGCGCCACGAAAGACATCCCCAACTGGTGCGGCGGCATGCTGGAAACGGGCATCGGCCGCGCGCACAACATCGCGCTCTCCACCCTGCCGAATTTCACATTGCCCGGCGACGTCAGCGCCAGCAAGCGCTACTGGGCCGAAGACATCATCGAGCCGGAGGTGACCGTCACCCCGCAGGGCACCATCAAGGTCCCGCATGGCCCCGGCATCGGCTTCGAGCCCAAACTGGGGCTGATCGAGAAGCTCACCGCGCGCAAGGAAGTCCTCGCCTGAAGCGGGCTTCGCGTCGCGGGTTTCAGAAGTCGAAGGCCCGATGCCGGAGTTCAGAAGTCCGACTTCTGACTCCCGGCTTCTGACTTCAGTCCGTAGTTCGGTTGTTGGGCCTCTGGAACACGAGACCGGAAACGAGACACGGCACACGGCACACGGAACCCGGAACACTTTGAACATCTTTCGCAATCCGCCGCAGGGGCTGGTGTTCGCGATGATCATCCTGGTGATGGTCATCTGGTCGGTGAACTACCTGTGGGCCAAGGCCACGCTGCGCGAGTTCGACGCCCTCACTCTGGCCTCCTTCCGCATCATGCTGGCCGCGGCAATCATGGCCCCGATTTACCTCCGGCGGCCGCGCCGCGGCGGGCCGGACCGCCGGGACGCGGTCAAGTTCGTCCAGCTCGGGTTCTTCGGCATGGTCATGAACCAGGTGCTGTTCACCATCGGGCTGAGCCTGACCACGGTGTCGCACTCGGCCCTGCTGGTGGGCTTGGGGCCAATCTACGTGCTGCTGCTGGCCTGGGCCCAGGGGCTGGAAACGGTATCGCCGGGAAAGATCATCGGCATGCTGCTGGCGTTCACCGGCGTCGCGGTGCTGGCCACCGAGCACGGCTTCAACCTGCGCTCGGGCACGCTGGCGGGCGACCTGGTCACCATCGGGGGGTCGCTGGCTTTCTCCATCTACCTGGTGCTGGGCAAGAAGGTGGCGCGCAAGTACAGCACCGTGGAGATGAACTTCTTTAACTACGTCATAGCCGCGGCCATGATCTCGCCGCTGGCGCTGCGCCAGGCCTCGCTGCTGGACTGGCACCGGATCAGTTGGGCTGCCTGGGGCGGCCTGCTGTACATGGCGGCGTTTGCATCGGTGGCCGCTTACCTGATTTACTTCTGGGCGCTGCGGCACGTCACGGCCACGCGCATCGCCGCGTTCAGCTACCTGCTGCCGGTGATGGCTACGTTGGGCGGCGTGCTGGTGTTGGGCGACCCGCTCTCGGTCCACCTGTTTATCGGCGGCGGCCTGGTGCTCTCCGGCGTGTTCGTGGCCGAGCGTGCGCCGGCCGGGGATCGCATCGCCGACGAGGAGCAACAAACGGTGTAGGGCGAGCCCCTCGCGGACGGGCCTGAGCCCGGCAGAGCGATGTTCCAGATCGGAGAGGGAGACCACGTGAGAGTTGCGGTGATCCCCGGGGACGGCATCGGCAAGGAAGTGACGGCGGAGGCCTGCAAGGTGCTGCGTGCCGTGGCGCAGGCCGCGAGCAAACCCATTACGTTGACCGAGTTTGACTGGGGCGCCGACCGCTTCTTGCGCGACGGCACCACGCTGCCCGCAGACGCCCCGGCCATGCTGCGCCGCGACTTCGACGCCATCCTCTTCGGCGCGGTTGGCGACCCCCGCGTGCCCTTCCACAAATATGCCCCGGACATTCTGCTGGGGCTGCGCTTCAAGCTGGACCTGTACGCCAACGTGCGCCCGTGCGTGTTGCTCGACAAGCGCTTCACGCCGCTGCGCGACCGCACGGAGCGCGACGTCAACTTCACCGTCATCCGCGAGAACACGGAGGGGCTCTACTCCGGCCTGGGCGGCTGTTTCAAACGCGGCACCCCCGACGAAGTGGCCGTGCAGGAGGACGTCAACACGCGCAAAGGCGTCGAGCGGATTATCCGCTACGCCTTCGACTACGCCCGCCGCCACGGGCGCAAACGTGTGCTGATGACCGACAAGAGTAATGTGCTCACCTACGGGCACGAATTGTGGCAGCGGGTCTTCGCCGAGGTGCGCGCCGAGTACGCCGGCATTACCGCCTCGCACATGCTCTTCGACGCCCTGTGCATGGAGGTGGTGCGCGACCCTTCGCAGTTCGAGGTCATCGTGGCCTGCAACCTCTTCGGCGACGTGCTCAGCGACCTGGGGGCGCAACTCGCTGGCGGGCTGGGCTTGGCGCCCTCGGGCAACATCAACCCGGAGGGTGTATGCCTCTTTGAGCCGGTGCACGGCTCCGCGCCCACCATCGCCGGGAAAAACGTGGCCAACCCGCTCGGCGCCATCCTGACGGCTGCCATGATGCTCGACCATGTGGGATGGCAGGCCGAGGCTGGGAAGATCAATGCCGCGGTGCGCGCCGCCGTCGCCCAGAACAAGCTCACCGCCGACCTGGGTGGCGCCCTCGGTACCCGCGAACTGGGCGACTGGATCGCCGCCCAAGTCTCCCGCTAGGTTCCCGCATCTCTTCTCTGTGAACTCCGTGCCCTCTGTGGTCTCTGTGTAGAACATGGTCTCCCGCGAGAAAAAAACCGTACACGGAGGACACCGAGACACAGAGGAAACGGATAAGGGTCAGAAGGACGTGATCTGCGGCTGGCGGCGACGCGGGGTGAAAATGGGTAGCAGCAGGATGCCGATCAGGAAGCCGCCGATGTGGGCCCACCAGGCCACGCCCGGGCCGCCGGGGCCCGCGAGCGAGCTCACCCCGCTGACGAACTGGATGACGAACCAGTAGCCCAGGATGACCACGGCCGGCAATTGCGCCGTGAAAAAGAAAAAAGGCAGCGGGATCAGTGTAATCACCCGCCGGCCGGGGAAGAGCACCAGGTAGGCGCCGAGCACTCCGCTGATGGCGCCGCTGGCGCCCACCACCGGGATGGTCGAGTTCAAATTCAGAGCGGCATGGGCCAACGCCGCGCCAATCCCGCACACCAGATAGAACGCCACGAAGCGCAGATGGCCCAGGCGGTCTTCGATGTTGTCGCCGAAGACCCACAGGAACCACGTGTTCCCCAGGATGTGCATCAGCCCCCCGTGCAGGAACATGCTGGTCAGGAGCGAACCACCGGCCGCCAGCAGACCCACCCGCGGGTCGTGCAGCGCCAGCCCCAGCTTGGCGGGGATCATCGCGTAGCTGAAAACGAAACTGCGCTCGGCCATCGGCGGCAGCGTCAATTGAAAGAGAAAGACTGCCACGTTAGCGCCGATGATTAGCACGGTAAGGACGGGGAAGGTCCGCGTCGGGTTGAGGTCGCGCAGCGGAATCATGCGCTACCAGTCTAACGCAGGTAGGGAGCGAACGCCGGGTGCGCCGCGCAGGTGCGGGCTTCGCCCATCAGCCGCTCAATTTCGGCCAGCGGGCGGATGCCGCCGCGGGCGCCCAGCGCGGTGCAATTGAGGCCGGCGGCGGCGCAACTGAAGTCGAGGATACGCTCGAGCGGCCAGCCCTGCACCAGCCCGAACACAAAGCCGCCGTGGAAGACGTCCCCGGCGCCGGTGGTGTCCACGGGCTGCACCTCGAAGGCGGGCCGGTAGGTGAAGCGGCCGGAGTCGCGCTCGTAGGCCAGGACGCCGTCGCGGCCCAACGTGGCGGCCACGAGCCGGCAACCGAAGCGCTCCGCTACTACGGAGAGCGCCTTCGTGTGATCGGCTTCGCCCGTCAAACGCTCCGCGAGATCGTGGGAGCCAATCAGATAGTCCACCGCGCGCAGCAAGTTATCGTGGCCCGGGTAGAGGTTGTCCACGTCGGCCACCACGGGCAGACCAGCCTCGCGCGCCCAGCGGGCTGCTTGGGCGTTGGCCAGAGTGGCGTGGCCGTCCACCAGCAGGGCGCGGGCGGAGACGATGCCGCCGCGCGGCAGCTCACCGGGCTGGTGCGAGAGGCGGTCGTCGCGCTGGAAGAGAATGGTCCGCTCGCCGCTCGACTGGTCCACCAGAATCCACGCCGCCTGGCTGCCGCACCCGGGCACGGTGACGATGTGGGAGTCCACGCCCGCCCGTGAGAGCTCCCTGCGCTGAAACTCGCCCGCTGCATCGTCGCCGACCTTCCCGAAGTAGCGCGCCCGCAGCCCCCAGAGCTGACAGGCAACCATGGCCGAGGCCACTTGGCCGCCGGGGAGCACCTGCACGGAACTCGCGCGCGTGCTGGTGTTGAACGCTGGAAAGCCGGGAAGCTGGATCAGGGTGTCGGTGGCGTTTTCGCCCGCGCCGACCACGTCCACTGGAGCGAAGCCGATCATAGCGGCAGCATCTTGGTAGAGAGGCAAGGCAAAGGCAAGGAGGGAGGGAGGTGAGGACCGCGTCCGATAATGTCCGGGTGGGCGGTGAAAGTTAACATAATCGCGACGCAACCCGGAACCCGCCGGAATCGCGCCTTCCGCGCCTGCTTCGCTCGCGCAGCGCGCGATTTGCGCGAACTGGCCCGGTGTGGTAATTACTGCGCGGCGAGTGACAAAGGCGATCCTCGCGCTGATTCTTTGCGCGGGTCGGCTGGCCGACGGCCGCGACTCTGCCGCGCATGGCCCTGAAAGAGAGCGAAGCCATCATCCTGCGCAGTTACCCGCTGGGCGAAGCCGACCGGCTGGTCAGTTTTCTTACGCGGCAATTCGGGCGCATTCGCGGCGTGGCCCCCGGCGCGAAGCGTACCAAGAGTTCGTTCGGCGGCGCGCTGGAACCGCTCACGCACGTGCGCATATCGTTCGCCGAGCGTGAGACGCGCGACTTGGTGCGCTTGCGCCATTGCGACATCCTCGAGTCGTTCCTCGAAGCGCACGCCGATTACGATTGCGCGGTGGCGCTCGGACTGTTGGCGGAGATCACCGATGCGGTCTTACCGGAGCGCGAGCCCAGCGACCCGGCCTTCCGATTGCTCCTGGTTTGCGCGCGGGAGGTTCAGAGGCGTAAGGCGGTCCAGCCTGCGGTGCTCTACTTCGCGCTGTGGACCGTGCGCCTGGCGGGCTGGCTGCCGCCGATGCGCGAGTGCCGCAAGTGCAGCCGTGCGGTGACCACCGAGGGCGCGTACGCTTCGCCCGTGCATCCCAATGTGCTGTGCCGCGACTGCCGCCTGCCGGGGATGCGGCACTTCACCGGCGAAGAGCTGGCGCTGGCAGACCGCATGCTGAAATCCAAGCTGGAAGAGCTGGGCGCTGCGGCAACGCCCGGCGCGAAGGGCGCGGGCCTGCAAGCTTTCCTGTTAGACTTAGTGGAGCATCAGCTGGAGCGGAAGCTCAAGTCGCGGACGGCCATGGAGTCCATCCGGTGAAGCGAGCGGGGAAGAGTAAAGTGAAGGCGGCGCGTCCGCAGGGGCCTACCTTTCAGGATTTGATTTTCACTCTGCAGAAGTTCTGGGCTGACCGCGGTTGCATCCTCCAGCAGCCCTACGATGTGGAAGTCGGCGCCGGCACGATGCACCCGGAGACTTTTCTGCGTGTGCTCGGTGCTGAGCCTTATCGCGTAGCCTATGTGCAACCGTCGCGTCGGCCCGCCGACGGCCGCTATGGCGAGAACCCCAATCGCCTCTACAAGCACACCCAACTCCAGGTGATTCTTAAACCCTCCCCTGCGGACATTCAGGACCTGTACCTCCAAAGCTTGCGCGCCATCGGCATCAACCTGCGCCAGCACGACGTGCGTTTCGAGGAAGACAACTGGGAGTCGCCCACCCTGGGCGCCTGGGGCATCGGCTGGCAAGTGCTGCTCGACGGGCTGGAGATTACGCAGTTCACCTATTTCCAGCAGTGCGGCGGGCTGGACCTGGATCCCGTGTCCGCCGAGCTGACCTACGGTCTCGAGCGCATCGCCGCTTTTCTCCAGGGCGTGGACAGCGTGTACGCCATGCGCTGGTCCCCGGACCGCATCTACGGCCAGGTGCGCCTGGCCGAGGAACAGCAGTTCTCCGCTTACAGCTTCGAGCTGGCCGACGGCGACGACACGCGCAAACTCTTCGAGATCCACGAGCGCGAAGCGGCGCGCCTGCTCGATGGCTTCGGGCGCGCCAAGGGCGCGAATCGCGAGCGCTATCCGATCCTCGCTGCCTACGACCTCTGCCTGCGCTGCTCTCATACCTTCAATCTGCTGGACGCCCGCGGACTTATTTCCACCACCGAGCGGGCCGCCTTGATTGGACGCGTGCGCAAGCTGGCCTGCCGGGTCGCCTCGTCCTACCTCGAGCAGCGGGGCGGGGAAGCCCCCGAGGAAGCGTTGGCGGAGAAGGCATGAAGAGCACGGACTTCCTTCTCGAGATTGGCTGCGAAGAAATCCCCGCGGGGATGCTGCCGCGGGCCTGCGCCGACCTTCAAGTAATACTTGAGAAACACTTTTCGGCATTTGGCCTGCTAAATGGCGGGAAAGTGCAAACGTACGGCGCCCCGCGGAGAATCACCGCCATCGCCAAGAGTGTGAAAGCGCGACAAGAGGACGAGACGCGCGAAGTGTTGGGCCCGCCGAAATCGGTGGCCTTCGACGCGGTCGGCGCGCCGACGCGCGCGGCCGAAAGCTTCGCCGCCAAGCAAGCTGTACCGCTCGCCAAGCTGGCCGTGGTGTCCACGCCACGCGGAGAATACGTCTCCGTCCAACAGGCCGTCGTGGGCCGTGCCACCAGCGAACTGCTCTCGGATCTGCTCCCCCGCGCCATTCAAGAAATCCCCTGGCCGAAGACCATGCATTGGGTGGGCATGGGAGGGCCGCGTTTCATCCGGCCGATTCGCTGGATCGTGGCGCTGCTCGGCGGCAAGGTGGTGCCGTTTGAAATCGCCGGGGTCAGGACAGGGAACGCTTCTTCCGGGCATCGCTTCCTGGGCAAGGCGCGCGTCCCCGTGAGCGGGCCGCGCGATTACTTCCAGCGGCTCAAGAAGAACGGGGTGCTGGCGTCGCCCGCAGACCGCGCCAAGAAGATCGAAGCCGAGTTGCAGGCCGCGGCGCACAAGGCCGGCCTGCGCATCCACGCGGACGCGGCGCTGCAAGCCGCGGTCACCAACCTGAACGAGTTCCCCAGCGTCATCCTCGGCAGCTTCCACGAAGGCTTCCTCGACCTGCCCACCGAAATCCTCATCACTGTGATGCGCGACCACCAGAAGTACTTCGCGCTGGAGCGGCGCGACGGTTCGCTGGCGCCCAACTTCCTCGCGGTGATCAATCTCGACCGCGATCGCACGGGCAACATTCGGCGCGGTCACGAGCGCGTGCTGCGCTCGCGTTTCGCTGACGCGCGCTTCTTCTGGCAGGCCGACCAGAAGTGTCGGCTGGCCGACTACACGCCGAAGCTGGCGCAGGTCACCTATCAGGTCAAGCTGGGCAGTTACCGCGACAAGGTCGAGCGCATCACCCGCATCGCCAAGTGGCTGGCCGAGCGCCTGGTCGAAATGGGTCAGCACCAGGCCGACGTGGCCGCCACGGTGCGCGCCGCCGAACTGGCCAAGTGCGACCTGGTCACGGAAATGGTTCGCGAGTTCACCGAGCTACAAGGCATCGTGGGCGGGCTGTACGCGCGCGCCCAGGGCGAGCCGGAGGAAGTGGCCCACGCGGTGTATGACCACTATCGTCCCGCCGGGCCCGACGATGAATTGCCGCGCAGCTTGACCGGCTGCCTGGTCTCCCTGGCGGACAAGCTCGACACGCTGGTGTCCTGCTTCGCGGTGGGCCTGGCGCCCACGGGCTCGAGCGACCCGTACGGCTTGCGCCGCGCGGCCTCGGGCATGGTCCGCATCCTGATCGAGAGGAAGATTCCGCTGTCCTTGTCCGCGGCGATTTCCGCGGCGGGGCGTGCGTTGGGAGCACAGCCGCCGAAGATCCACGCCACCGCGGAAGTGGAAGCGAAGGCCCTCGAGTTCCTGGTCGAGCGCGTGCGCTACTACTTCCGAGAGCGGCTGGGCTACGCCTACGACGAGGTGGGCGCCACGCTGGCCGCCGGCGCGGACGACCTGGTGGACGCGGAGAAGCGCCTCGAAGCGGTGAAGGCCATTCGCCGCACCAAGAACTTCGCGCCGCTGGCTTCGGCCTTCAAGCGCATCCGCAAGATCCTGGAGAAGGCCGGGCCCGGCGAAGGCTGGCGCGCGCCGTCGGTGGATGCGAGTCTCTTCGCCGAGGAGGCTGAGCGTTCGCTGCACGAAGCGGCGCGCCGGGCCGCGGACGAAGCCGGGGCGCACAAGCGGGCAGGGAACTACCGCGAGGCGCTGCTGGTGATTTCCGGTTTGCGTCCCGTGGTGGACACCTTCTTCGACCAGGTGCTGGTGAACGCGGAGGACGAGAAGGTGCGGCGCAACCGGCTGACGCTACTCGCGGAATTGTTGCGCGAGTTTTCGACCATCGCGGACTTCTCCGAGATCGTCACCGAGTCGTAGGGGCCGGGTGTGGCCGCCGGGCACGGCGCTTTGCGATTCTCAAGTTTTACTTGAACTACGTTGACCGCACTGGGCGGCACGAAGCCGCCCCTGCCTTGTCGGCGCGCCGACACAACCGGTTCATCGCAAGAACGCAACTGCATCATGGCAACGAGGGGCGCATGAAAAAATACGTCCACTTCTTCGGCGGCGGCAAAGCCGACGGCCACGGCGAGATGAAAGACCTGCTCGGAGGCAAGGGCGCCGGCCTCGCCGAGATGACCAACATCGGCCTGCCGGTCCCCGCCGGCTTCACCATTTCCACCGAGGCCTGCGCCTACTACTACCAGCACGGCCGCAGGCACGCCAAAGGACTCACGGCGATGGTCGAGCGGAACCTGGCGCGGCTCGAGCGCGTCACCGGCAAGCGCCTGGGCGACGCCAGGGACCCGCTGCTGGTCAGCGTGCGCTCGGGCGCGGCGCGCTCGATGCCCGGCATGATGGAGACGATTCTCAACCTGGGCCTGAACGACCGCAGCGTGGAGGGGCTGGCCCGGGTAACCGCCAACGACCGCTTTGCCTGGGACGCCTTCCGCCGCTTCGTGCAGATGTACTCCTCGGTGGTCATCGGCCTGCCCAAGGAGGCGCTGGAAGACAAACTGCGCGCGCTCAAGCTGCGCCTGCGCATCAAGGAAGATTCGCAGATGCCCGCGGCGGGCTGGCGTGAGCTGGTGCAGGAGTACAAGGTGTACTTCAAAGACAAGACGGGGCAGGAGTTTCCCTCCGACCCGCAGGAGCAGTTGTGGGGCGCCATCGGCGCGGTGTTCGGCTCGTGGATGGCGGAGAAGGCGGTGACCTACCGCCGCGTGGAGAAGATTACCGGGTTGATCGGCACCGCCGTGAACGTGGTGCAAATGGTTTTCGGCAACAAGGGGGAAAGCTCCGGGACGGGCGTGTGCTTCACGCGTGACCCCAACAGCGGCGAGCGCAAATTGTACGGCGACTTCCTCATCAACGCGCAGGGTGAGGACGTGGTCGCCGGCATCCGCACGCCGATGCACATTGACGAAATGAAGCGGCTGATGCCCAAGGTGTACGCGCAACTGGAGCGCACGGCCAACCGCCTCGAGAAGCATTACCGCGACATGCAGGACGTGGAGTTCACCGTCGAGGACGGCACGCTGTACATGCTGCAAACACGCACCGGGAAACGCGCGCCCAGCGCCACGTTCGTGATGGCCGCGGACATGGCCCGCGAAGGGCTCATCAAGAAAGAAGAAGCGGTGCAGCGCATCAAGCCGGAAGACATCGAGCGGCTCTTCTATCCCGTCATTGACCCGCAACTGGAACGCTCCGACCTGGCCAAGAAAAAAGTGGCCTCGGGCATTAATGCGGTCCCCGGCGCGGCGGTGGGCCGCGTTGTCTTCACCGCCAAGGATGCGGAGGAGTGGGCCGGGCGCGGGGACAAAGTGATCCTGGTGCGGCGCGAAACCAGCCCGGAAGACGTGGGCGGGATGTATGTGGCGCAGGGCATCCTGACGGCCACGGGCGGCAAGCTGAGCCACGCCGCGGTGGTGGCGCGCGGCTGGGGCAAGTGCTGCGTGGTGGGCTGCGAGGAGCTGGAAATCGAGGCCGAGGAACGCGTGGCGCGCTCAAACGGCCGCGTGCTGCGCGAAGGCGACTGGATCACCCTCGACGGCAACGAAGGCGCCGTCTTCGAAGGGGAGCTTGCGCTGGTGAAGCCGGAGCCTCCGCCGGCCTACCACGTGGTGCTGAAGTGGGCGGACAGGTTCCGCCGGCTGGGCGTGCGCACCAACGCGGATACGCCGCACGACGCGCGCAAGGCCATCGAGATGGGCGCCGAAGGCATCGGCCTGTGCCGCACCGAGCACATGTTCTTCAAGGACTTCGAGCAGCCGGAGCGCAGCGTGGAGCGGCAACTGGCCATCCAGGAGATGATCCTGGCGGACACACTCGATTCGCGGCTGCACGCCCTCGATAAGCTGCTGCCGCTCCAGCGGCGCGACTTCATCGGCATCTTCGAGGCCATGGACGGGTACCCGGTGACCATCCGCCTGATTGACCCGCCGCTGCACGAGTTCGTCCCGCACGACCCGGAGAAGCAAGGGCGCCTGGCCGAAGCGCTGGGCGTGGAGCCGGAGCACGTGGCCCGGCGGGTGGCCCAGCTCAAGGAAGCCAACCCCATGCTGGGGCACCGCGGCTGCCGGCTGTGCATCACCTACCCGGAGATTCTGGACATGCAGGTGCGGGCCATCATCGAAGCGGCGCTGCACTGCCGCAAGAGGAAAGTTAAAGTGTTACCTGAAATCATGGTCCCGCTCACGCTGGACCGCAAGGAGATGAAGCTGCTGGCCGACCGCATCCGCTCGGTGGCCGACGGGATCATAGCTAAGGAGGGGGCCAGGTCTGGGGTCAAGCTGCCGTACCTGGTGGGCACCATGATCGAGCTGCCGCGCGCGGCCCTGCTGGCCAACGAACTGGCGGAGGTCTCCGAGTTCTTCTCCTTCGGCACCAACGACCTGACCCAGACGGTGATGGGCCTCTCGCGCGATGACGCCGGGCGGTTCCTCCCCGACTACGTGGACGACAAGAAGGCCGCGGTTTTCCCGGCGGACCCTTTCCAGACCATTGACGAGCCCGGCGTGGGCCTGCTGATGCGCTGGGGCATCGAGCGCGGCCGCGCGGCGCGGCCCAAGCTCAAGATCGGCATCTGCGGGGAGCACGGCGGCGACGCCGTCAGCGTCCATTTCTGCCACAAGGTGGGCATGGACTACGTTAGCGCCTCGCCCTTCCGCGTGCCCATCGCGCGCCTGGCCGCGGCCCAGGCCACGCTGCTCGAAAAGAAGAAAGGCAACCGCAAATAGCGCGCGATTGAGGCTTGTGGCGGAAAGCTGAGTGCGGACAGCTCCCGTCTGCATTTATCGGCGGTTGCTTTCCCCGGGAGGGAGGCATTGGCTCAGTCGCCGGTGCTTGGCATTTGCGGCGGCCGGGGCTCGGGCTGATCCGTTCATGGACATCGAATATGCCTGGTACGAGGAGAACGAGGCCCTCATCTACTCGAGGACGGGGAGCCTTCGCCACTTCTTGATCGCCATTCGCGGGACGCGGAGCTCTTCGCCGACCCATTGGTGCTCACCCGCGGCAAGTAGGAGCAGGTGAACCCTGCCACCCGTGGGTTACCAGCTGCTGTGGAAGAGGTTGCGGGCGGCGCGCCGGCTGCATCGCTGGTAGCGCGCGTAGGATTCGGCGGCGCGCCGGCGCACTTGCTGCGGGTCTTCGTTCAGGACCCAGCCGTCGAGCGCGGCCTTCAGGGTGTAGGCTTCGGGAGCCATAAACCCGGTCGTCCAGAGGAGTGGCCATGCCCTGGTTGTCGTTGTCACACAGCGCCACAAAGACATGAACGACGCGCGGTCGCGGTTGAGCGGGCGCGGGCCAGGAAGCACTGAGAAAAAGCGAGAGCCCTGCGAAAAGCCAAGCCCGCTTGGCCGAAAACCTCCTGGACACAGCTTACTGCATCGCGGCAATCACCGCGTCGGCGAATTGGTCGGTGGTGGCGGCGCCGCCCAGGTCCTTGGTGAAGTGCTTGCCTTCGCGGCAGACCCTGTGCAGCGCGCTCTCGACCTTGCGCGCCGCGTCCACTTCGCCGATGTGGTCGAGCATCATGATGCCGCTCATCAGCAGCGCGGTGGGGTTGGCCACGCCCATGCCGGCGATGTCCGGCGCGGTGCCGTGGACCGCTTCGAAAATGGCGGCTTCCTCCCCGATGTTGCCGCTGGGGACCACGCCCAGCCCGCCCACCAGGCCCGCCGCCAGGTCGCTCATGATGTCGCCGTACAGATTGGTCAGCAGCAGCACGCCGAACTGGTTGGGGTTGAGCACCATCTGCATGCAGGCGTTGTCCACGATCACTTCGCGGTACTCGAGCTCCGGGTAGCTCTTGGCCACTTCGCGCACCGAGGTGAGGAACAGGCCGTCGCTCTGCTTCATGATGTTGGCCTTGTGGATGGCCGCGACTTTCTTGCGGTCGTGGGTGCGCGCGTACTCGAAGGCGAACTTGGCCACGCGCGTCGAAGCCTTCTCGGTGATGATCTTCAGGCTCTCCACCACACCGGGAACGATGGTGTGCTCCAGGCCCGCGTACAGGTCTTCCGTGTTCTCGCGGACAATAATCAGGTCCACGTTCTCGTAGCGCGCCTTCACCCCCGGCAGGTTCTTCACCGGGCGCAGGTTGGCGTAGAGCGTGAGCGCCTTACGCAAGCCCACGTTGATGCTGGGCGGGCCGCCGGCCACCGGCGTGCCAATTGGGCCCTTGAGCGCGACTTTGTTTTTCAGGACGGACTGCACCAGCTCGCTCTTGAGGAAGGCGTCGCCGCGGCGGTCTTCCTGCGGCCGCGCTTCTACCTGCTCCCATTCGATTTGCACCCCGGACGCGGCCAGGATGCGCGTGGCCGCCTTAGAGACTTCCGGGCCGATGCCGTCGCCGGGGATTAACGTGATTATGTGCTTCATCAATGGCTCCTGGGCATAGGGGCGACCGGGTGGGTCGCCCGCCGTTGTCACAGGCCGCGTTCCCAGTCGGCCGACCCACCAGGCTGCCCCGACCGGGCACGCAAAGGCCGCCATTCTACACAATTCCGCAACCTGCTGTCCCGCAACATCTAAAGGAAATGGAGAGGCGGATTGCCCGTTACGTCAAGCCTGGATTCCCGCATTTGCGCGATTTTGCTATAATAGGGATGGTCGCAATGAGCGGCTTCGAGGAGACAGCTATGGTCAACATGACCCCGGTGGCGATTGACAAAGTGAAAGAGATTATGGCGGCGCAGAACCCCACGCCGCAGGGCCTGCGCGTGGCTGTGGTCGGCGGCGGCTGCTCCGGCTTCCAGTACCACATGGCCTTCGAGAACGCCTCGAACGGCGTGGACAACACCTACGAGTTTGGCGACCTGAAGGTCTTCGTGGACCAGATGAGCGAGATGTACCTCCAGGGCGTGGAGATTGATTACGTCGAAACTCTCGAAGGCGCGGGATTCAAGTTCAATAATCCCAATGTGAAGAGCACCTGCGGCTGCGGCAGCTCCTTCAGCGCCTGATTCCAAACTCAGAACAAAGCGCTCAGAACTCAAGACTCAGGAAAAGAGCGTCCCTTGGCGGGCGCTCTTTCTGTTTGCAGCGGCATGCTCACCTTCGACTTTCGTGGCAACCCTCTCAATGTTCATCCGTGTTCATCCGTGGTTTCATAGATCTCGATGAGCGAGGCGGCGAAGTGGCAAGAACGCTTCCAGCGCCCCGGCTACTGGGCCGGCGCGGAGCCGGCCCCAATCCTGCGCGAAGTTCTTCCGCTGCTGCCGCCGCGCGGACGCGCGCTGGAGCTAGCCATGGGCGAGGGACGCAACGCCGTGTGGCTGGCGCAGCATGGCTGGCGTGTGGCCGGAGTGGAACAATCGGCCGCGGGGCTGGACAAGGCCGAGACGCTGGCCCGCGAGCGCCGTGTGCCATGCTGGCGTCCCGCCGCGGGTGCGCCGGTCGCGGCTCCTCGTGATCCGGGACTGTCGCTGGTGCAGGCGGACGTCGAGCAATTGGCTTTGCCGCCCGGCGCGTTCGACGCCATCCTGGTCGTGAACTTCCTGCTGCGCCCGCTGCTGCCGCGCATTGCTGCGGCGGCTGGGGCAGGCGCGTTTCTGCTCTACGAGACGTACACCACCGAGCAGTTGCGCTTCGAAGGCGGGCCGCGTAACCACGCATACCTGTTGGAGCCGGGCGAATTGCGAGCCGCCTTTAGTTCTCTTGACTTGCTCTTCTATCGCGAAACCAACGCCGGGAAGGGAATGGCCACGCTGCTGGCGCGAGGCTAACCTGTTTGTTCGATGACGACAACCGAGCCGGACTGGATTGCCTGCAATGCTTCCTGGACCCGAGGGGCTAACTTCACAAGTTCATCCAACTTGTTGCTGCCCAGCAGAACGATAATGGCCAGGCCACGGCCGCCGACGCTTGCTGGCAACGAATGCTCTGGTCAACGGTGAGAAAGACGTCGAATCGGCCTTCGGCCAAGAGAAGCAGTTCGCCATTTTTCTTCCCGGTCCAACCTGCGCCCTGCACCGTCTCCACATTGTGCCCGGGAAGGTAGTTTCTGAACAGGCGGGGTACGCATTCGTCGAAGAGGACCCGCATGCCTCGGTCAGCAGAGCTTCTTTGGCGATCCCCAAAAGGGCCACCGCTTGTTCCCGCTTCACGCTGGGGAGGTTATCCAGAAACTCGTCGAAGGTGTAGCCGCCCCCAGATAGTCACTCAGGGAGCGGATCGGCACTCTGGTGCCTGCAAAAACCGGCGTGCCCCCGAGGATATCTTGATCCCGAGCGATAAGTTCCTTTCGAGTCATCGGGGTCAGCCTCCAACGGATTGTAGCATGCCCGTGGAGCAGCTCGGGCTGGTCTAGCGTATCGCGCCGAGGACGTCATCCAAAAGGTCGCCGTTGGTGGAGATGGCATTGCCGCCGCGGATGGTGCGCGCGCCTCGCCAGTCGGTGAAGCGGCCGCCGGCTTCTTCCAGGATGGGCAGCAGGGCGCAGGCGTCCCACGGATTCAGGACGGGGTCGAGCATGACCTCCGCGCGGCCGGTGGCCACCAGGCAGTGGCCGTAGCAGTCGCCCCAGCTTCGCTCGAATTTCACGCGCGCGCGCAGCCGGTCATACGGTTCCTGCAAGCCGGCAGGCGCGAACCCGCGCGGGTCGGTGACCAGGAGCGTAGCCTCCTCCAGGCGTGACACCGCGGACACCTTCGCTGCGCGCTTCTCCTGATCCGCGGGCCGCCACCACGCGCCGCCGCCTTTCGCCGCCCACACGGTTTCGCGCAGGGCAGGGAAGTGCACTACGCCGAGCGTCGCTTCCCCGTTTTCTTCCAGGCCGATCATCACGCCCCACAGCGGGGCCCCGCGGATGAACGACTGCGTCCCGTCAATCGGGTCGAGCCACCAGCGGGTGGCCGCTTGCGTATTCACGCTGCCGAACTCTTCCCCGGTGATGCCGTGGCCGGGGTAGGCTGCGCCGATGCGTTCGCGCAGGAAGCGCTCGCACTGCTTGTCGGCGATGGTCACCGGCGAAGCGTCCAGCTTGGCCTCCACGCGCAGTTCCCGCTGGAAATAGCGCAGGGGGATTTCGCCGGCCTCGCGCGCCAGGGCCACCGCGAAGTCCGCCAGTTGAAGGTTGGAAGGAGCCGCCATAGGCGTCAGTTGAACATGGCCTGCAAGCGCCGCACCGCTCGCGCCGCGCCGGCATGCTGCGGGTTCTCTTCCGCGGCCAGCTTGTATTCATCCAGCGCACGGCGGAACCGGCGCTTGCGCTCATGCACGCGGCCCAGGTTGAAATGCGGGAAGCAATAGCTCTCATAGCGCGGCGCCTGGAGCGCGCGCTCGAACCAGGGTATGGCTTCGTCCACCTGGCCCTTCTCGATCAAGTACGCCCCGATGTCGTTGTAGGGGTTGCCGAAGGCAGGGTCCACTTCGATGGCCCGCAGGCATTCGGCGATGGCGTCGTCCACTCGCCCCATGAAGCTGTAGGTCCAGCCCAGGAAGGTGTGCGCTTCCGCAGTCGGAAACGCGGCAATGGACTGCCGGTAGAGCCCGGCGGCTTCCTCCAGTTCGCCCTGCATTTGCCGCTCGTAGGCCTTCTGGAAGAGTTCCTCCGCCCGCTCGCGCATTTCCTGCTCGGAAGGCATCGTCCTGCCGCGATTATACCGCCGGGGGAGGTGGTTTGGTGGAACGGGCGTCGCGATGACGGTACACTGAAGAGGACAGCCGGCGGTTCCCGCCCCCGTTCCGCGGGAACAACCGCCCGACTATGAAGATCGCGCTGGCACAGTTCAATCCCACCGTCGGCGATTTCGCAGGCAACGTGGCGCGCATCCTGGAGCTGGCCACCGAGGCCCGGCAGCGCGGCGCGGACCTGTCCGTCTTCAGCGAGTTGTGCCTGTGCGGTTACCCGCCGCAGGATTTGCTGGAGCGCCCCGTCTTCATCCAGCGCAACCGCGCCGAGCTTCAGCGGCTGGCCAAGGCGCTGCCGCTGCCGGCGGTGGTCGGCTACGTCGGCGCGGCCGACGACGACACCGGCAAGCCCATCGCCAACTGCGCCGCTTTCCTCGCCGGCGGCCAGGTGCTCTTCGAACAGCGCAAGATGCTGCTGCCCACCTACGACGTTTTCGACGAGAGCCGCTACTTCCAGCCCGGCCGCGCCCCGCAGGTCTTCACCTTCAACGGCACGGCGCTGGGCATCACCATCTGCGAAGACCTGTGGAACGACAAGCATTTCTGGCGCAAGCCGCTCTACGACCGCGACCCGGTGGCTGAACTGGTGGGGCAGGGAAGCAGCGTGTTGCTGAACATCTCCTCCTCGCCCTACACGCTGGACAAGCGCGGCCTGCGGCTGGACATGCTCCGCGCGCTGGCCAAGCGGCACGGGCGGCCGGTGGTGTACGTCAACCAGGTGGGCGGCAACGACAGCCTGGTGTTCGACGGGTCGAGCGTCGCACTCACCGCCGACGGCCGCATCGCCGCGCAAGCCCACTCCTTCGCTGAGGACCTGGTGCTGTTCGATACTGCCACCGGCCAGGGCGACCTCCGGGAACAGCCGCTGGACGAGCTGGCGGCCGCCTATCAGGCGCTGGTCTGCGGCACCCGTGACTATGTCCGCAAGTGCGGCTTCCAGAAGGTGTGCCTCGGCCTGAGCGGGGGTATTGACTCCGCGGTGGTGGCGGGCATCGCCGTGGACGCGCTGGGACCGCAGAACGTGCTCGGCGTGGGCATGCCCGGGCCCTTTTCGTCCGAAGGGGCTCTGCGCGACGCGCAAGCCCTGGCGCACAACCTGGGCATCGAGTTCCTGGCGCTGCCCATCACGCCCATCTACGACAGTTTCCGCAAAACCCTGGCCGGGGCCTTCGCCGGGCGCCCCGAAGACTCCGCGGAGGAGAACCTGCAGGCGCGCATCCGCGGCACGCTGCTGATGGCCCTCTCCAACAAGTTCGGCTCGCTGCTGCTGAGCACGGGGAACAAGTCCGAACTGGCGGTGGGCTACTGCACGCTGTATGGCGACATGGCCGGCGGGCTCGCGGTGATCAACGACGTGCCCAAGGTGATGGTGTACGAGCTGGCACGGCACATCAACCGGAGCAGGGAAGTCATCCCTGCCGATTCCATCACCAAGCCGCCCTCCGCCGAATTGCGCCCCAACCAGACCGACCAGGATTCCCTGCCACCCTACGACGTGCTCGACCGCATCCTCAAGGCCTACGTCGAGGATATGCGCAGCGTCGAGGAGATTGCTTCGCACTACGACTTCCCCGTCGAGCTGGTGCGCGACATCGCCCGCAAGGTGGACCGCAGCGAATACAAGCGCCAGCAGGCCCCGCCCGGTCTGAAGATCACCTCCAAGGCCTTCAGCGTCGGCCGGCCCTTCCCGATTGCGCAGCGGTTTCCCGGGTAGGGCCGCTCTGCTTTTGCGGTATCATAGTCAGTCGCAAACGTCCCAAGGAGAATGGCAATGAAGAGGGTACTGCTCGCTGGAATGCTGTTGGGGATCGCCGTCGGCTGCGCGAGTCCGGCCGGGGCGCAAGCCGGCGGGCCGCCGCCCGCACCCACGGCGCAGCCGGCCGCCCCGGTCATTGCCGTAGACGTCCCCAGGAAGGTCGAAGCCTACTTGCGCGATCTTTTCGCCCTGGGCCCGAACGTGGCCTTCAAGGTCGGTGCGGCGTCGGCCACACCAGTACCCGGGTTTTTCCAGCTTCCCATTGAGCTCACCTCGCAAGGACAGACCGAGACGCTGGTGGTGTTTGTCACCGCGGACGGCCGCTATCTGCTGCGCGGCGACCTGCACGACACCAGCGCCAGCCTCTTCGCCGCCAACCGCAACCGCATCAAGACCGAAGGCTATCCGAGCAAGGGCCCCGCGGATGCCGCCGTGGTCATCGTCGAGTTTGGCGACTTCCAATGCCCCACCTGCCGCGAGATGCGCGGCGTGGTGGCTCAGGCGCTGGCTAAGTTCCCTGGTGTCCGCTATGTGTTCAAGGACCTGCCGCTTAACCAGATCCACCCCTGGGCCATGACCGCTGCGCTGGGCGCGCGGTGCGCCCTTCAGCAGAACGAGGCTGCCTACTGGAAGCTCCATGACGCCTACTTCGACAACCAGGACAGCATCACCGCCTCCAATGCCTGGAACCGCACGCTGGAGTTCGCCGGCGCCGCAGGCCTGGACGTGCCGGCCTTCCGCCTGTGCCTGACCTCCCCGGACACGCGCAAGCCAGTGGAAGACAGCGTGAACGAAGCGCGGGCCCTAAGTGTAGCCAACACGCCCACCACCTTCGTCAATGGCCGGCGCCTGGTGGGCGCGGACCGCAGCGCGCTCGAGCAGTTCGTCACCTACGAACTGGCGCGCGCCCGGGCCACCGCCGCGAGCCCGGCTGCGCCGCGCCAGTAGGCAAGCGGGGCAAGCCTCCCGCCCAGTCGCTACCGTTACGCTGCCGATCCTTAACCCACCCGGGACCAGTCGCGCGACCGTTCTATATTAACATAATATATCTTAGCGGACACAATAGCCATGCCCGGCTCTTGGCCTGATTCCCTCCCAACACGCCGGCCCAACCCGAATCTTCTGGGGCGCTTTGCAACCCGAGGCTGAAATGCCGCAACTTCTGAATCCGCGTCCCTCCGTGTTCATGCGTGCTCGATGCGGGTGACGAAGTTCCCTGCCTCCGGCTGTGCTATGCTGGTGCATTCGACGTTGTTTGCCCTTCCTGTGGAGCTGCCCCGATGAAGATGCGCATGGAGAAAGATTCGCTGGGCGAGAAGCCGGTGCCCGCGGCCGCTTATTACGGCGTGCAGACGCAGCGCGCCGTGGAGAACTACCCCATCAGCGGTTATCGCGCACACCCGCAGTTGATCCGGGCCATCGCCATGATCAAGAAGGCTGCGACGCTGGCCAACCGTCAACTGAAGCTGCTGGACGGCAAGCGCGCCCGCGCCATCATCCGCGCGTCCGAAGAGATCATCGCCGGGAAGCTGCACGACCAGTTCGTGGTGGACGTGTACCAGGCCGGCGCCGGCGTCAGCTTCCACATGAACACCAACGAGGTCATCGCCAACCGGGCCATCGAGATCCTGGGCGGGAAGCGCGGCGATTACAAGCTGCTGCACCCCAACGACCACGTCAACTGCGGGCAGTCCACCAACGACGTCTTCCCCACGGCCATGCGCCTCGCTTCCCTGCTGCTGTTCAACGACGTGCTCGCCGAAGTGTCGCGCCTGGATGACTCCTTCACCGCCAAGGGCAAGGCCTTCGACCACGTGCTCAAGTCCGGCCGCACCCACATGATGGACGCCATGCCCGTGCGCCTGGGCCAGGAGTTCGCCGCGTACGCTTCGGCCATGCGCCGCTGCGCGGTGGTGCTGCGGCAGGCGCAGGACCTGCTGCGCGAGCTGGGCTTGGGCGGCACCGCCGTGGGCACCGGGGCCAACACCCACCCGAAATATCAGAAGCTGGCCATCATGCACCTGAGCAAAGTGGCCAAGGAGCGCTTGGTCGCCACCGACGACCTGCGCTACGCCATGCAGTCGAACCTGGCCATGTCCGTGGCGTCGTCGGCGCTGCGCAACCTGGCGCTCGAGCTGATCCGCATCTCGAACGACCTGCGCCTGCTCTCGAGCGGGCCCAACACCGGCCTGGCCGAGTTGCTGCTGCCTGCGCTCCAGCCTGGGTCGAGCATCATGCCCGGCAAGGTCAACCCGGTGATGGGCGAGCTCACGGCGATGGTGGGCTTTCAAGCCGCGGGGGCCGACATCGCCACGGCCATGGCGGTGCAAGGCGGCCAGCTCGAACTGAACGTGATGATGCCGGCCATGGCCTGGAACGTTACCCACTGCGCGGAGATTCTGAAAAACACCATGCGCGTGCTGGCCGGGAAGTGCGTGGAGGGCATCGAAGTGAACCGCGAGAAGTGCGAGTACTACGCCAACGCCAGCGCCATGAGCGCCGCGCTCAATCCCTACATCGGCTACGCGCGCGCCGCCGAAATCGGCAAGGAAAGCCTGAAGACCGGCCGCAGCGTGCTGGACATCGCCCTCGAACGCCGGATCCTCGACGAGAAGCTGCTGCGGCAAATCCTCGATCCCGTGCGTCTCACTGAGCCGACCGCGCCCATCAAGGGCTGACAACTCACAATTCACAGCCGACAGCCGTTAGTCCACGTAGAAGCTGTCAACGAGTTCTAACAGCTTGTTGAAAAACGCTCTTGACTGTCATCCCGAGCGAAGCGAGGTGTCTGCATCTTGCAGGAAATCCCAGGAAATGCAGATTCCTCGCCGCCTGCGGCGGCTCGGAATGACAGGCTTCGGGGTTTTTCAACAAGCTGCTAAGCCTGGGCTGCTTTCTTCGGCCAAGTCTCGAGGAGTTTCTCTTTGCGGTACACCAGTTCATTGATGTTGTAGGGGGCCAGCTCGAAGCCGTGGCCGTGGGTGATGGCGTCGGTGGGGCAGGCTTCCACGCAGTAGCCGCAGAAGATGCAGCGCGAGTAGTCAATGTTGTACACGCTGGCGTAGCGCTCGCCGGCGGAGATGCGCTCCGCGTCGGTATTCTCCGCCGCTTCGATGTAGATGCACTGCGCGGGGCAGGCCGCGGCGCACAAGAAGCAGCCCACGCATTTTTCCAGGCCATTCTCGTCGCGGTGCAGCACGTGGATGCCGCGGTAGCGCGGCAGGATGTGGGCCGGGCCGTCAGGGTAGTTCTCCGTCACCGTGGGACGGAACATGTTGCGCAGGGTCACGCTGAAGCCTTTGGCCAGGGTGACAACCGTCTCCACCGTTTCGCGGATCGGGGAAGCCATGCGGATACTCTAGCAGCATCAGAATACGGCCGCAATTGCGGGCCGACCGCCATTGCGAGGAAGGCTTGATTGGAGTCCTTGGTCAGCATATGTTTGCGGCATGCCTTACGAGATTAGTTTCCACAAGGCCCTAACCGTTCGGGACCCGGACATATACATCAACGAGTGCTGCTGGGGTGGCGATGTCGTCCGCGACTTCCTCTTGCCTCCTGTGGTTGCAAAGTTCGGGGATGTCGAGACTGAGCAGGAGGATTGGGGTTGGTTCATCTGGTTCCGGCAGGGCCGTGTGAAGCTAGCCATAGATATTTTTTGCGACGACCCCCAGAAAGGAGAGTTCCGTATCCGCCTAACATCGAGGCGCAAGTGGCTGCTCTTTGACGGGCCAGCCGCGGATACTGAGGAACTCGAGGAGCTACGGGAGTTCGTGGTGTCCCAAGTTACGGCCTGGGCAGGAGCGCCAAAAGTCGAGCAAGTAGATTGAGATTCAGCTTCCCAGCGATGCAATGATCTGCTTCCCGTGGAAGCGCCCGTTTTCGATGAAGATTTCCCCGGTCTTGTTCCCGCCGATGACCACGCCGGCCAGGTAAATCCCCGGCACGTTGCTTTCATGTGTTTGCGGGTTCATGGCCGGGCGGTCGGTTTCGGGGTCGAGGCGGATGCCCAGCGCGCGCAGGAAGTCGAAATCGGGGTGGTAGCCGGTGAGGGCATAGACGGCCTGCGCCGGTAAGGCCACTTCCCTGCCCCCGTTCTGCGCGATCACGCGATCGCGCTCGATGCGCGTGACGCGCGTCTCCAGGCGCGCGCGCACTTCGCCGGCCTTGATGCGGTTCTCGATATCCGGGCGCACCCAGTACTTGATAGTGCTGCCCAGCTCCGGCCGGCGGTGCACCAGTGTGACGCGCGCGCCGCCGCGGAACAAGTCCAGCGCCGCCTCCGCCGCGGAGTTTTTCCCGCCGACGACCACCACGTCCTGCTTCCAGTGGGGATGCGGCTCGCGGTAGTAGTGCGAGACGTGCGGCAGGTCTTCACCCGGCACCCCGAGCAGATTGGGCAGGTCGTAGTAGCCAGTGGCCACAACGATCTTTCGCCCGCTGTATTTCTGCCGCGCCCCGCCGGCCTCGGTATGCACCGTGAATGCGCCGTCGTGCCCCTCGACGCGCGTCACGTTCTCGTAGAGCCGCAGCTCCAACGAATAGTGTTCAGCGGCCTTGCGGTAGTACTTCAGCGCTTCGCTGCGGGTGGGCTTCTCGCCCGCCGCCACCATGGGCAGCCCGCCGATTTCGATCAGCTCCGGCGTGGTGAAAAACACCATGTTGGTGGGGTAACGGAAGAGCGAGTTGCACAGGCAGCCCTTGTCCACCACCAGCGGCCGCATCCCGGCGCGCTTCGCCTCCATCGCCGTGGCCAAGCCGGTGGGCCCCGCGCCGATGCAGATCAGGTCGTATGTCTGGCTCACGCTGTTTAGTTTGCACATCCGAGGGTGAAGGAGTCAAAGAGTTGAAGAGTGAAAGAGGCATTCAAGCACACTACTCTTCTCTCCTCTACTCTTGTGCTCTCTCCCTGCTGAACCACTTGAATCACGCCGATTCCGTCAACCCCATCAGCCGTGATATCAGGCCCTGGCTCATGGCGACAACATCGGGCTCCCACTTTTGCAGTTTCTCCAGGCGGTCGAGGGTCTGCGCCAGCCGCTGGCCCTCCATCCCGCTCAGTTCGAGTGCGTGCGTGCCACTCGTGGCCGCGGCTTCGAGCGCGCCCCGCAGCCGCAGAAGCAATCGCTCATCTTCGCTCAGCTTGGTCTTGCGCTCGAACGATGCGAAGTCCACCTGTAGCCCGTCCGGCCCCTGGCGCAACAGGCGTGGGTCGGTGGCCCGGATCAGGCTCACCAACGTGAGAATCAGTTCGTCGCCCGTGAAGTTAACTTCCAATGCGCCTCAAAAGTTGAAGAGTGAAGGAGTGAAAGAGTGAAAGAGCCCCGGTGCAAGGGACCTCTCTTCTCCTCTTTTACCCTTCTCCTCTTTCACCCCTGGATCGCCAGCGCGCTCTCCAATTCCTTGCGGAAGCGCGCCACTTCCGCAATCCGCCCAGCCGTCGCCTCGATCTGCGCTTTCTTCCAGACGAACCACTCGCGCCCGTCGCGCCGCACGCGCACGCTCAGGCTGCCATTCACCAGATAACACGGCTCGCCGTACAACTCCAGCGCCCCAGACACCGCGGGCGCCAGCAGGGCTGCGCAGTTCCCACGCTTCACCCCCACGTGGTTCGCGCACATGGGGAACGCCGCCAGCGAGAAGCCCGCGTTCCGCAGCCGCTCCAGCGCGGCGATGTGCTCCGGCGTCAGCTCGGGCATGGGGCCAGTGTAAGGCAGCGGCCGGTGGCCAGTGAACAGTGGCCAGTGTAAAGACACCACGTCCAGGAGACGCGTTCCATAGGCAGGCTGAATTCGTAAGGGCACGGCCAATGATCACCGGTCACTGGCCACCGGCTACGCCGCGTGGTGCGCGGCTTCCGACTCCAGCGCGTCGAGAATGCTGCGCAGGGTGGCCACCAGTTCGTCGTGGGAGACGTGGCTCTTGCGGAACTGGATGCGGAAGTGGAAGGCCTCGTTGTCGGGCTTGAAGGCGAAGACGAAGGGTTGCGGGCGGGGGCCGGCGCCCTTCTCGGCGCGGCGCTCGTTACGAGCCTCGTCGCGGGTCATCTTGCCGATAGCGATGCGGCGCACAAACTCGCCCATTTTCTTTTCATTGGCCTGCCGCACCACCTGGAGCAGCAGCGACTTGGTGGCGATGCCCTTCTCCAGGCACAGCTTGCGCACCGGCTCGGGGATGTTGCGCAACGAGAGCATTTCGGTGACGGTGCTGCGGGCGCGGCCCAGCTTGCGGGCGATGTCGTCGTGGGTGTACTCGAACTGTTCGCCCAGGCGAAAAAGCCCGTCGGCCTCCTCGAAGGGGGTCAGGTCTTTGCGCTGGAGGTTCTCGATCAGGGCGATTTCCAGGGTCTCCGCGTCGTCCACCGTTTTCTCGATGCACGGAAGCTCGCGCAGCCCCGCCGCGCAGGCGGCGTGGTAGCGCCGCTCGCCGCTGATGATGTAGTAGCAGTCCTCGCGCGGCATGAAACGCACCAGCAGCGGCTCGAGCACGCCCTTCTCGCGCACCGATTCGGTGAGCTCGCGCAGGTCGCCCAGCATCTTGCGCGGCTGGTCCGGGTTGGGCCGCACCTTGTCCACCGGGATCATGCGCCCGATGGCCGCGCCGCTGTAGGCGGTCAGCGATTCAATGTAGTGCGCGTCATGCCGCATCTTGAGTGTGACGGGCAATCCGGCTCGCTTGGACACGGGTGATCACCTCCATCGCCAGTTTCTGGTACTCCTTCGCGCCGGGAGACTTGGGCGCGTAGGTGAGAATGGTTTCCTTGTACGCGGGGCTCTCTTCCAGGCGCACGTTCTTGGAGATGCGCGTCCGGAAGAGCACATTGCCGAAGGATTTGCGGATCTGCTCCAGCGCGTCTTTGGAGATGTTGGTGCGCTTGTCGAACATGGTGATCAGCACCCCGGCGATTTGCAGCGCCGGGTTGGGCCGCGCGCGCACTCGCTGATAGGTTTCCAGCAGGTCGTCGGTGCCCTCGATGGCGAAATAAGCAGCCTGGATGGGCACCACCAGGTGCGTGGAGGCCACCAGCGCGTTCACCGTGAGGATGCCCAGCGCCGGCGGGGTGTCAATCACGATGTAGTCGAAGTCGCGGGCGACGGCGGCCAGCGCGTCCTTCATCTTGAAGGGCGCGTCGAACTGCCCGGCCAGGTGCACTTCGAGCTTGGAGAGGCCGATTTTCGCCGGGGCCACCCACAGGTTGGGGTGCTTCGTCTCTCGGACGATGTTCCTCATCTCGCCGGGGGCGCTCGAAAGCACTTCGAACATGGTGCCTTGCACCGAGCCGGGGTCGAGGAAGGAAATGGTGCAGTTGGCCTGCGGGTCCAGGTCCACCAGCAGCGTGCGTTTCTTGCGCTGGGCCAAGCAGGCGGCCAAGTTGATGGCCGTCGTGGTCTTGCCCACGCCGCCCTTTTGGTTGGCAACGGTCAGGATGCTGTTCATCGGCGCGTCCCTCAGGCCCGGCCCTGTGGCGCACGGCAACCGCACGCCTATATGTGGTACCGGACCCCTCAGCGGACACTATGAATACGTAAATCTACCCGGAGAAAGGACTTAAAAGCAAGCGGAAAAACGCGGCAGGAAGGCTCCCGGCGTCTCTGGCGGCGTGCGGCGCGGCTGCTTCATTGTATCCAGCGGGGTCCAGAAAGGAACAGGGCATAACGGAGTTTTGTGTCTAAACAGTTAACTGAATCTAGCGTTTTTTCCCCTTCCTTAGCAAATCGGCGATTCTCTTGTTGGCGGCAACGTCCAATGCGGTCTTTCCGTCCCGGTTCCGGGCGTTAGGCTCAGCCCCTTTCTTCAACAATGACTGCACTACGTCCGCGTAGCCACCGCGCGAGGCCAGGATGAGCGCGGTGTTCCCGTGCGTGTCCACCTGGTCGAGCTCGATGTCCCACGCCAGCAGCACGTGGGCGAGTGCCGCGCAGTCCTCGTCTGAATCCCGCCTCAGGGCATTCAATAGAGTTTGGGTGCGGCCTTTCGCCGTCGTTGAACCTCCAGCCACCAAAAACCGCGCCACTTCCGGTGAATTACAGCCAAGAGACAGCGCATACAGGGCCTCAGAATGGGCGGCGGCGCCGTGGTCCAAGAGAAAAACCACCATCTCTGACTGTCCATAGGTGGCGGCCTCGATAAGCGCTTTGCTCAGCCTGCCGGATCCCGAATCCACGGGCGCGCCGGCATCAAGAAGAAGCCGGGCCACTTCAACGTTGCCGCTACCAGCTGCGGCGGCCAGCAGGTCTACCCTGCCATCCTGGCCCTGATGAACGTTCGCTCCTGCGTCCAGAAGCATCCTCACCAACTCCGGCGCGCCCGTGGCGGAAGCGTAGTAGAGCGCGGAGGCCCCACCTCTTTCCCGCGCGTCAATCTCGCTGCCATGGCGCAACAAGAGCCTGGCAGCGCCGAGGTGCCCGGAGGAGGCGGCGCCGATGAACGGCGTACGCCCATTCTCGTTGCTGGACTTCGTGTCCGCGCCTTCCGCAAGGAGCCTTTCGATCAAGCGCAAGTTGCCCAGCTCCGCGGCCTCCAGGAGATTCGCGTCCAATGTGGCAGGTGGTGACGGCTCGGCCGCCCCGAGGCCCGGGATACGGACCTCCACGTCCACTCCTCCTCTCAAATTGGGCTTGAACTCGATCCTGTACGTTGTTCCGGTACCGCATTGGTCCACAGTCCAGCACTCCTTCCAGGCCTTCAAGGGCAGCAAGTCGGTTCGCGCGTCCGCCGGCCATTTCACGATTTCAGTCCTGAGCACGCGAACGGTGTTGCAAGGCGCACGAACTGCGCCGTTCAGTTTGATCATCTCCTCAGCCGTCTTCAGTAGTTGCGGGGTGGCCAGAGTTTCAATTTGAGCGCTAGCTGGATCGGCAAGCCAGGACAGGGCGAGGAAGAGAACCGCGTACTGCGCGAGACGAAGGGAGAGCATTTCGGGCAGCACCCCGTACACACCTACATCTTGTAGCGCCCCAGGTCTTCGTCGGAGAGGCCCTCGAGCCACTTGCGCAGCTCTTCGTTGGTGGACTTTTCAGCGATGGCGCTCGAGATCTTCGAGCTCTTCAACACGTCGTCTTCGACAAAGATAGGGCAATCCACGCGCAGGGCCAGGGCCAGGGCGTCCGAGGGGCGGGAGTCCACGCTCATTACTTGCCCATCGCGCTCCATCCAGATGAGCGCGTAGAAGGTGTCTTCCTTCAGTTCGCTCACCACGACCTTGTGCACCTGCACGTTCAGGCCGAGCAACAGGTTGCGCAGCAGATCGTGGGTCATGGGCCGCGGGGTCTGCACTTTTTCGATTTCCAGCGCGATGGCGTTGGCTTCGTAAATCCCGACCCAGATCGGCAGGATGGCGCTGCCGCGCGCGTCCTTGAGCACCACGATGGGCATGTTGGTCACCGGGTCCATCATCAAGCCGCGGATCTTCATTTCGACTTCCATGGACCCTCCGTGGACGAGAGATGATTCCAACCGCGAACCCAAAGCACCGGCCAGAAGGCCGCCTGATGGGCGCAGGCAGCGCCCGCACGCCGACGGGCGCGGCAAGCCGCGCCCCTACGCCAGCTCGCCGAGCAGGCTGTTTGGCCCGGCGCGCGTGACACACGCACGCAGATATTGTCCCAAAAGGTTCTGCGCCGGGGAAGAAAAATTAATCACTTTGTTGCTGGTGGTGCGGCCGGCCCACTGGCCGGGACGGCTGCTGCGCCCGTCCACGAGCACTTCGAAGGTCTGGCCGACCAGGGCCTCGTTCCGCGCGGTCTGGATGGCGCGCTGCTTCTCCTGGAGGACGGCCAGGCGCCGCGACTTCTCTTCCTCGGGCACCGCGTCCGGGAGGCGCGCGGCGGCGGTGTGGGGGCGCGGCGAGAACTTAAAGGAGAAGGCGCCGTCGTATTGGGCCTCATCGAGCAAGGAGAGCGTCTCCTGGAAATCCGCTTCGGTCTCGCTCGGGTAGCCCACGATGAGGTCCGTGGTGACGGCGATGGGCCGGCGCGCGCTGCGGATGAGCGCGATCTTCTCGAGGTATTCGTCACGGGTGTAGGTGCGCAGCATGTCGCGCAGCACCTGGTCCGAGCCGGACTGCACCGGCAGATGGATGTGGTTGCACAGCGCGGGGTGCGCGTCGAAGGCGGCGATGATGTCCGCGCCGAAGTCCCGCGGGTGCGACGTGGTGAAGCGCACCCGGCGGATGCCCGGGACTTGCGCCACCGCGGAGAGCAAGTCCGCGAAGGTCATGCCGCGCGGCGAAGGGTCGCGGTAGGAATTGACCGTCTGGCCGAGGAGCTGAATCTCCGAGTAGCCCGCATCGGCCAGCCGCTGCGCCTCTTCGAGGACACTGGCGCTGGTGCGGCTGCGCTCCGGCCCGCGGGTCAAGGGCACCACGCAGTAGGAGCAAGCCTTGTCGCAGCCCTCGATGATGGTGAGGTAGGCGCGGAAGGGGTTGTCGCGCCGGGTGAACTCGGTCTCGAAGGTTTCGTCGGTGCCGGTATCCAGGCCCATCACGCGGCGGCCGCCGGATTCCAGTTGGGCCAGCAATTGCGGCAGCTTGCGGTAACTGGCCGAGCCGCACACCAGGCTGACCCACGGGGCGCGCTCGAAAATCTCCTCGCCTTCCTGCTGGGCCACGCAACCGAGCACGCCGACCACTTTGCCGGCGCCGATTTCGCCCGGCCCATGCAGCCCCAGGCGCGAGAAAACCTTCTGCGCCGCTTTTTCGCGGATGCTGCACGTGTTGTAGAAAACAATGTCCGCTGCGGCGGGCGAATCCACCAGCGCGTACCCGCGCCCGAGCAGCACGCCGGCCACTTTCTCCGAGTCGTGCTCGTTCATTTGGCAACCGAAGGTCTCGATGAAGAAACTCTTCCCATTCGACGGCATGAAGGACAGACTTCCCGGCCGGTCCACCGTCAAGCCGGCCAGAGCGGTCGTCCTCGCAGGGGCTCCGTCCGTATCCGCAGGGCGGCCTCTCCCCAGCGCGTCCAACCTCACGTGAATCGCGTCACCCATCGCGCCATTCATTCTAGCGTAGGACAGGCCTTCGCGCCTGTCCGACTCCGTCGCAAGGGCAGCTGTGACGTCCGCCGTGCTCAGGCGCAAAAGAATGAACCGGCGGTCCGGCAGGAGCGCCCGTCCCACATGTGCCCAAACAAGCCACAGGGACTTTAGTGCCTGCATCCCGGTTTTGTTTGACCGGCCTGGGGGCGTGTGCTACGGTAATTTTTCAGCGGCCCGGTCGCTGACATTTTTGCGGGAGGCGAATATTCTGGGTTCCGCTCCAGTGGTTGGCTCCGCGCTCGACCTTCTCGCCGACGCCAATCTGGTCACGCTGTTGCAGCAAACCGGGCCTGTCGCCCGCATCGTACTGGGCATCCTGCTGCTGTTCTCGTTTTTTTCCTGGGCCGTCCTGTATCAGAAGTACCGCCATTTTTCGCAGATGCGCAAGCACACGGAGCGTTTCCTGCAAGCCTTTCGCGCCACCAGCCGCTTCCCGGAGCCCAAGGCCATTGCCGCGGCCAGCAGCGCTTCCCCGCTCACCGCGCTGTACGCGGCGGGCTACCACGAATTACAGGGACAGGTGAGCGGCGGCAACCCCCAGCCGCGCAAGCTGAAGAGCCTGAATGCGGTGAATGTAGTGATGCACCTGGTGGCCACGGAAGAAATCCACAAAATGGAGCGCTGGATGCCGTGGCTGGCCACCACCGGATCGGTGACGCCGTTCATCGGGCTCTTCGGAACGGTTTGGGGCGTGATGGACGCGTTCATCGGGCTGGGCACGGCGGGGGCGGCCAGCCTTCGCGCCGTGGCGCCGGGTATCGCCGAAGCCTTGATCACCACCGCCGCGGGGTTGTTCACGGCCGTCCCAGCGGTGATCGGCTACAACCACTTCCTGCATGAGATCAAGGACTTCGCCACGCGCATGAACAATTTCGCCGCCGAATTCACCGCCCAGGTCGAAAAGCTGTACACCTAGGGGCGCTGCATGCCGCGCCCCGCCACGACGGAGCACGAAGCCAATGCCGCAAATTGACCGCCGCGCGGGCACTTCCCTTTCGGACATCAACATCGTGCCGTTCGTGGACGTGGTCCTGGTGCTGCTCATCATCTTCATGATCACCGCGCCGATTCTGCAATCGGGCATCGAGGTGGAACTTCCCAAGACGCGCACGGTCAAAGAAATCAGCGAGGAGCGGCTGGTGGTGACCATTGACCGCGCCCAGCGCGTGTACCTGGGCAACGAGCCGGTGAACCTGCGCGAGCTGGGCAAGAAAATCCTGGCCCAGGCCCCCGACGCCAAAGCGCGCGCCGTGTACGTCCGCAGCGACGCCAGCGTGCCCTTCGGCAGTTTCGCCACCGTGGTGGACGCGCTGCGCGAAGCGGGCATCCAGAATGTCAGCGTGGTTACCGAACCCATCGGAAGGAACACGCCGCCGCGGTAAGCCACGACCGCCAGGCGGGCGCCTGGCGGCCAGGATTGGAACATGACCCATGCCGCTACATTTCGAGGCGAGCCCAGCCTGAAGAACGCGCTGTGGTTCTCGGCCGTCTTTCACGTGGCGCTCCTGGGGGGCGCCGCGGCCGCGGGCTTATTTGTCCCGCCCGGGGAAGCGTGGGGCGGGCCGGGGGGAGGCGCGGTCAGCGTGACGCTGGTGCGCAGCGTGGGCATGCCCTTGCCCAAGCCGGATGCGGTGACCACCAGCCGCGTAGTGGACGAAACCAAGGGCCTGCACAAGGCCGCGCCCAAGCCGCCCGAGAAGGAGACTCCCGCGAAGGCGATCCCCAAGTTTGAGCGCGACCAGCCGCAAAAGGTCGTTTCCCGCCCGTCCAAGGTGCTCGAAGACAACACCCCTCCGCCGCCCGGGGCCATTCCCTACGGCCAGGGCGGCGCGCCCGCCATGCCGTACACGCAATTCTCCATGACCGGACAGACGCAGGGTGGCCTGGGCTTCAGCGGGCCCGGCGGGGGCGACTTCAGCGCGCGCTTCCCGTGGTACGTCGAGGCGGTCCGCCGGCGTATCAGCGGCAATTGGTTCCAATCGGCCATTGACCCGGGACTGCGCTGGGCCCCGCGCGTTGTGGTTACATTCCAGATTCTGCCGGACGGGACAGTGACCAACGTGCAGGTTTTGCGATCCAGCGGGAATGCGTCCGTGGATTTTTCCGCGCGCCGCGCGGTGCTGGACTCGAACCCGCTCGAGCGCCTCCCGTCAGGTTACGGCGGTTCATCGGTGACCGTCGAGTTTTGGTTCGACTTCCGCCGCTGAGCAGCATGGAACGCAGTGAACGCAGATAAGAGCTGATGGACACAGATGAAGAACAGGCCATAAGCCCGGATGAGACAAGGAGGCGTTTGAGACACAAACTGGGGAATAGTACGGGGGGGCGCATCCAACGGAACGTTGGCTGCTTTTTTCATAACACCCGCCGGAATCTTCTGCGTTTATCTGCGCTACCGGCGTTCATCTGCGTTTGCCTCTTGCTGGCGGCGCCCGCTGGCGCCCAGGACTGGTTCCGCACGGGCACGGGGCTGGGGGTGGAGAAGGCCCGCGTGGCTTCCGCCGACTTCGGCGCGCGCTCGGCCCCGGCGCAGTTGCCGGCCAGGACTTTCAGCGAGGTGTTGGCCACCGACTTGGAGTACTCCGGCGTGCTGGAAATGGTGAGCAAGAGTTTTTTTCCGTTGCAGACCCCCACCGTGCCCGGGCACCTGCGGCACGCGGACTGGAACGCGGCGCCGGCCACCGCGCACTTCCTGGCCTTCGGCAACCTGGAAGCGGGCTCCGAGTTGGTGGTGGAAGCGTGGCTCTATGACGTGCGCAACCCCGCGGCGCCCGCCGTGCTGGCCAAGCGCTATCGTGGTGAACCCACGGAAGCGGAGGCCCGCAGGCTGGCTCATCAGTTCGCCGACGAGATCGTTTCGCGCTTGAGCGGCGGGCTGGCCGGGGTGGCTTCCACGCAAGTGGCCTTCATCAGCAACCGCACCGGCTATAAAGAGGTATGGGTGATGGACGCCGACGGGGCCAACCAGCGGCCCTTGACTGCGGGCCGTTCCATCTCCCTCACGCCGCGGTGGTCGCCGGATGGCTCGCGCATCGCCTACACCTGTTATGCCTCGGGGCGAGGCGTGACCACCGCGCAAATCTGCATGCACTCGATGGAAACCGGCAAGTCCATCGCCGTGGCCCGTTACCGCGGCACGAACAGTTCCCCGGCGTGGTCGCCGGACGGCTCGCGCATCATTTTCATGTCCAGCATGCACGGCGACCCCGAGCTGTTTATGACCGACTCGAGCGGCAACAACCCCAAGCGCATTACCTTTGCCGCCGGGGGCGACACCAGCCCGGCGTGGAACCCGCGCACCGGGCAGACCATCGCCTTTGTGAGCGACCGCGGGGGCATTCCGCAGTTGTACCTGATGAACGTGGACGGCTCGAACGTGGAGCGGTTGGCGTTGCCGGACATGGGATACGTGATTGACCCGGCCTGGTCGCCCAACGGGCAGTTGCTGGCGTTCAGTTGGCGCCGCCCGACCGGGAACTACGACATTTACGTGATGGACGTGGCCACGCGGCAGATCGTCGAGCTCACCCGCGACACGGGGCGCAACGAGCGCCCCAGTTGGGCGCCCGACGGGCGGCGTATTGTTTTCGAATCCACGCGCACGGGCACGCGGCAGATCTGGACCATGCTGGCCGACGGTTCCCAGCCGCGCCAGTTGACCACCCAGGGCCATAACGAGTCGCCCAATTGGTCGCCACGGTGAGCCTTCCGAGGCGTGACGCATTGGCGACACAGGCCCCGCTTTTGTTGGCCGATTTCGCGCGGCCCGGCTCAGGGCCTGTGCTACGATGAAACTTAGCGCACTTTGTTGACCCCGAGCGGGCTCGGGAACCTACTGAGGGAGGATTGAACCCATGCGATATCGCGTACTTGCAAGGGGCGGTGGTTTGGCTATGGCGGCCGTGTTGTTGATGGCCAACGGCGCCTGCCGGAAACCGCCCCCGCCGCCTCCGCCGCCCGCGGCCGAGCCGCCCCCGCCCTCAGCCCCGGCGCGCCCGACCGTGACGCTGCAGGCATCGCAGACCTTTATTCAACGCGGCGAGAGCACGACGTTGAGCTGGTCGTCCACTAACGCGACGGAGCTGGTGCTGTCGCCCGGTCTCGGGCGGGTGGCCCCCGAAGGCTCCACGCGCGTGAGCCCGACGGAATCTACCACCTACACCGTCAACGCCAAAGGTCCCGGCGGCAACGCCGACCAGAGTGTGCGCATCACCGTTTCCGCGCCGCCCGCGCCGGCGCCTCCCGCGCCCAAGCCTTCGGCCACCATTGACGAGCTCTTCCGCACCAATGTGCTGGACGCCTATTTCGATTACGACAAGGCTGACATCCGCGACGACGCCCGCCCGGCACTGGCGCGCTCCGCCGAGTTCCTCCGTCAGTACGCGCAGGTCCGCGTCACCATCGAGGGCCACTGCGATGAGCGCGGCTCCACCGAATACAACCTGGCCCTGGGCGAGCGCCGCGCTCAGGCGGTGAAGAACTTCCTCACTTCCCTGGGCGTCTCCGCCGACCGCATCGAAACGGTCAGTTGGGGCAAAGAGCGGCCTTTCTGCACCGAGAGCAGCGAGGCCTGCTGGCAGCAGAACCGCCGCGGGCACTTCGTGCTGGCGCGGTAGCGCATCTAACTGAGTGCGGGGGCGGCCCGCTGGGTCGTCCCTGAACACAAACCTAGGGAGTTTGGTGCTCAGGACAAGCCCTCAGCGTTCAGGCTTGCACCTCGCCGCCATCCGGGACGGCACGCTGAAGGCTGGAAGGGGAAGGCTGAGGGCTGGTTCTGCTTCCATGTTTTGCGTTCTGAGTTTCCGAAGGAGGTTCCCATGCGTACCCGAATGATCCTCGTGACCGGCGCCGCCCTGGTGGCCGGCATGGTTCTGGGCCTGATGCTCTCCCCTGCGCCCGTCAGCGCGGTGGCCAAGGAGATCATCCAGATTCAGCTCGACGTCACCCGCTTGCTGCAAGCCCAGCGCGACTTGCAGCGCTCGGTGGACGAGAAACACGCCGTGCTCAAGACGCTGGTCGAGCAACAGCTCGATTCCGTCAGCCGCCTGAGCATCACCATGGGCTCGCTCCAGAAGAGCGTCCAGGACGTGCAGGCCAATTCCGGCGCGCGGATGGACACGCTTTCCACGCAGACCCAGGGCTTCAGCGACAACCTCGAAGAAGTAAAAGTGAAAATGGCCAGGCTGGCCCAGCAGATGAACGACATGCAGAGCGTGATGCAGAGCCTGGACGCCAAGCTGGCCGGCGGCGCGCCCATGCCCGGCCAGACCGCTGTCCTGCCAGGCGCCGACCTGCTCTACTCCAACGCCCTGCGCGATTACATGGGCGGCAAGTTCGACCTGGCGCGCCAGCAGTTCCTCGACTACCTGAAGTATTTCCCGGAGAACGACCTGGCGTCCAACTCGCAGTTTTATCTGGGCGAGATTTTCTATTCGCAGAAGCAGTTCCGCGAAGCCATCGGCGAATACGACAGGGTGCTCGACGGCTATCCCAAGAGCTTCAAGCTGGCCGACGCCCGCCTGAAAAAGGGCTTGGCCCTGCTGGAAATGGACCAGCGCGCCAGCGCCCTGCGCGAGCTGCGCGAAGTGGTCCGCCGTCACCCCGGCACCGAAGCCGAACGCCGCGCCCGCGCCAAACTGCGCGAACTCGGCGTCACCGCCCCGGGGCTGTGATGCCTCCGAGTAACATCTTGGCGCCTAAAAGGTGATAATCTCCCCGGGCAGGAGAAGCATAATGTTCACAAGCAGGAATGTCGGCATCAGTGTTGCTGGCCTGCTGGTTGTTCAATTTCACCTGGGGGTGACTTTGCTTGGCGCGGGGCTATTCTCTGTGTTTGCCTTCGTCAGCAAATACCTCAAGCTCTCAAACGCTGGCTAGGTGTTCGCGACTCGTCTGCTTGACCATACCCGCTCGATGTGTTTTTATCTTCTCCTTTCGCAGACTCGGATACTTCCGCCTGAGTGAGGTTTGGCTATGTCGGTGAACAAAGTGATCCTGGTGGGCAGGCTGGGGCGCGACCCGGAAACGCGCTACACCTCGAGCGGCCAGGCGGTGTGCAACTTCAGCCTGGCCACCGACGAGACCTTCAAAGACCGCAGCGGCGAGCGCCAGAAGCGCACTGAGTGGCACCGCATCTCCGTGTGGGGCAAGCTGGCCGAGATCTCGCAGCAGTATTTGCGCAAAGGCTCCCTGGTGTACATCGAGGGACGCATTCAGTCGCGCGAGTGGACCGACAAGGAAGGCCAGAAACGCACCAGCTACGACATCGTCGGCAACGTCATGCGCATGCTGGGCAGCAAAGCCGACAACGCCGCCCGCGGCGGCGAGGCCGGTCCCGCGTCGCGCAGCCGCGATGCGGCCGCCGACACCGGCGCCCATGAGCCCGCCCCAGACGACGTGGGCCCCGCCCCCGAAGTCTCCGACGAAGACATTCCCTTCTGAGTTGGGAAAAAGAGAACTAGGAGCAAGGCGCCGGCTCTACGCCACTGCGCCTTCGTGAAGACGCCAAGGGTGCCGGACCCTGATGCTGACGTCCACGCGGGCCCCGAGTCGGTTCAGAGCGGAGAGGAGCTCATTAACTGTGCAATGCGCAGGGTTCGCGTTGCGGATGCGGGCCAGGGGAACTGCCGCGAGACCTGTCCGTGTCCGGGCGCGCCTGCCGCTCAAGCCTTCACGATTGAGCTCCCGAATGATCTCCGCCGCAAGCAGGGCTTTGAATTGTTCCAGGTCGGCGTCCTTGTGGCCCAGGTCGCGGAATACGTTTCCGCTTCCCCGCACTAATTCAAGCCTTTCGCTTTTCATACCAGCATCTCTCTTAGTCTCTTCAGCCTCTGCATGATGAGCTCTATTTTCGTGACGGGGTGTCTTGGCGCCGTGCTTGGATTTCTTTTGAAACGCATGAAGCACCCAAACCTCTTCTGCAAGCTGAACAGCACAGACAACCCGGCACGCCTCACCTCGGCGCCGTAGGGCGATCTCAAAAACGCCCGACCCTAGCCCACGCAGAGGCTTTATAATGTCGGCCTTCTCGCCCTCGGCGGCAATCGTCAAGGCCGCGAGGCAGATTGATCTGGCGTTCTCGGGAAACGCCTCGAAGTCCTTAAAGTGCGGCCTTGACCCAGCATATTGGCCGCGTTTCTCGCGTCATGTTTGTCGGCCTAAGGACCAGTCAACAAAGCCGCATCGTTCATCATGACCGACTGTCGAGGTCCACCCAATAGCTATTCATACCGCAAGGCTTCGATGGGGTCGAGGCGCGCGGCCTTGCGCGCCGGGTAGTAGCCGAAGAAGATGCCGACACCGCCGGAGAAGAGCGCGGCGATGGTGACCGCGCGCGGCGACACCAGCGTGGGCCATTGCAGGAAGTTGCTGATCATGGCCGACCAGCCCAGCCCCGCCAGTACGCCCACGATGCCGCCCATCATGCTGAGCGTGAGCGCTTCCACCAGGAATTGCTGCTGGACGTCGCTTTCGGTGGCCCCCACGGCCATGCGCACGCCGATCTCGCGCGTCCGCTCGGTGACCGACACCAGCATGATGTTCATGATCCCGATGCCGCCCACCAGTAGCGACACCGAAGCCACCGACCCCAGCAGCATGGTCATCACCGAGCTGGTCTGCCGGTAGAGGTCGGCGGTCTCCGACTGGGTGCGCACGAAGAAGTCGTCCTCGTCGCCGGAGCGGATGCGGTGCCTCTCCCGCAGCAGGCCTTCAATCGGAGCGATGGCCGCCAGCGATGCCTCGGGCGTGACGGCGGACGCATTGATGTATTGCACCCAGGTGATGCCGGAGATCTTCCGCTGCACCGTGGTGTAAGGCGCGAAGATGCGGTCGTCCTGATCCTCGCCCATGGCCCCCTGGCCCTTCGATTCCAGCAGGCCGGTGACGCGAAACGGCAGGTTGCGGATGCGGATGATCTTGCCGACGGGTTCCTCGTCCTGGAAAAGATACGTGGCCACGGTCGTGCCAATGATGCAAACGTTGGCCGCACCCTCGACCTCTTCCTCGGTGAAGATCGAGCCCGCCTGGATGCCCCACTTGCGGATGCTGAAGTAGTTGGGCGTGGTGCCTTGGATGGAAGTGTTCCAGTTCTGGTTGCCGTACACCACCTGGGCGCGGTTGGAGACAATCGGCGCGGCCTCTTTGATCAGCGGCACTTCGCGCACGATGGCCCGCATGTCTTCCACGGTGAGCGACTTGGTCTGCCCGAAGCCCATGCGGGTGCCGCCGGGCCGGTTGCTGCCCGCGCCGATGAACACGGCGTTGGTGCCCATGCTCTGGATGCCTTCCTGGATCATGGCTTCGGCGCCCTGCCCGATGGACACCGTGGCAATCACCGCCCCCACGCCGATAATGATGCCCAGCATGGTCAGCGACGAGCGCATCTTGTTACGCGCCAGGGCTATCAGCGCCAGGCGGAACGTGCTCCAGAAGTCCATGGTTACTCCGCCCTTCTAGCGGACTGGTTACAGCTAACGGTCCACAGCATCCGCGGCGGCCGTGCTGGCTGCCGTCCGGCTGCGGTGAAGCGCAAACTGTTAGCTGTGAGCTGTCGGCTGTCGGCTAGCTCCCTAATTCCCTTCCCCGGTCACCACTTCTTCCTCGTCGTCATCATCGAGCGAGGGCAGCGTGGGCAGCACCTCGCGGGCCACCAGCCGCTCGCGGATGGGATAGTCCTTCTTCACCCGGCCGTCGCGGAACTCCAGCGCCCGGAGGCTGTAGTTGGCGATGTCGTGCTCGTGGGTCACCAGAACCACGGTCAGGCCCTGCTCTTCGTTGAGCCGCTGGATGATGTCCATCACCTCGACGCTGGTGCGACTGTCCAGGTTCCCGGTAGGCTCATCGGCCAGCAGGATCGAGGGACGGTTGACCAGGGCGCGGGCGATGGCCACCCGCTGCTGCTGCCCCCCGGAAAGTTGGCTGGGGTAATGATGGGCGCGGTCCGCCAAGCCAACCCGCTCGAGCGCTTCCGTGGCCCGCTCCTCGCGCTCCTTGGGGGTCAGCCCGGCGTAAATGGTCGGCAGCTCCACGTTCTCCAGCGCCGAGGTGCGCTTCAGCAAATTGAACTGCTGGAAGATGAAGCCGATCTTGCGGTTGCGGATGCGCGCCAGGTCCACTTTGTTGTGCTGCGACACATCCGTGCCATCCAGGTAGTAATGCCCCTTGCTCGGGCGGTCCAGGCACCCCAGGATATTCATCAGTGTGGACTTGCCCGACCCGGAAGGACCCATCAGCGCGACAAACTCGCCGGTCTGCACCCGGAGGGAAACCCCGCGCAGCGCGTGGACCTGCACTTCACCCAGTTCGTATGTCTTGTGGACGTGTTCCAGGCGAATCACCGCGTCTGCGCCGGAGTGCGAGCGTGGCAAAGCGTCCGGAATGATGGCTGTCTCCTGCATGGCCGGGGGCGCCTCCGCTACATGCGGCGCGGGAACCCTCCGCCGCCCGGCCCCGTGGGACGGCCCATGCCGGGGGGCGGCGCGGCCGTAGTCACGGCGCGCGTAGTGGACTGACCAATCACCAATTCCCCGTCGGCATCAAGGTCGCCTTCCCGCAATTCGGTGAAGGCGAAGTCGGTTACGCCCAGACGTACGCGCACCGGGGTCAGCCTCTTGCTCTTGTCAATCTTCCACACCACGCCCCACTGGTCGCCGCGGGCCATGCCCATACCCATGCCGCCCCGCGCGCCGCCCTCCCCGCCGCCCGGACCCTGGCCGCCACCGCTGCCTCCCCGGCCGAAGCCGCTGCCTCCGCCATTCATTCCACCAGAAGGGCCACCAGCTTGTCCGCCGGCAGCGCCGCCGCCGGACGCGCGAGTTCCCCCGCCTCCAGGCCCGCCGGCGTTCCCGCCGGCAGCGCCTCCCCCGCCCTGGCCCCCGGCAGCGCGATTCCCTGCCCCGCCACCCGCGGTGGTGCGCCGCTGCCGCGGATCTTCGTAGCGGACACCGGCCCTTTCGTAAAGCGCCTTGATTTCGTCTTCTTCCAGCTCCGGCTTGAAGCGCAAGGCGCCGTTGGGCACCTTAACGACGTTGTTGGCCCAGGCGATGGGAATGGTGACGTAGGCGGTCATGCCCGGAAAGAGTTTCTTCTCCGGGTTATCGAACTCGATGATGGTGTCGTAGGTGACCACGTTTTGCACCGTGGTGGCGTTCATGCGCACCTGGCTGACGCGCCCGCGGAACGTCTCCCGCGGGAAGGAGTCCACCCGGAACGTGGCCATGGCCTCCTGGCGGATTTTGCCTACGTCGGCTTCGTCGGTCTTGGCGTACACCTGCATTTTGGTCAGGTCCTGGGCGATGATGAACAGCGTCGGCGCGGAGAGGCTGGCGGCCACGGTCTGGCCCACGTCCACGTTGCGGGCGATCACCGTGCCGTCAATCGGCGCGTAAATCGTGGTGTGGCTGAGGTCCACCTTGGCCAGCTCCGCCGCGGCCTTGCGCTGCGAAACTTGCGCCTTGGCCTGCTCCAGTTGCGCCTGCGACGACTTCAGCCGGGCCTTGGACTGCTCCCCTTGCGCTTCAGCCACGCGCAGACCCGCCAGCGCGGAATCATAATTAGCCTTGGCCGAGTCGCGCTGCGACGCGGCCACGATGCCCTGCGAAAAAAGCTCCGTGGTGCGGTTCAGGTTGAGCTTGGCTTCGGTTTCTTGCGCCCTGGCGCGGTCCACGCCGGCCGCGGAGGCCAGCACGTCCGCGCGCTGCGTCTCAATGGCCGCTTCCAGCCCCTTCACGTTGGCGCGCGCGTTCTCCAGGTCCGCTTCCGCTTGCAACAGCCGCGCTTTCAGGATGCTGGGGTCTATCTGCGCGATGACCTGGCCCTTCTTCACCTGCGAATTGAAGTCCGCGAAAAGCTCGGCGATGATGCCGGAAACCTGCGAGCCCACCTGCACCGTGGTCACCGCGTTGATGGTGCCGGTGGAGCTGACCACCTGCTGGATGTCGCCCTTTTCCACTTTGGCCGTGTAGTACTGCACCGGCGGCTTGCTCCCGAAGCTCCACAGCCCCAGCAGCAGCGCCAGCACCACCGGGGGCGCCGCCAGCATCACGCGGCTGCCCATGGATTCCGCCCATTTCCCCAACACCCAGTTCTTCAATGCGCTCATTCCTTGTTTCTCTCCTGATTCCGTCTGATTGCCCGATTCTTGCGTTCCGCGAGGTTTGCCTGAGTCTCGTTTTGCTTTAGCCCTACGCTGTCGGCTGTTGACGGTTACTTCTCAGCTGAACCTCAGTTCTGAGTTTCTGGGTGCCGCCTTCAAAACCCTACTTCGCGTTTGTCTTGCGCTCCTGCTCCATGCGGGCGCGTTCCTGGTCCACTCTTTGCAGGTAGGCTTCAAACCCGGCCTGCTGATCCGGCGTGAGCACTGCGCGGATGTTCTGCCGGCCTTCCTGCCGGATGGTCTCCATCTGCGGTCGGATGGTCGAGTACGTGGCGTCGTACTTCCGCCGCGTCTCGTCGAGCACCGCGCCGACCTTCTGCTGCTGCTCCACGGACAGGCTAAGCTCCTGCGTCAGCCGCTCCACCAAGTTGCCCTTGCGCTTCCCGCCGTTGTGGCGCGACTCGTTGGCCGCCGGGCTGTTGGCGGCAATGCGCTCGTTGGCCACATAGAAGCCCACCGCGCCCAGCGTCACGCCCAGCAGGAAAACCGCCAGCACCAGAAAAAACGCCTTGCGATTCATCTTCTATCTCCCTCCCCGGCTCGAAGCCAGCAGCAGGACGTCATCGTCGTTGGCCGGCTGCTCCGGCTCGGGGAAAATCTCTCGTGTTTCCACGCCCGCGGACCCCGGCCCGCTGGGCGCCGGGAAACGCGTCCCGATTACGTAGCCCACCATCAGCGCCACCACCATGGCCGCGGAAAGCGACCAGCGCAGCGCCCAGGTTTCCAGCGACCCCAGAAACGACGTGCGCTGCTCCTCCGCGGCGCGCAGGTTGGCGCGCAGCCGCGTCCAGAACGCCCCGCTCACGGCCGGCGCCGGCTCCAGCGAAGCGCGCAACAGCGCCCCCCCCAGCCGTGCGCTCTCCAGCTCCATCCGGCAGGGCTCGCACTCCGCCGCGTGCGCGCGCACTTCTTCGCCCCCGGCCGCGTCCAGCCGCCCGCCAAGGTAGTCCTCCAACCGCTCCAATTGCCGCTCATAAGCCGGACAGGCCATGGCTTACGCCCTCCTTGCCGCGGGCTGCCGCGGTCGCGCGTTCATCCGCCGGTAAACTTCCACCAGCTTGCCGCGCGCCCGGAACAGCCGCACTTTCACCGTGTTCACGTTCATGTCCAGTGCTTCCCCGATCTCCTCCACGGTCAGGCCTTCCACTTCCTTCAGCACCAGCATGAGTTGCTCTTCCTGCGGCAGCCGCTCCAGCAGGCCATCGACAATCTGCCGGAGCTCCACGCGCCGGCTGCTGGGCACCCCCGGATGGTCCCCTTCCGCGCCTTCCACCTCGTGCAACTGCTGGGCCTGCTCCTCGGTCAGGCTGGCCTCGTACACCAGGCGGCGCACCTTCTTCTTGCGCAGGTAATCGAGGCATTCATTCACGGTCACCTTATAAAGCCAGGTGGAAAAGGCCGACCGCAGATCGAATCGTTTCAGCGACAGGTACACCTTCAGGAGCACCTGTTGCACGATGTCTTCCAGGTCCTCATTCCGCCGCAGCACCCCCGCGGCGATCGCGAAAATGCGCGGCTGGTGGGCCCGGACCAGCTGTTCATAGGCCCCCACCTCGCCCCGCTGTGCCCGCCGGATCAGCTCCTGCTCGGGGCTGGCCCTTCGGGTGCCTTCGAGAACGCGGCCACCGGCCCCCGTAAGGGGCCGGGCGGCCTCCGGGGCCGTTGCCAGCCCCAAAGCTCCGGTGCTCAAGACGTCCGCTCCTCCCTCGTTTTTTGGGACGTGAGGCATGCTTCTCCGGTTACATCTCCAGCCGGGCCCGGGGGCCGTCAGCCCCCCTGTTTCACCCTGAAACCATCCTAGAACAGAACCCCACCGGGAGGCCGGGAATTTTGTGCTTGCCTACAGGTAAACTCATGAGATACAGTACCGGCATGATTATCGGAGACCGTCTGCGTCAACTGCGGGAAGACAAGAGAATGTCGCAGGGAGACATCGAGAAGCGCACCGGGTTGCTGCGCTGCTACATCTCCCGCGTGGAAAATGGCCACACCGTTCCGGCCATTGAAACGCTGGAGAAAATGGCCCGCGCCCTCGAAGTCCCGCTGTACCAGCTCTTCTACGACGGCGATGAGCCGCCTTCGTTGCCGGCGCTGCCGCGCCGGCGCACCGCGGACGACATCGCCTGGGGGAGTGTCGGGAAAGATGCTCGCTTCCTGACCAAGCTGCGCCGGCTGCTCGGCAAGATCGAGGAGTCCGACCGCAAGCTGATCTTCTTCCTGGCGCAAAAAATGGCCCGCCGGTAGCGCCCCTCTCAGGCGCAGGCGAGCCCGGCCGCTCGCATGGTCGCGGGAGTTCCCTTCCACGCGCGAGGGGTTTGGTCTATGCGCTGGCCCCGGCGTTCCCCGGCCAGCATCGCTAGTTCGCCCATCGATACCGGCAGGGCGTGCTTCCGTTGCTTGCAAGAGGTTTGGCCCGGACTGCTGGAGGCTGATAGCTGACGGCTGAACGCTGACCGCCCTACTCCCACTCAATCGTCCCCGGCGGCTTGGACGTAATGTCGTACACCACGCGGCTCACGCCCTTCACTTCGTTCACCACGCGGCTCGAAATGCGCTCGAGGACCTCCGCGGGCAGGCGCGTCCAGTCCGCGGTCATGCCGTCCTCCGAGTCCACCACGCGCACCCCCACCGTCAGGCCGTAGCTGCGGTCGTCGCCCATCACGCCCACGCTGCGCACCGGCAGCAATACAGCGAAGGCCTGCCAGGTCCGCTCGTACAGCCCGGCGCGGCGGATTTCTTCCGTCACGATGGCATCGGCCTCGCGCAGCGTGTCCAGCCGCTCGCGCGTGATTTCGCCCAGCAGGCGCACGGCCAGGCCCGGCCCCGGAAAGGGGTGCTTGGTCAGCATCACCTCCGGCAGGCCCAATTCGCGCCCGATGCGGCGCACTTCATCCTTGAACAAGTCGCGCAGCGGCTCGATCAATATGAACGGCATCACGCTGGGCAGCCCGCCCACGTTGTGGTGCGTTTTGATGGTGGCCGAGGGCCCCTTCACCGAAACCGATTCGATGACGTCCGGGTACAGCGTGCCCTGCACCAGGAACTTCATTTCGCCCAGCTTGCGCGCCTCGTCCGCGAACACGGCGATGAACTCCCGCCCGATTCGCTTGCGCTTTTCTTCCGGGTCGGTGACCCCCTGCAATTGCGCAAGGAACCGCGCCGAAGCGTCCACGCCGATGACTTGCAGGCCCATCTTGGCGCGCAACAACTCCAGCGTGTCGCGGTATTCGTTCTTTCGCAGCAGGCCGGTGTCCACGAAGACGTTGGTGAGCCGCGCGCCGATGGTCCGGTGCACCAGCACCGCGGCCACCGCGGAGTCCACACCTCCGCTCAGCGCGCACAGCGCGCGCCCTTCTCCGACCTGCCGGCGGACGCGCTCCACTGTTTCGGCGATGAACCCCGCGCCGCTCCAGTCCGGGCGGGCCCGGCAAATCTCAAACACGAAATTGCACAGGATGTCGGTGCCGCGCTCGGTGTGGCGCACTTCGGGGTGGAACTGCACCGCGTACACCTCACGCGCCGGGTCTTCCGCCGCGGCGATGGCGCTGTGGGTGCGCCCGCAAGCGCGGAAGCCCTCCGGGAGCCGCGCTACGTCGTCGCCGTGGTTCATCCAGGTCTTGAACCGCGCCGGCAGCCCCGCCAGCAGGCGCGAGCCGTTCTCCACTTGCAGCTCCGCGGGCCCGTACTCGCGCCGCGTCGAACGGCGCACTTCCCCGCCCAGCGTGTGCGCGATCCACTGCAAACCGTAGCAGATGCCCAGCACCGGCACGCCCAGCCGCAGCACCTGCGGGTCGCACACCGGCGCGCCCGCGTCGTGCACCGAGCTGGGCCCGCCGCTCAGCACAATCCCCACCGGCGCCAGCTTGCGAATTTCCTCCAGCGGCGCGTGGCACGGCAGCACCGCGGCAAACACCTGCTGCTCGCGGATGCGCCGCGCGATGAGCTGCGTGTACTGCCCGCCAAAATCCAGTACGACAATGCCGCGTTGCGTGCTCATCTGATTGTCTTTTTCACGGTTTGCATCTTGAGTCCAACAAGCGTAGCACACATTAGCGTGGTTGTTTGCTGCGAGGCCCAGGGCTTGCCTCGGAGGGTGACCGGGGCTCGGCTCGAAACAGAAGCGCGGCTGAGCTCTTCACCACCCAGCCGCGCCCCATGTTTGCCGGACCCTGTGGGTGGTATCACGGCAAGCCCGCAAAGTTCAAACCGGAAACTCGTCGTTTGCTGGCAGCCCTGGATTCCGCTTCCCGTTGGGAATTGGAATTGGCTTTCGCCAGGGTCTCGAGATTCTTTGTCCGCCGGCGGACACCCGTTCGCAATTGAGCGGCTTGTTGTTCGGTGAACTGAAATTGAATGGCGGCCGCTTCGGCGATGCCACCGGAAAACCAGGTTGCGCGCATCAGGCCCCTCTCCGAATGAGCCCCGGAATTGAGGAGCAAATGGCCGACTTCATGCGCGAGGGCGAGCCCGAGAATCCTCGCTGGGTGATTTCGCGGGTCGCTGGCGGCGATTGCCGTGACTCGTTCGTACGACACATAGGCCACGCTGGCGAAACCCTGCGCCGAGCCCAGTGTGACGCCAAGCGTTTCCGGGTTCTTCAGCCGCAGGCCCCGCAGCGAAGGCAGCACCTTCACGTACAGGTCGCGGGGGCCGGGCTCAAGCAGGCAGGCCTCGTGCAGGACGATCCCCGACGGTTCGCGCCAGCACTCCCGCCACTCGCTGGCCACTCCCGCATCCTGAAGAATGGCTTGCGCGTCGGCGACGGCGCGCGCCAGGACTGCGTCCGCGACCTGCGCGTGGTTGTACACGCGAATTGTCACCAACTCCCGGCCGTCGTCAACGGCAGCCGCCCCCCTCGCGGGCCGGGCCGCAGTTCGTCCCGAATCTTGCGCGTGAACCGTGCGCGCCAGAAACCACGCACCCAACAGGAGAATCAACAGCGTCGCGGCCGCTCGCCACAGGGTCCGCATAATCGCCTCCGGCGCTGGCGTGCGTTTCACCCCTGGGAGGGGCCTACCCGCGCGGCCAGACGGTGCGGCGAAACCCGTTGTCCCTCAACAAGCGCAGGGAAAGCGCTGGGCGAGTTTTCGGTGAGCCCGCGACCAACAAGAAACCAAGCGACTTAGCTGGCGCTCCACACCCCGGCGGGCTGCTTGCATTTGGCGGTATTCAGGAGTAATAACATCCTAGCGGGGTGACACCCTTTGTCGCAGCCCTCAGTTGCCGCGCCCCTGGTCAGCTTCGGCTCTTACCAACTGGACCTGAAGACCGGAGAGTTGCATCGCAACGGCACGCGCCTGCACCTCCAGCCGCAGCCTGCGCGCGTGCTGGGCCTGCTGGTCAGCCGCGCCGGCGAACTGGTGACCCGCGAGGAAATCCAGGAGGAGATCTGGGGCAGCGAAGTCTTCGTGGATTTCGAGAAGAACCTCAATTTTGCGGTCAAGCAAATCCGCGAAGCCCTCCACGACGACCCGGAGAAACCCACGTACATCGAAACGCTGCCCAAGCGCGGGTATCGCTTTATCGCGCCGGTGCAGGGGTTCGTTTCGCACTACCGCATTCTGGAGAAGCTGGGCGGGGGCGGCATGGGCGTGGTCTTTCGCGCGGAAGACGTGCGCTTGCGGCGCCACGTGGCGCTGAAGTTTCTCCCGGAGGAACTGGCGGAGGACCGCCACGCGCTGCATCGCTTCCAGCGCGAAGCCCGGGCCCTGTCAGCGCTGAACCACCCGAACATCTGCACGGTGTACGAATTCGACCAGCACCAGGGCCGGCAGTTCATGGTGATGGAGCTGCTCGAAGGCCAAACGTTGAAGGAGCGCATTGCGGGGCGACCCCTGCCGGTTGAGCAAGTGCTGCGGCTGGCGGCGGAAATCGCCGACGCGCTCGAAGCCGCGCACCGCAAGGGCATCATCCACCGCGACGTCAAGCCCGCCAATACCTTCGTCACGGAGAAAGGCCACGCCAAGGTGCTCGACTTCGGCCTGGCCAAGGTGGTGCGCGCGGGCGCGGCCTCCAGCACTTCCGCCGTGCCCACCTCCGATTCGCTGATGACCAGCCCCGGCGCCGCCGTGGGCACCGCGCCCTACATGTCGCCCGAGCAGGCCCGCGGGCTCGACCTCGACGCCCGCTCCGACATTTTCTCCTTCGGCGCCATGCTGTATGAAATGGCCACCGGCCGCCAAGCGTTTGCGGGCGCGACCGCCGCCGTGGTCCACGACGCCATCCTGAATCGCACGCCGCCGCCGGCCTCGTCGGTCAATCCGGAGCTTCCCGCCGCGCTCGACGCCGTCATCGCCAGGTGCCTCGAAAAGGACCCCGCCCGCCGCTACCAATCCGCCGCCGAAGTCCGCGCCGCCCTGGAGATGGCGCAGGCCGGAGCCGGTCATGCGCCCGCTCCGGTTGATCCGGCCAGGCGCCGCGCCCGCCGCCTGCGCCTCGCCCTCGTCACCGCTGTCGCCGTCGTGGTAGTCGCGGCCGCCGCCGCGGTCGCCTGGCGCACCTACTTCGCCCCGCCCATCCTCGCAGAGACGGACGTCATCTTGTTGGCGAATTTCGTCAACAAAACTGGCGATTCGGAGTTTGACCAGATTCTCGATCGCGCCATTGATCTCGGCCTCTCAGAATCACCCCGTCTCAGCCTCTTCCGCGGCAGTGGCGCAACTCTGGAAATGATGCGCAGGAAACGGAATGATCCGATTACGCGGGATGTGGGCATCGAGATTTGCAGGCGGCAGGGACTGAAAGCCCTCATTGTTCCTGAAATCGCGACCATCGGTTCGCAATACTTGATCACTCTCGAAGCAACCGATGCGCGTAAGGACCAATCGATCGCGCGAACCCAGGCGCGCGCGTTGGGGAAGGATAAGGTGCTCGATGCCCTGAGTACCGCCAGCACGAAGTTGCGCGCGATTCTCGGTGAACAACTTAGTTCTATCGAGAAACACAATACGGGTCTTAGTCAGGCAACAACGGCTTCATGGGAAGCGTTGCAAGCCTATCGAGCGGGGATGCAGATTCTGGGAACTGCGAAATCGGACGATTCCATACCGTATTTTCAGAGGGCAATTGAGTTGGATCCCGCTTTTGCCTCCGCCTATCGGAGCCTAAGTTCCGCTTACAGGAACCGCGGTGATGGCGAGAATGAACAGCTTCATATCGCCAAGGCCTTCGAGTTTCGCGAGGAACGCCTGACGAGATTTGAGAGTCTGCGGATCACCTCTACATACCATTTGGTGGTGACGCAAGACCTCGAAAGGGCCACCGCTGCCTTGGAGTTGTTCAAGCAGGAATACCCACGGAGCGCCATACCGCTTTTCTTGCTGACGGATGTTTACGACACTCTGGGGCGAAGTGAAGAGGCGTGGCAGGCAGCGGATACGGCTGTATCGGTTACCGCTTCACTCTACGGAGCCACAACCCTTACTGCCCTGGGGAACCAAGGCATCGGTCGAGTTCGCACGGCCCGGTTCAAGGAAGCCGTGCAGATCTTTGAGGAGATTGCACGGCGATCCAACGGACAATTGACATCTCTGAGTCGTCGCAACCGGTTTCGGGCGGCGTTTTGGCTCAAGGAGTTTGAAACGGTTTCGCAACTCGCTCGCGATTTTCCGAATGACCTCCACCTGTTGTCGGAGAGAATTGGTGTAGCCGCCTACTGGGGGAAGGTGCGCGAGGTCCGCCGGTTAAGTAACCACCTTGCAGAACTGTATCTCGCGGACAACCAAAAAGACAGCCTCGCAGCAACCGCCGCGTACATGGCCTGGCGGGAAGCCCAATGGGGCAATCATCAGGAAGCGCGCAATCTCTGCCGCAAGGCATTGGAGCAGAGACCGAATTATCACGACGTATTGGGCACTTGCGCTTGGACGTTCGCCCAAATTGACGATGCAGCCCCGGCCGAAGCGCTGATCCTGAAATATGGCTCGACGCGTCCCGAAGACACCCTTGCCCAAAAGGTCGCTATTCCCCTCGTTCGCTCCATGATTGCTCGGAGCCGAGGGAACGGTGCGAAAGCCGTTGAGTTGCTTGCCCCGGTGAAACAGCAACTTGAGAACGGCAAGCCTTCTGTGGTCTACAATCGCGGCCTGGCCAACCTTGCAGCCGGTGATTGGATCGAAGCTACTGCCGCATTCCAGAAGATCATCGACCACCCCGGTTGGACCGATTCTGAGCACTTCTATCCCCTGGCATACCTCGGCTTAGCACGTTCCTACGCGCGCCAAAACAACTTGAGCAGTGCCCGCGCGTCCTACGAAGCCTTTTTCACGATTTGGAAAAACGCCGACCCGGACATTCCCATCCTGATCGCAGCCAAGAAAGAATATGCGAGGCTGTTTCGCCAGCAGGCTTCAGCACAAATTGTCGGGGAAGCAAGCGAACCGCAGCCCGAAACGGGTGGCACCCTCGTCGTGGGGGAGTTGGAAAACCACACGGGTGACGCCCAGTTTGATGGGACGCTGAAAACAGCTCTGCTGGCCAAGCTGGAAGAAACTCCCTTCCTGAGCGTCGTCCCAGAGCAAGCGGTGATGGAAACGCTGAAGATGATGGGCCTCAACGCGGAGGACCGGCTCACGGAGGCCGTCGCGCGAGAGGTTTGCCAGCGGCGGAACGCCAAGGGGCTGGTGTCCAGCGAAATCGCCCTGCTGGGCAACCGGTACTTGCTGACGCTGAACGCCACTGCGTGCGCGGACGGGCGCGCCATGGCGCGAGTCATGGAGCAGGCCGCAGGCAAGGACGCCGTGCTCGATGCCCTACACCGGGCGGCGACCACCCTGCGCAGCAAGCTGGGTGAGTCCCGGGCTTCCCTCCAGAAGTACGATGTCCCGCTCGAACAGGCCACCACCTCGTCCCTGGAAGCGCTGAAGGCCTATAGCGCCGGGCTGCGTGTTCGCGTCCAAACAGGGTCAAACCAGTCGCAGCTTCCGTTTTACAACCGCGCCTTGGAACTGGATCCGAACTTCGCGTCCGCGCACCGCGCCTTGACGGCCGTTTATATGAACCTGGGGGATCGAATCAAGGGGCTGGAGCATGCACGCAGGGCCTTGGAATTGAGCAAGAACTCAACGGAAATCGAGCGGCGCAGGATCATCGTCGCTTACCACGGAGCCACCGGCAATTTGCGGAAGTTTGCAGACGAATCGAGAGTGTGGGTGGCCGCCTATCCGCAGGACGCCGGGGGGTGGACGAGCGTGGCTGTGTCGAACCGTGTGCTTGGACGGTTCGACCAAATGCTCGCCGCAGATCTGCAAGCGACGCGGCTCGAACCGGAAAACACTTTCTACTCCCAGAACCTGCAAATGTCGTACGCAATGATGAACCGTTTCGCAGAATCTAAAAGCGTTTTCCAAGCGGCCCTGGCGAAAGGTCGCGACTCCGCGTATCTTCGCTTGTGGCGTTACCGGGTTGCCTTTGCCGAAGGCGATCGCGCGGCCATGGAAGAGCACATCCGTGTTGCCAGAGCCAATGCTAAGGGTGCGGGCGACGAATCGCAGCTTCGCGGCGCGGACGAACTGGAGCGGGACGCCGCCTATTTTGAGGGGAAGCTCAAAAGCGGAAGAGTGATAGACAACCAGGCTAGCGGCTTCCGCCGAATGTACCTGGCTCATTTTCTACATCGCGCAGGGTACGCAGAGGAAGCGCTGCTATTGGCGCGTGCGGGGTTGGCCGCTGCTCCGCGGGGCCGAAATGTGCTCTTCGGGGCCGCCTTGATGGAGGCCGCTGCGGGAGACCCGCCGCAAGCGGAGCGGATTGCCGGCGACCTGAGCAAGGAGTATCCCTTGGACACCGTGGTTCAAGAGGTTTGGCTCCCGGCGATTCGCGCAGAGTTGGCCATGCGGCAGGGCAACCCCGCGCAAGCCGTGGAGGCCCTGCGTCCCGCTTCCGCCCTGGAGCCGCATTACTGGGAAGCGATCTACAGGCGAGGGGCCGCTTACCTGGCTCTGCGCGACGGCGGCCGGGCCGCTGCCGAATTTCGCAAGATCTTGAACAATCGCGGCGTGGCCATCACCAACTATTTGTTTCCGTTTTCTCAGATTGGCTTGGCCCGTGCGTTTGCACTGCAAGGCAACCCCGAGAAAAGCCGCAAAGCCTACGAAGATTTCTTTACCACCTGGAAAGACGCGGACCAGGACATCCCCATTCTGATCGAAGCCAAGAAGGAATACGCGGACCTGCTCAAAGGTGCGGCAGCGGCGGGCAAGAGCATGTAGAACGGTAACCCGCGCAATGTTCTGTTCGCTTGTCATTCCGCAGGCGTTCCGGCCCGCAGGGACGGGACGGCAAGGAATCTGCTTGGCATTTTCCTGCGACTCAACACCAGAGGCACCTTCAAAAGCTGATCCCTTGAGCGTCCCGGTTTGCAACCGGGCCGCACGGCGGGATGACACGGTCAGATTAGGACACCAGAAATATGGCTCCGCTACTTCACCACCAGATTCACCAGTTTATTCGGCACCACCACGGACTTTACGATGCTCTTGCCGTCCATGTGTTGCGTGACGGCGGGCTCGCGCCGCGCGCGGCTGAGCAGTTCCTCCTCCGCCAAGCCGCCCTCGACCACCATCTTTCCGCGCACGCGCCCGTTAATCTGGATGACCACCTCGAATTGCTCCTCGACGGCCAGCGCCGGCTTGAACGCGGGCCACGCCGCGCGGGTCAACCCTTCCTTGTGCCCGAGCATCTCCCACAGCTCTTCCGAGATGTGCGGGGCCATGGGCGTGAGCATCAGCACCAGCAATTCGAGTGCTTCCTTGACCGCCGCGGGCGACGCGTCCTTCTCCAGCGGCTCCTGCGCCTGTAACTCGTTGGCCAGCTCCATCAGCCCGGAGACGCAGGTGTTGAAGTGCCAGCGCCTTTCGTAATCGTCGGTCACGCGCTTCAGTGTCTGGTGCGCTTTGCGCAGGACGGCTTTCTCTTTCTCCGCCGAGCACTCCGTCACTCCCGCTTCGACCGCGCGCAGCCGCTCCGCGTGGCGCTCGACCAGCCGCCACACTTTTTGCAGGAAGCGCGCGCAACCGGCCACGCTCTCCTCACTCCACTCCAGGTCCTTCTCCGGCGGCGCGGCGAACAATGTGTACACGCGTGCGGTGTCGCAGCCCACCTTGTCCGCCATGTCCAGCGCGCCCACCACGTTGCCCTTGGACTTGGACATGGCCACGCCGCCCTTGAGCACCATGCCCTGGCAGAAGAGCCGCGTCACCGGCTCGTCGTGGTTCACCAGCCCCAGGTCGCGCATCACCTTGCAGAAGAACCGCGAGTAAATCAGGTGCAGGATGGCGTGGGTGATCCCGCCGATGTACTGGTCAATGGGAAACCAGTAGCGCACCACCGCGGGATCGAACGGCGCCGCGGCGTTCTTGTTGTCGGTGTAGCGGTAGAAATACCACGACGAATCCATGAAGGTGTCCATGGTGTCGGTTTCGCGCCGCGCGGCGCCGCCGCACTTGGGGCACTTCACATTGGCGAAGCTCGCCACCGAAGCCAGCGGCGATTCCCCCATCCCGGTCAACGCCACTTTGTCCGGCAGCAGCACCGGCAGTTGGTCCTCCGGCACCGGCACGATGCCGCACTTCGCGCAATGGATTACGGGAATGGGCGTACCCCAGTAACGCTGGCGGGAGATGCCCCAGTCGCGCAGGCGAAACACCGTTTCCGCCTTGCCGAAGCCGCGCGCTTCGGCGTCGGCGGTCATGCGCGCGATGGCTTGCCTGGGCGTGAGGCCGTTGTACGGCCCGGAGTTCACCACCGTGCCCCGGTCGTGCTGGTCGAAGGGCTCGGTCATCGTCTCCGCACTGAGCGCTTCCCTGCCCTCGGGCTGGATGACCACGCGGAACGGCAGCCCGTACTTGCGCGCGAACTCGAAGTCGCGCCCGTCGTGCGCCGGAACGGCCATGATGGCGCCCGTGCCGTAGCCCATCAGCACGAAGTTAGCCACCCAGATGGGCAGCCTCTCGCCGTTGAACGGGTTGACGGCGTGCCGCCCGGTGAAGAGGCCTTCCTTCTCCGCCGTGGCGATGTCTGCGGTTTTCACCAGCGCGCGCAGCTTGGCTACGCCGGCGTCGAGCCTCGCGCGGTCCGGCGCGCCTTCCAGCAGCCGCGCGACCAGCGGGTGCTCGGCGGAGAGGATCACCGCGTTCGCCCCGTAGATGGTGTCAATGCGCGTGGTGAAGATTTCGATGCCCGCGCCGCTCAGCCCCTCGACCGCGAACCGCACCCGCGCGCCCTGCGACTTGCCGATCCAGTTGCGCTGCATGGTGAGCACGCGCTCGGGCCAGCCTGACCCCAATTGCTCAATCCCGCGGAGCAGGTCCTCGGCGTAGGCCGTAGTCTTGAGGAACCACTGCTCGATCTCGCGCGCTTCGACGGGCGTGTCCTCGTGCCGCCAGCAGCAACCGTTCACCACCTGTTCATTCGCCAGCACCGTGCAGCATTTGGTGCACCAGTTGACGCGGCTGCGCTTGCGATACGCCAGCCCGCGTTCCAGCATGCGCAGGAAGAACCACTGGTTCCAGCGGTAATACTCCGGCTCGCAGGTGGAGAGCTCGCGCCGCCAGTCGTAACTGAAGCCGAAGCGCCCGCAGGCGCGTTTCAGCTCGGCGATGTTGTTGTTGGTCCACGTGCGCGGGTCGGCGCCGTGCTGGATGGCGGCGTTCTCCGCGGGCAGGCCGAAGGAGTCGAAGCCCATGGGGTGCAGCACATTGAAGCCGCGCATCCGCCGGTACCACGCCACCGCATCGCCGATGGTGTAGTTGCGCATGTGCCCCATGTGCAGCGTGCCGGAAGGATACGGCAGCATCTCCAGCACGTAATACTCCGGGCGCTTCTCGTCCCTGTCGGCCTCGAAGGCGCGCGCCTCGGCCCAGCGCTTCTGCCACTTCGCCTCAATCGCCAGTGGATCGTATTCCCGCAACGCTTCTCCCCCGGGGCCTCTTGCGCCGCCGGTCACTTCCGTCTGCCGGATCGGGAACGGCGCTTCCTCAGTCTTTGCATCTTGCGCCTCTTTCCCCACCGCCTGGGGCGCCTGCTCCTGGACGTTCGCCTGGCAACGGATCGCCGAACCCTGGCTGCCTTCCGCGCTTTTCTCCTTTGGGGCTTTGCTTTACGCGGGCGGCGCGGCGCAAATCCGTCGGCCGCGCCGGGCGCCTGCTGGGGCTCGATGCCGACCAGCTTCCACAGCGTGCGCACGTTGCGCCGGTCGTCGCCCGGCCGGTCAATCGGCGTCTCCAGGATGAAGCCGCGCCCGGCCAGCAGCGGATGGCGCAGGATGTGCTCGAACGCTTCCAGGCCGATGTGCCCTTCCCCGATGTGCGCGTGGCGGTCCACGCGCGAGCCCAGCGGCGTCTTCGAGTCGTTCACGTGCAGCACGTGGACATTGCGCAAGCCCACGGTGCGCTCGATGGCTTCCAGCGTTTGCTCCAGCCCCTGCGCCGTATGGATGGGGTAGCCCGCCTCGAAGGCGTGCGCCGTATCCACGCACACGCCCATGGGCAGGTCGCCACAGTGGTCCAGGACCGCTTTCAACTCCTCGAAGCGCCACCCCAGCGCCGCGCCCATCCCCGATGTATTCTCCAGCAGCACGCGCAGATGACCCAGCTTCATCCCCCGCACCGCCTGGCGGATGCCCATGGCCACGTCGCGCAAGGCGGCGCGGCGATCCGTGCCCGTGACCGGCGATCCGGGATGAGCTACCAGGAAGTCGGCCCCGAGCGCGATGGCCCGCACCACCTCGTCGTGGAACGTCTGGATGGAGCGAACGCGCACCACGCGGTCGGGCGAGCACAGGTTAATCAAATAATTGTCGTGGATGACCAGCGGGCCCAGCACCAGCTCGTGGCGCCGCGCGCGGAACTTCTCCGCAACCGCCGCGGGCACCAGCGCCCCGCCCGCCGAAGGCCACATCCGCGGGCTGGCGCTGAAGATCTGCAGGGCGTTGCAGCCCAGTTTGTGCGCGCTCTCCAACGACTCGGTGATGTCGCCGGCGATCGAAGTGTGGATGCCGATGCGCGGCCGCCCGTCCTGCCACGCCGGAGGGCCCTGGGGCATCTCCGGCTGGGGGCGGTATTCGTCCTCGTCGTCGTAGTCCAATGCGGCGGCGCGCCGCGCTTCCTCGGCAGGTGGCATGATTTGTTCGCGTTTCGTTCCGAGGCCGGGTGGCACTGCCACTCCTGGCTGTGCCCTCCTAAGGGGTCCAGTTCCGGCGCGTTCGCCAACGAGGGGCGACTGTTCATTTTAGCCGATGCGGCGCTGAATTGTCTTGTGTCTTCCGCTCCGCTAAACTAATCGCCGCCATCCATGCCGCCCACCGCGCCGCGCAGCCCCAGGGACCTGTTCATCTTCTCCATCTGGCTGGGGCTGGTGTACGGCCTGATCGAGGCCCTCCTCCTGCAAAGCCTCGTGGAGTTTTCCTCCCTGACCATGTGGCGCAATGGCGTGAACCCGCGGATCCTGTGGGTGGCGCCGCTGGTCAATGGGTTGCTCTTCGGGGCGGCAGGAGCCCTGCTGGCGGGGGCATTGCGGTTTTCTTCCCAGAGGCTGCGACCCTGGGTGTGGACCATGTCCATTACCCTGCTCTACGGCCTGGCCGGGTTCGGCCTAGTCATGAGCCCGCGAGCGTTCGAGCGCTGGGCCATCGTGGTGATTACGCTGGGCGCGCTGGTCCGCGGCTTCCAGGGGGGCCGCGCGCGCCAGGAACTGGGCTTCGGGGGACGGACGCTGCCCCGCGTGCTGGCCGTTGTGGCGCTGGCAGGCCTGGCCGGCGAGGCCTGGACGTGGCGGCAGGAGAGCAGCTTCCTCGCCTCGTTGCCGGCGGGTGATCCCTCGAAGCCCAATGTTCTGCTGCTGATCCTCGACACCGCCCGGGCTGACCACTTCTCCAGCTATGGCTATGGGCGGGCCACCACACCGCAGATGGACGCCCTGGCCCGCGAGGGCACTCTGTTCGAGTTTGCCTATTCCACCAGCCATTGGTCCAACCCGGGGCACACGGCGATCCTCGAAGGACGCTACGGGCGCGGGCGCGTTCCCAACCGGTGGCAACAGGACACCTTCAAGCATTCCCCGCTGGCCACGGTGCTGGCCCGCCAGGGTTACGCCACCTTCGCCACTTCCGCCAACAGCATGTGGTTCACGCCCAAGGCCGGTTTCGGGTACGGGTTCGTCCGCTTTAATGTGTACTTTCACAATCTGGGCGATGCTCTGGGCCGAACCTATTTCGCTAAGGTCCTTCTGGTGCTGATCCGCGACCCGGGAGGATGGTTCGATGCGCCCTGGCGCAAACGCGCGCCACAGAACAACCGGGAGCTGCTGCATTGGATGGAAAAGGCCCGCGAACTCGGCCGGCCATTTTTGGCCGTGGCCAACTACATGGAACCCCACGACCCTTACTGGCCCCCTGCGCCGTTCACCCACAAGTTCAATTCGCAAATCACCCGGCGGGGGCTTCTGGGGCTTCACTCGGGGCCATTTCCCCGGCCGAACCTCTCGCCCGGGCAACTGCAAACGGTTGTCGATGCCTATGACAGCAGCCTGGCATATCTCGACGCCCAACTGGGCGACTTGTTTGGGGAACTTCGGCGGCGCGGCCTCCTGGACAACACCATCGTGGTGATTACATCAGACCACGGCGAAGCCCTCGGCGAGGACGGCGCCTTCGGTCACGTGGCACCGATCGTCCGGCAGGAAGTCTCCCGCGTGCCTCTGATCGTGCGTTACCCACCCGCTTACCCAGCCGGCCGTCGCATCCGCCGCCCGGTGAGCATCTATCAGATCCCCGCGATGATTACTTCGGTGATTGGCTTACCGGAGGCGCAGTTGTATTCGGCGGAGCCGCTCTCGCCTGATCCGGTCTTGCCGGGTGAGGGCGCGCTGGTCACGGCGCGGCGGCGCTACGCCGTAGCTTATGGACCCTGGTTCCTACTCGACAACCAGCGTTTGAATAGGCGCTTCCTCTACGACATGGAAAAGGACCCCCAGCAGAAGGAAGACCTCGCCGGGCGCCCGGAGCTGGCGGATATAGAACGCCAGCTCCTGCATCGCCTGGCCAAGCTCCGCGCGAAGCTGACCCCGCCCCGCGTGGTCCAAGATACCGAGGCCGAGCCTCCGCCGCCCTGATCGCCAGCCGGCCTTGACCCCGCCCTGCCCGCCGCGTTACGCTTCAAACGGATTGGTCCATGCTGCGGCACGCCTATCGCTGGTTCCGCCTTTCGTTCCGATACCCCACGGGGGACGCGGGAACCGGGGCGTGCTGCGGGCTCGAGTTTGGCGGGTTAGCCAGGCAGCAACGCTAAGGAATTCTCTACCGGCCGCGAACCCCATCAGGGTTTGCGGCCTTTTTTGTTTTGCGGAGCGCCCTCATGACCATCGAAGACTGGCGCCGCCGTATTGACGGCATTGACGACCATCTTCTGCGGCTGCTTAACCGGCGCGCGCAACTGGCCGTGGAGCTGGCCCGCCTCAAACGCGCCGCGGGCCTCCCTGTGGAAGACCCCGGCCGCGAGCAGCAGGTCCTCGCTCGCGTATGCCAGCGCAACCAGGGCCCGCTGGATGGCAGCAGCGTGGCCGCGCTCTTTACTCACATCATTCGCGCCTGCCGCGCACTGGGCCAGAAGTCACAAGGCAGCCCGGACGTCCGCTCCGCGGGAACCCTTCGTTCGCGGCAGCGCGGCCGCCGGGGAAAGCACTGACTTCCAGCCCCAAACGCGGGCGGTTTGCCGGGCTGTCGTTCTCTGAAGTACAATTTCTGTTTCTCCCGCGCGGTTCAGGCCGCGCTGGGCAAGCGCCTCCGGGGGGACACTTCCATGCTGGTAGTCATGCAAGCGCACGCTTCGGAAGAACAGGTGCGCGCCGTCTGCGATCGCGTCGAGTCGCTGGGCCTGAAGGCCCACGCCATTCCCGGATCCATCCGCACGGCCATCGGCATCACCGGCAACAAGGGCGCAATTGACCTGGGCGTGCTCGAGAATATGCCCGGGGTGGCCGAGTGCATCCCGGTCAGCAAGCCCTATAAGCTGGTCAGCCTCGATGTAAAGGAAGAGCCCACCATCATCCGCGTGGCCACGCCCTCCGGAGAAGTTTCCATCGGCGGCAATTCCGTAGCCATGGTCGGCGGCCCCTGCGCCGTCGAGTCTCCGGAGCAGGCCCGCGCCGTGGCTGCTCGCGTCAAGACCGCGGGTGCGCGGCTTTTCCGCGGCGGCGCCTACAAGCCCCGTACTTCCCCTTACAGCTTCCAGGGATTGGGCGAGCCAGGCCTGAAGATTCTCGCCGACGTACGCCGGGAGTTCGGTCTGGGCATCATCACTGAAGCGGTGGACAATGAGAGCCTCGACCTTGTCGAAGAGTACGCCGACGTCATCCAGATCGGCGCGCGCAATATGCAGAACTTCTCCCTGTTGAAGCGCGCCGGCCGGGCCCGCAAGCCCGTGCTGCTGAAACGCGGTATGTCCGCCACCCTCGACGAATTCTTGATGGCCGCCGAATACATCATGGCCGAGGGCAATTACCAGGTGATGCTGTGCGAGCGCGGCGTGCGCACCTTTTCCGACTTCACCCGCAACACGCTGGACCTGGCCGTGATCCCCGCCGTCAAGCACCGCAGCCACCTGCCCATCCTGGTGGACCCCAGCCATGGCACCGGCAAGCGCCACAAGGTGCTGCCGCTCTCGCGCGCCGCGGTGGCCGTGGGCGCGGACGGCCTGCTGGTCGAGGTGCACCACGAGCCCGAAAAGGCCCTCTCCGACGGCATGCAGTCCATCCTGCCGGGCGAGTTCGAACAGCTTATGGCCGAGGTGAAGCAGATCGCCGCCGTCCTCCACCGCTCAGTCAACTAGACCTGCCGTCCGCTCATCGAGATGTCCGAATGCTTGATTGACCAAACCGGCGCTTGGTGATAGCCTCCGCCAGCGCTTCGGGGCCCCGGAGTTCGGGCCTCCCCGAAGCCTCGCCTGCGCCGTGAACAGGAGACAGCACCCATGCGCCATCAACGATTCCTTGCCGCCACCCTTTTCTGCCTTAGCCCGACCTATTTCTCAGGTCCGCTTGCCGGCCAACCCGGCCAATACCAAGACGACCCTCGTTCCTCTTCGTCGGCCGTGCCGCGGCTGGTGAAGTATGCCGGGCAGGTGGCCAGGCCGGTCTCGACCGCGGCTCCGGCCGGGGGTGAGACGGAGACGCTGCCGGCGGCGCGGCCGGTGCGGGCCACCGCGTCGGTG